>Ga0209382_10000200_pt1 | contig 96458 bp, 94 predicted proteins | sample SoiMetdeltSBSDD5_FD_187599 | JGI IMG/M metagenome (GOLD analysis project Ga0209382, IMG submission 187599) | Bulk soil microbial communities from a Populus tree surrounding site in Tennessee, USA - Soil MetaG P. deltoides SBSDD5 (SPAdes) (version 2) | ecosystem: Environmental > Terrestrial >...
AACGCGACTACATCATCCGAGCCTAGACGCACACTGTCACCCATGTTCCCGGTTTATTCTGTTACCTATCTTCCCGGTTGCTCAGAACATAGGGTTAGTGGCCTGGTTTGCCAAAGATCATGGCAAAGATAAAGGTTAGAACGAGGTATGGGAATGCCCCAAGCATCATGTTCGTGAAGACGAAAGTCTTATCGGCTTGAGGCGAGCTTCGAGTGACAAACTGAGGATTACGGCCGTTGCGTTCGACGAAGCGTCCGTACAGATAGCGGAGCAAAAGAAGTTGGTGCAATGGGGCCATCCCCGCGGCGATGTAGACCACCCTGCGCGGGGTCATTTGACTCGAGTACGCACCACCTATTGTGAACCCGAACAGAACGACCGCAATGACCAGAGCACTTCTTGCGAAGGCGGATTGCACGAGAAAACGGCCGATCAAGGGGGAAGCGCTGCTCAGAAACGACACACCAAACATCATGAAGAAGACGAGGAAAAACTCTGGTGAAGGATCGCGCATCGCGCCACCTAAACGGGCCGTATCAGCTGCGGCGTGGAGCGCCGTCAGCTGCATGCGGAAGTTAGACGTCCCGTCCCGTGGTGTCGTGTCGGTACCCGCTCATCCATCACAACCCTCGACGAGCATAAGATCTAGGTCGGATCCGCCCTGACGAAGCTTGATGAACGGAGCGTACTCGGGATCGTTGTGCCAGGCCCTCGCGCGCTCCATCGACGGGAACTCGATGATCGTGAGGCCGGTGATCGGCGGCCGCTTACCCTCGAGCACCTCCCAGGGACAGTTGCTCGCTCGAGCAACATACCTTCCGCCGTGCTTGGCGATCAGCTCGGTCACTTTGGGTTGGTAGGCTGGCAGCCAGGACCGATCCCGCATGTTGTAGAGGCCGACTACGTAAGCCGCCATCGCGCTCCTCCTTTCGCTGATCCTGTCGCCTAAACTTACTGTCCTCTCGCTCAACATCTCAGTCGCTAGAGAAGGATGGAGGAAGAACTTCGCGATGCGTCCCGATCCCGTGATTCTCACCCGTTGTACGTCTAACGACCCAGCTCAGCAGCCGCGGGGGCTCGGGGACTACGGGTCTTGAAATAGCAACATGCCCCCGCGGTCTGCTGCAGCGCCTGGTTCGGCGCGACTACCTGCTCCCAGTCAGGCATCTGGAACTCCCGGCACAGCCCTGCGTCCACCAGTGGGTGGCCGGCCGACCATACATTACCTTTTGGGCGCGATGGACGCGGGCTCCTCAGTTCGTGAGCCGCTCATAGAGCTCCCACGCGCTGCGTTCGACCCAGTTGTGCAGCAGCTTACCGTCGGCACGCACGGCCCAGACTGCCGTCCCGGTGAACTCAATCGGCCGCCCGTCGGACGGGAGGCCGAACATGCCGTTGTTTCGGCCGCGAACGCGCCAGCGCGAAGCGACGCGACTCCCGTCAGCATTCTGAAAGCTCTCGATCGTCTCGAACTCGAGATCGAGGATCTTCGATAGGAACCCGCGTGCCCATTGCTTGAATGCGTCCCGCGTGCGGATGTCCACGCCCCCGCTCGTGAGCACGAAGTCCTCGACCACGTAGCGGTCGATCGCGTCGGGGTTGCGGGCGACCCACACATCTGCCCAGAACGATTCAACGATCTTCACCGCGTCCAACTGGGGCATATTCGTCTCCACTCCTGGTTCCTCGGCGTGGCGAGCCAACTCTTCGCCGCCGAACGCTTAGTATCTTGAACTGCGTTATCTGACTGCGTAGTTCCGTATCATGGTGAATCGATCCGCCTCGGCTGATCGACCCCCATCTTTCCGCTACCTTGGAGAACACCGCCGAGCCCGCGGGCCATGATATACGGCGACTTCGCGGGATATCTGGTCCGTTCTCGGGGCGTAATAGTCAGGGCGGTCGAGGTCCATCACATGAACATTCGGTCGGCCGGGCTCCGCACCCCCGCGGGGCCTCGGTTGAGGACGTGAGTGTAAATCATCGTGGTGCTGACGTCCCGGTGGCCCAGCAGCTCCTGGACGGTGCGGATGTCGTGGCTATCCTCAAGCAGGTGGGTGGCGAACGAGTGCCGGAAGGTGTGGCACGTGGCGGGCTTGGCGATTCCGGCACTGCGGACCGCGTCCTTCACTGCCCGCTGAAGGACGGATTCGTGGAGGTGGTGACGGCGATGCTGGCTGGTGACGCGGTCCACGTAGATGCGCGTGGCCGGGAAGACCCACTGCCATCCCCAGGCTCGGCCCGCGTTCGGGTATTTGCGGAGGAGCGCGCCGGGCAGCTCGACCCAGCCGGCGCCGTGCCGGAGGTCGGGACGCGGCCGCCGGCGGGCAGCGTCGAATGGTGGCCTAAAGGGCTTGCCTCCCGGATGACCATGTCGCGTGTCCTGGAGGGCAACATACGGGATCGGCACCAGGTCCCGCAATTCCCCCAATCGGATACACCGGACGGCCTCCATCGGTCGAGGGGCCGGACTTGTGGCCGGCTGCCACAGGCGCTGGCAACGTCGGCCCTCACGGCTGACGTCAGATCACTATTCCTGCAGGTGGTTGCGGGGCCCGCGATTTGAACCACCGACCTGCCGACTTTCAAGGAACTTCAAAGTGCGTGTTGTGGTCGCGTGCGCTCTTCGGCGCTTGGTCGGCGTTGTCAGGGTGTCTTACACGGGGGTGAGGCTTCGCGACGCTTGCATGGGAGCCTGGTAATGGGGGCCTATCGGGCGATCTCTCCTACCACGCGCACGCGGGTGCGAAGGGAGTTGCCGGGGAGATACGAGAGCGGGAGGTCCTCGACCTCCACCACCGTGACGGTGGAGCGGTCGGCTCCCGCGGCCACCGCCTTGTCCTCCGCCGCCCGGCGGGCCCGCGTGATCGCCTCGTCGCGCGTGAGGTCCTGGAAGATCTGATCCACCTCGCCGCTCACCTGGGCGATGGCCGCGCCCACCGCGTTGGCGACCGCCTGATGCGGCACGTTCAAGACCTCGGACACCCCGGCGAGGCGGGGCGGCACGAGGAAGGATCCCCCGCCCACCGCGATCAAGGGCACGTCGGCCGCCTCCGTCTTCATCCGATCCACGCCCTCCTCGATCATGGCCTGGATGCGGGCGAGCGCTTCCCGCACCAGCGGGGCGGGCAGGCTCGCCACGCGGGCGCGGTCGCCGAGATCGATGAGGCCGGCGGCCACCGCCACGTCGGTCACGGTGAGGGTATCGCCGCCGAACACCAGCGCCTGCTCGGTGAGCCGGAAGCCCACGCTGGTCGGCCCGATGGCGAGGGAGGGCGCCGCCACCACCCGCGTTCCGCCGCCCAGCGCTATCGAGAGGAGGTCGGGCATGCGGAACAGGGTCCGCACCCCGCCGATCTCCACCACGTTGTTGGCCTCACGCGGGAAGCCGTGACGCAGGCTGCCGATGTCGGTGGTGGTGCCGCCCACGTCGATGACCAGCGCCTCGTCGCGCTTGGAGAGGAATGCGGCGCCCCGCATCGAGTTGGTGGGGCCCGACGCGAACGAGTACACGGGGTAGGTCTCGGCCACCTCCGCCAGCATCACGGTGCCGTCGTTCTGCGTGAGGTAGAGCGGTGCCGCGATGCCGCTGGCGCGGAGGGCGGCGGTGAAGGCGCGCGTGGTCTTCATGGCGAGCTGGACCAGGCACGCGTTGAGCAACGCCGCGTTTTCTCGTTCCAAGAGACCGATGCGCCCTAGGCGATGCGACAGGGTGACCGCGACGCCCGGGCACTCCTCCTGGAGAATCGCGGCGGCCTGCTCCTCGCAGGCGGCGTTGAGGGGGGAGAACACCGCCGCCACCCCCACCGAGCGGATGCCCGCGTCGCGAATGCGCCGCGCCGCCGCACGCATGCCCGCCACATCGAACGGGACCAGCGGCCGGCCGTCGAACTCGTGGCCGCCCTCCAGCATCAGCACCTCACCCCGCACGATGGCGGCGAGATCCTCCGGCCAGTCCACGAACGGCGGGAGCGAGGCCCCCGAGGGTAAGCCCACGCGGACCGCGGCGACCCGGTCGAGGTCCCGCCGCTGCACCACCGCGTTGGTGAAGTGGGTGGTGCCGATCATCGCCGCCTGTGCCTCGCGTGCGCCAGGGGCCTGCTCCACCAGCCGGGCGAGGGCGCGGATGATGCCGCCGGTGACGTCGGCGGTGGTGGGCGTCTTCACCGCCGCCACCACCGCGTCGTCCTCGAGGAGCACCGCGTCGGTGTTGGTGCCGCCCACGTCGATGCCGATGCGCCGTCTCATGCGAACACCGAGCGGAAGTCGAGGTCGTAACCGAAGGCGCGCGGGCCGACGTGCTCGATGCCCTTGGGGGTGAGAAGGATGGGCGGAGCGGGCAGCGCGACCACCGTCACCCGCTGGCCGTAGCGGAGCGTCTCCGTCCCGATGGCGTCGCCCGCCACCGTGTCGAGCACGCAGATGAGATCCGGCGTCATCACCCGCGGGACGTCGTCCAGCCAGCCCACCGCGAACTCGTTCTGGAAGGCGAGCCGGAAGGTGTGGCCCCGGAAGTCGTCGAGGCCCTCGATGGCTGCCGTGCCGCGGAGGAACCCCTCGGTGGTGCGCCGGGCGAGGTCGTGGATCTTCCCCGCGAAGATCTTGATGCCGCTCGCGACCTCTAGCACCGCGTCGATGGGGTCCCGATGGGCGCGCCGCGCCGCCTGCACCGCCCGCCCGATCCCGATGGCCTTGGTGGTGGACCCGAGGATCGCGCAGTCCTTGATCTCCTTGCCCGTCCGCGGCGCCTTGCAGGTCGAGGCGATGGAGCCCACTTCCACACAGGCCTTGCGGCTGATGCGCTCCATCCACTTCCAGGAGGCGGCGCGGGCGACGACCACGGCGTTGTCGCGGACGTCGGCGAGGGTGAGCGGATACATGCGCAAGTCGTGAATGGCGAAGCTCGTCATCTGGGCCTCGGGGAAGGCGCGGCCCATGCAGTCCCCGTCGATGACGGGGAGGTCCAGCATCGCCGCCCCCATGAAGGGCTGGATGGAGTTGCCGCCCCCGATCTCGAGCGACATGAGCGCGCGAAACTTCCGCCCCAGATACTCCTCCATCATGGTGACGGCCAGGGCCATGGTCCTGGGATCGGTGAGACGCTCCTGGCCGACGAGCGGGGCTCCCATGTTGGACACCACCGCGACCAGGTCGTCGTCCTCCAGCTCGGACGCGTCCATCAGCTGGCACGTGACGCCCTTTCGGTAGAGCTGGCGCATGTTGAGCAGCGCGAGGTAGGGGCTGCCGCCGCCGCCGGTGCCCAGGATCCAGGCGCCGATGGCCAGGCTCTCGATCTCGTCGATGGTGATGGGCCGCATCAGAACCCCGTGAACTCCTCGAGCCCCATGAAGCGCGCGATGCCCAGCACCAGCACCAGCGCCACCCCGATGGCGAAGGCGGACACGGCGGCGGCGGTGGGGTCGAAGGAGTACTTGAGATAGGCGAACAGCTCGATGGGGAGCGGGGTGAGCTTGGAGCTCGTGAGGAAGAGGGACAGCGTGAAGTTGTCGAACGAGATGGCGAAGGCGAAGATGGCCCCCGCCACCACCCCGGGCTTGATGACGCCCAGGGTCACCTCGAAGAACGCGCGCACCGGGTGGGCGCCGAGGTTCTGCGCCGCTTCCTCCAGGGCCATGTCGAAGTGGGTCAGGGTCGCGGTGACGGTGCGGATCACGTAGGGCGTGGTGACCACGATGTGCCCGACGAGCAGGGCGGCGTAGGAGGCCTGCATCTTGAAGAGCGTGTAGAACTGGAGGAGCGCGACCCCGGTGAGGATCTGGGGGAGCAGGAGCGGCGAGGTGACGAAGGCGTTCAGCATGTCGCGCCCGCGGAAGCGGCCCCGCACGAGGACGATGGCGGCGGCGGTGCCTATGACGGTGGAGGCGATCGCGGTCCAGAACGCCAGCTCGGTAGACAGCCAGAGCGCCTGCATGAACTCGCGCCGCTGGAAGAAGTTGGCGAACCACCGGAGCGAGAAGCCTTGCGGCGGGAACGTGAAGTAATTACCCGCGTTGAAGGCGGCGAGGACCACCACCACCATCGGGAGCAGGAGAAAGGCGTAGACGAGGCCGACGGCCGCGCGGAGGATCACACGATCCCCCGCAGCGCGCGCTCGGTCACCTTGATATAGAGCGCGATCAGGGCCACCGAGATCGCCAGCAGCACGAAGGCGTTGGCCGCCCCGAACGGCCAGTCGAACACGGAGAGCACCTGCTCGTAGACCACCATGGGAAGCACGTGCACCTTGAAGCCCCCCACCAGGATCGGCACCACGAAGGAGCTGATGGCGAGCGAGAACACCAGGAGCGAGCCGGCGAGGATCCCGGGGAGGGAGAGCGGCAGCGTGATTTCGAAGAACGCGCGTCGGGGGGAGGCGCCCAGAGTCTGCGAGGCCTCCAGGAGCTGGGGCTCGATGCGCTTCAGCACCCCCGTGAGCGAGAGCACCATGAACGGCAGGAAGACGTGCACCAGCGCCAGCGTCACGCCGAACTTGTTGTACATGAGCGGCAGGGGCTTGGTGAGCCAGCCGTGCCGGGTGAGCGTCTCGTTGATGAGGCCCCGGTCGGCGAGCAGGATCATCCAGCCGTAGCAGCGGATGACGATGCCCACGAGCAGGGGCGAGAGGATGAAGACGATCAGCAGCGGCTTCCAGCGCGAGCGGGTGAGGGCGAGGTGATAGGCGAGCGGGTAGCCCAGGAGCAGGCACACCACGGTGGTGAGCACGCCCAGCCACAGGGTGTCCCCGAGGACGCTCAGGTAGTACGAGTCGGTGAAGAAGCGAACGTACTGCTCCGGCGTGAGGGCCCAGTCGATCTGGCCGAACGAGTTCCGCGAAAGGCTGATCAGCAGCATGAGGACCAGCGGGGCGGTGAAGAACAGGGTCAGCAGGAGCACGTACGGCCCCAGCAGCAGCACGCGCGCCCCGCGGGTCACGGTCAGCGGCCGAGCAGCTCCGCGGCCACGCGGGCCACGAGCAGGTTCGCCACCAGGGTGGGCGCGCCGGTGAGGGCGGCCACCTCCTCGCGGGTCTTGCGCCGGAAGCCGATGCAGTCCATGACCACCAGTCCAACCCCGCCCGCGCGGAGCGTCTCCGCGGCCTGCCGCACCTTGGCGGGGTCGTTCTCCTCGTAAGGCGACAGTGGAGCGACGTGGGCGTCGAAGCCGCAGGCCTGCCACCGCGCGATGGTCTGGGGCACGTGGCGCTCCGAGGGCGTCAGCACGCCGAGGCGGCCGGGGAACACCATCGCGCGCAGGAGGCCGAGCAGGAGCTGCTGCGGCTCGAGGAACGCGCGCCGCGCGCGGAGCTTGGGGAACTCGCCCGTGCAGAGCAGCACGTTCAGCGCCACGCCGCGGTCCTCGAGGTCGGCAATCCGTGCCTCGATGAGCGGGATCATCTTGGTCTTCCCCACGAAGACCGAGCTGCCGTCGGCCAGGCGGGTCACCAGGATCTCGTCGTCACCCTCGGGCGCGAGCAGGGCGATCTGGTCTCGGCTGAGCCCGTCGAGTGCGCCCGCCTCGGCGATCTCCACGTCCCCGCCCAGGATGGCGGCCATGTCCGGCACCACGTCGCTGCGCGGAGCCTGTCCCACTGTGATGAGTCCCACCTTGGTCATACGCGCTCCTCCTGGATGATGCGGGCGTCCGCGGCGCTCCAGCCCGCGCGCACGCGGGTGCCGGCGGTGAAGCGCACCTCGCCCAGCTCCACCGCCTGCAGCTCGAGCCCGGCCTCGGACTTGAGGATGTACCGGACAGTCTCGCCCTGATAGACCACGTGGGCGACGGTCATGGGTAGCACGGTGTCGAGGGCCCCCGCGGGGTCCAGCCGTACCCGCTCCGGCCGGAGCGCCACCGCCACCGTGGCGCCGGCGGGGGCCACCCCCGCAGCCGCCACCGTGGCCCCGGCACAGGCCACCACGTTCGCTCCGGCCACGCGACCTGATAGGAGGTTGATGTTGCCGATGAAGGAGGCCACGAAGGCGGTGGTCGGATCCTCGTACAAGCCACGTGGTGTTGCCACTTGCTCGACGCGCCCGCGGTGCATCACCGCGATGCGATCCGACATGGTGAGCGCCTCCTCCTGGTCGTGCGTCACGTAGATGGTGGTGATGCCCACCTCGCGCTGCAGGCGCTTGAGCTCGATCTTCATGTGGTCCCGCAGCTTCTTGTCAAGCGCCCCCAGCGGCTCGTCGAGGAGGAGCACCGCAGGCCGCGTCACCAGCGCGCGGGCGAGGGCCACCCGCTGCTGCTCCCCGCCGGAGAGCTGCGACGGGTAGCGCCCGCCGTAGGCGGGGAGTTGTACGAGCGCCAGCGCCTCTCCCACCCGGCGCCCGATCTCTTCCTTCGGCACGCGCTGCATGCGCAGGCCGAAGGCCACGTTCTGCGCCACCGTGCGGTGCGGGAAGAGGGCGTAGTGCTGGAACACCATGCCCACGTGCCGCCGGTGCGGCGGCACCCCGGTGACGTCGACCCCGTTGATGTCGACGCGGCCGGCGTCCGGCGTCACGAAGCCCGCCACCGAACGGAGCGTCGTCGTCTTGCCGCAGCCGGAGGGGCCCAGCAACGTGAAGAACTCCCCCGGGACGATGGAGAGGGAGACCCCGTCGAGCGCGACGGTGGCCCCGTAGCGCTTGACGAGACCGGTGAGGGCGACGGTGCCGGCGGCGCCGGGCGCCTCGGTCAACGCATCTCCCGGTTCCACTTCTCGGTCCACTGCGGCCGCTGCTTGGCCACCTGGCCCCAGTCGAACAGCACCAGCTTCTCCACCTCGGCGGGCCCGCTCACGAGCTTCTTGGCCACCTCCGGCGGCACCTTCACGGTCCGGTTGGTGGGGCTCCAGAACAGCTCGGTGGCGAAGGCGAGCTGCACCTCGGGCGAGATGTAGGCGTCGATGAACTTCCACGCGAGCTCCTTGTTCTTCGAGCCGCGCGTCACCTGGACGATCTGGTCGAGGATCGGCAGCCCTTCCGCGGGCGCCACCCAGTCCACCGGGATGCCCCGCTTCTGGAGATCGTATGTGGAGGCGTCGTGCAGCACCGCCATCACCACTTCCTTCTGCTCGAGCTGCTTCTCCACCGTGCCGGTGAAGTCCACGAGCTTGGGCTGGGCGCGCTTGATGGCGGCGACACCGGCGTCCACGTCGAAGTAGTCCTTCCCGTAAAGCTTGCTGCTCATGAAGAGGAAGTTGATGCCCAGCGTGTTGCCGATGACGTAGGTGGCGCGGCGGCCGGTGTAGGACTCATCCCAGAAGTCCTTCCACGACACCGGCCGCTTGAGCCCCATGTCGGTGCGGTAGGCGAGCCCGATGCGCCCCCAGAACATGGCCAGGCTGGTGTCGCCCACCAGCGCCTTGGGGTAGAGGTTCTTGATGTTGGGGGCGAGGGCCTCGTTCCGCTTCTCGAAAAAGCCGCGCTCGCGCGGGATCGGGAAGGCGGGCTCGTTGCCGAACACCACGTCGTAGGGGGGATTGTCCGGCCCCGCGGCGAGGAGCTTGGCCACCCACTCGGTGGTGATGCCGGTGACCACTTCCACCTTCACGTTGTGCTTCTTCTCGAAGGGCTCGACCAGCGTCTTCTTCATGACTTCCGACCAGCGCCCCCCGTAGCCGGTGACCACCAGCGTGGTGGTCTGGGCGTCGGCGGCGGGCGCGAGCATGGCGGCGAGGAGCGCGATCGACACGAGCACACGCGTCATGGGAGAGCCTCCGGGGCGGATTTGGCCTCGCTTGTCTCACGAACGACGGCGATTTTCAAGCACGCTCCCCGCGCAGAGGGCGGGCGCGGGCCCTCCTCTCGCCTCACACCATCAACAGGCCCTGGCGCAGACCGGTGGTCACGGCCTCGGTGCGGCTCCGCGCGTTCAGCTTGTCGAGGATGGCGGCGATGTGGAACTTGACTGTATGGGTCGAGATGCCGAGCCGGCCGGCGATGGTGCGGTTGCGCATCCCCTCGGCCATCATCGCGAGGATCTCGAGCTCGCGGGGCGTGAGCGCGTCGATCGGGGCGCCTGGGGTTCGGCCGCCCCTCGCCGCCCGACTGCCCGCGAAAGGCGCCGCGGACGGGTGCCACACGACAAGCCCCGCCACGACCGCCTCGATGCCGATGGCGACCTCGGGCGCGGACGCATCCCGGGGCAGGATGGCGCGTACGCCGGCTCGGAGGAGACGTCCGAAGGCGGCAGGCGTGGAGTCGCCGCCCACCAGCACGATCGGCGGCAGCCGCGCCACTCTCGGCAGCGTTCTGAGGATAGCTTCGGCGGACCTCGCCCCCGGATCCATCAGGAGCACGTCGGCCTGCGTCCCCATCGAGTCGTCTTCGCCGGAAGTCGACCCCGACGGTGGCGGGGCCAACCGGAGTCCCGACCGCGCCGTGACGAGCCCTTCCAGACGCGCACGCGCCACCGGACTCGACGCGTACACCGCGACGTCAATCATGAGGGGCGGAGCGCGTCACGAAGGTCTCGACGACCTGGCTCGGCACCGCCAGAGCCAGCCTCCCCGCTATCATCGCGTTGATGCCGACCACCCGCCCGGCCGCATCGGCGAGTGGGCCGCCGGAGTTGCCGGGCGCCAGACGGAGGTCGGCCTGCACCCACCGCCGCCCGGCGGCCCCCCGAGCCGGCGCCGCGTGCACCACGCCCGTGACCACGGCAGCGCTCAAACCGAATGGATGGCCGACTGCCAGGACGAGCTCGCCGGGGCGGAGGCGGTTCGAGTCGCCCACCTGGGCCGCGGGAAGGCCGTGTGTCTCCACCCTGAGCAGGGCGAGATCCAGGTTTCGGTCCCATTCGAGGACCGTGGCCGGAAGGCGCCGCGTATCCGGCAGCACGACCTGGAGGCCGTGGTGAGTGAGCCGAGCGCCACCCACGACGTGCGCGCTGGTAACGATGAGGCCATCCGAACGCCAGATGACGCCTGACCCGCCCGCACGCCCCATGGATCGTAGCTCCACCGTGTTCTCCCGCAGCCGGCCCACGACCGCGGAGAGGTCGCTCGTCAGCGTGGCCGGCATCTCACCCTCGTCCATCCTATCGCTTTCGAGAGGGACGCTCGCCGAGGGTGACGGCCACGTCGAGCGGGGCGCCGGCGCGGATGAGCGAGACCGTAACCGCGCTGCCCACCCTTCGCCCGGCAAGGGCCGCCTGGACGTCGCCGGGAACGCGGAGCGGCGTGCCCTCGAGCGCCAGGAGCACGTCTCCGAGCATCAGGCCAGCTCGCGCCGCGGGGCCGTCCCCCTCGATGCTCACGACGATGACGCCCCGGCTGGCGGATCCGGGCGCCACGCGCTTCAGCGCCTCGGGGAGGACCACCGGTTGCAGACCGAGCCCCACGTAGCCGCGGCTCACCCGCCCGGTGGTCAGCACCTCGTCCACGATGCGCGCCACCGTCGAGGCCGGCACCGCAAGGTCCAGCTGCCGCGACAGGCCGGAGGTCACGAGCCCGGCCACCTTGCCGGAGGCATCCACGAGCGGACCACCGGAGAAACCGGGATAGAGCACCAGGTCGACGCGAAGGAGTCGATTCACGTCGCCTCCGTGCCCGGTGGCGTCGCCGACCGCGCTCACCACCCCCCAACTGGCACGCGGTCCATACCCCACGGCAAGAACCAGGTTGCCGATCTTGAGCTCCGCGCTGTCGCCGATCTCGGCCACCGGGCGGTCGGTGTCGTCGATTCTCAGAACGGCGAGGTCAGTAGCGGGATCGCGCGCCGCGAGGCGGGCCGGGGTCGCGCGGCCGTCGGGCCAGACGACGCGAATTTCCTCCTCGACGCGCACGGTGTGCTCGGCGGTGACGACGATTCCCGGGCGCCAGTGCACGCCGGTCGAAGGCAGCCGGGGCCGAGCGTGCACGGCAACCACGACGCGAGCGGCTCGCTCTACCGCAGAGGCGAGGTCATTCGAAAGCGAGAGCAGGGTTTGCATTGCGATCCTCCCTTTCGGCCCCACGATGGACCTGGCCGGGCCGGCTGGGAATCGCCCGATTGGCTAGGGAGTCGCCGACGGGCTTCGTGAGCCAAAACCCCTGCTCGCGCGAAGGACCCTGCCTATGTCGTGAATGGCGCCTGAAGGCGAGCCGTGGCGCCTATGGCGAGCGGCCACACGTAGCGCTCCCACGTGAGACCGACCACGTCCATTTGGCCGGCGGCTCGCGCGCCCGACCGTTCGGCGACACGCCGCGAGCGAGCGTTCTGCGGAAGAATAGCCGAGATCGCGTACGAGAGCCGCAAAACATCGCGCGCGTAGTCGCGAACGCAGCACGCCGCCTCGGTCGCGAAGCCATGGCCCCAGACGGTCGGGTCGAACGTGTAGCCGAGCTCGCACTCGAAAGTAAGCGCGACGTCAGCCGGCGCCTGTTTGCGCCCGAACCATCCTCTGCGAATCCCGTGCTCGGGTGCCGTGGTTTCGACAGCGAGGTCCATCAAGCCACAGCGCCCGATCAGCGTGCCGTCTTCCTTGCGCAGGACCGTGAGGTAACCGAGCGCGAGCTGCTCATAGCTCGCGAGGGTGTATTCGAACCATGCGGCCGTCTCTTCGGGCGAACGCGGGCGGCCACCTGGATAGAGGTGCTGCGCGACTTCGGGGAGCGCGTGGATGCGCGTGAAGAATGGCAGATCGTCCGGCGCGACCCGGCGCAGCACCAGGCGCGCCGACTCCAGCCGGTCGGTGCCGCGCATCAGGGTCATCGGGGAGACTCGTTGCGGGGGCACCGCATGTCAGGCCTCCGTGATCGCCCGCTCGTAGCCACTGACGTGGCGCCAGCTGGCGCGAACTCCAGCGCGGCCCGCTGGCCCGCGATCCCGGTGTCGTCAGCGTCATAGCCTTTCGACACCTCATACCCAAAGCTCGTGGCGGGATCGAAGCGCTCCATGTCTCCAGTGTACGCCGCTAGACTAGCCCTCCCTCAGGGCGGGATCTCGATGGGCGACGGCGCGCGTAGCCGTGGTAGAGGGCGCGGCGGCGGTAAGCGGAGCGCCGGGCTAGCCTAGGGCTTGTAGCTCACCTTTGCCGGCAGCACCTTCCGCATGAGGTCCGGGTAGATGAACCCGGTCCACTCGACCGGCTTCGCCAGCTTGCCCTGGCTCTTGAGCTGGGCCTCGGCCAGGCGGAAGAGGTTGATGGTGAAGTCGCTCAGCTCCATGTCGAACGTGAGCTTGGTCATGAGCTGCTCGACCGTCGGCTGGTCGAGGTTCTTCAGGAAGTCGGATACGTCCTTGGCCGCGCGCGGTCGGTCGCGGTTGATCACGTCGGTGGCCTCGGCGAGCGCGCGGATGAAGGCTTCGGCCGGCGCGGGGTTCTTCTGTATCCAGCCGCGGTTCATGTAGATGTACACACCCTGTTCGAGAATGCCCTCCTGGGTGCGGAGGACCTTCGTGTTCTTGACGGCGCCGAGGCCGCGCGTGACCCACGGCTCCCACACCGCGTAGGCGTCGATGTTGCCGCGCTCGAGCGCCGCCACCATCTCGGGCGCCTCCACGTTGACCACGGTGTAGTCGGCTGGGTTCAGCTTGAGCTTGTCGATCATGGCGAGCCAGAACACCTCACCGCCGGAGCCGCGCGCGATGCCGATCTTCTTGCCCTTGAGCCCGTCGAGGGTGTCGATGTTGCGGCCCACCACCGCGATCCACCGCACGAGGCGGGTGGCCTGGGCGACCACGACCACGTTGGGGTCGAGGTTGTGGTTCGCCACGCCGGCGATCTCGGAACCGAAGGCCGACTCGATCTGACCGTTCACCAGGAAGGCGACCATCGCAGAGCCCGAGGGCCCGGTATTGATGCGCACGTCCAGCCCGTGCTTTTTGAACAGACCCTCCTGCTGAGCGACGTAGTAGGCGGAGAACACCGGATCCACCCCGGTGGCGATCGTCATCTTCGTCTGCGCCGCCACCGGTCCCGCCCACAGCAGGGTGGCCAGCGCGAGCAGAGCTCCCATCGCGCGTCTCAGCATGAACGGTCCCCCTTGGCGGCGATCCGTCAGGTCGCCGGTGAGTACTTGCCCGCGAACGTGTAGATGCTCCAGCGAAAGGTCCGGTCCACCGCGAAGCCGAGCAGCCCCAGGCACACCAGCGACACGAAGATGTCGTCGACCAGCATGAACATTCGCCCGTCCCACAGCATCTTGCCGAGCCCCTCGTTGGCGGCGATCAGCTCGGCGGCCACGATGGTGGTGAAGGAGTTGGCCATGGCCAGCCGCATGCCGGTAAGAATGTACGGCACCGTGGCGGGCAGCGCCACGTGCAGGAAGATCTGCGCCCGCGTCGCTCCCAGGGCCTGGGCGGCGCGGATCTTGTTGGGCGCGATGGCCGAAACGCCCGCCGCCGTGTTCAAGATGACGATGAAGATCGTCGTGTAGATGATGAGGAAGATCTTGGACGCCTCGCCGATGCCGAACCAGATCACCGCGACCGTGATCATGGCCACGGAGGGGATGAAGCGCAGGAACTCCGTGTAGGGCTCGAGTAGCTTGCGCAGCGGCCGGAACGAGCCCATGGCCAGGCCGATGGGGATGCCGAGCAGGGAGCCGGCGATGAAGCCGGCGAGGATGCGCTGGGCGCTCGCCCAGAGGTGCTCGAGCAACACTCCGTTACGGAGCAGGACGACGCCCTTGCGGAACACGACGGCCGGCGGCGGGAACAGCACCGAGCCGACCAGGTAGACGGAGGCCAGGTGCCAGAGCGTGAACAGGCTGGCGAACCCGACGAGGTACCCTCCGTAGCGGCCCCACAGGCGGCGGCCCATCCGTCATTCCGCCCGAACGTTCGCCTTGGCGACTTCGTCCCGGATCATCTCGTACACCTGCCGGTAGTACCGGAGGAAGACGTCGTCGGTCCGGTCGCGGGCCCCGTTGAGCGCCACGGCGAGCACGCCCTTCACGTCCGAGCGGGGCCCCGCCCGCATCACGCCGATACGCGTCCCCAGCGTGACGGCCTCGTCGATGTCGTGGGTGATGAAGAGCACGGTCGTCCGCGTGGCCCGCCAGACCGTTGCCAGCTCCTCCTGCATGAGCGCGCGCGTCTGCGCATCCAGCGCCGCGAACGGCTCGTCCATCAGGAGCATCATCGGCTCGTTCACCAGCGCCCGCGCGATCTGGATCCGTTGCTTCATCCCGCCCGACAGCTCCGCCGGATACTTTTGCTGCTGCCCGTGCAGGCCCACCAGCTCCAGGTATTTCAGGGCGCGCTCGCGCCGCTCGCGCCTGCCCATGCCGCGCATGCGGAGCCCGAACTCGACGTTCTCGACCGCCGTGAGCCACCCGTAGAGTGAGTCGTCGCCCTGGAAGACAACGCCCCGGTCGCGGCTCGCGCCCGTCACCGGCTGCCCGTCCATGAGGATCTCCCCCCCGGTCGGGCTCTCGAACCCGGCGACCATCTTGAGCACGGTGGTCTTGCCGCAGCCGCTGGGGCCGAGGAGGCAGAAGAACTCCCCGGGCTCGATGGCGAGGTCGAAACGCTCGACGGCGACGTAATCGGCGCCCTGGAGCGAGCGGTAGGTCTTCTGCACGTTGCGCAGGCGCACGAGGGACATCGGGCGCGAGCGTAGCACAGGGCGGAGCCGGGTCAGCCGAGCTCGGGCAGCTCCAGCTGGCGCTGCGCCGGAGGCGTTGGCTCGGCTTAGTAGAGGATAGGCCCCGAGGGGAGGTAGAGCTCGTGCCGGCCGAACAACCGAGAGGCCATGAACAGCGTCGGGGCGCCGAGCTGGAAGCCGCTGCCGACCAGCGCCTCGAGCAGGGAAGCGCAGGCGCCGGGGACGCGCAGGGTCACGCGGCCCCGACCGGCCGCGTCGGCCGCTGCCGCGGCGGCCACCGCCTGGACGAGCGCCGTCTCGTCGTGTCCCGCCGCCGGCCCGATGCGCTCTCCCCGCCGGTAGGCGAAGGCGGCGACCTCCCCGCCGCGCTCGATTGCCACCGCCGCGCTGGCCTCGCTCCGCCAGTGGGCCAGGTCGCCGGCGCGGTCGTGGCCGAAGACCTCGGCGGTGAGCTTCTCAGCGACGCCGGAATCGCACGGCAGCTCTCGGTCCCGTAGGCCGGGGCCGACCCGGGCCTTGAGCCGCGCCACCGCCGAGGCGTCGCCAGCCAGGCGGTAGATCGGCCACCGTGGCGCCATCCCGGCCATCACGTACCGGGCCTGGGCGCGAGGGTCGAGCGTGGCCAACGTGCAGCGGACTTCGGCCCCGCGCGCCTCGCCGTAGGCCAGAGCCCGCTCGAGCAGCGCCCGCCCCAGGCCTCGCCCCTGATCGCCGGGAAGCACGAAGAACATGGACAGGTACCACACGCGGCCGCGGACCAGGGCCGAGACCATGCCCCGGATTCGCCCGTCCTCGACGGCGCAGAAGTAGCCGTCCGGGTCGCTGGCCAGCCCGGCCCGGGCATCGCTCGCCACTGGGGTGTCGGCGGGGTCGTTGCTCGCGGCGACGTGCACCCGCCAGACGTCCTCGAGGTCGTCCGGTCGGACCTTGCGGACATGCGGCTCGTCGCTCACGGGTGGTCGTGTTCAATCCTGCCGCGCGGCGAGAATCACGATCGCGATGTTTACCCGCTCGCCGAGGTAGGGGCCGCCGGTGTCCAGGGCGGCGTTCCAGGTGACGCCGAACTGGCTGCGGTCGACAGCGGCTTCGGCCCGGAAGGCGGCCGAGACCTTCTTGCTGAAGGGGTGCACGCCCTGACCGAGGAAGTGGGTGTCGAGGACGACGGGCTTGGTGACGCCGTGGATGGTGAGGTCGCCCGTGACCCTCCAGCGCGCACCGTCGGTCGGCTCGACCCGGGTGCTCCGGAAGCTGATGGTCGGATGGTCGTTGCCGCCGAGCAGGTCGGCCTCCATGAGACGGCTCATGAGGCGCTCGTTGGTCACGTCCACGCTGCTCACGGGGATGGAGGCGGTGACCGACGCCCGCTCGGGATGGGCGGGATCGAACCTCAGCGTCCCTTCCAGGCTGCGGAACCCCGTTCGGTACGTGGTGAACCCCATGTAGGCCAGGGAGAACTCGGCGCTCGAGTGCACGGGATCGATCGTCCAGGTGGGCTGCTCGGTGGTGGCCACGGCGTCCTCCTATCGCGCTCGGGTGCCGGCCGGACTCGACAGGCCCCGAGCATACCTGAAGTAGCGGCCGCCGGCCGCGAGCGTAGCACAGGGCGGAGCCGGGTCAGCCGAGCTCGGGCAGCTCCAGCTGGCGCTGCGCCGGAGGTGCCGGGGCCGCGCGGCCGTTGGGTCGCGCGGTGGGCCGGTCGCGGCGCGCCGCGCCGCGGCCGGTGCGCGGGGGCGGGAAGCTGAGCCGAAGGCCCTGCGCTTGGACCTGGAAGAGCGCCTCGGGCTCGGGAATGCCGGCAAGGCGATGCCGGCCGAGCCCGCGGAATCGCACCCCGCTCGGAGCCCCCCCGCCGGCCGCCGCGCGGGTGGCCGCCGACACGACGATTTGGCCGCCGTGCGCGGCGGCGCAGACGCGCGCCGTCGTGTGGACGGCCAGGCCGATGTAGCCGACATCTGTAAGCGTGGGATGGCCGCTGTGGATCCCCATCCGCACCCGCACCTCGAGCCCGCCCGGCCAGGCCCGCTTGGCGAGGGCGCGCTGGATGGCCACGGCCGCCTCGAGGGCCGCCGTCGGGCGCTCGAACACCGCGAAGAACTCGTCGGCGCGCGCGTCGATCTCGCGCCCGCCTCCCCGCGACACCGCGCGCCGGATGATGGTCCGGACGTCGTTGAGCAGCTCGCCGTAGCTGTCTCCGAGCCGGCGGAGCAGGGCGGTGGACGCCTCGATGTCGGTCATGAGCAGCGTGACGAGCCCGACGGGTAGCGCCGCGGCGTCGGTCGCCGTGGCCGGGATCTGGCCGCGCAGCTCCTCCTTCTCGACGACGAACCGTACCGCGGTCAGCACCGTCTCCGAGAGATCGGCATCGGTGAGGGCCGTGGGGTTGTGCACCAGCGCCGTCATGGGCCGCCCCTGGCGCTCCAGATAGGTGACGCCACGCCCGCCTCCTTCGGCCGGAAGCGGGATCGGCTTTCCGGTGCCGTCCACATACGCGCCCGACGCGTCGGACCAGTGGAGCACGGTGAGCGTCGGGTCGCGAAGGACCGTTCGCAGCCGCCGCTCGAGCTCGCCGGGGGCGGGGTTCCGCCCCAGCTCGATCACCAGGCGGCCGGCCGCGGCGTTCCGCTGCTCGGAGGCAAGCTGCCCGGTGAAGAACCCGACCGGCACGATTCGGAACTTCTTCGCCGCATTGAGGAGCCGCCGCCGCGCCAGCTCCCGCGCGGCGTCACTCTCGAACTCGACCTGGTTGAATCGGGCGAGCGCATTCTTCACGTGCGCCTTGTCGTGGACGGGGAGCCTCCGCCGACCGCGCGAGTCGACGTACGCGAAGGCCCGGTCGGGAAGGCGCGCGCGCTTCTTGGGGCTGAGCCGCGACATGGGTCAACGATAGCCTGCTTCCCGCGCGGGCGCGAGCGCGCGCCGGCGGTCCGCGCTATCCTACGCCCTGGCCATGGCCATGCGACATTCGAGGAGACGCGGTCCCGACCTGCCCGAGCAGGTCCGGCGTGCGGGCGTCCGGCTCGTGCGCTTCCTCTATACCGACAATGGCGGCATCACGCGCGGGAAAGCCTCCCACGTGGACGGCCTCGCTCACCGGGTGACCGACGGCATCGGGCTCACGGTGGCCATGCAGGCGATGAACATGCTGGATCAGCTCCAGGCCGTCGAGGGCCTCGGGCCCGTCGGCGAGATCCGGCTGGTCCCCGATCCACAGACGTTCACCGTGCTCCCATACGCTCCCCACACGGCGGCCATGACCTGTGACATGCGCACGCTGGAGGGGGCGCCCTGGGAGGCGTGCCCGCGCGCCTTCCTCAAGCGGCAGATCGCCGCCTGCGCCGCGGCGGGTGTCAGCGTGCGCGCCGCCTTCGAATGCGAGTTCACCCTGGCCGTCAAGCACGCCGACGGGGGGTTCGCGCCGCTGGACGAGAGCCTTTGCTTCTCCACCGTCGGGATGACGACGGCGGCGCCCGTGATGGACGACATCGTGGCCGCCCTCGAGGCGCAGCGCATCCCCGTCGAGCAATACTATCCGGAGCTCGGCCACGGGCAGCAGGAGCTGTCCATCGCCCACGCTCCCGCGCTGCAGGCCGCCGACCGCCAGGTCTTCTATCGTGAGACCGTGCGGGCGGTGGCGCACCGCCACGGGCTCTGGGCTTCGCTCGCGCCCAAGCCCTTCGTGGACCAGGCCGGCAACGGCGCGCACATCCATTTCAGCCTGTGGGACGCGGCGTGCCGCCGATCGCTCATGCACGACCCGCGGGGGCGCTATGGAGTGAGCCGACTCGGCTATAGCTTCATCGCGGGGGTGCTCGAGCATTTGCCGGCGCTGCTCGCGCTCACGTGTCCGAGCGTGAACTCGTATCGCCGGCTCCAGCCACACTTCTGGAGCTCCGCTTTCACGGCCTGGGGCCCGGACAATCGCGAGGCGGCGGTGCGGGTGCCGTCGACGTTCCCCTCCGACCGCGCCGGGTCGACCAACGCCGAGCTCAAGGCGTCGGACTCCTCGTCGAATCCCTACCTGGCGCTCGGCGGATTGCTCGCGGCCGGGCTCGACGGCGTCACGCGCCGGCTCGAACCGGGCGAGCCCGTGCTCGTCGACCCCGGCGTCCTGTCCGACCGCGAGCGCCGCGAGCGCGGGATCGAGCGATACCCGACCACCCTCGGCGTCGCGGTCGATCGGCTGGAGTCCGACGCCGTGCTGATGTCGGCCCTCGGCCCGACGCTGGCCCGCGCGTACCTCGCCGTGAAGCGCTCCGAGGCGCAGGCGTTCGGCCGCGAGGACGCGGCCTTCGAGACGAAGCACCACTTCTGGAAGTTCTAAGGTGGACCTCACCGCCGTCCCCATCCTGGATCAGCACTGTCACGCGCTGCTCCGTGACGGGACGGTCGCCGACGCCGCTGCCTACGCACGGTTCTTCACCGAGAGTGACGACGCAACAATGCACGCGCGTCACGTCCCCGAGAGCGTCTTCTACCGGTGGGCCATCCGCGAGCTCGCGACGGTCCTGGCCTGCGCGCCGACGACCGAGGCCGTGCTCGCCGCGCGCGGGCGCATGTCCGCCGACGCGCTGGCACAGCGCCTGCTCGGCGAGGCGAACATCGCGGTGTTGCTCATCGACCACGGCTATCGCACCGACGAGACATGGCCGCCGGCGGAGCTGGCGGCGCGGGTGCCGTGTCGTGTCTTGCCCCTCCTGCGCCTGGAAACCCTCGCCCAAGCGCTGATCGTGCAACACGAGACGTTCGATGCCGTGCTCGATGCGTATTCGGCGCGCGTCGAGCGGGCACGGGCAGACGGCTTCGTGGGCCTCAAGAGCATCATCGCCTACCGCACGGGGCTCGAGGTGCAGGCGGCGACGTCACGCGAGGCCGCCGCGGCGGCGTTCGGCCCCGTGAAGGAGCGCGCCCGTCGCGACCGACGGGTTCGCCTCGCCGCCAAGCCGCTGAACGACTACTTGCTCCTGCGCGCGCTGGAGATTGCCGAGCGGCTGGCCATGCCCGTGCAGATCCACACCGGCTTCGGCGACGCCGACGTCGATCTCCGCGAGTCGAACCCGCTGCACCTGCGCCCGCTGCTCGAGGGCGGCCGGTACGGGAACGTGCCCTTCGTCCTCCTGCACGCGAGCTACCCGTACGTCCGCGAGCTCGGATACCTGGCGGCCATGTACGCCAATGTCTACGCCGACGTGGGGCTTGCCATCCCGCATCTCGCCGCCGAGATCCCGACGGTGTTGCGCCAGCTGCTCAGCCTCACCCCCTCAACGAAGGTGGTGTACTCGAGCGACGCCTCGCAGATTCCCGAGCTGTTCTGGCTGGCCGCGCGCTGGGGGCGGCGCGGCTTGGGGACGGTGCTCGATGAGCTCATCGCCCTCGGTGCGCTCGACGGTGGCGAGGCGCTCGCGGTGGGGAGGCGGGTGCTCGGGGGAAACGCCGCCGGGATCTACGGGTTGTCTTGGCCGGAGGCACCCGAGGGCAGGTGAGCGCGGCGCCCAGGCGTCACGCCGCGCGGATGACGCGTCCCGCCTCTGCGACCGCGGCGGGCTCGGGCAAGCGCCCGTCCCGGATGATCGGCTGGCCGTTGACGAACGACCACTGGATGCCGCTCGAGCGCGCGACGTAGCGCGGCCCACCGTCCGGCATGTCGTGCACGATCTCCTCTTCGTGGCAGGCGATGGTGCGCGGGTCGAAGACGGTGATGTCCGCGGCGAGGCCGGGGGCGAGACGGCCGCGGTCGGGGATGCCGAAGATCTCCGCCGGGGCGCCCGTGATGAGACGCACGGCGGCCTCGAGCGAGAGCGCCCCGCGCTCGCGCACCCAGTGGCCGAGGAGCTGGCTCGTCTGGCCCGCCTCCGAGAACTGGGTGATGTGGGCGCCCGCGTCGGAGAGGCCCAGCACCGCCGTCGGGTGCAGGAAGATCTCCGCCACCGCGGCGGCGTCGGTGTTCATGGTGGCCGACATGAATTCGGTGCGGAAATCGTCGTCGAGAGTGAGGTCGAGGAAGGCGTCGACGACGTCCTTGCCGGTCTCGCGCGCCAGCTCGACCACGCTCTTCCCCGCGAAGTGCTGGAGTTCCGGCTTTACCACGCGCTTGATCCTCAGCGGCACGACGTCGCCATTGAAGAGCGCGGTGCGGCGGACGTTTTCGCGGAACTCGGCGCGGAAGCCCGGATCGGCGAGGATGCCTCGCCACTCCGACGGCTTGGCTTCGAGGACGCGGCGCCACGCCTTGTAGCGTCCGAACACGAAGCCGTTCGTGACGGTGAACGTGGAGGTCAGAGGCGAGCATGTCCCCTGGGGATGCAGACGCAGGCCCTCTCGCCACGCTGCTTCGACCTTCTCGAGGATCTGGCGATGCTCGTCCGGGCGGACGGGGTTGTGGCGCACCGAGACCATGGTGATGGGCCGCCCCGCGGCCCGGGCCAGCTCGGCGTAGCGGTCGACCTCGGCCACGCGATTGGGCCGGCTCCCGCCGATGGTGAGCTCGACGATGCCCCGCCCGGTGGAACCCATCGCGGCGGCCAGATACTCGAGCTCGCGGTCGCTGCCCAGACGGCTGGGCACCGGCCGGCCGCGGTCGCCGACGTGGTTCAGGTTGGTTGTCGACGAGAAGCCGATGGCGCCGTCGGCCATCGCGCGCCGCACTTCCGCCCCCATGCGCTCGAGCTCATCGGGAGTGGCCTCGCGCGCCCACGCCGCCTCGCCCATGACGAACTGCCGAACGGCGGAGTGGCCGATGAGCGGGGCCACGTTGACCCACAAGGGCAGGCGGTCCAAGCAATCCAGGTACTCGTGGAATGTCTCGAACTCCCACCGGATGCCCTTCTGCATCGCGTCGAGGGACATGCCCTCGACGTACTCGAGCATCTTCATCAGGGTGAGCCGATCCTCGGGCCGGCACGGCGCGAGCGTGAAGCCGCAGTTGCCGGTCACGATCGTCGTCACCCCGTGCCAGGACGTGCACGAGGCGCTGGGGTCCCAGGTGAGCTGGGCGTCGTAGTGGGTGTGGGGATCGATGAAGCCGGGCGCCACGACGAGGCCCCCCGCGTCGATCTCGCGCGTGCCACGGCCCGAGACGGCACCGACCTCGGCGATGCGGCCGCCGGCGACGGCGAGGTCGCCGGGGCGTCCCGGCGCGCCCGTCCCGTCGACGAGGGTGCCACCGCGGATCACGAGGTCGTGCGCCATGGGCCGTCCTCCCGGGGTGTTCGCGATTTCGAATCAGGGAGCCGTTGACGGCCCAACTATCCCATCGGAGCTCGGGGCCGATCAAGCCGGAACCGAACGGCGGCTCTGGTATCGTAGGTCGATGGCCGATCGGGTCCTGGAAGCTTCATCGAGCGCGGCGGCCACCGCCGCCCAGACCAGAGCCGTCGTCCTGACCACGAACTTCTCGGTGATTCTCTCGCTGAGCTTCTGTCACCTGCTGAACGACACGATGCAGTCGTTGGTGCCGGCCTTGTATCCGATCCTCAAGAGCTCCTATGGGCTCAGCTTCGCGCAGGTCGGGCTCATCACCCTTGCGTTCCAGTTCACCGCCTCGATGCTGCAGCCCGTGGTCGGCATGTACACGGACCGCCGTCCCCAGCCCTACTCGCTGACCGTCGGCATCAGCATCACCCTGGTGGGGCTGCTCCTGATGTCCCAAGCGTCGTCCTATCCCATGATCCTGCTCGCCGCCATGTTGATCGGCATGGGCTCGTCGATCTTCCACCCCGAGGCGTCGCGCGTGGCGCGCATGGCGGCCGGCGGCCGCTATGGCCTTGCGCAGTCGCTGTTTCAGGTGGGCGGCAATATCGGCTCCGCCTCGGGGCCGCTGCTCGCGGCCTTCGTGGTGGTGCCGCACGGCCAGTCGAGCATCGGGTGGTTCTCGGGCCTGGCGCTGGTGGCCATCGTCGTGCTGATACAGGTCGGGGGCTGGTACTCCCGCAACCGGACTCCGGCGCGCCCGGCCGCCCGCAGCGCCAGGGTCGTCGACCCGACGCGGGCCGCCGCGTTGCCGCGGCGCAAGGTAGTGCTCGCGGTGGCGATCCTGGTCGCCCTGCTCTTCTCCAAGAACGTCTACAGCGCCAGCCTCGGCTCGTACTTCACGTTCTACCTGATCGACAAGTTCCACCTTCCCGTTCAGACGGCGCAGTTCTACCTGTTCGCGTTCCTGGCCGGCATCGTGGCCGGCACCATCGCCGGGGGCACGGTCGGCGACCGCGTCGGCCGCATTCCCGTGATGTGGTTCTCGATCCTGGGAGCCCTGCCCTTCGCCCTCATGCTGCCCCACGCGAACCTCTTCTGGACCGGCATCCTGGCCGTGCTGATCGCCTTCATCATGGCCTCGGCCTTCTCGGCGATCCTCGTGTACGCGCAGGAGCTCCTCCCGGGCCGGGTCGGCCTCGCGGCGGGGGTCTTCTATGGAGTGTCATTCGGCCTCGGCGGACTCGGCGCCGCCGCGCTCGGCCGGCTCGCGGACTACACGAGCATCGCCACCGTCTACCGCGTCTGCCCCCTCCTGCTGCTGCTGGGGCTCCTGGTCGCGTTCCTCCCGCGCCAACCAGGCGCGGTTCGCTGACCCGGCCGAGCCGCCAGCTCGTCCTCCTGCCGTCTGTTCTTGCGCGTCCGTCCGGGCGCGCCGCCAGGCGAGCTTGCGGCGGCAACGTGTTGAATTCGCGCGTGGTGGATCGTCGGCTCCCGATTCACCGCAACGCCACCTTGCTCCCCCCGCTGCCAAGTGTGCGGAACTCCGTGGATGTCCGCGGGGCACGCGCCTTGCTCGTCGACGGCGTGGAGCCAGTGCTCCCGAGCGAGTCAGGCAACCCAGTCGACAGGAGGAGTGAAAATGCGTCGCATCGTACCCGTTGTCCTGATGCTCACCGTTCTCGTCGCGCTTCCCGTGCAGGGCCAGCAGCACGACCACGTGGTCGCCCTGCCCGACGGTCTGAAGTGGGTGGAGCCCGCCCCCCTGCCGGGGGCCAGGCTCGCGGTCGTCCAGGGCGACCCGAGCAAGGAAGGGCTGTTCGTCTATCGGCTCAGGATGCCCGCCGGCTACCGCATTCCTCCCCACTTGCACAAGGCCAGCGAGAACGTGACGGTGCTCTCCGGCGTGTTCTTCTTCGGCATCGGCGAGAAGTTCGACCAGAGCAACGGGCGGGAGCTCCCGGCCGGCGGCTTCATCTCCGTCCCGCCGAACCACGCGCACTACGCGTGGGTGGGCGGCATGGAGACGATCGTGCAGGTTCACGGCGTGGGTCCGACCGACCTGCGATTCGTGAATCCCGCAGACGACCCGCGACCAAAGAAGTAGCTTTCTAGGCGAAGAACTCCACCAGTCCCGTTTCGAGGTTGTACATCGCTCCGGCGATCTTGATCGCGCGCGAGGCGTCTAGCTCGGCCAGCACCGCGCTCCGGCGGCGGATATCCGCCATGGCCAGCTCGACGTTCTTGCGCGCGACCGCGTCGACGAAGGCATAGTTCTTGGCCGAGCGCTCGCCCTGATACGGCGTCTCTTCCACGGCGGGGCGGATCCTGGCGAGCAGCCCGGTAAGATGCCCGAGCTGCACCTGGTCGATCGCGCCTTTGATCGCGCCGCAGGCTGTGTGGCCCATGACCAGCACGACTTTTGCCCCGGCGACCTTGCAGGCGAATTCCATGCTGCCGAGGATGTCGTCGTTGGCGATGTTGCCGGCCACCCGCGCGTTGAAGCAGTCGCCGATGCCCAGATCCATGATCGTCTCGGCGGGCGCTCGGGAGTCGATACAGCTCAGGATCACGGCAGCGGGATACTGGCCCTTGGCGCTGGCCTTTTGCTGGGCGAGGTAGTTGTGCGGAGACTCCTTTCCGAGGCGGAAGCGCTGGTTGCCTTTCTTCATCAGCGCGATGATCTCGTCCGGCGTCAGCTTCTCGCGCTGCCCCTTGGACAGCGCGGCGGCGTCGACGAGGCGGCCGGGGAACACCGCGCCCAGGAGGGTAGCGGTGGCCGCGGTGCGGGTGATTCCGAGGAAGCCGCGACGGGTCAGATTACGCATGATACGGAGCCCTCCCTGGAGCAGCGACGCGGGGGGTTAGGTCAGCCCACCATCCACGCCGAGGATCTGGCCGGTGATGTAGCTCGCCTCGTCCGAGACGAGGAAGGCGACCGCGTTGGCGACTTCCTCCGGCGTTCCCATGCGACCGAAGGCGGTCAGCTTGACGAGGCCGTCCTTCACCTCCTGGGGGAGCCCTTGCGTCAGGTCGGTCGGGATCAGGCCTGCCGCCACGGCGTTCACGGCAATGTTCCGGCTCCCATACTCCTTCGCCATCGCCTTCGTAAAGCCGATGATGCCGGCCTTGGCCGCAGAGTAGTTCGTCTGGCCCGCGATGCCTACCAGGCCGGCCATCGACGTCATGTTGACGATACGCCCGTACCGTTGCGCCATCATCTGGCGCAGTGCCGCCTTGCTGCAATTGAACACGCTCTTCAGATTCTGCTGGACGATGAAATCGAAGTCGTCTTCCTTCATCGTCGCGAGCGGGCCATCGCGCGTGGTACCCGCGTTGTTCACCAGGAAGTCGAGTCGGCCGTACGTGCGCGCGACGGCCCCCACCACGCCCTGGGCCACGGCGAGCTGGCTCACGTCGCCCTGCACCGCGAACGCCTCGCCGCCGACGGCCTTGATGGCGGCGACGACGTCGTCCGCCGCGTCGGCGCGGGTATTGTAGTTGACCGCGACGCGCGCGCCGAGCGCGGCGAGCCTGATCGCGCACGCTCGTCCGATGCCGCGCGATGCCCCCGTCACGAGTCCGGCCTTGTCGGTAAGGTTCATCGTCGTCGTGCGCCTCGAGGCTGCGAACCGGCCTTCGACCCTGGTATAGTATCGCGGTCGGTTTCTTTCTATGAACGATCCATCCATCGCCCCTTCTGTCCTGGCGCCGCTGTCGGGAGCCGGAGAGGGAGGGCGCGTCCCCCCGCGCTGGTACTCGCACGCGTATAACCGCGCCGAGCTCTACCGCCTCGCCGCCGCGATGAGGTGGCTGCCGCGCCCGGCCCGGCTCTGCCTCGCGCGAGCCATAGGGCGGGCGGCGCGGCGGCTCTTCCCGGCCGAGCGGGCGGTCGTGCGGGCCACCCTCGAGGTGATGACCGGCGCCAGCGGCGGGCGCCTGGACGAGCTGGCCGCCGGGGTCTTCCGGGATTTCGCCATGTGCTTCAGCGACCTCGTCACCACCAACCGGCAGCCATCCACGGGGCTCACCGCGCACGTGAGCCAGGCGCGCGGCACCGATCGGGTCGAGGGGATCGAGGGCGGCATGATCTCGCTGACCGCCCACGTCGGCAACTGGGAGCTGGCGGGGCGGCTGCTCGCGCTCCGCTCCGCGAAGACGACGCACGTCGTGGTGGCCGAGGAGGAAGTGCGAGCGCTCGAGCGATGGGTGCGTCGGGATGGAGACGGCGTACGGTTCGTTCCGCGCTCGGCGCCGACCGTCTCACTTCAACTGGTGGCCGCGCTTCGGCGGGGCGAGGTCGTCGCGGTGCAGGGGGACCGCGCGCTGGGAACCCGCGGGGATGCCCTGGTCCCGTTCTTCGGACGTCCCGCGCCATTCCCGCTCGGGCCGTTCATCCTGGCCCGTGCGCTGAGAGTTCCCCTCATTCCGGCCTTCTGCATGCTCGGTTCCGATCACCGCTACGCGGTAACCGTGCCGGAGCCTCTCACCGTCTCCGCGGGAGGTGAAGAAGACGCCCTCCGCGCCTGGGTCGCGCTCCTCGAGGACACCGTGCGCCGGCACCCGACGCAATGGTTCAACTTCTTCGACGTCTGGAACCCCCTCGGGACGTGACGTGACGGGACGCGAGATCGCGCTCGCCGAGATGTCTGCCGCCGCGGCCTCGCTCGGGGCAGCGCTCCCTCGTTCCCTGCAGCCGCTGTTCGACGCCGTGTTCCTCCGCTCGTGGGACCTCTACGACGAGTTCGTCTACCGGCTCACGCTCCGCGTGTTCGAGGCAGCGGGGCTCGAGGCGGCCACGCGAGAGCCAGGCAGCACCGCCGAGGTGGCGGCCCGCGCGGGCCTCGCGCCGGGGCAGGCCCTGATCCCACTCGACTGGATCCTCCGGCAGCTCGCCGCGCGTCACATCCTCGAGTCGGAGCACGGCCCCGGCGGGATCCGCTGGCGCCGGACGCCCGGGCCGCTTCCGGCTCTGGCTCCCGATCCGATCCGGGAGGAACAGGCCGGGCTCGAACCCTCGTGGCTCCCCGCGTACACCCTCGCGGAGACGGTGGCGCGAGACTACGTGCGGTTCCTCCGAGGCGAGGTCGCGGGGGAGGAGGTCCTGTTTTCCCCGGCCCGCTTCCGCCTGTGGATCGACTACTTCTCCAATGCTAACGGCCTCTATGCCGTCAACAACCGCGTCGGCGCCATCGCGGTCGCGGAATGGCTCCCGCACACGGAGGCCACGATTTTGGAGCTGGGCGGCGGCCTCGGAAGCGCGGCGTCCGCGGTTCTGGAGGCGCTCGACGGCGCGGGCCGTCTTGACGCCCTCGGCGGGTACCACTTCACCGAGCTCGTGCCGGCGTTCCTGCGGCGCGGGCAGCAGGCCCTCCAGGCGCGGTTCGCGGCTTTTCCGCGGCTCACCTTCGCCGCCCTGGATATGAACCGTCCGTTCGAGCCGCAAGGGGTGGCGCCCGGAAGCCGGTCCGTCGTCTATGCCGTCAACACGCTCCACGTGGCACATGACCTCGCCTTCACGCTTGGCGAGATCCGCGCTGCACTCGCGCCGGGAGGATGTCTCATCTTCTCCGAGTGCGTGCGAATGCAGCCGGGGCAGCCGCTCAACGGGGAGTTCATCTTCAACTTGATGGCGACCTTCCGGTCGCGGCGCGCTGACACCCCCGGCCAGCCGCCGGGCGGGTTCCTGCTACCGGGAGAGTGGAAGGCGGCCCTGGAAGCCGCCGGCTTCACCGCCGTCCGCTTCCTGCCGGACGTGCCGACGTTCAGCGATCGCTTCCCGCGCTTCCACGCCTCCGCCATCGGCGCGACCCGCCCGTAGCCCCGTCAGAGGCCACCCATCCGGCAGATGATCCGCCACTCGGCCGCCGACACCGGCTGCACCGACAGGCGCGAGATCCGCACCAGCGCCATGCCGGCCAGGCGTCGGTCCGCCTTGATCTGATCGAGGGAGACCGGCGTCGGGAGCGGGCGCACCGCGGCGACGTCCACGGCGCCCCAGGCCGCGTCGGTCGAATCCGGATGCACCTCCGCGATCACCTTGACGATGCCGACGATCGCGCGCTCCTTGCCCGTGTGATAGAAGAACGCCTCCTCGCCCTTCTTCATGGTGCGCAGGTGCTTCTGGGCCGAGAAGTTGCGGATGCCGGTCCACTCCGCGCCGGCACGCCCCTTCGCGACCTGCTCGGCCCACGACCAATCGTCGGGCTCGGACTTCACGAGCCAGTTCGCCATGGCACGCTATCCTCTCATCGGAACGCCGGCAGCACCTCTTTGGCGAAGAGCGCCATCGACTTCATGATGCGCGGATGCTCGATGTCGCCGAACCAGAAGCTGCAGTTGAAGTGCGTGATCCCGACCATCTCCTTCACGCGGGTGATCTGGCGGATGACGGTATCCGGCGTGCCGATCACGAGGAAGCGATCCAGCAGGTCCTCGGTGTCCGGCTCCTTGGGGCCGGGAACGGCCACGGCCCGGCCGCGATCCACCCGCTCGTAGTGGTTGCGCAGGCTGAGCGTCACGCGCATGTTCCACCGCGCCTCCTCGGCGGCCGCGCGCGCATCCGCCACATTGTCGGTGACATAGACGGCGCGCTGCACGCCGACGTCCGGCACGCGGGCGGGCTTCACGTCCGATACGAGCCGATCGAACTGGCGCCGGAATTCCGCCATGCGCTCGATGGGGACGCCGAAGCCGCCGGTGAGCAGGTTGAAGCCGCGACGGACCGTTGCCTCGACGGACTCCGGGCTCTGCGCCGTCACCCAGATCGGAGGGTGCGGCGTCTGCAGCGGCTGGGGGAAGATCGTCGTCTCGGGAATGTCGAAGAGCTTGCCGCGGTAGGTGAAGGGCCCGCCGGCGAGGGCCTTGAGGATGATGTCGACGGACTCTTCCCAGCGCGTCCGGGCGCTGTCGAGCTCCAGGCCGAGTCGCTCGAACTCGTAGTGCTGGTAGCCGCGGCCGAGCCCGATGTCGACGCGGCCCCCGGCGAGCTGATCCAGCGTGGCGATCTCCTCCGCGATGACGAGCGGGTGATGGAGGGGCACCACGATGACGGCGGTGCCGACACGCAGCCGGGTCGTCTTGGCGGCGAGGTAGGTCGCCAGCTGCGCCGGGCGGGAGAGGTAGCCGTACGTTGAGAAATGATGCTCCGCGAGCCATACGTTCCGGAACCCGAGCGTCTCGGCCGCCTGGGCGATGTCGACGGCACGTGCGTAGATCTCCTGCGAGGACCGCATGGAGGGCGACTGCATCAGGAGGAATGTGCCGAAATTGATCATGGCCCGCCTAGAAGCCGGTGAACTGCGTGGAGAGCTGTCATGGAAACGGCATGGTAAGCCGCCGAAGCACCGCCGTCAACCGAACGGCCCACTCCCTCACTTCCGGCGTGATCCACAGGCATTCTGCCGCGTGGTCGGACACGATACCCGGCCCCCGGTGAGCCACGCCGCCCCGCGCGTCAACAGTTCCGCGCATTTCGCGACCTGGCACTTCTCATGCGTCAGCACGCTCCGATGCGACCGATCCCACGCCGCACCGGAGAAGGAGCGCTACGATGAACCTCGCCGCCCATCCCACCGATGCCCTTCGCAGCCAGATCGCCGGTTCCGTGCTTTCGCCGTCCGACCCGGGCTACGACGACGCCAGGCGGGTCCACAACGGCCTGATCGACCGCCGGCCGGCTCTGGTGGCCCGCTGCCTGGGCACCGCCGATGTCCAGGCGGCCGTCCGCTTCGCGCGTGAGCGGGGCCTCGAGATCGCCGTCCGCGGTGGGGGCCACAACGTGGCCGGCAACGCGGTCTGCGACGGCGGCCTCATGATCGACCTCTCGGCCATGCGCGGCGTGCACGTCGACCCGCGCGGCCACCGGGCCCGGGCCCAGGGTGGGGCGACCTGGGGGGACTACAACCGCGAGACTCAGCTTCACGGCCTGGCCAGCACCGGCGGCGTCGTCTCCACGACGGGCGTCGGCGGGCTGACCCTCGGCGGCGGCCTCGGCTGGCTCATGGGCAAGTACGGTCTCGCGGTGGATTGTCTCCGCGCGGTCGAGCTCGTCACTTCCGCCGGCGAGGTCGTGCGGGCGAGCGTCAATGAGCACCCGGACCTCTTCTGGGCGGTGCGTGGCGGCGGCGGCAACTTCGGCGTGGCGACCTGGCTCGAATACGAGGTGCACCCGGTGGGGCCGACCGTCATCGGCGGGCTGGTGGCGCATCCCTTCTCGGCCGCGCGGGAGGTGCTCCACTTCTACCGCGATTTCACGAAGTCGCTGCCCGACGAGCTGACGGCGTTCGCCGGTCTTCTCCACGCGCCCGACGGCTCGGGCGCCAAGCTGGCCGCGATCATCGTGTGCCACGCCGGCAGTCCGGAGATCGGCGCGGAGGCGGTGACGCCCCTGAAGCGCTTCGGCGCGCCCGTGATGGACGCGATCGGACCGATGCCGTACAGCGCGGTAAACACACTGTTCGACGCGGGATTTCCCCGTGGCGCCCTGAACTACTGGAAGTCCAACTTCCTCTCGACCCTCGGCGACGCCGCCATCGACACGATGATCGAGCGCTTTGCCGCCGCCCCGTCGTCGATGAGCGGGCTCCTGCTCGAGCACTTCCACGGGGCGGCCACGCGGGTGGCCCCGACCGACACCGCGTTTCCCCACCGCGCCGTCGGGTACAACTTCCTCGTCGTCGGCGAGTGGGTGGAGGCCTCCACCACCGCCGTCAACGTCGCCTGGGCGCGCGACGCGTATGCGGCGATGGCGCCGCACTTCGCCGCGGGCCGCTACGTCAACTACCTGAACGCCGACGAGATGCGCGAAGGCGGCGCGGTGGAGGCCGCGTTCGGGCCGAACTGGAAGCGGCTGCGCGAGGTCAAGCGCGGGTACGACCCGGACAACGTCTTCCACCTGAACCAGAACATCAAGCCGTAGCGAGCGTCACGGATGCTGCGCACGACGTCACGCGACGGTGTCACGGTCTCCTACGATCGATATGGCGCGGGCCCCCCGCTGCTCCTCGTCCATGGCGCCTTCAGCGACCAACGCACGAACTGGGAGCTCGCGAAGCCCATGTTCGAAGAGCGATTCACCGTGCACGCCATGGCACGGCGCGGCCGGGGCGAAACGGACGCGAGCGCAGGACACGAGCTCGAGGACGAGAGTCGAGACGTTGTCGCGGTGATCCGTGCGATCGGCGAGCCGGTCTTCCTGCTCGGCCATTCCTACGGCGCCCATACCGCCCTTCTCGCCTCCCATGAGGTAGCCCCCAGCGTCCGCAAGCTGGTGCTCTACGAGCCGGTGTGGCCGCACGTCATCGGAGGGGAGGGCCTGGCGCGGCTCGAAGAGCTGGCGGAGGCCGGGCGGTGGGAGGACTTCGCGGTGACGTTCTTTCGGGACCTGCTGTCCGTTCCGGCCGCGGAGGTGGACGCACTGCGGGCGACGGCGCTGTGGCCGCCGATCGTTGCCGATGCCCCGGCCTCGCTAGGCGATCTCCGAGCCGTGAGCCGCTACGATTTCAAGCCGGAGCGCTTCCGCAATCTCCATCTCCCCGTGCTGCTCCAGATCGGCACCGAAAGCCCGCGCGACCTCTACGCCACGGATGCCCTGGCCGCCGTCCTGCCCGACGCGCGCATCGGCGCGCTCCCCGGCCAGGCGCACGAAGGGATGACGACCGCGCCCGGCCAGTACGTGGAGGCAGTCGCTCGGTTCCTCCTCGCGGAGGCGCCGCCGCAGTAAGAGCGGGGACTACTCGGCGGCGTTTCGCAGCTCGGCGGAGAAAATGCTCCAGGCCGCGATGAACAGGGCGGCGATCACCGGCCCGATCACGAAGCCGTTGCCGCCGAAGATCGCGATGCCCCCGAGCGTCGAGATCAACACCAGGTAGTCCGGCATCCGCGTGTCCTGGCCGACGAGAAACGGGCGCAGGACATTGTCGACCAGGCCGATGACGAGCACGCCGAAGGCGATCAGGACGATGCCCTGCCAGATCGCGCCGGTAAGCAGCAGATACAGCGCGACCGGCAGCCAAATCAGGGCCGCGCCGATCGCGGGCAGCAGCGACACAACCGCCATCACGACCGCCCACAGCAGAGGCGCGTGAATACCCAGAAGCCAGAAGGCCAAGCCGCCGAGCGCTCCCTGGATGACTGCCACCACGAGAGTGCCCTTCACGGTGGCCCGGATGACGATCGAGAAGGTCTCGAAGAGCGAGCGCTGCTGCGCCGGCCTCAGCGGGATCGCGGCCCTCACCTGGCGCGACAGCTCGTCACCGTCGCGCAGCAGGAAGAAGAGCAGGTAGAGCATGACGCAGACGCTGACGGCGAAGTTGAACGTGATCTGGCCCACCAGGAACGCGTGACCGGCGAGCGCCTGGCTGCCCTCCGCGAGGCGCGCGAACAGCTTTTCCTGCACCGCCCCGAGGTTGCTCACGCCGAAGCGGTCGAGCAGCGACGCGGCCCACGCGGGCAGGGCGCGGTAGATCTGCTGGAAGTACCGGGCGGGGCTGAGCTCGCCCGACTGCACTTTCGCCAGCACCCCCGAGGCTTCCTGGACCAGCGACACCGCCACGAGGGTCAGCGGCAGGATCAGCATCACGACGATGATCGTCACGGTCGCGAGGGCGGCCAGACTGCGACGCTGCCGCAGTGATGCTAGCAACCGGCGATACGCAGGCCGGAACAGGATCGCGAGGACGATGCCCCAGAGCACCGCGCCGAACAGGGGCCACAGGATCCAGGCGAAGGCGAGCGAGACGATCGCCAGGAGCAGCAGGAAGGCCCAGTCCTGGAGAGACTGGGGGTGGCGGAGCGGCCGGTCGTCCGGGCTCATGCTCGATTGCCCGGGCGTCGGCCGGGCAGCGCCGGATCGAAGTAGGCGGCGAGCAGGGCGATGACGATCATGGTCCCGGAAAGCAGCTTGACGGCCTCCTCGAGCGTGTGTGCCCTCTCGACCACATCGAGGCCGACCATGACGGCGAAGCCGGCGAAGGCGATCGCGAGCAAGAGCCGCGTCCAGCGAAGGGACAGGAAGGCGTGCCGATGCCAAGACGTCCAGACAGCGGCGACGAGGCCATATGACACGACGATCGCATCGTCGAGACGGTCCGTCAGCCAGTGCTTGCGATCCCAGCCGATCAGACGATGCAACGTGCGATCCAGCTCCTCGTGGATGCTCAGTACGTCGTCCAGCGCCAGGTAGACGAACCCCATGCCTGACACCATCCAGAATCGACGGGCGGCGGGTTCGGAGACGCACCTGCCGACCGCTGCGGCGACGACGCCGGAGGCTACGAGGAGCAGCCCCGAATAGTAGGTGCCGGCCCGTCGCTCCCGGAAATACTTGTCGGGCACGCTGTAAACGTGGATGCCCAGCCAGATCAGGAAGACGATCGTGATCGCGGTGACGGCAAGCGCGACCAGACCGACAATGACCAGCGGGCGCGGAGGCGGACCCGGGCGCAGGAAATCGCGAACCACCGTCAGCCAGCGGTCCCGCGTCGCCCGCATCGAGGAGGCAGTGTGGCACGAAACGGGAGCGCTTGACAGTCCTCCCGCCCCGGGGGTTTCATGGCCTCCAGCCGGGAGGTGCCCATGCGCTCGGATCGGGTGATCGCGACCACAGACTTCCACACCGCCGGCATCGGCATGCGGCTGGTGACGAGCGGCCTCGGGCGCGTGCCCGGCGCCAGCATGGCCGACAAGCGCCGCTGGTTCGAGGAGCACCTCGACCACCTGCGGACGGGGCTCTGCATGGAGCCCCGCGGGCATCGGAGCCTCCTCATCGCGCTGCTGACGGAGCCGGTCACGCCGGGCGCGCACTTCGGGCTTCTCTTCATCTACCCGGGTGGCTACTACGTATCGTGCGGCGAGGGGACCATCGGGGCCGCGACCGTGGCCATCGAGACGGGGATGGTCGAGCGGCGCGGCGCCGAGACGCCCGTCGTCATCGACACCGAGGGCGGCGTGGTCGAGACGATCGCCCGCTGGGACGGCGCGCGGGTCAGCGAGGTCACGCTCCGATGGACGCCTTCCTTCGTGGCGCAGGCCGATGAGCGCGTCGAGGTCGAGGGGGTGGGCGAGGTCCCGGTCGACATCGCGGTCGGGGTCGGCAATGTCTTCGCGGTCGTCGAGGCGCCGCGGCTGGGCGTCGCGGTTTCCCCCGAGCACGCGCGGCGCATCGCCCAGCGCGGCATGGCCCTGCGCGCGGCCGTCAACGCCCAGCTCCGCGTGGAGGTGCCGGCCCTCGGCAAGACCACCGTGGACAATGTCCTGATCCACGAGCTGCCCGACGCGGCGGGGGTGTCGCCCAACGCGCTCGTCTGGGGTCCGGGGCAGGTGGATGCGGCCCCCTGCGGCTCGGGCACGTGCGCGCGCATGGCGCTCTTCCGGCACCGCGGGCTGATGGAGGTGGGGTCCACGCTGGTGAGTCGCGGCCTGCTCGGGCTCGACTTCCGGGGACGGATCGCGGGGGAGACTACGGTGGACGGACGACCCGCCATCCTCCCCGAGATCACCGGCACCGCCTATCTCACCGGCTTCGGCCAGGTGCTGTTCGATCCCGACGATCCTCTCCGCGACGGCTTTCTCCTGGACGCCTGAGCCCATGAAGACGCTCGTGCTCGGCGGCGGGGTCGTGGGCGTTACCACCGCGTATTTCCTGGCCCGCGCGGGCCACGAGGTGACGCTGCTCGAGGAAAAGGACGCGATCGGGCTCGAGGCCACCGCGGGCAATGCCGGGATCATCGCGCCGGGCCACTCCTTCGCGTGGGCGTCACCGCGCGCGCCCCGCATGCTCTGGCAGTCGCTGCGGGGCGGGGAGACGGCGATCCGCGTCCGGCTCAACGCCGATCCGCAGCTCTACGCGTGGGGCCTGCGCTTCCTGCGCGAGTGCACGACAGCGCGCGCCCGGCGCAATACGCTCATCAAGCTGCGGCTCTGCCAGTACAGCCAGGGCGTGCTCAACGAGGTGGTGCGCGCGGAGGGCATCGAGTACCAGGCCATCCATCGGGGCGCGCTCTACCTCCACCGCGATCCCGCCGAGCTCGAGGCGGGGATCAAGAAGATGGCTCTGCTCGCCGAGCACGGGCAGAAGCAGGAGATCCTCGACCCCGCGGCCCTGGCCCGTCTGGACCCGGTCTTCGAGCCGGTGCGCGGGAAGATCGCGGGCGCCATCCGGGATCTCGGCGATTCGAGCGGCGACTCGCGGATGTTCTCGGAGGCGCTCGCCCGCATTTGCCGCGACAAGCACGGCGCCACCATCCGGCTCGGCACGCGGGTGAGCGCGCTCCGCGCCGAGGGTGACCGCATCGCCGGCGTCGTCACGAGCGACGGCGTGCTCACCGCCGACGCCTACGTCCTGTCCCTCGGGGTGGGGGCGCCCGCGGTCGCGCGCACCGCCGGCGTGAGCCTGCCGATCTACCCCGCCAAGGGCTACTCTTCGACGTTTCCCCTCAAGCCGGGCGGCTTGGCCCCGGCGATCTCCGGGGTGGACGAACAGTGGCTGGTCGGCTGGTCGCGTCTTGGCGACCGCCTCCGCTTGACGTCGACGGCGGAGTTCGCGGGCTACGACTGGGGCTGGACGCCGCGCGACTTCAACAACATCCTCCGCCTGGCCCGGGACCTCTTCCCCGACGCCGCCGACTACGACCGCGGCGAGTACCGGGCCTGCCTGCGCCCCATGACGCCCGACGGGCCTCCCATCCTCGGACTCGGCCGGCACCGCAACCTGTTCCTGAATTGCGGACATGGTCACATGGGCTGGACCATGGCGTGCGGCACCGCCCGCATCGTCACGGATCTGATGACCGGCCGGATGCCGGACCTCGATCTGGAAGGACTGACCCTGAGGCGCTGACGCTACTTCGGCAGGTACGTCATGCGCTGGCCGGCAATGGTGGCCTCGGCCATCGCCCCCGTGATCGGACGCACGAACACGGCGACCCCATCCACGAAGCGCGCATTGGTGGCGGCGCCGGTGCTCGCGATCACGGCGGAGGCGGTGGCCCCGAAGTCCACGGGGTTCCGCTTGAAGCGATCCATGGCGTCCTTGTCCTGGAACACGATGAGCTCGCTGTAGGTCTGCCCCCCGAGCTGGAAGCCGATCGAGCCCTGCGTGAGGTCGGCATAGCCGATGTGCTGACCTTGCTCGTACACGACCCCGCGTCCGTAACCGCCGCCGACGCCGGCGCCGCCCTTCGTGATCTCGGGGAAGAACACGAAGCCGTGGCGCTCCTTGACGAACGCCTCCATGTCCGGATCGACCTTCTTCCACTCCTCCCGCTCGGCCTGAGCCCTCTGGAACAGCTCGTCCCGAGCCTCGGGCGTGGGCGGCGTCGTGCTGCAAGCGGCCAGGAGGCCTGTGACCAGCGCGGCGGCGGTGATGGCGCGTGCGATCGAGATCATGTACGAGACCCTCCCCTGTGGGGCGTGGACGTGATGATCGCAGTGTAGAGGGGCGTCACCCTATGTCAACGGGTAAGGGTGACCCGGGAATTATTGGTACTGAGGACGCTTACGCGCGCTCACGGGGAGGGCCGGCGACGGCGTGTGAGTCCCGCGAGCAGGAGCACGGCGACCAGGCCGAGGGCGACGATTCCCACCCAGAAAACGAGCGGCCCGCGCTCGGGCCGCGGCGCGAGCGTCGAGGCGCGGCCGGCGACAAGTGTCTCCCCCGCGACGGTGATGGTCACCGTGGGATCGCGGCCCTCGGGCAGGACGAGCGGCACCACGTAGCTGCCGTTCGCGAGGTCGCGGATCTCGCCGACATCGGTCCCGTCGCCGACCCGGATGATGAGGACGGGACCCAGGTCGGGCCCGAGGTAGTTGCCGAACGCGTCCCGCGGGGTCACCACGAGCTCGGTGGCGCGGCCGCCGGCGGACCGAGGCACCACCCGAACGTCGGACTGCTCCGCCTTCGGTGGCCCTGGCCGGACCACCGCGGAGACCGCGCCGGCGCGGCGCAGCTCGGCGCCGCCGGCGCTTCCCGCCGTGACCTCGTAGAGCACGGTGTACACGCCGGGAATGGTGGCGGGCGGGAGCGTCGCGCGGTAGACACCCGTTCCGTCGTCCTCGAGACGGAGCGAGCTCGCGGTGGGCTGGAGCCGCGGCCAGAGCCGCGAATCCTGAAGGAGCTGGGTGGCCGCACGCTGCCCCGCCGGCGCCTCGGGCTCGACCCGCGCCGCGGGCTCCCCGCGGAGGGGATACGTGGCGAGGAGGTTGGCGGCGCTGTCGATCGGCCGCAGCAGCGTCCCCGTCACCGTCGCCCCGCGCACCGGGCGCGAGCCATCGCGCAGCTCGAGCGCCACGGTGAGCGCCTCACCCGCGCGGTAGTCCGGCCGCGCGAAGCGCGCGGTGACGGCCCGGCGATGGTCGTCGGCGATGGCGGCGGCCTGGTACGCGACGCCCGCGCGGCCGCCCAGCCGCACGCGCCACTCCCCCGCCGCCTGGACGGCGCCGGCGGGGAGGGCGAGGGCGAAGATGCGGTAGAAGGGGCCCGAGGTGATGCGGCCTTGCCGGGTGACGTCCACCCCGCCCTTCTCGACGCGCAGCTCGAGGGGGGCCGCGTCTCGCGGCCAGCTCACGGTGAAGACGACCTTGCGGACGCCCGCCGTCACGGGGAAGCGCTCGACGGCCTCGTCGCCCACGAGGGTGCCGCGCCGATACGCCACGAGCTGCGGCGACGAGGTGTTGAGCGCGTCCATGAGCGTCATGGTGAAGAACTGCTGGAGCGCGGCGGCGTCCATGTCGAAGCGCGACACCCCGCCCGTGGCGGTGGCCATGGTGGCGAGGATGGACTGCGACGGCTGCGTCACGCCGGGCCCGATGCCGATGGTATGGATGCGAACCCTGTAGTCGGGGACCGGCATGGTGAGGAGCGCCGGGATGCCGGCATCGTAGCCGCCCGCCTGGGTGGCAATCACGAGCTGGGCCAGCGCCTGAATCATCGGATTGACGTTCTGCAGGCCGTCGGTGAACAGGACGATATTGCGGTTCGGTCCCACCGCCTGGAGCGGACCCGCCGTCCCCTGGAGCCCGAGGATGGCGGATTGCACGCCGCCGCCCATCGCGGTGAGCCCGCTGGAGCTCGTGGCGTTGGTGTCGAGGTCGGTGACGAGGGCGCCCACGTCGGGCAGCACCGGGACCAGGAGGGCCCCGCCCGGCGCGGTGTACTGGCTCACGCCGGTGCGGAAATACGTGATGCCGATCCGGTCCTTCGTCCCGGCGAGCGCGAGCCACGTGCTGAGGAACAGCTCGGCGGCGTCCCGAAGCACCGCCTGCTTGCTCACGCAGGTCGGGCAGGCGGGAATGGCCATACTGCCGGAGTGGTCGAGCACGAGGGTGACGGCGGTGCCGACGGGAACGATGGGATTGCCGTCCGGGGCGGTGGCGCACACCGGCCCCGGCCCCTCCGCCGCCCGGTGATTCGCCACCGCGTAGAGCGCGCGGCAGATCACCTCGGCGTCCTTCACCGTGGCCGTGTGCACCGCGACGGCCGTCGTCCCGGTCACGGCGATGGCGATGTTCACCGCGTTCGTGCCGAGGTTCCGTGCCTGCTTACGGGGCGGTGTATTGCAGTCGTTGTCGGGGTCGGGAGTGTCGCCGCCCACGAGGTCGCGGTCGCCCGTGGCGTAGATCGCCACGAAGAGGGTGCCCCCGCTCGTCACCGACGCGTCCTTGGCGCGATTGCCGGGTGTCTCGAACGCACCCGTCCACTGACCGGCGGTGGTGCCGTTGAGTCTGGTCATGAAGTCGGTGGCGAGCGCCACGTTGTAGCTGGTGCAGGCGATGCGGGTGACGCCGTCGTTCATCTGCCGGATCGGGAGCTCGCTATCGAGGCCGGGCAGCGCGCGGAGCCCGTGGTTGGGCGGCGCGAGAGCCACGAACTCGGTGACGGGATTGACGCCGGGCGGATCGAGCGCCACCTCGCCGGGGAAGTCGACGCTCAGGTCCATCTGACGGCTGCGCAGATAGACGCGCGTGCTGATGGTCCCCTTGCTGTATCCGATCACCGCCACGCGGACCCCGGCGGGGCTCGCGGGATCCTGACAGCCCTGGATGAGGCCGATCGCCTGGCCGATGCGCTGTGCGTCCTCGAAGATCGAGCGATCGGCCACGAGCATCTGGATGTAGTACGCCTCGATGCCGAGGTCCTGATTCTCGGCGCGGGCCAGGGCGCCCGCGAAGGACGGGCCGGTCGTCGCCGTGAAATTCGCCTGGTAGCTGCCGCCGGTGCCGCCGAAGTCGTGGCCGTGCACGAACAGGACGGGACGCGGCCTCGGGGCGCTGGGGCAGGTGCCATTCGGCCCGTTGACGAGCACGAACTGTCCGGCGGTATCGACTCGGTAGAGGTCGAAGGCGCCGGCGGGCGACGTCGCCGCCGCGACGAGAAGCGTGGCCAGGACCCAGGGGCGCCAGCGCATCGCCCCCGATACTCCCGCCGAGGCGCCGCGGCCGTCAAGGCGGCAGAACAATGTTGGCTTCGCGGTAGAAGACGAGAACGAGGGCGATGGCCAGCATGCTCACGCCGGCCGCGATCCCCGCGACCCGCCGCCACGGCGCGTCCAGACCGAGCTCGAGCCAGCGCGCGGTCACCATCAGCGCCGCAAAGGCGCCCATCGTGGAGTGCGTCACCTGGACGAGGAAGCTCGACTTGAGCTGGAAGGCGGCGTGCGAGTGGGCGAGCAGGAGGATGCCGCCGGCGGCGGTGAGCGCGGGAAACACGTAGGCGAGCCTCCCCCGCGCATCCGGCCGGGCCCGGGCCCGCCACTCCAGCAGTCCGAGCCCCAGTACCAGGGCGGCGGCGATCCGATGCTGTATGCCCTCGGCGTCGATGGCACTCAGCGGCGTCGCCCCGAAGGGCCAGGCGCCCTCATTGGCGGCGGCGCGGAGGTAGACGAAGGCGGCGAGAGCGACGAAGCCCAGGGGCCAGTGCCGGCCCCAGCGTCTGCCCGAGAGGAAGCCGGCGAGAGCGAACAGGCTCATTGCGAGCAGGATGAGCCCGGCCCCGTTATGGCTGAAGTTTGACCAGCGGTAGGCGTCCACCGACCGCTCGGCGCCGGCCGCCGCGCTCGCCCGATTGCGCCGCATCGCATCCACCGAGGGCGTCTCCAGCGACGGCACCTTGGGACGGAACACCTCCGCGACCTCGCCGACCGTCGCGCGCTCGCGGAGGGGCAGGTCGATGGCGGGCGGCTGCGACGACAGGGCGGAGGCCGTGAACACGATCATGACGAGGAGGATGGCTTCGGCCTCCACGAGCCGCGGCAGACGCGCGCGCAGGGCAGGGGACGGGTGAGGCGACGATGCCGCGCCCCGCACGGTCGAGAAGTTGATCGCGCCGAGGGCGAGCGCGGCCAGCAGCAGCAGAATCTTGGTGACGACCAGCGAGCCGTAGCCGGTGCCGACCAGCGCGGAGGCGCTGCCCGTGTACGTCCACGCCAGGGGCGCCGCGCTCGCCACTAGCGCGATCACCGCGCCCATCGCGAGCCGCGAGAAGCGCGCCACCAGCTCGGGCCAGCGCGCGTCCAGCGCGGGCTCGCGCGCAGCCACACGTCCGAGGGCCGCGAGCTGGACGAGCCCCCCCAGCCAGATCGCCGCCGCCGCCTGATGGAGCACGGTCAGCGCCATGAGGGGCGCCCGGTGCTCGAGACGGCCGTTGGCATGCGTGAGCCACGCGGAGGCGAGGACGAGCGCCACGGCGAGGGCGCCGGTCACCGCCCAGCCGCGGCGGGAGTCCGGCGCGCGTCCCAGGCCACGCGCGGCGGCGGCCAAGGCGAGGGCGAGGGCCGCCCGGGTGATCCCTGCGGCGGCGTGCTCCGTGCCCGCGAAGATGCCCAGCGCCCCCGCGCCCAGTGAGTCGGCGAGGAGCGCGGCCTTGAGGGCGAGGAGCAAGAGCTGGCCGATGGCGAGAGCGACGGCGCCGACCTCCAGGAGCCGCAGGGCGCGGACCCGCAGCGGGGCCGGCATGCCGCGCACCACCACGAGCCCCCACACCACGCCGCCCAGGGCGAGGCACAGGCTCACGAGCACGGCGCCGCGGAGGAGGCTGTCGAGAAAGCCGGCCAGGATCAGCACGCCCGGCTCAGGCGGATAGCGGCGTTTGGTCCGACGCCTCCGAGGGCACCGGGCGGGGCGGGGACGGGTCGCCGAAGAGTCGGATCAGCACGGGAAGCACCGCTAGCGACGTGATGAGGCTGACGCCGGCGCCGATGGTGAGCAGGAGCCCGAGCCCGAAGATGCCCTGATGCCGCGCCACCATGAGGCTCGCGAAGCCCGCAATGGTGGTGAGGCCGTTCAGCACCACGCTCATCACGGTGCTCTGGGCGAGGGGTGGGCCGCCGGTCTCTGCGCCCTCGATGAAGCGCACGTAGATGTTGAGGCCGAACTCCGCGGCGATGCCAATGACCAGCGGCACCGCCCACACATTGGCCATGTTGAAGGCGAGGTCGAACACGCTCATCAGCCCCAGCGCCCACAGCACGCCCAGCAGCAGGGGCACGAGGGCGAGCACGGTGCCCCGGACCGTGCGCAGAATAAGACCGGTGACGGCGCTCACCAGCGCCAGCGCGTAGAGGGTGCCCTCGAGGTAACCCCGGCGGATGAGGCGAATGGCCTCGAAGGCCGTGACGGGAGGACCGGTAACGGACGGATCCACCGAGCGCAGCTCGGTGACGAAGCGCTCGGCGCTCTCCTGCTCCCAGATGTCGACCGCGGGCTGTAGGCGGATCAGGTAGCGGCCGCTCGCGCCGACGTAACGGACGCGCAGCTCGGGAGGCGCTTCGCCGGGCTCCACCGGCCGGGGATCGAGGTTCTTGCGGAAGCCGGCGAGCTTGTCGGCGAAGTCCCGGTAGAGGGCCTCCTGCAGATGGCCGAGCCCGGTGGCCGCGCCCGCTCCCGCGGCGTCGAGCCGGGCGAGTACCTCGTCGACCTGCGCGAGGAGCGCCCGAGGGCGGGTGGTGTCTCCTCGCCCTTCGGCGGCGCCCAGCGCGCGGGCGAGCCGGTGGCGCAGGGCCTCGAGGGAGGCCCGCACCGCGCGGAGGTCGACGGGCGGGGGCGGGCGCAGGGTCACCGCCTCGAGGGGCTCGGCGAGCCCGCGGATCACGGCAATCTTCTCGGCCTGTCCCTGGGGATAGAGCATCAGCACGCTCTCGACCTTGGCGACGGTGGACAGGCGCTCGAACTCCTCGTGCTTGGCTTCGAGCTCGGGGATGCTGCCCGCGGAGGCGAAGGCGGCGATGCCCGAGCGTCCGGCCTCGGCGAGGATGCGCTCCTCCCAGGTCACCGATTCCACGCCCTTGGCCTGGAGCTTGAGCAGGTTGTACTCGAAGTCCACTCCGACCGCGCCCCAGAGCGCGAGCGCCGAGCATGCCGCCGCGCTCACGAGAATGGACTTGCGATAGGCCACGATGCGCTCGAGCCAGTACGCCGGCGGCGTCCCGGTGCGCGGCACGGGGCGGGAGGCGCGATCGCCCTCCCGCTTATCGACCAGCGCCAACAGGGCGGGAAAGAGCGTGATCATCGCGAGGAACGCCATGAAGATCGCGATCCCCGACACCACGCCGAACTCGCGAATCCCCTGGAATGTGGTCAAGACGAGGACCAGGAAGGCTCCCGCCGCGGTGACCGCCCCCAGTACGATGCCGGGCCCGGTGCGAAGCGCGGTGGTCTCCAGCGCGCCCGCCAGGCCGGCACCGCGCGCGCGCTCCTCCTCGTAGCGGAAGAGGAAGTAGATGCCGTAGTCGATGCCGATCCCGACCACGATGGAGATGAACATCACGGAAAAGATGCTCAAGTGCCCGACGGTCAGGGTGATCAACCCCATCGACCAGCCGAGGCTCAGGGCCAGGGTCGCGACCATTAGCAGGGGCTTGACGAGCTGGCGGAAGGCGACGAGGAGCAGGAGCAGCGTCAGCACGAACGCGAGAATGGTCGCTTGCTGCCCGTCGGCGAGGGCCGCCACCATCTCGTCGTTGGACAGCGCGGGTGATCCCGTCACGCCCGCCCGCACACGCGGGTATTCGGCGGCGAGGCGGGCCACGGCGGCGCGGAGGCCCGCGATGCGCTCGCGGTTGTCCGCGAAGTTGCCCTCCTCGCGGCGGGGGGCCACGAACATGAACAGGAGCTTCTGGTTCCGCGAGAAGTAGTAGCCCGCGTCGGGGTCGTCGAGGCGCCCGACGGACAGGGCCGACGCCCACGGGGAGCGGTAGACGATCCCCCCGTTCAGGCGCTCGGACATCTGGGTCAGGAGCCCCTGCAGGAAGCGCAGGTCGGCGGTTCCCGCGTCGCGGAGCCCGAGATCGAGGAACCCCGTCAGCATCGCGTTGGCGAGCTGCTGGTTGACGGCTTCCAGCAACCGGGCCAGCGAGGGTCCAGCGGCGTAGTGCTCGAGGAACTCCTGATAGTCGTAAAGTCGATCGCGCAACGCCCGTAGGTCGCGGGGGGACAGGTAGAGCAGGGCGCGGTGCTCGAAGTAGGCGGGATCGATGCGATAGGTGACCCGGCCGCTGACGCCGGCCTCCCGGAGCTCGGCGCCGAGGCGAACGGCGTAGAGCCGGGCCTCCTCCGGGGTCGGGGCCTCGATCGCGACCACGATGTCGTTCAGCTCGCCGAAGTCTTGGAGGTACTCGCGCAGGGTGACGACATAGGGGGCGTTCTGGGGCAGAAGGCGCAGGCTCGAGCTCACGAAGCCGAGCGCGTGGAACGTGTACGCCACACCTATGGCGGCGAGCGCTAGAGAGACGAGCACGGTGAGGAGGGGCCGGCGCGTCGAGAGGCGCACCGCGCCGGCCACGCTCCGGCCCACCCACGGCGCGGCGCTCACGCGGGGGACCTCCCGCATTCGACCTTGGTCTTATTGCTCGTATCGTCCCAGTCTGGCAATATGCCGCGGGGGCCTGGAGTGTCAGCCGGGGCCACCATGAGGGGAGATCGAACACGATGATGCTTTCGGCGAGCGCGCTGCGGGCGATGGTCCGCTCCACGAATGCCGCCGGGGTGATGCTGAAGCGGGCAGGCTTGTCCCTCGTCTCGCTCGACGAGCGAAGCCTGCTCGACGCCGCCCGGCGCTCCACCGGGCTCGACGATCTGGGCGATGAGGCCTTCCGCGAGCCGTTCCGCGAAGTGCTGCGCGGGCTCGAGACCGAGGCCCGGCTGACGCTGGTGGGCCGGATCGCCGCCCGGCAGGACGTGCTCGGCCAGCTTGCGAATCGCCTGCGGCTCGAAGCGGACGGCCGGCGCCACCCGGAGATCGCGGCGGAGGAGGTTCGGCAGCCGCTGTTCATCGTGGGCCTCCCCCGGACGGGGAGCACGCTGCTCCATCATTTGCTTGCCCAGGATCCGGGCAGCCGCGTCGCGCAGGCCTGGGAGGTGATGTTCCCGTCGCCGCCCCCCGAGGCCGGCACGTACCGAAGCGATCCGCGCATCGCGAAGGCCGCGCGGCAGCTCATGTGGTTCGATGCCCTGACCCCCGATTTCAAGACGATTCATCCGCTCGGAGCGCAGCTCGCGCTCGAGTGCATCGCGATCATGAGCCCCACGTTCCTGTCGCCCCGCTTCCACACGACGTATCACGTGCCCACGTACCAGGACTGGCTCGAGCGCCAGGACCTGGGGCCGGCCTACCGCTTCCATCGCCGGTTCCTCCAGCAGCTCCAGTGGCGGACGCCGGCCCGGCGCTGGGTGCTCAAGGCGCCCGCGCACCTCTTCGCCTTCGACGCCCTGCTCGAGACCTATCCCGACGCGCGCATCGTGCAGACCCACCGCGACCCCTCGACGGTGCTGGCGTCGGTCGCGAGCCTCACCGCCGTTCTCCAGCGCGCGTTCACCGATCACCTCGACCCCTACGAGATCGGCCACGAGGTCAGCCGCCGCTGGACGAACGGCCTCGATCGCGCCATGCGGCTCCGGCAGAGCGGCCGCGTGTCGGCGGAGCGGTTCTTCGACGTGCACTACCACGACCTGCTCCGGGACCCCATGACCGTGATCCGCCGCATCTACGCGCACTTCGACGTGCCGCTGACGGAAGAGGCGTCGATGGCCATGCGCGGGTTTCTCGCCGCGAACCCCAAGGACAAGCACGGCGCCCACCGGTACTCCTTGAGCTCGTTCGGGCTCGAGGCCGATGATCTCGTCCGACGGTTCAAGGCGTATCGCGAGTACTACGGCGTGCCCCGGGAAGAGGTGTCGTCGCAGTAGTTCGGCCGGCTATCGTACGAGCCCCTGGCGCGCGAGGTAGTCGAGCACGCGCCGGGCATTTCCGTCCGGGCTGGTCACCACGGTGTCGAGCGTGATCTCCGGGTTGGCGGGAGCCTCGTACGGGTCGTCGATGCCCGTGAATCCCGTGATCTCGCCCCGCCGCGCCTTTGCGTAGACGCCCTTGCTGTCTCGCCGCTCGCAGACCTCCAGGGGCGTGTCCACGAACACCTCGACGAAGTGATCGGCCCCCACCATGTGGCGCACCTCGTCGCGCGTGACCCGGTACGGGCTCACCGCCGCGCAGAGGGCGACCCCGCCGTGCCGGACGATCTCGGCGGCGACGAAGCCGATGCGCCGGATGTTCGTGTCGCGGTCCTCCTTGCTGAACCCCAGGCCCTTGGACAGATGGGTGCGTACGACGTCGCCGTCCAGCACGGTGACGTGCCGGCCGCGCTCGAGCAGGAGGACGGTGAGGATCTCGGCGGTGGTGGACTTGCCGGCCCCGCTGAGCCCCGTGAACCACACGCACACGCCCTGGCGGTAGCGGGGCGGGTAGGTGTCCATGAGGATCTGGGCGACTTCCGGCCGGGTGAACCAGCCGGGGAGCTTCTCGCCCGCATTGAGGAACTCCTCGCGCACCTGGGTGCCCGAGATCGAGGCCGTCCGTGCGGTTGGCGGGATGCGCGAAGCTTCCTCGTAGCGGTCCTCGTCGGGCAGGTACATCATCTCGCCGAACGGCAGCATGCCGATGCCGAGCTCGTCCTGGTGCCGCCCCACCAGCTCCTGGGCGTCGTAGGCGCCGTAGAAGGGCTTGCCCGCTGAGTCCAGGCCGGGGCTGGCGTGATCGCGGCCCACGATGAAATGGCTGGCCCCATAGTTCCGGCGGATCAGCGCGTGCCACACCGCCTCGCGCGGGCCCGCCATGCGCATGGCCAGCGGCAGGAGCGAGAGGAGCACCCGCCCCTGCTCGTAGTAGCGGTCGACCAGCACCTTGTAGGTGCGCACCCGCGTGTAGTAGTCCACGTCGCCGGGCTTGGTGAGCCCCACCACGGGATGCAGGAGCAGGGTGCCGCCGATGGCGTCGGCAGCTCGACGGGTGAGCTCCTCGTGGGCGCGATGCAGCGGGTTCCGCGTCTGGAAGGCGACGATCTTGGACGCGCCGAGCTCCGCGAGCCGGGCTCGCGTCTCCGCCGGGGTCAGACGCAGGTCGCGGAAGTCGTGGCGGGGTGGAAGCGCGAGCACCCGGAGCCGGCCCGACAGGTTGACGTCGCCCCACCGCTGCATCTCCCCCACGAGGGGGTGACGCACGTCGCGCGTGCCCAGCACCTGCTGCGTGGCCTCCCCACGATCCCACTCGTACGCCTCCTCGATGGTGAGGACGCCCAGCAGCTCATTGTGCGGGTCGCGGAGCGCCACCTCCCCGTCGAGCCGGATCGCGGGAGACCGGTCCACGGGCAGGACGACGGGAATGGGAAAGAGCTGGCCCCCGGCCAGCCGCATCTCGCCCACGACCCGCTCGAAGTCACGCCGGCCCATGAAGCGATCGAGCGGCGAGAACCCGCCGGTGGCCAGGAGCTCGAGGTCGTACACCGCGCGCTCGGAGATCTGGATGGAGGGAAGCCGGCTCGCGTGGGCACGCAGCTCGGCCTGGGCGTCGGTGGGAACCATGAGATCAACGAGGGCGCCGCCCATGGGCGGGATCAAGCCGGTTCGAGAAGTCGCCATCTGTCTCCCCTGACGTGAAGATGATAAGGCCAGCGCGCATTGTACCGGCACGAGGCCGGCCCGGCGAATGAGACTTTGGTGGTATTCCCGGCGGCCCTCTGCCGCGTCGGATCAAACCCCAGCATAACGCAGCGCGTGAGAAACTGCTTGACAGGGATGCAACATTAGTTTCATATGTGAAACATAATGAACACTCGAAGCCATCACCGATGACCCTGGAGGACACCATGGACTTGAATCCGTATCTCTATGAAGTGCTGGCCCGGGATCAGATCCGCGAAGCGCGGGAGGTCGCGCGTCATGCCGCCGCGGCCGGCCGGCGTCGTGGGCGGTCGACGCTGCGGACCTTGGCCGGTCGTCTCGTCGCGTGGTTCAGCGGGCCCACCGGGTCCGGCCTCTCCCAGCCGCGCTTCAGCGGCGAAGGGGGGAGGTAGCCACGATGGCCCAGTCTATCGCCCCGATCGCCTGTCGCCCGTGGGCACTCAATGGCATCTCCAAGGATCTCGTCGTCGATCACTACGAGAATGCATACGGCTCCGCCGTCCGGACCCTCAACGCGGTGCGCGTCGAGATCGCGTCGCTCGAGACCACCACGCCGCCTCACCGTCTCCGCGCCCTCAAGGCCGAGGAGCTGGCCGCCATGGGCTCGGTGGTCCTCCACGAGCTCTACTTCGGGAATCTGGGGGGCGACGGCAAGGTGTCGGACGTCGCCCGGTCCGTCCTGGAGGAGCACTTCGGAAGTATCGCCGCGTGGCGGCGGGAATTCGTCGGCGCCGCGCAGTCCATCGGGGACGGCGGCGGCGGCTGGGTCCTTCTGACGTACTCGAGGCGGACCAGGCAGTTCTGGAATCAGGTCGGGAGAGATCACGCCCAGACGGCGGTGGACGCGACCCCCGTGCTCGCCCTCGATATGTACGAGCACGCCTATCACCTCGATTTCGGCGGGAACGCCACCGCCTACATCGACGCGTTCATGCGGAACGTGGACTGGGTGGCCGTGGCGGAGCGGATGGCGGCGGCGCGCGCCGACCGCTCCCTTCCCGCCGAGGACCCCTCCGACCAGAGCTTGCCCTCCCTTTCGGTGGAGGAGCTTTCCGCGCGGCTCGCCCTGGGCGAGCCGGTTCAGTTGCTCGACGCCCGGCCTCGGCACTACATCTCCCGGGCGACGGATATGATGGCGGGCGCCATCTGGCGCGATCCCGAGCGGGTGGATGAGTGGATCGGTGAGCTGGCTCCCGACCGGCCACTGGCCGTCTATTGCGCATACGGCTTTCACGTCGGCTGCGGCGTGACCCGAGTGCTCCGGGAGCGTGGCTTCGACGCGCACTACGTCCGCGGGGGCCTGTCCGCGTGGTACGCGGCGGGAGGCGCGCGGATCCCCCGGCTGGCCGGTGAGTAGCGCCGGGACGGTCCTGGAGCCGATCGGCGAGGTGCGGCTGCCAGCACACGCGGGGCCGGGGGGCTTCGATCACGCCGCGGTGCACGGGCCGCGGGCGTGGCTCTATGTCGCGCACACTGCCAACAACGCGCTCGACGTCATCGATTGCGTGAGCCACGCGCATCGGGGGAGCCTCATCGGCTTTCCGGGGGTGGCGGGGGCGCTGGTGTGCGAGGAGCAGGACCTCGTCTTCACCTCGAATCGGGCCGAGCGCACGATCGGGATGTTCTCGGCCGGCGACGACGCGGCGGTGACCACCGTGGCCGTCGGCGGCCAGCCGAATGGGCTGGCCTACGATCCGGGGCGCCGGCTCCTCCTCGCCGCGAACGTGGGAGATCCGGCGCGCCCGGGCGTGTACACCGTCTCCCTCGTCGACGTGGAGGGGCGGGCGATGGTTGCCGACCTGCCCGTGCCGGGGCGGACCCGCTGGGCCGTCTTCGATCCGGAGGCGGGGTGCTTCTACGTGAACATTGCCGATCCGCCGGTCATCGCGGTGATCGAGACTGCCCGTCCTCACGGCGTCGCGCGCACTTTCGCCATGCCCGCCGCGGGCCCGCATGGGCTCGAGCTGGACGTGACGGCCCGGCGCCTGTACTGCGCCTGCGACGGCGGCGTGCTCGCTGCCGTGGACCCCGCCAGCGGCCGACTACTGGCGCAGGCCGACCTCGCCGGCGTCCCCGACGTAATCTTCCTTGACGCCGAGCGAGGGCATCTCTACGTGGCCGTCGGCGACCCCGGCTTGATCGAGGTCTTCGACGCCCGCCGGATGCGGCGCATCGACAGGGTCTCCACCGAGCGCGGCGCCCACACCCTCGGCCTCGACCGGATCCGGCACGCCGTCTACGCGTTCCTCCCCGAGACCCACCGGGCTCTGATCTTCCGCGACACCGGCTAACCGAACGGCTAGTCGAACATCAGCACGGTCCGCGCCACCTCGCCCGCCTTCATCGCGCGGAAGGCGTCGTTGACCTCTTCGAGCTTGCCGCGGCGGGAAACCATCTCGTCGAGCTTCAGTCGCCCTTGCCGGTAGAACTCGATGTAGCGCGGCATGTCCACCTTGAAGCGGTTCGAGCCCATGCTGCAGCCCTGGATCTTCTTCTCGCGCAGAAACATGGGGCCGTCGAGCTCGATCTTCTGACCGACGGGGATCATGCCGATGACGGTGGCGGTGCCGCCCGGGCGAATGCAGTCGAAGCACTGCTCGGCGGCCAGCTTGAGGCCGATGGCCTCGAAGGAATAGTCCACGCCGCCCCCGGTGAGGGTGCGGATGGCCTTGACCGGATCCTCCTTGGAGGCGTCGACGAGGTGGGTGGCGCCCAGCTCCTTGGCCCGCGCGAGCTTGGCGGCCATGGTGTCCACCGCGATGATCATGCGCGCGCCCGCGATGCGCGCGCCCTGGATGGTGGCCAGCCCCACGCCGCCGGCGCCGAAGATCGCGGTGGTGGAGCCCGCCTCGATGCGCGCCGTGTTCAGCACCGCGCCCACGCCGGTGGTGACCCCGCAGCCGATCAGGGCGGCCTGGGCGAGGGGCATCTGGTCGTCGATCTTCACCAGCGCGTTCTCGTGCACGAGCATCTGCTCCGCGTAGGCGGAGAGATTGGCGAACTGGTTCACGGGCTGGCCCTTCCACGAAAGCTTCGGCGGCTCGCCCTTGGCGCGCGTCGGGCGCGTCTGGCAGAGATGGGTCTTGCCGGTGAGGCAGTAGTCGCACTGCCCGCAGAAGAGGGACAGGCACGCGATGACGTGGTCGCCGGACCGAAACTCCGCCACCTGGGGACCGACCGCCTCCACGATGCCGGCCGCCTCATGGCCAAGTATGGCGGGGGTGGGGAAGGGATAGAACCCGTCCACGAAGTGCAGGTCGCTGTGACACACCCCGGAGGCGACCGTGCGCACGAGCACCTCGCGTCCCATGGGCTTATCGATGTCGACGGTCTCGATGGTGAGGGGCTGATGGGGCCCGTGGAACACGGCAGCTTTCATGTGGCGGCTCCTTTGGCGTCAGATGAGGGACTCGGCTTCGCCCGGTGGGGCGCCCGTCATCATACTCCGTTCCGCGTCTTGACAGGGGAGGCCCGCGGGCCGAGGATCGGGCCACCGGCTCGGCCGGGTCGCCACCCCCAACGCGGAGGGATACCCCGTGAAAGACGGATTGCGCTTCGTCGACTGCGACATGCACATCATGGAGCCGCCCGATCTGTTCGACCGCTACCTCGACGCGAAGTTCAAGCATCGCGTCACCACGCTGGTCGGGGCGGACGGGCGGCCGCGCCGGGGCCCGGCGGGCGCCATCGTGATCGACGGGATTCCCACGTCGGATAGCGACCTCCAGCAGTACCGCAAGCGGAGCCGCCCGGGCTCCACTCAGAGCAGCCAGCCGCTCTCCGGCTCGCGGCTGGCCGACACCGGCCACCTCGCCTTCGCCATCGAGCGCAACTACAACGGCGAGGCGCAGGTGATGGGCATGGCCATGGAGGGCGTGGACATCGCCGTGCTCTACCCGACGAGCGGGCTTTCCCTCATCGCCCGCGACGGCATGGATCCGCAGCTCTCGCTCGCCCTCTGCCAGGCCTACAACAACTGGATCCACGAGTTCTGCCAGTACAGCCCCGAGCGGCTCAAGTTCGTGGCCATGCTGCCGTTCCACGACGTGCACCTCGCCTGCCGCGAGCTGATCCGCTGCGTGCGGGAGCTGGGCGCGGTCGGCTCCTTCAACCGGCCGAACCTCGTGAACGGGCGCTACTGGCACTCGAACTACTGGGACCCGCTCTATACCGTCCACGAGGACCTGAACGTCACCTGGGGATTCCACGAAGGCACGGGCGCGCCGTACTCGCACATGAACACGCTCTACGGCGAGAACCGGTTCTACCGCCACGTGGCCAGCCACTGGATCGAGATGCAGCAGGCGCTCGTCGCGATGATCATCGGCGGCGTGTTCGAGTTCCATCCGAAGCTCCGCGTGGGCTTCCTCGAGGCGCAGAACTCGTGGGCTCCCGGGCTCCTCTCGCGGATCGAGTGGGACTATCCGCAGTACCGCGACTCCCACGCGCCGTATCTCTCGCTGACCCCCCGCGAGTACTTCCGGCGCAACTGCTGGGCCGCGGTGGAGGGGAGCGAGCCCGAGATCGAGGCGACCGCCGGTCTGATCGGCGCCGACCGGATGTGCATCTCCACCGACTACCCGCACTTCGACTCGAACTTCCCCCACGTCGCGGAGAACCTGCTGAAGAACGTGCCCCGGGAGCTGGCCGCCCAGATCTTCATGGGCGGGGCGCACCTCTACGGGTTCGGGGAGGAGGACTTCAGGAAGGCCGACGCGGCCGCGGCGAAAGGGGGCCGCTAAGCTACCGGCCACATCGGTGAGTCGTTGCGCGACGACGACTTGGACCCATGCTGGGCATCGATCGCCCCGCCCATGTAAGGTTCTCCGACTGTCTCCTGCGGCTTGACCCTAGCCCCCGGCCGGGGCAGTATCCCCCCGATACGCCGGAAGCACGCCCGCGGAAGGCGGCCCGGCCGCAGTAGGCGCCGCAGCAGGGCCGCCACGAACGTCACGCACGCATCGAGGGGGACGCGTCATGAGCCAGCGCAGGCCACGGACACGCACGCTCCGATCCGCTCTCACCCTGATCCTCGCGGGCGCCTTGCTCAGCGCGGTGGCAGCGGCGGGAGCGCTCGCCCAGGGCGGCAAGAGCTCCCTGATCGGCAAGCTCGAGGGCCCGGAGGTCGTCACCGACTCCGGCAAGTGGCCCAAGGCCTTCAAGGAGGCCCCCCAGCTCGCCGAGCTGGTGAAGGCGGGCAAGCTCCCGCCCGTGGCCGAGCGCATCGGGCAGGACCCGCTCGTGATCAAGCCCCTGAAAGAGGTCGGCAAGTACGGCGGTGTCTGGCGCGCCGGGTTCACCGGCCCGGCGGATTTCTGGAACGGCTTCCGCTGCTGCTCGGGGCCGGACCACCTGATGTTCTGGGACTACACCGGCGACAAGGTCATGCCCAACCTCGCCAAGGGCCTCGAGATGCAGGACGGGGGGCGCACGTGGCTCCTGTCGCTCCGCCGCGGCATGAAGTGGAGCGACGGCAAGCCGTTCACAGCCGACGACTTCGTGTTCTGGTTCGAGGACATCTACCGGAACAAGGACCTCGTCCCGACCCCCTCGGCGGCCATGGCCATCAACGGCAAGCAGGGCACGATCGAAAAGGCCGATACCTACACCGTCCGGTACAAGTTCCCCGAGCCTTACTTCATGTTGCCCGATGTGCTGGCCGGCTCCACCGACCTTGCCGGCCAGTGGAATGGGTACAAGGGCATGGGCGGCTTCGCCCCCGCGCATTACCTGAAGCAGTTCCATCCCAAGTACGTGAGCGCGGCCGACCTCGACAAGAGAGTGAAGGACCTGAAATTCGACAGCTGGGTGCGCCTCTTCCTCAACCGGAACGACTGGGCGATCAACCCGGACCTGCCGGTGCTCTCCCCCTGGAAGACGGCGACCCCGATCAACACGGCGACATGGACGCTCGAGCGCAACCCCTACAGCGTCTTCGTCGACACCGCCGGTAATCAGCTGCCCTACCTCGATCGGGTGGTGCTGACGCTCGCGGAGAATCTCGAGGTGCTCAACCTGCGCGCGATCGCGGGCGAGTACGACTACGCCTCGCGGCACGTCGACCTCGGCAAGCTCCCCGTCTTCCTCGAGAACCAGCAGAAGGGCAACTACAAGGTCTACCTCGATCCCGGCGACTACTGCGACCTCATTATCAAGTTCAACCTCAACTACGACGCCGATCCCGAGATCGGGAAGTGGTTCAACACCGCCGACTTCCGGCGCGCGCTGTCCCTCGGCATCGACCGCGACCAGATCAACGAGACGTTCTGGCTCGGCACGGGGACACCGGGCTCGGTGGTGCCGGTCGACAGCAACAAGTACAACCCCGGTCCCCAGTACCGGAAGCTCTGGTCCACCCTCGATCTGAAGAAGGCCAACGAGATGCTCGACAAGATCGGCCTCGCCAAGAAGGACGCGGAGGGCTACCGCCTGCGCGCCGACGGCAAGGGCCGGCTGCGCATCGAGATCATGACCCTCGGGGGCCAGTTCGTGCAGTACACGCAGATCTCGGAGATGATCCGCGAGCAGTGGAAGAAGATCGGCATCGACCTGAAGGTGCAGGAAGTGGAGCGGAGCCTCGCGCTCCAGCGCACCGCGAACAACGAGCAGCAGCTCGCCGCCTGGAACAACGACGGCAGCGAGCACCTCTTCACCTTCCCGCTGCACGTCTTCCCCTACGAGCTCGCCGCGGTGGCGTCGTCCGGGCCGCACTACGTGCGGTGGTTCCACTCCGCGGGCGCCCAGGGCAAGGAGCCCGAGCCGCGGATGAAGGAGCTCATGGAGAAGTGGAAGAAGGCCTTCGGGGTGCCGGAGAAGGAGCGGATCCAGCTCGGCAAGGAGGTCTGGAGGATCGCCGCCGAGGAGGTCTACATCATCGGCGTGGTCGGCCAGGGCCCGGCCGCCATGGGCGTCCGCGTCGTGAAGAACGGCATGGGGAACATCCCGGCGCGCATGTACAACAGCCCGGACGGGAAGACCCCCGGCATCTCGCGCCCCGCCACCTTCTTCTGGAAGAACTGACTGAGGGGGCGCGGCGGTGCTCGCCTATATCGGCCGCCGCGCCCTGCTCGCCGTCTTCACCGTCTGGGCGATCTCCGTCCTGGCCTTCGCGATCATCCAGCTCCCCCCCGGCGACTATGTGACGTCGTACATCGCCCAGATGGCGTCCACGGGGAGCGTGGTCTCCGAAGAGGAAGCGGAAACGCTGCGCATCCAGTACGGTCTCGGCCAGCCGATGTACGTCCAGTACCTCAAGTGGACGGGGCAGGTGGTGCAGGGCAATTTCGGCATGTCCATGGAGTGGCGCCGGCCGGTCGGCGAGGTGATCGGCGAGCGCCTGTGGCTGACGGTGGTGGTCTCGGTGGCGGCGCTGATCCTCACGTGGGGGCTGGCCCTGCCCATCGGCATCTACTCCGCGGTCCGGCAGTACTCGGTGGGCGACTACGTCGCGACCTTCATCGGCTTCATCGGCCTCGCCGTCCCGAACTTCCTGCTCGCCCTCGTGCTGCTCTACCTGGGCTTCGTGTTCTTCAACGCCAACATCGGGGGTCTCTTCTCGCCCGAGCTCCAGGACGCGCCGTGGAGCGCCGCCCGCGTCTGGGACCTCATGAAGCACCTGCCCATCCCCGCCCTGATCCTCGGGCTCGCCGGCACCGCGCAGCAGATCCGAATCATGCGCGCCAACCTGCTCGACGAGCTGCGCAAGCCGTACGTGGTGACGGCGCGCTCCAAGGGCCTCGCCGAGGCGCGCGTCATCCTGAAGTACCCGGTGCGCGTCGCCCTGAACCCCTTCGCGAGCACTATCGGCTACACGCTGCCGTACATCGTGTCGGGGAGCATCATCGTCTCCCTCGTCCTCGGTCTCCCCACGGTGGGCCCGCTGCTCTTGAAGGCCCTCATCGCGCAGGACATGTTTCTCGCCGGCACCATCGTGCTGCTCCTGGGCCTGATGACGGTGATCGGCACCCTCATCTCCGACATCCTGCTCGTCTGGATCGACCCGCGCATCCGTCTCGAGGAGACCTGATGGCCCGCCCGGAGGCGGCGCTCGACCCCGCGCGCGTGCCGGAGTCCGAGGCAACGGCCGTTGTCGGCGATCAGCGCCTGTTCGTCGCCTCGCAGTGGCAGCTCATGTGGTGGCGCTTCCGCAAGCACAAGCTCGCGGTGGCGAGCGCGATCGTCATCCTGGGTTTCTACGCAGTCGTGGTGGGCGCGGACTTCCTCGCCTACGCCGATCCCGACCTCTCCGAGGCGCAGCGCTCGCTCATGCCGCCGCAGCGCCTGTACTGGTTCGACGGCTGGCGCTTCGCGCCCCACGTGCATGCGGTGAAGGGGGCGCGCGATCCGCAGACCTTCAAGCGCGTGTACCGCACCGACCCCGGCGAGAAGGTGCCCGTGCGCCTGTTCGCGAAGGGGTTCGAGTACCATTTCTTCGGCCTCATCCCGATGAACCGCCACCTCATCGGGGTCGACGCGGACCGCGACGCCTCGAAGACGATCTTCCTGCTCGGCACCGACGTGCAGGGGCGCGACCTCTGGTCGCGACTCGTCTACGGCACGCGGATCTCCCTGACGATCGGGCTCGTCGGGGTGGCCATGAGCCTCGTCCTCGGCGTGCTCCTCGGCGGGATCTCCGGCTTTTACGGCGGCATCCTCGACACCCTCATCCAGCGGGTGATCGAGATCCTCCGCTCCATCCCCACCATCCCCCTCTGGATGGGGCTGGCGGCGGCGCTGCCCCGGGACTGGACAATCCTGCAGATCTACTTCGCCATCACCATCATCATCTCGCTGCTGGGCTGGACGGAGCTGGCCCGCGTGGTGCGCGGGCGCTTCCTCGCCCTCCGCGAGGAGGACTTCGTGGTCTCGGCGCGCCTGGTGGGCTGCAGCCAGATGCGGACCATCTTCGTGCACATGGTGCCGTCCTTCATGAGCCACATCATCGCCGCGACCACGCTGGCCCTGCCTGCCATGATCGTGAGCGAGACGGCGCTGTCCTTCCTGGGGCTCGGCCTCCGCCCGCCCGCCATCAGCTGGGGCGTGCTGCTCCAGCAGGCGCAGAACGTGCAAACGGTGGCGATCTCGCCCTGGCTCATGCTCCCCGCGGTGCCGGTGATCGTGGCGGTGATGGCGTTCAACTTCCTGGGCGACGGCCTGCGGGACGCCGCGGATCCCTATGGCCGCTGAGTCCCGTCCGCCGCTCCTGTCCGTGCGCGGCCTCAAGACCTACTTCCAGCAGGACGAGGGCACGGTGAAGGCGGTGGACGGGGTGAGCTTCGACCTCGCCCCCGGCGCCACCCTGGGCGTGGTGGGGGAGAGCGGCTGCGGCAAGAGCGTGACCGCGCGCTCGATCCTGGGCATCGTGGATCGGCCGGGCCGCATCGTGGCGGGGGAGGTCCACTTCCGACGCCGCGCCGGCGCCGACGGCGAGGTGATCGACCTGGCCGCGCTGCCGCCCAACGGCCCAGCCATCCGCGCCATCCGAGGCGCGGAGATCGCACTGATCTTCCAGGAGCCGATGTCGTCCTTCAGCCCGGTGCACACGGTGGGCAGCCAGATCGTGGAGGCGATCATGCTGCACCAGCAAGTGGGCCGCCGGGAGGCGCGCGCGAAGGCCATCGACATGCTGCGCCGGGTGGGCGTGTCCTCGCCCGAGCAGCGGATCGACCAGCTCTCCAATCAGCTGTCGGGCGGCTTGCGCCAGCGGGCCATGATCGCGATGGCGCTGTCCTGCCATCCCACCCTGCTCATCGCCGACGAGCCCACCACCGCCCTCGACGTCACCACCCAGACGCAGATCCTCGACCTCATGCGCCAGCTGCAGCGGGAGGACGGGATGGCGATCATGCTCATCACCCACGATCTGGGCGTGGTCGCCGAGATGGCCACCGACGTGGTCGTCATGTACCTGGGCCGGGTGGTCGAGCAGGCTCCGGTGGACGAGATCTTCCACGCCCCCAAGCACCCCTACACGCAGTCGCTGCTCCGCTCCATTCCCCGCATGCGGTCGCGCTCGCGCGAGCGGCTCACGCCCATCGCGGGCGCGGTGCCGCATCCCTACGATCGTCCCGCCGGGTGCCCCTTCCATCCGCGCTGCCCGCAGGTCATCGCGGGCCGCTGCGACCGCGACGAGCCGGCCCTTCGCCCCGTCGGGGCCGGGCACGCGGTGAGCTGCTTCCTCTACCCATGAGCGACACCGAGCCGCTTCTTCGGGTGAAGGGGCTGCAGAAGCTCTTCCCGATCAGGCGCGGCTTCTTGAAGCGGACGGTGGGCCACGTCCGCGCGGTCGACGGCGTCGACTTCCACATCGACGAGGGCGAGACCCTCGGCCTCGTGGGGGAGAGCGGCTGCGGCAAGACGACCACCGCGCGCTGCATCGTGCGGGCCATCGAGCCGACGGCCGGGCAGATCCACATGCGCGTCAGGGACGGCGCCGCCGTCGACGTGGGAGCGCTGGGCCGGAAGGAGCTGCGGGCGCTCCGCCGGGAGATGCAGATGATCTTCCAGGATCCGTTCTCCTCCCTCAATCCCCGCATGACGCTGCTCGACCTCGTGGGGGAGCCCCTCTACGTCCACGGCGTCCGCCGCCGGCGCGAGCGCGAGGAGCGCGTGGCCGAACTGCTCCGCCGCGTCGGGCTCCGCCCTGAGTACATGCGCCGGTTCCCCCACGCCTTCAGCGGCGGCGAGCGCCAGCGCATCGGCATCGCCCGGGCGCTCGCGCTACAGCCCCGCCTCGTCGTCGCCGACGAGCCGGTCTCGGCGCTGGACGTCTCCGTCCAGGCGCAGATCCTGAACCTGCTTCAGGATCTCCAGGCGGAGTTCCGCCTGACCTACCTTTTCGTGGCGCACGATCTCAGCGTCGTGCGCCACATCAGCGATCGCGTGGCGGTGATGTACGTCGGCCGCATCGTGGAGCTGGCCGAAACCGAGCGGATCTTCACCGCGCCGAAGCACCCGTACACGTCGGCCCTCCTGTCCGCGGTGTCCGAGCCCGATCCCCGCGTGCGCTCGAAGCGGATCATCCTCCAGGGCGAGGTGGCGAATCCCGCGGCGCCTCCGACCGGCTGCTACTTCCATCCCCGCTGCCCGCACGCGGTCGACGTGTGCCGGACGCAGGCGCCGGTCTGGCAGGAGATCGCGCCCGCCCACTTCGTGGCCTGCCACCGCGCCGCCGAGCTCCGCCTCGCGGGCGTGGAGTGACGCGCGCACCGGGCGCGCCGAAGGAGACGGCGATGAGCGAGACGATCGAGGTCCTGAACCCGATGGGCTTCCCGCCCGCGGTGGCCGGCAAGGCGCTCGCCCCCCGCCTTCCGACGCTGGACGGCCGCACCGTCTACCTGGTGGATTGCCGCTTCGACGACTCCGACATCTTCCTCGAGCAGATGCGCGCCTGGCTCGCCGAGCACCTGCCGGGCGCGCGGGCGGTGGTCAAGCGCATCTCCAGCGTGTACCTCAACGACGATCCGGCGACCTGGGAAGAGATCCGGACGAAGGGGCACGCCGCCGTGATGGGGGTCGGCCACTGAAGCACCTGCGCGCCGGCGGTCGCCGCGCACGCGATGACGCTCGAAGGGAAGTACGGCGTGCCCACCGTGGCCGTACATACGGACAAGTTCGATCGTGTCGTCCGATCGGTGGCGGCGGTGAGCGGCATGCCGGGGCTCCGGCAGGTGTTCGTTCCCCAGCCCATCATGGGCAAGACCGCCCGCGAGCTCCGCGCCTATGTCGATGGAGTCGATCCCATCACCGGACGACCCGTGATGCAGGAGATCGTGGAGGGCCTGACCCGGCCCTTCGCGGCGGATGAGGAGAGCCCCGCCCGCTTCGACCGATCGACCCCGCGCCTCGTCGCCCCCGACACGCCCGAGCGTCTCGAGCGGCTCTTTCTCGACAGCCACTGGACGGACGGGCTTCCCATCGTGCTGCCCACCGAGGCGCGGGTGGCGGCCATGCTGCGGGGCACGGGGCGGAAGGCCGACGAGGTCGTCGGCCGCCTGCGCTCCACGCACTTCCGCGAGCATTGGGAGTACACGGTGGAGAAGGTGGCGGTGAACGCGGTGATGGCGGGGGCGCGCCCCGAGTATTTCCCCGTCATCCTCGCCCTCGCCGCCACCGGGGTCACCGCGCGCAGCAGCAGCTCGAGCGCGATGGCGACCATGGCGGTGGTGAATGGCCCCGTGCGCCGCGAGATCGGGATGAACGCGGGCACGGGCGCGATGGGCCCGTACGCCCACGCCAACGCCACCATCGGCCGCGCCTACGGCCTCCTGTCGCAGAATCTCCAGGGCGGATCCGTGCCGGGACTCAGCTACATGGGTAATCAAGGCAACAGCTACGCCTACAACAGCGTCACCTTCGCGGAGAACGAGGAGCGGAGCCCCTGGGAACCCTTCCACGTCCAGCACGGCCTCGCTGCGGGGGACAGCGCGGTAAGCGTGTTCTCGGGCTGCCGGTCCACCGCCTTCACGCTGGGCCTGCGCGAGCGGCAGTGGCGCGCGCACGTGGGCAATCTCCTGCGGGGCATGGAGCCGAGCATCCCGCCCACGTTGCTTCTCGATCCCATCGCGGCGCGGCAGTTCGTGGACCGGGGCGGCTTCGTGAAGAAAGACGCGCTCCTCGACTGGATTCACGACGCCGCGCGTATGCCCGCCCGCGAGTACTGGGACTATCAGCTGGTGCAGAACTACATCTACCCGCGCGCCACCTTCGGGGAAGAGCCCTGGGCCTCGCGGCTCCGCGCCGCGCCGGACGCGCTCATCCACATGTTTCGTCGAGAGGACATCCACGCGGTGGTCGTGGGCGGCGAGACCAATGGCTACTGGCGCATCATGGGGTGCACCTACCAGAAGACGGTGTCGGTCGACGCGTGGCGGTGACTCGGGCCGCCCGCCGCGTCACGGCCGGGCGACGAGACCGAGGCTCCGCTTGGTGATGACGTAGCTCCCCGCGCGCGCGAACGTCGACGCGAAGTGTGCTTCGGCGTCGGCCCGCCGGTCGGGCCGGCAGTAGGGCGCGCACGCGTCGTAGTAACGCATGAGGTCGGTGAGCGATTCGAAGCGTACATCGCTCTCGTGGATCTCGCAGGTGACGCTCTGGAAGTGGTCGAGGAGTGCCGGCAGGATGACCGCGCGGCAGATCCCCGGCACCTCGAGGGCGTCCGCGGGTACCTCGAACAGACGCCCCAGGTCGGTGAACCAGCCCGCGTTGTTCCCCACGTCGGGGGCGACGACCACGAAGCGGGCCCGTGGGCCCCGCAGCAGGCGGCGGACGGCCCCCACCACGTGCCGTGGGTCCGCGCTGTAGTAGAGCGAATAGACACCGTACACGAGGCTGAACGGAGCGGGCCGGCCGAGGAAAGGCAGGTCGTCCATGCTCCCGCGTACCAGCCGGGCGTGGGAGCCGGAGAGGCGCGGGGTGAGCGCGGCCACCATGTCGGCGGACACGTCCACCCCCACGATGCTGCGAACGCACGCGGCGACCGGCACCATCTGCTTGCCCGTCCCCGGGCCGAGCTCCAGCACATCGTCGTCGGCGGCGGGGCCGAGGAGGCGCAGGACGAATCGATCGAAGTCGGCGGAGCCGGCCCGGTTGCACGCCAGGCGGGTGTCCAGGCGGGCGGGCGTGTTGACGCGGTCGCGGCTGAGGGGCGCCCCCGTGTCTTCTCGAGGAATGGGCGCTCAGCCCTCTTGCGCGACCGTGGGGCCGTCGCCGGCGAGCGTGGTCCGGCGCATGTCGCGGGGCTCATGGGCGGGATACGGCCGCACCCGGTGCATGGTCCGGCGGTTGTCCCACATCACGAGGTCGCCCACCTGCCACTGATGCGCGTAGACGAACCGACGCTGGGTGGCGTGCTCGACGAGGTCGTGCAGGAAGGCCCGTGCCTCGGGCACCGGCCAGCCGACAATGCCCCCCGCGTGCGAGGCCAGGAAGAGCGACTTGCGCCCGGTCGAGGGGTGCGTGCGCACGAGCCGCTGGCGAACGGGCGCGAAGCGCGCTCGCTCCTCGTCGGTGAAATCGGTGAAGCCGAGCTGCTGGCGCGAATAGATCTGGGAATGCTCGCAGATGAGGTCCTCGATCTCCTTCCGCGTGGCCTCATCGAGGGCGTCGTACGCCGCGCGCATGTCGGCGAACTCGGTGTTGCCCCCCGACGACGGGATGCGGTGGGAGTGCAGAATGGAGTACTTCGCGGGCACCACCTTGAACGAGCTGTCGGAGTGCCACAGGCGGTTCCCGAGCGCGAAGAGGCGCGTGCGAGAATCACGCTCGAAGACCTTGCTGTCCTTATCGAGATTGGACACGTCCGCGAACGTGGTGGGGAGGCGCTCGCCCTCGCGCAAACCCGTGCCGATGGCGTGCTCGATCTCGCCCAGGCCCAGCGTGAAGGCCATCTGCTGCTCCTGGCTGATGGGCGCCCCGTGGAAGACGAGCACCGCGTGCTCGTCCATGGCGGCGTGGATGGCGGCCACGTCTTCGGGGGGGAGCGGGATGGTCAAGTCGATGCCTTCGGCTTCGGCGGCGAAGCAGGGGCCGATCTGTCGCGTCTTGAGCATGGGCGCCTCCCTCGGGTTGGCTCGGCGACGATTCTAGACCACGAAGGGGACCGCCGTCACTATGCTGGGCCCATGCTGCTCCTCGAGCCGGGCTCGCCGTTGCGCGCGGCCCTGACCGCCCTCGCGACGGAGGCCCGGCTCGTCTTCGTCGCCGGACTGCCTGGAACCGGCAAGAGCCTGCTCATCCATCAGCTCGCCCACCTCGCCCACGCGGCAGGGCGCCGGATCTCGCTGCTGCAGTGGGACGTGGCGCGGCCGGTGGTGGAGGAGAGTCCGGCGGCGCGCGGGTTCCCCGCCCGCGCCGGGGTCACGCACGGGATCGTGCGCATCGCCGTGGGGCGCTGGGCGCGGGAGGCGGTCGCCCGCTGGGCCGACCGGACCGACGACCCCGCCGCCCTGCTCGTCGGCGAGACGCCGCTCGTGGGGCACCGGCTCGTCGAGCTGGTGCGCGCTATGCCCGACGACGCGGAACCCTTGCTGCGCGACGCGCGCACGCGCTTCGTGATCCCCGTGCCCTCGCGCGATCTGCGGCGGCATCTCGAGGCCGAGCGCGGCCGGCGCGCATCGTGTCCGCTGCACCCGCGCGAGCGTGAGGACGCGCCGCCCGAGGTCCTGCGCGATCTCTGGCGCCAGCTCGCGCGGGCGGCGGCCACCCTCGGCGTGCCCGGCGCCGCCGTCGATCCCGCCGCCGAGGCGCCGTATGATCCCGAGCTTTACGCCGCCGTGTATCGTTACGTGCTCCGCCGACGCCATGCCGCCGTGCTGCCGATGGACGCGATCTTGCACGCGGCGTCGCTCTCGCCCTACGACCTCGCCGTCCCGGCCGAGGATGTCCGCCCTGCCGCCGACGAAGTGGCTTCCCTCATCGCCGCGGCCGTGCGCGATTGGGGCGACCCCGTCGCCCTCGCCCGCGCCCTGGACCAGTGGTACGCGACGCCCTGAGTACGCCGCGCCCAGCAGCGGGGGGTTGGTGGTGGTGACGATTTTAGACAACCGCGTCACCCAGCGAGGCGACCCCGCCCGCGCCAAGCCTGCGAATCGGCTGACGTGTCGATCGGCACGCGCGTTGCAGCTCCCGCTGCTCCGGAGGTGCGCCATGGCGCGCAGCGATGGAATCCTGGCGGGGGCGGTGGTGGCGGGCCTCGTGCTGGCGAGCGCGGTCGCCGCGCTCGCGGAGCAGACCTTACAGGTCTCCACCCCGTCGGGCTTCAAGATGGCGTGGAGCCATGCCACGCCCGATGGGGCCATGAAGATGATGGAGTTCGTGCCGGAGGAGCAGACCGTCGAGAACTGGCAGCAGATGATCACGATCCAGCACTTCCCCAAGCTTGCCGGTGCCGACCCCCTCGCCCTCCTTAGCGCCTGGACGCAGCGGCTCGTCGCAGTGTGCCCGAAGGCGCAAATCTCGCGCCTGCCGCAGCCTCCCGTGGACGGCCACGCCGCCGGGCGCGTCTACGTGCGCGTCGCCGAGTGCGCCGCGCGGACGCCCGAGAGCATCCTCGCGGTGATGATCAAGGGCGAGGACGCCATGCACATGATCCAGCACGCATGGCGACCTCAACCTCCCAGCCGGGAGCAGCTCCAGGCGGCGATGGGCGGGCTCGACCGCGCGCGCCTGTGCCGCGCGGGCGACCCCGCCTGCGGGAAATAGCGCCCCCGGGCGGCCACGGACCCGCGGCTACTTCTCGTACTTGAAGGAGACGTTGAGACGGGCCCGATACGCGGTGACCTTCCCCTTCTCGATCGTCACGTCCAGGCGGGTGACCTCCCCGACCCGGAGGTCCCGCAGGCTCTTGGAGGCGGTGGCGACGGCGTTCTTGACCGCGTCCTCCCAGGAGGTCTTGCTCGTTCCCACCAGGTCGGTGACTCGATAGACGCTCGAGTTGGCCATGGTCGCTCTCCTGTCGGTGAAGAGGGAAGAACGCGAGTCGCACGCGGCGCACCGGGCGAGCGGCTCGAGAGTAGCCGAGGGGCCCGGGCGGAGCAAGCGGTGATCTGCTATGCTCCCTGACCGACGATGCTCGAGCTGCGACCCGCATTCGATCCGCACTCACCGCCCTCGGTGCTCGTACTCGGTGCCCACTGTGACGACATCGAGCTCGGGTGCGGCGGCACCGTTCTCGAGCTGGCCCGACGCCATCCCGACCTGTCGGTGTACTGGGTCGTTCTCAGCGCGACCGATGAGCGGGCGCGCGAAGCGGAGCACTCCGCCGACCGCTTTCTCGCGACGGTGCGATCCCGTCAGGTCGTGATCGAGCGGTTCCGGGACGGCTACTTTCCCTACGAAGGCGCGCGCGTGAAGGACTACTTCGAGGCCTTGAAAAGTCGCGTCACGCCCGATCTCGTGCTAACGCACTACCGTGACGACTGGCATCAGGATCACCGGCTGGTGGGCGAGCTGACCTGGAACACCTTCCGTGATCACCTGATCCTCGAGTACGAGATCCCGAAGTACGATCCGGATGGCGGCTCCCCCAACGTGTTCGTGCACCTCGCTGATGACATCGCGGAGGCGAAGGTGCGGCACGTCCTGGAGGCGTATCGATCCCAGGCGACGCGCCCGTGGTTCACGGGCGACACGATCCTGGGCCAGATGCGCCTGCGGGGCGTCCAGGCGCGGGCGCCGCGGTACGCCGAGGGCTTCCACGCGCGGAAGCTCGTGCTCGGCGGGCGGTAGCGGCGCACTGCGTGGCTCCGGCTCCGCCCCTCGTCAGCGTCGTCACCCCCGTGTACAACACCGCCCCGTACCTGCGCGAGTGTATCGAGAGCGTGCTCGCGCAGACATGGCCGCATCTGGAATACATCGTGGTGGACAATCACAGTACGGACGGGTCGCGGGCAATCGCCGCCGAATACGCCGAGCGCACGGGCCGGCTGCGGCTGATCTCCCCCTTCCGCCACCTGCCCCAACTCGAGAACTTCAACTTCGCCCTCGCGCAGATCTCTCCGGAGAGCGCATTCACGAAAGTGGTCTCCGCAGACGATTGGCTATTCCCCGAGTGCGTCGCGCGCCTGGTCGACGTGGCCGGCCGGCGGAAATCGATCGGCGTCGTCAGCTCGCTGTGGCTGATGGACCGTCGGGTCGTGGGCGCCGGGCTGCCGTACGCCGAGAGCATCTTTTCCGGACGCGACATCGCCCGCCGCCAGCTGCGGCGCCAGGGATTCTTCTGCGGCTCGCCCAGCACCGTCCTCTACCGGTCGGATCTCGTGCGCGCCACTCCGGAATTCTTCGATCCACGCGTGCCGCACGCCGACACTGACCGGGCCTACCAGATCCTCCGCGATCACGAGTTCGGATTCGTCCACCAGGTGCTGTCCTACATGCGGATGGACCCGGAGTCGATCTCGGGGCGGGTCGAGGATCTCGATCCCGCCGAGCTGGACTACCTGATCGTGCTGCTGAAGTACGGCCCTGAGTTCCTGGATCCCGAGGAGTTCGCGGCGCGTCGCCGGCGCTACGAGCGGATCTATTGCCGCACGTACCTGCGGCAGAGCCTCGGCGCGCATCGGAGGCGCTTCCTCGCGTACCACCGACAGGGCCGCTCGGCCATCGGGCATCGCTTCCCCGTGACCGTCGCCGCCCGGGCCGTCCTGGCCGAGCTAGCCGACCTCGTCCTGAATCCCAAGAGGACGGCGGGCCGCCTCGTCGACCGGATGAGGAGCCGGCGCCCCCCTCCCTGACGCGGGATCGCGGCGCGCCCATACCTTCCAGGGCGCCTCGCCCCCCGCGTCGATGGTCTCCAGCTCGTGCCAGTCCTTGGCGGTGTCCATGCACCCCCAGAAGCCGTCGTGCGCGTAGCCGACAATCTCGTGCATCTGTCCCAGCCGCGGGAACAATCCATCGAGGAGGTCTTCGCCAGGGAGGAGGCGGTCGAAGATCTCCCGGCGAAAGGCGAAGAAGCCGCCGTTCACGCGGATCTCGGACTTGGCGGCCGGCCGCACTTCCGAGAGGAAGCCGTCCTTGCCGAGGGTCACGATGTGCATGCTCGAGGACGGCCGCACGGAGATGAGCCCCGCGAGGGCGCCGCTCGCGGCGAAGCGTGTCAGGAACGTCGGCAGGTGCAGGTCGGACAGCCCGTCCGTGTAGTTCGCGAGGAAGATCTCCCCCCGGACGTGACGGCGCGCCAGGCGCAGTCGATCGCCCACGACGACGTCGTGGCCGGTCGGCAGAAGGGTCACCGTCCAGCGGGCTCGCGTCGAGTCCTCCGCCGTCTGGACGCGGAGGGCCCCGTCCGACAGCGTTTCGACAGCGCCTCCGTCGGCGAGCTGCAGGAAGTACTCGGTGATGGCCTCACCGAGATAGCCGAGGCACAGGACGAAGTCCCGGTGACCGTAGTGCGCGTAGTAGCGCATGAGGTGGCAGAGAATCGGCTCCTCCCCGATGCGGACCATCGGCTTGGGGAGCTTTCGGGACAGCTCCCGCATGCGCATCCCGAGACCGCCACAGAACAGGACGACGGTCATTTCAAGTCTCGCGACTGCAATGGGTATGCCGGGTCGACGGCGAGGCCGAATGCAGCGAAATACTTAAGGGTGAGGGACCGAGTGTTGGATGAGGGGCCCGACATGTGGCGGAAGTGTAAAACTTTTCGACAGAAATCGACAGAGGGTGGCGTGTTGATGAATCCCTCGCGCGGGACATACACTGGAAAACGAGATGGAGACTCTCGCCGCGGGCAGACGGGCGCGCTCATGATCCTCCGCGGAGATGTCGGCGACCTCGTCGAGCCACTGTCCGGGCGGGCGTGGACGGGCGCGGTCGCCCTCGGCGAGGCTGGACTTCGCGCCCAGCGCTATGACGAGTGCGGGGTGGCACCCGGCGATCTCGTGTTCGTCCACTTCGGCAACAGCCTCGAGTTCTTCGCCGATCTCCTGGCTCTCTGGGGGCTGGGCGCGTGCGCCGTCCCCGTGGATCCCCGCCTCACCAGATTCGAGATCGAGACGCTCGCGCGAGCGGCCGCCCCCCGCTTCTCACTGTGGTCCGCGACGCCCGCGAACGAGCTGGCGAGCGGCCTGAGGTCCCTCGGCGTCACCGTGCTCGAGTCGGCCGCGGCGGAGGCGGGCGCAGCGGCATCCTCCTCGTGGCGACCCAGGAGCCTCGCCCTCGACGCCGACGCCCTCGTGCTCTTCACGTCCGGAAGCACGGGCGAGCCGAAGGGCGTCGTCCACACGCATCGCTCGCTGCTCGCTCGCTGGTCCAGCCTGCGCGCCCACGTGGGGCTCGAGAGCGTCGCGCACACCCTATGCCTCCTTCCCACCCACTTCGGGCACGGGCTGATCTGCAACGCCCTCTACCCGTGGCTTTCCGGGCAGCGGCTCATTCTTCTCCCCCCCTTCCGCTCGGAGGTGATCCTGCGGCTCGGCGTCCTCGTGGACGAGCACGGGGTGACGTTCATGTCCTCCGTGCCCGCCCTGTGGCGGGTCGCACTGCGCACCGCGCGCCCGCCTCGCGCGCGCACGCTCCGACGCGTGTTCTGCGGCTCGGCACCCTTGTCGGCGCCCATGTGGCGCGACGTGAGCGCGTGGGCCGGCGGGGCCCCGGTGTCCAACGTCTACGGCATCACGGAGACGGCGAGCTGGCTGGCCGGCACCGACCCGGGCGCGGCGCCGGAAGACGGCCTCGTCGGCTCGCCGTGGGGCGCGACGATCGCCGTCGTCGGCGGCATGGACGGTGGGACGCCGCCGGGTGCCGGCCCCCCCGCCGAGCCGGACGAGTCGGGCCACATCTGGGTGAAGACACCTGCTCTCATGCGCGGCTATCTCGGCCGCGACGACCTCACCGCCGCCGCCGTGCGTGGCGGCTGGCTCGCTACCGGTGACACGGGGTGTCTCGATGCGCGCGGCGCCCTCCGGCTGCGCGGCCGCGTCCGCGAGGAGATCAATCGCGGCGGACTGAAGGTGTATCCCGGTGACGTCGACGCCGTCGTCGAGCGATTCGCCGGGGCGCACGACGCGTGCGCGTTTGGATACGACGATGGACTCGGACAGGAGGAAGTGGGCGTCGCGGTGGTGCTGGAGACAACCGGCGCAGAGGCCCTCCGCGGGCTTTACCGGTGGGCGCGTCGCCATCTCGCTGCCCATCAGATGCCCCGGCGATGGTACGTGGTCGACGAGATCCCGCGGACCTCCCGCGGCAAGGTGAACCGCGCGCAGGTCGCCGCGCGGTGCGCCGGGCTCTCGCCCGTCGATCTCCGGATCTTGCGGGACGATCGCGCGGGAGACGACCGTGACGGCTGAGTGTCCTGACCGCGGCGATCTGCGGAGGGAGCTCCACGCTCTGCTGCTTGACGCCGTGCCGGACCTTCCCTCCACCGTGACCGATGACACGCCTCTGATCAGCTCGGGGCTGGTGGAATCGACCACCTTGCTCGGGCTCGCCCTCTGGGTCGAGGACCGCCTCGGGCGCGAGGTCGATCTCGGCGCGTTCGACCTCCTGAGCGAGTGGGACTCGATAAAGCTGATCCTTGACTTCGTCGAGTGTCACCGGATGACGTCGGCCGGCCCCGGTACGACGGCGACTCGATCCTCATGAGCGCATACGAAGTGGTGCGTTACCGATCGGACCTCCGACACGAGGTCGGCGCCCTCCAGCGGCACCTCTGGGGAGGCGACGAAGCCGCCAACATCGCCTATCTCGAGTGGAAGTACGAGCGGAACCCGTACGTGTCCACGCCCATGGTCTACCTCGCCGTCCACGATGGCCGTGTGGTGGGGATGCGGGGGCTGTACGGCTCGTGCTGGGAGATCGGGCCGCGCGCCGAGCGTTTCCTGATTCCGTGCGCGGACGACTTCGTGATCGCCCCGGAGCACCGCAACCACGGGGTGTTCGGCCTGATCATGTCGGCGGTCCGAGGCGACCTCGCGGCCCAGGGACAGCGCATCGCCTTCAGCCTGAGCGCGGGGCCGACCACGCTTGCCGGCTCGCTGGCGGGCGGATGGCGGTCGCCGAGCTCCGTCCGCGCGGTGGGGCGGCGCTCGGCCGCCACGTCACGCTGGCTCGGACTCGCCCGCCGTATGCGGCGGCTGCCGATCGTGTGGCGCTGGGCGGACATGGTGCCGGAGCGCCGCCGGCGCTCCGGCGCGGCCCAGTTCCGCCGCCTCGACGGCCGCGCCCGGCGCGCGCCCGACGGCGGTCGTGTCTGGCTGTCGCGGACCCCGGATGTCGACGCCATGGCGGAGCTGGTCGGCCGGCTCGGCCACGACGGCCGGGCGCGGCAGGTCCGCGACGCCCGCTACCTGTCGTGGCGCTTCGCCAACCCTCAGCACGAGTACCGCTTCCTCTACGCAGGCCGCGCGTCCCTGGACGGCTACCTCGTCTTGCAGGCGTATCGTCGCCAGAACCGTCCCGGCGTCAACATCGTCGACTGGGAGGCGGCGACGCCGGCGTCGCGGGCGGCCCTCCTGCGGGCCGCCGTCGCCTGGGGCGGCGATGCCGACCTGAGCGCGTGGACCATCTCGCTCCCGGAGGCGGCACGCGCGCTTCTCGCGGAGGCGGGCTTCGCCCCGGCGCAGCGGGGTCGCCTCATGCGGGAGGGGCCGCGCCTGCTCGTGTGGGTGATCGATGGCCGCGCCGGCGGAGAGCCCGTGCTCGCCGAGCGACGCCTGCTCGACGTGTCCAGTTGGGACATGCGCATGCTGTATTCGATGGCGGGGTGAGGCCGATGGCGCGCCGTGGAGGGCCGAGGGTCCTGGTCACCGGGCACCGCGGGTACATCGGGGCGGTGACGGTGCCCATGTTGGAGCGGCGGGGCTACACCGTGCTCGGCCTCGACTGCGATCTGTACCGCGGCTGCGACTTCGGAGACGAGGCGATTTCCCCGGTGCCCGAGATCGCGGGGGATGTACGTAGCCTGCGGGGGCATGACCTGGCGGGTGTCGATGCCGTCATCCACCTGGCCGCCCTGTCCAACGACCCCCTGGGCGACCTGAACCCGGAGATCACCTACGACATCAATCACGAAGCCTCCGTCGAGCTGGCCCGCCTCGCGCGCGAGGCGGGGGTCGCTCGCTTCCTCTTTTCGTCCTCGTGCAGCAATTACGGCGCGGCGGGGGATGCCCCCGTGACCGAAGAGAGCGCGCTGCGCCCGCTGACGGCGTATGCCATCTCCAAGGTGCGGGTGGAGCGCGACGTGGCCTTGCTCGCCGATCGCCGCTTCAGTCCGACCTTCCTGCGCAATGCGACCGCGTACGGCGTCTCGCCGCGCTTGCGACTGGACCTCGTCCTCAACGACCTCGTTGCGAGCGCCGTTGTCACCGGACGTGTGCGCGTGCTCAGTGACGGCACGCCCTGGCGCCCCCTCGTTCACGTCGAGGACATCGCCCGCGCGTTTGTGGCGATGCTGGAGGCGCCACGCGACGACGTCCACAACCACGCGTTCAATGTAGGCGCACCGGGAGAGAACTTTCAGGTGCGCGACCTCGCCGAGATGGTGCGCGAGGCCGTGCCCGGCTCCCGGGTGGAGTACGCGGAAGGCGCAGGCCCGGATCCGCGGAGCTATCGTGTGGACTTCGGCAAGGTCGCGCGGATGGTGCCCGGCTTCATCCCCCGGTGGACGGCCCGGCAGGGCGTGCAGCAGCTCTACGAAGCGTATCGGGCGGCGGGGCTGGCTGCGGAGCACCTCGACGGCGCCCGCTTCAAGCGCGTTCGGCGCCTCAAGGAGCTCATCGCCGGCGGCGCCCTCGACGGCCGCCTGCGGTGGGCGGACGGCCACCCGCGCCCCCAGGAGGCGCCGCGGTGATCTTCACGGAGACCACACTTCGCGGCGCCTTCGTGGTGGACATCGAGCCGCGTGAGGACGAGCGGGGGTTCTTTGCCCGCGTTTTCTGCCAGCACGAGTTCGTCGCCCACGGGCTCAAGCCCCTCATCGCGCAGAGCAACATCGCGTTCAATAGGGTCCGCGGGACCCTGCGCGGGATGCACTTTCAGTTTCCGCCCGCGGCCGAAACGAAGTTCGTGCGGTGCACGCGGGGAGCGATCCTCGACGTGATCGTCGACCTCCGGCCCGAGAGCCCCACCTACCTGCAGCACGTCGCCGTCGAGCTCAGCGAGGACAACCGTCGGGGCCTCTACATCCCCGAGCGGTTCGCCCACGGGTACCAGACGCTCCGGGACGCGACCGAGACGAGCTATCAGGTCGGCGAGTTCTACGCGCCCGGCGCGGAAGGAGGGCTCCTACATCACGACCCGCGGCTCGCCCTTCCGTGGCCGCTTCCGGTGGCCTCGATCTCTTCGAAGGACGCGCAGTGGGCGCAGCTCTCCGAGGTCGAGGCGGAGCTCAAGCGGCGGATGACGGTATGACGAGGGAGGCGGGCCGATGATCATCGTGGACCGGGCGCTGCGGGCGCGCGCCGCGGAAGGGAAGCCGATCCGGGTGGGGATGGTCGGAGCCGGATTCATGGGACAGGGGCTCGTCAACCAGATCGTGCACTCCGTGCCCGGCGAGCGCGTGGTGGCCGTCTCCAACCGCCACCTCGACAAGGCCGTCGCCGCGTACCGCTACGCCGGCCTGACCGACGTCGCGGTGGCCTCGACCCCGGGAAGCCTCGAGGACGCGATCCGGGCCGGGCGCCCCGCGGTGACGGAGGACGCCTTTCTCCTCTGCCGCTCGCCCTCCATCGACTGCCTGGTCGACGTCACGGGATCGGTGGAGTTCGGCGCTCGCGTGGTGGTGGAAGCCTTCGCCCACGGCAAGCACGTCGTCCTCATGAACGCCGAGCTCGACGCCACCATCGGCCCTATCCTCCAGGTGCATGCCCGCAAGCACGGGGTGATCCTCTCCGCTTGCGACGGCGACCAGCCAGGGGTGGAGATCAACCTGCACCGCTACGTGACCGGCCTCGGGTTGATTCCCCGCGTTATGGGCAACATCAAGGGGCTCCAGGACCGATACCGAAATCCGACCACCCAGAAGGGCTTTGCGGAGCGGTGGGGCCAGAACCCCTCGATGGTCACCTCATTCGCGGACGGATCCAAAGTGTCGTTCGAGCAGGCGATCGTCGCGAATGCGTGCGGGTTGCAGGTCAAGACACGCGGCATGTCGCGGGGGTACGAGCATCGTGGTCACGTCGACGAGCTCACTCGGCACTACGACATCGACGAGCTGCGGCGCCTGGGGGGCATCGTCGACTACGTTGTCGGGGCCCAGCCCAATCCCGGCATCTACTGCATGGCCGAGCATCCGGATTCGAAGCAGCGCCATTACCTCAATCTGTACAAGCTCGGCGAGGGCCCCCTCTACAGCTTCTATACCCCCTGGCACCTGTGCCACTTCGAGGTGCCCAACACCGTGGCCCGCGTCGTGCTGTTCGGAGACGCCGCCGGCATCCCCCTCGGGGGACCGCGGGTAGAGGTGTGCGCCGTGGCCAAGCGCGACCTTGCCGCGGGGGAGACGCTCGACGAATACGGCCACTACATGACGTACGGCGAGGCGGTCAACTCCGACGAAATGCGCGCCGCGCGGTACCTGCCGGAGGGCCTCGTCGAGGGCTGCGTCCTCCGGCGCGCCATCCCCAAGGATGCCGTGCTCACCTACGACGACGTGACCCTACCACCCGGCCGTCTCGCCGACGCGCTGCGGGCCGAGCAGTACGCCCACTTCCCGGCAGGCGGCTAGGAGCCGCCTGCCGGGGGCGCTGCGACACTGCTAGGCGCGGGTGGGCGCGACGTAGCCGTAGCGCGTGTTGCTGCGCTGCCCGCCCATCGCCACGTACTCGGCCTTGATCGCCGCGATCTTGTCGTTCGTGATCGCCCCCTGCGCCGACCGGACGTCCAGCCGGTACAGGCGGGCGGAGTTGCCGCCGAGGATCGCCGACTTCACGATCCCATCGGCGGGCCCCAGGTAGGGGAACTGGTTGTTCTTCATCATCTCCGCGGGCATCTCGAGGCGCCGGAAGGCCTCGATCTGCCACTGTGGGGAGCCGTACCACACCGAGTCACTGCCCCAGACCACGCGGTCGATGCCCATGCCCTTCACGAGGGTGCCGATGAGGGCGGCGGCCAGCGGCGGACTCGACACCGCGCAGGTCGCGAAGGAGGTGCCGATCTCGCCGTATACGTTGTTGACGCCGAACTTGGCGGGAATCTCCGCGAGGTCGGTGACCCAGTCGAGTCGGCCGGTCTGGCGGAACGCGGCGAGCATCGCGTCCGGCGGCTCGAGGAACATCCGCAGCGCGGAGTGATAGATCACGAAGTTCATCTGCGGCCAGTCCTTCGCCGCCTTGCCGACGTCCCACACGGTGTTGTACTGCCAGGCCTGCGCCCAGGAGTTCTGGTAGTCGGCGGGCAGGAGCCCCTTGTGGATGCAGATGGTGTTGATGCCGGCCTTGACCGCCTTCTCGTAAAACGGGTACATCAGCTTCTCGTCGTCGAGCCGCCAGAACGAGCCGAGCTTGGACGGCGACAGCGGGTCACCCACCGTGTAGCCCTTCCAGCTATCCGGCCGGACCTGGGCGATGCAGCGGTCCACCTCGGCCATCCAGGGCCCCTTGTTGGGCGTGATGACGGCGTGGCCCAGCAGCCGGCGCGAGCCCGATATGCGGTTGATGGCGGCGCGAGCGGCCGCGATCTGGTCGTTGGTGAGGAGGTCCCAGGTGGGATCGTCGAACGGCGCGCCGGACAGGAGCGCCACCTTGGTGTCGCTGTCGACGAAGATCTCCTTCACGAAGTTCTCGAACTTGTACCGGGCCAGGTTGTTCTCGCCGGCGAGCGCGGGGTTCCAGTTCTTGCGGGCGTACTTGGCCAGGTCGAGAAGCCCGGCATGGTTGAAGTCGTCCCGGACGAAGTGGACCTGGTCATCGAAGATGAACTGACCGGCGAGGGCGCCCGCGCGCTGGTCGGCGACGCCCGGCGTCTGGGCCTCGGCGCGGCTCACGTCGAAGAGCGGCCCGAACACCTCGTTCATCGCCAGGAAGGCGGCCGCCATGCCCGCGGTGCTGGCGAGGAAGCGGCGGCGATCCATGCCGTGCTTCGGGGCGAGCCCGTCGGCGAGCTCCTTGATGCGCGCTTCGACCTGCGCCTGCTCGCGGGTCTGGGGCAGGGGGTTGTACTCACCGTTCGACACGATCTGGGTGGGGACCGGCGACGCGAAGGCCGCGGTCTCGGCGGGTGCGGTGCGCTGCAGCTCGTTCTCGCTCAAGAAATGTGGCATCACGAGCCTCCTTCGAGAGAGGGGCAGGAACAATCGTTCTGCATCATGAAGGGCGGCCCGAGCCCGGATGAGAGCGAGCACCACCTCCTTGTGGTGGTCGAGCGATCGGTGCGAATCATAGCAGAATCTGCTACGCTCCGGCGCGGCCACCGGCCGACAAGGAGGCTCCTCGTGGACGCGTCGAGCGAATCGTCCGTGCCGTTCGTCCCCAGCCCCCGCTATCCCGATCCCGCGATTCAGATCGTCGACCAGAGCTTCGCGCGCTACCGCCTCAACGCCAGCAAGGTAGAGCGACTCGCCACCGGCTTCCGCTGGGCGGAAGGGCCGGTCTGGTTCGGCGACGGCCGCTACGTCCTGTGGAGCGACATTCCCAACAACCGGATCATGCGCTGGGACGAGGAGACGGGCGCGGTCGGCGTGTTCCGCAAGCCGTCGGGTTTCGCCAACGGCAACACCCGCGACCGGCAGGGGCGGCTTCTCACCTGCGAGCACGGACTCCGGCGCGTGTCGCGCACCGAGTACGACGGCGCCATCGTCACCGTCGCGGACCGGCACGAGGGGAAACCCCTCAATTCGCCCAACGACATCGTCTGCAAATCGGACGGCTCCATCTGGTTCACCGATCCGCCTTTCGGCATCCTCGGCTTTTACGAGGGGTACATGGCGAAGCCCGAGCTGGCGACGAACGTCTACCGCATCGACGGCGCCAGCGGCCGCCTGAGCGTGGTGGCGGGCGACATCAACCGTCCGAACGGGCTGGCGTTCTCGCCGGACGAATCCCGCCTCTACGTGGTGGAGAGCGGGGCCACGCCGCGCAGCATCCTCGCCTACGACGTCACCGATCACGGGGCGCGCCTCACCAGCAAGCGCGTCTTCATCGACGCAGGCGCGGGCACGCCCGACGGATTTCGCTGCGACGTCGACGGCAATCTCTGGTGCGGATGGGGGATGGGCCAGGAGGGCCTCGACGGCGTCCACGTCTTCAATCCGGACGGGCGGCTCATCGGCCGCATCAACCTGCCCGAACGGTGCGCGAACCTCTGCTTCGGCGGCGCCCACCGGAACCGCCTCTTCATGGCGGCGAGCACGTCGCTCTACCACCTCTACGTGAACACCCAGGGCGCGCCGGGAGGCTAGGCCGCCTCACCCTAGCCCTCTCCCCCGAGGGGAGAGGGAAGGGTGAGGGGGCCTCAGCGCATCGTGTTGGGGAGCCAGAGGACCAGCTGCGGGAACACCATGATCAGGATGGTGGTGAGCACCAGCGCCACCATGAGGATGCTCGTCCCCTTGTAGACTTTGGTGAGGCTCACCCTGGCGTTGGCGCTCACGACGAACGCGATCATGCCCACCGGCGGAAACACGAGCCCCATCGAGACCATCAGCATGGACATCACGCCGAACCACACCGGGTCGAAGCCCAGCGAGACGATGAGCGGGAAGGTCAGCTGGAGCGTGAGGAGTAGGAGTGGCAGCTCGTCCATGAACATGCTGACCACGAAGTACGCGACGACGATGCCGCAGATCACGACCCAGCGGTTCAGATCCAGCGCGGTGACCGCAGCCACCACCTGCTGGGGGATCTGGCTCATCGCCATGTAGTAGCCGAAGATGGTCGCCCCGATGAGGATCATGAAGATCATGGCGGAGGTCTTGATGGTCTGCCGGACGGCGTCGACGGCGCCGGCGAGGCTCAGCCGGCGCGTGATAACCCCGAGCAGCCCCGCCAGGAACGCGCCGAGGGCCCCGACCTCGGTGGGCGTGGCCACGCCCAGGTAGAGCAGAGCCACCACGAGCCCGATCAGCACGAGGCTCGCCCAGATGCGGGCCAGGCTCCGCCAGCGCTCGGCGATGGAGACCGTGTAGGTCTCCGGCGCGTGCGATGGGCTCACCCGCACCCAGACCATGATGGCCACGATCAGGAGCGCCCCGACGATGATCCCGGGCACAATCCCCGCGATGAGTAGCTTGCCGATGGAGGTCTGCGTCATGATGCCGTAGATGACCAGCCCGACGCTCGGCGGGATGAGGATGTCGAGCGTGGAGCCCACCCCGATGGAGCCGGCGGCCAGCTCGTCCGAGTAGCCGTGTCGACGCATCTCCGGCATCGCGATGGTGGACATCACGGACGCGGCAGCGAGGCTCGCGCCCGACATGGCCCCGAAGATGCCGCACGCGAAGACGGTGGCGATGGCCAGCCCGCCCCGCACCCGGGAGAGCCAGTGGGCTCCCGCGGTGTAGAGATCGCGGGCGAGGCCGCCGGAGGCGGCGAAGTACGCCATGAGGATGAACATGGGAATGGTCGTCAGCACGTAGTCCGCAACCGTGCTGAAGGGCGTCGTCCCGATCACGCGCAGCACGACGTTCCAGTCGCCGGTGTGGAGGTAGATGCCCACCACGCCCGCCGCGGCGAGCGAGAAGGCAATGGGCACGCCCATGAGCAGCGTGATCACCATGACCAGGAACGGAATCGCCGCCACCGTTCACCCGCCCGTGAGGAGGCTCGAGCGCCCCGCGCGCACCTCGCGGAGGTCGAGCAGCATCATGAGGGTGAGGACGAGCAGGCCCAGCACGACGAGGGCATGCCCCGGCCAGATGGGGAGCTCCACCGTGGTGAACAGCGTGCCGGTGGCGTGCATGTTCCGGAGCTGCTGGAACGTGGCGTAGAGCATCGCCCCGCAATACACGACGGAGAGGACCTGCACGGCGTAGCTCACGGCGAGGCGGGGCGCGCCGCGGAGCCGATCGCTCAGGAAGGTCACCCGGATGTTCGCGCCCTGGCGGTAGGTGTAGGGCAGCGCCAGGAAGACCGCCGCGATCATGAGGTAGTTCGTGGTCACCTCGAGGGCGACCAGGATGGGGCGGTTCAGCAGGTACCGGCCGAGGGCGTCGGCGGTGGTGAGCAGCATCATGACGACGGCGGCGGCCGCCGCCGCCAGCGTCATGATGCGCTCGCACCCGTCCAGCAGCGTCCGCATGGTCGGGAGCGCCTCGCGCGCGGGCGCCCTACGGATCGTACCGCTTGATCGCGTCCCGGAGATCCGTGAGGACCTGGCGTCCCGGCAGCCCCTTGGCTTCCATGCTCTTCAGCCACTCTTCCTCGACGGGCTTGAGCTTGGCCGCCCAGCGCTGGCGCTCCTCGGCCGGCACCATGTAGATCGTCGCCCCCACCTTCTTGGCCGCCTCGATCCCATCGGTCTCGTTCCGGTCCCAAGCGGCGCCGGTGAACTCGGCGCCCCACGCCCCGCTCAGGTCGTCGATGATCTTGCGAAGGTCCGGGGGCAAGCTTTGATACTTCTGCTCGTTCATGAGGGTGACGAGCGGGGAGGCGTAGAGGTTCACCACCGCGTGATAGCGCAGCACCTCGGCGAGCTTGAAGGACGCGATCGCTTCCCAGGGGAAGATGGTGCCGTCGACGACGCCGCGCTCGAGCGCGTTGTAGGTCTCGGGGGCGGCGATGCTCACCGGCGTCGCACCCAGCGCCCGCACCATGTTCGTGAGCATCGGAGTGGCAGCGCGGATCTTGAGCCCGGCGAGATCCTCCACCACTTTCACCGACTTCTTGGCGAGGTGGAACTGGCCGGGCGGGTGGACCCAGATCCAGAGCATCTTGTAGCCGGCGAACTCCTTCTTCATGTGCTTGTCGTAGAGCGACCACATCGCCTGGCTCGCGCCCTTGCCCGACTTGAAGAGGAGCGGCAGCTCCGCCGCCGAGACGAGCGGGAACCGTCCGGGCGTGTAGCCGGGCGAGATGAAGCCCATGTCGGCGATGCCGTTCTTGATGAGGTCGGCGTGATCGGCGGGCTTGCCGAGCGTGCTGCCGGGGAAGAGCACCACCTTGAGCCGGCCCGCGCTCTTCTCCTCAACCATCTTGGACCACGGCACCAGCACCTGAGTGTGATGGCCGTGCACCGGGCTCACCCAGCTCGCGAACTTCAGCTCGATGGGCTTGTCCTGCGCGCCCAGAGGTGCCGCGGGAAGGGCAACGACGGCCAGGACGAGGGAGACGATGATCCACGCGTGCGCCATTGTCCGAGTCCTCCGAGTCGCGGGTTGGGCCAGGGAGCGCCACACCGTATCACTAAGACCGCGCCTGACGCCACCGTCGGGCGCGACGCGGCGCGTCTAGCGTTCGGGCGGGGCCTACCTTAAGGTTGGCCCGCCCGACGCGGGCGCGTGGGCAAGGGGGCCTCAATGGGGACGCTCAACCGGATGTTCGTCAATGGCGAATGGATCGGGGCCGGCGGGGGCGCGGAGTTCGACGTGCGCGACCCCGCCACCGGGCAGGTGGTGGGACGCGTGCCCGACGGGGGCGCCGCCGAGACGCGGCTGGCGGTGGACGCCGCCGCGGCGGCCTTCCCGCGCTGGTCGGCCACCCCCGCCAAGGACCGGGGCGTCATCCTCCACCGGATCCAGGCCGGGATGACGGCGCGGTTGGACGACATCGCGCGTCTTGTCGTCCAGGAGAACGGCAAGCCCTTCGACGAGGCGAAGAAGGAGGTCGGCTTCGCCCTCGGCTACTTCGGCTGGTTCGCTGAGGAGGCGCGCCGCCTCGGCGGGCGCTGGGTGCCCTCGCCAATCCCCGGCAAACGCCTCTGGGTGTTCCATCAACCGGTGGGACCGGTGGCGGCGATCACGCCGTGGAACTTCCCGTCGACGATGGTCACGCGCAAGATCGCGCCCGCGCTGGCCGCGGGCTGTCCCGTCGTGCTCAAGCCCGCCTCGGCGACGCCGCTCACCGCGCTGGCCCTCGCGGAGGTGTGTCAGGAGGCGGGGCTGCCCGCCGGCGTCTTCAACGTGGTGACGAGCAAGCGCTCGTCGGTAGTGGCGGAGGAGATCCTCGCCGCCCCGCGCATCCGCAAGATCGGGTTCACCGGCTCCACCGAGGTCGGGAAGTGGATCATGGAGCGCGGCGCCCAGCAGCTCAAGCGCCTGTCCTTCGAGCTGGGTGGCAACGCGCCGTTCATCGTCTTCGACGACGCCGATCTCGACGCCGCCGTCGAGGGGGCGGTGGCCATCAAGTTCCTGCGCGTGGGCGGGCAGTCGTGCATCTGCGCCAACCGGATCTACGTCCAGGAGGGGATCGCGCCGCGCTTCATTCCGGCCTTCACTGAGGCGGTGAAGAAGCTCGTGGTCGCTCCCGGCTTCGAGCCCGGCGCGCAGGTGGGGCCGCTCATCAATGCGGCCGCCCGCGAGAGCGTACATGCCCTCGTCGAGGACGCGGTCCGCCAGGGCGCCCGGGTGGTAGCGGGCGGGGGCCCGCTCACGGACGGGGTCCTCGCGAAGGGCTCCTTCTACGCCCCCACCGTGCTGCTCGACGTGACCGACGACATGCGGGTGTGCCGTGAAGAGATCTTCGGACCGGTGGCGCCGGTGGCCACGTTCGCGAGCGAGGACGAGGTGATCCGCCGCGCCAACGACACCACCTTCGGGCTCGCCGCCTACTTCTACACCCGCGATCCCGCGCGGCTCATCCGGGTGTCGGAGCGGCTCGAGTACGGGCTCGTGGGCGCCAACGATGCCGCCGGGTACACGCACGAGATTCCGTTCGGCGGCTTCAAGGAGAGCGGGCTCGGACGCGAGGGCGGGTCGGACGGGCTCGAGGAGTACATGGAGGTCAAGTCCGTAGTGGTGAACCTCGGCTGACCTCGCGCGTCACTCGGCCAGCGGCACCTCGTGGCGGGAGGAGCCGATGCTGATCCGCATGGTGAGCCCGTCGGAGTTGGGCGCGCCGGCGGGCAGCCGCCCGCGGTAGCTGCCCTCCGGCGTCGTCGCCTGGAGCTGCGTCTCGCGCACGGCGCCGTCGGGGAGCAGGCGCCGCACGCGCACCTCCGCCGAGAGCGGCCGTCCTCCCTGATCGGTCAGGCGCACGAGGATGGCGGCGGTGCGCCCGTCGGCGTCCCGCTGGCGCGACATCTCGACCCGCGGCACGCCCTGGAACTCGACGGGAGGGGCGGGCGGCGCCGCGGGGGCTTTCGACGTGATCTCCGCGCGGACCGGCGCCGTCGGCGCCTGGGGCGTGATCTCGACCCGGGCCGGCGTCGCCGCGGCCTTGGGGTTGATCTCCGCGCGGGCCAATGCCACCGGAGCCCTCGGCGCGATCTCCTCGGGCGGCGGCACCACGCGCGCGGCCGTCGCTGCCGGCCCCGACACTGCCACAGGCTCGGCACTCGGGCTCGCCGGGGCGCGCTCGGACGCGGTCGGCGCGGGCGCTACCGCCACGACTTCGCGTACGCGCGGCGGCACCGTGGCCGCGGCGGGCGCCGGCGTGGTCGGGGCTGGCGCGTGCGCGACCACGGACGCCCGCAAAACGGTGCTGGCAGCACGAGCGTGCTGATCCATCGTGCTGCCGGGAATGCCGACCCACGCGGCGAGCGCGATCGCGGCGACCACCCCAGCGCTCCCAATGGGCAGGCGCCGGAGGGCCTCGCGATACGCCGCGAAGTCCAGGGCCTTGCCGAGCGCGGCGGGCGATTCGGTGTCACGAGACGCGGCGGGCGACGCGTCGGCGCTGGCGGCGAGCCGCCAGGGCCCGCCCTCTTCGCGGGAGACGATGGCGTAGCCGCGCACTCTCATCTGGTCGTCCACGCCGACGAGACGCCGCTGCTCGGCACCGACGGCCGGTTGGGGCGCGGCGGCCTCCACGCTGTCCGGAGGCGGCCGCCGGTCGATGACGATCTCGAGCTCGTCGCCGGCGCCGCGGAGATGCGCGAGGGCGATGTTCAGGTAGCCGAGCAGGAGGGGGTTGTCGCGCGCCACGATGCAGAGGTGCTGAGCCATGGCCCCACCGTCCTCACCCGGGTCCCCATCACGCGGGCTCCCATGACGATCTTGCGACCGCAGGCCCCGCGCAGTCAAGGTAATCGGATGAGGAACTATAGGGAAAATCTGAACCCGGGAGAGCCGCGTGGGAGGGTGCGGCGTCAGCCGAGCAGCCGTGTCAGCTCGTCGGGCTCGCTCAGCATCGGGTAGTGTCCGGTGTCCATCTCCGCGTACGGCGCCTTGAGGCGCTCGGCGGTGCGTCGCTGATGGGCTTCGGGGGGGTTGCGGGCGCGCCGGCACCGGATCACGGATGCCGTCCACGCGCGCTCCCAGAAGCTCGTGTCCACCATGGGCGCCTCGAGCGCGGCGATGGGGTGGGGCGTGTAGCGCTCGAGCGCCCACGCGCGGGCGGCGGGGCTCAGGTCCGCGAACATGCGGCCTTCGGCGTCCTGGCGCGTGGGGGAGATGGTGGTGGCGGTGACCTCGCCGGCGGGGCGGCTCACGATGTCGCCGACCTTCTCGCCCGGCAGCAGGGCCAGCGCGTCCACAAACACGAGCCGCGCGATCCGCTCGCGCGCCAGCTCGGCGGCCTTGCAGATGACCATGCCGCCCGAGCTCGTCCCCGCCAGCACGACCTCGGTCACGTCTTCGTAGAAGAGGAGCCGAGCGATCTCCTCGGCGTGGGTGGCTACCGTGATCCCGGAACGGACCTGAGCGGCCCGCTCTCCGCAGCCGTCCAGCGTGGGGGCGACGACGACGTGGCCGGCGGCGCGCAGGCGCTCCGCCACCGGCTTCCAGATCCAACCCCCCTGATAGGCGCCATGCACCAGCACATAGGTCGCCATCCGCGCTCAGCCCAGGGCCTGACGGAGCGCGCCGCCGATGAGGGCGACGGCGCGATGGGCGGTGCCCAGGACCTTGCCCATCGCCGCGAAGCCGTGAATCATCCCGCCGAAGCAGACATAGTCCACGAGCACGCCGGCCTCGCGGAGCCGCGCCGCGTAGGCCTCCCCCTCGTCGCGCAGGGGATCGAAGCCGGCGGTGACGATCAGCGCGGGCGGGAGCCCCGCGAGCGACTTCGCGCGCAGCGGCGACGCGCGCCAGTCCCCGCCGTCGCTCGGCGCGCCCAGGTAATGGGCGCGGAACCAGCGCATGCTCTCACGGGTGAGCTGATACCCCTCGCCGAGGGCGTCATAGGACGTAGATTCCGCACCCAGGTCGGTGACGGGATAGATCAGAACCTGGAGCGCGATGGCCGGTCCGCCCGCGTCGCGCGCCATCAAGGCCACCACCGCCGCGAGATTGCCACCCGCGCTGTCGCCGCCGACCGCGAGCCGGGTCGAGTCGACGCCGAGCGCGCCCGCATTGGCCACGATCCAGCGCGTCGCCGCCCACGCGTCGTCCACGGCGGCGGGGAACTTGTGCTCGGGAGCCAGCCGGTAGTCCACCGAGATGACGCAGGCCTCCGACGCCGCGGTGAGCTGCCGGCAGATGACGTCGTGGGTCTCGAGATCGCCGATCACCCAGCCGCCGCCGTGGAAGTACACGTAGACGGGCAGGGGCGTGGAAGCGGCGCCGCCCGCCGGACGATAGACGCGTAACGGAATCTGACCCTGAGGCCCGTCGGCATTCAGGTTGCGCACGCTCCCGAGCTCGGGCGGAGTCGGGGTGGAGAGGGGACGCGTCTCGCGGAAGAGCTGCCGCGCGTCCTTGGGCGCGAGCTGATGGTAGGCGGGGCGGCCGGCCTTGGCGGCGGCCTCGATCACGGCTTTGGCCTGGGGATCAAGCGCCATGACGCAGCACCTCCGCCGCCTGCTTCTCGACCACGGTGCCCTTGAAGAAGTCGGGGTTCACCTCGCCCCAGAAGCGCACGGCGTTGTCGAACATGAAGTCGCGGAAGTCGTCGTCGGTGATGAGCCCGTGCTCCACGAGCTCGTAGGCCTCTGGGACGACCTCCGCCATGTCGGGCACATCGAAGTGGCCGATGTCCGAGCTGAAGAGCGCGTTGAGGCGCGCCCCCATCGGATTCACGCTGGTGTTGAACGCCCAGGCGTTGGCGGGATCGTCCGCCTCGCAGCCGAAGTAGTAGCGCGGAACGAAGAGGTCGCGAATGTCCTGCTTCGTCTCGATCTGGCACCGGAAGTAGTCGTCGAGATCCTCGACGCCGCCGGTGAGCCGCGAGTTCGAGTCCCCGTCGAGGCCTTCCCCGCGGCCCACCGCGTCTGCCACCGCCTCGCTGCCGTACTTCCGCGCGTACTCGAGCAGCCGCCCGAGGTCGAGCCGGGAAGGATTGGTCTTCTCGATCGCCTGCCGGTTCCGCTTCTCCCAGTGCCCGATCAGATCGGCGTACAGCATGGACGCCCAGCCGACGCCGCCCTCGAGGAAGGCGAAGTTGAGGTCGGGGAAGCGGCGCGTGACCCCGCCGAAGAAGAGAGCCTTGGCGACGGCGTGGCCGGCGGAGGCGAAGTGCCCGATGTGGTTGTAGCAGAAGTTGGACGGCGAGTTGCGCAGGAGGATGGAGCGCGCGCCGTTGTGGAAGCTCGGCGCCACCCGGAGCTCGCGGCACTTCTGCCAGACGGGGTCGTAGTCGTAGGGGCTGTCGATCCCGATGACGTCGTACCACTCGATATGCTTCGAGGCCTCGGGCTGCTCCGCCTCGAGGGCGGGCACGCGGCGGCGCATCAGCCCACCGACCATCGCGACCTTGTAGCCGAGCTGGGTCACCGCGAACTCGAGCTCCTCGATGGCCTCCTCCGGCGTGTACATGGGAATGATGGCGGCGGGAATCACGCGGTCGCCGAGGCCGCGGAACTGGTCGGCCGCGAACACGTTGTAGGCGCGGCAGATGGCGCGGCGGAGCCGCGTGTCCTGCATGCGGTGGAAGGACAGGCCGGCGGTGGGGTAGACCACGCTGAAGTCGATGCCGAGATCGTCGAGCCGCTCGTACATGAGGCGGGGCAGCATGGCGGTGGCGCGGTCGAGGACGTTCTCGCTCGGCGACGACCAGAACGACTCCTGCCCCACGCGGCGCCGGCCGCGCTCGGCCACCGACAGCGAGAGCGCGTTCGGCACGCGCTGGGTGGCCATCGCCAGCGCCTCCGCGGCGGCGTCGCCCCCGATGCGGCGGAACTCTTCCTTCATGATGGGGCCGTACTCGATCCAGTGGCCGTCGGCGTCGATGACGGGATGGCGCAGGCGGTTGTGGAGCGTGCGGGCGTCGGTGTGGCCGTTGGTCGTCATGGCGGGCGCCTCCTGCGTGAGTCGGAACGGCGAGGGGAGTGACCCCGCGCCATCCTGCCCCGCGGCCGTCTGCTGGTCAAGGGGCGCCCGTGCCCCATCGGGGCGAGGGGGTCCCAGCATCGCTTTGAAGGCACTGGGTCGAGGTCGGCCAATCCCTTGAAATGGCGGCCCCGCGCGACTGGCATCGCGCTTGCCTCTGCCACAGACCTAGGGGAACCGCAGGCAGGTGCCCCGCGGAGGTGCCGCCGTGTACAAGTCGATCCTCGTCGCGCTCGATGGCTCGCCGTGGGCCGAATCGGTCCTTCCATTCGTCGAGCAGATCGCCGGTCCCCTCGATCTCGAGGTGATCCTCCTGCACGTGGTCCAGCCCCTGCCGACCACCGCGTTGGCGGAGGTAGGGAGGCTGGGGGCGGACGACATCCGGATTCGCACGGCGGAAATCCACGACTATCTGGCTCCCGTGGCCGCGGAGCTTCGGGGGAAGGGTATCCGCGCGCGCTCCGAGGTGCGGGTCGGAGAGCCGTCCGTGGAGATCCTCGCCGCCGCGCGCGAGGCGGGCGCGGACATCGTGGGCATGAGCACGCACGGGCGCGGCGGCCTCAGCCGGATGCTCATCGGATCGGTGGCGGACGCGGTTCAGCGCCAGGCGACGATCCCCGTGTTCCTGATGCGCACGACCGAGCGGGAGCTGGCCGCCCGCCGACGGAGTGCCAGCCGGTGAGCAAGGAGGACACCATGTCGCTGAAGGACCTGCTCGTCATCGTCGACCACGACCCGACCTGCGCGTCCCGGATCGACATCGCGCTCGCGCTCGCGGCCGAGCACGACGCCCACGTGACCGGCCTGCACGTGATGCCGTGGCCGCTCGCGCAGGTGTACAGCGAGGTGCCGATCCCCGAGAGGGTGGAGAAGGCGCAGCGCCTGGAGCTGGAGGAGGCCGCCCGGCGGGCCGCTACCCTCTTCGCAGCTCGGGCGGGCCGCACCGCGGTAGCCACGGAGTGGCGGATCGCCGAGGGGGACGTGGTGCGGGTGGCCCGGGAGCATGCCCGCTACGCGGACCTGACGGTTCTCCCCCAGGGCCTCGATCTCGGCTCCGCGTCCGCGGACCTTTCGGCGCTGCCCCAGGAGTTGGCGCTGTCGGTCGGTCGACCCGTCCTCGTGATCCCGCGGTATGGACCGTTTCCCCGCGTCGGGTCGCGGGCGCTCGTGGCATGGAACGGCAGCCGCGAGGCTACGCGCGCGGTCGCGGACGCTCTGCCGCTGTTGTAGCGGGCCGCCCAGGTCACGGTGCTCACGATCGACCCGGACGAGGACACCCAGCGCCTCCCCGGCGCAGAGATCGCCCGCCACCTCGCGCGCCATGGGGTGACGGTGCAGGCGGCCACCATCGCCGGTGCGGATGTCGCGGTCGGCGACCTGCTGCTCTCGTACGCCGCCGACCACAGCATCGATCTCATCGTGATGGGGGCGTACGGCCACAGCCGCCTCCGCGAGATGGTCCTCGGCGGAGCCACCCGGACCCTCCTCAAGCACATGACGGTGCCCGTCTTGCTCTCGCATTGAGCCGCGTCGATGCCGGCCAACGGTTTCTATCGCATCGTCGTCGCCGTGGACTTCTCGACGGCGTCCGCCGAGGCATGGCGCCTCGCCCGGCGCATGGCCTCGCCCTCGGACGCCGAGCTCGTCCTGACCCACGTGATGCCGGCTCCGCCGCGGCTGGGGGGCATACCTTCCGCGCGGGCTCAGCTGGCCGAGGTGCTCGCCTCACAGCGTCGGTGGGCCGAGGACAAGCTCCAGCGCTGGGCGGGTGAGGGTACCGCCGAGGGTCGCCGGGTGCGTGTCACCCTGCGGACCGGCGCTGCCTACGACGAGATCGTTGCGCTCGCCACCGACGAGCGAGCCGATCTCGTCGTGCTGGGCACCCAGGGGCGAAGCGGTCTCCCGCGCGCCCTACTGGGGAGCGTGGCCGAGCGCGTCGTCCGGCTCGCGCCCTGCCCCGTGCTCACCGTGCGCGCGCCGGCATGACGGCGCCGGCCGGCGTCCCCGCCACGGTCATGGACATCGTCTGTCCCGACGGCCGGCGCTTGCGCCTGCGGCCGATCCAGGCCAGCGACGCGCCGCGGCTGGTGGCGCTGCACGAGCGCTTGAGCGCGCACACGCTCTATCAACGCTACTTCAGCGTGCTCCGCCGGCTGCCGTCTCGATGGGCGCAGCAGCTCGCCAACGCGGATCACGAGGGGCGCGACGCGCTGGTCGTCGAGGAGGGGCCGCCCGAGAGCCCGGCGCTGGTGGCCGTAGGCTGCTACGAGCCGACCGCCGATCCCGGCACGGTGGAGGTCGCGTTCGTCGTCGCGGACCGCTGGCAGGGACAGGGGGTGGGCACCGCGCTCTTCCGCGAGCTCCTGCGCGTCGCGGAATCCCGCGGCATCCGACGATGCCGGGCCTACGTGCTTGCCGACAACGCCCGGATGGTCGATCTTATCTCGCGCTTCGCCACCGTGCACACCCGCTCGCTCGACCAGGGCGTCCTGATCCTCGAATTCACGCCCCGCCCGGCGCGCCAAGCCTGAGCCCGGGGCGCCATCGAGGCCAGAGCGCGACGCATGTCTCCCGTATAATCCCTCCATGTCGTCGGCCCGAGCCCGACTGGACGCGCTGGCCCGCCGCCTCGGCGGGCCGCGTGTGCTGGCGCTGCCGCTGCTCCGGACTCTCGCGGTCTTTGCCGGCTTCGTCTGGGTAGCGCTCGCGCCGGACAAGTACACCCACGGCGGCTCGGTCCTCGTTGTCCTCTTCGGCTTCCTGTGCTACAGCGTGCTCCTCATCGGCGCGCTCGCCCGGTGGCCCCACAGGCTCCTGCGCCTCAACGTCCTGGTCCTGCTGGTCGACGTCACGTTCGCGCTCCTCCTGGTGTACTTCACGGGTGGTCCGACCAGCACGCTCTTCAACGCGCTCCTGCTCATCGTGGGGCTGCAGTCCTACTACTATGGATTGCCGCGCGGCATGACGGTTGCCCTGGGCGTGGGGACGGGCTATGTCGCGACGGTCTGGCCCATGCTCGCCCCGGAGGATGTCGCCAATCTCGGCATCCGACTCGTGGTGCTGATGGGCACCGCGCTCGGCGTCGGGCTCATCGGCCGGACGGAGGAGCACGAGCGCCTCCAGGTCTTGACCCTGACCGCGGAGGCCCAGGAGCGCGAGCGATACATCCGGGGCGTGGTGGAGAGCCTCCGAGAGGGTGTGGTGGCCCTGGATGCCCAGGGCCGCGTCGCCGCTTGGAACGACGCCATGATGGAGCGCTACGGGCTGTCCCCCTCGGCCGCAGTCGGACGTGACCTCGCCGAGTGCGTCCCCGCCTACGGGCGCGAGGAGGTGGCCGGGCCGCTGCGCCGCTTGCTGGCCGGCGACGCGGGCACGTTCACCGTCGAGGCGATCGAGCACGAGACGGCGGCGGGAAGCCGCGTCATCGAGAACCTCAAGTGCAGCCTTCTCCGGGAGGCCGGTCGCGTCGCCGGGGCCGTGCTGCTCGTGGAGGACATCACCGACCGGGTGGCGCTCGAGCGCTCCGCGCGCCAGGCCGAGAAGCTCGCCGCGCTGGGTACCCTCGCCGCCGGGCTCGCCCACGAGTTGAACAACCCCATCGGGATCATCTCCTCGCGCATCGAGATCATGCTGCTCGAGGCCGAGACACAAGCGCTCCCACCCGGCGTGGCCGACGACCTCCGGGTGCTCCACCGCCACGCGCAGCGCGTGGGCAAGATCGCGCAGGGGCTGCTGTCCTTCGCGCGTCAATCGTCGGGCCAGCGCGGGGTCGTCGACCTCAACCACCTCGTTGCCGAGACCATGCTGCTGGTGGAGAAGCAGCTGTCCCGCAGCGGCATCGTAGTCAAGACCACGCTCGCCCCTTGGCTGCCCGCGGTCAGCGGCGACGCCAATGCCCTCCAGCAGGTCGTGCTCAACCTCGTCACCAACGCGCGTGACGTGCTGCGAGCCGGCGGTGAAATCACCATCGAGACGGTGCCCGTCCTCGACGGTTCCGGCGCCGCGCGGCTCATCGTGCGCGACAGCGGCCCCGGCATCGCCCCGGAGACGCTGGCGCGGATCTTCGACCCCTTCTTCACCACGAAGCCCGACGGAACCGGTCTCGGGCTCTCCATCTCGTACGGCATCGTCCGCGAGCATCAGGGCACCATCGACGTGCAGTCGCAGCCCGGTGAGGGCACGACCTTCGTCCTCACCTTCCCGCCGATCGCCGAGGGCGTGAAGGCTTGAGCCGGGCCCGAGTCCTGATCGTGGACGACGAGCCCGACATGGTCGACAACTGCGCGCGCATCCTCGCACGCGCGGGCTACGCCTGCCAGACCGCGACCGACAGCCGGGCAGCGCTCACCCTGGTCGAGGAGGCCCCGCCCGACCTGCTGCTGACCGACCTCAAGATGCCGGGCATGGACGGCATGGAGCTGATGCGCCGGGCCCACGAGCTCGATCCCGGCCTTCCCGTGATCATGATCACCGCCTTCGCAACGATCGAGTCGGCGGTGGCCGCCATCAAGGAAGGGGCCTTCGACTACCTGCCCAAGAACTTTTCGGTGGAACAGCTCACGGTGTCGGCAGAGCGCGCCCTGCGCCACCGCGAGCTGCACCTCGAGAACCGCAGCCTGCGCGAGCAGCTCAAGCAGGTGCTGGGCCTGGAGAACATCATCGGGCGCAGTCCCGCCATGACCCAGGTCTTCGAGCTCGTCAAGAAGGCGGCCCGCTCGGAGGCGAACATCCTCGTCCTGGGCGAGTCGGGGACGGGCAAAGAGCTGATCGCGCGGGCCATCCATGCCAATAGCCCCCGCGCCGCGCGGCCGTTCGTGCCGGTCGACTGCGCATCGCTGCCCGAGCAGCTCCTGGAGTCCGAGCTGTTCGGGCACGAGAAGGGGGCGTTCACGGGGGCGGTGCGCGGCAAGCCGGGCCTGGTGGAAGTGGCGCATCGGGGCACGCTCTTCCTCGACGAGATCGGAGAGCTGCCGATGCCGCTCCAGGTGAAGCTCCTCCGCGCCCTCCAGGAGCGGCAGATCCGGCGCGTGGGCGGCACCGCCCTCGTGGACGTCGACGTCCGGCTGGTGTCCGCCACCAACCGTGACCTGCGCGAAGCCATCGGCAGGGGGCAGTTCCGCGAGGAGCTCTTCTACCGGATCAATGTCATCGCCATCACGCTTCCCCCGCTGCGCGAGCGTCGCGGCGACGTGCCGCTCCTCGTCCACGCCTTCCTGAAGAAGTATGGACAGGGCCGCGTTCAGGGCGTGGAGGACGCCGCCATGGCGGCGCTGGAGGCCTATGCGTGGCCGGGTAATGTGCGCGAGCTGCAGAACGTGGTGGAGCGCGCATGCGCCCTCGCCGATGGCGCGACGATCACGACCCATGACCTTCCCGACTCGGTGATCCGTCGCGAGTCGCGGCCCGCCGGGCCGTCTCCGGCCGCTCTTCCCGGCGGTCTCGCGGCCGCGTTGAGCACGGGGAGCGATCTCCCGCTCAAGGATGCGAAGGAGCGCTGGCTGCAGGTGCTGGAGGTCTCCTATCTCCGAGAGCTGCTCGACCGGCATGACGGCAACATCTCGGCGGCCGCCAAGGCCGCGGGCATTGACCGCAAGACCTATCACCGGCTGATCAACAAGTACGACATCAAGTAGGACGCCGCGCGGCTGGTGCGGGGCGGTCCTGTCCCACCGGGAGCGCGTCTCCCCACCCGCCGCCTCGCTCCCGCGCCGCAAGAGCACGTTTTTCTTCGTCTGTCCCCGTGGCATCCGGGTTGCAGCCTCCCGTTGTCATGATCATCAAGAAAATCCTCGTACCGCTCGACGGGTCCGCCCTGGCCGAGGCCGCCATCGACCCGGCGGTAGAGATGGGCCGCCCCCACGGCGCAGGCCTGCTGCTCGTGCGCGCGGTCGAAGCGCGCACCCTTCCGGGCGTCGATCCGATCCAGGCGCAGGTCGAGGTGGTCCGAGAGGCCGAGCAGTACGTCGATGGCGTCGCCAGGCGGCTCCGCGAAGGCGGCGTCGGGACGGTCGAGGCCGGAGTGTGGTATGGGCCGGCGGCAGCGACCATCGTGGAAGCGGCCCGCCTTCGCCGTGCCGATCTCATCGTCATGAGCACGCACGGGCGGAGCGGCCTCGGGCGTCTGATCCTCGGGAGCGTCGCCGAGGCGGTGCTCCGCGGGACGACCACGCCCATTCTTGTCGTCCGCGCAACCGACGCGCCCGTCGAGGCGCTGGACGGCCTCGGCCGGGTGCACCCCGCCAGGGAGGCGTCTCGTGGCTAGCGCAGAGCGCGGAGCGATGCCGGTGCTCGAGCGCCTGTCCATGCAGATCATTCGCCGGTGGCTCGACACCAGGACGGTGGGCAAGCACCTGTATGTCTTCGACGAGATCGAGTCCACCAACACGGCGCTGTCGGCCCTGGCCCGCGAGGGCGCCGAGGAAGGCACGGTGGTGCTGGCGGAGTCGCAGAGCCGGGGCCGGGGCCGCCTCGGACAGCCCTGGTTCTCCCCGGCCGGCGTGAACCTCTACGCGTCCGTGCTCTTCCGGAAGGGCATCTCGGTCGGCGAGATCGGGCCGTTCTCCTTCCTCGCCTCCCTCGCCGTGACCGACGCCATCAAGGATCTCGGCCTCACCCCCGCCATCAAGTGGCCCAACGACGTGCTCATCGAGCGCAAGAAGGTGGCGGGGGCGCTGACCGAGTTGGCCTCCCGGGGCGCGGCTGTCGACTACGTGGTCCTCGGCGTCGGCGTCAACCTCAACGTGGATGCCGCGCAGCTCCACGCCGCGCTCGGACCCGCGGGGGCCGCGGCCACGTCGGTGGCCGCCGCCCTCGGCCGGCCGGTGGACCGCAGCGTCTTCGCGGCCGCCTATCTCGGCCGGCTCGAAGCCTGGCTTCTGCGCTACCGGTCGAGCGGGCCGGCGCCGATCATCGCGGCGTGGCGGGAGCGGGACATCCTGACCGGCCGGCGCGTGGAGCTGCGGAGCCCTGCAGAGACGCTGAGCGGGCGCGCGATCGGAATCGACGAGCAGGGGCGCCTTCTCGTGCGCACGGCGCAGGGACAACGCCGCGTGATCGTGACGGAAGAAATCCGGGTGCTCGATTGAGCCCCCGTCACTAGGAGGCGACTGATGGGCCGAATTCGCCGCGTGCTGCACCCGACAGACTTCTCGCGCGCCTCCGGCGCCGCCTTCGCCCGAGCGCTGGAGACCGCCAAGGCCAACCGGGCCGAGCTCATCATCCTCAACGTCATCCTGCCGACGATCGTGCCGATCGGCGATGGCTACGTTTCGCCCAAGGTGTACGCCGAGATGGAGGCGTCCGCGCGCGCCTACGCGCAGCGAGAGCTGGCGGCGCTGGTCGCGCGGGCGAAGAAGGCGGGGGCCCGGGTGAGCGCGCTCCTGATGGAGGGCTCGCCCCACGAGCGGATCGCGCAGGCCGCGCGCCGCAAGCGGGTCGATCTCCTCGTGATCGGCACGCACGGACGCACCGGGGTCGCCCGATTCTTCCTGGGCAGCGTGGCCAGCCGCGTGCTCGCCATCGCGCCGTGTCCGGTCCTGACCGTCCGTGGGAAATAGGGGGATTGACCATGAGCCGCCTGATCGCCTCGGCCGCCGCCCTGCTCGCCATGATGGCGCTCGGCGCGGAGCCGGGTCACGCCCAGCCTCCTCACGCCGGACAGAAGCACGTCATGGACGAAGCGCGGATGGCCGACATGATGAAGACGATGGGCGACATGCAGGAGCAGATGAAGGGCATGCAGGGGACGCGGACCATGATGGAGCAGCATCGTGGCCAGATGATGCAGCACTGTCCCGCCGCGTCGGCCCCGTCGCCGCCCAAGTAAGCGGTCCGGCCTTCTCATGATCGAGCGGGCGCCCCTCGCCAGATACCTGGAGGACGTGCTCGGAGGGCCCGTGGAGGTCCTCGCGCTGCGTCCCCTGAAGGACGCCTCGGACCGCGCCGCTGCGGACCCCAAGGGCTTTGGCTACGGCGTACCGTTCGAGGTGGAATGTCTCGTCGGAGGCCATCCGCGCGCTTTCGTCGTCTCGCGCACGCGGGTGGCCAAGGGGTTCGGCCACGACTACCCCGCCGATCGAGCGTGGCAGGCCCTCTACGCGCACACCGCCTACAATGGCTTCCCCCGGCACGTGCGGAGCGTGGACGTCGGCTGCGTACGCGAGTCGGGCGCCCTCGTGTCGGTGGCCGACGCCTCCGAGTTCTTCCAGGTCGTGGAAAACGCCGAGGGCGCGCTCTACTGGCTGGACCTCGACCGGCTCCTCACCGAGCCCGCACGGCCCCTCGACGTCGAGCGCGCCCGGGCCCTCGGCGGCTTCCTCGCGGATGCCCATGCCGACAAGCGGGACGAGCCGACGCTCTACGAGCGCCGGATCCGGGAGCTGGTCGGCCACGGCGAATGCCTCATGGGGATCCTCGACAGCTACCCCCACCCTTATCCGTTTCTGGCGCCGGCCGTCTGCGAGAGCATCGAGCGCGACGCGGTGTCGTGGCGCTGGCGCCTGCGGGGACGTGTCCACCGTCTGTCCCGGGTCCACGGGGACTTCCACCCATGGAACCTGCTCTTCCGCGAAGGGACGGATTTCTCCGTGCTCGACCGTAGCCGCGGCGAGTGGGGGGAACCCGCCGATGACGTCGCCGCCCTGGCCGTCAACTATCTCTTCTTCGGGCTCCGGAAGGCTGCGGCCGAGAGCCGAACGGGAGTGGCGGAGCCGTTCGTGGAGCTGGCGCGCGCCTTCTTCGACGCTTACGCGAAGCGCAGCGGCGACGACGAGCTGGCTGGCGTGCTGCCGCCCTTTCTCGCATTCCGTGCGCTCGTCATCGCGCACCCGCGCTGGTACCCCTCGCTGACGCCCGAAACCCGGCGGGCCCTCGTCGACGCCGCGAGGAGCCTCATGATGGGCGAAACCTTCGACCTCGAGCGGACGGTGGGGCGGCTCGGGGGCCGCGCATGAGCTGGGCCATCTGGATCACCGGCCTTCCCGGCAGCGGCAAGTCGGCCATCGCGCGGGCCGCCGCCGGCGAGCTGCGGCAGCGGGGGCGGCCCGTCACCGTCCTCGAGCTCGACGAGATACGCAAGAGCATCACTCCCACCCCGCGCTATACGGACGCCGAGCGCGACGTGGTCTACCGCGCCCTGGTCTATCTGGCCGGCCTCCTCACCGAGTCCGGCGTGCCCGTCATCCTGGATGCCACCGCCCATCGCCGCGCCTGGCGAGAGCTGGCCCGAGCGACCATCCCACACTTCGCCGAGGTGCAGCTCGTCTGCCCGCTCGAGGTGGCCCAGGAGCGGGAGCGGGCCCGGCCGGCGGGCCATGCGCCACGCGACATTTACGGCCAGGCGACCCGGCCAGGGGCGGCGGTGCCGGGAGTCAACGTGCCCTACGAGGCGGCAGCGGCCCCGGAGGTGGAGATCGACACCGAGCGCGAAGGCGTGGCCGAGGGGGCGGGGCGCGTCGTGCGCCTGGCCGAGACGCTCGCGGCCGTCGCGAGCGGGCGGGGAGCGTCGGCGGAATCGGCCGAGGGTGGGTGGGCCATCTGGATCACGGGCCGCCCGGGGAGCGGAAAGACCACCCTCGCGGCGCGGGTGGGCCGCGAGCTGACGACGCGGGGCATCGGAGCGCGCGTTCTCGACTACGCGAGCGTCCTCCGCTTCCTGGTGGGCGATGCCCCCGCCGCGGAAGTCGAGCAGGACATCGGCCATCGGGTGCTGGCCTACGCGGCGAAGCTGATGACCGAGGCCGGGGTACCCGTGATCGTCGACGCGACCGCGCCCCGTCGGGTCTGGCGCGAGGCGGCGCGGACGCTGATCCCATGCTTTGCCGAGGTGCAGCTGCTCTGTCCCGTCGAGATCTGCCTCGAGCGCGAGCGCGCGACCCATTGGGGACTCGCCGCCGCCCGCGAGGTCTCGGGCTACCCGCGAGCCACGGTGCCCGACATCGTCCTCGACTACGAGGAGTCGTTCCGGCCGGATCTGGCCCTTCGCACCGACGTGCACGATGTCTGGGCGGCGGCCGAGCAGGTGCTGGCGCTCGTGCAGCGGCTCATTCGCGCGCTGCCTCCTCGCTTCGCGTCGCCCGAAAGGAGACTGTCATGACCGTCAGAGAGCTGATGCCGGCGCGGTGATCTCGGCCCCTCCGTGGACGCCCATGCACGAGGCGCGGAGCCTCATGACGAAGGAGCGGATCCGGCATCTGCCGGTGACGGAGCCGGGATTGTGACGGAGACCGACATGCTGCGCGCCTTCATCCGCCTGGACGCGCCCCTCGGAGTCCGGCACGCCTAGCTGAGGCGCCCATGAGCGCAGAGCTGATCCGGATACTGGTGGTGGACGACGAGGCCGACTTCCTGGCCACCTACGAGCGGCTGCTGCGCCGGGAAGGCTACGAGGTGCTCATGGCGTCGTCGTGCGCCCGCGCCCTCGATCTGCTGGCGCACGCCTCCCTGAGCCTGGTCATCTCCGACCTGCGGCTTCCGGATGGCGACGGACTGGAGGTGGTGCGCGCGGCGCGGCGCTCTCCTCGGTCGCCGTCCGTCATCGTGGTGACCGGGCATCCATCGGAGGAAAGGCGGAACGCCGCGCTGAGCGCGGGAGCAACCGCCTTCCTGGCCAAGCCATTCGCGGCTGCGGTGCTGCTGGCCACCGTGCGCGCCCGGCTCGCCCAGCCGCCCGCCGGCCGATGATCCACGCGGGGTCGTCACGCGCGGCCTCGAGTGGGCCGCTGAGGGGCCCGGGCCGCGAGCCCGCCCTCTCCCCGACGGAGGAGAGGGCGAGCGAGACGGGCGCGCGCGGCGCTAGTGGCCGCCGGTTCCGTGCGTGCCGGGCACGAGGGTCTTGAAGATACCGGGCTGCTCTGTTCCCGTGACCTCCACGGCGCCCAGGGCGCCCTTGTCCATGGCTCGGGAGATCGCGTGGTCCACGAGGAGGAAGCGCCCCGGCACGTCCATCTTCATCTCGACGATGGCCGCGCCCCCCGCGGGCACGAGGGTCGTCTGCACGTTCCGGGCGGGACTGCCGCTCATGGCCGCCTCGGTGTAGACGGTGTCGAAGATCTCCCCAATCACGTGGAAGGAGGAGATCAGGTTCGGCCCGCCGTTGCCCACGTAGAGCCGCACCGTCTCGCCGACCTTGGCCTTGAGGCCACCGTCGTCGAGCAGGGCGCCCATCCGGCCGTTGAAGACCACGTACTCGGGACGCTCGCTGCGAAGCTTCTCGGCGTCGAGAGGCTGGAGGCCGGGCGCCAGGGTGCGGCCCTTGGTGTAGAACTCCCCTTGCATGACGTAGTACTCGCGATCCACGCGCGGCAGGCCCTTCGCGGGCTCCACGAGGATGAGCCCGTACATGCCGTTGGTGATGTGCTCGGGCACGCTGGGCGTCGCGCAGTGGTACACGTAGAGGCCCGGGTTCAGCGCCTTCCACTCGAAGGCACCCGTCTGGCCGGGCCCCAGCTGGGTGACCGCCGCGCCGCCGCCGGGGCCCGTCACCGCGTGGAGATCGATGGAATGGGGGTGCATGCTCTTCTCGCTGTTCTTGAGTCGGATCTGCACGAGGTCGCCCTCGCGCACCCGCACGAAGGGCCCGGGCACGGTGCCCCCGAAGGTCCAGAACGTGTATTCGACCCCATCCGCGAGCTTGCCCTTGCCCTCGGTGGTCTCGAGCGTGACGATCACCCGGGCGTTGCCGGGCCGATCCAACGGGGGCGGCACGCGTGGCGCTGAGGTGAGGACCGCCTGCACGTCCGGAAGCTCGGGCGGCGCCTTCGCCCGCGCCTGATTCTGCCACGTCGCCACGCCGACAGCCGCGATGCCCACCAAGACCAGGCCTCCCACGATTCCGCGTCCGCGTCTCATATGCGCCTCCTTGTTGCCTCCAGGATGCGCGCGCCGGATGCCCCGGCGTTATGACGGGCGTCATGGCCTGGACAGAAGGCAGGCGCAGGGCGAGCGCCTCGGCCTCGACTAGCGTGTCCAGACTCGGGTTGGTGTTGACACTATCGCTGTCCCAGAGTGAGGCATGACGTTAGCGGGGAGCCGCCACGGCGCCGTGGAAGAGGGTCGCGGGGGTGCGGCCCCGGACGCGGTA
>Ga0209382_10000201_pt1 | contig 96300 bp, 107 predicted proteins | sample SoiMetdeltSBSDD5_FD_187599 | JGI IMG/M metagenome (GOLD analysis project Ga0209382, IMG submission 187599) | Bulk soil microbial communities from a Populus tree surrounding site in Tennessee, USA - Soil MetaG P. deltoides SBSDD5 (SPAdes) (version 2) | ecosystem: Environmental > Terrestrial >...
CATCGGAATGTCGGCGAGGGCACCACGCAGCTTGATCTGTCCTGCCTCGATCCGCTGGCCGATCTCCACTTCCTGACGCGCGCTCAGCAGACGGACCTTGCCGATCTCCTTGAGGTAGATCCGGACCGGATCCTCGCCTTCAGCGGGGGAAGGTCGCAGAGCCCCCTCGCTGAGCCCAGCCTCATCCGTTGCCGCCGGGACCTCTCGCTCGTCCTCGACCGTCTCGTCCGCAGTGGGAAGCTTGACGACATCCTTGGGCCGCAGCGCGCGCACGGTAGCCTTCCGACCGGGCCGGCCAGGCTCGGCAGAGGGCCAAATGGCCGTCGCTTCGGCTGTATTGGTGGTTTCCGCATCTCTAAAGGTCATCGTATCCTTCCGTTCCTCGCCCGCCTCGGGCTCCCGAGTCCACGACCGTGCGTCCCCTTAGACATTTAGAGGGCGCCAGCGCCCCGGTCGTTTCAGCGCTTGTGTGAGGAACCCCGGGGCGATGGGCTGGGTTTCCCGCCCGAGGGCTCAGTGAGAGACGGGGCCCGGGCGCGGGCTATTCGGCGGGCTCGAGCGTCAGATCGAAGCTGATCGCGACGGTGTTGCCCACGGAGAAGAAGAGCCGGGTGGGGGGCTTGATCCCGAAGTCGGTCAGACGGAACTGCGACTCTCCCCGTACCCATATCCGGTCGTCGCGGATGCGGGCCCGCGCCAGGAAGGCGAGGGGGCGCTCCACCCCGCGCAGCGCCAGGCCCCCCTTCACGGTCAGCAGCACATCGGCGGCGGCGGTGATGGAGTTGAACGAGGCGTCGACCCCGCCGATGGTGAACCGTATCTCCGGATATCGCTCGACCTCGAGCAGCCTCCGCATGTCGCGATCCCGGCTCTCGTTGCCCGTGCGGAGCGCCGCCGCACGCACGCGGAGCACACCGGTGACGCCGGCGCGAAGATCCGAGATGTCGGCCTGGAACTCGCCGGTCACGCCGTCCGCGCGGCCCCCGAAATCGCCGAGGGGATGGGTAGCGTCGAAGGCCACCGCGCTTTTCGAGGGAACGGGCAGCAGGCGGCGCGATTGGGCGGGGGCGGACGTGGCGAGCAGGGCAATGACGAGGCCCGCCATAAGCGTGCGCAAAGTCACGCCGGTGGGATACCATGGCAGTCACGCCCGGTCAACGGAAGGGGCAACCCTCCGGGGGCAGAACTGACACTCGAGCGGCGCGGCACCGGGGCCCCGGTCCGGTCGCGCCCTCGTCGAGGAACCCGATGACGATGGCGGCTCCCAGCGCCTCCTACAGCCTCACGGTCCGGCTCGAGATACAGAACAAGCCCGGCATGCTGGGCAAGGTGACGTCCGCCATCGGCAAGGCGGGGGGCGACATCGGGGCGGTGGACCTCGTCGAGGTGACGGGCGGCCGGTCCCTCCGCGACATCACCATCAAGGCCAGCGACAGCCAGCATGGGCAGGCCATCATCGACTCCCTGCGGAGCCTGATCGGCGTGCGGGTAGCCAACATCTCGGACCGCACCTTTCTCATGCACCTCGGGGGCAAGATCGAGGTCAAGAGCAAGGTGCCGATCCGCACGCGGGACGACCTCTCCATGGCCTACACGCCCGGCGTGGCGCGCGTATGCCTGGCCATCAAGGAGGACCCCTCGCGGGCCTTCACCCTGACCATCAAGCACAACTCGGTCGCGGTGGTCACCGACGGCACCGCCGTGCTCGGGCTGGGAGACATCGGCCCCGAGGCCGCGATGCCGGTGATGGAGGGCAAGGCCATGCTCTTCCGGGAGCTGGCGGGGGTCGACGCTTTCCCGATCTGCCTCAACACGAAGGACCCGGACAAGATCGTCGAGACGGTGAAGCACATCGCTCCCGGCTACGGCGGCATCAACCTCGAGGACATCTCCGCGCCCCGCTGCTTCGAGGTGGAGAGCCGGCTCCGGAAGGAGCTGGACATCCCCGTCTTCCACGACGATCAGCATGGCACCGCGGTGGTGGTCCTCGCCGCGCTCCTCAACGCGCTGAAGATCGTCAAGAAGGATCGCAAGCGTCTCCGCGTCGTGGTGTCGGGGGTCGGCGCCGCCGGCACCGCCACCATCAAGATCCTGCTCGCGGTCGGCGTGAAGCACATCATCGGGGTGGACGAGCACGGCACGATCTACCGGGGCCGCAAGGTGGGGATGGACTTCATGAAGCGGTGGGTCGCCGAGGCCACCAATCCCGGGGGTCTGCGCGGGACGCTGGCCGACGCGGTGCGGGGCGCGGACGTCTTCATCGGACTCAGCGTGCCGAATGTGCTCACCGCCAAGGACGTCCGCAGCATGGCGCGCGACCGCATCGTGTTCGCCATGGCCAACCCCGACCCGGAGATACGGCCGGAGGAGGCGGAGCCGCACGTGCGGGTGATCGCGACCGGTCGGTCGGACTACCCCAACCAGATCAACAACGTCCTGTGCTTCCCCGGCTTCTTCCGGGGGCTGCTCGACTCGCGCGCCCGCAGCGTCAACGACGAGATGAAGATCGCCGCCGCCCACGCCATCGCCGACTGCGTGGGAAAGTCGGAGCTCGGCCCGGAGTACATCATCCCCAGCGTGTTCAACAAGAAGGTCGCCCCCGCGGTCGCCCGGGAAGTGGTGCGCGCCGCGCAGCGGACGGGAGTAGCACGCCGCCGCCGCCGCACCGACGGCCAGCTCGGCTTCTGAGCGGGGTGCGCGTGGCGCCATCCGCGTCCCTTCGCTGGTCGGTGGTGATTCCCGCCTACAACGAGGCCCGTCGCCTGCCCCGCTATCTCTACGAGGTGCTCACGTACTTCGACGGCCGCGACGAGTCGTACGAGGCGCTCGTCGTGGACGACGGCAGCAGCGACGACACCGCGGCGCGGGTGCGCGAGATGGCGGCCGAGCACGGCGGCATCGGGCTCCTGAGCCTGCCCGCCAACCGCGGCAAGGGCGCGGCGGTGGCCGCCGGCATGCGGCGGGCGCGGGGGGCGCTTCGGCTCATGACCGACGCCGACGGCGCCACCCCCATCGTGGAGATCAAGCGCCTGGAAGCGGCGGTGCAGGGAGGCGCGGACCTCGCGGTGGGCTCGCGCGCCCTCGCCGATCCCTCGGTGGTGGTGCGCGCGCGCACCCACCGGCGGCTCTCCGGGCGCGTGTTCACCGCGCTCACGCGCGCCCTGGGCGTCCGGCAGGTGGTGGACACCCAGTGCGGCTTCAAGCTCTTCCGCGGCCCTGTCGCCGACGACCTCTTCGGCGCCCTGCGCACGGACGGCTTTGGCTTCGACGTGGAGCTCGTGCTGCGGGCCGAGCGCGCCGGCTACCGCATCGTGGAGGTGCCGGTGAACTGGGCGGATCAGCCCGGGTCCAAGGTGGGCGTGCTGAAGGACGGGCCGCGGATGATCGCCCAGATCGTCGCCGCGCGCCTTCGCCTCGCCCGCGAGGGCCGAGGGCGCCGCGCATGATCGCCCGGCGCGCGCAGGAGATCGAGCCCTTCCTCGCGGTGGAGGTGTTCCAGCGGGCCCAGGCCCTCGAGCGTGCGGGCGCCGACGTCATCCACCTGGAGTTCGGGGAGCCCGACTTCGAGACGCCTCCGGTGATCCGCGAGGCCGCCGAGAAGGCGCTGAAGGACGGGCGCACCCGGTACGCCCATCCCCTCGGCATCCTCCCCCTGCGCGAGGCCATCGCCGCGCACTATCACGCGCGCTATCGGGTGACCGTGTCGCCCGATCAGATCCTCGTCACCGCGGGGACGTCACCCGCCATGCTCCTGCTCTTCGCCGCGCTCCTGGAGCGGGGCGACCAGGTGGTGCTGTCGGATCCCCACTACGCCTGCTATCCCAAGTTCGTGAAGTTCGCCGAGGCCGAGCCCGTCTTCGTGGACGTCCACGAGGCCGACGGCTTCCAGCTCCACCCCGATGCGGTGGCGGCGGCGCTCACGCCGCGCACCCGCGCCCTCCTCATCAACTCGCCGGCGAACCCCACCGGCACCGTGCTTGCGCGGGACCGGATGGCCGCGCTCGCCGGGTTCGGCCGCTGGGTGGTGTCGGACGAGATCTACCACGGCCTTACCTATGAGGGGGATGAGCACACCATCCTGGAGTTCACCGACCACGCCTTCGTTCTCAACGGCTTCTCGAAGGCCTATGCCATGACGGGCTGGCGGTGCGGCTACGTGATCGCGCCTCCGGAGCTCATGCGCACGCTGACCGCCCTTCACGGGAACTTCTTCATCTCGAGCAACGAGTTCGTACAGTGGGCGGCGCTGGCCGCCCTGCGCGAGGCGGGCCCGGATGCCGCGCGTTTCCGCCGGATCTTCGACGAGCGGCGGCGGGTCATGGTGGAGGGCCTCCGGCGCATCGGCCTCGGGATCGGCGCGCTCCCCACCGGCGCGTTCTACGCGCTGGCCAACGCGCGTCGCTTCACCGGGGACTCCCTGCGCTTCGCCTTCGACATCCTCGAGGCCACCCACGTGGCGGTGACGCCCGGGGTGGACTTCGGCCGGAACGCGGAGGGCTATCTCCGTTTTGCCTACGCGAACTCGATCGAGCGCATCGAGGAGGCCCTCGCCCGCCTCGGCCGCTTCCTCGACGAGCGCGCGCCGTGAGCGCGCAGGCCTGCGAGCTCTGCGAGCGCGTCGCGGGCGAGGGCGACCTCTTCATCGCCGACCTCGACGCGTGCCGGGCGTACCTGAACCCGGATCAGTTCTTTCCCGGGTGGGTGTTCGTGGTCCTGCGGCGCCACGCCACCGAGCTCTACCACCTGTCGGCGACCGAGCGCGCCCGCGTGATCGAGGACGTCAATCGCATGGCGCACGCCCTCGCCGACGTCTATCAGCCGGTGAAGATGAACTACGAGCTCCTCGGCAATCAGGTCGCCCACATCCACTGGCACCTGATCCCGCGCCTCGCCGGCGATCCCGAGCCGCGCTGGCCGGTGTGGCGCGTGGAGCACGAGCCGGCCCCGCTGCCCGCGGCTGAGGCGGCCGGGCGGATCGCGAGCCTCCGCCGCGCCCTCGTCGCCCACCCCTGAGACGCGGCGGCGGCTCCCATGCATCTCGCGCGGCGCGACGGCCTGTGGCTGGCGCTGCTCCTCTTCGGGCTCGGTGGCGTGATGGCCCTCTGGGTGAGCCTCGACCGCCGGCCGCCCGAGTGGGACCACGCCAATCACCTCGAGCGCGCCCTGGACTGTCACCGCATCCTCGCCGAGCCCGGCCACGACCCCGTCGCCGAGATCGTGGCGATGTCGAGCTTCTATCCGCCGGTGGTACTCTGCGCGACGGGCCTCGCCTACTTCGTCCTCCCAGTGTCGCCGCTCACCGCGCAGGCGGTGATGTGGCTGGCGCTCGTGGCGGGGGTCCTCGCGGTGTGGGGGCTCGGGCGCCGGCTGCTCGACCCCACCGCCGGGCTCCTCGCCGCCTTCTTCTTCGCCACCGCGCCGTTCGTCGTGTTCTCCCTGCTGCGCTTTCAGCTGGATCTGCCGCTCGCCGCGGCGGTGGCGGCGGCCCTCTACCTCCTCGCGCGCGCGGAGGGCTTCCGGTCTCGCGGCTGGTCGCTCGCGCTCGGCGCGACGCTGGGCCTGGGCATGCTCGTGAAGCCCCCCTTCGCCGCCTATTTGCTGCCGCCCCTCGCGTGGTCGGCCTGGCTCGCGCTCCGCGCGGACGACCGCGGGGTACGCCTCGGCCGGCTGGGCGTGGCCCTGCTGGTGGGGGCGCTGATCGCGCTGCCCTGGTACGGTCCGCGCCTGGCGGGGCTGCCCATGCAGATCCTCAACCGCTCGTTCACGCTGGCCACGGAGTCGCCGCCCACGCTGTCCTCCGCCGGTCTCCTCTTCTATCCCCGGGTGTTCCTGCCGCTGGTGGGCGTGCTGGTCGGCCTCGCCGCGCTCGCGGGTGTCTGGGCGCTGCGGCGCATACCGCGGGCGCGGGGCCTCGTATGGTCCGCGCTCCTGCCCTGGGCGATCTTCGTCTTCATCCAGAACAAGAATCTCCGCTACGCGCTGCCGCTCGTGCCCGCGGTGTGCCTGGCCGCCGCCGCCGGCGTCGCCGCGCTCGGCCCGCGTTTGCGTCGCGTGGTGGTGGTAGCGTGCGTCGCGCTCGGCCTCGTCCAGGTGACCGGCAGCGCCTTCGCCTTGCCGCGATTTCCCCAGCTCCCGGCCTTCCTCATCCCCCTCGTGGTCTCCGATCCACCGGACGCGCAGGACTGGCGCCACGCCGACGTGCTCGCGGCGGTGCTGCGCGAGACGAGGGGCGCGCCGGCGCGCGTGGCGGTGGTGCCGAACGACAACTACTTCTCCATCTCGAACTTCCGGTACGAGGTCGCGCGTGATCGGCTCCCCCTCCGGCTCCAACGCGCGTGGAGCGACGCGCCCTTCGGCGTCGACGTGGCCATCGTAAAGACGGGGGACCAGGGCCCGGACGCAGCCTCCGAGAAGCCGGACCGCATCATGCGCGCGTTCGAAGGGGGCGATCCCTGGCTCGCCGCCGCGTACCCGGTCGTCGCCGAGTACCCGCTGCCCGACGGCAGCCGCGCCATGGTTCGCGCGCGCCGCCCGCCGCCGGTCACGTCCCCGGGGGCCGACGTCCTCGCCTCCCGGCTCACCCTCGGGGCCGCCGAGTACCTGGCCGATTTCGTCCGCGAGCCGCACGGGCTGACCGTCCGCGCCGAGCACCGGCCCGACGCCCTCACGCGCGGCGAGGTCGACCGCCTGGTGGTCGAGGTCGATTCGGCCCTGGTGGGAGAGCACGCGCGCGGCCGTCCCTCGCTGCGGGTGCGCGACGCCCGGCTGGTCGCGCGTGGCCTTCGGTTCAATCCCGGCCGGCTCGCCGCCACCGGCCGGCTCGAGGTGCTCGACCTCGAGGGCCTGGCGGTCGAGCGGCTGAGAATCGACGAGGCCGATCTCCTCGCCTTCCTGCGCGCGCAGCGAGGCTTTCGCCGCGCGTCGCTGACGCTGGGCGAGGGCGAGGCGCGCGTGGCGGCGGAGCTGGGCGGTGGCCCCGGGGTAGCCGCGCGGGTCCGCTTCCTGCCCGGACGCGCCGGCGCCCCCTTCGGGCTCGATATCGACGACGTGCGGCTGGGCGGGTTCCCGCTGCCCGATCTGCTCGTGGGCTGGATCGTGCGCCATTTCGATCCCACCGCGCGGCTGCAACGGCTCCCGGTGGCGGTGGCGCTCGGTCCCGTGCGCCTCGTGCCGGGCCGCCTCGAGATCACCGGCCCCCCGACGGGCGGGTCGACCCGCTGACGGAAAGGAGCCCCCATGGCCGAATCCCTCCCGGACCGTAAGCGCCGCGCCGCCGCCATACTCACCCGTCTGATCCGGATGTATCCCGACGCGCGCATCGAGCTGGAGTCGAGCAACCCCCTGGAGCTGCTCGTCGCCACCATCCTGTCGGCGCAGTGCACCGATCAGCGCGTGAACCAGGTGACGGCCGAGCTCTTCCCCCGCTATCGCACCGCGCGGGACTGGGCCGATACCCCGCCCGCCCGCCTCGAGCGTGAGATCTACTCGACCGGCTTCTACAAGGCCAAGGCCCGATCGATCCTCGGCATGGCGCGGGCCCTGGTCGAGCGGCACGGCGGCGAGGTGCCGCGGACGCTGGAAGCCCTCACCGAGCTGCCCGGCGTGGGCCGGAAGACGGCGAACGTCGTGCTCGGCAACGCGTTCGGCATCCCCGCGTTCCCGGTGGACACCCACGTGATCCGGGTGTCCCAGCGGCTGGGGCTGACGCGGGCCACCGAGCCCGAAGAGATCCACGACGATCTCTGCGCGCTGATCCCGCGGCCGCGATGGACCAAGGCCAGCCATCTCCTCATCTGGCATGGCCGGCGAACCTGCCACGCGAAGGCGCCCAAGTGCCCGGAATGTGGCGTCCGCGCCCTGTGCCCCTGGCCGGGGAAGCCCCGTCCCGTTGAGGCCGGACGCGGGAGAACTGTACGGAAGGGTTGACAGAATTGGGATCGACCCATAACATGACGTGTTGCTGATCTCAGGAGGATTCATGTCGACCGTCATGCCGAAGGAAGAGTCGATCGATCGGAAATGGTTCCTGGTGGACGCCGAGGGCCGCGTGCTCGGCCGGCTCGCCACCCAGGTCGCGACCATTCTCCGTGGCAAGCACAAGCCCGTCTTCGCGCCGCACCTCGACGTGGGCGACCACGTGGTGGTGATCAACGCGGAGAAGGTGCAGCTCACCGGCCGGAAGATGACCGACAAGATGTACCGGTGGCACACCGGCTACATCGGCGGCCTGCGCGAGGTGAGCGCGGACAAGATGATCCGGACCCATCCCGAGCGCGTGATCGAGTGGGCGGTGCAGGGGATGCTGCCCAAAGGCCGCCTCGGACGGGCCATGGCCAAGAAGTTGAAGGTGTACCGCGGCGCGGACCATCCGCACGCCGCACAGAAGCCCGAGCCGCTCCCCGAGCGGAAGCGAGCCTAAGGAGCGATATGGCAGCAGCGAGCAGCTACTACGGCACCGGGCGGCGGAAGACCTCGGTGGCGCGCGTCTGGCTCCGGCCCGGCTCGGGCGCCATCCGCGTGAATCAGCGGCCGTTCGAGGACTATTTCCCGCGCGAGACGCTGCGGATGATCATCTGCCAGCCGCTCCAGCTCACCAACACCCTCGGGCAGTTCGACGCCACCATCAACGTGGGCGGCGGCGGCCCCACCGGCCAGGCGGGAGCTGTGCGCCACGGCATCGCGCGCGCCCTGCTCGAGTTCGACCTGCAGCTGCGGCAGGCCCTCAAGCGCGCCGGCCTCCTCACGCGCGACCCGCGGATGAAGGAGCGCAAGAAGTACGGCCAGCCCGGCGCGCGGTCGAAGTTCCAGTACTCGAAGCGGTAGAGGGCGGACGGTGCTGCGCGTCGCGGTCGCGGGGGCCAGCGGATACATGGGGGCGGAGCTGCTGCGCCTCCTCTCCGTGCATCCGAAAGTCCAATTGACCGCCGTTACTTCCGAGCGCTTGGCGGGCGAGCGGCTGGACAAGGTGTACCCCCACTTCCGCGGTCTCTCCTCGCTGGTGTTCCAGGAAGTGGACGCCGAGCGGCTCGCCGCCGAGGCGGATCTGGTCTTTCTCGCGCTGCCCCACATGGAGTCGCAGCGCGCGGTGCCGACACTCCGGCGCCAGGGGCGCAAGGTCATCGATCTCTCCGCCGACTACCGGCTGCGTGACGCGGCGCTCTACACTACCTGGTACAAGGCGCCGCACATCGATCCCGCCGGCCTGGCCGAGGCGGTGTACGGCCTGCCCGAGCTTCACCGCAAAGAGATCGGCCAGGCCAGCCTGGTCGCCTCGCCGGGCTGCTATCCGATGGGCGCCGTCCTCGCGACCGCGCCGCTCGCGAAGAGCGGCCTGGCGGCGCGCGAGGGCATCGTGGTCGACGGCAAGTCGGGGGTGACGGGCGCGGGGGCGCAGGGACGCAAGATCGATCCCATGTATCTCTACACCGAGGCCAACGAGAACGCTCAAGCCTACGGCATCGCCACGCACCGGCACACGCCGGAGATGGAGCAGGAGCTCTCCGCGCTGGCGGGCGGCCCGGTGGTGCTGGGCTTCACGCCCCACCTGATCCCCCTCAACCGGGGCCTCCTCACCACCGCGTCGGTGCCCCTCACACGGGCGGTCTCCACCGCCGACCTCCTGGCCCTCTACGCCGAGTTCTATGGCGGCGAGTCGTTCGTTCGGGTCTTGCCCGAGGGCGAGCGCCCGACCACGCGCCACATCGTGGGGTCGAACTACTGTGACGTCACCGTGGTCGTGGACTCGCGGACCCGGCGGGCGGTGTGCGTCTCCGCCCTCGACAACCTCGGCAAGGGCGGCTCCGCCAACGGCGTCCAATGCCTCAACATCATGATGGGGTGGGACGAGCGGAGCGGGCTCGAAGCGCCTCCCGTCTACCCCTGAGGCGCGGAGCATGGCGGACTTCCAGTGGCTCGAGGGCGGCATCACCGCCGTCCCCGGCATTCTCGCCGCCGGCATCACCGCCGGCATCAAGCCCAGCGGCAAGAAGGACCTCGCGCTGATCTACTCCTCGTCGCCCGCGCGCGCGGCGGCGGTGTTCACCACCAATCAGGTCAAAGGCGCCCCGGTGCTCGTCTCGCGCGACCACGTCAAGGGCGGGCAGGCGCAGGCCATCGTGGCCTCGTCCGGCTGCTCCAACGTGTGCACGGGCGAGCAGGGCATTCGCGACGCACGCGAGATGACCAAGATCGTGGCCGAGCACCTGCGCATTCCCGCCCAGCGCGTGCTCATCGCCGCCACCGGTGTGATCGGGCAGCCCATGCCGATGGACAAGGTGCGCCCGGCCCTGCCCAAGCTCGTGCAGGCGCTGTCGCCGCAGGGCGGCCGCAGCGCGGCCGAGGCCATCATGACCACCGACACCATCCCCAAGGAGGCCGCCCTCCGGGTTGAGCTCGGCGGCCGCCCGGTGACCATCGGCGGCATCGCCAAGGGCGTGGCCATGCTGGAGCCACACCTGGCGACCATGTTCTGCTTCCTCGCCACCGACGCGGTGATCGCCGCCGACGCGCTGCAAGTCTCGCTCCGCCGCGCCATGGACCGCTCGTTCAACCGCGTGACGGTGGACGGCGACGAGTCCACCAGCGACACCGTGGCCGTGCTCGCCAACGGGCTCGCCGAGAACGCCCCGCTGGAGCGCGGGGGCCGCGGGCTCGCCCAGTTCCGCGCCGCCCTGGAGGCGGTGGCGGGCCGGCTCGCGCGCATGCTCGTGCAGGACGGCGAGGGCGCCACCAAGATCGTGGAGGTGCGCGTGCGAGGGGCGCGGACGCGCCGCGAGGCCCTCATCGCCGCCCGCAGCGTGGCGAACTCGCCCCTGGTGAAGACCGCCATCTGCGGCGCCGACCCGAACTGGGGCCGCATCATGATGGCGCTCGGCAAGCAGACCGCGGCCAAGGTGGCGCCGGAACGCGTCGCCATCCGCATCGGCGCCGAGCTGCTCGTGGAGAAGGGGATGCTCCGCGCGGACGCCCGCATGGACCGAGTCGAGGCCACCATGCGCGGCAACGAGTACGGGATCACGGTGGATCTCGGGCTCGGCAGCGGGGAGGACTCGGTGTGGACCTCGGACCTCACCGAGGAATACGTGCGGCTCAACTCGAAATACACGACGTAGCGGTACAATCGACGTAGCAGTTCAACCACGCACGACCGCGAGCTTCGGTCCTCGCCGCCCAATGGGCGCGGGGGAGCGCGGAGGGCACAGCCCCCCGCCGCTCGACGGTCGGAGGCGAACCGAAAGGACGGACGTATGGCCACGCTGACCATGAAGGAGCTGCTGGAGGCCGGGGTGCACTTCGGCCACCAGACCAAGCGCTGGAACCCCAAGATGCAGAAGTACATCTTCGGGGAGCGCAACGGCATCTACATCATCGACCTGCAGAAGACCCTCAAGAAGTTCCGCGAGGCCTACGCCTTCATGCGCGACCTGGCCTCCCAGGGCGGCTCGGTCCTCTTCGTGGGCACCAAGAAGCAGGCCCAGGAGGCGGTGCTCGAGGAAGCCGCCCGCTGCGGGATGTTCTACGTGAACCACCGGTGGCTGGGCGGAACCCTCACCAACTTCACGACGATCCGGAAGTCCATCGCCCGGCTCAAGAAGCTCGACGAGATGAAGGAGACGGGCGAGTACGAGCGGTTGCCCAAGAAAGAAGTGCTGGGACTGGAACGCGAGCGCGAGAAGCTCGAGAAGGCGTTGGTGGGCATCAAGAACCTGGACCGGCTGCCCTCCGCCATCTTCATCATCGACCCGAAGAAGGAGGACATCGCGGTCGAGGAGGCCCGCCGTCTGGCGATTCCCATCGTGGCCATCGTGGACACGAACTGCGATCCCACCGTCATCGACTATCCAATTCCCGGCAACGACGACGCCATCCGCGCCGTCCGCCTCATCACCGCGCGCATGGCCGACGCCGTCAACGAGGGCCGGGGCACGCTGGCCAAGGAGGAAGCGGAGGAGATCCCCGCCTCCCCGGACCTGCCGGTCGTGACGGAAGCCGAGATGACCGCGTCGGCCGAGTCGGGCGCCTAGGACCAGGATCGAGGAGACAGCCCTCATGGCATCAGGCGCCGAATTGGTGAAGGAGCTCCGCGAGCGTACCGGAGCGGGAGTGATGGACTGCAAGGCCGCGCTGGACTCCTCCAAGGGAGACCTCGCGGGCGCGGTGGAGTTTCTCCGGAAGAAGGGCCTCGCCGACGCCGCCAAGAAGGCGCATCGCGAGGCCAAGGATGGGGTGGTCCATGCCTACATCCACCCCGGGGCCAAGATGGGCGTGCTCGTGGAGGTCAACTGCGAGACCGATTTCGTGGCGCGCACCGAGGATTTTCAGCAGCTGGTCAAGGACATCGCGATGCAGGTGGCGGCCGCGAATCCTTCGTACGTGTCGCGGGAGGACGTGCCCGGGCCCGTGATCGAGAAGGAGCGCGAGATCTACCGCGAGCAGATGGCCGAGCAGAAGAAGCCGCCCCAGGTGCTGGACAAGATCATCGAGGGGAAGCTCGAGAAGTTCTTCGCCGAGCAGTGTCTGCTCGAGCAGCCCTTTATCCGGGACGCCACCGGCAAGACCCGAATCAAGGACATGGTGGACCAGGCCACGTCCAAGATGGGCGAGCGCGTGGTGGTGAAGCGCTTCTCGCGGTTCAAGGTGGGCGAGGGCGCGTAAGTGCCGGCCGCGTACCGCCGGGTCCTCCTGAAAGTCTCGGGCGAGGCCCTCGCGGGCAATCGGGGCTACGGGATCGATCCGGAGACCCAGGCCCGCATCGCGGAGGAGATCCGCGAGGTGGTCGCCCTCGGCGTGCAGATCGCGGTGGTCATCGGCGGGGGCAATATCTTCCGCGGGCTCGCCGCGAGCGCGGGGGGGATGGAGCGGGCCACCGGCGATTACATGGGCATGCTCGCCACCGTCATCAATGCCCTCGCGCTGCAGGACGCCATCGAGAAGGCGGGTGTCCCCACGCGGGTCCTGTCCGCGATCGAGATGCGGGCGGTGGCGGAGCCCTATATCCGGCGTCGCGCCATCCGACACCTCGAGAAGGGGCGGGTGGTGGTGTTCGCGGCGGGCACCGGCAACCCGTTCTTCACCACCGACACCGCGGGCGCCCTGCGCGCGGTGGAGATCGGCGCCGAGGCTATCCTCAAGGCGACCAAGGTAGACGGGATCTACACCGCCGACCCCGCCAAGGATCCCTCCGCCACCAAGCTGCCTCGGATCGGCTACATCGAGGTGCTCAACCGCGGGCTACAGGTGATGGACACCACCGCCATCTCGCTCTGCATGGAGAACAAGCTTCCGATCGTCGTGTTTGACTTGACTCGCCGTGGGAATATCAGGCGGATAGTCATGGGCGAGCCGGTGGGCTCGGTGGTGTCCGCCGACGCCGGCGCCCTCAAGGAGTGAGCGCGATGCACGAGGCCTTGATCAAGGACATGGAAGCGCGGATGCAGGCGGCGGTGGATCTGCTCACTCGCGAGTTCGGCGGCGTCCGCACCGGCCGGGCCAGCACCGCCCTCCTCGACTCGCTCCGAGTCGAGGCCTACGGCAACATGACGCCCATCAATCAGCTTGCTTCCGTCTCCGTCCCCGACCCCAAGACCCTGGTGATCCAGCCGTGGGACACGACCCAGATGCACAACATCGAGAAGGCGATCTCGAAGTCGGACCTCGGGCTCACCCCGGCCAACGACGGCAAGGTGATCCGCCTCACCATGCCCACCCTCACCGAAGAGCGCCGCAAGCAGCTCGCCAAGACCGTGCACAAGCTCGCCGAAGACGCGCGCGTGGCGATCCGGAACGTGCGCCGCGAGGCCAACGACAAGCTGAAGGCCCTCGCCAAGGACAAGAAGGTCTCCCAGGACGAGGAGCGGCGCGGCCACGACGCGATCCAGAAGAGCACCGACAAGTTCGTCACCCGCGTCGACGAGCTCTCGAAGAAGAAGGAAGGCGAGGTCCTCGCGCTATAGGTTCGCCAAAATAGTGTTTTTCCTGGCAGGCTGCCCGCGCGTCCGGTAAGATTCGAACCCATGGCGTTCACTCCCGCCTCCCGCGTCACCGTCGCCGACCTCTCGCGGCTTCCCGAGGACGAGCTCCGCGCCCGCGTCCTCGCGCATCCCCGGCCCCGGCACGTCGCCATCATCATGGACGGCAACGGCCGCTGGGCCACCCGGCGGGGCCTTCCGCGCGTGGCCGGACACCATCAGGGCGTGCAGGCGGTGCGCGAGACGGTGCGCACGGCGGGGGAGCTCGGCATCCAGTTCCTCACCCTGTACGCCTTCTCGTCGGAGAACTGGCAGCGCCCGCAGACGGAGGTGTCGTTCCTCATGACCCTCCTCGAGCGCACCATCGACGGAGAGCTGCCCGACCTCCAGGCCAAGAACGTGCGCTTCCGCGTGATCGGTCGGCTCGCGGGCATCCCCGCGGGGGTGCGGCGGCGCATCGAGCGGGTGGTCGCGGAGACCGCCGCCAACACCGGCCTCACCCTCGTCCTCGCGCTCAACTACGGGGGGCGCGACGAGCTGGTGGATGCGGTGCGCCGGCTGGCCCGCGAGGTGGCCGCGGGTGCCCGCGCGCCCGAGGACATCGACGAGTCGGCGGTGGCGGGCGCCCTGTACACCGGCGACATGCCCGACCCGGACCTCCTGGTCCGCACCAGCGGCGAGATGCGGGTGTCGAACTTCCTCCTGTGGCAGATCGCCTACACCGAGCTCTGCGTGACCCCGACCCTGTGGCCCGACTTCGGCGGGCGTGACCTCTGCATGGCGGTGGCCGACTTTCAGCGTCGCGACCGCCGCTTCGGCCGCGTGTGATGGCCGAAGTGGGCGGCATGCCGATCCCCGCGGAGACGCGCGCGTCCTCCCGCGGGGTCGCCCTGCTCAAGCGCGTGGCGAGCACCCTCGTCCTCCTGCCCATCTTCATCTGGATCGTGATGGCCGCGCCCATCTGGGTGTTCGGCGCCACCGTCGTCCTCGTGGCCGCCCTCGCGCAGTGGGAGTTCACCGGCATGTTCCAGCGGGCGGGGGTGCGCGTGTTCCGCCTGCTCGCGCTGGCGGGCGGCATCCTCGTGACGGCGAGCTTCGCCCTGCCCATCTCGGAGCGCCTCGCCTTCACCGCCGTGCTCCTCGTCGCCCTGACCGCGCTGCTCTGGCCGTCGTCCGGCAGCCCGCGCGACTGGCATGGGGTGGTGGTGACCGTGTTCGGCATCGGCTACGTGAACTGGCTGATGGGGTATGCCTTCTGGCTGCGCGACCTCGAGGCGGGCGAGCAGTGGGTGCTCCTCCTCGTGTGGGTGACCTGGCTGGGCGAGACGGCGGCCTATATGGTCGGCTCCACGGTGGGTCGCCATAGGCTGGCGCCCCTCGTGAGCCCGAACAAGACGGTGGAAGGCGCGCTGGCGCAGCTCGTGGTCTCGGTGCTCGCCGCGCTGATCGCGCGGGTCTGGTTCTTCCCCGCGCTGTCCATGCCGAACGCGCTCCTCGTGGGGCTCCTGCTCGGGGTGATCGGGCAGGTGGGCGATCTCGTCGAGTCGGCGCTCAAGCGCAGCGTGGGCACCAAGGACACCGGCGCCATCATGCCGGGGCACGGCGGCGCGCTGGACCGGATCGACAGCCTGCTCTTCAACACGCCGGTGCTCTTCTACTACGCCGTCCACGTGCGGGGGGCGGCATGAAGCGGCTCGTCCTTCTCGGCGCCACCGGCTCGGTGGGTCGCCGCGCGCTCGAGCTGGTCGATCAGTTCCCGGGCGACTTCCGCGTGGAAGGGCTGGCCGCCCGGGGCTCCAACCCGGAGCTGGTGGCCGACCTCTGCCTGAAGCACCGGCCGCGTGCGCTCGCCCTCACCGATGCCGCGGCGGTGGACGCGGTCGCGCGGCTCCTGCCGCGGCCGCACCCCGAGATCCTTCGGGGACCCTCCGGGCTCGTCGCGCTCGCCGGCGAGGTGGAAGCCGATCTCGTGCTGTCCGCCATCGTGGGCGGCGCGGGCCTGCTCCCCACCATGGCCGCGATCCGATCCGGCAAGACGGTGGCGCTGGCCAACAAGGAGCCGCTCGTGATGGCGGGCGCCCTCATGACGGCGGCGGCCCGCGCCGGCGGGGTGGCGCTCCTCCCGGTGGACTCCGAGCACAGCGCCATCTTCCAGTGCCTGGTGGGCCACAATCGCACCGAGGTGCACCGGATCCTGCTCACCGCCTCCGGCGGCCCCTTCCGGCGAATGCCCAAGGCCGAGCTGGAACACGTCACCGTGGAGCAGGCGCTCAACCATCCCACCTGGAAGATGGGCGCCAAGATCACGGTGGACTCGGCCACGCTCATGAACAAGGGGCTGGAGATCATAGAGGCGCGCTGGCTATTCGACCTCGAGCCCGCGCAGGTGCAGGTGATCGTGCACCCGCAGTCGATCATCCACTCGATGGTCGAGTACGTGGACGGCTCGGTCATCGCTCAGCTCGGCGTCGCCGACATGGGGATCCCGATCCTCTACGCGTTCACGTATCCCGGCCGCCTCCCCGCCGCGGCGGACCGGCTCGACCTCACGCGGGTGGGCGCGCTCACCTTCGAGGAGCCGGACGTCGAGCGGTTTCCCTGCCTGACCCTCGCTCGGCGCGCGCTCGGGGATGGGGGCATCGCGCCCGTCGTCCTCAATGCCGCCAACGAGGTCGCGGTGGCGGCGTTTCTCGCCGGGCAGATTCGCTTCGTCCAGATCCCCGAGCTGATCGACCGCGCGCTCGGGCAGGTGCCCGCCCGCCCGCTCGACGACATCGAGACGTGCGTCGAGGTGGACGCCGAGACGCGCCGGCTCGTTGCCGGGTGGGTTCCCGCCGGGAGCACGGCATGACCTCTCTTCTCGCCTTCCTCGTCGTGATCGGCATCCTCATCGTCATCCACGAGCTCGGCCACTTCGTCATGGCCCGCCTCGCCGGGGTGGGCGTCGAGCGCTTCTCCATCGGCTTCGGGCCCGTGCTCTGGCGCTATCGCGGTAAGGAGACCGAGTACTGCCTTTCGGCCATTCCCATGGGCGGCTACGTGAAGATGGTGGGCGACGACGAGAACCCCCTCGAGGGGGGCGCTCGTCCCACGGTGGACCCGGCGAGGGCCTTCAACAACAAGTCCCTCATCGCGCGCTTCCTCATCGTGTTCGCGGGCCCGGGGATGAACTTCGTCCTCGCCGCCGTGATCTTCGCCCTCGTCTACATGATCGTCGGCCGCCCCGCGCTGCCCGCGGTGGTGGGCTGGGTGGCGCCCGACAGCGCGGCGGCCCGCGGCGGCCTCGCAGCGGGCGACCAGATCCGCGCGGTGGACGGCCGGCCCGTCCAGTACTGGGACGAGGCGATCCGGCCGGTGCGGGAGAGCGGGGGTAAGGCGCTCGAGCTGACCGTCGCCGGGCCCGCGGGCGCCGAGCGTCGCCTCACGGTGACCCCGCTCCGCGTCGCCGAGAAGGACATCTTCGGCGACGAGCGTGAGGTGTGGGACATCGGCGCCACGCCCTTCGTGGCCGCCACCATCGGCGACGTCGTCGCCGGGTACCCGGCCGCCCAGGCCGGCCTGCGCGCCGGCGACACCGTGCTCACGATCGAGGGGCGGCCCATCGTCACCTGGAGCGATCTCGCGGAGGCGATCAGCCGCCGCGCCGATCAGCCCACCCGGCTCGAGGTTCGCCGCGGCGGCGAGACGGTGACGGTCACGGTGACGCCCCGGGCGGTGAAGGATCGGGGCCCCGACGGCAAGGAGACCTTGGTGGGCCGCATCGGGATCAGCCCCGCGCCCGCGGCCACCTACGTGCGGGTGAATCCGGTGGTCGCGGTGTGGGAGGGTGCGGAGAAGACCGCGGAGATCACCGCCCTCACCGCCGTCGGGCTCTGGAAGATCGTGGTGGGCCAGCTCGACCGCTCCAATATCGGCGGTCCCATCCAGATCGCCCAGGCCGCCGGAGAGCAGGCCCGGCACGGGCTGCCGAGCCTGGCCTTCTTCACCGCGGTCATCAGCGTGAACCTCGCTCTCCTCAACCTGCTGCCCGTCCCCATGCTGGACGGCGGGCACCTGCTCTTCTTCGTCTGCGAGGCGGTGCTGGGGCGGCCGCTGTCGGTCCGTAAGCGCGAAGTCGCCCAGCAAGTAGGCTTCGTGCTGCTCATGATGCTCATGGTGTTCGCGGTGTACAACGATCTGGTGCGTATCGACGTGCTGCGCTTCTTCCGCTAGCTCAAGCGAGGATCGTCCGTCATGGGACAGTACAAGTGCCACGTGTTCGTCTGCACCTCCGGCGAGACCTGCCCCCAGCAGGGCGACGTCGAGAAGTACGTCAAGACCCTTCGCACGGCGGCGGCCACCGCGGGCAAGCACACGGAGGTCCGCATCAACAAGGCGGGCTGCTTCTCGCAGTGCGGCCACGGGCCCATGATCGTCGTCTATCCGGACAATGTCTGGTATCACGGCGTGCAGGAAAGCGATCTCGCCGAGATCTTCGAGTCGCACATCCTCGGCGGCAAGCCGGTGGCGCGCCTCGTCTACGATCCCGGCGTGCCGGGGGCCAACAAGGTGCACGTCGCGCCCAAGCCCGCGGGAGGCTGAGCTCGGTGCGCTGGAAGGGCGCCCTCATCCCCACCCTGCGCGACGATCCCGCCGACGCCGAGGCGGTGAGCCACCGTCTCATGGTCCGGGCGGGAATGGTGCGCCAGCTCGCCGCCGGCATCTATGTCTATCTCCCCGTGGGCCTGCGCGTGCTGGACAAGGTCAACGCCATCATCCGGGCGGAGATGAACCGGATCGGCGGGCAGGAGATCACCATGCCGGTGCTCCATCCCGCCGAGATCTGGCAGCAGTCCGGTCGCTGGGACGCCATCGGCGCGGAGATGTTCCGTTTGAAGGACCGGTACGGCCGCGACATGTGCCTCGGCATGACGCACGAGGAAGTGATCGCCTGGCTCGCCTCCAAGGAGATCCGCTCCTACCGCGATCTGCCGCAGATCTGGTACCAGATCCAGACGAAGGAGCGGGACGAGGCGCGGCCGCGCTCGGGGGTGCTGCGCACGCGGGAGTTCCTCATGAAGGACTCCTACACCCTCGACCCCGATACGGCGGCGCGGGATCGCTCCTACCATGCCCATCACGAGGCCTATTGCCGGATCTTTGACCGCTGCGGCATCCGCTACATCGTGGTGGATTCGGACCCCGGCATGATGGGCGGGTCGGGCTCCCACGAGTTCATGGCGCCGAGCGCGGCGGGCGAGGACGACGTCGCCCTGTGCGCGGCGTGCGGCTACGCGGCCAATGTCGAGCTCGCGCGCGGGGTGCCCGCCACGCCCGCGGCGCCCTGGAGCGCGCCGGCGGAGGTGGCGACCCCGGCGGCCCGCACCATTGCCGAGGTTTCCGCCCAGCTCAAGGTCGATCCTTCACTCACCATCAAGTCACTGCTCTTCATGGGACCGGCCGGACCCGTGCTGGCGCTCGTCCGGGGCGACCATGCGCTCCACGAGCGCAAGCTCGCCCGCGCGCTGGGCGGCGAGGCGCGTCCCGCGCATCCCGACGAGGTCAAGGCGCAGCTCGGCATCGCGCCCGGCTCGATCGGGCCCGTCAAGGTTCCCGGGGCGCCGCGCATCCTCGCCGACGAGTCACTGCGGGAGGGCCGCTTCGTGGTGGGGGCCAATCGCGAGGGCTACCACCTCACCGGAGTCGCCGCCGGCGTGGACTTCGCCGCGGAGTTCGTGGACCTGCAGGTAGCTCTGCCCGGCGAAGGGTGCCCGCGGTGCGGCAAGCCACTCGCCGTGGAGCGGGTGATCGAGATCGGCAACATCTTCAAGCTGGGGACGCAGTACGCGGAAGGCCTGGGCGCGACCTATCTCGACGAGCAGGGGCAGCAGAGGCCGATCGTGATGGGCTCCTACGGCATCGGGCCCGCTCGCATCTGCGCCGCCGCGGTGGAGCAGCGCCACGATCCCGACGGCATCGTGTGGCCGTGGGCGATCGCGCCCTTCCAGGTGCACCTGGTCCCCATCGCGGGGAAGGACGGGGCGCAGACCGCCGCCGCCGAGGCGATCTACGCGGAGCTCGAGGCCGCCAGCTTCGAGGTGCTCATGGACGACCGCGACGAGCGCGCGGGGGTCAAGTTCAAGGACGCCGACCTTCTCGGGTGTCCCATCCGGGTCACAGTGGGGCAGGGGCTCGTGAAGGAAGGGGTCGTGGAGGTGCGGGAGCGCGCGACCCGCCAGGATCGAAAGGTGCCCCGTGACGGCGTCGTCGACGCCGTGCGGGAGATCGCCGCCCGACTCGCCGGCTCCTGACCCGCCCCCCGATCCCGCGCGGCCGCCCCGCCCTGCCGGCGAGGCTCCCCCCGCCCTGCCGGCAAGGCTCCCGGTGTTGCGGGGGCCCGGGGCGTATGCTAAAGTGTCGCCAAAAGTGGGCTCTGCCCACTTTTTTTTCTGAGGGGTGGGAGGCGATCGGGCGGTGAGCGATCTGGAAGGGCGACTCAGCCGCATCGAGGCCGTGGCTTCCCCGGTCCTCGAAGCGCACGGCCTGTCCCTGGTCGACGCGGAGTGGCGCCACGAAGGTCGGCGCTGGGTGCTCCGCTTCTATGTCGACAAGGCGGGTGGGGTCGGGATCGCCGACTGCCAGCGCTTCAGCCGGGAGATGGGCGACGTGCTGGACGTCTCCGGGCTCATTCCCGAGCCGTATGACCTCGAAGTCTCGTCCCCGGGCCTGGACCGCGAGCTCAAGAAGGATCGGGAGTTCGCGTGGGCGGTGGGGCGCGAGGTGCACTGCTGGGTGCGCGAGCCACTGGACGGTCGGCGGGAGCTCCAGGGCGTGCTCGTGGCGGTGACGCCGGAGGTGCTGACGGTGTCGGACGCAGGAGGAGGGGCCCTCGCGGTGCCGCGACGGCTCCTCAGCAAGGCGCGGCTCGAGCCCGCGGTGTTCAAGCGGAAGCAGGGTGGATCGTGATCAACAAAGAGCTTATCTACGTCATCCAGCAGATCGGCAACGAGAAGGGGATCGGAGTCGAGGTCCTCTTCGAGGCGCTGGAGTCCGCCCTGCTGTCGGCCTCCAAGAAGACCATGGGCGTGGCCGACAATGTCCGCATGCACCTGGACCGCCACACCGGCTCGCTTCAGGTCTTCGCCCGCAAGAAGGTGGTGCAGACCGTCGCCGATCCCAAGCTGGAGATCCGTCTCGCCGAGGCCCGGGGGCTCAACAGCGCGGCCGAGCTCGACGACGAGATCGAGGTGGAGCTGCCCCCGCAGGAGTTCGGCCGTATCGCCGCTCAGACCGCCAAGCAGGTCATCCTGCAGCGGGTGCGGGACGCCGAGCGCGACGCGATCTACTCGGACTTCATCGACAAGGAAGGCAAGATCGTCCGCGGTGTCGTCCACCGGATCGAAAAGCGGAACGTCATCGTCGAGCTGGGCAAGGCGGAGGGCGTGATCACCGAGCGGGAGCAGATTCCGGGCGAGCGCTACAATCCCGGCGACCGCGTGCGCGCCTACGTGCTCGAGGTGAAGAAGACGGCCAAGGGGCCGCAGATCCTCCTCTCGCGCACCCATCCCGGTTTCCTCGCGCGCCTCTTCGAGGCGGAGATCCCGGAGATCGCGGAGGGCATCGTCCAGGTGCGGGCCGCCGCCCGGGAGGCGGGAGAGCGCGCCAAGGTCGCGGTGGCGTCGACGAAGCGGGACGTCGATCCCATCGGCGCCTGCGTGGGCCTGCGCGGCACGCGCATCCAGGTGATCAGCCGCGAGCTGCGGGGGGAGAAGATCGACATCGTGGAGTGGGCCCCCGATGCGTCCGCCTTCGTGGCGCGCGCGCTGTCGCCCGCCAAGGTGTCGTCGGTCTCCATCAGCGAGCCGGAGGCCGAGGGCGAGCAGGGCGCGGTGCTGGTGGTGGTGCCCGACAATCAGCTCTCGCTGGCCATCGGCAAGCGTGGACAGAACGCGCGGCTGGCCGCCAAGCTCACCGGGCTCCGCGTGGACATCAAGAGCGAGGGCGAGCTCGAAGAGGAGCGGCGGCGCGAGGAAGAAGAGCGCATGGCCGGCCGGGAGGCGCTTGCTGAGTTCCCCGGCGTGGGCGCGCAGATGGTGGACCGACTCACCGAGGCGGGCCTCTACTCGCCGGCGCGCATCGTGCGGGCCGGACTGGAGGCTCTCGAGACGGTGCCCGGCATCGGCCAGGCCAAGGCGGCGGCCATTCTCAAGGCGGCCGTCGAGTGGATCGAGGCGCACCCGGTGATCGTCGATCCGGAGCCGACTCCGGACGGCGGGCTCGATGACGCGGCCGGCCCCGAGGAGACGGGGTCGGAGGACGTGCCGAGGGCCCAGACGGGGTGAAGCGGGCAGCGCCGCGGCGCACCTGCCTCGGCTGCCGGCAGGTACGGCCGCAGGACGAGATGGTCCGGCTGACTCGCGGCGCCGATGGCCGGGCGCGAGTCGACATGGGCGCGAGGCAGACGGGGCGGGGAGCGTACGCGTGCCCCACCGAGGACTGCCTGAGAGGGGCGCTGCGCAAGGGACGCCTCGATCACGCGCTCCGTCGAGCGACCAAGGCGCCGGAGGCGGGCGTGGATGAGATACTGAAGCAGTTGGGTGAGCCGAAGGCGAGGCGGCAGTTGATTGGCGAGCCGCAGCCGAAGGCGAGGCGGCAGTTGATTGGCGAGCCGCAGCCGAAGGCGAGGCGAGCGGATAAGTAATGGGGTCCCGCGCGGAGCGCGGGGCGGGCGAGCGGACATGTGAGTAAAGGAGGCGGGCATTGGCGGGACGTTTGAAGGTCATTGATCTGGCGAAGGAGCTGGGCGTCACCAGCAAGGACCTCTTGCTGGCCCTGGACAGCATGGGCCAGAAGAACAAGCGTGCGATGACACCGCTCGATACGGCCACCGCCAACGAACTGCGGGTCAAGCTCGGTCGGGGACGCGAGATCCCCGTCGAGACCAAGCCCAAGCGAGTGCCCAGGCCCAAGACCGCCCCGTCCGAGGGTGAGGCGGCCGAGTCCGCCACCCCCAAGACGCCGCGCAAGAGCGCGAAGCCCGCCGCCGCGAAGACGGCCAAGATCGAGGCCGAGCCCTCTCCGATCGCCGAGGCGGCGAAGCCCGCCGCCACCATCTTCCGGCCGGCACCGGCTGCGCCCGCCCCGGCCGCCCCCGGCGAGATCGTGCCCGCCGCCGCGGCTCCTCCCGTGATCGAGCCCCCGCGCCCCGCGGGTCTGCCCACGAGCCCGCCGGCCGCGCCGCCGACGAGTCCGCCCACGGGCCCGTCCACCGGGCCGATGGTGGAGCCGCGCGTGGAGCCCATCCGTCCCGCGCCGGGCACCCCCGTGCGGCCGGCCGCCGTCGGTGCCCCGCCCGCCGCGCCTCCGATGGCGCCACGGCGTCCGCTCACTCCGGGGTCGCCCGCCTCGCCGGCCGCGCCTCCGCGCCCGGGTCCGACCCCCATCTCGCGTCAGCCGCTATCTGCCACGCCGCGCATCGTGCCGCCGTCGCCCGCGCGCCCCGCCGCGCCGGCGCCGCCGCCGCGTCCGGTGGCGCCGCCCGCGGCCGCGGTGAAGCCGCCGGAGCCCAAGGTCGTCCCCGAGCCCAAGGCGCCCGAGCCCCCCGTGGAGGTGAAGCGCGAGCTCATCAAGCTGCCCGAGTCGGTGACCGTCGGCGAGCTGGCGGCGGCCATGCGCCGGAAGTCCGGCGAGGTCATCAAGGCGCTCCTGGAGCTCGGCGTGATGGCCACCGTCAACGAGGTGCTGGACCCGACCGCGGCGAAGCTCGTGGCGGACAAGTTCAGCTTCGACGTGGAGGTGCGCTCGCTCGAAGGCGACATCCTCGAAGAGGAAGAGACGGATCCGTCCCAGCTCAAGCCCCGGCCGCCGGTGGTCACCGTCATGGGCCACGTCGACCACGGCAAGACGTCGCTCCTCGATGCCATTCGCAAAACGCGGGTGGCCGAGAAGGAGGCGGGCGGCATTACCCAGCACATCGGCGCGTATCAGGTCGACACGAGCCACGGCAAGGTGACGTTCCTGGACACGCCGGGCCACGAGGCGTTCACCGCCATGCGGGCGCGCGGGGCCCAGGCCACCGACATCGTAATCCTGGTGGTGGCGGCGGACGACGGCGTGATGCCGCAGACGGTGGAGGCGGTGAATCACGCGAAGGCCGCCGAGGTGCCCATCATCGTCGCGGTCAACAAGATCGACAAGCCGGGCTCCGAGCCGGATCGCGTCAAGCGCGAGCTCGCCAATCACGGCCTGGTGCCCGAGGACTGGGGCGGCCAGACCATCTTCGTCCACACCTCGGCGAAGCGGGGGGACGGCATCTCCCAGCTCCTCGAGATGACGGCCTTGCAGTCGGAGATCCTCGAGCTCAAGGCCAATCCCAACCGCGCCGCGCGGGGGGTGATCGTGGAGGGCCGGCTCGACCGCGGCCGCGGGCCGGTGGCCACCGCGCTGATCCAGTCGGGCACGCTGAAGGAAGGCGACGCGGTGGTGGTGGGCTCCCAGTCCGGGCGCGTCCGGGCGATGTTCAGCGACCGCGGCCGGAAGGCGCAGAAGGCCGGCCCCGCCGATCCGGTCGAGATCCTCGGCCTCTCCGGCGTCCCCCAGGCGGGCGACACGCTCCTGGTCGTCGCCGACGAGCGCAAGGCGCGGCAGATCGCGACGGTACGCGCCGACCGCGAGAAGCTCAAGGGCAAGGGCACCGCGCGCGTCACCCTCGAGGAGCTACACAAGCAGATCGAGTCGGGCGAGGTGAAGGAGCTGCGCCTCATCCTCAAGGCCGACGTGCAGGGCTCGGTGGAGGCCCTCACCGAGTCGCTCGAGCGTCTGTCCACCGACGAGGTCAAGCTCAAGGTCATCCACGGCTCGGTGGGCGCGGTGAACGAGTCGAACGACATGCTCGCCTCCGCCTCCAACGCCATCGTGCTGGGCTTCAACGTGAAGGCCGACGCCAAGGCGGCCAGCCAGGCCCAGTCCGACGGGGTGGACGTGCGGAGCTACAGCGTGATCTACGACGTCATCAACGACGTCCGGGCCGCCCTGTCGGGCATGCTCGCCCCGGAAATCCGCGAGACGATCCTGGGCCGCGCCCAGGTGCGCCAGCTCTTCCCCATCTCCAAGCTCGGCCTCATCTTCGGCTCGGCGGTGATCGAGGGCAAGATGGTGCGGGCGGCGCGCGTGCGCGTGAAGCGGGGCGAGACCCTGCTCGGCGAGGGCACGATCTCCTCGCTCAAGCGCTTCAAGGACGACGTGCGCGAGGTGCTGCAGGGGCTCGAGTGCGGCATCGGGGTGGACGGGGTCAAGGGCATCGCCGCCGGCGACACCATCGAGGCCTTCAGCACCGAAGAGGTTGCGCGGACCCTCTAGGCGATGTCGGCGGCGCGGGTCGCGGTGGGCACCGTCGAGCTGCACCTCCCCGACGTCGGGTCGCTCAAGGGCAAGCGCCACGTGCTCAAGGGGCTCAAGGAGAAGCTGCGGAATCGGTTCGAGCTCTCCGTCGCCGAAGTGGACCACCAGGACTTGTGGCAGCGCGCCACGCTCGCCCTCGCCTATGTCTCCGGCAACTCGCGGCACGCCAACGAGGTGATCTCCAAGGCGGTCGACTTCATCGAGGACAACCTCGACGGCTACATCACCAACGTCGAGGTCGAGATCCTCTAACGGACAAACCATATGCAAGGCAAGCGGCTCGAGCGTGTCAACCAGCTCATGAAGGAAGAAATCTCGCGGCTCGTCCAGCGCGAGCTGAAGGATCCCCGCCTCGGCTTCGTGACCATCACCGAGGTCGACGTCACGCCCGACCTCCGTCAGGCCAAGGTCTACGTCTCCGTGCTCGGCTCCGAGGACAAGTGGGTGGCCTCCTTCAAGGCGATGGAGAGCGCCCGCGGGTTCATCTGGAGCGCGCTCCGAAAGAATCTCGACCTGCGCGTGACGCCCCAGCTCCTGTTCCGTCCCGACCGCTCCATGGAGCACGCCGCGCGGATGTCCGCCCTCCTCGCCGGCCTGCGGCCGGGCGAGCGCGCCCCCGTCGAGGATGAGGACTGATGGGGACGGAGGCGTTCTCGACCACGCCCCCGGAGGCGCTCCTCGAGACCCTGCGCGGGGGGAGCGGCGAGGTGCTGCTGCTCGGCCACGTGCATCCGGACGGCGACGTGCTGGGCACCCTCCTCGGCCTGGGCCTGGCCCTCGAGGCCGCCGGGCGGCGGGTCACCTTCGCGGGCCCGCACGGGGTGCCGGACGTCCTGTCCTTCCTCCCCGCGGCCGACCGGTACGAGGTCTGGGCGCGGGCGCCGCGGGTGTTCGACGTCATCGTTCTCACCGACTGCCCGAACGACGGACGCACCGAGGGCCTGCTCGAGCAGGCGCGCGGCCCGGCCAGCGTCGTTCTCAACATCGACCATCACCCGGACAATCGCCGCTACGGCTCGATCGACTGGATCGATCCCTCCGCGGCGGCCACCGGTGAGATGATCTGGGAGCTGCTCCGCCGGCTCGGCCTGCCGCTCACGCCGGAGGTGGCCCTCAACCTCTACACCGCCGTCCACACCGACACGGGCTCCTTCCGCTACTCCAACACCACGCCGCGCACCTTCCAGATCGCCGCCGATCTCACCCGGGCGGGAGCGGAGCCCGCGCTCGTCACCGAGTGGCTCTATCAGCGGCGCGCCCGCCGCACGCTCAACGAGCTGGGGGAGCTGCTCCGCCGCATCCAGGTCAGCGACGACGGCATGGTGGCCTGGCTCGGGGTGCCGCGCGGGCTCGTCTCCGAGGAGTTCATGGCGGCCGAGGATGTCGTGACCTACCCGCGCTCCATCGGCGGGGTGAAGGTGGCAGTGCTGCTTCGCGAGGAGGCGCCGGGGCAGGTGAAGGTGAGCCTCCGCGGCAAGGGCGAGGTGCCGGTGAACAAGATCGCCGGTCGCTTCGGCGGTGGCGGCCACGAAAACGCCGCCGGCTGCACGGTCCCGGGCTCGCTGGACGACGCCACCGCCACCGTCCTCGCGGCGGTCCGCGAGGCCCTGGGCGCCCTCGTCCGGTGACTTCCGCGCGTCCCGGAGCGTCGCGCTCCGGCATCCTCGCCGTCGAGAAGGGGCCCGGGGTCACCTCGTTCCAGGTCGTCGCGCATCTCCGTCGGCTCCTGCGCGCGGCAAAGGTGGGGCACGGCGGCACGCTCGATCCCGACGCCACCGGCCTTCTCCCGATCCTGATCGGCGAGGCGACCAAGCTCACGCCCTTTCTCACCGGGCTCGACAAGGAGTATGTGGCCACCGCGCGGCTCGGGCTCACCACCGACACCCAGGACGTGTCGGGCCGGGTGTTGACGACGCTCCCGGTGCCCGCTCTCGACGAGGCCGCGGTCGGCGCGGCCCTCGCGCGCTTCGTCGGCGAGATCGAGCAGATCCCGCCGATGTACTCGGCCCTCCACCACGAAGGCCGCCGTCTCTACGAGCTCGCCCGCGAGGGCACGGAGGTGGAGCGGGCGCCCCGTCGCGTGACCGTGCACGCCATCACGCTGGAGTCGGTGGCCCTCCCCGAGCTGACCTTTCGCGTGCGGTGCGGCAAGGGAACCTATGTCCGCACGCTCGCCGCCGATCTCGGCGCCGCGCTGGGCACGGGCGCCGCGCTCGCGCGGCTGGTGCGCACGCGCGTCGGGCCCTATCGCCTGGAGGACGCGGTGCCGTGGTCGGCGCTGCTCGAGGCAAGCGACGGCGCGGCGCTCTGGGCCCGTCTGCTGCCTCTGGACTCCGCCCTCGGTGACCTGCCCGCCTGCGCGCTCGACGCGCGTGCGGCCCAGGCCTTCGTCCACGGTCAGTCCGTGCCGGCGCGCCCCGCCGTCGCGGGCCTAGCTCGCGTCTATGGCCCCGACGGCGCCCTCCTCGGCGTGGGCGCTGGCGGGGGCGGCCTCGTGAAGCCCGAACGACTTCTCCATGCGGATACTCCGCGGACTCCCGTCCTTCCCGGCTGAGCTGACCCCGTCGGTGACGGCGCTCGGCGCCTTCGACGGGATACACCTCGCCCACGCCAAGATCCTCCGCACCACCGTCGAGCGTGCCCGCGCGCTCGGCGCGGCCGCCCTGGCCTGCACGTACGAGCCGCACCCCAATGCCGTCCTGCATCCCGATCGCGCCCCCGCGCCCATCGCCACGCCCGAGGAGAATCTGGCGCGCATGGCCCAGCAGGGGCTGGATGCCACGCTCGTTATCGACTTCACCCTGGCCTTCTCCCAGATGGAGGCGGAGGCCTTCGTGGCCGATGTTCTCGTGGACCGGCTTCACGTGAAGGAGGTCGTCGTCGGCTACAACCACACCTTCGGGCGCGAGGCCCGCGGCACGTCCGCGCTGCTGCAGGCCCTCGGGGCGCGCCACGGCTTCGTCACTCACGTGCTGCCGCCGCTCAAGGTCGAGGGCCAGACGGTGTCCTCCAGCGCCATCCGGGAAGCGCTGCGCGAGGGTGATCCGGCGCGCGCCCGCGTGTTCCTGGGCCACCCCTACGCGATCAGCGGGCCCGTGCTTCGCGGGGCGGGGCGGGGGAGGACGCTGGGCTTCCCCACCGCGAACCTGCGCCCCGACCGGCCCGTCCTCCTGCCGCCCGGGGTGTACGTGGCCCGGGCGTCATGGGAGGACGGCCGCGCCGGCGCGGTGGTCAACATCGGCTACCGGCCCACCTTCGGTGAGGACCAGTACTGGATCGAGGCGTATCTCCTCGACTTCACCGGTGACCTCTACGATCGCCCCCTGACCCTGGCGTTCTACGAGCGCCTCCGCACCGAGATGAAATTTCCCAGCGTGGACCTCCTCAAGCGGCAGGTGATGGCCGACATCGAGTCGGCTCGCGCCGCGGTGACCCGCCTGCCCGAGCCCGAGTGAGGCGCCCCGGGACTGACAAGACTCCTTTACAGGGGCTACCCACCGTGGTACCGTTCCCTCGGAACGGCTGATTATCCATACACTTCTCTTGAACCCGCCTCAACGGAGCGGCAGTAGGAGCTCTGGGGGCAGGGCGATTGGGGGGGGATCCCCCGGAAGGAGTCGCGATGCGTCTGTCCGTCGAGAAGAAGAAGACCCTCGTGGAGCAGTTCCGCACCCACGAGGGTGACACCGGGTCTCCCGAAGTACAGATCGCCCTCCTCTCCGAGCGGATCACCAGCCTCACCGATCACTTCAAGAACCACCAGAAGGACCACCACTCCCGGCGTGGCTTGCTCATGCTCATCGGCAAGCGCCGTGGACTGCTCGAGTACCTGCGCAAGAAGGATGCGGAGCGCTACCGCGCGCTGACCGAAAAACTCGGGATCCGTAAGTGACGGCGGACCCCGATTCCCGTACTCGCCACCACGCCCGGCCTCGCCGGGCTCTTCACCTGATCGCGACACCCTCAGCCGGAGGCTCAACACGCATATGATTCACTCTGTCCAGGCATCCATCAGCGGCACCACCCTCTCGATCGAGACGGGCAAGGTCGCCAAGCAATCCGACGGCGCGGTCGTCGTTCGCGCCGGCGGCACCATGGTGCTCTCCACCGTCGTCTTCGCGAAGACGCCCATGGAGGGTCGCGACTTCCTGCCCCTCACCGTGGAGTATCGCGAGCGCGCCTACGCCGGCGGCAAGATCCCCGGCGGGTTCTTCAAGCGCGAGGGCCGGCCCGACGAGAAGGAGACGCTGACGTGCCGGCTCATCGACCGGCCGGTGCGTCCGCTCTTCCCCAAGAACTTCCGCCAGGAGATCCAGGTCATCAACTTCGTGATCTCGGCGGACAACGAGCACGACCCCGACGTGCTGGCCATGGTCGGCTCCTCCGCGGCGCTGGCCCTGTCCGGCTTGCCCTACGACGGCCCCATCGGGGCGGTGCGGGTGGCCCTGGTGGACGACAAGCTCGTCGCCAACCCCACCTACGCGCAGCTGAACGGCTCGCCGCTCGAGATCGTGATCGCGGGCACCGAGGACGCCATCCTGATGGTGGAGTCCGGCGGCAAGGAGATCGCCGAAGAGAAGATGCTCGAGGCGCTCGCGTTCGGCCACGAGCAGTGCAAGGTGCTGGCCCGCATCCAGAAGGAGCTGATGGGTAAGGCGGCCAAGCCCCGCATCCCGTTCGACGCCGAGGCCGGCGCCGACCCGGCGCTCGCCGCGCGGGTGAAGGATCTCGCCTCCGCCAAGGTCGTGCAGGCGCTCTCCATCCACGAGAAACAGGCGCGGGCGCGCGCCATGGACGACGTCTTCGAGGAGGTCGCGCAGGCCGTGGGGGCCGACGAGGCCACCCTGGCCAAGGTGCGCGGCTACTTCGAGAAGGTCGAAAAGGCCGAGGTCCGGCGGCTCATCGTCGAGAAGGGCATCCGGGTGGACGGACGCAGCGTGAAGGAGGTCCGCCCGATCTGGTCCGAGGTGGAGTATCTCCCGCGCGCCCACGGCTCGGCGCTCTTTACCCGGGGCGAGACCCAGGCCCTGGTGGCGGCGACACTCGGAACTAAGAATGATGAGCAGAAAATTGAGTCTTTTGAAGGGGATGCATATAGGCGCTTCATGCTGCACTACAACTTCCCGCCGTTCTCCACGGGCGAGGTCAAGCGCTTCGGGACCGCCAGTCGTCGCGACATCGGCCACGGCGCGCTGGCCCACCGGGCCATCGAGCCTGTGCTGCCCTCCAAGGAGGAGTTCCCCTACACAATTCGCATCGTATCGGACATCCTCGAGTCCAACGGCTCCTCGTCCATGGCGACCGTCTGCGGCGCCTCGATGGCGCTGATGGACGCGGGTGCCCCCCTCAAGGCCCCCGTGGCGGGCATTGCCATGGGCCTGGTCAAGGAAGGGGACAAGGTAGGGATCCTGACCGACATCATGGGCACCGAGGATCACTACGGCGACATGGACTTCAAGGTCGCCGGCACCGAGAAGGGGCTCACCGCGCTACAGATGGACATCAAGATCAAGGGAGTGTCGATCGACATCATGCGCGCGGCGCTCGCCCAGGCCCGCGAGGCGCGCTTGCACGTGCTGGAGAAGATGGCCGAGACCATCAAGGGGCCGCGGCCGACCCTCTCGCCCTACGCGCCGCGCTTCGTCACCATCAAGATTCGGCCCGAGAAGATCCGCGAGATCATCGGTCCCGGCGGCAAGGTCATCCGAGGGATCCAGGAGAAGACCGGCGCCAAGATCGACGTGGAGGACGACGGCAAAGTGACGATCTTCTCCTCGAGCAACGACGCCGCCCAGGCCGCTTTGGGGATGATCCAGGACATCTGCCGCGAGGTGGAGCTGGACCGGGTCTACGTGGGCAAGGTCAAAAGCATCAAGGAGTTCGGGGCCTTCGTGGAGGTGATCCCGGGGACGGAGGGGCTGCTGCACATCTCCCAGATCGCCGAGAATCGGATCCGGACCGTGCAGGACGTCCTCACCGAGGGCGACACCGTGGTGGTCAAGGTCATCGAGATCGACGGCAACGGCAAGATGCGGCTGTCGCGGAAGGCCGCCCTGCGCGACCAGCCCGCGCTGGCGGAAAAGGAGCAGCTCAAGGTCGCGCCGTCCGGAGCCTCGTAGTGCCGGAAGGCTACCGCAAGAGCGTCCTCGCGAACGGCATCCGCCTCGTCACCGAGGCGATGCCGCACGTGCGGTCGGTGGCGGTGGGGGTGTGGGTCGACACCGGCTCGCGCGTGGAGCCCGAAGAGCGGGGCGGCATCTCCCACCTCATCGAGCACCTCGTCTTCAAGGGCACCGCCACCCGCTCCGCCGAGGCCATCGCCCGCGCCATCGACTCGGTGGGCGGGCACATGGACGCCTTCACCGCCAAGGAGCACACCTGCTTCTACGTGGGCGTGCTCGACGATCACCTCCCCCTCGCGGTGGATCTCCTCAGCGACATCCTGATGCGGCCGCTCTTCGCCGCGGAAGACATCGAGAAAGAGAAGTCGGTCGTGCTGCAGGAGATCAAGATGGTGGAGGACACCCCCGACGACCTCATCCACGACCTGTTCGCGGAGCGGGTCTGGGCGGGGCATCCGCTGGGGCGTCCCATCCTGGGACGCTGGGAGCGCGTGAAAGCCTTCGACCGGGCGACCATCCTCCGCCACTTCGAGGAGGAGTACGTGCCGGGCCGCATCACGGTGGCGGTGGCCGGGCACGTGGAGCACGATCGGGTGCGCGACCTCTTCGCGTCCCGTTTCGCGGCCTTCGACCGGGCGACGACGCCGCGCACGACCGAGCCGCCGCCGCTGCATCCCGGCCTGCACATGGTCACCAAGCCCCTCGAGCAGGTGCATCTCGTGCTGGGCTTTCCCGGCATCTCCGACGTCGCCCCCGAGCGTTACGCGCTCTACCTGCTCAACGACGTGATCGGCGGCAGCATGTCCTCGCGCCTCTTCCAGGAGGTGCGGGAGCGCCAGGCCCTCGTGTACTCCGTGCACTCGGGCACCCAGCCCTACCGGGACACCGGACTCCTCTACGTCTACGCGGGGACCGAGCCGGGCAACTTCGGCAAGGTGCTCCGCGCCGTCATGAAGGAGGTGCGGGCTCTGAAGAAAGACGGCATCAGCGCCGAGGAGCTCCGCCGCGCCAAGGATCATCTCAAGGGCAACCTGATGCTCTCCCTGGAGTCGACGTCGAGCCGCATGAACCGCCTGGCCAAGCAGGAGCTCCGCTTCGGCTCCTTCCTCACCCTGGACGAGATGCTGGAGGCCTTCGACGCCGTGCGGCCCGAGGACGTGGAAGCCCTCCTCCACCGCGTGCTCGACGAGGAGCAGCTGGCCCTCATGACCCTCGGCCCCGTCGATCGGCGGAACCTCCCCCGCGACATCTTCAGGGGCTAGCATGATCGAGCGGTACTCCCGGCCGGAGATGGCGAGGCTCTGGACCTCGGAGGCGAAGTACGACAGCTGGCTGCGCGTGGAGCTGGCCGTCTGCGAGGTGTACGCGCGGCGCGGCGTGGTCCCGGGCGATGCGCTCAACCGCATCAAGGCGCGAGCGAAGATCGACCCATCGCGTATCGACGAAATCGAGGTCACCACCCGCCACGACGTGATCGCGTTCCTCACCAACCTCGAGGAATCGATCGGCACCGACTCGCGCTACGTTCACATCGGCATGACCTCCTCCGATGTCCTGGACACCGCGCTGGCCCTGCAGCTCCAGCAGGCCTCGGGGCTGATCCTCGCCGGCCTGGAGCGGCTGCGCGCGGCCCTGCGCGCCCTCGCCCTGGCCCACAAGTCCACGCTCTGCGTGGGCCGGAGCCACGGCATCCACGCCGAGCCCATGACGTTCGGGCTCAAGGCCGCGCTCTGGTACGCGGAAGCGGGGCGCAACCTCGAGCGCATGCGGCGGGCGCGCGAGACGATGCGGGTGGGGAAGATCTCGGGGGCGGTGGGGACCTTCGCCCACATCGATCCCGACGTCGAGGAGGAGGCCTGCCACCTCCTCGGGCTGGAGCCCGCCCCCATCTCCAGCCAGATCGTGCAGCGCGACCGGCACGCCGAGTTCATGGCCACCTTGGCCGTCATCGCCGCCTCCCTGGAGAAGATCGCGGTGGAGGTGCGCGCGCTTCAGCGCACGGAGATCGGCGAGGTGGAGGAGCCGTTCGCGGAGGGGCAGAAGGGCTCGAGCGCCATGCCCCACAAGCGGAACCCGGTGAGCTCGGAGAATATCACCGGGCTCGCCCGCCTCGTGCGGGCCAACGCGGGGGCGGCATTCGAGAACGTGGCGTTATGGCACGAGCGCGACATCAGCCACTCCTCGGTGGAGCGGGTGATCTTGCCTGACTCGACCATCCTCCTCGACTACATGCTGAACCGGTACGCGGGCGTGCTGGAGGGCCTGCGCGTCTATCCCGAGCGCATGCGGGAGAACATGGAGCGGAGCTTCGGCCTCATGTACTCCCAGCGCGTGCTCCTCCGCCTCACCGAGGCGGGACTGGCGCGGCAGCCCGCTTACGAGATCGTGCAGCGAAACGCCATGCGGGCCTGGACGGAGCGCCGCCCGTTCCAGGAGCTCCTCGCCGCCGATCCCGAGGTGACCACGCACCTCACCCCGGCCGCGCTCGCCGAGTGCTTCGATCCCGCGTGGTACCTCCGCAACGTGGATGCCGTCTACCGCCGCCTGAGCTTGTCCTGACCGCCGACTCCCCCCCGAGGGCTCTCGCCATGGAAAAGCACGACAAGATCTACGAAGGCAAGGCCAAGATCGTCTACACCACGGACAAGCCGGGGCTGGTCATCCAGTACTTCAAGGATGACGCCACCGCCTTCAACGCCGAGAAGCGCGGGACCATCGTGGGCAAGGGCGTGGTCAACAACCGCATGTCCGCGACCATCTTCGAGCGGCTGGGCAAGGCGCGCATCCCCACCCACTACGTGGCCACCCTGTCCGACCGCGAGATGCTCTGCCGCCGGCTCGACATCATCAAGATCGAGACCATCGTGCGGAACGTGGTGGCGGGGAGCCTGGCCAAGCGCACCGGGCTCCCCGAGGGCACCGCGATCCGCCAGCCCATCGTGGAGCTCTATCTCAAGTCCGATCCCCTCGGCGACCCCATGATCAACGACGACCATGTCCGGATGCTCAAGCTCGCGACACCGAGGGAGCTGGCCTGGATCCGGCGCACCGCCCTGCGGATCAACACCGTGCTCGTGCCCTACCTCCGGAAGAAGCAGCTGCTCCTGGTGGACTTCAAGCTGGAGTTCGGCCGGGCGGGGAAGACGCTCCTCCTCGGTGACGAGATCAGCCCCGACACGTGCCGGCTCTGGGACGCGACGACCAGGGAGAAGCTCGATAAGGATCGGTTCCGCCGGGACCTGGGCGGGGTCGAAGAAGCGTATCAAGAAGTGTATCGCAGGGTCGTGCCGCAGCAGTGAAAGCGCGCGTGCTGGTCCGGCTCAAGCCGGGCATCCTCGACGTGCAGGGAAGCTCGGTGAAGCGCGCCCTGGAGGGCCTGGGCTTCGCGGAGGTGCGCGAGCTGCGCGTGGGCAAGGTGCTCGACCTCGAGGTGGACGCGCCGGACCTGCCCCGCGCCCGGCGCCGCGTCGAGGAGATGTGTGCCCGCCTCCTCGCCAACCCCGTCACCGAGGACTTCTCGGTGGAGATCCTGCCGGAAAGCTGACGCCGAGCCTTCCCGATGGGCCCGCGGCCCTTGCCAGAATCGTGAGCGCGGGGTAGAGTGAGGAAGCAATCACCAAAGGAGGGGCGTCCAGCGTCCATGAGATTCGGCGTGGTGGTCTTCCCGGGCACGTGGAGTGACTGCGATTTTCACTATGTGATCAGCGAAGTGCTCCGCCAGCCGGTGAGCTACATCTGGCATCGGGAGTCGAATCTCGCCGCGTACGACTGTGTCGTGCTCCCGGGCGGGTTTTCCTACGGCGATTACCTCCGCGCGGGCGCTGTCGCCGGCCGGTCTCCGGTGGTGGAGGCCCTCCCCGAGTTCGTCGCCCGCGGCGGGCTCGTCCTGGGCTCCTGCAACGGGTTTCAGATCCTCTGCGAGGCCCGCCTCCTCCCCGGCGCGCTGTCGCGGAACGAATCGCTCCAGTACCGCTGCCAGTACGTGCACCTCCGCACCGACAACGCCGACACCGCGTTCACCCGCGCCATGCGTCCCGGGCAAGTCCTCAAGATGCCCATCTCGCACGGCGAGGGGAAGTACTACTGCGATGGGCCGACTCTCCGGACTCTCCGGGAAAAGGGTCAGATTGTTTTCCGCTACTGCGAGGAAGACGGCCGTCTCACCAAGGACGCGAACCCGAACGGGTCGCTCGACAACATCGCGGGCATCGTCAACGAGGAGGGCACGGTGCTGGGGCTGATGCCCCACCCGGAACGCGCCGCTGAGAAGGCGGTGGGCGGGCTGGACGGGCTCTACATCTTCAACTCCCTCCTCGGCAGCCTCGTCGAGGACGGGACCTTCCTCAAGCGGTAGGCACCATCGGCGTGAAGCGGGGATGGGGTGACCGGGGCAGAGCCTAAGGTCACACAACAGCTCGCCCTCGACCACGGCCTCACTGCCGAGGAGTACGACCGCATCATCCGCCGGCTCGGGCGCGAGCCGAGCTTCACCGAGCTGGGGCTGTTCTCCGCGCTCTGGTCCGAGCACTGCGCCTACAAGCACTCGCGGGTGTTCCTGCGCGGCCTCCCCACTCAGGCCCCCCATGTCCTGCAGGGCCCCGGGGAGAACGCCGGCATCGTGGACCTGGGTGACGGCCTCGCCCTGACCTTCAAGATCGAGAGCCACAACCACCCCTCCTTCATCGAGCCGTTCCAGGGCGCGGCCACCGGGGTCGGCGGCATCCTGCGCGACATCTTCACGATGGGCGCGCGGCCCGTCGCCATCCTCGACTCGCTGCGCTTCGCGGAGCCGTCGGACGCGAAGGCGCGCCGGCTTCTCGAGGGGGTCGTGTCGGGGATCTCGTGGTACGGCAACTGCTTCGGCGTCCCCAATCTCGGCGGCGAGGTCGGATTCGCCGCGGAGTACGCGGGCAACCCGCTCGTCAACGCGATGGCGGTGGGCCTGGTTCCGCGGGACCGCATCTTCCGCGCGCGCGCGGAGGGCGTGGGCAATCCCGTCTTCTACGTCGGCGCCAAGACCGGCCGTGACGGCATCCACGGGGCCACCATGGCCTCGGCGACGTTCGACGAGGGCGCGGAGGAGCGGCGGCCCACTGTGCAGGTGGGCGATCCGTTCACGGAGAAGCTCCTGCTCGAAGCCTGCCTCGAGGCGATGGCCACCGGCGCCATCGTCGGCATCCAGGACATGGGCGCGGCGGGGCTGGCCTGCGCCTGCTCCGAAATGCCCGCGCGCGCAGGCACCGGCATGGAGGTGGCGCTCGACCGAGTACCGCAACGCGAGCGAGGCATGACGCCCTACGAGATCATGCTGTCCGAGTCCCAGGAGCGCATGCTGCTCGTGTGCGCGCGCGGACGCGAGGAGGAGATCCGTCGCGTCTTCGCCAAGTGGGAGCTGGACGCGGTGGAGATCGGTCGCGTCACCGGCGATGGCCTCCTGCGCGCCCGCATGCATGGCGAGGTGGTGGCGGAGGTGCCGGTGCGGGCGCTCGCCGACGAGGCGCCCGTCTACGAGAAGCCGGTGGCGCGCCCCGCGTGGCAGGACGCGCTGGAGGCCTTCGATCCCCTGAGCCTGCCGGCCGCCGAGCCCGGGCCGGCCCTCCTCGCCCTGCTCGCCTCTCCCGCCATCGCCTCCAAGCTCTGGGTGTACCGGCAGTACGATACCCAGGTCGGCATCAACACCCTCGTGCTCCCGGGATCGGATGCCGGGGTGCTGCGAATCAAGGGGACGAGCAAGGGCGTGGCCCTGACCACGGATTGCAATGCCCGCCAGGTCTATCTCGATCCCCGGCGCGGCGCCGCCATGGCGGTGGCGGAGGCGGCGCGGAACCTCGCGGTGTCGGGAGCCCGGCCGCTGGGGCTCACCGATTGCCTGAACTTCGGCTCGCCCGAGCGGCCCGAGATCCTGTGGCAGTTCAAGGAAACGGTCGAAGGGATCGGGGAGGCCTGCCGGGCGCTCGACATCCCGGTGGTCGGCGGCAATGTCTCCTTCTACAATGAGACCCTGGGGCAGGCGATCCTGCCGACCCCGGTCATCGGGATGGCGGGGATCCTCGAGGATGCCGACGCGCGTGCCACCCAGTGGTTTCAGGAGGAGGGCGATCGCATCGCCCTGATCGGCCCGGACGCGGTGAGCCTGGGCGGCTCCGAGTACCTGTGGACGCTGCATCGCCGGCTCGCCGGACGCCTGGCCCCGCTGGATCTGGTACTCGAGCGTCGGGTGCAGGAGGCCTGCCGGGCCGCCATCGAGGCGCGCCTGGTGCGCTCCGCGCATGACTGTGCCGAGGGCGGGCTCGGGGTGGCGCTCGCGGAGTGCTGCGTGAGCGGGCCGGCCCCGCTCGGCGCCACCGTGGAGCTGCCCGCGTCGGGCGAGCGGGCGGACGCGGCGCTGTTCGGCGAGGGACCCTCGCGCGTCGTGGCCTCGGTGGCCGCGGCAGCGGCGCGGGCGTTCGAGGCTCTGCTGGGCGAGTTCGCGGTGCCGTGGCGGTGGATCGGTCGGGTCGGGGGTGAGCGGCTCGTCATCCGCCGGGGCGGGGCCCCCGCCGATGCCGCGGCGATCGATCTCGCAGTGGACCGGCTGGATCATGAGTGGAGGAGCGGGCTTGCGCGACATGTGGACTGAGGGGCCCGAGCTGGACGACGACAAGTTCCACGACGAGTGCGGACTGTTCGGCGTCTGGAACCATGCCGAGGCGGCGAACCTCGCCTATCTCGGCCTCTACTCGCTCCAGCATCGCGGCCAGGAGTCCGCCGGGATCGCCTCCACCGACGGCCAGAGCTTTCACGTCGAGAAGGCCATGGGCTGGGTCGCGGATGTCTTCAGCCGCGATCGCCTGAAGCGGCTGCCCGGCCATCGCGCCATCGGCCACGTGCGCTACTCGACGGCGGGCAGCTCCAACCTGCGCAATGCCCAGCCCATCAGCGCCCAGACCGTGCACGGCATGGTGGCGCTGGCCCACAACGGCAACCTCGTCAACGCCGAGGAGCTCCGCCGCACCCTGGAGCAGGACGGCGCGGTATTTCAGTCTACCTCGGACACCGAGGTGATGATCCACCTGCTCGCCCGCGCCGAGGGCGGCACCCTGGTGGACCAGCTTCCCCGGGCCTCAACCGGGTGAAGGGGCGCCTACACCCTGTTGCTCCTCACCCCCGGCTTCATGGTGGGCCTGCGCGATCCCTCGGGCTTCCGGCCGCTGTCACTGGGCCGGCTGGGCGACGCGTGGATCCTCGCCTCCGAGACCTGCGCCCTGGACCTGCTGGAGGCGGAGTTCGTGCGCGACATCGAGCCGGGCGAGATGGTCGTGATCGACGACCGCGGCGTGACCAGCTACCGGCCCTTCAAGCCCGCCGAGCGCCTGGCCTGCGTGTTCGAGTACGTCTACTTCGCGCGGCCCGACTCCATGCTGTGGGGGCGGAACGTGCACGCGGTGCGGAAGGCCCTGGGCCATCAGCTCGCGCGCGAGTATCCCGTCCAGGCCGACCTCGTCATCGCCGTGCCGGATTCGGGAATGAGCGCGGCCCTGGGCTACGCGGAGGAGTCGGGCATCCCCTACGACAGCGGCCTCGTCCGCAATCACTACGTGGGCCGTACCTTCATCGAGCCGAGCCAGGGCATCCGCCACTTCGGCGTCAAGGTGAAGCTCAATCCCAATCGTGAAGTCTTGATGGGCAAGAGAATCGTCGTCATCGATGACTCGATCGTGCGGGGCACCACCAGCCGCAAGATCGTCAAGATGGTGCGGGCGGCCGGCGCGCGCGAGGTGCACATGCGCATCTCCTCGCCGCCCATCCAGTGGCCGTGCTACTACGGCATCGACACGCCCACCCGCAAGGAGCTGATCGGGGCGAGCCACGACGTGGCGGAGATCACGCGCTATCTGAGCGCGGACTCGCTCGGGTATCTGTCGCTGGACGGCATGCTCAAGGCCACCGGCAACGACCCGAGCCACTTCTGTCACGCCTGCTTCACCGGCCAGTACAAGGTCGGCTTCGAGCCGGAGGACGCTTCGCAGCTCAAGCTGTTCGACGCCTGACGACGGAGCCCGTGGACCCGCTGACCTATCGAGCCGCCGGCGTGGACATCCAGGCCGGGGACGAGGCGGTGCGCCGCATCGCCCGGCTGGCGGCGCGCACCCAGCGCCCGGAAGTCCTGGGCGGCATCGGTGCCTTCGCCGCCTTCTGCCGCATTCCTACCGGCTATCAGGAGCCGGTGCTGGTCTCGTCGACCGATGGGGTGGGATCCAAGCTGAAGATCGCGTTTCTCGCCGACCGCCACGACACCGTCGGGATCGACCTCGTCGCGATGGGCGTGAACGACCTCCTCGTGCACGGAGCCGAGCCCTTCTACTTTCTGGACTATCTCGCCGTCCACCGCGTGGAGCCGGCCCGGGTGGAAGCCATCGTGGCCGGCATCGCGGCCGGCTGCGCCCAGGCTGGGTGCGCCCTGGTCGGCGGCGAGACGGCAGAGATGCCGGACTTCTACGCCCCCGGCGAGTACGATCTGGCCGGCTTCGCGGTGGGCGTGGTCGAGCGGAGCCGCATCATCACGGGCGCCGAGGTGAAGCCGGGTGACCGCGTGCTGGGGCTGGCGTCCTCGGGCCTGCACAGCAACGGCTACTCGCTGGCGCGCCGGGTCGTCTTCGAGCGGCTGGGACTGAAGGTCGGCGATCTCGTGCCCGGCCTCGGGCACACGGTGGCCGACGAGCTCCTCGTGCCCACGCGCATCTATGTGAAGGCCGTGCGCGACCTGCTGCGCGCGGTGCCGGTGCAGGCCATGGCCCACGTCACCGGCGGCGGCATCACGGAGAACCTGCCCCGCGTGCTGCCGGAGGGCTGCCGGGCGGTGATCCGGCCGTCCAGCTGGCCGCTGCCGCCGATCTTCACTGTGATCCGGGACGGGGGCGGCGTGGAGGAGGCCGAGATGCGGCGCGCCTTCAACATGGGGATCGGCTATCTGGTAGTCGTCCGGCCCGAGGATGCCGATCCCGCGCGCGGCCTCCTGGGCGCGGCCGGCGAGGCGGTGTTCGAGATCGGCGAGATCGAGGCGGGAGCGCGCGAGGTCCGCTATGCCTGAGCGCGCGCGCCTCCGCGTCGGCGTGCTCGCCTCCGGGCGCGGCTCCAACTTCCAGGCGCTGGTGGCGGCGTCCCGAGCCGGGGGCATGCCCGCCGACATCGTCGTGCTGATCTCGGACCGCGCCGAGGCGGGCGCGGTGGCGCTGGCCCGCGCCGAGGGAATCGAAGCGGTGGTACTCCCCCCGCGCGAGCATCCCGGCCGCGAGGCCCATGACAAGGCGGTTACCGACGCCCTCGAGGCCCGGCGCGTCGGGCTCGTGTGCCTCGCCGGGTACATGCGCATTCTCGGCGCGGGCTTCGTGGAGCACTTCCGCGGCCGCCTCCTCAACATCCACCCCGCGCTGCTGCCGGCCTTCCCGGGCCTCCACGCGCAGCGCCAGGCCCTCGAGCACGGGGTCCGGGTGGCCGGCGCCACCGTGCACTTCGTGGACGAGGGAACCGACACGGGCCCCATCGTGCTGCAGGCGACGGTGCCGGTACGGCCGGAGGACACCGAGGCCACGTTGTCCGAGCGCATCCTCGCCGAGGAGCATCGGATCTATCCGGAAGCGGTCCGCCTCTTCGCCGAAGGGCGGCTCCAGGTCGAGGGCCGGCGGGTACGGATCAAGGAGGGGGCATGAATCGGGTCAGCCGCGCGCTCATCAGCGTGCACGACAAGACCGGCGTGGTGGACTTCGCCAAGGGCCTGGCCGCTCTCGGCGTGGAGATCCTCTCCACCGGCGGCACCGCCGCGCTCCTGCGTGACAGTGGCGTGAAGGTGGTGGACGTCGCGGAGGTGACGGGCTTTCCCGAGATGCTCCACGGCCGCGTGAAGACGCTCCACCCCAAGGTCCACGGGGGCATCCTCGCCCGCCGCCCGCTCCCCGAGCACATGGCGGCGCTTGCGCAGCACGGCATCCGGCCGATCGACCTGGTGGTCGTCGCGCTCTACCCCTTCGAGAAGACGGTGGCCGATCCCGCCTGCACGCTGGCCGATGCCATCGAGAACATCGACATCGGCGGACCCAGCATGATCCGCGGGGCGGCCAAGAATCACGAGAGCGTGGGTGTCGTCACCGATCCCGCCCAGTACGCCGCGGTGCTCGAGGAGCTGCGCGGGAGCGGCGCGCTGTCGGACGAGACGCGCTACCGCCTGGCCCAGGAAGCCTTCCGGCGCACCGCGCAGTACGACGCCGCCATTGCGACCTATCTACGCGACCCGGGCGCGCGCGGGGTCGCCCCCGCCGCGGGCGCGGAGGACGCGCTCCTGCCCCCCCGGCTGCGCGTGGATGCCGAGCGGGTCCAGGGCCTGCGCTACGGCGAGAACCCGCATCAGTCGGCGGCCTTCTATCGGATGGAGGGGCGGCCGGGCGGCGCGCCGCTCGGCCTCGCTGCCGCCGTTCAGCTGCACGGGCCGGAGCTGTCCTACAACAATCTCCTCGACTGGTCGGCCGCCCTGGGCCTGCTCCTGGAGTGGGAGGAGCCCGCGGCGGTGGTGATCAAGCACACCAATCCCTGCGGGGTAGCGGTGGGCGGCTCGGTCGGCGAGGCGATGCGGCGCGCCAAGGCCTGCGACCCCGTGTCGATCTACGGCGGCATCGTGGGCGTGAACCGCCCCCTCGACATGGAGGTCGTCAAGGAGCTGTCCGGCATCCTCCTGGAGATCCTCTTCGCTCCCGCCTTCGAGCCCGACGCGCTGGAGGAGCTGCGGCGCACCAAGAAGAAGTGCCGCGTGTTCCGGCTGCCCTGCGCGCGGACCAACTATCCCGCGCGGCTCGCCGAGATCCGCAGCGTGCTGGGCGGCCTCCTTGTCCAGGACGCCGACCTCACCGACCTGGACCCCGCCCAGCTCAAGGTGGTGTCCAAGCGCGCGCCGAGCGACGCCGAGGTGCGGGCCTTGCGCTTCGCCTGGCGCGTAGCCAAGCACGCCAAGTCCAACGCCATCGTGCTCGCCACCGCGGAGCAGGTGGTCGGCGTGGGCGCGGGCCAGATGAACCGGGTGGACTCGGCGCGCATCGCCGTCATGCGCGCCCGGGAGATCGGACTGGAGACCAAGGGCACCGTCTGCGCCTCCGACGCCTTCTTCCCGTTCCGTGATGGGCTCGATGTGGTGGCGGCGGCGGGCGCTACCGCCGCCCTGCATCCGGGCGGCTCGGTGCGCGACGCGGAAGTCATCGCGGCCGCCGACGAGCATGGCATGGCGCTCGTGACCACCGGCATCCGCCACTTCAAGCACTAGCGTGCCCACGGCCCACTCCGAGCGCGTCTTCAGCCTGCGGGAGCTGACCCGGCTCCTCCGGCTCACGCCGAAGCGCGCGGTGCAGCTCCGCCGCCTGGGGCTGCTCCGCGCCGACACCAGCGTTTATCGGTTCCGCGACCTCGTCGCCTGCCGGGTGGCGGCGGCGCTGCTGGAGGCCGGCGCCAGCGTGCGCCAGGTGCGCGAGGCCCTCGCGGGGGCGCGCCGGCTCGCGCCGGAGGCGGAGTCGCCGCTGGCCGAGGTGCGCCTGTCCGTGGAAGGGCAGCGCATCATCGTCGCGCAGGACCAGATCCGCTTCGATGCGCGCACGGGCCAGGCCCTGCTGGACTTTCCGGCCCTTGAGCTCGAGCGCGAGACGCGCGAGTCGCTGGCCTGGGGACGGGTGCGGCCCATGATCCCCCCGAGCGACGCCGCCGAGATCTGGTTCGCGCGCGCCTCGGAGTGGGACGACGACCCCGAGCGATGGGAAGCGGCGGTGGACGCCTACGAGCGCGTCCTCGCGGTGGATCCCGGCTACGCGGCGGCGTGGAACAACATGGGGCTGCTCCAGCACCGGATGGGGCACTACGAGCGGGCGGGCGAGTGCTACCGAGCCGCGCTCTCCGCCGACCCCACGTGCACCCAGTCCGCCTTCAACCTGGGCTCGCTGGGGGAGGACCTCGGCGACTTCCCCACCGCCGTGAGCTGGTACCGCCGCGCCCTCGAGATGGACGCCGACTACGCCGACGCCCACTTCAACCTGGCCGGCGTGCTCGGCAAGATGGGCCGGAGCGACGCGGCCGCCGTGCACTGGCGGCGTTACCTCGAGCTCGACCTGGGCAGTCCCTGGTCGCAGATCGCGCGCTCGCATCTCGAGACCGGCGGCGCCGGGGACGACGAGCCGGAGGGCGATCAGTGAAGGTGCTCCTCATCGGCGGCGGCGGGCGCGAGCATACCCTGGCCTGGAAGCTCGCGCAGAGCCCGCGCCTGACCGCCCTCGTCGCCGCGCCCGGCAATCCCGGCATCGCCCGGCACGCGCGGTGCGTGCCCATCAAGGATGGGGACGTGGAGGCGCTTCGCGACCTCGCCCTCCGTGAGCGGGTGGACCTCACCGTGGTCGGGCCGGAGCTGCCGCTGGCGCTCGGGCTGGCCGATCGGTTCCGCGAGCGCGGGCTCGCGGTGTTCGGGCCCTCGCAGGCGGCGGCCCGACTGGAGAGCAGCAAGGCCTTCGCCAAAGACCTGATGGCGCGGCACGGCATCCCCACCGCACGCTTCCGCGCCTTCACGGACGCGGCGGCCGCGCGCGGCTGGTGCCGCGAGCTGGGCGTTCCGCTGGTGGTCAAGGCCGACGGGCTCGCCGCCGGCAAGGGCGTGATCATCTGCCGCACGCTCGCCGAGGCCGACGCGGCGGTGGCCGCCTGCCTCGATGAGCGCGCGTTCGGCGCCGCCGGCGCCAGCGTGGTGATCGAGGAGTTCATGGTGGGCGAGGAAGCCTCCTTCTTCGCGCTCACCGACGGGGCCGCCATCCTGCCTCTGGCCGCCGCCCAGGACCACAAGACCATCTTCGACGGTGACGAGGGGCCCAACACCGGCGGCATGGGCGCGTACTCGCCGGCGCCGATCATGGACGCGGGCACGACGGAGCGCGTGATGGCCGAGATCGTGCGCCCCACCGTCGCCGCCATGGCGAAGGAGGGAACGCCCTTCGCGGGCTTCCTCTACGTCGGGCTAATGATCACGCGCGCCGGGCCCAAGGTGGTGGAGTTCAACTGCCGCTTCGGCGACCCCGAGTGTCAAGTCGTGATGCCGCGTCTGGACGCCGATCTGCTGCCGCTCCTCGATGCGGTGGCGCGCGGCGTGGGTCTCCCGGCGAGCGTGCGCTGGAAGCCCGACGCCTCGGTCTGCGTGGTGATGAGCTCGGGCGGCTATCCCGGCCCCTATGAGACCGGCCTGCCCATAGTGGGCGTCGAGGAAGCGGACGCGCTCCCGGGCGTCCACGTGTTCCACGCCGGGACGGCCCTCCGCGACGGCGCGCTCCACACCGCGGGCGGCCGCGTCCTCGGCGTCCAGGCTCTCGGCGCCGACGTGCGCGGCGCTGTCGAGGCCGCCTACGCGGCGGTGGCGCGCATCCGGTTCGAGGGCGCGCATTACCGCCGCGACATCGCGGGGAGGGCGCTCCGGCGGTGACCGTCAGCAGGGTGGTCGATGCCGACCGCCCGGACCCCGAAGCCCTCGACGCGGCGGCCGCGGTGCTCCGGTCCGGCGGTATTGTGGCGTTTCCGACCGAGAGCTTCTATGGGCTGGGCGCCGATGCGCTCGCCCCCGCGGCGGTGCGGCGCATCTTCGCGATCAAGGGGCGGCCGGACGGGAAGCCCTTGCTCGTCCTCGTGGACTCGGTCGAAGCCGCGCTCGCCCTTGCCGTCGAAGCCAGCGCGGGGGCGCGGACGCTGATGGCGCAACACTGGCCGGGGCCGCTCACGCTGGTACTCCGCGCGGCGCCGACGGTGCCCGTCGAGGTGACGGCGGGCTCGGGGACGGTGGGCGTGCGCGTGCCCGGCCACGCGGTGGCGCGCGGGCTCGCGCGCGCGGCGGGGCGGCCGCTCACCGCGCCCTCCGCCAATCCGTCGGGCGGCGCGCCGCCCACCGTCGCGACGGAGGTCGCGCGCTACTTCGAGGGGCAGCTCGACCTGATTCTCGACGGCGGCGCCACCGCCGGGGGCGAAGGCTCCACCGTGGCCGACTGCACGGTGTGGCCGCCGCGGATACTCCGCCAGGGCCCGATCCGGTTGTGATGACGCTATACGGTTGTGATGACGCTCTCCGGTAGCCCTAACCGATTGGACCACGGTCAACATGCCGAAGGGCATGTTGATGTCCAATGATCACCGGGGTCATCCAGGCGGGAGGCAAGAGCACGCGCATGGGCGGGGAGCCCAAAGCGCTCATCGAGCTGGGGGGCCGGCGCATCGTGGAGCGCGTGCTCGACGTGCTGCGGGAGGTGACGGCGCAGGTCCTCGTCGTCACCAATACCCCAGAGCTCTACGCCTTTCTCGGCGTGCCCATGGTGCCGGACGTCTTCCCCGAGGGAGGCTCCCTTGGCGGGATCTACTCCGGGCTGCGGGCCGCCCCTGGCGACACCGCGTTCACCGTCGCCTGCGACATGCCGTTCCTGTCCGCCGCGGTGGCCCGGCTCGTCATCGCGCGCGCGGGCGAGGCCGATGTGGTGGCGCCGTTGATCGGCGAGCAGTGGGAGACCCTGCACGCCGCCTACGGCAAGGCCTGCCTCGGCCCCATGGAGCGGCGGCTCCGCGAGGGACGGCTCAAGATCACCGGGTTCTTCCCCGACGTGCGGGTGCTCGCCGTTCCCGAGACCGACGTGGCGCGGCTGGCCGATCCCGGCGTGGTGTTCATGAACGTCAACACGCCGGCCGAGCTCGAGCGGGCCCGCGCGCTCGCCGCCCGTTAGGATGGATCCGCGCGCCAGCGGGCTCGGCCTCACCTCCATCGAGGAGATCAACGTGCTGCCGCGCGAGATGGCGGAGGCCCTGTACCTGCGCCTCGTGCCGGGCGAGCTGCTCCGCCGGCTGGAGATCAGCCCGACCACGCTCTGCCGCCCCGACGGGGCGAGGCTCGTGCGCATCACCGCTCCCGAGGAGCGGCCCTGGGCGCGCGTCGAGGTGCGCTCGGCGCCGGGCGACCAGGATCCGACGCTGCTGGTGGACGTCGAGATGTCGTCGGTCTCGGTGCCCGAGCTGGCCTTCGTCCAGATCAACGACCCGGCCGCGCCCCGCTACGAGATCGACCGCGACGGAGCCGGACGAGACACCCTGTTCGGCACCGCCTCGCGCAATCGCGCCGAGGAGGAGCGCGCGCTGCGCGACGGTCTCGCCCCCGGCCAGGTGCGCCGCGGGATGCGCTTGCTCGCGCGCGTCCTCGAGTGCATGGAGGGCTTCTGCGGCTTGATCGGCAAGGACCTCTACCTCATCGACCCGCTCTTCTACCACTCCGCCATCATCTACGAGCGCCACGGGTGCGGCTACATCATGGGGCGCGAGATCATGGAGTCCATCCACGAGGAGTTCGCCCAGACCGGCGCCCTCACGCGGGGGCTCGACGCCTCGACGCCGTTCCGCGCGCCGGGGGCGGGCCTGACGGTCAGGGGACGGAGCTGGGCCCTGCACGACGGCGTGGCCGGGCAGACCTGGGGCGGCGTGAAGATGTACAAAGCGGCGGGCCGTCACGCCGGCGTGAACACCTTTCCCGGCGGCTTATACTAGGCGGGTGGGAAGGACGAAGAAGCCCGCGCACGCGCGCGTGCGCAAGCCGATGCCCCGGAAGCCGCCCAAGGTCGAGGTGCCGAAGACCGTCTACCGGCGCCGGCCCAAGCATCCGCGCCCGCCCGAGGCCCAGTGATGTCGGTCCCGGCGCGAAGCGCCCCCGTGGTAGTGGTCCACTACCACGAGATCAGCCTCAAGCGCGGCAACCGGCCGCTGTTCCTGCGCCGGCTCCAGGAAAGCCTGCACCGCGCGCTCGGCGATCTCGGTCCCTTGCGGGTCGAGCAGCTCACCGGGCGCATCGCCCTGCACCTCGAGGCCGGCGCCGATCCGGAGCCGGTCGTGGAGCGCATCGCGCGCGTGTTCGGCGTCGCCAACTTTGCCGTCGCCGAGCACACCCCGCCCGACATGGAGGCGCTCAAGCGGGCGGTGGACCGGGTCACCGAGGGGCGGCGCTTCGCGTCGTTCCGTATCACCGCCCGGCGCGCGTTCAAGACGCTGCCGCTCAGCTCGCTGGAGATGAATCGCGCCCTGGGCGCCCACGTGCTCGCCCGCCACCACGCGCGCGTCAGCCTGGAGCACCCCGAGCTGAACGTGCACGTGGAGGTGCTGCCCGGCCAGGCCTTCGTGTACGGCGACCGGCGGCCCGGGCCCGGCGGGCTTCCGGTGGGCTCGAGCGGCACGGTGGCGGCGCTGCTCTCCGGCGGCATCGACTCGCCGGTGGCGGCGTGGCGGCTCATGAAGCGAGGCTGCCGCGTGGTGTTCGTGCACTTCCACAGCGTGCCCTATCTCCCCGATGTCTCCCCCGGCAAGGCGCGCGACCTGGTCCGCCGTCTGACCGCGTGGCAGTACTACTCGCGCCTGTTCCTGGTCCCGTTCGGGGAGATACAGCGGGCGATCGTGCTGGCGGTGCCCGCGCCCGCGCGCGTGGTCGTCTACCGCCGGTTCATGCTGCGCATTGCGGAGGCGCTGGCGCGCAGCACGGGGGCCCTCGCGCTCGTCACCGGCGAGAGCGTGGGGCAGGTGGCCTCGCAGACCCTGCACAACCTGGCCCGCGTGGACGAGGTGGCGGACGTCCCGGTGCTGCGGCCGCTCATCGGGATGGACAAGCTCGAGATCACCGCTCAGGCGCAGGCTCTGGGCACCTTCGAGACCTCCATCGAGCCGGATGCCGACTGCTGCACGCTGTTCGTGCCCAAGCATCCCGGCACGCGCATGAGCCGCGACGAGGTGCTCGCCTTCGAGAGCCGGCTCGACATCCCGGCCCTCGTGGCCCAGGGCGTGGAGGGCGCGAGCCTGGAGGTGTTCGACTTTCCCTTGGGAGCCGGTCCCCTCCGGCCCGCGCCCGCCCGTGTCGTCGGGGAGCGGGGAGAGCCGCGGAGTCGGTGAGCGTCCACCTCTCCTTCCTGGGGGCCGCCGGCACCGTTACCGGCTCCCGGCATCTGCTCGAGTCCAACGGGGCGCGCGTGCTCCTGGACTGCGGTCTGTTCCAGGGGCTCAAGGCCCTGCGCGCGAGGAACTGGCAGGACCCGCCGCTCGACGTCCGGCGGCTCGACGCGGTCGTCTTGAGCCACGCGCACATCGATCACTCCGGCTATCTTCCGCGCCTGCTGCGCGCCGGCTTCGCCGGCCCCGTCTACTGCACGCCCGCGACCGCCGATCTCCTGTCGGTGCTGCTCCCCGACGCCGCCCATCTGCAGGAGGAGGAGGCGGCCTTCGCCAATCGCCAGGGGACCTCGCGGCACGCGCCGGCCCTGCCGCTCTTCACCGTCCGCGACGCGATGCACGTGCTCGAGAAGGTCCGCACCGCGGGCTTCGGCGCTCCCTTCACGCCCGCACCGGGCGTCGAGGCGCGCTTCACCCACTCGGGGCATATCCTGGGCGCCGGCCTGGTCGAGTGCCGGCTGGGCGGACGGAAGGTGGTGTTCTCGGGCGATCTCGGGCGGTACGACGTGCCCCTCATGCGCGACCCCGAGCCGGTGGCGGAGGCTGACGCGCTGCTGCTCGAGTCTACCTACGGCGATCGCCGGCACGAAGCCGACGACCGGCGGGACCGGCTCACCGGCGCCGTCATGCGGGCGGTGGAGGGCTCGGGCTGGCTCCTCATTCCGGCGTTCGCGGTCGGCCGCGCGCAGGAGGTGCTCTTCGACCTGCGCGAGCTGGAGGAGGCCGGGCGCATTCCCGCGCTGCCCGTGTTCCTCGACAGCCCCATGGCGATCGAGGCCACCGCCATCTATGCCCGCCACGTCGAGGAGCAGGACACGGCGCTACGGGCCAAGGTCGCCGCCGGCACTCGCCCCTATGCCCCGAAGCGCTTCCAGCTGTCGCGGACGGTGGAGGATTCCAAGCGCCTCAACACGCTGGCGGCCCCCGGCATCATCGTGTCCGGGAGCGGCATGGCCACCGGCGGCCGCATCCTGCACCACCTGCGGCGCCTGCTGCCGGAACCCAGGACCACCGTCCTCTTCGTCGGCTATCAGGCGGCCGGCACGCGGGGGCGGCTGCTGCGCGACGGCGCCCGCACACTCCGCATGTTCCGCGAGGACGTGCCGGTGCGCGCGACCATCCTGGCCTCGGACGCCTACTCGGCGCATGCCGACCAGGCCGAGATCCTGCGCTGGCTGGGAGGATTTCGCCGTCCGCCCGGCGTCACCTATCTGGTGCACGGCGAGGCCCAGGCGGCGGAGGCCCTGCGCGAGGCCATCGGGCGGCTCAGCTGGCGCGTGGAAATCGCCCGCGACGGCGAGACCGTCGCGGTGTGATCTAGAGCCGGAAACACCATATCTAGCGCCTTCTTGACACTCGACCCCGACAGAGCGTAAGGTGGGGCCGGAATGCTGGCCATCGCGCTGGGAGCCGATCATGCCGGGTGGGAGCTCAAGGAAGCCTGCAAGGCCTGGCTGATCGACCAGGGTCATCAGGTCCTCGACTTCGGCACCCACTCGCCTGAATCCGTCGACTACCCCGACTACGCCGCGCAGGTCGCCGAGGCGGTGGCGGTGGGCAAGGTGGACCGCGGGCTTGCCGTGTGCGGCACCGGCATCGGCATGGCCATTGCCGCCAACAAGGTCCCGGGCGTGCGCGCCGCCGCCTGCTTCGACGTGTTCACCGCGCGGATGAGCCGCGAGCACAACGACGCGAACGTCCTCTGCCTGGGCGCGCGCCTCACCGGCCGCGAGCTCGCGCTCGAGATGCTCAAGATCTGGATCGACACACCGTTCGCCGGCGACCGGCACGCGCGCCGCGTGGGCAAGATCGTCGCCCTCGAGCAGCGCCTGCGCGGCGAGCGCTGCGGATAGCCAAGGGGCGGGCATGAGCCACCTGGCCGAGGTCGATCCCGAGATCGCGAAGGCGATCCGCGGCGAGACCGAGCGCCAGGCGCGGAACCTCGAGCTCATCGCCTCCGAGAACTTCGTCTCCGAGGCGGTGCTGGAAGCGGTGGGCTCGGTGCTCACCAACAAGTACGCGGAGGGTTATCCGGGCAAGCGCTACTACGGCGGCTGCGAGATGGTGGACGTCGTCGAGGAGCTGGCCATCGCCCGCGCCAAGGAGCTCTTCGGCGCCGAGCACGTCAACGTGCAGCCGCACTCGGGCTCGCAGGCGAACATGGCCGTCTACATGACCCTGCTCAAGCCGGGTGACACCGTGCTCGGCCCCAACCTCGCCCACGGCGGCCACCTCACCGCGGGCAGCCCGATGAATTTCTCAGGCAAGCTCTACTCCATCGTGCCGTACGGGGTGCGCAAGGACACGGAGCGCATCGACCTGGATCAGGTGCGCGATCTCGCCCGGCAGCACCGGCCCAAGCTCATCATCGCCGGCGGATCCGCGTTTCCCCGCGCCATGGAGTTCAAGCCCTTCCGCGAGATCGCCGACGAGGTGGGAGCGGCGCTCATGGCCGACATCGCCCATCCGGCGGGGCTGGTGGCGGCGGGGCTGCACCCCTCGCCGGTGCCGTACGCGGACTTCGTGACCACCACCACGCACAAGACCCTCCGTGGGCCTCGGGGCGGGATGGTGATGTGCCGCGCCGCGCATGCAAAGGATCTCGACCGGGTAGTGCTGCCCGGCATACAGGGCGGGCCTCTCATGCACGTGATCGCGGCCAAGGCGGTGGCCTTCCGGGAGGCGCAGACGGCGGCCTGGCGCGCCTATCAGGGGCAGATCGTGAAGAACGCACGGGCGCTCGCCGAGGCCCTGATCGCGCGCGGCTTCCGGCTGGTCTCCGGCGGCACCGACACCCACTTGCTGCTGGTCGACCTCACGGCGAGGGGCGTCACCGGGAAGGACGCGCAGGAAGCGCTGGACCGCGCCTGGATCACCGTGAACAAGAATGGCATCCCCTTCGACACCAAGGGGCCCATGGTCACGAGCGGCATTCGCGTCGGCACCCCCGCCGTCACCACGCGAGGCATGAAGGAGGCCGAGATGACGCAGATCGCGGGCTTCATCGATCGCGTGCTGGGCAAGCTGGGGGACGCCGCCGCGGAGGCGGCGGTGCGCGCGGACGTGCAGGCGCTGACGTCGGAATTCCCCCTCTACCCGGAGCGGCTCCGCCCATGAAATGTCCCTTCTGCGGCCACACCGAAGACCGCGTCGTGGATTCCCGCGTGGGGCGTGACGGCGAGTTCATCCGCCGCCGGCGTGAGTGCCTCAAGTGTCACCGCCGCTACACGACCTACGAGTACATCGAGGACGTGCTCCCCCACGTGGTCAAGCGGGACGGGCGGCGCGAGCCGTTCGACCGGCAGAAGCTGCGGGGCTCCATCCTGAAGTCCTGCGAGAAGCGCTCGGTGGGCGTCCAGGCCGTCGACGACGTCGTCACCGAGATCGAGGCCAAGCTCCACGAACGCGCCGAGAAGGAGATCACCTCCAAGGAGCTCGGCGAGGTGGTCATGGAGCACCTCCAGAAGCTCGACCAGGTCGCCTATGTGCGCTTCGCCTCGGTCTACCGCCAGTTCAAGGACATCTCCCAGTTCATGGACGAGGTGAAGGGGCTCATCAAGGAAGGCGAGAAGGGCAAGGCCGCCAAGCCCGTCAAGGTCGCGCCCCGGCGCTAGGCGTCCCGGAACGAGCGTCAGGGCAACCGGTCTCCGCCCACGAGCGCTCCGAGGGCCGCCCGGAGCCGGCGGTGCTGGTCGACCTTCCGGAGATACGCAAGCTCGCTCGGGCCGCCTTTTGCGCGAATGACGGCCATGAGCCGCGCCCGTTCGCTTCGAGGCCACCGAGCGAGGTCGGCCACCAGAGCCACTAGCGGCGTCAGCCGCTCGAACCAGCGACGCTCTTCCGACGTCGAACACGCCGGCCGAGTCGAGCCCAGGGCGCGGGTCACCCGTGTCCGGTCGGCGCGCTGCGCGGCCCGACGGTCGCCGCCGAATTCGCGTCCGATGCGCCGCGCGACGACGGCGGCGAGCGCGCTGGCGGTCAGGCGCAGGTCGGGCGCGGGGCCCGGCAGCCGCAGGATGAGATCGGTCCGGGCCAACCGGCGCAGCACTGTCGGCGGCGAGCGGTATCCCCTGTCGTGCGCGATCTTCGCCTGCTCTTCCTCGGCCAGAGCCTGCGCCGCCGGGTCGAGCGGCCGGAAGCCGAGCCGGCGATAGAAGTAGAATGCGCCTGAGCGGAGCGCCTCCTCGTTGTCGTAGCCGATCTGGTAGCGGTCCACGAGCACCGCCCGCATGCGGAAGACTCGGTAGTAGACGCGCAAGATCTGGCTCGCCACGAACGCCGACTCGCCCTGACGGAAGGACTCGAACACGTTGAGCGCCCATTCGAGCCTTCCCCACATGCCCCAGCCGGCGCCGTAGCCGATGGGGACGCCGTTCTTCAGCAGCAGGAAGGCGTAGTACGCCTGGACCGGCAGCCGGAAGTCCGGCGCCAGGCCGATCAGCGCCACGCGCAGCCCACGGCCCGGATCGGCCACGAGCACGTCGTTGGGGTTGGGGTGCGAGAAGGCGTACAGCTCGCGCGCCCGGGTGGCCATCGATGCTCGGGCCATATCGATCAGAGTCCGGCCCAGCGCCGGGCCGGCCGGGCGGGGAAGGGGAAGCGGCCGAGTGATCTCGCGTGCGAAGTCGAGGCCATCCCGCCGGAGCCCGTCGCCGTGTCCCGCCCCGTGCATGGAGCGCGGCCCGTCCGGCAGGACGGCGCGCGTGCGGGACGGCGCCGTCGCGCGCAGGCGCCACTCGATCGGCAGCGCCAGGCCCTCGAACAGGGCGTCGCGGGCGGCGAGCGGCAAGGGCGCACGCTCGAACAGGTCGAGGAGGGTCCGCAGGTCGCTCAGTCTGCGGTCGCCCTTGGCCAGCGCGAGCCACCGACGCGGGTGGAGCCCGCCCTCGCTGAACGCCTCGCTCTCCTGGTGGGTGACGAGGACCGGAAGCAGCTCCTCCAGCCGCTCCGTGTCCTCGAAGCGTCGCCATGCGATTTCGACGTCGGCCGGGAAGCGCGACGCGAGCCAGCGCGCCATCGGAAGGCCGAACGGATAGTCGAGCCTCGTGCCCGCGATCCCGGAGTCGTGGAGCCGCGCCCGGGACGGGGGTCGAAGCCGCGCGACGCGCGCGGGGAACGCCATCAGCGCGCGCTCCACCCGCTCTTGGACCTCGGGGCCGTCGGGGTACGCCCGCAGGAAGCAGAGCGCCTCGTGGAGCTTCCCGAGCGTGGCCGGTGACCTGATCGGCGAGTCCGCGAGCTGGTCTAGCAGGCCGACCTTCTCGTTGCCGTCCTCGGCGGCGAACCGCCCGACGATGGCCGTCAGCCGATCGACGAGAGCCCGCGTCACGGGGGCATTTAAGCACAGGCACAACCGGAAGGGGAACCGGGCGAGTCCGGGCGCATGGGACGTCAAGCCGCAGCCGCCGAGATGGTTCGGCCCTGCCGGGATGGGGCCGACAGGGCCGAGCGCCGCGATGCTGGCGCCTTACTTCTTCTTCTTCTTGGTGGCCTTCTTCTTCGCCATCGTGTCACCTCCCTCCCGATCCGCGCGCGTCGTGCGGAGTTAGGACAGTTCGGACTCTAAGGGCGTGAAAAATTGGTGTCAAGGAGAAAATACACCAGGAGGGGGTGGAAGGCCCCTCCGGGGACTACCCGTTGGGGATCAGCGAGTACGCGGCAGGCCGGGCCTCGCTACGCTCGGCAACCCATCATGTATCCGCTCGGCTCGCCTGCGGCTGCGCCTCGCCAAGCAGCTACTCCTGCACGTGCGAAGGCCTCCGCTCATCGCGCCGCTTCACGAACTCGCGATTGAGCGCCATGCCCTTCTTGCAGAGCGGGCAGTTTTCGGGCGGGTACGTGGGGAAATCACGGCTCACGAGACTGAAGATGGGCTTGCCGTCCACCTCGGCGCGCTTGGTGCGCCGCCACAGCGCGCCGATGCCCACGATGTGTCCGCCCAGGCTCTCCACGAGCTCGGTGAGCAGGCGTACGGTGGCGCCGGAAGAGACGAGGTCTTCCACCACGAGGACCTTGGTGCCCTGGCGGATGAGCCGGTGGAACTCCACCGGCAGGGTCACGCGCCGCTTGCCCCCGCTCACGCCCTTCGTGCCGTACATCACGGTTGGGCGCGACGGGTGCGCGCGCGCCACGCAATGCGAGAGGATGAGGGCTCCCGGCCCGGTGGAGACCACCACGTCGAGGGGCCATTGCGCGTAGTGCTTCGCGATGACCGCGCCCAGGCCCTCGGTGAAGGAGGGCTCGGTGGTGACGAGCGTCTTCTCGATGTATTCCGTGGTGTGCTGCCCGGACGGCAGGAGGATGTGGTCGTTGGCGTGATACGCGCCGGTACGCTTGAGGATCTCGAGATGTATCTTCTCGCGAACCTCGGAATCCATCGTCTCGGAATCCCGGCGCGGCGGGGGGGTCATTCAGAGCTCCTCCTTCGTGGGGTAGCGGCCAGAATGGCCGTCGTGGCGTTACCTTGTCAACCCCAAAGATCCACGGGTAAACTGGCCCGGCCATGAAGATTCTCGCGCTCGAGTCCGCCACCCTCTCCGGCGGCGCGGCGTTGCTCGACGGCGAGCGCCTCGTGGGCGAGACCACGCTGTCCATCGCGCTCACCCATTCGGAGCGCATGATGGCGGTGGTGGACCGGCTGCTCGCGGACTGCGGCTGGAGCCCCCGGGATCTGCAGGGCCTGGCCGTCTCCATCGGTCCCGGCTCGTTCACCGGGCTCCGCGTCGGCGTCGCCACCATCAAGGGTCTCGCGCTCGCGCTCGACCTGCTCGTGGCGCCGGTGCCCACGCTGGACGCCCTCGCCGCGACGCTTCCCTTCGCCGCCGCGCCCGTGTGCCCACTCCTCGACGCGCGCAAGGGCGAGGTCTACTGCTCGCTCTACCGCTGGCAGGGGGACGCGATGGAGCGCCAGTGGGACTATCTGGCGCTCGCGCCCGACGCGGCGGCGGCGCGGCTCGACGGGCCCGTCATCGTGCTCGGCGACGGCGTCGCGACCTGCCGGCCGCACCTCGCCCGACTGGGCGATGCGGTGATGGAAGCGCCGCCGGCGCGCCGGCTGCCGTCGCCGGGCGTGGTGGCGCAGCTCGGCCACGCTCTGCTGTCCGCCGGGAAGGGAGTGGACGCGGAGGTGCTCGCCCCGCTCTACCTCCGTCCGTCCGAGGCCGAGCTCAAGGCGAGGCGGAGCGCATGATCCCCGCGCTCACGCTGGCGCCCATGACCCCGGAGGACCTCGACGAGGTGCTCGAGATCGAGCGGCTGTCGTTCAAGACCCCCTGGTCGCGCGCCGCCTTCCGCTACGAGATCGTCCAGAACCGGGTGGCCCGCTGCGTGGTAGTGCGGGCGGAGGGTCGTCTCGCCGGCTATCTCTGCCTCTGGGAGATCGGCCATGAGATCCACATCACCAACCTGGCCGTGCACCCGCATCGCCGGGGCCAGGGGCTCGCGCGCGCCCTGCTGCAGGCCACGCTCGAGGACGGGCGCGCCCGGGGCGTGACCCTGGCATTCCTCGAGGTGCGCCCCAGCAATGTCGAGGCGCTCGGCCTCTACGAGAGCCTGGGCTTCTCCGTGATCGGGCGGCGCAAGGGCTACTACTTCGACACGGGCGAGGACGCCCTCGTGATGGAGACGCGGCTCACGGGCGCCCGGCCGGCCGAGGCCGGGTGATCGAGCCCCAATACCCGGGGCCGGGAACTCCTGCCCGCGGTGGCCAGTTAGGGGAACAATTCATGAGGTGTGCCCTGTTCATGCTCGTGGTCGGTCTCACCCTCACATCGGCGCCGGCCGACGCGCAGGCTCCCAATGCCGCCGAGCTGGCGCGAGGTAAGTACATCTTCGGTGCCACTGGAGGCTGCGGCTGCCATACTCAACCCAAGCAGCCCGTCAACAGCGGGGGGCGTAAGTACGACGGGCCCTTCGGCACCGTGTACTCGACCAACATCACGCCCGATCCCAAGACCGGCATCGGCTCCTGGACCGACGCCCAGATCATCACGGCCATCCGGCTGGGTCGCCGGCCCAACGGCGAGCGGCTCCTTCCGGTGCACCCTTACACGGTCTTCAACGGCATGGCCGAGGGCGACCTCAAAGCCGTGACCGCGTATCTCCGCAGCCTTCCGCCCGTCAACCGGGCGAATCAGCCCAAGAAGATCACCGTGCCCATGTTCGAGTCGGTGTTTCTCCCCGCCTGGCTGGCCGCGTTCGCGCCCAAGGAGACGCCGCCCCCGTCGGCGCCGACCGCCGGGATCCCGCGCGGCGAGTATCTCGTCCGCGCCGTCGCCCACTGCGGCGAGTGTCATACCCCGCGCACCATGACGATGGCCACCGATAACTCGCGCTTCCTCGCCGGCAACCCGAAGGGCCCCGAGGATTCCGAGGTGCCGAACATCACGCCCCACAAGACCGGCCTCACCTGGACGGTGGATCAGATCGCCGACTATCTCGCCACGGGGAACAAGCCGGACGGCGACACCGCGGGCGGGCTCATGGCGGAGGTGATCCAGGGGACCACCGCCGGGTACAAGGATCTCACCCGGGCGGACCTTCTCGCCATCGCCCACTACCTCAAGACGATACCGCCGATCGATACCGGGAAGTGACGGCGGCGTGCAGTGCCCTCTAGCCTCGGAGGCGACATGAAGCGACGGGCATTCCCAGCGTTGTTCGTGATAGGCGGCTTGGCGGTCGGGCTCCTCGCGGGCTGCGCGAGCGGCGGCGACAAGAAGGCGATGGGCTCCGGCGACGTGGTCGCCGACCGGCAGCGGCTCATGAGGCTGCAGGGCGCCAGCATGGGCGATATCAGCGCCAAGATGCGCGCCGGCAACGTCGAGGCGGTCGCGGTCAACGCGGAGACGCTCGCGCTGACTGCCCGGCACATCCCCGCGCTGTTCCCCCCCGGCTCGACCTCGCCGACGTCGCGCGCCAAGCCAGAGATCTGGCAGAAGCGGGCGGAGTTCGACGGCTATGCCAAGAGCCTCGAGACCCAGGCCACGCGGGTGGCCACGCTCGCGCGAGCCAAAGACCAGGCCGGCGCCCAGGCGGCCATCGCCGAGATGGGACGGACCACCTGCACCGGCTGTCACGACGCCTTCCGCGGCCCCGAGATCAAACGCTAGGCGCATCCACGCGCCACCCGGGAGGGCGCTTCCGCGCCGGAAGCGCCCTCCCGCCTTGACAAGCCCGCGGCCCGACCCGATGCTGTTCGGGCCATGAATCCCCTCTACGGCGATCTCCCGTTCCGCGACACGTTCTGGAATGTCCCCTACTGGGCGCAGCTCGCGCTGTACGCGGGCGCGACGCTCGCGATGGCCGTCTTCTTCTGGGGGCTCGTCCAGCGCGCGCGTCTCTGGATGGGCGGCCGGCCCGAGATGCGGTGGGATCATCTGCCCACGCGCGTGGGCCTCGTCGTCACGTTCGGCTTGCTCCAGGTGCGCGTGCTCTCCCAGTCCTATCCCGGCATCATGCACGCCACCATCTTCTGGGGTTTCCTGGCGCTCTTCATGGGCACCGTGCTGGCCACCATCGACTACGACGTCACCCTGCCCCTGCTGGGCGTGAAGATCCTCAAGGGTCCCTTCTACCTTTTCTACGAGGTGGTGCTCGATCTGTTCGGGCTGTTCTTCGTCATCGGGCTCGGCATGGCGTGCTACCGACGCTTCATCAAGCGGGCGAAGCGTGTGGATCCCGATCCCAAGTTCGCCTATGCCCTGCTCATCCTGTTCGTGATCAACGTGACGGGCTTCGTGATGGAGGGCGCCCGGCTCGCGGTGGTGAAGCCCTGGTGGGCCCCGTGGTCGCCGGTGGGCTACGCGGTGGGGCAGGGCTTCCTCGGCGTCGGGCTGGGGGAGGGGATCCTCCGCGGGCTCTACCTCGGCACGTGGCTCTTCCACGCCGCGGTGGTGTTCGTGTTCATCGCCCTGATCCCGCGCTCGTACTTCATGCACTTCATCACCACTCCGCTCAACATCTTCTTCTCCAAGCTCGGGTCCCGCGGGGCCATCGCCAAGATCGAGAACATCGAGGAGGCGGAATCGCTCGGGATCTCGAAGTTCGAGGAGTTCTCGTGGAAGCGTCGGCTCGACTTCGACGCCTGCGTGGAGTGCGGGCGCTGCCAGGACGCGTGCCCGGCGTATCTGTCGGGCAGCGCCCTCAACCCCAAGGCCGTCATCGTCAAGCTGAAGCGCTACATGCTGGACGGCGACACCCGACCCATCCACGGCGAGGTCATCGCCGCCGACGAGCTCTGGGCGTGCACCACCTGCATGGCCTGCGTGGAGGAGTGCCCCGCCCACATCGACATCGTCGACACCATCATCGACCTCCGCCGCTACCTCACCCTGTCCGAGGGCACGCTGCCCTCCACCGCGCCGATGAGCCTGCAGAACATCGAGCGCGCAGGGAATCCCTGGGGGCTCGCCCCCACGGATCGCCTCGCGTGGGCGGAGGGGCTCGACGTGCCGGTGCTCGAGGCGGGCAAGCCCGTGGAATACCTCTACTGGGTCGGCTGCTCGGCCTCCTACGACCGGCGGAACCAGGCCATCGCGCGCTCGGTGGTGAAGATCCTCAAGAAGGCCGGCGTCTCCTTCGGCGTGATGGCCGAGGAGCGCTGCCACGGCGAGGTCGCCCGCCGCCTCGGCAACGAGTACCTGTACCAGATGCTTGCCGACGAGAACGTCGGCAACATCAAGCAGTACTCCTTCGAGAAGGTCATCACGCACTGCCCGCACTGCTTCAACACCATCCGCAACGAGTACCCGCAGTTCGGGGGCGACTTCGCGGTGCTGCACCACTCCGTGGTGATCCGCGAGCTCCTGCGCGAGGGCCGCGTGCGGCCGGTGAAGCCGCTCGACAAGACGGTAGCCTTCCACGACTCCTGCTATCTCGGGCGCTACAACGGGATCTTCGACGCCCCCCGCGAGACCGCGATCTACGTGCCGGGCCTCAAGCTGGTGGAGATGCCCCGCAGCCGCGAGCGGGGGCTCTGCTGCGGCGGCGGGGGCGGGCAGATGTGGATGGAGACGCCCGCCCAGAAGCGTGTCAACGTGATCCGGGTCGAGGAGGCGCTGACGGTGCAGCCGGACATCGTGGCCAGCGCCTGCCCCTTCTGCCTCGCCATGGTGGATCTGGGCCGCAAGGTCGTGGGCGCGGAGGAGCGGCTGCAGGTGAAGGACATCGCGGAGCTGGTCGCGGAGAGCCTCGAGTAGCCGCGATGGCGCGCCTTCGCCTCCGCGACCTCGCGCTCTTCCTGCCGCGCCTGGCGCGGATGATCGCCGCGCTGATGGCCGATCGGACCGTGCCCAAATCGGCGAAGATCGTGCTGGCCGCGGTGGCGGTCTATCTCGCCAGCCCCGTCGACCTGATCCCCGACTTCATCCCCGTGCTCGGCTATCTCGACGACGTCCTGCTGGTGGCGGTGGTGGTGGACGGCCTGCTCAACTATCTGGATCGGGCCCTGCTCCTCAAGTACTGGCCGGGAGACGCCGCCACCCTCGACTCGATCGCCGCCGTCGCCCGGCGGGTGGCGCGCTGGGTGCCGTTGCGCATCAAGTCGCGCCTGTTCGGCCTGCCGCCGTCGCCTCCCTCGCCTACCGAGACGCGCTCGTAAGCGTCACCCCGCCGTCCACCGGGAGCACCACCCCGGTGATGTAGCGCGCCTCGTCGGAGGCCAGGAAGAGGGCGGCGTGGGCGATGTCCCAGCCGGTGCCCTCGACGCCGAGCGGCGAGGCGCGGCGGCGCTGGTCGCGGAGCTCGGGACTCATGCCGGCCGCGTAGACCATCGGCGTGTACACGGGCCCGGGCGCGATGCAGTTCACCCGGATGCCCTGGGCAGCGTGGTCGATCGCCATGGCGCGGGTCAGCGCGATCACCGCCCCCTTGGAGACCGTGTAGGGTGTGAGCCCCCGAGGCCGAAGGGCGGAGATGGACGAGATGTTGACGATGGCGCCGCCGCCCCCCCGCGCCATGGCGGGGATGGCGTGCTTGGAGGTCAGCATCATGCTGGTGACGTTCACGCGCATCATGTGGTCCCAGTCGGCTTCCTCCACCTCCACCACGGTGGCCCGCCCGCCAATGCCGACATTGTTGTCGAGGATGTCCAGGCGTCCCCAGCGGCGGACGGCCTCGTCCACCATGGCCCGGCAGTCGGCGGCGCGGGTGACGTCGGCCTCGAGCACGGCGGCCTCGCCGCCCTCCGCCGCGATCATGGCCCGCGTCGACTCGGCGGCGTCCTTTTTCTGGTCCACGCACAGCACGCGCGCGCCCTCGCGGGCGAAGAGCACCGCGGTCGCCCGGCCGTTGCCGATGCCTTCCGCGCGCGATCCCGCGCCGGTCACGATCGCCACCTTGCCGGAGAGACGGGAGCCGCCCATCGCGATCCTCCTGTGAGAGAGTGTTCCGGGACCGATCGCGCCGATCATAGCCGAAAACGGTGAGATCATGGGACGGGAGGGACGAGCGATGAGCGAGCGGGCGCGGCCGGTGGTCCGGGTGATCAAGCCCGAGCCGGTGGTGGAGGGCGCGGGCGTCCATCTGCGGCGGAGCATCGGCACGCGGGGGCTCGACCATCTCGATCCCTTCCTCCTCCTCGACCACTTCGAGTCCACCGTGCCCGCCGAGTACGAGGCGGGGTTTCCCGTCCACCCGCACCGCGGCATCGAGACCGTGACCCTGGTCCGCGCGGGCGAGGTGCGACACGCCGACTCGCTGGGGCATCGCGGCAGCATCGGCGCCGGGGACATCCAGTGGATGACCTCCGGCAGCGGCATCCTTCACGAGGAGATGCCGCAGGTGCGGCCGGAGGGCATCGGCGGGCTGCAGCTCTGGCTCAACCTGCCCGCCGCGGAGAAGATGAGCCGCCCGAAGTATCGCGATCTGGTCGCCGACCGCCTGCCCGTCGTGGAGATGGACGGCGGCGCCCGCATCCGCGTCATCGCGGGGCAGGCCGCGGGCGGACGGCTGAGCGGTCCCGTGGAGGGCCTCGCGGTGGCGCCCAAGTTCGTGGACGTCACGCTGCCCGCCGGCGCCGCGCTGCGAGAGCCGGTGGCGGCCGGACACACCGCCTTCGCGTACGTGGATGCCGGCGAGGTGCGCTTCGGCGCCCAGGCGGTGCGCGCCCCCGCCCTGGTGATCTTCGGCGACGGGGACATGGTGGAGGCGGCCGCGGGCCCGCCGGGCGGACGCTTCCTGCTTGCCTCCGCCCGGCCTCTCGGCGAGCCCATCGCGCGCTGGGGCCCCTTCGTCATGAACACGCGCGGCGAGATCGAGCAGACGCTCCAGGAGCTGCGGAGCGGCAGCTTCATCAAGAAGGAGCCCCGCGACGCCTAGCCGGCCGGTGAAGTTCGACGTCGCGATTCTCGGCAGTCAGCCGGTCCCGACCATCGTCGAGCAGGTGAAGCTGGCGGAGTCGCTCGGCTACGACACCGCCTGGATCACCGACACCCATCTCGTCTGCCGCGAGCTCTGGGTGACCCTTACCGCCTGCGCCCTCGCCACCTCGCGCATCCGCCTCGGGCCCGGTATCACGGTGCCCCACACCCGGCACATCTCGGTCACTGCGAGCGCGGCGGCGAGCCTGGACGAGCTGGCTCCCGGCCGCGTCGTGGTGGGCGTGGGGACGGGCGGTAGCGCCGCACAGACCATGGGCCTGACCCTTGCCCAGACCGCCCGCACCGCCACCCTCGAGGCGATGGCGACGGATCTCCGCCGGCTCACCCGGCGCGAAGCGGTCCGCTTCGAGACGGGCACGGACGGGCGCCTCGCCTGGCTGCGCGAGCCGCGGGCCATCCCGATCTACGCGGCGGGCTCGGGCCCCCGCATGCTCGCGGCGGCCGGCCGGGTGGGCGACGGCGTCATCATGTACGCCAGCGTGCAGCCCGAGATCCTGCGCGCGGGCCTCGAGCACGTCGCGGCGGGGGCCCGCTCCGCGGAGCGCACCCTCGACGCGCTCGACATCGCGCTGTGGGCGCCCATGTCCATCGCGCGCGACGGCGCCCTCGCCCGGGATCACGCGCGCGGGCGGGTGGCGTCCGCGCTGAGGCACCCGCTGCCGGTGCCGTTCCCCGACGCGGACCGGCCCGTGGTGGAGCGTCTGCGGCGGGAATACGATGCCTTTCAGCACGCGACGGCGGCCTCACGGCACCGCGAGCTCGTGCCCGACCGCCTCGTGAGCCTCATGGCGCTGGCGGGTACGCCGGAGGAGGTGCGCGCCCAGGTCGCGCGCGTGATGACGGTGCCGGAGATCCGGCGCGTGATCCTGCTCCCCCAGGTGCCCGACGCGGGCTTCGTGGCGCGCGAACACATCTTCACGCTGTTCGCCGAGGAGGTCATGGGTCGCCCCCTGTGCTAGCATCCCCCGGGGAGGGCGCCATGGGAACGTTCCGGCTCTACACCGGCTCCGACGGGCAGTCGCACATCGAGACAATCGACCTCGCGAAGACGCCCGAGTGGTCGAAGGGCCTGGCCACCACCCAGATCGCGTTTCGCGAAGACCCCATCGGCCGCTTCCTCGACTGGCACCCCGCGCCCCGGCGGCAGTTCGTCATCATCCTGTCCGGCCGGCTCGAGATCGGGCTGGGCGACGGCTCCACGCATCTCTTCGGCCCCGGCGATGCCCGCCTCGTGGAGGACACGACGGGCAAGGGGCACACCACCCGAGTCCATGGGAATCAGCCATGTCTGACCGCGACCATCCCGCTCGCCCAGCCGTGAAGATCCTGTTCGCGCCCAAGCAGCCCGCGCCGGTGCTGGACCTGGCCCGCGCCCTCGTTCCGCCCGGCTATGAGCTGGTGGTGGCGGACGTCGGCACGCCCGAGTTCATCGAGGCCGCCAGCGACGCGGAGTTCTACCTGGGTCTCGCGCGGCGCATGGGCGGCGAGTTCTTCCGCTCGGCGCCCAAGCTGCGCCTCGTCCAGCTCCTGAGCGCGGGGTACGACCACGTGGACGTGGAGGCGGCGCGGAAGGCGGGCGTGCCGGTGTCGAACAACGGAGGCGCCAACGCCATCGCGGTGGCCGAGCACACCCTCATGCTCATCCTGGCCGTGCTCAAGCGGCTGGTGCGCTTCCACAACGACGTGGTGGCCGGCCGCTGGCGCGTGGCCGATCCGGCTGACGCGCGGGTGGGGGAGCTGGCGGGGCGCGCCGTCGGGCTCGTCGGGCTCGGTAATATCGGCAAGAAAGTAGCGCGGCGCCTCGTCGCCTGCGACGCGCGCGTGCAGTACTACGACATCCGCCGGCTCAGCGAGGACGCCGAGGACGCCCTCGGCGTCCGCTTCGCCCTCCTCGACGAGCTGCTGCGCACCTCTGACGTGCTGAGCCTGCACGTCCCCCTCGACGACACCACGCGGGGCATCATCGGGACGCGCGAGCTCGGCTTGATGAAGCCGGGCACCGTGCTGGTGAACACGTGCCGGGGAGGGGTGGTGGACGAGACCGCGCTTCACCGCGCCCTCAGCACGGGGGCGCTCGCGGGCGCGGGGCTCGACGTGATGCGGGACGAGCCGCCCGCCAAGGACCATCCCCTGTTCGCCCTGCCCAACGTCACGTTCACACCGCACACCGCCGGGCCCACCTGGGAGAACTGGACGGCGCGCTTCCGCAACGGCTTCGACAATATCCAGCGGGTGGCGGCGGGGCAGCGGCCGCTCTGGGTGATTCCGGAGCTGGCCTGATGCGCTACGGCTTCTATCTCCCCACCCGCGGGCACACCGCGGCGCCGGAGGCGCTCGAGGCCCTCCTCGCGCGGGGCGAGAGTCTGGGCTTCACGTCGGTGATGGTCGCCGACCACATCGTCTTTCCCGTCACCATCGACTCGAAGTACCCCTACACGGTGTCGGGCGCCTTCCCCGGCGGTGGCGATGCGCTGGAGCAGCTCACCCTCATGGCCTTCGTCGCCGGCAAGACCAAGTTGCTCCGGATCGTGTCGAGCGTGATGATCCTGCCGCACCGCAATCCGGTGGTGACGGCAAAGATGCTGGCCACCATCGACGTGCTTTCGAACGGCCGCCTCACCGTGGGGGCCGGGGTAGGCTGGATGCGCGAAGAGTTTCGGGCGCTGGCCACGCCCGACTTCGACCGGCGCGGGGCGGTGAGCGACGAGTATCTCCGTATCTTCAAGACCCTGTGGACCCAGTCGCCCGCATCCTTCGCCGGCGAGTTCTATCGCTTCGACTCGATTCGCTGCCTGCCCCAGCCGGTGCAGAAACCGCACCCGCCCATCTGGATCGGCGGCCACAGCAAGGTGGCCCTGCGCCGCGCCGCCCGTTACGGTGACGGCTGGCACCCGGTGGGCGCCAATCCCGCCGTGCCCCTCCGGCCCGCCGAGCTCGCCGTCTCTCTCGACGAGCTGCGCCGCCTCACCGAGGCCGAGGGACGGGATCCGTCCGCCCTGACCATTTCCTACAAGGCGCCGGTGTACGACACGACGCAGGCGCTCGACGGGGCGGGTGAGCGGCGTCCGTTCACGGGCGGGCTCGCGCAGACCGCGGACGACGTCGCCGCCTTCGCGCGCGTCGGCGTCAGCGAGATCATCATCGACTTTCGGAGCGAGAGCCTCTCGGAGAGCCTCGAGCGCATGGAGCGCTTCGGCCCCGTGATCGGCGCCACCGCGAGCGTCTAGGAGCGTCCCATGCGAAAGCCCTGCATCTCCGCCGACTCTCACGTGACCGAGCCCCCCGGCACCTATCTCGACCGCATCGACCGCCGCTTCCGGGACCGCGCCCCACGTATCGTGCGCGACGCGAAGCGCGGCGACGTCTTTGTGGTGGACGGCATGGACAAGTCCATCCCCATGGGGCTCGTGGCGGCGGCCGGCAAGGACGCCAGCGAGCTCACGATGTGGGGCGTGCGCTTCGAGGAGCTGCACCGCGGGGGGTGGGACCCCGAGGCGCGCATGGCCGATCAGGATCGCGACGGCGTATCCGCCGAGGTCGTCTACCCCACGGTGGGAATGGTGATCTGCAACCATCCCGACTTCGAGTACAAGCAGGCCTGCTTCGACGCCTACAACCTGTGGATCGCGGAGTTCTGCGGCGCGCACCCCGATCGCCTGATCGGGGTGGGGCAGACCGCCATGCGCTCGGTGGAGGACGGCATCCGCGACCTCCGCCGAATCAAGGAGCTGGGGCTCCGCGGCGTCATGATGCCCGGCAACCCCGCCGTCGCCGACTACGACGATCCCATCTACGACCCGTTCTACGAGGCCGCGGTGGATCTCGGACTGCCGCTCTCGTTCCACATCCTCACCAGCCGGGAGGATGGGCTGGACCGGAAGACCCGCGGGCCCAAGCTCAACGCCTTCCTCAGCATCATCCGCGGCTGCCAGGATATCCTGGGCACGTTCGTGCTGGGCGGCGTGTTCGAGCGTCATCCGCGGCTGCGCGTCGTCAGCGTGGAGGCGGACGCGGGCTGGGTGCCCCACTACATGTACCGCATGGACCACGCCTTCGAGCGCCACCGCTACTGGCTCCCCGCCGGCACCCTCAGCCGAATGCCCAGCGAGTACTTCCGTGACAACGTCTACACCACGTTCCAGGACGACTGGGTGGCGTTCCAGGTCAAGGACCTCTGCAATATCCGCCGCCTGCTCTGGGCGAACGACTTCCCCCACAGCGACTCGACGTGGCCCGTGTCCCAGGCGCTCCTCGCGAAGCACGCCGCGCACCTCACCGACGAGGAGCTGAACCTCTTCGTGCACGACAACGTCGCCGAGCTGTACGGGCTTTCCGTTCGCGGATGAAGGTCGAGGAGACGCTCGCCCGGCTCGGCATGGTGGTGCCCGATCTCGCCGATCTGTGGCGGGTGAACCCAGCGGGCGCCCACTACATCTCCCACTTCCCGGTGCAGGGCCTCCTGCACTGCTGCGGCACCACGCCGGTGCGCGACGGGCGCCCGTATCTGCCCGGGGTGGTGGGCGACACCCTCACGCTCGCCCAGGGTGCGGAGGCCGCGCGCTACGCGGCCCTCACCACGCTCGCCGTCCTCAGGTACGCGCTGGGCGATCTCGACCGCGTCCAGCAATTCGTGCATATGCTGGGCTTCGTGAACTCGGCCCCCGGCTTCAACGACCAGCCCCGGGTGATCAACGGCGCGGCGGACTTCCTGGTGGAGCTCTACGGGGACCGGGGCAAGCCCACGCGGGCGGCGATCGGCTGTCAGGGGCTCGGGGGCGGCGCGAGCGTCGAGATCATCGTCACCGTGCTCTTCTCGGGCGCCGAGGTTCGGGCCCCGCTCGCCCGCGACGCCTTCGCCCGCTAACCGTCGATCGGTATCTCGATCCGCATGTTGCGGAAGAACACGCGAACGCTCAGCCCTCTGGGCGGCATCAGATCCGACGGGAGCACCCCGCTCTTGTAGACCCCTGCCCGCTCGGTGTCCTGGAGCCGGGTCTCGCGCATCTGCCCGTTCGCGCTCTGGCCGCGGAGCCAGACCTGCGCGCCGGAGACGACACGCCCACCCGAGTCGGCGAGGCGCACCGAATAGACGACGCCGCTCCCTGACGGACCGGCCTGGCGCGACATCTCCACGCGCGGGACCAGCCCGGTGAAGGCGGGGAGCGACCGAGTCTCGGCGGCGTTCACCTCTTCGCGCGGAATGGCCGGCGCCGTCTCCGCGGCGGGCGCGCGCGGGGGGGTCGACACGCTGGGCGAGGCCGAGCGCGTCGGCGATATGTTGGTGGTCGGGGCGGCCGGCGGTAGCGGGGGCGGTGGAAGTGGGGAGGATGCGGTCGGGGTGGAAGCGAGGCGTTCGGCGCTCGGCGTCGGTGCGGCAGGCGGGCTCGGGGCCGTCGCCGCCCGCTCCGAAGTCCGCTCGGCGCGGGGTGCCGGCGCGTCCGGGTGCCCACGCAGGGAGCCCCACACGTCCTCGACGCGTCTCACCGCGGCCTCCGTCCACACCCCGGCGGCATCGGCGATGCGGCCGATACCACCGAGCCGGAGGATCGCCGCCAGGATGGCCGCGATGACGAACACGGTCGCGGCGCTCTTCAGGAGGGCGCTGATGACGGCGCGCCGGCGCGCGCCGAAGCGAAGCGCGAGGGGCCCGCGGCGCTCCACGTCGGCAAGCAGGCCGATCGCGCGCTCGATGAAGGCCTCGTCCTGGCGGCTCGGCGCCCCGCCCCCCGGCCCCGTGAAGATGGCGTAGCCGCGCGAGCGCACTGCCTCGTCCACCGCGGAGTGCCGCCGCCGGTCTTGACCCACGCTGTCGGCGCCCCCGTTTCCGTTCCGTGAGTCGGCGAGGCGACGGTCGAGGACGATGTCCAGGGTGTGCGCGCCGGCCGGTCGGTCCCGGAACGCGATCGTGAGGTATCCGTACAGCGGGGAATTCTCCCGAGCCACGATACAGAGGTGGCGTGCCATGCGATTTCCTATTCTAGCAGCGCAGCCGGGCCATGCCCATCCCCCCGCCGTCTGCTATCTTCGGCGCATGCGAATGCCACTCATCCCGGACGACGGGCTTGACCCCGAGCTGCGCGACATGCTGGCGAAGTGGGTTGCCGATGGCGGCGACGCCAACTTCGTCCGCACCTTCGGACGCCTGCCCGATACCCTCAAGCGCTTCGTGCGCTTCTACTCCCCGCTGGTGCGCCTGGGAGTGGTCGAGCACCGGACCAAGGAGCTGGTGCGTCTGCGCCTGGCGCGGAACAACGACTGCCACTATTGAATGACCACCCGCTACGCCTCGGGCAGGCGAGAGGGCATCACCGAGGAGCTCGTCGCCGCGCTCGCCGACTACGAGCGGGGGCCGTTTTCGGCGCGGGAGAAGGTGGCCCTGCGGTATGCCGACCGGATGTACACCGACCACCACGCGGTGGACGATGCCCTGTGGGCGGACCTTCGCGCCGCGTTCACCGAGCCGGAACTGCTCGAGCTCTCGTGGGTGATCGCGGAGTTCATCGCCCTCGGCAAGGTCATCCACGTGCTCGGCATCCCCTACGGCGATCACCCGCACCCGGCGCCCGCGCCGGGCTAGGCCCGCCGCTCCGGACCACTACGACGTTCTTACCCGCACTCACTTACACGCCGCGGGCCCCGCCCGTGGGAAAAGGCATCAATCGCGCGCTCCTGCGACATGGCACATCGCTTGCTGCCGTGGGCTCGCATGGCGGCACGCCCCCTGGGCTCCGGAACGCTCTCGTTGGGTCTGGTGGCCATTCCCGTCCGGCTCTATCCGGCCGCCGTCCCGCGCCGGGTCTCGTTCCACATGCTCCACGCGAAGTGCGGCAACCGTGTCCGCACCCAATGGTTCTGTCCCGTCTGCGAGCGCGTGGTCACGCGGGACGAGCTGGTGCGCGGGTTCGAGGTCGCCAAGGGTCGCTTCGCGCGCATGACGGAGGAGGAGCTGGAGACCCTCGCGGGGCCGAAGTCGCGGGAGATTGAGATCACCGAGTTCGTCCCGCTCGACAGCGTGGACCCCGTGCTTCTCGACGAGGCGTACTACCTCGGCGCCGACAAGGGCGCCGCGCGATCGTACCGGCTGCTCGAGTCGGTGCTCGCGGCGACGGGGCGAGCGGGCATCGCCCGCTTCATGCTCCGCGGCCGGGCCAGCCTGGTCTTGATCCGGTCCGGCGCCAAGGGCGTCCTGATGCTGCACACCATGTACTACGCCGACGAGATCCGCGATGCCGCCGACATTCCCCGTGGCGAGGCCGGCGCGGTGAGGTCGCAGGAGCAGAAGCTGGCGCAGCGGCTGGTGGCGGAGCTGACCCGGCCGCGATTCGAGGCGTCCAGATACCGGGACGAGTATCGCGGCCGCGTGCTCCAGGCCCTGCGCCGCAAGGCGGCGGGCAAGGTTGCCGCGCCGGCTGCGTCGCTCGAGCCGCGCGGCAAGGTCATCGACCTCATGGACGCTCTCCGTCGGAGCCTCGAGGGCGGAGGGAAGGGGAGATCCAAGGGGGTGAGGAAGACATGGCGCAGCTCACGTGCGGCAAGTGCGGGAAGAGCTTCGACTCGGAGCGCGAGCTGAACGAGCACGAGCGCGAGTGCAAGGGCGGGGCCCGCCGCTAGACCGGCCCCTCGAAGGCCCGACAGAAGAGAGGAGAGGGCGATGAGGACCTGGTGGAGGCACTCGTGTCGCGCGGCAATGGTGGGGACCGTCCTCGGGGCGGCGCTCGGGTGGGCGGTGCTCATGGCCCCGTCGGCATGGGCCGAGGCGGGGGACATGGCGGTGATCGAGACCCGGGCGCCCCTCGAGGATCAGTCGGACAGCGCCATCAATGCCGCGCTCAAGAAGGCTCTCGAGAAGGCGATCCGGGGCGCGGCCGCCATGGGGTTAGGGCAGGTGGAGGTGAGCGGCGCCTATCGTGGCGCCGGATTCGTCGCCGTTCAGGTGCTCGCCACCACGCCGGACGAATCCGCGGGGAGCCACGGGCCGCCTGACGGACGATTCTCATACAAGTGAGCGCGCGCCAGCGCGCGGGAGGCTTCGATGGCTCGACGCTCGAGAAGCAGCAGCGCGGGTAGCGGCAAGGGGCGGGGCAAGGTCGCGAAGGTGATGCGCGAGTACAAGCGGGGTTCGCTCCGCTCGTCCTCGGGAGCCAAGGTGCGCAAGCGCAAGCAGGCCGTGGCGATCGCACTGAGCGAAGCGCGGGAAGCGGGTGCGCGCATTCCCCGAAAGCGCGCCGCTTCCCGGCGTCGCTCCAGCGGTTCGCGTTCGCGTCGCTCCGACTAGCTCCGGCGGGGAGCGCCGCCGCGACGCTCCCCGCACCCTTCCTTTCCGCGCGATCCCGCGCCCGTCACCGCCGTTGCGCAGACGCCCGCCTCGTCGTACTCTGCCCGGGCATGTTCCACGTTTCCTTCGCAGTCCTTGACGAGGAGGCGTTGCCATGGTCGAGCTGACGCGCCGATACATCGTGATGCCGATGAGCGCCGAGGGACCGTTCGATCCCCTGGATCCCGAAGCGGCCTTCGTGCTCAAGCCGTGGAAGGACCCCGCCGCGTTGGCGGCCCTCGAGACGTATCGGGACTCGTGCTATCCGGAGCTCGCCCGGGACATCACCGCCTGGGTCACGGCGATCCGCTCGGGGCCGGTGATCCGTGGCTCGGTGGGGGCCCGGAACGAGAGCTTTCTCGCGTCGCGGCCGCGCGCGGCGCGGGTCGCGGCGCCCCGCCGGCGCCCGGTTAAGGTTAAGTCGAAGAAAAAGTCTTCCAAGAGCATAAAAAAGAAGGCAAAGAGGCGCTAAGGAGCCACCGGGATGCCGATAGCGATCGACGCTGCCGTCAACCACCTTTTGATGTCGCGCCTCGGGCATGGGCAGGTGGCGCCCCTCACCGAGAAGCATCCGGACCTGGGGCTCGAGGAGGCGTACGCCGTGCAGCGCGCGGTGGAGCAGGCGCTGGTACTCCGAGGCGAGCGGGTCGTCGGCTGGAAGGCCGGCTTCACCAATGCCGCGATCCAGTCCACCTACGGGGTGAGCGAGCCCGTGCTGGGCTTCATGTTGGGCTCCGGCGTGTATTCGGGAGGTGACAGCATCCCGGTCAGCCGCTTCGCGGCGCTCGGCGTCGAGGTCGAGGTGGCGTTCCTTCTCAAGCGCGATCTCGCCGGGCCCGGGGTCACGCCCGTGTCGGCGCTGCTCGCCGTCGAGGGCGCCATGCCGTCGTTCGAGCTGATCGACTTCCGCTTCTCGGGCAAGCCCACGGGGGCCGACGTGGTGGCGGACGGCGTGTACACCAATGCCATCGTCCTGGGCCGGCCGCTCACCCCGGTCGCGGCGCTGGACCTGGCGCTGGAAGGCGTGGTCTACGAGCAGAACGGCCAGACCGTCGCGACCGCCACCGCCGCCGAGGTCCTGGGCAATCCTCTCACCTCACTGGCCTGGGTGGCCAATACCCTCGGGCGCATGGGGCGGGGCCTCGCCGCCGGCGACATCGTGCTCACCGGGTCGATCTCGAAGATTCTGCGTCCGCAGGCGGGCGAGTCGGTGCGCGCCTCCTTCACGCGGCTGGGCTCGGTCTCCTGCCGCTTCGTCTGATCCGCCGACCGTGCGCCTGAGCGGCAAGGCCGCGGTGATCACCGGAGGCGGGCGCGGCATCGGGCGCGCCATCGCGCTGGCCCTCGCGGCCGAGGGGGCGCGCGTGCTCGTCGCGTCCGACGTGGAGGCCGAGGTACAGGCGGTGGCCCGCGAGGTCGAAGCGCGGGGGTCCCGCGCCGAAGCGCTCCGGACAGACGTGACACGCCTGGACGACATGGAGGCTATGGCGAGCCGCGCCGTAGAGGCCTTCGGCGCCCTGGACATCCTCGTCACCTGCGCGGGGGTGGCCGGGGGCGGCCTTCTCGCGGAGCAGCCCGAGGCGGACTGGACCCGCGTGATCGACGTCAACCTCAACGGCACGTACCGGGCCATCCGCGCGGCGCTGCCGCACATGATGCGGCAGAAGCACGGCCGCATCATCACCATCTCCTCCATCTACGGACGCATGGGCGGCTACGGCTACGTGAGCGCTTATGCCGCGAGCAAGCACGGGGTGATCGGGCTGACCCGCGCGCTCGCCACCGAGATGGCGAGCCAGGGCTACCCGGGCATCACCGTCAACGCCATCTGCCCCGGGTTCGTGCGCGCGGGCATGGGGCTCGCGCCCCGGAAGGTGCGCGACCGCGACGGGATCCTGAAGGAGGTGCCGGGGGAGGAGGTCTTCGAGCGTCACATCAAGCGCCGGGTGCCCCAGCGCCGCATGATCGAGGCCGAAGAGATCGCCAGCGCCGCCGTCTTCCTCGCGCTGCCCGAGAGTCAGGGCGTCACCGGGCAGGGGCTCAACGTGGACGGCGGCTTCGTCATGTCCTAGGATCGGATCGGAGACATCGCCATGAGCGTGCGCTACGAGCAGGCCGGCCGCATCGTGACCATCACCGTCGATCGCCCCGAGGCGTTGAACGCGATCGATCCCGAGACTCATCAGGCGCTCATCGCGGCGTGGACGCGCTTCCGCGACGCCGATGACGCTTGGGTGGCGATCTTCACCGGGGCGGGGGAGCGATCCTTCTCGGCCGGCGCCGACCTCAAGAAGATGATCCCCGCCGCCTTCGGGTCTGGCCGGCGGCGGAGCGCGAACGACCCGGGGCTGGGCGGCATCACGCGGGGCCTCGAGATCTGGAAGCCCATGATCGCCGCCATCAACGGGCACTGTCTGGCGGGCGGCATGGAGCTCGCCCTCGCCTGCGACCTGCGCATCGCGGTGCCCCACGCCACGTTCGGGCTGCCCGAGGTGCGCTGGGCCATCATGCCGGGCGCGGGGGGCACGCAGCGGCTCCCCCGCGCTATTCCCCTCGCCAAGGCCATGGAGCTCATCCTGATGGCGCGCACCATGACTGCCGAGGAGGCGCTCCGCTGGGGCCTGGTGAACGCGGTGGTGCCCCCCGCCGACCTCATGCGGACGGCGCGGGAATGGGCGGAGACCATCTGCGAGCGCGGCCCGCTCGCCGTGCGCGCCGCCAAGGAGGCGGTGCTGCGCGGGCTGACCATGCCGCTCGACGACGGGCTGCGCCTCGAGGCCTTCCTGTCGGGTACGCTCCGCGGCACCGAGGACGCCGTCGAGGGGCCGAAGGCGTTCGCGGAGAAGCGAAAGCCCCAGTTCCAGGCCCGGTAGGGCCGGGTGGACCTCGAGACCCTGCGCCGGCGGCTCGACGCGGCGCTGTCGCAGCATCCCCGCGTCGCGCTGGATCGAAGCGATCTCATCTCCGCCGCCGTGCTCCTGCCCATCACCGATCGCGGCGGCCCCCACGTGCTCTTCACCAAGAAGTCGGACGCGGTTCCACATCACAAGGGCCAGTTCTCGTTCCCCGGCGGCATCTGCGAGGAGCGGGACGCTTCCCGGGTGGAGACGGCGCTGCGGGAGGCGTGGGAAGAGGCCGGCATTCCCGCGGAGGCGGTGGAGGTGCTCGGCCTGCTGGACGACACCGCCACGCGGGCCACACCCTTCGTCATCACGCCGGTCGTCGGCATCATCCGCGGCGCGCTCGACTTCAAGCCGGACGGGCGCGAGATCGAGCGGGTGATCGAGGTCCCCTTGGACCTCCTCCGCGATCCTGCCATCTTCCGGACGGAGATATGGGAGCGCGGCGGAGAGCCCCATCCCGTACACTTCTACCAGGTGTCGGTGGAGGATGTAGTGTGGGGCGCCACCGCGCGCATCCTCAAGCAGTTCCTGGAGTTGGTGGATCAGCCGGAGGACAAGGCGTGACTTACGAGACGAGAGGACTCAGCGGATGACCCCATCGGCGCTTGCCCTCGCCGCCGCGCTCGTCGCGGCGCTCGCCGCCCCGGCGGCGGCCCAGCTCAAGGAGAGCCCGCTCACCGTCGCCACCCTCAGTGGCCCCGCGGAGACCTTCGCGAAGGGTGGCACGTGGACGCGCGCCAAGCTGCGCGTGAAGATCGCCGAGGGCGACGGCGCGCGCGCGCTCGCGGGGGGACGTATGTCGCTCCTCACCGCCAACGGGAACTCGGTGCGCATGGGCCAGCTCACCCAGGTGTTCCTCGCGGAGCCGGCGGCGGGAGCCCCCGCGGGCGGTCCGTTCCGGCTGGTCCTGGATGGCGGACGGATCTGGGTCTCGGTCCTCCCTCTCACCGTCACCCGCGCGCCGCTGGAGATCGAGGCCGGCCCGGTGACGGTGGCGGTGCGCAGCGGCGGGACCTCTCTGCGCGCGAACCCAGACGGAAGTGTGCTCGTGCGCGTCTATCACGGCCTCGCCGTCGCTCGGGCGACCCAGGGGCCGGCCTGGGAGCGCCCGTTGAAGGCCGCCGAGGAGCTGCTGGTGCCGGTGAGCGGCGTGGCTCCGGCCGCGCGGCCGCTGACGAGCGACCCGGAGGACGCGGGCTGGGTGAAGTGGAACTCGGATCAGGACATCGCCGTCTACGGCATGCCCGCGCCCAAGTGAGGCCCGGCCGCGCGCCCTCAGGGCAGGCTGATGACCAGGTTGTCGCCTGTGGTCGAGACGGCGTAGACGCCGCCCGCCGAGGAGGAGTAGGCGTAGACGGTCCAGCCCGCCGGCGGGTTGGGCGTCGAGGCCATGAAGGGTCCGGCGACCGCGCCGATGCTGTTGGTCGCGGTCGTGTTGAGCTAGGCCAGGTCGGGAGGGAGCGACTGCATGTGCGCGGAGTACACGCTGATAGCGCCCACGAGGGCCCGCGAGTCCGCGGTGGCCTTCGCCACGCGGGCGCGGAGCTGCATGTTCGCGTACATGGGGATGGCGATCGCGGCGAGGATGCCGATGACCGCCACCACGACCATCAGCTCGATGAGGGTGAAGCCCCGCCCGTCGGTGACGCGCCTGACGCCCGCCCCGCTCAGGGCCACCAGAGGTAGAGGAAGCGCGCGCCCGGACCGCCTCCCAGCAGGCTGGCCATCTGGGCCATGAGGGCGTCGGCGCCCGTGGGCGGCAGCGAGGCGGAGTAGAGGTTGGCGCGGTACTCGCGGGGGCGGTGGTACATGACCACCCGTGCTTGGGAGAGCGACGCCGCCTGCCGGGCCGCCGCCACCGCCTCGTCCAGATAGCCGATCTGGTCCACCAGGCCGAGGGCCCGGGCCTGCTCGGCGGTGTAGATGCGCCCGTCGGCGAAGGCGCGCACGCGCGCCTCGGGGATCTTGCGCGACTCGGCGACGAGGCGGACGAAGCGGCCGTACATGTCGTCGATCACCGACTGGAACACCGCGCGCTCCTCGTCGGTGAGCCCGCGGAACGGGGAGCCGGCGTCCTTGAGCGGGCCGGACTTGATGGCGAGCGGCGTCACCCCGACCTTCTCGAGGAGCCCCTGGGCGTTCACGGTCAGCATGATGACGCCGATGCTCCCGGTGATGGTGGTCGGATGGGCGAAGATCTGGTCGGCCGCGAGGGCCGCGTAGTAGCCGCCGGAGGCGCCCACGTCCATCATCGCCGCCACCACCGGGATCTTCCGCCGCTGCTTGAACTCGCGGATCTCGCGATAGACCACGTCGGAGGCGGTGATGGTGCCGCCGGGGCTGTTGATCCGCACCACCAGCGCCTTCACCGCGTCGTCCTTCTCGGCGCGCGCGAGCTCCTCGCGCACGCGGGCGAGGAGCGGCACCCGGGGCGGCGGGGTGGTGAGGGACAGGCTCGGCGTGTCCTCCTGGATCAGCCCCGAGAGGTCGAGCAGCAGGATCTTGGCCGCCCCCGAGCCGTCCACCGTCTCCTCCTCGAGGGGGCGAATGCGCGGGTTCAGGTCGATCGAGATGACGGAGCAGCCCGCGCCCGCGACGAAGACGAGGAGCGCGAGGGCGACGCGGCGAGCGGCGGAGCCGAAGGCGGACATGGGCGGCCTCAGCGCGAGTGGTACGTGGGAATGACCTCGGCGGCGAGGCGCGCGAGCTGGTCGAGCATCATGTCCGCGGGGCACAGCGGGCGCAGGATGAACTTCGAGCCGCCCCCCTTGACGTACTCCTCGATCCTGTCGGCGACGACGCCGGGCGGGCCGAAGGCCACGCACTGCCGCATGACCGCCTCGTCGACGCGCCCGCGGGGGATGAAGGGCGCGGCGAGCGCCTCGCCGCGCTCGCGGGTCTCCGCGAGGGCGAAGTTGATGAGGGTGCCGAAGTGATCGGCGGGGACCTCCCGGCCTTCCGCCGCCGCCAGCGCGTGAACGCGCTCCACGCCCACGCGGAACTCGTCGGGCGTGATGAACGACGGCATCCAGCCGTCGCCGAGGCGCGCGGTGCGCTTCTGGGCCGCCTCGCTCTTGCCGCCGATCCAGATGGGCGGCGGCGTCTGCCAGGGCTTGGGCAGCACCCGGATACGGTCGAGCTTGAAGAATTCGCCCTGAAAGGTCACCTCGTCCTCCGTCCAGAGCATACGGATCACGCGGATGGCCTCGTCGGTGCGCCGGCCGCGCTCGCGAAACGGTACGCCGGAGGCCTCGAACTCGCGCGGCAGCTCCACGCCCACGCCCACCGCGGGGAACAGACGGCCGCGCGAGAGCCAGTCCACCGTCGCCATCTCTTTCGCCGCCACCACCGGCGTCCGGTAGGGAAGCACGATGACGCTGGGGCCGAACTTGAGGCGGGTGGTGCGGGCGGCGACGGCGGCGAGCGTCGTCATGACCTCCGGCGTCGGCACCGGCGAGGAGAGACGGTCGGAGAGCCAGAGCGAGTCGATGTCGGTGCGCTCGCAGAGATCGGTGAGCGCCCACAGGAAGTCCGCGCCCTCGCGCCCCGCCGGCCACGGTCCCGGCATGATGCCGATCCGGTACTTGATCGTCATGCGCGGCATCGTACGCGCGGGATGGGAGCGGGTCAAGGACGCCACGCTTGACAGGGGCCGGGGTCGAGCCTCAAGTTGGTCGGCGACGATGAGGACGCGCGCGTGAAAGGGCGGGACCGCCGCGGGGCGCCACGGGCAAGGGCCGACTGGCCGGTGGTGCTCGAGACCTTCGAGCGCGGCATCATTCAAGGCGGCGTCGCTGACATCTCGACCTCGGGCGTGCGCGTGCGCGCGACCGCGGACCTGCCCGTCGGCGCGGCGGTGACGCTTCGGATCACGCTGCCGCGCGGCGCCGAGCGCCTCGAGGTGGTGGCGCGCGTGGCCCGGCGCGACGCCGAAGGGCTCGCGCTGGACTTCATCGGCTTGCCGGAGACGGAAGCGCGGCGCGTCGAGCCGCTCGTCGCGGGCTGGGACGCCCGGCGCCGCGCGCCCCGCGTGAGCCGGCCGATTCCGGTGACGATCCGCATGCCACGCGGCCCCGCGGGGCAGGGCAAGACCCTCGACCTCTCCCCCTTCGGCGCGCGCGTCGCCACCGACATGGCCTTGCGCCCGGGAGACACGGCGCGCCTCGAGCTACAGGTGGACGACGCCGAGCCGCTGCGCCTGCCCCTGTGGTCTGGAGCCTCGCCGACCGCGGCCCCATCTTCGTGTTCGTCAATCTCCGCACCGCCGAGTTCGACCGGCTGAGCCGGCTCGTGAGCCGCCTGCTCGAGCGCGGCGGCTGAGGCGGGTCGCCTCGATGCGCGAGGATCGCCGGACCGCGCAACGGGCCCCGGCGGCATGGCCGGTGCAGGTCGAGGTGGCCGGCGCCGAAGCGGTGAGGGGACGTGTCGCCGACATCAGCACCTCGGGCCTTCGCCTCACGATTCCCACCGCCATCCCCATCGGCACCGAGGTGCGCCTCATGATGACCCTGCCGGGCTCGCCCGACCGCATCGAGGTGGTGGCGGTGGAGGGTCGGGTCGTGCGGCGAGAAGAGGACGGGATCGCCGTGGACATCGTGAGCGTGGGGGGGCTCCCCGAGCGCGCGGTGCGCCGCATGCGGCCGCGCCTGGACACCTGGGAGGCGCGCCGCCGCTCCCCCCGCGTCCACTTGCCCGTCATGGTCACCCTCCGTCACGGCGGCGGCGCCCTCGTCTCCGCGGAGACCGTCGACCTCTCCGCCTTCGGCGCGCGCGTGAACAGCGGCCTCGTCCTGCGCGCGGGCGAGCGCATCGACGTGCTGCTGCCGCCCGACGGCGACACCGAGGCCCTGGTCATCCACGCGGTGGTCTGGGACGTGGACGAGCGCGGCGCGGCGCTGGTCTTCGTGAACATCGCCCCCGCCGCGTTCGACCGCCTCAGCCGCTTCGTCACCGCGCTGCTCAAGGAGCCCACCTAGCGCCGGGCTGTTGACAGCGTGGGGGGCCACGTCTACCATGAATGGCGGTTCAGTCACCCGCCATGCGCGATCCTGATAAGCCGCAACAGATCATCGAGGCCGCGGTTCGAGTATTCGCCCGCAAGGGCTACTACAACTCGCGCGTCTCCGACATCGCCCGCGAGGCCGGCATCGCCGCCGGCACCATCTACCTCTACTTCCGCACCAAGGACGACATCCTCGTCACCTTGTTCCGCGACAAGATGGCGCAGTTCGTGGGCAGTCTTCGCAAGGCGATCGCCGACGAGCCCGATGCCGTGGCCAAGCTCTCGCGGCTCATTCGCCTCCACTTCGAGATGCTCGAGGAGGATCCCGAGCTCGCCGAGGTGGTGCAGGTGGAGCAGCGGCAGGGTCAGAAGTTCTTCCGCGGCGCCTCCGCGCAGGAGATCTCCTCGTACTTCGCCCTGATCTCGTCCGTCATCGAGGAGGGGGTCGCGGAGGGCCGGTTCCGTCCCGAGCTGTCGGTGAAGGTCGCGACGAAGGCGCTCTTCGGCGCCATGGACCAGATGGCCACCTCGTGGGTGCTCGGCAAGCGCGGTTACCGGCTCGCCGACACGGCCCCCGCGCTCGCCGATATCTTCCTCCGGGGCCTCGGCCCCCGCTAGCCCGCCCAAGGAGCCCGGCCCGATGGCGTACGAGACCATCATCCTCAGCCGCGAGGAATCCTTCGCGGTGATCACGCTGAACCGCCCCCCCATGAACGCCATCAATGAGGCCCTGATGCGCGAGCTGAACGCCGCGCTCTCCGAGGTGCAGGGGGACGACGCGGTGCGCTCGGTGATCATCACGGGGTCCGGAGACCGAATCTTTTGCGCGGGCGCCGATCTGGGCTCCGCCTTCACCGGTGACATCGCCGCCTTCCTGCGCTTCGGCAACAGCGTGATCCGTCGGATCGAGCGATTCCCCAAGCCCGTGATCGCGGCCATCACCGGGCACGCGCTCGGCGGCGGCTGCGAGATCGCCATGGGCTGCCACATCCGCATCCTGAAGGAGACGGCGCGGATGGGGCAGACCGAGTCCACCCTCGGCATCATCCCCGGCTACGGCGGCACGCAGCGCCTGCCGCGGCTGATCGGGCGCGGGCTGGCCCTCGAGCACCTGATCCTCGGCTCACAGATCCCCGCCGCGGAATGCCATCGCATCGGCCTGGTGAACCGCCTGGCCAAGGATGGGGAGGTGCTGGCCGACGCCAAGGCGCTCGCGCGCGAGCTGGCCAAGCGGCCGCCCATCGCCACGCGGGTCATGATCGAGGCCGTGGACGACGGCCTCGAGGCGCCCGTCGACAAGGCGATCGAGGTGGAGATCCGCGCCTTCGACCAGGTGATCCGCACCGAGGACGCGGCGGAAGGGCTGCAGGCCTTCTTCCAGAAGCGCGCGCCAGAGTTCAGAGGCAAATAGCCGGAGGGCGGAGCGACCTAGTGGATCTGGGGATCGAGGGCAAGGTGGCGTTGGTCACGGGCGGGGCGCGAAGCCTCGGGCGGCAGGACTGCCTGACGCTCGCCGGAGAGGGCTGCCGTGTCGTCGTGCTCGACCTCAACGGCGAGGGCGCCGTCGAGACGGCCAAGGAGATCACCGACAAGGGCGGCGCGGCCCGGGGCTACGAGGTGGACATCACCAACCGGGCGGTGCTCGCCGAGGTGATCCGGCGCGCGGAGTCCGAGGTCGGGCCGGTGGACATCTGCGTGAACAACGCGGGCCTCATCTACACCCTCGGTCAGCTCAAGGACATGGACGACGCCGCCTGGGACCTCAACCTCCAGGTGAACCTCACCGGCACCTACAATGTGACCAAGGCCGTGTTCCCGGGCATGCGCGAGCGGCGGTGGGGCCGCGTGATCTCGATGGCGTCCATCGCGGGGCTCATGGGCGGATTCGGCCAGACCGCCTACGCGACGAGCAAGATGGGCGTGGTCGGGTTCGCGAAGTCGGTGGCCCTCGAGGGAGCCCGTTACAACATCACCAGCAACGTGATCGCGCCCGGCATCATCGGGCCCAACGCGAATCTCTCGCCCATGTACGAGCGGATGGTCAAGCGCGTCGCCATGCAGATCGAAGGACAGCCGGAGGACGTGGCCAATGCCATCGCCTTTCTCTGCTCCGAGCGCGCGCGCTACATCACGGGAGCCGTGCTCACCGTCACAGGGGGCATGGACCTCTTCACGTTCTAGCCGACATCGAGCAGACAACAGGGGGAGGACGACGATGCCCACAGTCAAGGAGACGTTCGACGCGATGGCGAGCCGGTTCCAGCCGAGCAAGGCGTCCGGCGTCAACGCCACCATCCAGTACGACATCACCGGGGACCAGGCCGGGACGTGGCACGCGGTGATCAAGGACGGCACCTGCGCGGTGAACCAGGGCGCGGCGCCCAACCCCAACCTCACCCTGAGCATGTCCTCCCAGGACTGGCTCGACATGATCGGCGGCAAGCTCTCCGGCCAAATGGCCTTCATGTCCGGCAAGCTCAAACTGAAGGGCGACATGGGCCTCGCCATGAAAGTGGGCTCCCTCTTCTCGGTCTAGCCGCGGCGGCCGCCGATAAGGGCCCGGCTGCTTCGTTGCCGCCTCTCGGCCGCCCCCTCAACGTACCAGGGGTACGCCTCGGGGGCGGCTCTCGGGCGGCGCCTCGCATCCGGACCCTTCTCGCCGCCCGCCTTTTGCCCTCACCAGCGCGCGAGAGGGCGGCGACTTCTTCGTTGACGCATAGCGTCAGCCCCCCGTACGATGGGGGGGAGTCCAATGGAGGGTGCATGAAGGACGAACTGTTCACGATGGTGCCGGACATGCCCGGGGTCTCTCCCGAGGTACGGGCGCGGTGGCAGGAGGAGGCCAACCGGAATTTCCTCCGGATGAAGCACTTCTCCGAGATGGTGCTGAATCCCAAGGAGCCCGAGGTCGGGCCGACCCCGCGGCAGGAGATCTATCGAAAGAACAAGTCGCGGCTCTACCGCTACGAGTCGAAGCGCACCCACCGCACCCCCGTGCTCTTCGTCCCGAACCTCGGCATCAGCCGGCCCTACATCTTCGACCTCATGCCCAAGGGGTCGTTCATCGAGCACATGACGCAGCAGGGCTTCGACATGTACCTGCTCGACTGGGGCGTGTTCGGGCCGGAGGATAACGACCTCACCTTCGAGGACGTCGTGACCAAGATCCTCCCGCGCATGGCCGACAAGACGCTCGAGTCGTCGGGCGCGCGCGAGATCTCGGTGCTCGGCTACTGCATGGGGGCGCCGATCTCGGCGAGCTTCCTCGGCGCGACTCCCGAGTTTCCCGTGAAGAACTACGTCGACATGGCGGGACCCATCGACTTCGCGCAGGCCGGCCTCTTCGCCCTCTGGCTGGACGCCCGCTACTTCGACGTCGATAAGTACGTCGACACGCTCGGAAGCATCCCCGCCGACATGGTCAAGGCCGGGTTCAAGCTGCTGAAGCCGACCATGGATCTGTCCACCAACCTCAACCTCTGGTGGAATCTCTGGAACGCCGACTACGTGTCCGGGTTCAACGCGCTCAACAAGTGGGCCAACGAGTACCAGCCCTTCCCCGGCGAGTTCTTCCGCCAGTGGGTGAAGGACTTCTACCAGCAGAACCGGCTCATCCGCGGCGATCTCCGGATGGGGGGCCGGCCGGTGAGCCTCCGCAACATCCGTTGCCCCGTGCTCGCGGTCGGCGCCAAGGAGGACAACATCGCGCCGCCCGCCTGCGTGAAGCCGCTCATCGGCGCGGTGAGCAGCACGGACCGGGAGTACGTCGAGCTGTCCGGCGGCCACATCTCCCTCATCGCGGGACGCGGCGCGTCCGTGCATTGCTGGCCCAAGGTCGCCTCGTGGCTGGCGGCACGGTCGTAGGAGACCAAGGTATGGCGGATCCCACGCAGCAGCTCTTCGAGATGTGGAAGAAGCAGGTGGAGGAGGGGAGTCAGGCCTGGCTCCGCATGCTGGGCGCGCCGCAGGCGCCGGCGATGGACCCGCAGGCGTTCTGGCGGCCGTTCATGGATCAGGGCATCGCCGCGTGGTCCAAGGTCATGACGCAGGGGCAGGCGTCGCCCGACCTCATGGCCCAGTGGAAGCAGTTCCTCGACCAGTGGATCGCCGCGTGGTCGCGCGTGCTCGAGCAGGCCATGGGCACCGAGGCCTTCGCGAAGACCCTCGGCAAGCAGATGGAGGGCTTCCTCAACGCCGCGAGCCCGGCCAAGAAGGCGGCCGAGCAGCAGATCGAGGGCTCGCTGGCGGGTCTGGGGCTGCCCTCCCGCAGCCAGGTGGTGTCGCTCGCCAAGCAGATCGTGCTGCTCGAGGAGAAGATCGAGGGCCTGGAGGACAAGCTCGTCCTGATCCTCAAGCGGCTGGAGACCCGATGATCGGCGTCACCATCCAGGAGCTCGCCGTCGGCGATCACGCCGAGCTCACCCGGGTCGCCACCGAGGCCGACATCGCCGGCTTCGTGGACTCGGTGGGCGACTACAATCCCGTACACACGGATCCCGCCTACGCGGCGGGCACGCGGTTCAAGGGCCGCATCGCCCCCGGGATCTGGACGGCGGGGCTCATCTCGGCCGTGATCGGCACCCGCCTGCCCGGCCCCGGCACGATCTACCTCTCGCAGGACCTCGCGTTCCTCCGCCCCGTGATGCTGGGCGACACCATCGCCGCGCGCGTGGAGGTGGTGGAGACCCACCGGGAGAAGAACCGCGTCCGCCTCCGCACGTCTTGCGTCAATCAGCGTGGAGAAGCGGTGCTCGAGGGGGAGGCGCTGGTGATGCCCTCGCGGACGCCGGTGCGCTATGCGCGCCCCGCCGATGCCGCCACGCTCGCCGCCGCCTGGGCGCTGGCCCCCTGGGCGTGGGCGGTGCACGGCGCCGCCGTCGCGGGCATGCTGGGGGTCGGCGCGCTCGCGCTGGCGTTCCCGGCACCGAGGCGGTAGCGGTCGGTTTCGACTTTTCTGATTGCTCGTCTCGGAGCGCCGAGCGCTCCTCATCTCGCACTGCCACCTACATGAACAGGCCGCCGTTGATGGAGAGCTCCGCGCCGGTGATGTAGTCGCCATCCTTGGCGCAGAGGTACACGCAGGCCCGCGCTACCTCCTCCGCCTTCCCGAAACGCCGCATGGGGATCTGCTCGAGCAGCTTGCCGCGCACCTTCTCGGGGATCGCGGTCACCATGTCGGTCTCGGTGAACCCCGGCGCCACGCAGTTCACGGTGATGCCCTTGCCGGCGAGCTCCTTGGCGAGCGATTTGGTGAACGCCGCCACCCCCGCCTTGGAAGCCGCGTAGTTCGCCTGGCCGAAGTTGCCGATCTGCCCGATGACCGACGTGATGTTGACGACACGGCCGAAGCTCTGCTTGATCATGGGATCGATGAAGACCTTAGTGCAGTTGAAGACGCCGTCGAGATTGATGGCGAGCACCTTCCGCCACGAGGCGTGATCCATCTTCACGAAACTCTTGTCCGAGGTGACACCCGCGTTGTTGACGAGGATGTCGAGGTGGCCGAACTCCTTCAGCACGTCCTGGGCCATCCGGTAGGTGTCCGGGTAGTCGGCGACATCCGCCTGGGCGAGCATGGCGCGGCGCCCGAGCGCCTGGATGCGCTCGGCGACCTCCCGTGCGGGCGCCTCGCTGGACACGTAGTTGACGGCGACGTCGGCGCCCTCCTCCGCGAGAGCGATGGCGATGGCGCGGCCGATGCCGCGGGAGCCTCCGGTGACGAGTGCGGTGCGGCCGGCGAGCTGCATGGCGCCTCCTCCTGGATTTCCATCGTCGAGCGGGGCGCCAGTATAGCAGGCGAGGGGTGGTCGGCTTGTGGGCCCTGACGCGCGGTGTTAGACTCCCGCCATGCCGTACGTGATCAAGCGGTATTCCAACCGCAAGCTCTACGACACACAGGAGAGCCGCTACGTCACCCTGGAGGAGCTCGAGGAGCTCATCCGCGCCGGCAAGGAGATCTCGGTGGTGGACGTGTCCACCGGCGAGGATTTGACCTCCGTCACGCTCGCCCAGATCATCCTCGAGAACGAGCGCAGCCATCGCGCCGCGCTACCCACCGCATTCCTTCACCAGCTCATCAAGCACGGCGAGGCGTGGCAGGACTTCATCCAGTCGTCCTTCAAGTCGAGCCTCGACGCGATCATGACGAGCCAGCGCGAGGCCGACCGCGTGTTCCGCGAGTTGGCGACCCGCGCGGGCTGGTCCACCACGCCCGCGAAGGCGGCGGCGCCGGCGAAGGGCGAGCCTGCCGGCGAGGCCGACGCCTTGCGCGACGAGGTGGCGGCCCTGCGCGAGCAGCTGCGCGCCCTCGAGGAGCGGCTGGAAAAGCGGCGCGGCGGTTAGCCGAGCGGCGCGTAGAGGGCCTGCATCCGGGTCGAGAGCTGGGCGTACGTGACCTGGATCTCCTGCCCGGCCTGCTCGACGCTGACCTGCAGCCGCTCGGCCGACCGGGTGATCGCCTGGGTGTTGCCCTCGAAGAGCCGCACGGCCGCGTGAAGACCCGGAGCGCCGAAGGGAAGCTCGGATGGCCGCTGCAGGAGCAGGGTATGGCTGTCCTTGACGGCTTCGACAGCGGAGGACTGGAGCTCCGCGTAGAGCCGCACGCCTTCCTTGGCGGCCCCGGCCGAGAGGTCCACGAGCTCGCGGAGAACCTTCTGATTGGCGTCGGCGAGAAGGGTGAAGACTTCGACCGCGGTGCCGGTCATCTGGGCAAGCATCTCGCTCGTCTGCGTTGACGTCATGGGATGACTCCTTCGTCTGGAAATGACTACCTCCTCGAGGATAACGCGCCGCGTGATATCGAGTCAATCGGGATGTTGCATTGCGTTAGCCTTCGCGTCCGCGTCGCTGCTCGGCCTGCTGACCGGCTGCGCCAGCGCGCCGCCGCCCCCGAGCGCGTTTCCCGCAGTCAAGCCCCGGGCGGCGACCGATGACGACCGCTTCAAGGTCTCGGCGGCCCTGGCTCCGCTCCTGCGTACGTCGGGGGTCTGGCGCGGGCCGGAGGACGGCTGCGCGGTGGCCTTCGGGGTCCTGCCCGTGACGGCCATCAACCTCGGGGTCGCCCCGCATCCGCGATGCCGCTTCAGCCTGCTCGCGACCGAGGGCGCCCTCGAGCGGCTGCCGCCGGAGGAGCTGCGGGCGGCCCTCGCGCACGAGCTGGGGCACGTCGAGCTCGAGCACTTCGGCGCGCGGCGCGCGCGCCGAGAGGCCGAGCGGGACGGCGGCGGTATGCTGTCGCGCGAGCCCGCCGAGCTGGCCAAGTTCCGCGCCTACGATCGCGAGGAGGAGCGCGCCGCCGATCGCTACGCCGCCGAGCTGCTGAACCGGCTACCCGGGGACGGCACGCGATGCCGCGCGCTCGTGGCCCTGCTCCGCCGCATGCAGCGGGAGGCGCGCCGGCCCGAGTACCACAACTGGCTGTCCACTCACCCGAGCCCCCGCGCGCGGCTCGAGTCAATCCGGGAGGTATGCCCATGACACGGACCATCGTCGCCGCACTCGTGATCCTCGCCTGCGTGTTCGCCGGGGTGTTCGCGGAAGCTCAGGTCGTTCCCCTCACGACGCTCTTCACGGAGCGCGCCCGCTTCGCCGAGCGGCCCATCGTCGTCGTCGGCACGGTGGGCATCGTGGCGGCGCCGGTGGGGGGCGTGCAGCGCTTCACGCTGAACGACGGGGGCGTGACCATCGACGTCGTCGCGCGGGGAGGGATGCCCGTGCATCCCGGCAACCGCGTGGAGGTCGAGGGGATCTACCGGCTCGGCCCCAATCTCATCGAAGCATTCCGGGTCATGCTCCGCTAAGATACTGCGCCATGAATCTGGCCCGGCTCGGCGAGGACAACCTGGCGAAGTTCGGCGAGTACGTGGCGCTGCACTTCGAGGGCCGGGACCTCACCAACGTGGACCAGGCCCGCGCGGCCGCCCGCACCGCCTCGGCGCTCCGGCGGCTCGGCGTGCGGCCGGGGGACCGCGTCGTGGTCATGCTGCCGAACTGTCCCGAGGTCATCGAGAGCTACGGGGGAATCTGGCGGGCGGGCGGGGTGATCGTGCCGGTGATCTTCCTGCTCGGGGCCGACGAGGTTGCCCACATCGTGGCCCATTCCGAGGCCAAGGTCGTCATCACCTCCTCGGACATGCTGTGGAAGGTCGAGGCACAGATCGGGGTACTGCCCAGTCTTCATCACGTGCTCCTCGTGGACGGCGGGGACGACGGCCGCACGCGGCCCCTCGCGGCGGAGACGGCGGGGGAGCCCGACCGCTTCGAGGCCGTCGAGCGGAGCGACGACGACATCGCGGTCATCCTCTACACGTCGGGCACGACGGGGCGGCCCAAGGGTGTCGCGCTCTCCCACGGGAACCTCGGCGCCAACGCCCGGTCCGCCGCCTTGCTGTTCGAGCTGGACCGCGAGGACTGGGCAGTGGCGGTGCTGCCGCTGTCCCACTCCTACGGTCTCACCCTCATGAATGCCGGGAACATCCTCGGGACCCGCGCCGCACTGCTCCGCTGGTTCAATCCCGAGGACGTCCTCCGCACCATCCAGACCTTCCGCGCCACTGCGATGTCGGGCGTGCCGACGATGTTCGTCTATCTCTTGAACTACCCCGACGCCGAGCGCTACGACACCTCATCCATGCGCGTGTGGGGATCCGGCGCGGCGCCGCTGCCGGTGGAGCTCGTCGAGCCGTTCGAGAAGAAGTTCGGCGGCAAGCTCATGGAAGGCTACGGCCTCACGGAGGCGGCGCCGGTGGTCTCCGCGCACCGGCTGTCCGGCGTCCGCAAGCTCGGCTCGGTGGGCCAGCCCATTCCCGGGGTCCAGGTCACGATCCAGGACGACGCCGACCGCGCGCTGCCGGCGGGCGAGCTCGGCGAGGTGTGTGTGAAGGGCGACAACGTGATGCTCGGCTACTACCGCGACCCCGCGGAGACGGCGCGCACGATCCGCGGCGGGTGGCTCCATACCGGTGACGTGGGCCGGCTCGACGCCGATGGCTTCCTCTACATCGTCGAGCGCAAGAAGGACCTCATCATCCGAGGCGGCTTCAACATCTACCCGCGCGAGGTGGAGGAGGTCCTCTACGCCTTCCCCCACACCGCCGAAGCGGCGGTGATCGGCATGCCCGACCCCCTCATGGGGGAGGACGTGCTCGCCTTCGTGGTCCTCCGCGACGGCGCCACGGCGACGGAGGCGGAGGTGATGGCGTTCTGCGAGACACGCCTCGCCCGCTACAAGTGTCCGAAGCAGGTGCGCTTCGTCGGCGCCTTGCCAAAGAGTCCCATCGGGAAGATTCTCCGCAAAGAGCTCCGCACACAGGTGTGAGGAGGGACCCATGACTCAAGACACCCTCGCCAAGATGTTCTGGAACCGGGTCGAGCGCAGCGGCGGCACCGCCGCGCAGCAGGCCAAGCGCGACGGCGTCTGGAAGACGCTGACGTGGAAGGAGGTCGGCGAGGCGGTGCGCGAGCTCGCCGCCGGTCTCATCGCGCTGGGTCGCAAGAAGGGCGACGCGGTGGGCATTCTCTCCGCCAGCCGAGCGGAGTGGGTCCAGGCCGACTTCGCCAGCTTCACGGCGGGGTGTGTGACCATCCCCATCTACCCGACCTATCCGCCCGACCTCATCCAGTACATCGTCAACGACGCCGACGTGAGGACCCTCATCGTCGAGGATCCCAGCCAGCTCGCCAAGGTGCTCGAGGTGCAGGGCAAGATGGACGGGCTCGAGCAGATCGTGGTGATCCAGGGCCACGAGGGCAAGGAGCCCTTGCCGCGTATCATGACGTGGGACCACCTGCGGCGCCTCGGGCGCGAGAAGCACGAGTCCCTGAAGAGCGAGCTGGCGAGCCGCGTCGCCGATGGCCGGCCGGCCGACGTCGCCACCATCGTCTACACCTCGGGCACCACCGGCCCGCCCAAGGGCGTGGTGCAGACGCACGGCAACCACATGGCGGCGCTGGACGCCGCCGCCCAGACCACGACCATCGCCGAGGGCGACGTCCACCTCCTCTTCTTGCCGCTGGCGCACTCCTTTGCCCGGCTCGAGTCGTTCATCGGCGTCCACCGCGGGCTCACGACGGCGTTCGCGGAGAACATCGACAAGCTGCGCGACAATCTGCCCGAGACGCGCCCGCACTTCATCTGCAGCGTGCCGCGCGTATTCGAGAAGGTGTATGCCGGCGTGCTCGCCAAGGCGGAGGCGGGCTCGCCGCTCAAGAAGAAGATCTTCCACTGGGCGGTCGGAGTGGGGAAGGAGATCTCCCGGCTCAAGCAGGCGGGCAAGCCCATTCCCGGCGGACTCGCCTTCAAGGGGCGCCTCGCCCACAAGCTCGTCTTCTCGAAGATGCACGCGGCGCTCGGCGGCCGCCTGCGCTTCGCGGTGTCGGGCGGGGCGCCGCTGTCGCGAGAGATCGCCGAGTTTTTCCACGCGGCTGGGATTCTCATCCTGGAGGGGTACGGCCTCACCGAGACCTGCCCGGTGCTGACCAACAACCGCGAGGACCGCTTCAAGTTCGGCTCGGTAGGATTGCCCCTTCCCTCGGTGGAGGTGAAGATCGCGCCCGACGGGGAGATCCTAGGCCGGGGCCGCAACATCGCCCAGGGCTACTTCAAGAAGCCGGAGGCCACCGCGGAGGTGTTCCTCGCCGACGGCTGGTTCGCCACCGGCGACATCGGCCGCATCGACGAGGATGGCTTCATCTTCATCACGGATCGGAAGAAGGACCTCATCGTCACCGCGGGCGGCATGAACATCGCCCCCCAGAACATCGAGAACCTCCTCAAGGGCGACCCGTTCATCAGCCAGGTGATGGTGTACGGCGACCGGCGGCCGTTTCCGGTGGCGCTGATCACGATCAACCCGGAGGAGCTGCTCAAGACGGCCAAGGCGGAGGGCATCCTCGACCTAGACCCCGCCTCCCTCGTTCGGAATCCCAAGATCGTCGAACGGGTCTCCCGCATTGTCGAGGAACGGAATGCGGAGCTGCAGTCCTACGCCAAGATCAAGAAGTTCACTATTCTTCCCGGCGACTTCACCGTCGAGAACGGCTTTCTGACCCCGACCCTGAAGGTGAAGCGCAAGGTCATCCGCGAGAAATACCAGGACGCCATCGACCAGCTCTACCGCTGACCGATGAGCGACGCGTTCCGTCTCGAGGGCAAGGTGGCCATCGTCACCGGGGCCAGCCGCGGGCTGGGGCGCGCGATGGCCCTGGCCCTCGCGGAGGCGGGGGCCGACGTGGCGGCGGCCGCCCGCACCACCGGGGAGATCGAGGAGACCGCGCATCTGGTGGAAAAGGCGGGACGGCGGGCGCTCGCCGTCCGCACCGACGTGGCCGAGTACGCCCAGGTGGAGGCACTCGTCGCCCGCACCGTCGACGCGCTCGGCCGCCTCGACATCATCGTCAACAACTCCGGCATCGCGGCGGTGCGCCCCGTGCTCGAGATGCCGCCGGAGGAGTTCGTCCGCATCATCCACGTCAATCTGATCGGGGTGTTCAACGGCTGCCGGGCGGCGGCGGCGCGGCTCACGTCCCAGAAGTCGGGCAAGGTGATCAACATGGCCTCGGTGCTGGGGACGGCCGGGCTGGCCGGCTACTCGGCGTACGCCGCCTCCAAGGGCGGCGTCATCGCCTTCACCAAGGCCCTCGCCGTCGAGTGGGCGCGGTACGGCGTGCAGGTCAACGCCATCGCGCCGGGGTGGTTCCTGACCGACATGAATGCGATGGCGTTTGCCGACCCGAAGGTGCGCGAGCGGCTGCTGCGGGACGTGCCGATGCGGCGGACGGGGGAGCTCGCCGAGATCGGGCCACTCGCCGTGTATCTGGCCTCGTCCGCCTCGTCCTACATGACCGGGCAGACGATCTTCCTCGACGGCGGCCACACCGCCGCCTGAGCGTATATACTGACGGCCCATGCTAAGGCACGAGGAGGCGCGATGACGGGGCCGCGGGCGCGGACGGCCCGCGTCTATCCCCACACCGTCGCGCTCCGTGATGGGACGACGGTGAGCCTGCGCCTCATGACCGCCGCCGACGCCGGGCGGATCGCCGCCTTCGCGCGGAGCCTCCCCGAAGACGATCTCCTCTTTCTCCGGATGGACATCACCGATCCCAGCGCGGTGGCGCTGTGGGTGAAGAACCTCGAGGCGGGCCTCGCCACCACGGTGATCGCCGAGGCGAGCGGCGAGACGGTGGGCTATGCCTCGCTGGTGCAGAACCGCGTGGCGTGGCAGCGGCACCTGGGCGAGATCCGCACCCAGGTGGGCCCGTCGCATCGCTCGCGGGGCCTGGGCCGCGCGCTCGCCGGCGAGATCTTCGCCATCGGCCGGGAGCGGGGCCTCCGGAAGATCGTGGCCCAGATGACCACGGACCAGAAGGGGGCGCTCGCCACCTTCGAGCGGCTCGGCTTCAAGCCGGAAGCGCTGCTGCAGGACTTCGTGGTGGACCACGCCGGCCGCACGCGCGACCTCGTCGTCATGGCCTACGACGTCACGGGGCTGACCGAGTTCGTCGAATAGCAAGCGCCGCAGAAGGAGGGCTCCCCATGGCTGCGTCCCCCGGCACACCGCCCGGCATGAATCCCGACGAGCTCGGCAAGATGTGGGAGGCAGGCTCGCGCTCGCTCCTCGAAGGCTTTCGCCAGGCCCAGGAGTTCTGGAACAACGCCGCGCGCAGCTGGGGCGAGGTCGCGGGCGCGTGGACGAGCCAGCTGCCCCGCTCCGCGCCCGGGCTCGCCGCGCCCGGCCTCTCCGCCGAGGGCGCGGCCGCCCTGCGCGAGCTGCACGAGGCGGCCTTCGCGGCGGGCCAGGCGTGGATGCGCCTGCCCCTGGCTCTCGCCACCGGCGCCTCTCCCACCGAGCTCTCCGAGGCCATCGCACGCCTGACCCAGGCGCAGGGCAAGGCCTACAAGCTCTGGATGGATGCGCTCGTCCGCGCGGGCGAGACGCTGCGCGCGGGCAGCAGCCCCCGGTCCTGACGCGGAACGCGATGGCGCCGCGACGCGTTCAGGGCAGCACCGTCGTCATCACCGGCGCCACCAGCGGGATCGGCCGCGAGACGGCGCGCGAGTTCGCCCGGGCGGGGGCGCGGGTGGTCGCGGCGGGACGGCGCGAGGAACGCCTGCGAGAGCTCGTGGCCGAGATCGAGGGGCAGGGCGGCGAGGCCCTCGCGGTGCCGACCGACGTGGCGGACGGAGCCCAGGTGGAGGCGCTCATTGCGCGCGCGGTCGAGCGCTTCGGTGCGGTGGACACCCTCGTCAACAACGCGGGGGTGGGGATGGCCGCGCGCTTCGAGGCGCAATCGATCGTGGACTTCCGCCGCGTCATGGAGGTGAACTTCTGGGGCGCGGTGGTCGCCTGCAAGGCGGTCTTGCCACGGATGCGCACCCAGCCGCTGGGCGGGCTCATCATCAACATCGCGTCGATCATGGGGAAGCGCGGCCTCCCCTTCGAGACCGCCTACTGCGCCAGCAAGTTTGCCCTCGCGGGCTTCTCGGAGGCGCTGCGCACCGAGGTGATGGCGCAGGGGATCGACGTCAGCACGATCTTTCCCGGCGCCGTCGAGTCGGAGATCTGGGAGACCACCGACAACCGCACGGGACTGGACCTGGCGGCTCTGCTGCCCAAGCTGCCCGCGCGCGACCTCGCCCGCGTCATCGTCGAGGACGCGCGCTTGCCCCAGCCCGAGATCGTGATGGCGCTCGACGCGCAGGTGGTGGGTCTCCTCAACACGGTGGCCCCGGGGATCATGGACTTCGTGCTGGGACAGAGCGTGCCGTTCCTGGAGGGATTCCAGAAGGGCGCCGCCTCCGGACGCCCGGGCGGGGCGGAGACCCCCGGCCCGCGGGGCGGGTGAGCGACAATGGCGGCCAGGAACCCCCTGCATCCCATCCCGCATCCGCCGCGGACGTTCGTCCTCGGCAATCTGCTCTCGCTCACGACCATCTCGCCCGTCCAGGACATGATGAAGCTGGCCCGCGAGTACGGGTCCATCTACTGGCTGGACATGCTGGGCAAGCCGGTCGTCATCGTCTCCGGCTTCGACCTCGTCGACGAGCTGTGCGACGAGTCGCGCTTCGACAAGAGCGTCCGGGGGGCCCTCCGCCGGCTCCGCGCGTTCGCCGGCGACGGGCTCTTCACCGCCTATACCCAGGAGCCCAACTGGTCCCGCGCCCACAACATCCTGCTGCCGAGCTTCGCCCAGCGCGCCATGCAGGGGTATCACCCGATGATGCTCGACATCGCCGAGCAGCTCGTCCTCAAGTGGGACCGCCTCAACGCCGACGACGAGATCGACGTCACCCACGACATGACGTCGCTCACCCTCGACACCATCGGGCTCTGCGGCTTCGGCTACCGCTTCAACTCGTTCTACCGCGAGTCGCCGCATCCGTTCGTGGGCGCCATGATCGGCGCCCTCGGCACCTCCATGGAGACGCGCGGGCTGCCGCTCGAAAGCATGATCAAGAAGGACCGGGAGCGGAAGCTCCGTGCCGACATCAAGTACATGAACGAAATGGTGGACCGCATCGTGCGCGAGCGGCGCGAGAGCGGGGACGGCCTCGCCGAGAAGCCCGATCTCCTCAGCCACATGCTTTCCGGGGTGGACCGGAAGTCGGGCGAGCGCCTCGACGACCTCAATATCCGGTACCAGGTCATCACGTTCCTGATCGCCGGGCACGAGACCACGAGCGGGCTTCTGTCCTTCGCCGTCTACTACCTGCTCAACAATCCGGACGTGCTGGCCCGCGCCTCCGCCGAGGTGGACCGCGTGCTCGGGCCCGACGCCGCCATCCTGCCCACATACCAGCAGGTGAACCAGCTCACCTACGTCGAGCAGATCCTGAAGGAGTCCTTGCGTCTCTGGCCCACCGCGCCGGTATTCGCGCTGTCGCCCTACAAGGACGAGATGATCGGCGGCCAGTACCGGATGCGGAAGAACTACCAGATCGTGGTGCTGAGCCCGATGCTCCACCGCGACCCGAAGGTGTGGGGCGAGCAGGCGGACGTCTTCAACCCCGACAACTTCAGCCGCGAGGCCGAGCGCGGGCGTCCCGCCAACGCCTACAAGCCTTTCGGCAACGGCCAGCGGGCGTGCATCGGGCGGCAGTTCGCTTTGCAGGAGGCCGCCCTCGTCCTCGGCATGATCCTGCAGCGGTTCAAGCTGATCGATCACACCCGCTACCGGCTGAAGCTGAAGGAGACGCTGACCGTAAAGCCGGACCAGTTCCGGATCAAGGTGCGCCGGCGCACCGACCGCGACCGCGCGGCGGCGGGTGAGGGAGTCGCCGTCGCGCGCACGACCGCCTCGCCCGCCGCGACGTCGCCGGTGGCGGCAGCCGCACAACCGCGTCTCCAGGCGCCCCTTCTCGTCCTCTACGGGTCTAATCTCGGGACGGCCGAGGAGATCGCCCGCAGGCTCGCCGAGACAGGGGAGGGGGCGGGCTTCCCGGTGACGGTGGCGCCCCTCGACGAGTACACTGGGCGCCTCCCCTCGCAGGGTGCCGTCCTCATCGCCACGGCATCCTACAACGGCACGCCCCCCGACAATGCCGGACGCTTCTGCGACTGGCTGCGCGACGGCAGGCTCGCCTCCGGCGCCCTCGCCGGCGTCCGGTATGCAGTGTTCGGCTGCGGCAACCGCGACTGGGCATCGACGTTCCAGGCTGTCCCGCGCCTCATCGACGCGAGGCTCGAAGCGTACGGCGCCAAGCGCGTGTACCCGCGTGGCGAGGGCGACGCCCGCGACGACTTCGACGGGCAGTTTCAGGCGTGGCAGGAGCCTTTGTGGGGCGCGGTGGCGAGCGCCCTCGGGGTCGAGCTGGCACCCGCGGAGGCGACGGAAGCCGCGCGCCTCACCGTGGAGGCGGTGGCGGGCCCGGACGCGGGCGCGCATCCGGACGGCACCGGCGCCCGCCCCATGCGCGTGGCCGTGAACCGGGAGCTGCACGTCAAGACCGGCCGCTTCCCATCCGAACGCTCGACGCGTCACATCGAGCTCGATCTGCCCGCCGGAGTGACGTACCGCGCGGGCGACCACCTGGGGGTCGCCCCGCGGAACGTCGACGCCCTCGTGGCGCGGGTCGCGGCGAAGTTCGGGCTCGATCCCAACCGCCATGTGATCCTGCGTCGCGCCGGCGGGCGCCCGGGCTTCCTCCCCCTGGACACGCCGATTGGGCTCGCGCGGGTGCTCGGCGAGTACGTGGAGCTCCAGGACGTGGCCTCGCGGCGCCACATCCAGACCATGGTGGAGCACACGGAGTGCCCGTGGACGGGACCGCGACTGGCCGCGCTGGCCGCCGACGAGGGGCGCTACAAGGACGAGGTGATGGGACGGCGCAAGTCGGTCCTCGATCTCCTCGAGGAGTATTCGGCCTGCCAGCTGCCGTTCAACGTGTACCTCGAGATGCTGCCGCCGCTCCGTCCCCGCTACTACTCGATCTCGTCCTCTCCGCTCCACGACCCGCGCCGCTGCAGCATCACGGTGGCGGTGGTGGCGGGCGAGGCCCGCTCCGGGCGCGGGGTCTTCGAGGGCGTCTGCTCCAACCATCTCCTGCGGCACGGGGAGGGGAGCGCGGTACAGGCCTTCGTGAAGGACACGCACTCGGCGTTCCGGCTGCCGGCGGACCCCGCCACGCCGATCATCATGATCGGGCCTGGCACCGGTCTCGCTCCCTTCCGCGGTTTCCTCCAGGAGCGTGCGGCGCTGCGCGCCGGGGGCCGCACCGTCGGACCCGCGCTTCTCTTCTTCGGCTGCCGGCATCCGGAGCAGGACTTCATCTACGAGGGAGAGCTGCGCGCCTTCGCCGAGCAGGGCGTGGTGCGGCTACACTCCTGCTTCTCGCGGGTGCCCGACCGGGCGCGCGTGTACGTGCAGGACGAGGTGTTCGAGCGGAAGGACGAGGTCTGGAACCTCCTCGAGGCGGGCGCTGTCGTGTACGTCTGCGGTGACGCGACCCGGATGGCGCCAGACGTCCGGCGGGCCTTCACGGCCATGCACCGCGCGAAGACCGGGGGCAGCGAAGCGCAGGCGGAGGCGTGGGTCGACGATCTCACCGCGCGTAACCGCTACCTGGTCGACGTCTGGGCGTCAGGCTAGGCCGGGTGGCGACGGCAGGCGGGCTGCCGCAGCGGCTCCTTAGACCACACTATCCACGGCTCGTACGAATACCAGATCGGGACAGCGAGCGGTCCTAGTGCCGTCTCACCCTGTGGCTCACCCGTCACTTCGTGCCCCAACCGATGTTGACCGGGGCTCTGAGCGTCGCGACGCCGCTCGTACCGGCGCGCTCTTGCCACAGCCTGAACATCGTCCTTTCGATGGTGCCGCGCTCGTCGTCGGTGACGCTCAGCATGCCGAGGATCATCTCCACGATCGGGTTGCTGTAGATGATCCACTCCCAGAGAAACTTGGGAGTCTTGAACTCGGTAGACTCCATTATGTGATCGACCTGCACCTGTTTGAGCCCCGCCTCGACGAGCTCCCCGCGCAGCTTCTCCGGATCCGCCAGACGGAATTCGGGCGGAGGGGGGTCCATCGAAGGGACGAAGTCGGGCCTGACCGAGTGAACGGCGCCCACGAACAAGCCCAAGAAGTCGATCTCGGCGGGCGATCCGTATACCGTCATGACGACGCGGCCGCCTGGCTTCACCACGCGGGTCATTTCGCGGATGCCCCGCGGCTGGTCCGGGAATGTCATGACGCCGAACTGCGACCCGGCCATGTCGAAGCTGTTGTTGTCGAGCTCGAGGTTCTGGCCGTCCATCACCCGCGTCTCGATGTCGAGGTTCTCCCTGCGGGCGCGCTCCCTCAGGAGCGCCAGCATGGCCGGCGAGAGATCCGTCGCGAGGACCTTCGCACCGAGCCGCGCTGCCGGCAGGCTCAAAGCTCCGCTTCCGGCGGCGACATCGAGAAACCGCATGCCTGACGTGAGGCCGGCGCGACGCACGGTCTCGCTGCCGAGCCACTGCTGGGTCTCTGTGTTGGTCTTATCATAGCCTGCGGCGATAGTGTTCCACGCAGCTCGCGTGTCCCCGTGTTCCTGAGTCATGGCGTTCTCCCAACATGGGCGGGCTCTGCCCGCCCGCTGCATGCCGCTGTTAGGCCGCAATCCGGTACAAACCGGGTACATAGGTAACACATCAAACCGGGAACATGGGTGACACGCCGCTAAGGTCGTTGGCCAACAGGAGGTTGGCCAATGCCCTGGCAGGAGACATCACCCGTGGACCAGCGAGAGC
>Ga0209382_10000202_pt1 | contig 96296 bp, 86 predicted proteins | sample SoiMetdeltSBSDD5_FD_187599 | JGI IMG/M metagenome (GOLD analysis project Ga0209382, IMG submission 187599) | Bulk soil microbial communities from a Populus tree surrounding site in Tennessee, USA - Soil MetaG P. deltoides SBSDD5 (SPAdes) (version 2) | ecosystem: Environmental > Terrestrial >...
TGACGATCTTGAGCTGATCGACGAGCTCCTGGAGACCGAGTGCGGTCTCGTTCGTCGTGCGATCGCCGGGCTCGAGGAGCAGCTCCAGGATCTGCCGCCGAAGCACGTCCTCGGGCGTGGCCTGAGCAGAGTGGATCCGCGCATTGAGGGCTCGCAGGCTTCCGGCGAGCTCGTCATCGCTGTCCGGCGACGCAGCGGCGGCCGGCGTCGCAGCCGCGGGCTCGGTCCGGTCGAAGACTCTCGGCGCGACGCGCTGGACCTTCGGCTCGTTCGGACCGCGGGCTCGCCCCTGGACGACGGCATCCTCGGGCGTACTGCTGACCAGCTGCCTGGCCTGCTGGAGGTCCATGTCGAAGTTCGGCGGGAGATCCTCCTCGCCGAGCTCGCCGTTGTCGATGAGCTTCTCGATGTCCGGCAGGAACTGGGCCAGCATCTCGACGCTGTTGAGGAAGTCGCGGGTCAGCTCCTCGAGGCTCACGTAGCGCTCGCGAGCATGCTGGACCGCGTACAGGAACTTGTTGAGCCGGTTGAGACGAGCCGGCGGCCAGGTCAGGAAGCCGAGCGGAATCCCGAGGATCAGGGAGAGCTCCTGCCCTTCGCTGAGACGCACCGGGCGCTCACCGGCCTCGATGCGGCCGACCGTGCTCTGGTGGAAGTTCGAGAACCCGGCCTCGGCCATCTTCTTCGCGAGCGCGGTCTGCGACATCTCCTTCTGCTCCCGCGCCGCCCGGAGGTTCTCGCCGAACCAGCGTTCTCTGTCAGTGGCGCTGGAGCGCTGCTGGGTCTCGGACACCCGGCGAGACTATCACGTACGGGTGGGGCCGATAACCCGTAGCAGGGTAGCCGTTGTCACGCACCCTATCCGTGCGTCAGCGCCGGCTTCGCGCGTCCGGCCGCAGCTCGTTCAGCTGACCCGGTGACATCATGCGCCACGCGGCCCGACCGGTCACCGACGCATGGGCTCGCGCTCCCGGCCAGGCTTGGACCACGACGGGTATGGCTTTTCCCGGGTCCTTCCCGGTGACCGTACGCGACGCCTTGGGCTCGGGCGACTGGTGCTCGGTCAGCCCCGCCGACAGGGTCCCCGCCAGGTAAAGGCCACCGGCGGCGACCGCGACTGCAGCGACCTGCGTCAACCTGCCGCTCATGGTCCACAGTGTAGGTCTGGCCTGGCGCAGCGAACCCATTGCCGCCGGACTTGCCGGCCCGTAGCATCGTGCGCGCATCGGCGCTGGCCTGGCTGACGATGGATCAGCCGGTGATGCCGATGAAGTGGCCAGCAGGTAGCTGGGTCTAGCGCCTGGCTCGCGTCCTGAAAAGGCGCCAACTGTTCGGTCCAGGCGTCCCCGCTCTTCGGTAGATGGTCCGGTGGGGATGCCTGCTGCCGGTCGGTAATATCCCGGAGCGTGGAGTTTCTGGTCCAACATCCCGTTACGGACCTGCGGGGGATGCTGATCCGGGATGCGGGCCGCCGTCGTCGGCCGACCTGGCCGCATGGCGATGTCGGAGTCCGTCCAGGACTCGGCGAGTTTCAGCCCGGATTCGGTCCGTTGACCGACACCTCACCCGATCAGACCGGCAATTGGTCGGGCCGGGCGCAGCACGTTTCGGCGCGTCGAGCGGTGCGCCTTCCGCAGTCGATGTGGTCCTACTTTCGCGACACGATGCGGTCCAGCGGAATCTGGGCGCCGACGTCCGACAAGGACCTGCAGACAACCGATTGCCGGCGTGAGTTCTACGGCTCATCTGTTTCGCCACGAGCGTTTCTCCAGGTTCGGTTTCGGCTGACCGATCCCGTACAGCCGCTGGGGGAAGGTCAGCTCGCCGGGCTCGTCGACGCGCTGCTGGCGATGCCGGTGCGCGTGGCGACTTCCGCCCGGGAGGTCGCACTCGGCGAGGTCGGTCGGGACTTCGCGGCGTACTGGCGGACCAGCTCCACCTCGGTACGAGCCGGTGAGAATCCGCCGGGCTGGAGCGTGTCCGCGTCGCGGCCGCTCTGCGTTCTGTCGGTGGACCGGGTCGAGCGTCCGCAAGAGGGCTCGTCGTTCGTCCCGGTCGATCCCGACACGGAAGCGGTGGAGCTGCTCTATACGCGTCGTTCCGAGGCCGACGTCTGGGTGGTCGCAAGCGCCCGGCGGTCGATGGCCGCGAGAACCCTCCAACTGCACTTGTCCCGTTTGCATTCGGAGCGAAGCACCTTCGAGACGCTCGCGCGCGTGCTGGCCCTGGAATCTCCCACGTGGGGCGGCGGCCGGGTGCTGGATTCGGAGAAGCTGCAACGCGCCTTGTCGGACGGCGTGAAGTACCTCCGCAGAGGCGTTGCGTTCGGTCATGACCAGGCCGCCTTGCTGCGGGCGATCGAGAGCGATCTCCATATGCATGCAGCGCAATGGGATGCCCTTGAAGACCAGATCAACCCGCTCCGGCCGTACGTCCGCGATGGCGTCGATCAGGTGTTGCAGATCGTGATGGGAGACAACGTGATGGGCGACAAGTTCGACAACATCCACTCCTCGACGATCGTGAACCGATCGGCGGTGCAGAACGCGTTCAATCGCTTGTCGGACAACTCCGAGACCCAGCTCTATGCGGCGTTGAAGCAGATCGCCGAGGCGGTCGAACGGCTGAACGACCAGGAGGCGTCGGACGTGGCGGAGTCGCTTATCGAGGAGGCCGCCGGCTCGAAACGACGCGGAGTTCTGGCCGCGTTATGGAACCGCCTTCAGCAGATCGCTCCGGTGGTGTCGTCACTGACCGGGTCGGCTGCCGTCGTCGCGAGCCTGATCGGCTGATCCGACGACCCATCGACGATCCGCAGCAGCAGCCGGGCTCGGCGCCGGGACCGCTGCACGAGCATGGCGTTGGGCAGGTCGCTCTCAGTCGTCTTCCGTAGCGCTTCGGCCTCGCTCTTGCCACCGGCCCGGTGCCGGGCGATCAGCCGGGCCTCGAGCAGCGCCGTATCCGCATCGAGGTACCACGCGTCGTCCAGCACGGGTCGGACCGCAGCCCAGTCGCCGGTGTCCAGCAGCAGGTAGTTGCCCTCGGTGACGACGATCGGGATCTCGGGCGTGAAGACGACTCCACCCCGCACGGTCGCCTCGATGCTCCGGTCGAACGTCGGCCACGCGACGTCGGCGTCGCCCTCGGCGCGTACCGAGGCGAGCAGCCGCGCGTACCCGGCCGCGTCGAACGTGTCCGGCTCGCCCTTACGATGCAGCGCGCCGATCCGGCGAAGCTCCTCATTGGACAGATGGAAGCCGTCCATCGGGGCCACCTCGGCGATCCGGCGTCCGGCGGCCCGGTTGACCTCGTCCCGGACCGCCAGCGACAGGGTCGACTTGCCCGCCGCCGGCGGTCCGGCGATGCCCAGGACATAGCGCCGCCGGGGATCGGCCCGTCGACCCGCGCGATCGCCCACCGCCGCTGCCAGCTCGGCGATCGTCAGGCTGTCCATCAGTCCTGATCCAGCTGCCCACGGGCGAGCGCCGCCACCTCGGCATGCGTGCCGAACCACACATCGTCGTGACCGCGGATGTGGTCGAGCAGGTCGCGCAGGACGACCAGCCGCGATCGGTGTCCGATGACATGCGGGTGCAGCGTGAGCTGGAACAGCCCACCGTCGGCGTACGCCTCGTCGAACTCGTCCCGCCAGATCTCCAGCGCACTGCGCGGCGGCGTGTACGGCCGGGAGCCGGTGAACCGGTCCATCGTGAAGTACGGCGCGTCGTCGCGGATCCACTCGCACGGCACCTCGATCAGCCCGGTCCGCTCGCCCATCGCCAGCACCTCGTACGGCTCGTCGTCGGCCATCAGGGACGAGTCGTACCCGAATCCGAGCTCGAGGATCACGTCGAGTGTGTACGGCGAGAAGTCCCAGCTCGGCGTTCGGATGCCCTCGGGTCGCCGCCCGGTCAGACGTTCGAGCGCGTCGATCGCACGGCCGGTGAGATCGAGCTCCTCGTCGCGTTCGAGCAGCGCATTGCGTTCGTGGATCCAGCCGTGCACGGCGACCTCGTGACCGGCGTCGACGTAGGCCGTCACCTCGTCGGGATGCAGCAGCGCCGAGACGGCCGGGATGAAGAAGCTCGCCCGAATCTCGAGCTCACCCAGCAGGCGAAGGATGCGTGGAACCGCGACCCGGGCGCCGTACTCGCCCTGGCTGAGCTTGCCGGGGCTGGTCTCAGCGTCGCGGAGCGGAATCGTCTCGTGGTCGGAGTCGAACGACAGCGCGACCGCCACGCGCGCGTCGCCGGCCCATCGCGGCGGCACCAATCTGCGACCGGCCCGCACGGCCTCGACATGCCCACGCCAGGTCGGCTCGGCCCACTGCCACGGCTCCTCGGCAGTCTCGCTCCTACTCGACATCGCCTATGACCTCCGTCTGGCTAGCCTGCTGCTTGTGCGGTCCGACCTCATTCTGCTGTCGCGGGTGTCCTACCGCGATCGCGACGTCACCGGACCGCGGCTGCGGAGTCTGCTCGCCCTGCTCGCGGGCGACCTGCGCGCCGGACGCAGCTCCGGTCGGCTCATCGAGGGACTCTGGACCGACGAGCAGCCCGAGAACCCGCACAAGGCGCTGCAGATCCTGGTGTCCCGGGTCCGATCCCAGCTCGGCGCCGATCTGATCGCGAACACGCCCACCGGCTATCGCCTCGCACTCGACGAGGACCAGGTCGATGCGGCGCTGGTCGTACGCCTGGCGGCCGACGCGGCTCGGCAGGCGAGGGCCGGTGATCATGCGGCATCGCTGACGGCCGCCGAGACCGGACTCGCACTGTGGGACGGCCCGCCGACCGAGGACGCGGCACCCGACGACCCACTCGCCACGCTGCGAGCCGACCGGGCCGCGACCTACCGCGCACTGTCCCGGGCCGAGGCACTGGCGCTGTCGCGACTGGGCCGGGCTGCCGAGGCGTACGAGCCGCTGTCCGAGCTCGCGGCGGAGCGTCCTCGTGACGAGGAACTGCTGCTGGAACTGCTTCGTGCCGAGGCGGCGACGGCCGGTCCGGCAGCGGCGCTGGACCGATACGAGGGTTATAGAAGCGAGCTGCGTGACGATCTCGGGGCGGATCCCGGCGCCGCACTCCAGACGTTGCACCGAGCGCTCTTGCAGGACGCGGCGCCGACGTTGCGACGCGGAGTGTTGCACGAGCCCAACCCGCTGGTCGGACGCGACGCGGACGTCGCCGCGGTCGAGGCGCTGCTGCACTCGTCCCGGGTCACATCGATCGTCGGCGTCGGGGGACTCGGGAAGACCCGGCTCGCGCATGCGGTGAGCCGACGAGCCGAACAGCCGGTCGCCCACTTCGTCGGTCTGGCCGGGATCGCCGCGGACGGTGAGGTCGCGGCCGAGGTCGGGTCGGCTCTGGACCTCCGGGATGCTCGGCCACCGGGCACCGGGGCGGGCCCGTCATCGTCGGACGTCGTCGCCAGAGTCGCGGAGAACCTCGGATCGGCCCCCACGCTGCTGGTGCTCGACAACTGTGAGCACGTCCTGGCCGGTGTCGCCGATCTGGTGGGCTCCCTGGTGGCACTGACCCGTGACCTGCGGGTGCTGACGACGAGTCGGTCGCCGTTGGGACTGTCGTCCGAGTCGGTCTATCTGCTCCCCGAGCTGGGCCTGGCGACGTCGGTCGAGCTGTTCGAGCAGCGGGCCCGGTCGGCCCGTCCCGACATCGACCTGCCGCCCGACATCGTCGCCGAGCTGTGCCGACGGCTCGACGGACTCCCGCTGGCACTCGAGCTCGCGGCCGCCCGGGTCCGCGTCATGTCGGTGCAGGAGATCGGCCGCCGGCTCGACGACCGTTTCGGCCTGCTCCGGGGCGGACCGCGCGACGCGCCGGAGCGACATCACACGCTGCGGGCCGTCGTCGACTGGAGTTGGAACCTGCTCGACCCGGACGGCCAGCGGGCGATGCGAGTGCTGTCGGTGTTTCCCGGCGGCTTCACCGCTGACGCAGCGCGACAGGTCCTCGGTCCGGATGTCGCCGACGTGGAGGCAACGCTGGAGCATCTCGTCGAGCAGTCGCTGGTCAAGGTCGAGGACACCGCGACCGGCACCCGGTTCCGAATGCTGGAGACGGTGCGCGAGTTCAGCGCCGCGCAAGCCGAGGCGGCCGGCCAGACCGACGCGTCGACCGAGGCGTTCCTCGCCTGGGCGAAGGCACTGGGCGTCGCCCACCACGATGCGCTGTTCGGCGCCGAGCCGTACGCCTCGATGGATCTGGTCCGCGCCGAGGAGGACAACCTGGCCGCCGCATTACGGCGGGCGCTGACCCGGGACGACGCGGCGACCGTCGCGGCGACGATGGCGGTGCTCGCCGGGCTCTGGGCGATCGAGGCCAACTACGGTCGGCTGCACAGCGCGATCGACGACACCGCCGGCCTGCTGTCGCACTTCCATCCCGAGGCCGACCTGGTGGAGGCGACCCGGACGGCGTTGATGCTGTCCGCGCAGTACAGCTACGCCATGGAAGGGCCGCGGGCGGTGCGGTCGCTGGTCGCGCTGCAACATCTCCCGCCCGCCAAGCCGGGCACGTACGGCCACGCCGGGACGCTGGTGCTCGGCGCCATGACCGATGCGCCGTTCGACCTGGCGACGATGAGTCAGAGCGACGACAGTCTCGTCGTCGCGATGGCCAGCACGCTGATCAGCTATCAGGCGGAGGCCGAAGGCGACTACGACCAGGCGATCGCGGCGGCCGAGCATGCGCTGGCCGGGACGCTGCAGCACGACATCGCCTGGCTCACCGCGCTGGCGCAGTGCCGGCTCGGCGAGCTCCTCCTCGGGGTCGAGCGACCGGGCGAGGTGCGCGACCATCTCGCCGCAGCGCTGCCGATCCTGGACCGGCTCGGCGCGCGGGCGGACGCGACCGGCATTCGTTGGTGGCTGGTGCTGGCCTGCGTCCAGCTCGGCGACTACGACGACGCCGAGCGGTGGCGGGCCGGCATCGTCGCTCCGGGCGCGATGGCCGAGCAGGCCGGCGCTCGCGGCTATGACCTCGCGGTGCTGGCCGAGCTGGACCTCGCGAAGGGCGACATCGACTCGGGTCTCGAACGCTGGCGAGCGGTCGTCGACGCCCTGCTGGACTCCAGCGTGACCGTCCTGTGGGGGATCTCGCTGGAGCGCGACCCGTGGCGGATGGAGGCCAAGGCGGTCACGGTCGTCGCCCATGCCCAGCACGGCCGGGCCGAGCTGGTCTCGGACATCGCCGTCGAGCTGACCGAGGAGCTGACGCAGCTGCTCGCCGATCCGGTCGAGAATCCGCCGCCGTATCTCGTCGAGTCCGTCATGGCCGGGACGCTCTGCCTCGCCGTGGCCATGATGGAGCTCGACCGCGCCGAGCGGACCGGGGATCGGGGCGCCGCCGCCACCGGAGTACGGCTGGTCGCGCTGGCCGAACGGTTCCGCTTCAGCCGGAACTTCCAGCCCACCATGTCGCCGGACCGAGCCCACCGGACAGCCGAGCAGGCGGAGCCGGAGGCGTATGCCGCCGCCGTCTCCGCTTACTCCGACCTCGACCTGGATCAGTTGCGCGCTGCTGCGCTGGCCGTACTCGCCGAGCGCGGCTAGGCCGATCGCCCTAGTGCGCCGGGTCGCGGTTGTAGAGCCGCCGGGCCCACAGGTAGCCGCCGACCGTGAGGACCGCGCACCAGGCGATGGTGATGATCGCGTTGTTGCCGATCGGGGTGCCCAGCCAAAGCCCGCGCAGGGTCTCGATGGCCGGCGTGAACGGTTGGTACTCGGCGAACCATCGGATGCCGGTCGGCATCGAGTCGGTCGGCACGAAGCCGCTGCCGAAGAACGGCAGGAGCATCAGTGGCATCGGCAGGTTGCTCGCGGCCTCGACCGAGGGTGACACCAACCCGAGCGCCACGGTCAGCCAGGTGAAACCCAGCGCCAGCAGCGCGAGGACGCCGAACGCGGCGATCCAGTCGGTCAGGCTCGCCTCGGGCCGGAAGCCGACCAGCAGGGCGACACCGAGGACGACCACGATGCCGATCATCGTCTGGATCACGCTCCCGATGACGTGGCCGGTGAGCACGCTGACCCGAGCGATCGACATGGTGCGGAAGCGCGCGATGATGCCCTCGGTCATGTCCATCGCAACTGCGATCGACGTGCCCTGGGCCGAGCTGGCGATGGCCAGCAGGACGATGCCCGGAACGACGTAGTTGACGTAGTCGCCGCGACCGCCGGTCGGGCCGTCGATGCCGGCGCCGAGCGCGCCGCCGAAGACGTACACGAACAGCAGCAGCATGACGATCGGGAGGCCGATCAACATCAGCGTGACGGACGGATAGCGCTGCATGTGCTTGAGGTTGCGCCGCAGCATGGTCGCCGAGTCGGCGACGGTGTAGGACAGCGTGCTCATCGGGTTTCGACCCTCTCGTTCTCGTTGGGCCCGGTCAGGGCGAAGAAGACGTCGTCCAGATCGGGGGTGTGTACGGTCAGCTCCTCGACCTCGATCGATTCGTCGTCGAGCCGGTCGAGCAGCCGCTTCAGGCCGCGCAGACTGCCGTCGCTCGGGACCTTCAGCGTGAGTCCGGAAGCGGTGTGCCCCTGGCCGTTGAGGGCGTGGGACGCCGACTCCAGACCGCGCGGGTCGGCGAACCGCAGCAGGACGTGGCCGCCGGGCACCAGCCGCTTGAGTTCCTCGGGAGTGTCGTCGGCGACGATCCGGCCGCCGTCGAGCACCGCGATCCGGTCCGCGAGCTCGTCGGCCTCGTCGAGGTACTGCGTGGTCAGCAGAATCGTGACGCCGTCGGCCACCAGATCGCGGACGATCTGCCACATGGTGCGCCGGCTGCGCGGATCGAGCCCGGTCGTCGGCTCGTCGAGGAAGATGATGCGTGGGTCGCCGACCAGGGTCATCGCCAGGTCGAGCCGTCGCTTCATGCCGCCGGAGTACGTCGACACCGGCTTGCCGGCCGCGTCCACGAGATCGAACCGTTCGAGCAACTCGGCGGCGAGCCGGCGGCCGGCGCGCTTGCCGAGGTGTCGCAGGTCCGACATCAGGACGAGGTTCTCGGTGCCGGTCAGCAGGTTGTCCACCGCCGAGAACTGTCCGGTGACGCCGATCGCCGAGCGGACGCCGTCCGGGTCGCTCGCCAGGTCGTGGCCCGCGATGCGGACGGCGCCGGCGTCGGCGCCGATCAGCGTGGACAGGATGTGCACGATGGTGGTCTTGCCGGCGCCGTTGGGCCCGAGCAGCGCGAAGACCGTCCCTTCCGGCACGGTCAGGTCGATGCCGTCGAGCACGACGTGGTCGCCGAAGGCCTTGCGGAGGCCGGTCGCGGCGATTGCGGGGGTAGCTGTCGTCGTGGTTGTGGTTGTCATGTCGCCACCGTGCGGCGGCTCGGGATCGCGGCGGTTTCATCGCGGTTTCAGGGCTGGTTTCAGACTGCCGGACCCGTCGAGGCGTCTGATTCGTACAAGAATCCCGCCGTGGCGCGCGCCTACGGTGAGGTCATGACTCCTCGATTCGATGCCATCGGCCTCGTCGTCGCCGACATGGGCAAGGCGCTCGCCTTCTATCGACGACTTGGCCTCGACATACCCATTGACGCCGACTCCCAGCCACATGTCGAGGCGGAGCTGCCCGGCGGCCTGCGGCTGCTGTTCGACACCATCGAGACGATCCGGTCGTTCGATCCGGACTGGACGCCGGCGCAAGGCAGCCGGGTCGACCTCGCATTCGCGTGCGACAGCCCGGACGAGGTCGATCGCGTGTACGCCGAGCTGATCGACGCCGGACATCAGAGCCACAAGGAGCCCTGGGACGCCTTTTGGGGACAGCGCTACGCGGTCGTACGCGACCCCGACGGCAACGGCGTCGATCTCTTCGCGGCACTGCCGTCCGGCGACTCGTAGCCGAGGAGCGACCGCAGGGTCAGGCCGGTCAGTGCCTTCACGTCGCGGGCGAGATGGGCCTGGTCGGCGTAGCCCGCGGTCGCGCCGACCTCGGCGAGCGGCCGACCCGACCGGGCCAGCGCCAGGGCGCGGTCCAGCCGGAGCACCCGGGCCAGCGTCTTCGGGCCGTAGCCGAAGGCGATGCGGCAGCGCCGGTGGAGCTGCCGCTCGCTGAACCCGATCCGGTCGGCGGTCTCGGCGACCGTCCGGCCGGTGTCCAGCGCGTCGGTGATCGCGAACACCACCGGATCCGGCGGGTCGACCTCCGCCAGCTGCTCCGCCGCGATCGCCTCGAGCTCGCGGCCCGGTGCACGCGCGGCCGCGACTCGCTCGGTCAGCTCTCGCACTCGCGGCTCCGGCCAAATCCTGCTCAGTGGCGTCCGATGGTCGGTCAGTGCGTGTGCCGGCAGGCCGAGGACGGTCGGCCCGGTGCCCGGCGCGAAGCGCAGTCCGGTGAAGGACGCTCCGGACGGACTGACACCGAGATGCGGCCCGGTGTCCGGTCCGGCGACCAGCAACATCCCGTCGGACCAGATCAGATCGAGACAGCCGTCGGGCAGGATCCGATAGCTGCGCGTCGACGGCTCGGCACGCCGGGTCCAGACCGTGGCACCGAGCAGCTGGGATCGCCGCTCTCGATACACGCGTTCACGCTACGCGGCTGCGCCGACAGCTCGCATCCGGCGCGAACCGGCCATGATGGGTCCGTGCCTCCCGTACGCGAGATCCTGATCGGCCGCCGCACCGGCGACCACGTCATCCTGGCCGTCCGGGGCCGACTGTTCCCTGACGGCGACGATCCGCAGTGGCTGTGGACGACGTTGTCGGTGCGTATCGGCGGCTTCACCGGTCAGCTCGAGGGCGGGGTTCGAGCGGATGAGCTGCGTGGCTTCCGATCCGGCGTCGAGGGACTCTACGACGGGTCGGCGACCGTCGTGAAGCTCGCGACCGAGGACCGCTGGCTGACCGTGGAGCTCACCTCGCCCGAGCCTGACGGTCTCGCCGTCGAGCTGCGAGTACGCGACGAGGCCACGCCGCCGAACGAGCTGCACGGCGCCTTGGACGAGCTCAGCCGCGAGAGCCTGGTGACCGTGATCGAGACCCTGGTCGACGTCGAACGGGCCTATCCGGTCGGCTAGCAAACCGGGTGGACGTGTCGGGCGATCTGCCTCGATGATGCCGAGCATGACCGACGTACGGTGGACCGACCAGGCGGCAGAGTTTCTGACGTACGCGGGCGACTATCTGCGGGAGTGGCCGGCCGAGCACAGCGTGATCCTCACCAATGCCGAGCGCCGCGTCGACGCCCACGACGCCGACAACCTGTGGGGCTGGGTCGTCTCGCCGAACGGCGCCGTCGTCGCGGCCGCCATCCACACGCCACCGTTCGGCGCCTACCTGTCGCTGGCGCCGGACGAGCCGATCAGGGCGCTCGCGGCGGCCTTCCACAAGCGCGGTCGGCAGCTGCCCGGTGTGGGTGGCTTCCGGCGTCCGGTCGAGACGTTCGCCGCGGAGTGGTCGCGTCGCACCGGCGTCGAGGCCGAGCCCACCATGCGGCAGTGGGCGTACACCACCGACTCGGTGACGTCGCCCACCGGTGTGCCGGGTCGGCTGCGTCCGGCCGAGACCGGCGATCGGGCGGTGCTGGCCGAGTGGGTCGCCGCCTTCCACATCGACACCGGACTGCCTGCGGAGCCCGCGGCCGACCTCGATGATCGGATCGCGGACGGCCGGCTGTTCGTCTGGATCGACGACGACCGTCCGGTGTCGATGGCCGGCGTGACGGCTCCGGCTGGTGGCGTGACCCGAGTGCAGTATGTCTATACGCCGGTCGAGTGGCGCGGTCACGGCTACGCGAGCGCCTGTGTCGCGGCCGTGACCGCGAGGGAGCTCGCCGAGCCGGGCCGGATCTGCATGCTCTACACCGACCTGACCAACCCGACGTCCAACGGCATCTACCAGGCGATCGGCTATCGGCTGCTCGGCGAGGCGGTGCAGGTCGGCTTCGAGTGAGCCCTGGCTATTGGTGCCGGGTCGGCGTCGTCAGCGCAGGGGGACGAAGCGGTAGGCGCCGTGGTGGGTCATCCTCGGCGGCGACACGCCGTCGCGGACCAGCCGCAGCAGGGCGCCGGCGACCGGCAGCACCATGACCCCGTCCGGTCCGAGTTGCTCGACCAACTCGGTCGGCACCTGGTCGGCCTCGGCTGACACCAGGATTCGGTCGTACGGCGCCTCCGTGGGCCAGCCCAAGACGTCCGGCTTCGCCTCGTGGATGTGGGCCCACGGCACGGCGTACCGCTGCACGTTCGCGGCTCCCCACAGCGCCAGGTGGGAGTCGATCTCGACGCCGATGACCTGGCCTCTTGGACCGACCAGATGCGCCAGGAGCGCCGTGGTCCAGCCGGAGCCGGCGCCCACGTCGAGCACCCGCAGTCTGGGATCGACCGCGAGCAGCATGAGCATGTCGGCGACGGTGGTCGGCTGCGAGTTGGTCTGGCCGCCGCCGATCGGAAGTGGGCGGTCCTCGTCGGCCAGCGGCCGCTCCCGTGGCGGCAGGAAGTCTCGACGGTCGGTCCAGGCCATCGCATCGGACACCCGGTGTTCGTCGTCTCGATGCCGCACGGTCTCAGTGCATCATGGAGTGTGGCTCCTCGCCAGCACGCGGCGCTCTGCGCCAACGGCCGACGGGTCTACGACGACGTCCACAGCCGGCTGACGGAGCTGCGATGAGCATTCGGATCACCTGGTGGGGCCACGCGACGATGCTTGTCGAGGACGGCGCCCGCGTACTCACCGATCCGGTGCTGACCGCACCGTTTCGCTATCTCCGTCGCCGGGCCGGTGTCGAGCCCGATCCCGCGTCGCTGCGACCCGACGTCGTCGCGATCTCGCATCTGCATGGCGATCATCTCCATCTGCCGTCGCTTCGCCGACTGCCGTCCGGCACCTTCGTGGTCGTGCCGCGTGGCGCCGGCGGGCTGGTGGCCGATCTCGATCTCGAGATCCAGGAGGTCGAGGTCGGCGATCGGGTCAATGTCGACGGCGTACGGCTGACCGTGGTTCCGGCCAAGCACGACGGCGGCCGGTCCCGGGTCTCGCGAGTGGAGGGGATCGCCGTCGGCTATGTGATCGAGGGCGCAGCCCGTACCTACTTCGCCGGCGACACCGGCCGCTTCGACGCAATGGCCGAGCTCGGCCCGCTCGACGTGGCGCTGCTCCCCGTCGCCGGCTGGGGTCCGACCCTCGGCCGTGGCGACGGCCATCTCGACGCCAGGCAGGCCGCCGAGGTGCTCACCTGGCTGCGACCCGAGGTGGCCGTGCCGATGCACTACGGAACATTCTGGCCACGCTTCCTCTGGTGGTACCGGCCGGTGCGCTTCGAGCCGCCGGGGGAGGAGTTCGCCGAGCGGGCCAAGGTCGTCGCACCGGACGTCGACGTACGCGTGCTCCCACCCGCAACGTCAACGGTGGTTGAGATCTGAGCGTCTCGCGCTGACGTCGGGATCGTCGCCCCGTGCCCCAGTGAGACGAGCGCGCGTGGGCGCTGCCGCTGGCCGGATGGCCAGGTGGACGTCGAACGCCGGCGACAGATCGCGATCGAGATCGTCCTGGAGTTGAGGCTCAGTCCGCCGCCGGGTTACTAGGGTTCTAGCATCGCGCAGTCGCCCGAAACGTCAACGCTGGTTGGGATCTGAGCGTTCTGGGTGTCGTGGGTGGGTTCTGTCGGTGGGTGGTGTTAGGTTCGAACACATGATCGAGAAGAGGGTGCGCGAGCTGGTCGGCGAGGTGCTGTCGGCCGATGACTCGGGTGCCTTCAACGAGCGGCTCGATCGGATCAGTGAGCTCGATCATGCGGTGGCGATGTTGCAGACCGCGCTGTGCGTGGAGATGCGCGCGTTCGCGGCGGCGCGTCGTCAGCAGGATCTGGCGGCCAGGTCGCAGGAGGACGTGGCCGGCCGCGGAGCGCCGTTCGAGATCGCGATGGCCCGCCGGGTATCGAAGGCATCGATCGACTTCCAGCTGGCCTTCGCCGAGCCGCTCGTGTCAGATCATCCGCAACTGCTTGAGGCCTGCCTGGACGGCAAGGTCTCGCAGGCGTCGGCGAAGCACGTCGTGAAGGAGGCCGAGGTCCTCGACCCCGACCTGCGCCGCGCGATCGACCCCGAGTTGACCCGGCTTGCGTCGGAGCTGACGCCGGGCAAGACGAGGAAGGCGGCCGCCCGGCTCGTCGCCTCGACCGACCCGGATTCCGCGGCCAACCGGGCCAGGCTCGCTCGGGCGCGCAAGCAGGTCCGGGCGATCATGCACGGCGACGCGACCGGCTCGCTGATCGCCGATCTGCCCGCCGAGCAGGCGGTCGCGTGTTGGGAGGCGTTGGATCACGAGGCCAGATGCCTGCGCGGCGACGGCGACGAGCGTTCAATCAGGGAGCTGATGTGTGACGCGCTCGTCGAGCGGGTGACCGGACAGACGAAGGCGACCCGCGTCGACCTCGAGGTCGGCATCGTGGTCGCCGCCAGCTCGCTGCTCGGGATCGACGATCAGCCGGGCAAGTTGGTCGGCCACCGCGGCGGTGACTACGGCACTCTGCCGGCGAGCCTGGTTCGCGAGCTCGCCGAGTCGGAGCAGGCCTGGATGCGGCGGTTGGTCTGCGATCCGGTCGACGGCCGGCTGCTCTCGATGGACACGACGAAGCGCCGGTTCACCGGCGCCATGCGCAAGTTCATCGTCTACCGCGACGGCACCTCGCGCCGTCCCCATAGCGACGCGCCGATCTACGACATCGACCACATTGAGCCACATGCGACCGGCGGACCTACGTCGGCCGCTAATGCCCAGGGCCTCGCCAAGCACGACCATCTACTTCGCGATCTGCCGGGCTGGATGGTCGAAGCCGTCGGCGGCGACTCGTCGAAGGGCGTGCGCTGGACGACGCCGACAGGGCGCAGCTACGAATCGCGGCCACCGCCGATCCTCGGCCACGGCAACTCCCGCCCGCCGCCACGACAACCACTGATCATCGAGCTTTACGCCTCCCGCATCCCCGCGGAGTACGCGGATACGAGCCATCGTTCTCGTCGCCAGGAGTAGTCGCGCGGAGACTCCGCGAGCAACACCGCCGCCCCCCGAGACGGCGGCGGGGTTGCAGGGACCCTCGTACGTTTCGATGCGACCGTAGGCATGCGAACGCGCACTCCCCAAGCTACGACCGCGATTTGAGCAATGAGTTCACTTTCGCGGTGGGACCCGTCAGAGTCCGGTCTGGTTGACACCGTAGACGGCCTGGGAGTGGGTGAAGCCCTCGCCGTACTTGGACTCCAACTGCTGGATGAGGCCGTTGCGGGAAAACGAGTCGATGCTCAGGTAGCCCTTGGCGGCTGCGGCGGCCTGTTCGTTCCAGTCGACGTCGAGGTGGTTGACCGCGAAGGTGGCGTCGGCTTTGGAAAAGCCTTCGCCGTACTTGGACGACAGCTGTTGGATCAGTCCGGTGCGGCTGAACGCCTGGTTGTCGAGATAGTCCTCGGCGGAGGCGATGGCGTTCTCCTGTGCGGTCGTGTATCCGGACTCCCCGTTGTTGGCGGCCGGCGCCGGCCGGGCGTTGTCCTTCGCGAGTCCGGTCTGGTTGACGCCGTACACGGCCTGGGCGTGGGTGAAACCTTCGCCGTACTTGGACTCCAACTGCTGGATGAGACCGTTGCGGCTGAACGCCTGGTTGTCGAGGTAGTCCTTGGCGGCTGCGGCAGCCTGCTGGTTCCAGTCCACGTCAATGTGGTTGACCGCGAAGGTGGCATCGGCCCTGGAGAAGCCTTCGCCGTACTTGGACGACAGCTGCTGGATCAGCCCGGTGCGGCTGAACGCTTGAGAGTCGAGGTAGTCGACAGCCGAAGCGATGGCGTTCTCCTGTGCGGTAGTGAAGTCGGGCGTCTGCTTCTCGACGGCCGGCTTCGACTGGGGCGCCGGCTTCGGCTGGGAAGCCCGCTTCGTCTTGACTTTGTGCGTCGCGGGGGCAGCGGCCTGTTCGTCCACGACCTCGGCCTCGTGCGTTGTCTTGTTCTCCTCCGGGACCTCGCAGGCGGTCGTGCCGGCGACAACCGCGGCGAGTGCGGCGGTGGCGACCAAGGCCTTGGTGATGCTGCGCATGGGATGGTTCTTCCTTCTCACCGATCGAGTGGAGCTGCGGTCAGCAGGCGTTGATCTGCTTGGCGGTCTTGGCCTGGTCGATGCAGTGCAGGTCGTCGTCAAGGTTGTCCACGGCGGTGAGGACGATGACCATGCCCCAGATGCCGGCGGCTACGACGAGGGCGCTGATGATCGATCCGAACCAGGTCATGACCTTCGCGGTGGATCGACCGCTCCGGATGCGGCCGATGTTGGCCAGCCCGAACACGAGGCCGATCAGGCCCAGGATGGCGGCGATGAAACCGGTCAGCGGAATGAGAGCGAACACGATGCCGACCAGACCGACGACGAGGGCGGTGATGGCGAAGCCGTTCTTCGGCTCTGGTGTCGGCATCGGCTGATAGCCGTGGTAGCCGGCGGCGTAGGGCTGTGGGCTGAGGGCGGGACTGGAGTCGACATGCGCGGGCATGACCTTTCTGGGCTCGAGGCGGCGTTGGGCCACCGCACACGAGGATGCGCCGCATTACGACAATTCGGGTCCTGCGGACGACCCCACCTCGATGGGACCTATGGCCTACCGGAGTCGGGCGGCTCGTCGGCTAGGGACTCCAGCCGCGCCGTCGGGGCCACCAGCCCGGGACGGCCGATCGATAGGCGTCGTACTCCGGGCCGAACTGTCGTTGGAGCGTCGGCTCCTCGTACGCGCGGACGAAGCCGACGCTGACAGCGGCGATCGCGACGGCGTATAGCAGCAGCGCCGGGTCGACGAACAGCATTGCCTGGCCGACGATGAGCGCGACCACGGCGACGTACATGGGGTTCCGGACGTGGCGATAGAGGCCGGTCACGACGAGGTGCTCGGTCGGTGCGACCGGTGCGGGTGTGCCGAGGCCGTCGATGGCGAAGCGGGCGAAGGCGTGCAGCAATACGAACACCGAGGCGATGATCATGGCGACGCCGAGCACCTGGATCGGCAGCCACCAGGCGGAGTCGGACTGGATCTCCCAGCCGTTGATCCACCACGGGACCAGGCCCGAGACCACGCCGGGAGCGACGAGCAACCACACCAGGGAGCCGACCGCAGCTCCCACTCGTTTCACGGCTCGGTCCGAACCAGCTGGGCCACCAGCCGGTCGGCCACCTCCGCGGCGCCGAACTCGCAGGTCGCCGAGCCGACGGTGAACTCGGTCCACGACCAACCGGGTGCGTCGGAGTCGCGGAACCACGGGGCCAACGCCTCGTAGGCGGTCTCCATGTGCAGCAGCAGGCGCTCGTTGACGTCGTCCGCGGACTCCTCGGTGTAGATCCGGAAGGCGTTGGTGACCGGGGGATCCGGCACGGTGCGCAGCCCGGCGGCAGTGAGTCGCTTGGCCAGCTCGACGGCGGTCTCGTAGTACTCAGTCATCCGGGGGAGATTGCGGTGGAGGCCTTCGCGCGCGGCGACCGCGTAGGGCAGCAGGGTGAAGAGCGTGCCGCCATGGCGTCGCTGCCAGCGCCTGGCCTCGTCGATGATGTCGGTCGGACCAGCGACCGCTGCGCCGGCCAGCGCGCCGAGGCCCTTGTAGAACGAGACGTACACGCTGTCCGCGAGTCCGGCGATCTCGGCGAGCGAGTGACCGAGGTAGGGAGCGCTCTCCCAGATCCGGGCGCCGTCGAGATGGAGCGGGATCTCGCGCTCGCGACAGGCGGCGGCGAACGACTCGAGCTCCTCCCACGTCGGCAGGACGTAGCCGGCGTCGCGCAACGGCAGCTCGGTCGTGACCGCGGCCAGTCGGCCGGGCAGCTTGGCGAGATCGTCCGGTGTCGGCGGGCGTGGGTCGTCGGTGAGATGCTCCATCGCGATCCTATGCAGTTCGGTGAGCGCCATCAGCTCGTGAAGCACCAGATGCGACAGGCCATGGACGGCCACCCGGGGTACTCCGGCGCGATCGGCCCAGGCCCGGAGCACAGTCTGCTGGGCCATGATCCCGCTCGGCATGAAGGCGGCGGCCGGCTTGCCCAGCAGGTCGGCGACCTCCTGCTCGAGCTCGGTGATGACGCCGCCTTCGCCATAGCGGTCGGGCTCGCCATGGACGTCTGCCTCAGTCAGTGCCGCCAGCAGCGTGGCCGACTCGGCTCCTCCGTGGAACGGCAGCCAGACCCGGCAGGCCGCCCGCGCGGCCTTGCGCCGTTGCTCCAGATCGTCGGGCGCCGTCATCGGGACTGCCGGGTGAGCAGGTCGCGCAGGCCGTCGAGTACGGCCGGATCCTCGATCGTCGACGGCACCGGCTCGTCCCGCCCGTCGGCGATGGACCGCATCGTCTTGCGCAGGATCTTGCCGGATCGCGTCTTCGGCAGGGCGTCGACGACGTAGACATCGCGGAACGCGGCGACCGGGCCGATCTCCCGGCGTACCGACTCGACGAGCTCGGCACGTAGCTGATCCTCGCCGATGTCGGCGCCCGCCTTGAGCACGACGAACCCGGTCGGCAGCTGGCCCTTGAGTGAGTCGTGGACCCCGATGACCGCGCACTCGGCGACCGCCGGATGCGAAGCGAGCACGGCCTCCATCGCGCCGGTCGACAGCCGGTGACCGGCGACGTTGATCACGTCGTCGGTGCGGCCCATCACGAACAGATAGCCGTCCTGGTCGACGAAGCCGGAGTCGCCGGTGAGGTAGTAGCCGTCGTACTGCGACAGGTACGAGTCGATGTAGCGTTGGTCGTCGCCCCACAGGGTCGGTAGCGCGCCCGGAGGCAGCGGCAGTGCGATCGCGATCGCGCCCTCGGCGCCGGCCGGCTGCTGATTGCCATGCGGGTCGAGGATCTGGACGTCCCAGCCGGGCATCGGCGTGGTCGCCGACCCGGGCTTGACAGTCAGCGGTTCGAGGCCGCGTGGATTGGCCGCGATCGGCCAGCCGGTCTCGGTCTGCCACCAGTGGTCGACGACCGGCACGCCGAGCTTGTCGTGGGCCCAGTGGTACGTCTCGGGGTCGAGCCGCTCGCCGGCCATGAACAGGGTCTGGAAGGCCGACAGGTCGTACTTGCCGACCAGCTCGCCGTCCGGGTCGAGCCGCTTGATCGCACGGAGCGCGGTCGGCGCGGTGAACAACGCCTTCGCGCTGTGGTCGGCGATCACCCGCCAGAACGCACCTGCGTCCGGAGTGCCGACCGGCTTGCCCTCGTAGAGCACCGACGTCGCTCCGACCAGCAGCGGCGCATAGACGATGTAGCTGTGGCCGACGACCCAGCCGACGTCGGAGGCGGTCCACCACACGTCGCCCGGCTTGACGTCGTAGACCGCCCGCATCGAGTACGCCAGCGCGACGGCGTGACCGCCGGTGTCGCGTACGACGCCCTTCGGCCGACCGGTCGTACCCGACGTGTAGAGGATGTAGAGCGGGTCGGTCGCCGCGACCGGGACCGGGTCGACCGGCGCCGCCTGCTCCGCGAGCTCCACCCAGTCGAGGTCGCGCGGACCCAATTCGGCCGGCTGCCGCTCGCGCTGGAACACGACGACGCGATCCGGCTGGTGCGACGAGATCGTGAGCGCCTCGTCGACGATCGGCTTGTACTCCACAACGCGGGTCGGCTCGATCCCGCAGGACGCGGCGAGGATCACCTTCGGCTTGGCGTCGTCGATCCGGGCCGCCAGCTCGCGTGGCGCGAAGCCGCCGAAGACGACGGAGTGCACCGCACCGATGCGGGCGCACGCGAGCATGGAGATCGCGGCCTCCGGGATCATCGGCAGGTAGACGATGACCCGGTCGCCCTTGTCGACGCCGAGCGACCGGAGCGCCCCGGCGAACCGGGCGACCTCGTCGCGCAGCTCCGCATAGGTGTAGGTGCGCTGGGTGTCGGTCATCGCCGAGTCCCAGATCAGCGCCGGCTGGTCGCCGCGGCCGTCGCGGACATGCCGGTCGAGCGCGTTGGCCGCCGTGTTGAGCTCGCCGTCGGGGAACCAGCGATACAGCGGCGCAGCCGAGTCGTCCAGCGCCCGGGTCGGTGGTCGGGTCCACTCGATCGCGTCGGCGGCATCGAGCCAGAACCGGTCGCGGTCATCGAGACTTCGGCGATACTCCTCGGCATACGCAGTCATAACTCGACATCCTCCGTCCTCCGCCACCCGCAGTCCAGGCTGCCACGATGGGGGAATGCGCAGTGAGATCCGCAGCTACCACACCGGCAGTCACGACACCGTCGTCGACCTGACGCGGGATTGTGCGGGCTTCGTACGCGACGAGGGCGACGGCCTGCTGCACGTGTTCGTCCCCCATGCCACGGCCGGGCTCGCGATCATTGAGACCGGCGCCGGCAGTGACGACGACCTGCTGAGCGTGCTCGAGGAGCTGCTCCCGGCCGCATTCGACTGGCGACATCGGCATGGCACACCGGGCCACGGCCGATCCCATGTCATGCCGGCACTGCTGCCGCCGTACGCCACGATCCCGGTCGTCGACGGCCGGCTGGCGCTCGGCACCTGGCAGCGGATCTGCCTCGTGGACGTCAACGTCGACAACCCCGAACGCGATGTACGGCTGTCGTTCCTGTCCGGCTGAGCGGGCGGGTCAGGCGGTACGGCTGCGGCCGCGCCGAGCCTGAAGGTAGTCGGCGACGACGTACTCGCCGAGGCGTCCCAGCTCTGGCGTGAACACGCGACCGCCGTTGCGCCGGGCCACCGCATCGACGAACCGGGCCAGCCCCGGATCGTCGCCGAGCAGGAAGAAGTTGAGCGTCGCGCCGATCCGCGTCATCGCGTCGACCTCTCCCACGGTCGCCCGCAGCGTGGCAGCCGTCGTCGGCCAGTGGAAGAACGGGACGCCGTCCAACTCCAGATGCGCCGTCGGCTCGCCGTCGGTCACGATCAGCACCACCGGCTCGGCCTCCGGATGCCGGCGTAGATGCCGGCCGGCGAGTTGCAGCGCGTGATGCAGGTTGGTGCCCTGGACGAGCTCGGGCTCGGCCTGGGCCAGCTGCAGCGGTGTCATCCGGCGGGCCAAACGGTCGAAGCCGATGATCTGCAAGGCGTCCTGGCGGAATCGGGTCGAGACCAGATGCGACAGCGCGATCGCGGTCTGCTTCATCGGACCCCAGCGATCCTCCTGGACCATCGAGAACGACAGGTCGACGAGCAGCGCCACCGCCGCGGTTGTACGCCGCTCGGTCTCGGCCACGGCGAAGTCCTCCACCGACAGCCGTACGACGTCGTCGCCACCCGACTCGGCCTGCCGCAGCACGGCGTTGTGGACCGTACGCACCGCATCGATCGGGCGCTCGTCGCCGAACTCCCACGGCAGCACGGCGCCGGTGCGCTCGTCGGCCGCCCCAGTGCGCCGGTCGTCGTGATCGCCACGGCCGGCGGCCTCGAGCTGGTCGAAGATCCGGCGCAGTGCGGTGTCGCCGAGGCGGCGGAGTGCCTTCGGGGTCAGTTCGAGTCCCTCGGGTCCGCGTTGCAGATAGCCCTGTCGTTCGAGCTCTCGCTCGAGATCGCGTAGCCCCTGCAGGTCCTGGACGGCCGACGGAGCCAGCTGCCGTTCGAGCGCCTCGACGTCGACGTCGTCCAGCGTCGCGCCGGGATGCTCCTGGGCCAGCTGTGCTTCCAGCGCCTCGACATCAGCGAGGTCCGCGACCGCGCCGACCGCGTCGCCGTAGCCAAGCGGCTCCGAGCCGCCGATGTCGGTGCCGTCGCGGCCGCGCATCATGCCGGGCCGCAGCGCCGACAGGTTGTCGCGCAGCTGCGACAGCTGGCTCTCCAGATCGACGTCGCCGAGCGCCTCGCTCATCAGGCGGGCCAGCTCGTCGCGCTGCTCCGGCGACAGCGATCGCAGCATCCGCTCGGCGGCGGCCTGCCGACGGGCGAGCAGGTCGATCAGGTCGTCGGTGTCCTTCGGGTTCTCCGGGAAGAACTCCCCGTGCCGATCCATGAACTCCTGGAACTGCTCGGTCGTGTCCTCCCCGCGCGCGTGCGCCGCGAGCAACGAGTTGAGATCGGCCAGCATGTCGCGCACCCGCTGCATCGCCTCGGGATCCTGACCGGACAGTGCCTCGCGCATCCCGGCGAACTGGGCGTCGAGCACCTCACGCCGCAGCATCTGCTGGATCGCCTCGAAGCCCTCACGAGCGCGCGGCGAGTGCCAGTCGTACGACGACAGCTCCCGCACCGCACTGGCAGTGTCGTCGGGTACGTCGTCGAGCTGCATCTCGGCGAGCCTGGCGTCCTCGGTGTCCTCTCCCGCCAGTGTCGCCTTCTCCTCGGCGAGCACCTGGTCGAGCGCCGCGCGTACTCGATCGAGCGTGCCCGCGAGGTTGCCGCGCCGCTGCAGCTCACGCCGCCGCCGGGCCAGATCGCGACGCAGGTCGTCGAGGCCACGCCGGCGACCGAGTCCGCGACGCAGCAGCCGGTCCACAGCGTCGCGGATCCCGGAGCCGCCGAGGACGTCGCTGCCGATCTCATCGAGCGCGGCACGTACTTCGAATGGTGCCTCCAGCGGATCGCGGCCACCGCGCCAACTGCCGTAGCGCCAGCTGTGCCGCCGATGTGGACGCGCCATCGTCAGCCTCCGTAGACGGTGCGGCCGTCGACCTCGTCCTTCGCCAGGCGTCTGGTCAGATGCAGCCCTTCGAGGACGAACTCGACGGCGGCGGCGGCCTGTCCCGGTGAGACGGTGTCCTCGTCGACGCCGAGCCGGTCGAGCACGGTCGCGAGCCCGGGCACCGAGCCCATCTGCTCGAGCACCTGCGAGCCGGGTACGAGTGGTCCGGTCTCGACCGTGTCGCCCTCGATGAAGTGCTCGGTGAACGGCGCCAGCTCGACACCGGCCAGCCGATAGCGGAAGGTCTCGGCAGTCGCCAACCGCAGGAGGTGGGCCAGGACCTCGTCCTCGCGGCCCTCCTCGCCCATCTCGAACTCGACCTTGCCGAGCAGCGTGGGCACGACGTCCGGCACGTCACCGATCCGGGCCACCGCCTCGTCCTCGTCCGCGAGCGCCGAGCGCCGTAGCGCCGACGCCGACACCGCCTCGGTCGCCGCGATCGCGAATCGCGCCGAGACGCCGGAGCGCTGGTCGATCGCGGCCGACTCGCGCATCCCGGCGGCGAACCGGGCGACGACCTCGTATACATGGGTCGGCACGGTCGCCACGGTCGCGGCCTCCTGCCGGATCAGCGCGATCTCGTCGTCGATGTCCAACGGGTAGTGGGTGCGGATCTCGGCTCCGAACCGGTCCTTGAGGGGTGTGATGATCCGGCCGCGGTTGGTGTAGTCCTCCGGGTTGGCCGACACGACGAGGAGCAGGTCGAGCGGCAGCCGCAGGGCGTAGCCGCGCACCTGGATGTCGCGCTCCTCCAACACGTTGAACAGCGCGACCTGGATGCGCTCGGCGAGGTCGGGCAGCTCGTTGATGCCGAAGATGCCGCGGTTGGCCCGGGGGAGCAGGCCGTAGTGCACGGTCTCCGGATCGCCGAGCGGCCGGCCCTCGGCCACCTTGGTGGGGTCGATGTCGCCGACCAGGTCACCGACGCTGGTGTCCGGGGTGGCCAGCTTCTCGCCGTAGCGTTCGTCGCGGTGGCGCCAGGTGATCGGGAGGTCGTCGCCGAGCTCGGCGGCGAGGGCGCGACAGCGTACGCAGATGGGGTTGAGCGGGTCGTCGTGGATCTCACATCCCTCGACGACGGGCTGCCACTCGTCGAGCAGGTTCACCAGCGTCCGCATCAGACGCGTCTTGCCCTGCCCTCGCTCCCCGAGAAGTACGAAGTCGTGTCCGGCCAGCAGGGCGCGTTCCAGCTCCGGAAGCACCGTTTCGTCGAATCCGACGATGCCCGGAAACGCGGTCTCACCGGCACGCAATGCACCGATCAGATTATTCCGAATTTCCGCTTTGACACCTCGTGCGACGTATCCCTGGGCCTTCAGTTCGCGGGCGGTTTTCGTAACGGGCGGTGAGGATTGAGTCACGTCTCGACAGTACGCGGTGGGCAAACCGGACCTCAGAACGTGGCGACAATCACGTTTGAGCGTGAGTGGGCTTGCAATCCACGCCGACGGTCTGCCTAACGTCCTTGGGCCAACTGAATAGCCATTCGACGGAAACGCCTAGTCCCGCCACCGTCGCTTGGTGTCCTGTTGTCGACTTCGATGTTTCTGGCGGGAACGGGGGACCCACCCGTGAGGCGATCGGCCACCACCGACCGCCACGCAACCGCACGGCCCTCCGTGCTCGGGGTGTAGTCGCCCATCTGGGCGGCGGGGCACCTTCCTGCCCTAACCCGACAGCTGACTCCGTAGGCGTGGGAAGGAATTTCGCCATGCCTAACCGCACAAAGGCGGGGCGTCTGCTTGCCCTGCCACTTGCTACTGCCTTATCGGCTTCCGCGATATCGATGACGGGCCTCGCGGTCCAGTCGGGAACCAGCGCCGCTGACGCCGCGCTCAGCCATCGCGAGAAGAAGATCTTCCACGCCGTTCGGATCGCCCGTCGCCAGATCGGCGAGCCGTACGTCTACGGAGCCAACGGTCCCGGTGCGTTCGACTGCTCGGGCCTGACCTCCTACGCCTTCCACCGGGCCGGCTTCAAGCTGCCCCGGACGTCGAGCGCTCAGTACGCCCGCGTCCGCCACATCAAGAAGCGCAACATCAAGCGCGGCGACCTCGTCTTCTTCCACAGCGGTGGAGGCGTGTACCACGTCGCGATCTATCTGAAGCGCAAGCACGGCAACCGGATCATCCTGCACTCACCTCGCCCCGGCAAGACGGTCCAGCGGGACCCGATCTGGACCAGCAGTTGGTGGGCGGGCACCCTTCGTCGGCGCTGACCCGTCGGCGGCCTCGCGCCCTGCAGGGTGATGGTTCCCTCCCTCACCCTGCAGGGCGCCTCCGTCGGGCGGCACGCACCTCTCACGTAGTCCACATCGGCGCTGGTGCACACTGGCCCCCATGCTCAAATCCGGCTCCTCGACTGCCTTTCGACGGGTCGCTGTCATCGCCGCCGCCCTGAGTCTCGCCCTGGTGGCGTGCGGGGGTGGAGACGACAGCAGCAGCTCAGACGCGGAGAACAGCCGCAGCGGCACGACCCTGACCCAGGTGTCACCGCTGACCGGTCTCGATGCGCCCGACGGCTTCCCGAACCACCCGGTGATCGTGGTCAAGATCGACAACACCTCCTCGGCCGAGCCGCAGCTCGGTCTGCGAGACGCCGACATGGTCGTCGAGGAGTTGGTCGAGGGCGGCTCGACCCGGCTGGCGGCCTTCTTCTGGACCAAGACGCCGAACACGGTCGGGCCGGTCCGATCGATGCGGGCAAGCGACGTGGGCATCGTGACTCCTGCGAACGCTGTGATCGTCGCCTCCGGCGGCGCGCCCAAGACGGACAAGGTGATCAAGCAGGCGCACATCCAGACCTACACCGAGGCCACCGCCCCGGGGTTCAGCCGCGACTCCGGCCGGGCGGCGCCGTACAACCTGATGATGGATCTGGAGAAGCTGGCCGGCACCCTCAAGCCGGCCGAGGCGCCCAATCCCTATATGCCGTTCGGCGGTCCGGACGACTTCTCCGGCACCAAGCCGGCCGGCACGGTCCACGTACAGTTCTCCGGCGCCCACACGACGGTGTGGCACTTCGAGAAGGGGACCGGCTGGATCCGCGAGAACGGCCTCGCGCAGCAGGGCGACGACTTCGTGCCGGACAACCTGCTGACGCTGCAGGTGAGGCTCGGCAATGCGGGCTACCTCGACCCGGCCGGCAACCCGGTGCCCGAGACCAAGTTCTACGGCAAGGGATCAGGCGTGCTGTTCCATGACGGTAAGGCACTGCCGTGCAAGTGGAGCAAGGACGGTGCGAGTGCCGAGCTCCAGCTGACCACCAAACAGGGTCAGCCGGTGTCCGTGCCGGCCGGCCACACCTGGATCGAGCTGGTGCCGAAGCGGGGCGGCAAGGTCACCTACGGTCGCTAATCACCGGGCCTAGCCTCTGGTACGGCTGGGCTCGAAGATGTCGACGCCGGTGTCGGCGAGCGTACGAAGCCCGTTGAGGACCGCACCGATCACGACCTCGACATCGCGGCTGGTCTGCTCCGGATCGTCGGAGTCGGCGACCCACAGACCCGCACTCCCGAGGGCGCCGAAGAAGACCTGGGCGAAGGTCTCGGCGACCCGGTCCGGCGCCTCGAACTCGGCGAGCATGCCGCGCACGATGTCGGACATCAGGCCGTAGGTCAGGCGCTCCTCGGCCTCCCGCCAGCGGTCGAATCCGAGCCGGATCGGTCCCTCCTGGATGACGATCCGGCGATAGGTCGGGTCGCGGCAGACATCGAGGTAGCAGCGTAGGCCCGTCAGGGCGCGCTCCCACGGGTCGCTGATCTTGTCGATCCGCTGGGCGATCGTGGCCTGCGCCTTCTCCTCGATCTGGTAGAAGACGGCTTCGAACAGGGCCTGCTTGCCCTGGTAGTGGTGATAGAGCGCTCCCTTGGTCACTCGCGCCCGCGCGACCACCTCGTCGAGGCTGGTGCCGGCGTACCCCCGCTCGGCGAACAGCTTGGTGGCGCTGCGCACGAGCGCCTTGCGGGTGGTGGCGGAGTACTGCGCCCGTCGGGAGGTGGCGCGGGTCGCCGCCCGCAGCACCTTCCCCGAAGTCGCCATCCACACAGCATAGTGAGACGAACTTGAGGTACGTCACATACTCTCGGTTTGCCCGGGATCAGACACTCTCGACATACTGACGGTACGTACCGACGGTATGACGAGAGGAGCAGCCCCATGACCTGGGATGCCTACCACCGTCGCGATGCGGCGCTGCGCTCGGCGATCGCGGTGACCGACCGCCGCCGGGACGGACAGCTGCCATTCCACGAGGTCGACGCTGCGCACGCCGGGTTCGACACTCCCGCCGACCTGTTGCTGGCGCTGCAGATGCGCTGGCACACTCGGCTCGCGGGCCATGTCGATCGCGTGCTCGCCGACCAGCCGATGGATCTGCGGTCCGCGGTGATCGACGCGTGGCGGTCGGCAACCTCCGATCTGCCCGGAGTACGAGTGGTGCTGGACGCCCACGAGGCGGAGCCGGCGCTGCGTACCGCGCAGCGCAAGGAGCTGGCCTACCTCGCATCGGCAGCCGGTCTGGCCGAACTGGCCGATCCGGGTGCCGTGCCGATCGGGCGGGAGATCCGTTCGGCCGCCAGGCACGGGGCAGCTACTGACCTGGTTCCCGACCACCTGCCGTCCGGCTGGGTACGCCGGGTCCTGCAGGCGCTCGCGGCCTGATCCGACGTCGCCAGCCGTCTGGAAGGATGGCGGCGTGTCGACTGCACCGAGCGTTTCGCACTCCATCACCGTCCGTCTCGAGGTCCCCGCCGGAAGCACGGTGATCAGCCTGCTCACCAGTGCCGTCGAGCAGGCCGGCGGCGTGGTCACGGCGCTCGACGTGACGTCGTCGGCACCAGACCGGCTGCAGATCGACGTCACGTGCGCGGCCAGCGACACCAGCCACACCACGAAGATCGTCGACGCCCTGAAGGCGCTGCCCGGCGTCACCGTCCACAAGGTCTCGGACCGGACGTTCCTGATGCATCTCGGTGGCACGATCGAGATGCAGACCAAGCACCCGATCCGCAATCGCGACGACCTGTCGATGGTCTACACGCCCGGAGTCGCCCGGGTCAGCGAGGCGATCGCGGCGAACCCGGAGGACGCGCGCCGGCTGACGATCAAGCGCAACTCGGTGGCCGTCGTGACCGACGGATCGGCGATCCTGGGACTCGGCAACCTGGGCGCCGCCGCGGCGCTGCCGGTGATGGAGGGCAAGTCGGCGCTGTTCAAGCGGTTCGGCGACATCGACGCCTGGCCGCTGTGCCTCGACACCCAGGACGTCGACGAGATCGTCTCGATCGTCGCGGCCATCTCACCCGGCTTCGCCGGCATTAACCTCGAGGACATCTCGGCGCCGCGCTGCTTCGAGATCGAGGCCCGGCTGCGGGAGCGCCTGGACATCCCGGTGTTCCACGACGACCAGCACGGCACGGCGATCGTCGTCCTCGCCGCGCTGACCAACGCCCTGCGCGTCGTCGGCAAGCGCCTTGCCGACATCCGGCTGGTCATGTCCGGCGCCGGTGCTGCCGGCAGCGCGATCCTCAAGCTACTGCTCGAGGGCGGACTACGTCAGGTCGTCGTCGTGGACATCGACGGCATCATCCACCAGGGCCGCCCGGGGCTGGACGAGTCGCTGCAGTGGATCGCCGACCACACCAACGCCGACGGCATGACCGGCACCTTGCGAGACGCCATCCACGGCGCGGATGCCTTCGTCGGCGTCTCGGCGCCGAACCTGCTGACCGGCGACGACATCGCGAGCATGGCGGACCAGGCGATCGTCTTCGCGCTCGCGAATCCGACTCCCGAGATCGACCCGGTGGTCGCCAGCCAGCACGCCGCGGTGGTCGCGACCGGACGGTCCGACGCACCGAACCAGATCAACAACGTCCTGGCCTTCCCGGGAGTATTCCGAGGACTGCTGGACGCCCACAGCCGCTCGATCGACAACGCGCTGATGGTCGCCGCGGCCGAGGCGATCGCGTCGGTCGTGTCCGAGGACGAGCTGAATCCGCACTACATCGTGCCGTCGGTGTTCAACTCCGAGGTCCATCACGCGGTGGCCGCTGCCGTACGCGAGGCGGCGCAGGCCGGATCGGCGACGAGCTAGCCGTCGGTCTGACTGAGCCGGCCGAGCTCCGCACCGAGCGCCTCGCGGATCGCCGACGCCAGCTCCTGTTGGAACACCGTCACCACCGCCTGGCCGGCCACCGGCACGAGCGCCTCGATGGCCCGCAGGACACGGGCCCACTCGTCCTCGGGCATCCCGGCCTCCGCGAACGGGCGCCAGATCTGCTCGCGTACCCGCGACACGAACTCCCGGGCGATCGCCGAAAGGTGGTCGGAAAGCACCGGAAGCAGGTCGATCACGCTGTCCGGATCCAGCCCGAGGGCGATCGCCTGCGCGCCGGCCCGGACGACACTCGGCTGCCGGAGCAACAGCCGGTCGTCGTCGATCCACTCGGCGAGTCCCAGGTCGACGATCCGGTCGACCAGGGAGTCCTCGCGGTCGATGCCGGCCATCGCGGTCAGGGTGTCCCGGGTGATCTCCTCCGGCTGCTCCTCGACGCCGACCGGGCTGTCCAGCCGTCGCAGCAGGTCGAGGGCGTGGCCGGCGAGGCCGGGGCCGTGCTCACGCATCGCCCGCTCGACCGCCGACAGGGTGTAGCCGCGGTCCAGCAGCTCGCGGACCAGCAGCAGCCGATGCACGTGGTCGCGGTTGTAGTAGCCGGTCCGGCCGGCCAGCCGAGGAGGTGGGAGCAGTCCGCGGCTGGCGTACGCGCGGACATTGCGCACCGTCATGCCGACCCGGGCGGCCAGCTGGTCGATCGTCAGGTCGGTCGATCCGTCGCCGGTGGCGGTGACCGATCGGGGCTCGGCGTTCATGTCACATCAAGGATGTCAGATGGACGGGTACAGCTCCGTGGGGTCGAGATGCCACCATTGAGGCATGCCCGGCGAGCGACCCCGCGATCCACACCAGGAGCACAGCGACCCGACCAGCGAGCTGCCCGAGGATCGACCGGGCGAGCCGATCAGCAGTGACGGGGAGACTCCGTCCTACTCCGGCCGGCTGCTCGTGGCGTCGCCGACCCTCCGGGATCCGAACTTCGCGCGGACCGTCGTACTGATCCTGGACCACGACCACACCGGCACGCTCGGGGTCGTACTGAACCGGCCGCTCGAGGTCGAAGTGCGTGACGTCCTGCCGGACTGGACCGGGGACGTCAGCGCGCCGAGCTCGCTGTTCGGCGGCGGGCCGGTCGCCACCGACTCGGCCCTCGCGATCGGAGTGCTGACGCCGTCGGCCGACGAGGCGCCGTTGGGATGGCGGGCGATGTACGGCCGGGTCGGGCTGGTCGACCTGGACACGCCGGTCGAGGTGCTGACCGGGGCGCTGACCGGACTCCGGATCTTCGCCGGCTACGCGGGCTGGTCGCCGGGTCAGCTCGAGGACGAGATCGCCGAGGGCTCCTGGCTGGTCGTCGATGGTGTCGATGACGACCTGACGACCGAGGCGCCGGTCGGGCTGTGGTCCCAGGTGCTGCGACGGCAGCCGGGCAACGTCCGGCTGCTCGCCACCTGCCCCGAGGACCCGTCCCAGAACTGACCCGGCGCCCGGCCGAGCCGGTCAGGTCGCGAGCCGCTGGTAGGGCACCGGCGGCATCGTCAACGGCAACGCCGCCAGTCGCATCAGCTCGAGTGCGTTGTCGTCACCGGCGGTCTTGTTGAGCCGGAGCCGGCCGCAGTCGAGGCAGCGGTGGACGAGGACCCAGCGACCCTCGCCGCGGACTGTGACCGCGATCGGCTCCATGCCGCCGGGACACTTGGCCTCCCGGTCACCGGGCGCGTTGCGGTCGAGGTGCCGAGACCACAGGCATTGGGGACAGTGATTGCGATGAGCGGTTCCGGGTGCGTCGAGTGATACGGCTACGCCGCAGTGACCACACCGGAACGAACGTGCGAAAGCCAATCCATTGAACCTTTCAGAGGGCAGACCTGCGTGCGGATGGACATGGCCGCCTCCTTTCAGTCGTACGGACAGCTGCGACGCGATCTCACTACGGGCCGGTGGTGAAGTCAATTGGTTTTCGGAGACAACCCGACTGGCCCCCTCGGTCGTCTTATGCATGACGCTGCCACTCGAGGGGAGATCGCCATGTTCGGTCTGGCCGTCAAGAGACTTGTGTACTGCGGAGTGACGACGGTGCTCGGCCTGTCCGCTCTGTCCGGTGTCGCCGCATCCGCGGCCGCACCTGTCACCTGCGGGGGACGGGTCGCGACGATCGTCGGCACTGACGGGGCCGACGACATCGTCGGAACGCCCGGCAACGACGTGATTCAAGCCAAGAAGGGCTTCGACACGATCGACGGTCGGGGCGGAAACGACCTGATCTGCGGCGATGCGGGCGCCGACACGATCGCCGGCGGGGCAGGTGCCGACCGGATCCTCGCGGGAACCGGCGGCTACGTCGGCGACGACGAGGGCACCGGCACCTGGTTTGGCAACAAGGTCAACGGCGGGTCGGGCGACGACTCGCTGTCCGGAGGGCCGGACCACGACATCGATTGGCCGGACTTCGGTTCGACGCCCGACACGGTCTCGTTCCCCGGCGCCACCGGTCCGATCACGGTACGAGCCAACGGCACCGTGACCGGAGCGGGGATCGGCACCGACACGCTCGCCCCCGACTTCGAGCTCATCAACGGCACGCCGTACGCGGATCAGATGTCGACCGTGGGGACGCGCTCCGACCTCTCCGGGCTCGGCGGCAACGACCAGCTGCGTGTCCAGACCGGCCTGATCGACATCACTCTCGCCGGCGGTGACGGCGCGGATCTGCTCGACGGCCACGCTGCGACGAAGTGGATGGTGCTCCAGGGCGGGCCCGGCAACGATGCTCTCCTGGGCAGTGCCGGCGCGGATGACGCCAACCCGGGCCTCGGCGTCGACACCGTCGATCTCGGTAACGGAGCCGACTCGGTCTACGGCTACCCGGCGCTCGGACTCAGCGGTGCCGACTCGGTCCAGACCGGCGGCGGCAATGACAACATCCAGGTCTCCACCGACGATGGCGGAGCCCAGATCGACGCCGGCGCCGGCCAGGACACGCTGGAGTCGCTCGCGGGCAGCGGCGACTCGCGGGTGGATGCCACGGCAGGCACCTTCGAAGTCGGAGCTAGCGTCGTTCACTTCGCCGGGATCGAGCGCTACCGCCTCGGCGGTGACGACACGGCCAACCTGACGTTCATCGGCAGCGACGCACCGGAGACCGTCGGAATCGCCCCACCGCAGATCGGCAGCGCCAACCTCCTTCTCGGCGGCGGCAACGACAGCGTCCAGCTTCGTTTCGTCTTCGCCCAGAGCGTCCACGTCGCCGGCGGCGCCGGCAACGACGCCATCGAGGGCAGCTGGACCAACGACGACCTGATCGGCGGCGCCGGCGACGACACGATCAACGGGTCACGTGGCGACGCCGACCACTGCGAGGCCGAGCACGTGATCAACTGCGAGAGCTGACGGCGGATCAGCCGGTCGTGACGATGCCGTGGTCGAAGGCGAAGACGATCGCGGCCGCCCGGTCGCGGAGCCCGAGCTTGGCGAAGATGTGCCCGACGTGGCTCTTGACCGTCACCTCGGAGATCACCAGCGACTCGGCGATCTCGGTGTTGGTCCGGCCGCGTCCGATCAGCCGAAGCACATCGAGCTCGCGCGGCGTGAGCTCGTCGAGGGTCGGCGACCGGCGGATACCGCCGGTGGCCGCCTCGCGATAGGTCGCGAGCACCCGGCCGGTCACGGCGGGGTCCAGCCAGGACTCGCCGCACGCGACGGCACGGACCGCCTTGATCAGCTCCTCGGCCGGACTGTCCTTGAGCAGGAAGCCCGCGGCTCCGGCACGTAGCGCGCCCGAGAGCAGCTCGTCGTCGTCGAAGGTGGTGAGGACCAGGACGGGTGGGCCGTCGGCTCGATCGCGAACCCGCCGGGTCGCCTGGATCCCGTCGAGCCGCTTCATCCGCAGGTCCATCACGACGACGTCGGGCGTGTGCGCGTCGACCGCGGTCTCGACCTCGTCGCCGTCGGCGCACTCGGCGACGATCGCGAATCCGTCCTTCCGGCGCAGGATGCGGCGCAGCCCCGAGCGGACGAGCTCCTGGTCATCGACCAGCAGTACGCGTAGGGCACCTGCCTCCGGACCCATCTCGTCCCTCCGGTTGCTTCGATTCGTCCTCCGGCCTCGGCAGCGTCACCGCCACGTGCCAGCCGGTGCCGTCCGGCCCGGCGTCGAAACCGCCGCCGAGCAGCTCGACCCGCTGCCGCATGCCACGCAGTCCCGATCCGCCGTTGCCGTCCGGCCCCAGCAGTACAGCGTTGCGGCCGGCCGGCATCGCGTTGCGGACGGTCAACCGTACGGGGTTGGCGGTCAGGTCGAGCTGCGCGTCCACCTCGGAGCCGGCCGCGTGCTTGACCGCGTTGGCCAGCGACTCCTGCATGATCCGGTAGAGATCCAGACCAGCCGCGGGCGTCACGCAGCCGGGGTCGCCGCGAATCGTGTACTTGACCGTGGCGCCGGTCGCGCGGACGTCGTCGACCAGCTTCTCGATGTCGTCGATGGCCGGCAACGGGGCGGTGTTGCCGTCCGGCGACTCCAGCAGGCCGACCGTACGCCGGATGTCGCTCATCGCCTGCCGGCCGACCCGCTCGGCGTCCTCGAGTGCGTCGATCGCCTCTGTCACGTCCTTGTCGGTCGCGAGCACGTGACGGGCGGCCGTCAGGTGCAGCATCGTGACGCTGAGGGAGTGGGCGATGACGTCGTGGATCTCGCGAGCGATCCGCTGTCGCTCCTGGGTCGCGGCCCGGGCGACTCTGCTGGCCTGAGCCTCCTGAGTACGAAGCAGCAGCCGCTGCTGCCACTGCATCGCGAAGCCGCCGTCCCAGATGATCGTGATGCCGAGGCACCAGTAGAGCGAGCCCTTGAAGTCACCGAAGATGTCGAACGCGACCAGCGTGACCGCGGCCGCCAGCGCGATCGGGAGGCTCCATCGCACCGGGCTGGTTCCCGCCACCTCCGCAACCAGCATGACGAGGATGAACGGTGCGACCTCGGTTCCGCTCGACCAGGCCATCAGCGTCGCGACTCCGGCGATCACGATCGTCCCGAACAGGAGCGGGTGGACCTTCCGGCCGAGGAAGTGCTCGACCAGCCAGGGGCTCAGGATGGCGAGTCCGACCAGGGCTTCCCAGCCGGGCGGGATCAGGGCGTCGCTCTGGATGACGACGGCCAGCGTCGCCACGAACGCGCAGCAGGCGATGCCCCACGCCATCCACCATGGCCACTGCAGCTCGTTGGTGCTCTGCCAACGGCCCATGACCCAACGCAGCGAGTTCACGCCCACCAGCGTAAGGAGGATGGGCGAGCCGCACATCCCGCTACGGACGGTCTGCGACTCCGACCGTGGGCGGAGGCCAAGACTCGACTCCGGCACGCTGTCCGGGGCTCGCGTGCTTCCTAGCGTGTGCTGCATGACGACCGCGTGGAAGACCCAACACCGTCGATCGACCGTGATCCGCGAGGTGCTGACCCGGCTCGAGCGGACTCGCGACGGCCGGCTGCCGTGGCAGGAGGTGCCCGGCGCCGTCGAGGTCTTCGGCGAGCCGGGCGCGCTGCTCCGGGCACTTCAGCTGACCTGGTTCGCCCGCCTGACCGCCGCGCTCGACCTCGCCATGGAGGCCGGCGACTCCGACCCGGTCGAGGAGGTGCAGATGGCGTGGTACGACCTCGCCTGGCGTACTCCCGGCCTGCGCCGGGTGCTCGACGCGCATCAACAGGACCCCGCCGTGGCGCCGGGCCGCGTCCAGGAGTATCGGGCGCTCGCGGTCTCGGCCGGGCTCGCCACGCTCGACGAGCCGTCGGCGATCGCAGCCGCGCGCGGCCGTCAGCTCGTGACCGTGGGTCAGGCGGCTACGCCGGCACCGGCATCCGCGTGGGGGCCGTCGGTGCCGGCGATGCGGACCGGATGAAGCCGTACGTCCTGCTACTCCTGCAGGGCCGCCAGCACCCGGTCGGGAGTCATCGGCAGCGACCGGATTCGTACTCCGGTGGCCGCAAAGACGGCGTTGCCGATCGCGCCGGGCATGGTGCCGATCGCCGGTTCGCCGGCGCCCCAGGCGGGCTGGTCGGGCCGGTCGATCAGGATGCTCTCGACGTCCGGCACCTCGCTGAAGCGTAGGACCGAGTACTGCGGGGTGGGGTTGAAGCTGTTCTGCTCCCACACGACGCTGGTGACGCCCTGAGCGTTGTGGCGGATCTCCTCCTTCAGGGTCCGGCTGACGCCTTGCATCACGTTGCCCTCGATCTGGTTGCGCAGCCCGTCGGGGTTGATGATCAGCCCGCAGTCGTGGGCGACCACGACGCGACGCACGCGGATCACGCCAGTGCCGGTGTCGACCTCCACCTCGGCGTAGGTGGCGGCGTAGGAGAACTCGGTCTCGTACTGCTGGAACGAGAGGCCCGCGCCGACGCCGTCACCGCCTTGGGGCCGGCCGACCCAGGTGTCGCGGAGCGCCTCGACCACGGCGATCGCCCGTTGGTCATCGAGCGAGCGCGGCCGCAACTCCAGCGGGTCGGCTCCGGCAGCGGCGGCCAGCTCATCGAAGAACGACTCGTTGGCGAAGGAGTTGGAGAACCCGCCGAGCGAGCGGAGCGCGGTCGAGCGCAGGAACCGATAGCGCAGCGGGGCGGCCGGTGTGCCCGACGTCGGTCCGGTCGTCTCGAAGCTGCGGACGAGCTTGGCGATCGTCCGGCTGTTGGGGAAGTCGTACGTGACCGGCCCATTGCGGGTCGCCGTGTTGCCCGGCGAGTTCGGCAGCGCCGCCGGTAGTAGCCCCTTGAGCGACCCGGCCAGAAGGGTCCCGGCGTTCGAGTTCGGCCGGCTGTTGTGGGTCGGGGTACAGACGACGTGTTCCCAGGCCACGACCTCGCCATCGGTGACGCCGCCGCGCAGATCGTGGGCCATGGCCGGTCCGACCGGCTCCCAGCCGTGCTCGTTCTGCCGCGACCACTGCACGCGTACCGGTCGGCCGACCGCCTGCGACATCAGCGCCGCGTCGGCCGCGACGTCGTCGGCTCCGTTGTGGCCGTAGCAGCCGGCCGCCTCCTCGTAGATGACATGCACCGCTTCCACCGGCAGCCCAAGCAGATTGGCGAGCGAGCCGCGCAGCGGGTAGACGCCTTGGGTTCCAGACCAGACGGTCGCTTGGACCCCGGTGGCGCTGTCCGGCGTGTCGCGTACGTCGGCCACGCCGCAGGACGGACCCACCGACGCATGCATCTGGTTCGGCGAGAAGTAGCTCGCATCGACCCGCGTCTCGGCCCCTGGCAGGGCGGCATCGACGTCGCCGATCCCGACCACCTCGACCGATCGGTACTGGTTGGCCGGATCTCGCATGGCCTCGGGCAAGGTGTCCTGGGCGACCAGCGGCTGACCGCTGTCCCACCGGACCACGACGCCGGTCGAGGCCGCCGCGGCCTGAATCGCCGCCCATTCGGTCTCCGCCACGACGCCGACGAAGTTGCCTTGCTGCACGACGTCGACGAAGCCCGGAATGGCCCTCGCCCTGGTCAGCGACGCCGGATCGATCGACGAGAAGGTGGCGTTGCGGCCGGACGGACGGATCACCCGGCCGTGCAGCATGTGCGGCACCCGGACGTCTTGGACGTAGGTGAAGCGCGCCATCACCTTGTCCGGTAGCTCGGCTCGCGGGAGCTCCTCGCCGACGACCCGATAGTCGTCCGGTGAGGTCAGCGGGACGTCGGGATCGGCGACGAGGACGAGATCTGACTGCGCGAGCAAGGTCTCGTAGGTGACCTGGCGGTTGCTCCCGGCGACCCTGATGACGCCGTCCTCGGCGACGAGCCGGTCGCGCGGGACGCCCAGCCGCTTCGAGGCGAGACCGAGCAACGCCTGGAACGCCGTCGCAGCGGCCGCCCGCAGTTCTGGGCCGCCGTCCTGGATCGACTTGCTGCCGGCGGTGAGTCCTTGGTCGGGTGTCACTCTCGTGTCGCCCTGGACGTACTCGACCTTCTGCATCGACGTGCGCAGCTCTTCGACGACGATCTGCGACATCGCCGTGTGAGTGCCGGTGCCGAGCTCGACCTTGCCGCTGTGGATGGTGATCTGGGCGGGCGTCAGAACGAGCCAGGCCAGCGTGTCGTCGGCAGCGGTCTCGTCGATCCGAAGGCCATGCTTGGCGGCCGCGGCGGCCGACGACTGGGCTCCTTCAGCGACGACCGGACCGAGGGTGAACGCCACCGCGAGGGAGCCGGCCCCGGTCAGGAAGCTGCGTCGAGAGAGCTCGTTGACCGTCATGACAGGACCTCCTCCGCGGCCTGGCGGATCGCGCTGAGCATCCGCAGGTGGGCCCCACATCGACAGATGTAGTTGTCGTCCGAGCCGGGCTCCTCGCCGGACAGGAATGTCGCGACCTCGTCGCGGGACGGCACCGCCGTGTTGCCGGAGTCCTTGCGCTCCTGCAGCCAGCTGGCCGCACCCATGACGATGCCGTTGACGCAGAACGCGCATTGGGCGGCCTGCTGGTCGATGAAGGCGCGCTGCAACGGATGTGGCGAGCCGTTCGCGCCCAATCCGTCGAGGGTCGTCACGCTTGAGCCGTCCGGGACGCTCCGGATCGGGGTCACGCACGAGCGTCGGACCCGGCCGTCGACGAGCACGGAGCAGGCTCCGCATTGGGACACTCCGCAGCCGAATTTCGGGCCACGTTGATCGAGCTGGTTCCTCAGGATGTACAGCAGCTGTTCCCCGTCGTCAGCCACAGTCACGGTTCGGGTCTCGCCGTTGACGACGAGCGTGCGGGTCAGTGGAGTCGGCACGATGATCCCCTTCGAGGGTCGTGATGAGCGTTGCGGGCGCAGCCACCACCGGTCACGTGCCGACCCGAGGAAAGGCGGCCTTGGGTAGCTACGGACGAATTCGGTCAGGAGATTGTGAAAACCCGCAATTGATCGATCTGTTCAACGACCGGATGAAGCGCCGCGCCGCTGCGACCCGATCCCGGAGTCGTCTGACAGGATGACGCGGGTGCGATTCACAGCCGATCTGCACATCCACTCCCGCCACTCGATGGCCTGCAGCAAGGACGCCGATCTCGAGCACCTGACCTGGTGGGCCCGGCGCAAGGGCGTCACCCTCGTCGGCACCGGCGACTTCACCCATCCGGCGTGGTACGAGCACCTCCAGGAGCGGCTGGTCCCGGCCGAGCCCGGGCTGTACCGGCTGCGCGACGACATCGACCGCGAGGTCAGCCGTACCCTGCCGCCGAACCTCGCCGACCGCGACGTGCGTTTCATGCTGTCGGTGGAGATCTCCACGATCTACAAGCGCGCCGATCGGACCCGCAAGGTCCACCACCTGATCTATCTGCCCGACCTCGAGGCAGCCGCGCGGTTCAACCGCAGTCTCGGCCGGATCGGCAACATCGGCTCGGACGGCCGGCCGATCCTGGGTCTGGACTCGCGGGACCTGCTCGAGATCGCCCTCGAGTCGGGTGAGGGCGCCTATCTGGTGCCGGCGCATCTGTGGACGCCGTGGTTCGCCGTGCTGGGCTCGAAGTCCGGGTTCGACGCCGTCGAGGACTGCTACGCCGATCTGGCCGACCACATCTTCGCGGTCGAGACCGGCCTGTCCAGCGACCCGGCGATGAACTGGCGGCTCTCGTCGCTCGACCGCTATCGCCTGGTCAGCAACTCCGACGCCCACTCGCCGCCGATGATCGGCCGCGAGGCGACCGTCTTCGACACCGACCTGGACTACTTCGCCGTACGCCGGTCGCTCGAAACCGGCGACGGTCTGGCCGGCACCATCGAGTTCTTCCCGGAGGAGGGGAAGTACCACACCGACGGCCACCGCAAGTGCGGCGTACGGCTGACACCGCGCGAGACCGAGGCCGACGGGGGAATGTGTCCGGAGTGCGGCAAGCCGGTCACGGTCGGCGTGCTGAGTCGGGTCGAGGAGCTCGCCGACCGGCCCGACGGCTTCCGCCCCGACGGCGCTCCGGAGGTGCGAAGTCTGCTGCAGCTGCCGCTCGTCATGAGCGAGTTGCTCGGCGTCGGGCCCAAGTCGAAGCAGGTCACGGGTCAGATCGCCGCGCTGACCGCCGCCCTCGGGCCGGAGCTGGACATCCTGCAGGACGTCCCGGTCGACGACATCAAGGGCCATTCGCCGATGCTCGCCGAGGCCGTCGACCGACTGCGGCGCGGCGAGGTGATCCGGGAGGCCGGCTTCGACGGCGAGTACGGCGTCATCCGGTTGTTCGAGCCCGGCGAGCTGTCCCGGCTCGAGGCGGTGGCCGCCCCGGCCCTGTTCGAGGGGTATGAGCCAACCTCGACCCCGGGCGATGATCCGTCTCTTGTGGTCCGACGATCCGCCGAATCGCCACGGATCTTTGAAGCGGACCCCGCGGATGGTCGTGACACAAGTGATGGATCATCGAGGCCAGTCGGTGGGGCCTCAGCGGGAGACCGATCATCGCTGCCGGTCACGCTCGACGCCCATGCTTCGCTCCTCGATGGGCTGGACACTGATCAGCGGGTGGCGGCTGGTGCGGGTCGGGGGCCGTTGCTGATCATCGCCGGACCGGGGACCGGGAAGACGCGCACGCTGACCCATCGGATCGCGCACCTGGTCAGCACCGGCGAGGTCGACGCCGAACAGTGCCTGGCGGTCACGTTCACCCGCCGGGCGGCCGCCGAGCTGGCCGAGCGGCTCGAGACGCTGTTGCCGGAGCAGGCCGGCTCGATCACGGTGGCGACCTTCCACTCGCTCGGACTCCAGATCCTGCGGGAGCAGGCCGAGCGCGCGGGGCTGCGGCCGGACTTCACCGTGGTCGACCGATCGCAGCAGCGCGCGCTGGCGGCCGAGGCGTACGGCGAGCGCTACCGGCCGCTGCTGCGGGAGCGGAACCTGGTCGACTTCGACGAGCTGATCGGCCTGCCGGTGCAGCTTCTGGAGTCCGATCCGGAGCTGGTCGCGGCGTACCGCGAGCGGTTCGCGTTCATCAGCGTCGACGAGTACCAGGACGTCGACGAACAGCAGTACCGCCTGCTGCGGCTGCTCTCGCCGACCGACGGCGACCTGACGGTCATCGGCGATCCCGACCAGGCGATCTACCGCTTCCGCGGCGCCGATGTCGGGTTCTTCCTGCGTTTCGAGGAGGACTTCCCGACCGCGCGTACGGTGCAGCTCGGCCGCAACTATCGGTCCAGCGCACCGATCCTGTCCGCGGCCCGCCAGGTCATCGAGCCGACCACACTCGTACCCGATCGGGCGCTGCGGCCGGTCGGCCGCCACGGCACGGCGCCCGTCGGAGTGCACCAGGCTCCGTCGGAGGGAGCGGAGGCGGCATTCGTCGCGCGAACGATCGAGCAGGTGCTCGGCGGCGCGTCGTTCCATGCCTTCGACAGCGGCCGGGTCGACTCCGACGGCACCGACGGGCTGGACTTCTCCGACTTCGCGGTGCTCTATCGGACCGATCGACAGGCCCGGGCTGTGATGGAGGCACTGACCCAGGCCGGGCTGCCGTTCCAGAAGCGGTCGCACGACCGGCTGCTCGAGCGGCCCGGTGTCGAGGCGCTGCTCGAGGAGCTGGCCTTCGTGCCGGCGGAGCAGGCTTCGGCGCCGGACATACCCGGTCGGCTCCGTCGCGCCGCCGACGCGGTGCTCGAACGACTCCCGGTCGCCGAACGGGAGGACGCCGCCGCCGAGACGTACTCCGCGATCGAGCTGCTGACGCCACTGGCCGAGCGCTGCGGCGACGACCTGGCCGCGTTCCGAAGCGAGCTGGCGCTCGGCGTCGAGGTCGACACCTGGGACCCGCGCGCCGATCGGATCTCGCTGCTGACCCTGCATGCCTCGAAGGGTCTGGAGTTCCCCGTGGTGTTCATCGTCGGCTGCGAGGACGGCTTCCTGCCGATGCGATGGGGTAGCGGGTCCGACGACGGCGACGAGGAGGAGGTCCGGGAGGAGCGGCGGCTGCTGTTCGTCGGCATGACCCGCGCGCAACGCCATCTCTACCTGACCCATGCCGGCGAACGGTTGCAGCAGGGAGCGCTTCGGCAGCGCCGGCCGTCGCCGTTCCTCGACGCGATGGCCGCCGACGTGTACGAGCGGATCGGCGCCGCCGGACCGCGCCGCAGGCCGCGCGCCACGCAACTGCGCCTGCTGTAGTCAAGCGGTGGTGCGTCGGGAGATGGTGGACCGATGACCACCGACGAGCATTGGACGTCGCGGCAGCTGCCGCGCTGGTCGGAGCTGCGTCCGTTGTTGCGGTTGCGGACGCCGGAGCTGAATCCGACCCGGCGGCGGTTGGGTCGGGCGGTGACGATCGAGGATCTGCGGCGGGTGGCGAGGCGGCGGACGCCGCGGTCGGTGTTCGACTACACCGACGGTGCGGCCGAGGGCGAGGTCAGTCTGGCGCGGGCGCGGGCGGCGTTCGCGTCGGTGGAGTTCCGGCCACAGGTGCTGCAGGACGTGTCGACGGTCGATCCGACGACGTCGATGCTGGGTGTGCCGTCACGGCTGCCGTTCGCGTTCGCGCCGACCGGGTTCACCCGGATGATGCAGCACGAGGGCGAGTCCGCAGTGGCTCGGGTGGCGCAGCGCCGCGGCATCCCGTACGCGCTGTCGACGCTGGGCACGACCTCGATCGAGCGGGTCGCGGAGGCGGCGCCGCAGGCACGGAAGTGGTTCCAGCTGTATGTGCAGAAGGACCGCTCGGTCGGCGAGGACCTGATGCACCGGGCCACCGACGCCGGCTATGAGGCGCTGATGCTGACCGTGGACGCTCCGGTGCCGGGTGCCCGGCTGCGCGACGTCCGTAACGGGTTCGCGATCCCACCGGCGCTTACGGTGCGGACGATCGCCGATGCCGCGCTTCATCCGGCCTGGTGGATCAACCTGCTCACCACCGAGCCGCTGAAGTTCGCGACGTTCACCAGCTGGCAGGGAACCATCGCCGAGCTGATGGAGACACTGCTCGATCCGACCATGACGCTGGACGACCTCGAGTGGCTGCGGTCGAACTGGTCCGGACCCCTCCTGGTCAAGGGGATCCAGACCGTGGCCGACGCGAAGGCCGTCGTCGATGCCGGCGCCGACGGGGTCGTATTGTCCAACCACGGCGGCCGGCAACTCGACCGGGCGCCGGTGCCGCTACGGCTGGTCCCAGAGGTACGTGAGGCGGTCGGTGACCGGGCAGACGTGGTTGTCGACACCGGGATCATGAGTGGTGCCGACGTCGTGGCAGCGGTCGCCGCCGGAGCTCATTACACGCTGGTCGGCCGCGCCTACCTCTACGGCCTGATGGCCGGCGGCGAAGCCGGAGTCGACCGGGCCGCCGAGATCCTCGAAACCGAGGTACGCCGCACCATGGCCCTCCTCGGTGTCTCCAGCACCGACCAGCTGCAGCCGCATCACGTCCACATCGACTGACGTTCAGGGCGCCGGGAACCGGAATTCGGCCCGCTCGCCACCGAGTCGCCCGGTCACCGTCGCCGGTGCATGTCGCCGCAGGTCATTCCACCGGAGCACCAGGCTGCCCGGGATCGCGCCGCTGCCGTCGACGTCGACCCGAGACCGGACCGCTCCGGTGCGGCGGTTCCATTTCATCGAGCCGGAGACCGCGACATCGCGTACCCACCGCACGTCGGACAGCTTCCACCGGGCCACCGGATGGTCGCTGGTGAACGCTCCACCGATCGTGAAGAACCGGCCGCCCTGCAGTCCGACGCCGTGCCGGCCGGCCATGGTGTACCACCGGGCCAGCACGTCGGCGACCGTGGCCGCGGCGACCCGGGCGGTGCGCCGGCGTGGCCCGGTGTAGCCGAGGTCGGTGGCCCGCCGCGCGAAGGAGTCGACCAGGCGATTCTCGTGATAGCGCCGAGCGCACGTGGTGTCGCCGGCGTGCTTGGTTCGGACGAACCGCAGCACGATCCGCGAGGCGCACTGGTCGAAGTCGACGAGGGCACTGACATGGGTCATGTTCGCGACCCGGACGAAGGTCGATCGCGGGAAGGCCCGAGCCGTGGTCCGGGCGCCCTCCGACGATGTCAGCGAGTCGAGGTCGCCGGCCAGCACCAGGGTCGGCACGTTCGGATAGTCGGCGTGTCGTGGCACCGGGTGCACCCAGCGGCTCGGGGCCGGCCAGTGCAGGCAGTCGTCGTAGTAGCCGTACGGCGAGTGCACCCACTCCTGGACCGTGAACGGCGTGAAGACATGCGGCCGATTGCGCTCCAGCCGGCCGACCGACCGGTGGAACTGCGCCGGTCGCTGCGACGGCCGGTCGCGCATGTCGTAGGGCTGCGGATAGTCGTTGCAGCTGACCGCGGCATAGAGCCCTTCGGACCACCAGCGCACCGGACCGCCGCCGCCGACGTAGGTGATCTCGCGGGCCAGCCGCAGGAGCGGTCGCGCGTACGGGTGCGGACGCAGGACCGCCCGAGCGGCGGCGTCGAGCTCGCGATAGATGACCGGGCTGGTCGCGGCGCCGGTGACCAGGTCGATCAGCATGTCGACGTTGACGACGACCGGGCGCACCACGCCGTCGGCGTTCGGGGCGCTGCCCGAGATCGGGTGGTGGCGCAGCAGCCGGGCCAGTCGCGCGATCCGGTGCAGCGGGCTGCTAGGGCGATCGGCGCAGGTCGGACTGCGGCGGCAGGCGAGCCGGAACGCCGTCCGCAGGGCGCGATTGGTGTCGGTGTACCAGGGGTCCGTGCCGCCGACGAAGTACGCCGCGTCGAGGATCAGGGTCCGCAGCCGCTTCGGATGGTGCACGGCGAAGGTCTGGGAGAAGAACGTGCCGTAGGAGTCGCCGTAGAGGTCGATCTTGTCGATGCCGAGGTGGTCGAGCACGGCCACCAGGTCGCGGGCGGCGATCTGCGAGCCGTAGAGGTCGGAGGCGCGACCGAGCTGGCGACCACATCGGCCGACGGCCTGCTCGTAGTCGCCCTGGTAGGACTGCAGCCGCCGGCAGTTGATCGGCTCGGACTTGCCGGTGCCGCGATTGTCGACGATGAGCAGTTGGCGCCGGTCGAGCAGCGGTCCGAACAGATCTCGGTAGTAGGCCCGGCTCCCGGTCGATGAGTAGCCGGGGCCGCCCTCGACAGCGACGATCGTGCCGAGCAGCGGCCGCTGGACCTGACGCCTCGGAAACAGCTCGTACGCGATCCGGATCGAGCCCGCCGCGGGGTGCTGCCGGTCGAGCGGCACCCGGATGTGGCCGCATCGGGGCCGGGCCGCGAAGTTGCAGCCGCGGTCCAGCCGGGCGGCCAGCCGATCCCGGTCGCCGCCGTCGTCCGCCGCCCGGGGAGCGGCGGCGGCCACGGCCGGTGGCAGCAGCACCAACGCCACCAGGATCACCATCGCCGTCGAGATCGGGCGCCCGCGCATCGTGCCTCCTGCCGCCGAGGTGGAGACAGACTACGCGGTCGGTCCGGTGTCACCGGATGATTCGCCGGTGCCGTCGGAGAGAGGTACGAGCTTGCGCTGGCGCCGTCGATAGGTCGCGACGCGGTCGTAGCCGGCCTGGGCGATCTGGTGGCGGAGATCGGCGTTGCCGACCGCGACGTCGGCGACCCGGTGGGCGTCGGAGCCGAGCGTGACCGGCACGCCGCGCTCGCGCATCGCGGGCAGCACCCCGACGGCCGGATAGATCTCGTTGACCGGCTGGCGCAGTCCGGCGGAGGAGACCTCGACGGCCAGGTCGTGGGTGGCGGCTGCGTCGATCAGCCGGTCCTGGAACTCCGCCATCCGGTCGGGGCGGGTGCCGGTGATCTTGACCAGGTCGATATGGGCGAGCACGTCGCACAGCCCGGAGGCGGCGAGCCCCTCGACCGCAGCGGTGTAGTCCTGCCAGACGTCCTCGGGATCGAGCCGCTCCCACTCCGCTGCGACCGCCGGATCGTCGTAGGCGTCGAACATCCAGGCTCCGAGGTTGTGGACCGACCCGAGCACCACGTCGAACGCGTAGTGCGCGACGACGTCGATCAGCGCCTCGATCCGATTCGGCCACCAACCGAGCTCCAGACCGACCAGGACGGGCAGTCCGTCGGCTTGGGCCTGCCGGAGGCCGAGTACGTAGTCGTCCAGGTCGGCGCCCTGCTCCTCGTCGAACACCCGGTCCATGTGGCTGCGTAGCTCGGCGCGGGGATCGTCCTGCCAGGCGTCGCCGAGCAGGTCGCGGGCCTGCCGGAAGCGTTCGAGGTGCTCGGTGACGGCGATCGTTGTGACGCCACGGGCGGCAGCCTGGTCGCAATAGGCCTCCAATCGGCCGCGCTCGACCCGGAGCGGTCCGGCGCCGTGCTCCCACAGGTGTGTGTGCAGGTCGATCATTGGAAATCCCGCGAGGTGGTACGGGCCGCGAGCGGCAGGCGTTGCAGGCCGTCGGCGACCAGGTTGGTGACACCGTCGGCCCGCTCGACCCGGCCCCGGACGATCAGGGCGGCCGACCCGCGGGCGATCCGGCGATAGCGCTGCCACAGGCCCGGGGAGCAGACCACGTTGGTCATCCCGGTCTCGTCCTCGATGTTGAGGAACGTGACTCCGCCAGCGGTCGAGGGTCGCTGCCGATGCGTCACCACGCCGCCGATGCGTACCCGAGTGCCCGGCTCGACGGTCGTCAGCTGCTCGGAGGTCAGGATGTTGCGGGCGGTGAGGTCGGCCCGAAGATGCCCGATCGGATGGACGTCGGGCGAGATCTTGGTGGCCCACAGATCCGCGATGGTGCGCTCGACGCCGCTCATCCCGGGCAACTGCGGAGGCGGCCCGGCGCTGTGGACGCCGGCGAGATGACCGGACCGTACCTGGGCCGCCTGACCGGCCTGCCAGAGCGCCTGGCGAAGCGACAGGCCGAACGGCTCGAACGCGCCCGCGGTCGCCAGTGCCTCGACCTGGGCAGTGGTCAGACCCACCCGGCGGACCAGGTCGGCCATGTCGGTGAAGGCACCGTGTGCCTGGCGCTCGGCCACGATCCGGGTCGCGATCGTCTCGTCGATCGACGTCACCTGGGTCAGCCCGAGCCGGACCGCGAACTCGCCGTCGCGCCGATGCTCGGTCGTGTCGAACGGCGCCTCCGGGTCGAACTCGCCGACCGGCTTCTGCACCCGGTCCACGCAACTCTCCATGCCAGTCGGTCGGCAGGGGTAGGCCACCGGCTGCCCGGACAGCGGCTCGAGCTCGGAGTCGACTCCGGAGCGCATGATGTCGGGCCGGCGTACCTCGACGCCGTGCCGACGGGCGTCGGCGACCAGCGACTGCGGTGAGTAGAACCCCATCGGCTGCGACCGCAGCAATGCGGCGAGGAACGTCGCGGGGTAGTGCAGTCGCAGCCAGGTCGAGACGTAGACCAGCAGCGCGAAGCTGATCGAGTGGCTCTCGGCGAACCCGAAGTTGGCGAACGCCTCGATCTTGGTGTAGATCTCGTCGGCCATGTCGCCGGTGATGCCGTTGTCGGCCATGCCGGCGTAGAGCTTCTCCTTCAGCGACGAGATCTTCTCGACGCCGCGTTTGGACCCCATCGCCCGGCGCAGCAGGTCGGCGTCGTCGCCGGAGCAGCCGCCGACCGCCATGGCGATCTGCATCAGCTGCTCCTGGAAAAGCGGCACTCCGAGCGTGCGGTCGAGCACGTGCTCCAGCTTGGGATGCAGGTAGGTGATGTCCTCGCGGCCGAGCTTGCGCCGGATGTACGGGTGCACCGCGCCGCCTTGGATCGGCCCCGGCCGGATCAGCGCCACCTCGATGACCAGGTCGTAGAACTCGCGCGGTCGCAGCCGGGGGAGAGTGCCGATCTGGGCCCGGCTCTCCACCTGGAAGACCCCGATCGAGTCGGCCCGGCAGAGCTGGTCGTAGACGCCCTTCTCCTCCTTGGGAACGTTGTCGAGATCCCACTCCTCGCCGAGGTGGTGCTTGACCAGGTCGAAGGTGTGGCTCAGCGCGGACAGCATGCCGAGACCGAGCAGATCGAACTTGACCAGTCCCATCCAGGCGCAGTCGTCCTTGTCCCACTGCAAGACGGTGCGGTTATCCATCCGGGCCGGCTCGATCGGGCACACCTCGCCCACCGGCCGGTCGGTGAGCACCATGCCCCCGGAGTGGATCCCGAGGTGGCGGGGGAACCGCAGCAGTTGCTCGGCCAGGTCGATCACCGGCCCGGGGATGTCGTGGTCGGTGCTGGTGCCGACGACACCCCACGAGTCGACCTGCTTCGACCAGGCGTCCTGCTGACCGGTGCTATGGCCCAGCGCCTTGGCCATGTCGCGGATCGCGAGCTTCGGCCGGTACGTGATGACGTTGGCCACCTGGGCGGCGTTGCGCCGGCCGTAGACCTCGTAGACGTGCTGGATCACCTCTTCGCGACGACCGGAGTCGAAGTCGACGTCGATGTCGGGCTCCTCGTCGCGGGTGATCGACAGGAACCGCTCGAACGGCAGGTCGAAGAAGATCGGGTCGACCGCGGTGATGTCCAGCAGGTAGCACACGACCGAGTTGGCGGCCGAGCCGCGACCCTGGCAGAGGATGTTGTGACCCTTCGCGTACGTGACGATCTCGTGCACGATCAGGAAGTAGCCGGGGAAGTCCTTCTCCTCGATGACCTGCAGCTCGCGCTCGATCCGCTTGTCGACCGACAGGTCGGTGCCGCGCGGGCCGAACTTCTTCTCCGCCCCGAGCCAGACCAGCTCGCGCAGCCAGGTCATCGGGGTGTGCCCGGGTGGGACCCGCTGGCGGGGGAGCTTCGGAGACGCCTTGCGCAGGGGGAAGGCCAGCTCCTCGGCGAAGGTCACCGACTGCGCGACCGCGCCGGGGTAGCGCGCGAACCGGGCGGCCATCTCAGCACCGGACCGCAGGTGCGCCCCACCGGAGGCCGGCAGCCAGCCGTCCATCTCGTCGAGGCTGCGCCGGGCGCGGACGGCGGCCAGGGCGCCGGCCAGCTTCCGGCGGTGCGGCGCGGCGTAGTGGACGTTGTTGGTCGCGACGATCGGCAGCCCGGCCGCGACGGCGAGCGCGGCCAGCGCGTCGTTGTCGGTGGTGTCGCGGGGATGGCCGTGGTCGAACAGCTCGACCGCCACGTTGTCCCGCCCGAACAGCGCCGTCAGCCGGTCCAGCTCGTGGGCCGCGGCCGCCGGACCCGCCGTGGCCAAGGCCTGCCGGACCAGACCCTTGCGGCATCCGGTGAGGATCAGCCAGCTCCCGTCGCTCTGCTCGGCGAGCTCCTCGAGGTGGTAGACCGGGCGGCCCTTCTCGCCACCGCGCAGGTGCGCCTCGGTGATGGCGCCGGCCAGGCGGTGGTAGCCGGTCTGCTGCCGGGCGAGCGCCAGCAGGTGGCTGCCCTCCGGGTCGGCGATGCCGTTCTGCGGTGTCGTGAGGTCCAGGGAGAGCTCGGCGCCGAAGATCGTCTCCAGCGGATAGTTCTCGGCCGCCTCGGCCAGCCGGACCACGCCGTAGAACCCGTCGTGATCGGTCAGCGCCAGCGCCCGCAGGCCGAGGTTGACGGCCTCCTCGACGAGCTCCTCGGCCGGGCTGGCGCCGTCCAGGAAGCTGTAGTTGGAGTGGCAGTGGAGCTCGGCGTAGGGCACGACCGGACCCGCCGGCGGCTTCGCCTTGTGCGCCGGATCCGGGTCGTAGGCCGGGCGCTTGCGTGACCAGGCCGGGCCGTCGCCGCCGTCGACTCCCGACGGTGTGTCGTCCGGACGCCGACGGCCGGAGAGCTTGCGCTCCAGCTCCGACCAGGGGATCGGCGGGTTGTTGTAACCCATCCTTCGATGATCGAACACATGTTCGAATGAGTCAAGCTCGGTCGGGCCATAGTTCTTCTCGTGGCGGCAGCCTTCGGTCTGGTCGTCCTGATCTAGTCGCTGAGCAACTCGTGCCGAGGCTCGGGCGCACCCACCGAGGTCGCCGACGTGCCGCGGCGGACGAACTCGCGACCGGCCGGCCAGCGGGCGACGTACTGATCACCGGTCGCGTCGTCGTAGCGGATGACGGTGATGTCGTCGGCGTCGACGGCGAACAGATGGAACCGCCCCGGCTCCGGACTCCAGCCGAGGCTCTCGGCCACCGCCTCGGCGTAGCGGAGCTGGACGGCCGGGTCGCCGGTCTCGACGGCGCGGCCGCGCACCTTGAACTCGCCGTCTCGACCGTCGCGACTCGTGACGATGTTGTGCACAAGCAGTCGCGGGTCGCGGATCAGGTCGCGAGCTTTGGTCGACTGCCACAGCATGGACAGCCAGAGGTCGCCGTCCATCAGAAAGGGCTCGACCGGGCTGAGTCGCGGGGTCCCGTCCCGCCGGATGGTCGCCACCAGCACGACGCCTGGCTCGACCAGGCGACGCCGTCCGAGCTCGGCCAGTTTCGGTTGTCGCGACTCCAGCTCCGACCAGCGCATGAATCCTGCGTACCGGACGCTGCCGACACTCTTCGAGCGGTCGATCAGACGTACAACGCCATGATTTGTCAGGTTCGGGGCTAATCTCCGCAACGCGAAGTCATCCGCTGCGGGTGAAGCCGGGCCCGACTGTGCGCGGCCATGATCGGGACGAGGGTCCGTCTAGGGAGGATCGATGACCCAATACGCAGAACCAGAAGGCTCCACTTCAGCCACGGATTATGACGAGCCAACCGGCTGGGTCGGGTGGATCGTCTTCGCTGCCGTCATGATGATCATGCTCGGCTGCTTCCATGCCATCCAGGGTCTGGTCGCTCTCTTCGACGACCAGAAGTTCCTGGTCACCGACAGCGGCTTGATCGTGTCGGTGGACTACACGACATGGGGCTGGGTACACCTGATCGGCGGCATCATCATCGCGTTGGCCGGCATCTCGCTGTTCGCCGGCCGGATGTGGGCCCGTGTGGTCGGCGTGATCGCGGCGCTCGCAAGTGCGATCGTCAACATCGCGTTCTTGTCGGCCTACCCGATCTGGTCGACCATCATGATCGCGCTGGACGTCCTGATCATCTGGGCGCTCACCGTTCACGGTGCGGAGATGAAGAAGGTCTAACTCGCTGCATGCAGTGGCACCGCTCGATCACGGTCGGGCGGTGTCGCGGCATGTCTCGCCTCAGTCGCGAAGCTCGCGGTCGTCCAGGTGGGCGCCGTAGAACGCGGTCTGCCGGGCCATCAGGGTGCGCATCGGCGTGTCACGGGAGACGCCGTAGACCGTTCCGGGGAAGTCCAGAGCCCGCTGCACCTCCCAGAGCTCGGCGTGGCGATCCGGCGAGAACGACTGCGCCGGGTCGCCGACCGCGATCCAGCCGATCGGCAGCGTGCTGTCGGCCGCCAGCTTCGAGCCGACGTGCAGCACGCTGTTGATCCGAAGCTCCGAACGGGTCCCGGCCACCGCGCCCGGAAAGACCGACGCTCCGGTCGCGACGAACACCTCGTCCTCGAGCGTCGCCCCGTTGACGTGGGCGTGCGGTCCGATCAGTACTGCGTCGCCGATGGTCGCCGGATGACTGGCCCGACCGCGTACGAGCGCGTTCTCCATCACGACGACGTCGTCGCCGATCCGTACCTCAGCGTCCTCGGCGGTCAACACGGCGCCATGGAGTATCCGGGCTCGCTCGCCGAGGACGACGGCGCCGCACAGCACCGCCGACGGCGCGACGTACGCGGACTCGGGTACGACGGGCCGCTGGCCGCGATGCTCGATCAACATGCGGCTCAGACCACGAACCGGCTGTGTAGATCCGCCAGGGCGGCGTCGGTCATGCCGGCCGGGCCGCGCAGGTAGGTCTCGATGCCGCCGTAGTCGTTGTCCAGCTGATCGAGCGCCTCGGCCATCGCCCAGCGCGGTGAGCTCAGCATCCCCTCGGCGGCCGGTCGCGTCACACCGAGGCCGACGATGATGTCGACGACCTCCGGAACGTGCTCGGCGGACTGGAAGCGCCCGGTCAGCTCGTAGTCGTCGAGCACAGTCTCCCGGTCGACGCCCAGCCAGGTCAGCAGCAGGGCCGCCGAGATGCCGGTCCGGTCCTTGCCGCCGGCGCAGTGGAACACGGCGGGTGTGCCGTCGGCCTCGGCGAGCGCGGTCAGCAGGGTGCCGAAGACCGGTCCGCCCTGGGCGAGCATCACCTGGTACTCGTCGAACAGCCAGCGCTCCCCGTCGACGCGCTCGCGCAGTCCCGACAGGTCTGGCACGTCGGTGAACCGGGTTGGCATCGGCAGTCCGCGAGCGGGTCTCGGGCCCGGCTCCTGCTCACGTTCGTCGTCGCGACGCAGGTCGAAGATCGCGCGTACGCCGAGATTGTCGAAGGCGGTGAGGTCGTCGGCCGTGAGCCGGTGGAGGCTGCTCGACCGGTAGAGCAGACCCCATCGGGTCGAGCCTCCGGACGCGGTCGGATAGCCGCCGAGGTCGCGGAAGTTCAAGGTGCCGACGAAGCGGATCCGGCGCTCGGCCGCGACCAGTCGAGTGCCGTCGTAGGACACCGAGACGTAGTGCCGGCCGGTCCCGACGCCGGTGAGCAGGGCCGAGCTCTCGCCGGCCGGCACGCGGAGCACGGGCGTGTGGGCCGCCGCGTCCGGAGTGGGACCGATGCCGATCTCGACGTCGGTGTCGTAGGGCGGCTCCCAGCGGATCGTCAGGCTCTCGGGCTGGTCGGCTTCGACGTCGATTCGGGTCAGCACTGGGTCCATGTCGGCGATCGTAAACGGCGGGTAGGTCAGTCGTAGCTCGCCTCGGTCCACCACTGCCGGTTCTCGACGGTGAGCAGCCAGGCACTGCCGTCGACCCCGACGATCTGGAACCGGGCCAGCCGGCGAGCCGCGTCGGTGTCCCACCAGCGCTCCTCGACCGGCCAGGGTCCGGTCCAGGCCGCGACCGGCTGCAGCCGATCCGGCGACCGGCCGTCCGGGCAGAACTGGGCGGGCTCACCGGTCAGCGTTCCGCGGCTGCTCACGCCGACCGGCCGGCCGTCCACCGCGACGACGATCGCCGGCCGCGGCTGGGGGAACACCGTCGTGGGCAACGGCGTGGGGAGACTTCCCGGCCACGGCGGCTCGACCGGACGGCTGGGCAGTGGCCGGTCGCCCCACGGCACGAAGGTCTGCCGGTCGGCCGGACCGCGGCCACCACTCGGGACCGCGACCGCGACCGCCTCGTGGCCCAGCATGCTCTGCACCCGCGCCAGCGCGCGATGGATGTGCTCGTCCGGACCGCCGCCCCACAGGCCGTCCGCATGGACACCGATCGGATCGACCTCGTCCGGCTCCAGCCACACGCTCACGACGGCGGAGTCCAGGTCACCGGCGGCCGGGCCGACGCCCTGGAGCTGCCAGCGCACCCGATCGACGATGTCGGCGGCGTCGAACCACCGGGGGTGCAGCCAGCGTCGCTCGGGGCCGGCGCCGGACTCCGTCGTCACCCGGATCCGGACGGTGGTGCACACCAGCCCGTGCCCGGCGAGGTCGGCGACGAACCGGTCGGCGCTGTCCCGGATGGCGAACGCGACCTGGTCGACCCGGTCGACCGGCGGCTCGAAGTCGACATGGTGGTTGAGCTCCGGCGGCGGCTGCCGCGCCACTACAGGCTGGCCGTCCAGGCCACAGGCCAGCCGGTGGACGAACGCCCCCTCCGGACCGAACCGGGCCAGCACGTCGGTGGGGGAGAGCGAGGCGAACGCGCCGAGGGTACGCAGGCCGAGCCGGCGCAACAGGCTGGCCAGGTCGGGCTCACCGAGGACCTCGACCGGCAGCGGTGCGAGGAACCCCGCCGCCGCACCACCCGGGATCACCCGGATCCGGTCGTCGCCGCGGATTGTCGCCCGAGCCGCCTGCTCCGCCGCGAACGGTCCGTCGGCGATCCCGATCCGGCTGTCCGGGAGGTCGAGATCGGCCAGCCGATCGGACACCGCGATGCCCGCCTCGGTCTCACCGCCGTAGTAGCGGCTCGGTCCGCGGGCCCGGATCGCGCAGGTGCCGGGACGGACGACCTGGACGCCCGGCGTCATCGCCTCCACCGCGGTCACGATGGATTCGTAGGCATGGGCGTCCAGAGCCGGGTCGTAGGGCAGCACCACCAGCTCCGGACAGCGGGACTGGGCATCGCGGGTGCGAAGCCCACGGCGTACCCCCTCGTGCCGGGCCGAGGCCGAGCAGGCCAGCACGCGGCCCCGGTCGAGCACCGCGATCGGCGCCTCCGGCGGGCAGCCGGCCGCTCGCCCGGCCGCCGTCACCGGCCAGTCCGGGCACCACACCGCGAGCGTCCGCATCGTCAGCCCACCGCTTCCTGGATCCAGGCGGGGGTCGTGTGGGTTGGAGAGGGGGTGTTGGTGGTTGTGGCGTTGCTGGCGGTGTCGGTGGCTTCCTCGCTGGCGATGCGGACGATGCCGTCGGGGTCTGGCAGCCACAGCCGGGTCTCGCGCTGGCGGCCGGCCGTGCCGCGACCCTTCGCGACGACGGTCGTCTGCCGGGCGGTCAGATGGCCGTGACCCGATCCCACGCCGAGCCAGGCGCTCTCGGTGACGGTCAGTTGAGCATCGCAGCGCGGCCAGGGCCCGCAGCTGACCAGGATCGCCTCCCGTTGCCGCAGCCGAGCCGCGATCCGGGCGGCCTCGGCGTCGCCGACGGCGGTCGGCGGGCGGACCACCACGACGGTGAGCGCGTCGATCAGCGCGCCGACCACGCTCAGCCATCGCGGACCGGGCTCGGGCACGAACACCAGGCGACCCAGATCGATCCCCAGGTCGGCCCCGGCCGCCGCCGCGAACCCCGGCAGGCCGACCACACCACACCAGGCGCCGGCGGCCGACGGACCGGCCAGCAGCGCCATTGTCAGGGCGGTGGAGCCGGTGATGGAGTACGCCGCTCCGGTGCGCAGCGCGCCGCCCGGCAGCAGGTCGGCCAGCGCCGGCACCGTGTCGAGCGTGCGTACCCCACGATCGCTCGGATCGGCCGGGGCACGTCGCGGTCGCGCCGCCAGTCGCTCGTCGGCCGGCTGGCGAAGGACCGAGACTGTCCCACCCATCTGTCCATCATCGAACACATGTTCGAACGAGTCAACCGGCCCGCCCGACGCCGATCATCGGTCACTCGTGGTGCGGTGATCGGTCGCTCGTGGCGCGGTGATCGGTCACTCGTGGTGCGTCGTGGATCGCGGTCGGTCAGCGGTTGTCGGTCGCGTCGTACGTCGTGGACGAGGTGCCCATCTCGGACCCGGTCTCCTGCTCGGCATGGGTGATCTGCCGATGCGCTTGCTCGTGGTGTGCGAGGTCGGGGTCGGCCCGCTCCCGGTCGATCTCACGCGGGTCCTCGCCGGGTGTCGGCGTCTCCTTGGTCCATCGGTTCGTGCCGCCGGTGGCCGCGTCGATTCTGGAATCGCTCATGGCCGGGCTGTACCCCGTACACCCAACCGCATGCGCCGGATTCGACCGTTATGAGCCAGATGCGGCTTTGACGGCTGCCTTGTGCGCCTTCTTGAAGGCGCGTACCTCCTGCAGGCTCTCCGGACTTGTCACGTCGGCGATCGAGCGATGGGAGTTCTTCCGGCCGTAGTCGCCGGCGGCCTTGCGCCAGCCGTACGGCTGCACGTCCAACTGCTTGCCCAGCAGGGCGATGAAGATCTTGCACTTCTGGTCGCCCCAACCTGGAAGTGCCTTGAGTCGCCGAAAGACCTCGGCCGCACTCGGCTTGTCCCGGGTCCAGATCGCGGCGGTGTCGCCGTCGTATTCGTCGACGACGACGCGGGCCAGCGCCTGCACGCGGCGGGCCATCGAGCGTCCGTAGCGGTGGATCGCCGGCGGGGTCGCGCACAGCTCCTCGAACTCGGCGGGGTCGGCGTCGGCGATCTTGCGGATGTCGAAGCCGTCCATCCGGTCGGCGATCTTCTTCGGGCCTGCGAACGCGGCCTCCATGGGGTACTGCTGATCCAGCGTCATTCCCACGACCAGAGCGAAGGGGTCCGATGCGAGCAGCCGGTTCGCGTCCTCGTCGGTCGTCATCCACAGTGCCATGCCGCCATCCTTCCAGACCACGCCCGACGCGACGGAGAACGCGGTATGTGACTGGTGAGCGGTTGGCTGTCTAGACTTCGCCTGATGGGCATCTTGCGCAGCCCCGGGACACAGACCGTCGAGGATCGCCGTACTCAGCCGGTGACCGACGACGGTGATCACGAGCGCTTCTCGCACTACGTCCCCAAGGCCAAGCTCACAGCGGCCATGGTGGAAGGCACGCCGGTCGTCGCGTTGTGCGGCAAGGTCTGGGTGCCGAGCCGGGATCCGAAGCGCTACCCGGTGTGTCCAGAGTGCAAGGAGATCTGGTCACACATGCGACCCGGCGACGACGGCGGCGGCGACAACAGCGGCGACCAGTAGCCCGTCATACACAACAAGAATCCGTCTCCCTGGGGGGACTCGACCGTACCCCTGTGCGGGGTACCGAAGGGCATGGGAACACATGAGAGCAGGCAGCGTCCGAAGGTTGGCCATCGCGGGGGCCGGTGCGATCGCGCTCGGCGTCGGGTTGGCCGGCGCACCGGGATCGGCGCAGGCGATGCAGGAGGTCGGTACGAGCGGTGGGGCGTCGACCTGTCTGCCTGGCGACGGCCGTACCACCGGGGGGATCGTCCGGGACTCCGAGCTGTCCGCGGGCCAGGTACGCGCGATGGAGTCCGACCTCCGCCAGCGCGTCGCGGCGAACCCGCAGCTGACCCGTCAGCTCGCCGCCCCGGCTCCGATCCGGGTGCGGGTCGCGGTGCACTCGATCCGGACCCAGCAGGCCGGCAGTGGCGTCGGGGCCCAGAGCATCAAGCGGATGATGGACGTCCTCAACGGGGCCTACCGCGGCGCGCAGAACCAGGACGCGTTCAACACGCGTTTCCGGTTCCGGCTGGTGTCCACGGACTCGACGGTGAACAACGAGTGGTATCGCGCCTACCAGGGCACGGCAGCCGAGCGGGACATGAAGGACGCGCTCCGGGTCGGCGGGGCCTCCACCTTGAACATCTACCTCAACAAGCCCAAGCTGGCGCGTGAGCCGCAGTTGCTCGGCTGGGCCACGTTCCCGCAGGACTACCGAGCCCGGCCGAGCATGGACGGCGTGGTCATCCACCAGGAGTCGCTGCCGGGCGGCTCGTTCACCCGCTACAACAAGGGTGACACGGTGCCCCACGAGGTCGGCCACTGGCTCGGCCTCTACCACACGTTCCAGGGCGGCTGCAGCAGACTCAACGACCGGGTCTCGGACACGCCGGCCGAGCGGACGCCGGAGTACCAGTGCGAGGTCGGGCGGGACACCTGCACCGCAAAGGGGGTGGACCCGATCCACAACTTCATGGACTACTCCACCGACGCCTGCCTCAACCAGTTCACCGCGGGACAGAACGAGCGGATGGTGACGGCCTGGCGGGCCTACCGCCGCTGAGCGGTCGCCGCCGGTACGCGACGGAGTCGACCGGCGTGGTGCAGATACCTTGTCGGCATGCCGCCCGAGACGTCGCAGACCCTGGCGCGAGGCCTTCGCGTGCTGCGGCTGCTCGCCGACGAGCCGCGCGGTGTGACGATGACCGAGCTCGCCCGGCGGGTCGACGTGAACCGTACGGTCGCCTATCGGCTCGTGGCGACGCTCGTCGAGTTCGGGCTGGCCCGCCGTGACATCGAGGGCCGGGTGTACGTCGGGGTCGGCGTCATCGAGCTGGCCCGGGCGATCGAGCCGCTGCTGCGCGACCAGGCGCGACCGGTGTTGCGCAAGCTGGCCGAGGACGTCGGCGCCACGGCGCATCTGACCGTCGCGGAGGGCGACGAAGCCTTGGCGATCGCGGTCATCGAGCCGTCGTGGACCGACTATCACGTCGCCTACCGGGTGGGGACCCGGCACCCACTCGACAGGGGCGCGGCCGGCCGAGCCATCGTGCTGGGCCGAGAGGATGCGGCCGCGCCCTACTCCCTGACCCGTGACGAGCTCCAACCGGGCGCGAGCGGACTGGCGGCGCCGGTGCGTGGCATTCCGGGGCTCGAGTGCTCGGTCGGGGTCGTGGCCCTCGGCGAGCTCGACGTCGATGCCGTGGGAGTACGCGTCGTGCGGGCCGCGTCGGAGCTCGCGAAGCGGCTGACCTGACGGCTCGCTACTCCGTGTCGACGGCTGCCTGCAACAGCGGCACGATCCGATGCGGGATCTGGGTCGCCAAGGCGATCACGGTCGCGGTTCGTACGATGCCCTCCACCGCCACGACGGAGTCGATCACGCGCTGCAGGTCGGCGTTGGAACGGGCGACGCATCGACACCAGAGGTCGCCCGCGCCCGTGATCGTGAAGACCTCGAGCACCTCGGGGATCGTCTCGAGATGGGCCGAGACCGTGTCGTGGCCGACGCCCTGGCGGATCTCGAGGGTCAGGAATCCGGTGACGGGATAGCCGAGTGCGGCCGGATCGACCTCCGGTCCCCAGCCCCGGATCACGCCATCGGAAGCGAGCCGGTTGAGCCGCGACTGCACCGTCCCCCGGGCCACACCGAGCCGCCGCGAGGCCTCGAGCACGCCGATCCGGGGCTCGGTCGCGAACAGCTGCATGATCGTCGAGTCGAGCGCATCCACGGGCCGGGCCATGGCGTCTCCTCCGGACTTGGTCAACCTGCCGGGTCATCAATCCCCGGTCGGATGTGGATCGTACAGATTGCCTAGTCATTCTGTCATCTGTTGCACAGACTGTCTGCTCGGAGCATGCTTCGGGCATCAGACGTACGAGGTGAAGGAGCCAGCCATGACCGAGACGTTGACCCCGGGGGAGCGGCAGGCAGATCTCTCCCTCGACCAGCTCAAGCAGCTCGTCGGCCTCGTGGAGTACGACGAGTCCAAGGACCCGTTCCCGGTCGTCGCGATGGACGCGATCGTCTTCGTGGTCGGCAACGCGACCCAGACCGCGCACCTGTACCAGCACGCCTTCGGCATGGACCTGGTCGCCTACTCCGGTCCTGAGACGGGGATCCGCGAGCGCAAGGCGTACGTCCTCAAGGCCGGCTCGGCCCGATTCGTGTTCACCGGTGGCGTGGCGACCGACAGCCCGCTGCTGGACCACCACCGCAAGCACGGCGACGGCGTCGTCGACCTGGCGCTGGAGGTGGCCGACGTCGACAAGTGCATTGCGCACGCCGAGGCGATGGGCGCCACGATCCTCGACGAGCCGCACGACGAGTCAGACGAGAACGGCACGGTACGGATGGCCGCGATCGCGACCTACGGCGAGACCCGGCACACCCTGGTCGATCGCTCGCGGTACAACGGCCCGTACCTGCCCGGCTACATCGCGGCCGAGACCAAGGTGACCCGGCCCGAGGGGCATCCGAAGCGGCTGTTCCAGGCCGTCGACCACTGCGTCGGCAACGTCGAGCTCGGCCGGATGGACGAGTGGGTCGCGTTCTACAACCGCGTCATGGGCTTTGTGAACATGGCGGAGTTCGTCGGTGACGACATCGCGACCGAGTACTCCGCGCTGATGAGCAAGGTCGTGGCCAACGGCAATCACCGGGTCAAGTTCCCGCTCAACGAGCCGGCGGTCGGCAAGAAGAAGTCGCAGATCGACGAGTACCTCGAGTTCTACGACGGCGCCGGCTGCCAGCACATCGCGCTCGCGACCAACGACATCCTGCGCACGGTCGACATCATGCGGGGCAACGGCGTGGAGTTCCTGCCGACGCCGCAGTCGTACTATCGCGATCCGGAGCTGCGGGCCCGGATCGGCAAGGTACGCGTGCCGATCGAGGAGCTCGAGTCGCGCGGCATCCTGGTCGACCGCGACGAGGACGGCTACCTGCTGCAGATCTTCACCAAGCCGCTGGGCGACCGGCCGACGGTGTTCTACGAGCTGATCGAGCGGCACGGCTCGCTCGGCTTCGGCAAGGGCAACTTCAAGGCCCTCTTCGAGGCGATCGAGCGGGAGCAGGACCTGCGCGGCAACCTCTGACGGGTCCCACCGACAGATCTTGAGGGATCGGGGTAGCCATCACTACCGCAATCCCTCAAGATTCGTGTGCTGCCGTCAGAACCGGCGCTGGACCTCGACGGCGCGGCCGACCGGGGTGTAGCCGAGCAGCTCGTTGATGCCGACCATGTGGGAGTTGGACTCGGCGTTCCAGGTGTACAGGCTGCGCACCTGCGGCTCCTCGTCGCGCATCCAGTGCAGCATCGCGATCTTCAGTAGCTGACCGAGCCGATGCCCGCGATGACCGCGGCTTACGGCGGTGTCGAGCTGCCAGGCGATCCAGGGCTGCTCGATCTCGACGGACACCACGGTGTGACCGGCCAACTCGCCGGACGAGCGATGTCGAGCCACCAGCCGGTAGACCCGACGGCCACGGGCCTTCTGGGCGAGATCCATCTTGCGGATGCGCTCGCCGGAGAACTCCTCGTCCTCGATGTCCAGGTCGTCGGTCGGGGCGTCGTTGATCGACTCGGCCATCCGTCCCACGTCGTCGAGCAGGTCCGCCGGCGTCTCGCCGGGCAAGCGTACGAGCTCGTAGTCGGTCGACCTGGCCTCGGCGTCGGCGTACAGCCGGTCCAGCTGCGCCCAGTCGACCGCGGCCGGGTCCTGCCGTCGCATCACGGCGACCGAGGCGGGCTCGAAGCCCATCGTCTCGAGGAACTTCGCGCCCGGAGTGCCGTCGAACGAGTCCGAGAGCACCACCTTCCGGCCCTGGTCGCGCGCTCGCTCCATGCCGATGTCGAAGAGCTTGCGGCCCAGGCCCTGCCGACGGGCGATCGGATCGACCGAGACCTCGACGCCCGCGAGGTGGGTGTTGTCCCACTCCGGCAGGTCGACCCACAGCATCGCGGCCACCCGGCCGTCGTCGTGGGCGACCGCGACCTGCGGCAGGTCGCCGTCCCAGCCGTGCTGGAGGTTGGCGGTGAAGTTGGTCATTGTGGTCGGCGGCAGCTGCGGGGTGTCTGCGGCACGAACCGATTCCCGCACCGCGGCGGCGCCCGCCGTCAGGTGCTTGTCCAGATGCTCGGGATCGAGCCACGTCATGTCCACCTGACCAGGACACCACCACCCGGCGCGCGAGGCGACTGATTTTCTCGGTACGGCGATGTCGAGATCGGCCCGTAGCCCCAGCGGCGAAGCGTCGTTGTACATCGGCATGACGGCGTCGTACAGGGGACGACCGCCGTGACGGCCGGACCGGCGTCGGCTCGGGGGACGCCGGCCGGCGGCCGGTTGGACTGGTACTTACAGACCCCGGAACCACCAACCCTGGATGAATGCTTCGCTGCGTACCACGCTGGAGGCAGAGTCGGTCCGAAGGCGAAGCGGGCACACGCGGCCGCGCCGGCGCCGGTCAACGGAAAGATGTCGGTCAGGGTCAAGATCGCGCCCTGATCCGAAGCCAGTCGGCACCTCCCGGATCCGCTGGGGTTCGGGAGGTGCCGACGCCACTACTGCGGCTCGCCCTCGCAGCACGACGCCTTGAACTTGCAGTGCGGACACAGCCATCGGGTGCGTACGGGCTCGAACTCCTGGCCGCAGTTGTCGCACTGGATCATTGGTCGACCGTACGCGGCGTTATCGAGCTGTGTCGTCGCGACGCGCCCTGCCGTGACGAGACCGGAGCATGATCGGCCACATGGTCGGCTTGGGGGCCGCGGCGACCGCAGGGGAGCTGCCGCTGTCTCGCACGGCGCGCTCGATGCACGGCGTCACATCGTCGGAAGTCATGACTTCACATGACTCATCCGCCGACGGGACTGCGAGCACGCCGGCGGCGCCGTGCCCACGCAGCGGTTCACCCCGACGATTCTCTGATCGGTCGCGGGTCGTGTAAGGATCGCCTGATGCGCTCCAAGGTGACCAGACCAGTACTCGCGGCGGCAGCGGTGTTCGGCCTCGTGACCGGCTCCGCGCAGGCCCTTCCGCAGTCGAGCGCGGCGGCTGCTCGGGACACGACCGGCGCCGCCGGGATCGGCGACCCGTACTTCCCGAACTACGGCAACGGCGGCTATCGCGTCGGCCACTACAACGTTCGGGTCGCGTTCCAGCCCAAGACCGAACGGCTGCGCGGCGTCACGACGATCAAGGCCCGTGCGACCCAGCCGCTTACCCGGTTCAACCTCGACCTGATGCTGTCGGCGTCGAAGGTGAAGGTCAACGGCCACCGGGCTCGCTTCCGGCACCACGGCCACGAGCTCCGCGTCTGGCCGGCGCACCGGATCCGCAAGGGCGAGCGGATGCGGGTCAAGGTGGTCTACGCCGGTGTTCCGAGCAAGCGGCGCGACCACGGGATTCACCCCTGGATCACCACACCCGACGGCGCGGTCGCCCTGGGCCAGCCGGAGATCGCGGCCTGGTGGTTCCCGAGCAACGACCACCCCCGCGACAAGGCGAGCTTCGACCTTCGGATCACGGTTCCACGCGGCCACCAGGCGATCAGCAACGGCAAGCTGATCGGCGTGAAGCGTACGCACGCGAAGTCCACCTGGCACTGGCGGATGCCCAAGCCGATGGCGACCTACCTCGCCTTCGCCGCGATGGGCCACTTCGACATCATGCGGGGCAAGACCAGCTCCGGGAAGCCGTACCTCTATGCGGTCTCCAAGACCCTCAACAAGAAGGTCCAGCGCCACTCGCGCAAGGCGATGCGCAAGACCGCTGCCGCGACGGAGTTCCTCGAGAAGGTCTGGGGCCGCTACCCGTTCGGTCAGATCGGCGGCGTCGTGCCGGCCGGCAACTTCGGGTACGCGCTGGAGAACCAGACCCGGCCGGTCTACGACTCGGTCTGGTTCCAGTTCGCCCCGGTCAGCTCGGTCATCGTTCACGAGATGGCGCATCAGTGGTTCGGCGACGCGGTCTCGCTGCGCCGGTGGCAGGACATCTGGCTCAACGAGGGCTTCGCGACGTACTCCGAGTGGCTGTGGGCCGCGCACAACGGCGGTGACTCGGCCAACAAGCGGTTCGAGCGCCACTACCGGCGGGCCGGTCCGCACAGCTCGTTCTGGGACCTGCGGATCGGCGACCCCGGGCCGCATCGGATCTTCGCGAACCCGGTCTACGTGCGTGGCGCGATGACCGCCCATGCGCTGCGACTGCGGGTCGGGTCGAAGGACTTCTTCCGGATCACGCGTCGCTGGGTGCAGCACAACGCAGACGGCGTCGGGTCGACTCCGGAGTTCAAGCGGCTCGCCGAGCGGGTCAGCGGTGAGCAGCTCGACGGCTTCTTCCACGCCTGGCTGTTCAGCAAGGACCGGCCGCCGCTGCCCAGGTGACGGCTGTCGCCGGGCTCGGAGCGGGCTTACGGTGGTCTCATGACAGCCGAGGTGCTGAGTGAGCTCGCCGCGGCGTTGCCGTCCGAGTCGCTGCTGACCGATCGCGATCTGATCGAGTCGTACCGCTACGACCGGGCGACGTTCTGCGAGGCGGGGCAGCCGCTGGTCGTCGTACGCGCTCGCAACGTCGACCAGGTCAGCGCCACGATGCGGATCGCTTCGAAGCATCGGATCCCGGTCGTCCCACAGGGCGCCCGTAGCGGGCTGTCCGGCGCCGCCAACGCGATCGACGACTGCATCGTGCTCAGCCTCGAGGCGATGAGCGACATCGTCGAGATCGACGTACCGAACCGGGTCGTCGTCACCCAGCCGGGCATCTACAACGCCGACCTGTCTCGGGCGGTCCTCGAGCACGGGCTGTTCTACCCGCCTGATCCGAGCAGCTGGGAGTTCTGCTCCATCGGCGGCAACCTCTCGACCAACTCCGGTGGGCTGTGCTGTGTGAAGTACGGCGTGACGACCGACTACGTGCTCGGGCTGCAGGTCGTACTCGCGAGTGGTGAAGTGCTTCGCACCGGCCGTCGCACCGTCAAGGGAGTGGCCGGCTACGACCTGACCAAGCTCTTCGTCGGATCGGAGGGCACGCTCGGCGTGATCACCGAGGCGACCCTGATGCTGCGCCCCGCGACCCAGTTGCCGCTGACCGTCGCCGCGACCTATGCCGAGGCGCGGGACGCGGCCGCGGGCGTGTCGGCGGTGATCGCGAGTGGGATGGTGCCGAGCCTGCTGGAGTTCATGGACCGGACCAGCATCCAGGCGGTCAGCAGCAGCTTCAAGCTCGGCTTCGGCGAGGAGGTCGGCGCGCTCGTCATCGCCCAGTCCGACGCCGGAGAGGTGCAGGGCAAGGCCGACATCGAGACGATCGCGAAGTGCCTCGAGTCCGCCGGCGCATCCGAACTGATCATCGCCGAGGACCAGGCGGAGGGCGAGTTGCTGTTGGCGGCCCGGCGGCAGGTGATCCCGGCGTTCGAGGCGATCGGGGCGATGCTGATGGACGACGTCTGCGTGCCGCGAGACCGGCTGGCGCAGCTCGTCGAGGGTGTGGAGCGCCTGTCGGACGAGGTCGGGCTGACCGTCGGGGTCTTCGGCCACGCCGGCGACGGCAACTTCCACCCCGGCGTCATCTTCGACGCCGACGACCCGCGGCAGCGCGACGCGGCGCAGCAGGTCTTCGCCGACATCATGCGGCTCGGCCTCCAGCTCGGCGGCACCATCACCGGCGAGCACGGCGTCGGCGTACTCAAGCGCGACCTGCTGGCCGAGGAGGTCGGCGAGCTGTCACTGCGCGTACACCGAGACATCAAGCGCGCCCTCGACCCGCTCGGCATCCTCAACCCCGGCAAGGTCTTCGCCTCCTGACGCGTGCGCCTAGCCCGCCGACGACTGTTGGTTCTCATGCGCTGCGGCGACCAGGTCGTCTTGGAACGCCCCCACATCCGGATCGGCGGAGAACTTGCCCACCGCGGACGTGATCTGGTTCAGCCAGGCGATCGACGTGGCGGCACCGTGCTCCAGTGACGGCACGATCGCGTCGGAGGCGAAGTCCTGCATGGCCGACTGCTGGTAGATGCCGTAGTCCTGCGGGTCGGCGTCGGTGCGAGCCGGGATCGAACCCTTGGCCAGGTTGAACTCCTGCTGGCCCTCGGCACTGCCGACGACCCGCAGCCAGTCTTCCGCGCCCTCCTGGTTCGGCGCATCGGCCGGCAGCGTGAAGGAGTCGGCGAGGAAGTCGAACACGCCGGCGGTCCCCGGCACCGGCCACCAGACGTAGTCCTGCAGGGGTTTGAGGCCCATCCGATCGAAGCTCGCCGGGACCCAGTCACCCATCACGGTGTACGCGGACTCGCCGTCGGCCACCATGCCGGACGATTCCGGCCAGTCGAGGCTCACCCGGTTGTCGTTGGTGAACGTCATGAGCGTGGCGTAGTCCTCGAGGGCGGCGGTGACCTCGGGCGACGCCCAGTCGGTCGACCCGTCCCATAGCCCCGTGTAGCCGTCCGGACCGAGGTCGGAGATCAGGACTGTCTCGAGCAGGTGCACCTGGGTCCAGTCGGTGGCGATCGCCAGCGGCGCCTTCATGCCACCCTGCTGGAGCTGCCGCAGGTCGTCGACCCAGTCGTCGATCGATGCCGGGGCGGTCAGCGGGAGACCGGCGTCCTTGAGCACCTGCGGGTTCGCCCACACCAGGTTGGCGCGGTGGATGTTGGCCGGGACCGAGTAGATCGCGCCGTGGTAAGTCAGCATGTCGATCAGGTCGGGCGGGAAGACGCGGTTCCAGCCCTCCTCGTCGTACAGCGAGCTGATGTCTTGCAGCCGGCCGGTGTTGATGTAGTCCTGCAGCTCGCCTCCGGCGTGGCCCTGGAAGGACGACGGCGGGTCGTGCTGCGTCAGCCGCTGCATGATCTCCTGCTTGGCGTTGCCACCGCCACCGCCGGCGATCGGTGTGCTCACCAGGTGCTGGTCGGGGTACTGACTGTCGAAGAGCTGGATCAAGGCGTCCAGGCCGGCCTTCTCGCCGCCCTCGGTCCACCAGGTCATGACCTCGACGTCGCCGCCGGGACTGTCGCTACTGGCGTCGGAGCCGTCGTCGCCACATGCCCCGAGCATCGTCGCCGCAACGAGAAAGGCGGCACTCGCCAGCGCTGTGCGCCGCATGCGTGGTCCTTTCGGCTGTTACTGCCGGAGGGTACGGCGCACCGGCGGGGTGGTGGTGGCGGATGCGGGCATCGTTATGGTTCGTTGCCCTCGGAGTCGCCGCGGCCCGAGCTGCCGCGCACGATAAGTCGCGTCGGGAGCACGATCTGGCGGACCGACGGCAGCCGGCTCTCGGGCTCGGCCAAGGCGTCGAGCCGGGAGAACAGCGTGTGGGCGGCCTGCTCGCCGAGCGCGTCGGGGTTGTGGCCGATCACGGTGACCGGCGGATCGAGCAGGTCGGCGTACTCGAAGTCGTCGAATCCGACCAGGGCCGGCCGGGTGTCGAGCCGGCGAATGGCATGCAGCGCCTGTGATGTGACCCGGTTGTTGCCGGTGACGACGGCGGTGATCGAGTCGGGGCCGTCGGTCCACGAGCGCAGGAGCGTGACCAGGTCGTCCAGCTCGTACGGGCCCATCGCGATGTTGCCGGTCTCGGCCTGATCGAGGTCGTGGACGCTGGCCTCGAACCCGGCCCGCCGCTCGTTCGCGGTCCAGAACGAAGCGTCGTCGCCGAGGAAGCCCAGCCGGCGATGCCCACGAGCGACCAGATGCTCGACGGCACTGCGAACCCCACCGCGGTTGTCGATCAGGACCGCATCGGCCGCGATGCCGACGGGTGGACGGTCGACGAACACCACCGGGGTTCGGTCGCCGAGCTCCGGGATCAGCCAGCCGTGCTCGGCCGCGGCCGGCACGATGATCAGGCCGTCCACGCGCCGGTCCAAGAACGCCTCTACGATCGACCGCTCCCGTTCGGCAGAGCCTTCGGCCGACGCGCTCATCAGCAGGTGCGCACGTCGTCGGGCCACCCGTTCGACGGCTCCGGTGAGGGTCGAATAGAACGGGTTGGCCAGATCCTCGACGACCAGCCCGATGCTCGCGGTACGACCGCGGCGCAACTGCCGGGCGCCGTCGTTGCGCCGGAAGCCCAAGGCCTTGATCGACTCGCGAACCCGGTCCGCGGTCTCGGATCGCACTCCGGGCTCGTCGTTGACGACGCGGGACACGGTCTTGAGCGAGACGTGGGCGTGTTCGGCAACGTCGATCATCGTCGGACGGGGTCGCGGCGCGCCGGCCCCGGCTGACCCCGAGGGCGACAACGTTGTCATGGCCGTTGAAGCTAGAGCTACCGGGCACCTGTGTCAACCCACCGACATCACGATGCGGCGGGCCCGCCCCCAGCGCGGGCCCGCCGCTGCACAGGGATGGTCAGGCCGGGTTCTGGAACGGATCGTGCTCGGCGAGGATCTTGTCGACGCGAGCCTGGTCGATTCGCTGGTGGAGCGTGCTCGACTCCTGCTGGTCGCGGACGCACTTGGCCAGGGTGAACGAGGACGTGGTCAGGAAGACGACGGCGAGGCCGAGGAACGCGCGTATCCAGGCGTCGACCTCGAGGTAGAGGATGCCGATCAGCAAGGACAGCAGCGCGAGTCCGAACGAGATGCCGGACTGGACGAAGAACGCGGTGGTGTTGGTGGGGGTCTTGGGTGTGCTCATGGCATCACCCTTGTCGGCGCGCCAGGTCTCCACATGCGGGCAACTACTCGGTTCGGCAGGAGCAAATCTGCGTGGGATGGCACACTCGGCCAGGTGACTCGTGACTTCGCCCAGGTCGATGTGTTCACCACGACGCCGTACGCCGGCAATCCGGTCGCGGTCGTCCATGATGCCGACGGCCTGTCCACCGAGCAGATGCAGCGGTTCGCGCACTGGACCAACCTGTCCGAGACGACGTTCGTCCTGCCGCCGACGGATGCCGGCGCCGACTACCGGGTACGGATCTTCACGCCGACCGCGGAGCTGCCGTTCGCCGGTCATCCGACGCTCGGGACCTGTCATGCCTGGCTGTCGAACGGGGGAGTGCCGCGCGGCGACGCGATCGTGCAGGAGTGCGGCGCCGGTCTGGTGCCGATCCGGCACTCCGACGACGGACTGGCCTTCGCCGCCCCGCCGCTGATTCGGTCCGGGGAAGTGGCGGAGGAATACGTCCAGCGGATCGCGGACGTGCTGCGGATCCAGCGGGACGACATCCTCGACGCCGAGTGGGTCGACAACGGTCCAGGCTGGGTTGCCGTCTGGCTGGCGAGCGCCGATCAGGTGCTCGGGCTGCGGCCGGGGATCGTCGACCTCGACATCGGCGTCGCCGGTCCCTATCCGGCCGGCTCGGAGGCCGCGATCGAGGTACGGGCGTTCTCACCGATGGTCGGGGCGGCGGTGGAGGATCCGGTGACCGGGAGTCTGAACGCGTCGCTTGCGGGGTGGCTGCTGCGGACCGGCCGGGTCGAGGCGCCGTACGTCGCGAGTCAGGGAACTGTGCTGGGCCGGGCCGGCCGGGTCCATGTCTCGCAGGACGCCGACGGCGCGATCTGGGTCGGGGGCGGGACTGTCACCTGTGTGTCCGGACGGGTCGAGCTCTGACCGTCCCCACTGAGGGTGGGCAAATCCCGAGACACGCCGGCGCGTCTCGGGATTTGCCTACCGCCAGAGGGCTCTGGTGACCGAGTGGCTCAGCTGCCCTCGACGAGCGAAGCCAGCTTGTCCAGTGACGCCTCGGCGCCGGACTGCATGCCGCTCTGGACCATGCCGTCTCGGTCCTCGACGGTCTGGAACACCGAGTTCGAGACGTACGTGGTCTTGCCGTCGCTCTCCTCGAGCGTGACGGTCTCGAGCGCGATGTGACCGGGCATGCCCTCGAACTCGAAGGTGTAGGTGACCCGCTCCGACGGCACCACGTCGTGGTAGACGCCTCGAAACGCCCACTCGGCGCCCTCGTTGTCGCGGCTGACGAACCGCCATTGGCCGCCGTGGCGGGCCTCGTAGCGGTCGACTTCGACTTCGTCGGGACCACCCCACCACTTCGCGAGGACGGTCGGATCGGTGAGCGCCTCGAACACCACGTCCCTGGGTGCGTCGAACGTCCGCTTGATCACGATGTCCTGCTGGCCGGGCTCGATGACGAACTCAGTCTTGGCCATGATCTTGTTCCTTTCGCTTGCGTTGGAGCTTGTCGATTTCGCGGTCCAGCCGCTCGAACCGGTCGGTCCAGATCTGCCGGTAGCGGGTGATCCAGTCCGAGGCGCTGTCCAGCGGGGCCGTCTCGAGTCGGCAGGGACGCCACTGTGCGTTCCTCGCCCGCGTGATCAGTCCGGCTCGCTCGAGCACCTTCAGGTGCTTGGAGACCGCTTGGAGGCTGATGTCGAACGGCTCGGCCAACTCGTTGACCGTCGCCTCGCCGTCGGCCAACCGGGCCAGGATGGCTCGCCGGGTTGGGTCGGCCAGGGCGGCGAAGGTGAGGCTGAGCTGATCCGATGCCATTGAATTCAACCATTCAGTTGATCAACTAGTTGGTTGAGTATGGCCACAGCGTCAGCCCGGTGTCAAGGCCGGCTCGTGGTCAAGGCCGTACGGGCAGGAGGGTCCGACCGCGCGGCAGCGGTGGGGGGGACCCGGCGACGGACTAGGTCGTGACCCGGGTGGGCAGCTGACGAGCCGGCGGCTTCGCCGGGATCCGGCGGCGACAGTCGTCGATCGTGTCGCGGAGCAGCTCGTAGAGCCGGGTGTCGGGGTCGTCGACGCAGGCCTCGCCGATGCTGCGCGCTGCGTGGTGGATGATCCCGACGTACGGCCGCCGGCGGGCGCGCCTGGGGCGCCACGGCGATGTCTTGACGAACTCGGCCGCCCACGCGGCCGCGATCGGCACCGAGTCGAGCGCCTCCTGGCTGGCGGCGTCGAGCTGGTCGGTGGGGGAGTCGCTGTCCGTGCCGCGCTCGGCCCGGCAGCGGAGGATGCCGACGGCGAGCACCCGCTGGCGCTCCTCGGCGGCGATCGGCAGTGCCGCGCTTGCCGCGCGCAGGGCGATGTCGATCTCGAGCTGGGGATCGTCGCTGGTCAGGCCGATGACCGACGGAACCATCGGAGCCAACCGGTGGCGTCCCTCGTCGGTCGTGTAGTCGTTGATCTCACGGGCCAGCGCGGCCAGCGCCGGGTGGGTGCACTCCGGATGGTCCGACCAGGGTTCGCCCGCCATGTAGGACGCGAGCTCCATGAAGCAGGCCCCGTTGCGAGGGCGCCGATGCTTCCCGCGCGACAGCACCGGAACCGTGTCCGGTGGCCAGTTGATCGGGGTGGAGTGGCGCACGTCCTCGAGTGGGTCGGGGGCTCGGTCCTTTCCAGTGTGCGCCCGATGCGACGAGGGCACAATGCCCTCGTTCCGATCGCCCTCGGGGTCAGCTCGACTGGCGTATGACCAACTCGGTCGGCAGCACCACCGAGTCGTCCGGCCCGGCCCGGCCCTCCATCTGAGCCAGCAAGAGTGCCGCCATCTCCTGGCCCATCCGCTCGGCCGGCTGGTGGACGCTGGTCAGCGGCGGATCGGTGTGCTGCGACACCGGCGAGTCGTCGAAGCCGACGACGGCGACGTCGCCGGGCACGTGGCGGCCGTGCTCCCGCAGGACGGTCAGGGCGCCGACCGCCATCGGGTCGCTCGCCGCGAAGACCGCATCCAGGTCCGGGACCCGGGTCAGCAGGTCGCGCATCGCGCGTACTCCACTCGCCTCGCTGAAGTCGCCGTCGGCCACGGCAGCCGTCGCCGGCTCGTGGCCGGCCGCGGCGAGCGCCTGGCGATAGCCCTCGAGTCGTTCGAGTCCGGCGCTCATGTCGCGTGGACCGGTGATGGTCGCGATCCGGCGTCGGCCGCGGTTGATCAGGTGCTCGGTCGCTGCCCGGGCTCCCGCCCGGTTGTCGACGTCGACGTAGCGACCGCCCGTCCAGCCGGCCGGCCGTCCCCCGAGGACGACCGGCAGGCCACGGGCGAGCAGGTGGTCCGGCAGCGGGTCGTCGCCGTGCAGCGACAGCAGGAGTACGCCGTCGACGTGCTGTCCGGTGAGGTAGTGCTCGAGCCGGCTGTGGCCGTCGGCCCCCTGTGCCATAGCGAGCACGAGCTGGCGCGACGACGCCGTGATGGCGATGCTGACGCCACGGACGATGCCGGCGAAGAACGGCTCGCCGAAGATCCGCTCCTCCGACTCGGAGATCAGCAGCGCCACGGTGTCGGTCCGCTGCGTCACGAGGGCCCGGGCCGCCCGGTTGGGGACGTAGCCGAGCTCGTCGATCGCTCGCAGTACCGCCTCCCGGGTGCGGTCGGTGACCTGGGGCGAGCCGTTGATGACCCGGGACACCGTGCCCCGGCCCACGCCGGCCCGGGCCGCGACCTGCTCGATCGTCGGCTGGCCACCTGCCGGGCTCATCCGTCGCACGTTCACCGGCGACCTCGATCGCGTCGTTCCGTCACCCGGCACCTCACTCGCTCACAGGCGAAAGTATGCCGCCGCCGTGCTGCCGAAGCAGGTCGGCGTACCAGAGCGCACTGGCCTTGGGGATCCGCTGCTGGCTCTCGAAGTCGACGTAGACGATGCCGAACCGCTTGGCATAGCCGCGGGCCCACTCGAAGTTGTCGAGCAGCGACCACACGAAGTAGCCGCGCAGCGGTACGCCGGCCTGCAAGGCATCCGCGCAGGCCTCGATGTGGCTGCGGATGTAGCCGATCCGCTCGGGGTCGTCGACCTGGCCGTCCGAGCCGACGACGTCGTCGTACGCGGCGCCGTTCTCGGTCACGTAGATCGGCAGGCTGGTGTGGCGGGCGGCCATCTGCAGCACCTCGGTGAGCCCGCCGCTGTCGACCTCCCAGCCCATCGCGGTCTGGGGCAGGTCCCGCCCGACGAAGCTGGCCAGCTGGGTGCCGGGGTACGGGCCCTGGCCGACGACGTGCCGGGTGTAGTAGTTGACGCCGAGGAAGTCGAGCGGCTCGGCGATGACGGCATGGTCGCCGTCGCGGACGAAGCCGAAGTCGGACACGCCGGCCAGGTCGGCCCGGACGTCGGCCGGGTAACCGCCGCTGAACAGCGGCTCCAGGAACAGCCGGTTGTGCAGCCCGTCGATCCGGCGGGCCGCCTCCAGGTCACCGGTGCTCTCGGTCTGGGCCGAGACCGGATAGAGGTTGAGCGTGATCCCGATCTCGCGGTCACCGTCGGCGGCCCGCAGCGTCTGGGTCGCGAGGCCATGGGCCAGCAGCAGATGGTGCGTCGCGGCGATCGACGCTCCCGGCTCGACCCGGCCCGGCGCATGCAGGCCACCGGCGTACCCGAGGAACGCCGAGCACCACGGCTCGTTCAGCGTGCTCCAGGAGCCGACCCGGTCGCCGAGCGCGTCGACGACGAGCCCGGCGTACTCGGCGAACCGCAGCGCGGTGTCCCGTTCCGGCCAGCCGCCGGCGTCCTCGAGCTCCTGCGGCAGATCCCAGTGGTAGAGCGTGAGCCAGGGCGTGATCCCGTGGCTCAGCAGCTCGTCGACGAGCCGGCGGTAGAAGTCGAGCCCGCGCTGGTTGGCCGGACCGCGACCGCCCGGCTGTACTCGCGGCCACGACACCGAGAACCGATAGTTCGCGATGCCGAGCTTTGCCATCAGAGCCACGTCCTCGCGCCAGCGGTGGTAGTGATCCACCGCCACGTCACCGGTGTCGCCGCCGTCGATCCGGCCGGGCGTATGGCTGTAGATGTCCCAGATCGAGTCGGTGCGGCCGTCGGCGTGATGGGCGCCTTCGATCTGATACGCGGCGGTCGCTGCGCCCCAGGCGAAGTCGTCGGGGAAGTCGGAGAGCTGGACCTGGTCGAGCTCGACCTCGGTCCGTACGTCGAGATCTGTCATGCCTTGACGCCTCCTTCCATGATGCCGCCGACGATCTGCTTGCCGAAGGCGATGAAGACGATCAACAGCGGAAGGATGGAGAGCAGGGTTCCGGTGAAGATCATCGAGTAATCAGCGCTGTAGTTGCCGGTCGTGAGTTGCTGGATGGCCACCTGGACGGTGGGGTTGTCGGGGCTCAGTGCGATCAGTGGCCAGAGGAACTCGTTCCAGTTCTGCATGAACGTCAGCAGGCCGAGTACGGCGATGCCGGGCCGTACGGCCGGGAGCACGATGTTCCAGTAGATCCGCAGCGTCGACGCGCCGTCGATCCGAGCCGCCTCGACGAGCTCGTCGGGCACGGCCTGGATCGTGTACTGCCGCATCAGGAAGATGCCGAAGCCGTTGACGAGGAACGGCAGGATGACCGCCTGCAGCGTGTTCACCCAGCCGAGCTCGATCATCATGATGTAGAGCGGCACGATGCCGATGTGCTGCAGCGGCACCGCCATCGTCAGCAGGATGATCGCCAGCAGCACGGTCGAGCCCTTGAAGCGCAGCTTCGCGAACGCGAACCCGGCCAGGGTCGAGATGACGACCACCGAGAACGCGACCGTCCCGGACACGATGAACGAGTTGATCAGGCCCTTGACCAGGTTCGAGCTGTCGTCGTTGATCGCGGTCGAGACGTTGTCGGCGAGGTTGCCGCCCGGAGTCATCGGCGGCGGGAACGTGGTGGCGGCCGAGGCGTCGCGGCTGGCGACGACGATCATCCAGTAGAGCGGGAAGATCGACAGAATGATGGTGGCGCCGATCGCGATCCGGGTCAGCGGTGTCGCGTCCCAGACGTGGACGCCGGCTCCACTGCGATTGCGTCGCGGCCGCAGCCGTCGGGTCGGTCGCCGGTCGGCTGGCTCAGTGGCCGCATCGGCGCGAGTACGGCTCGTGACGGTGCTCATCGCGACTCCCGGATCCGGTTGACCACGAGGTAGTTCGCCAGGGCGATGACGACGATGAGGGCGAACAGCAGCCAGGCCGCCGCCGCGGCGAGTCCGTAGTTGTTGCGCTCGCGGAAGGCCTGGACGATGTACATCGCGACCGTCTGGAACTGCCCGGTCGTGCCGCCGTCGAGCCGCCCGGAATTGAACATCATCGGCTCCGCGAAGAGGGTGAGTCCGCCGATCGTCGAGATGAAGACGGTGAAGATGATCACCGGTTTCAGCTGCGGCACGGTGATGTGCCAGAACTGCCGGCGCGACGAGGCACCGTCGACGGTCGCCGCCTCGTAGAGCACGCGGGGGATGGCCTGCATCGCGGCCAGGTAGATGATCGCGTTGTAGCCGGTCCATCGCCAGTCGACCATCGACGAGATCGCCACCCACGATGCGAGCGACGTCTTGCGCCAGTCGATCGGATCGACGCCGAAGTTGCCGAGGAACCAGTTGACCATGCCGTACTTGGTTCCGTAGATCTGGCTGAACACGATGGCGACCGCGACCACGGACGTCACCATCGGGATCAGGACGCCGAGGCGGATCAGGAGCCGGCCCCGGAAGCGCTTGTTGAGTGCGTTCGCGACCATCAGCGCCAGCAGGAGCTGCGGGACCGTGGCGAGAACGAACATGCCGATCGTGTTGACGACCGTCATTCGGAAGCGCTCGTTGGTCAGCAGGAACTGGTAGTTGTCGAGGCCGATCCATTCCTTGTCGCCGGCCAGCTGCCAGTCGTGCAGCGAGACCCACAGCGTGAACCCCAGGGGGAAAGCGCCGAAGATCAGGAACAGGATGAAGTACGGCGACACCAGCAGGTAGGGGCTGGCCTTCAGGTCCACCAGCGAGAGGAACCGCCGGAAGCGGTTCCGCGGGCGGACCGGAGAGGCGGGTTGCGCCTGGGGCTCAGACGCAACCCGCTCCGCCGTCTTCACAGTCGTTCACCCACTGGTGTCGACGACTTCCTGGCCTGCCGAGACGAATGCGTCCCAGGCCTCGTCATCGGAGTACGTTCCCTCGACGACGCCGTACAGCACGTCCTCCACCGCGGCTCGTACCGCCGAGTGCAGTTCGCCGTAGTAGACGGGCTGGAAGGAGGTGATCGAGTCGGAGATGATCTGACCCACCGGCGCGTCGTTGAAGTACGCGTTCTTGCTGTCGGCGACGGCCGGGTTCTGCTGGGCCTCCGGCGCGCTCGGGAAGACGCTGATCGCCTTGTACGCGGCCAGCTGACTCGACGGCTGGGTCAGGAAGTCCGCCAGGGCCGCGGCCTCCTCCGGGTGATCACTTTGGGCCGGAACCGCGAGCCACGAGCCACCCCAGTTGCCGCTGACACCGGGCACCGGAGCCATGTCCCAGTTGCCGGCGTTCTGCTTGCCGGAGGTGGACTCGATGACGCCCGCCATCCAGGCCGGGCAGCCCATCGTCGCGAAGCCGCCGGCCTCCATGGCGACGTTCCACTCGTCGGTCCAGTTCTGGAACTTGCCGATCGCGCCCATGTCGTTCAGCTGGAGCACGTAGTCGAACGCCGTCTTGACCGCGGGGGAGTCCGCGAGGATGTAGTTGTTGTCGCGATCGAAGTAGCTGGTGCCGTCGCCGTTGCCGGCCTCCTGCACCAGGCGGATGTTGTAGATCTGGTTCGGGCTGTCGATGAACGCCGAGTCGACACCGGAGTCGACGAACTTCTGCGCGGTCTGCGTGAAGCCGTCCCAGTCCTGCCACATCGCGGCGACCTGGTCCCGGTTGGTCGGCAGTCCGGCCTGCTTGAACAGGTCGGTGCGATAGCACATCGCCATGCCGCCGACGTCGGTGCCGAGTCCGGCGAGCTTGCCGTCGTTGGTGTGGCCGAGGTCCCACTTCCAGGCCGGGTAGTCCGACTCGCGGGAGTCGAGGCCGTAGTCGGACAGGTCGACCCAGGCGTCGTCCATCGACATCATCTGGCCGACGCCCTGTTCCTCGATCGCCACGACGTCACCGGCGCCGCTGCCGGCGTCGAGTTGCTGGATCAGTTGCGGCCGGTACTCGTTGTCGTAGTCGTCGGTGACCACGTTGTAGTCGACCGTGATGTTCGGATGCTGCTGCTCGTACTGCTTGACGAGATTGTCGTAGCCGAAGCCGTCGCCACCGAAGACATTCACGGTCAAGGTGACCGGTTCGTCGGAACTGCTCCCGCTGCTGCTGTCGTCGTCCCCTCCACAGGCCGGTGCCAGCAGCGCGATCGCCGCGACTCCGACCAGCCAGCGGAGCTTGGTCCTCCGCGCCGCCTTGCTGATCACCGTGACCTCCCTCTCTGGCGCTCCACTACGGATTCAACCCGAGCATGGGAGCGCTCCCAGGCATCGTGCTGCGTCGCAGGTCGCGGCGTCAAGAGGTGCATGGGAGCGTTCCCATGGTCCGTTACCGCATCGTTATGCGTGAGCGCGCGCGGTGTCGACCCGATCATCGGTCACTCGTGGCGCGGTCATCAGTCAGTTGTGGCGCGCTCCTCGGAAGCACCGCGCATCGGTGGCAACACCGGTCACTCTGCTCCCATCGCTGCCATCGACCGACCACCGGGCACCGCTTCCGTCGTCGGTTCGTGGCACCGAGGTTGCCGATGGTGGCGATGTGACAGCCGAGTCGGTCGGCGGGCTGTTGCTGCCTCGCGCTCGGGTACGTCGCGGCCGGAGCGCCGTGTGGGAGCGTGGACATCGTGGACGGTGTCGAGGGGCCATTGCGGGCAGGACCCGTCACCGTGCCGTCCGACGAGCTCGCCTGGCGGTTCTCCCGCTCGAGCGGGCCCGGCGGCCAGGGCGTCAACACGACCGACTCCCGGGTGGAGCTGTCCTACGACGTCGCGACGTCACGGGCGTTGTCGGAGTCGCAGCGCGAGCGGGCCCAGTCCCGGCTGAGTGACCGGCTCGTCGACGGCGTCCTGACCGTCACCGCGTCCGAGCACCGATCGCAGCTGCGCAACCGGCACGCGGCGGCGGACCGACTGGCCGAGATCCTCGAAGCCGCATTGGCGCCGCCGCCGAAGCGCCGGCGCCCGACCCGTCCGTCGCGCGGCGCCATGGCTCGCCGCCGCACCGCCAAGCAGCGGCGTAGCGAGACCAAGCGGTTGCGGCGGCCGCCTGCCGAGTGACGTCGCGATGGCCGTCAGGACAGGCCGACGATGTCGCCGTTGTCGTCGATGTCGACGTGGCGGAGGGCCGGGTTGGAGCCGAGTCCCGGCATCGTCCGCATGTCGCCGCAGATCGGGTAGACGAACCCGGCGCCGACGGAGGCCCGCACCTCGCGTACCGGCAGGGTCCACCCGGTCGGCGCGCCGGTCGCCTTCGGGTCCGACGTGATCGACAGGTGCGTCTTGGCGATGCACACCGGGAGGTGGCCGAAGCCGGCCCGCTCGTACGTGTCGAGCGACCGGTTCGCCTGCGCGGAGTACTCCACGTCGGCGGCGCCGTAGACCTTGGTCGCGACCGTCTCGATCTTCTCGCGCAGCGTCGCGTCGTCGGGATAGAGCAGCTGGAAGTCGCTGGGCTCGTCGGCTGCCTCGGCGACCGCCTCGGCCAGCTCGGCCGCGCCTGCGCCACCGTCGGTGAAGTGCGTCGACACCGCCACGCGGGCACCAGCGGCCTCGGCGATCTCGCGGATCGCGGCGTGCTCCGACGGGTGGTCGGTCGGGAATGCGTTGACCGCCACGACCGGCGAGACGCCGTGCAGCCGGATGTTCTCGATCTGCTTGCGGAGGTTGTCCGCGCCGGCGTGCACCTCGTCCGGCGACTCGGCCAGGAGCGCGTCCGGCAGCGGCTTGCCGGCCACGATGCGGTGCTGGCCGGAGTGGGCCTTGAGCGCGCGTACCGTCGCAACGATGACGGCGGCGTCCGGAGCCTCGCCGGAGATCCGGCACTTGAGGTTGAAGAACCGCTCGGCTCCCATGTCGGCGCCGAAGCCGGCCTCGGTGATGAGGAACTCGCCGCAGCGCAGCCCGATCCGGTCGGCCACGATCGACGAGTTGCCGGTGGCGATGTTGCCGAACGGTCCGGTGTGGACGAGTACGGGAGTGTGCTCCAGCGTCTGGAGCACGTTGGGCTTGATCGCCTCGCGGAGCAGCACGGTCATCGCGCCGGCCGCGCCGAGCTGCTCGGCCGTCACGGGCTCGCCGTCACCGGTGTAGCCGACCACGACGCGGCCGATCCGCTGCCGGAGGTCCTGCAGGTCGCACGCCAGCGCGAGGGCGGCCATCACCTCGGACGCGGCGGTGATGTCGAACCCGGTCTGCCGCGGCACGCCGTCACCCCGACCGCCGAGACCGACCACGATGTTGCGCAGCGCGCGGTCGTTGATGTCGATCACGCGCCGCCAGGTGATGTTGTGCTCGTCGAGACCGAGGGCGTTGCCGCGGAACAGGTGGTCGTCTACCACCGCGCTCAGCAGGTTGTGCGCCGCCGTGACCGCGTGCATGTCGCCGGTCAGGTGCAGGTTGAGCACCTCCATCGGGACGATCTGGCTGTAGCCGCCGCCGGCAGCGCCGCCCTTGATGCCGAGCGTCGGGCCCATCGACGGCTGCCGTACGGCCACGGTGGCCCGTCGGCCGAGGTGGCCGAAGCCCTGGCCGATGCCGACCGTGGTCGTCGTCTTTCCCTCGCCGAGCGGCGTCGGCGTGATCGCGCTGACCACCACGTACTTCGCCCGCGGCCGGTCGGCCAGTCGCTCGATCGCGTCGAGCTTGACCTTGAGGACGTGCTCGCCGTGCCACTCGAGCAGGTCGCTCTCGAGGCCCATCAGGTTGGCGATGTCCTCGATCGGTTTGAGCGACGTCGCTCGAGCGATCTCGAGGTCACTGGGAAAGGACATGGTTCAGCGCTCCCTTGCGTTGCGTATAGCTCATCATGATTGCGTAATACGCAATCCGTCGACATCGACGCTACAGCCGACATCGGGCACTGAATGGCTATTCAAACACGACGTGGCCGATCGACCACTCACGGTGTCGCAAGTGTGCCGATCGGCCACGGGTGGCGTGACGCTGCGTTACCGGACGAACTCGCCCGGCCCGTTGACCTGCCACGGGACCGAGTTCGGGTGGGGGCGCGCACCGATGTCGTGACCGCCCTCCCTCCCGTACGCGTGCCGCAGGTCCGACATGTCGCCCGAGATCCCACGCGTGGGAGAGGGAGGCGGGAACGAAGGCCGCGAAGCGGACACCACGGGGGCAGTCGACTGGCGCACGATGCCCCGCCCGGCGTCGCGAGTGGCGCACGCTGACCCGTTGGCCCTCCCAAACCGGGACACCGTGCGCCACTCGCCGTGCGACCCGAGGCAGCCTGCGCCACTTGCCGATCGACTCACGACGCGTCGCCTCGCGCGTGACCGGGTCGGTCACTCCTCGCCGGTGAGGCGGAACGACCGCAGCCGGTCGCCGGCCAGCCACACGGCGCCCACCGTGACCACCAGGGTCGCGATGATGGCGTACGCCGGGCTGACCGGCTTGGTCAGGATGTCGTCGGTGACGATCGAGTCCGCCAGCGAGGTGGACCAGGCGCCGACGCTCAGCCAGCGAACGCCGGTGAGCAGCCCGCCGAGCAGGCCCTCCCAGATCAGCACGTAGAGCAGGCCGGCCGCGACGGCGTGCCGGGTGACCGCCGACAGCAGCAGGAAGATCGCGGAGTACGCGAAGGCGCCGAGCAACGCGCCGGCGGCGTAGCCGATCGCGCCGCGCAGCTCGCCGGTCATGATCGCGCCGGCCAGCATGATCGGCAGCGTGGTGAACAGGATCGTCGCCGTGAGCGCGACGACGTACTTGCTCACCACGATCGTGTGCCGCGAGATGGGCTTGGCCAGCAGATAGACGATCGATCCGTCGTCGACCTCGGCGGCCAGCACACTGGTGCCGGCGATCAGCGCGACCAGCGGCAGCACCACGGTGAGCCCGAGTCCGACCATGACGCCGATGGTGGCGTCCTGGTCGACTCCGACCAGGGCCCGGACGGTGATCGCGAGGCCGATCAGGATCACCGGCAGGATGACTAGGACGACGGTACGGCGGGCGCCGAGGCCGTTGCGTACGGTGAGCCCGATGATCGTGGCGTTGGTCATGACACCCCTCATGCGCTGACCAGGTAGGCGAAGACGCTCTCCAGCGACTCGTCGGTGGGCTTCACCTCGAGCAGCCGGATCTCGGCGGAGTGGGCGAGCTGCGGCAGTACGACGGCGAACCGGCCGAAGTCGACGACCTCGACGTCCAGGCCGTCGTCGGATCGCATGATCACGCCTCGACACGACGCGTCGCCGATCAGCTGGCTCGCGAGCCGGCGGTCGTCGTCGGTCCGGATCAGGTAGCGGTTCGGCCGGTCGGTCATCAGGCGGCGGATCGCCCCGAAGTCGCCGGACGCCGCGTGCCGCCCGGCGACCATCACCTCGATATGACTGGCGACCTGCTCGACCTCCTCGAGGATGTGCGAGCTGAACATGACCGTGCGACCCTCGTTGCCCATCCGGCGCAGCAGCTCGATCAGGTGCAGCCGCTGCCGGGGGTCCATGCCGTTGAACGGCTCGTCGAGCAGCAGCACCGCCGGGTCGTGGACCAAGGCGCTGGCCATCTTGATCCGCTGCTTCATGCCCTTGGAGTACGTCGAGATCTTGCGGTCCTGCGCCGGTTGCATCTCAACGGTCGCGATCGCCGTCATAGCAGCGGCGATCGGGTCGGCGAGGGCATGCAGCTCGGCGTTGGCGACGACGAACTGCCCGCCGGTCAGGTTGTCGTACGCGGCCTCCCGCTCTGGGACCAAGCCGATCTGGCGGTAGAGCTGCTCGTGGCGCCAGACCGGGATGCCGTCGAGCGTGACGGTGCCGGACGAGGGGGCGAGGAAGCCGGACATCATCGCGATCAGGGTCGACTTGCCGGCGCCGTTGGGTCCGAGGAGTCCGGTGACGCCCGGCCCGATCGTCATGGAGACGTCGTTGACCGCGACCACGTTGCTGTACCACCGCGACACCTGATCGAGCACGATCTCACTCATCGGCCGGCCACCTTCCGATAGCGCCAGAGCAGCACCCCGACGCAGACGAGCACGATCAGGATCGCGAACGCGATGAAGATCAGGCCGCCGACTGTGCCGGGTGGACCCGCCGGGGTGGACGCCTCGGTGTTGAACAGCGACACCTGGATGCCGTCGACCAGCGTGAACGGCGAGAACATTCCCGCGTAGCCGGCCACCTCGGTGTTGCCGCGTTCGTCGGCGATGCCCTGGATGGTCGCGACGACGGTGTAGCTCACGATGAGCGTGGTGATGATCGCGGCGATCGCGAATCCCCGCCGGGTCGTCGTGGCCGAGACGACGGCGGCGATGGACGCCAGCACGATCGAGAGGATGGCCGCGCCGCCGAGGGCGCCGAGCAGGTCGGTGGTCTCCGAGGCGGGTGACGACCCGGACAGCAGGGTGCCGACGTACAGCACCAGCAGCGGGAGTCCGGTCAGGATGAACAGCCCGGTCGCGAGCGCCGCCAGCCGGGCGTACACGTAGGTGTCGAGCCGCAATGGCCGGGCCAGGTAGAGGGTCAGCAGTCGGTAGCGCAGGTCGCGGGAGATCAGCGCGGGCGCCTGCACCGCCACGAAGACACTGATGATCAGCTGCATGATGATCGAGTAGCGGGAGTACGGCAGCACCTGCGCGGCGACATCGCTCACGATGACCTGGACGCCGACGATGACCAGCGCCGGGATCATCATGATCGTGAGCAGCATCATCGGCAGCACCTTGAACCGAGCCGCCCGGCCGATGCCGTAGCAGTGCTTGACGCCGAGCTCGTACAGGGTCCGCCAGGTGTAGGCCTCGCCGAGCCGGATCCCGTCGTACTTTCGGTAGCCGATGTCGTGGATGACGCTGCGGCGCGCCTCGGGCTCAGGCTGGATCGCCATCGGGCACCCCCTGTGCATTCGCGTCGGCGATGAAGATGTCCTCGATCCGATGCCGGGTCTGTTCCAGCCGGACCAGTCCCATCCCGAGCTCGGCGACCAGGTCGCGCACGCTGTCGTAGGTCGACTCGTCCTCGATCTCGATCCGCAGCACACTGCCGTCCTGCACGACCTGCAGCCCGCGCCCGGCGAGTGCCTTGCCGAGCCGGTCCCTCGGGTTCGGGCCGCCGGAGGGGTCCTGGACCTCGACGGTCAGGACGCCGGTCATCTGGGTGAACTCGGCGGTCGACGACGCGCGCAGCAGCCGGCCGGCGTCGACGACGACGATGTTGTCGCTGATGCGCTCGAGCTCGCCGAGCAGGTGCGACGTCACCAGCGCGGCGATGCCGAACTCGGTGCCGATCCGGCGGATCAGCGCCAGCATGTCGTCGCGGCCGAGCGGGTCGAGTCCGTTGGTCGGCTCGTCGAGGAAGACCAGCTCCGGATCGTGCACGATCGCCTGCGCGAGCTTGACCCGCTGCCGCATGCCGGTGGAGTAGCCGCCGATCGGCCGATAGCGCTCCTCGGCGAGCCCGACGTGGCGCAGGATGTCCGCGGAGCGTTCCCGTGCGGCGTCCGGCGGCAGTCCCGAGATCCGGGCCAGGTGCACGATCAGCTCGGTCGCCGAGACGTCCGGCGGCAGGCAGTCGTGCTCGGGCATGTAGCCGACCCGCGACCGGATCTCGGTGTCCTGGCGCCCGACCTGCAGGTCGAGCACCGACGCGCTGCCGGACGTGGCGGGCAGTAGCCCGAGCAGGATCTTGATCAGCGTCGACTTGCCGGCGCCGTTGGCACCCACCAGCCCCGTCACGCCCGCGCCGACGTCGATGGTCAGCGAATCCAGGGCGACCACGTGGGAGAAGTTCTTGGTGAGTTCGCGGGTGGCGATCATCGACACGGGGTCGATCGTGCCATGTCGGCGGGGCATACCGGCACCGGTTGCTCGAACCGGCGGGTCGTTCAATGTCACTGTACGATCAGCCCATGGCCACCAGCATCCCGCCGGTCGGCGATCGGATCCGCGAGGAGCGGACCCGCCGCGGTCTTTCGGTGCGCCAACTGGCCCGCGACGTCGGCGTTTCGGCCAGCCTGATCTCCCAGATCGAGAACGGCCGGAGCCGCCCGTCGGTGAGCACCCTCTACGCGATCACGCAGGTGCTCGGCATCTCGGTCGAGGACGTGTTCGACACCGCCACGGAGGCCGTCGCCCCAGCCGGGTCCGGCAGCCCGGCGCCGTCGGCGACCGCCGCAGCCGCGCTGCCATCGGTCGCCCATGCCCTGGCCGCGACCGCTCGACCCGACCTCGCACTGGGCCCGCTGGTCCGCCCTGACCAGCGCGAAGTCCTCGAACTCGACTCGGGCGTGACCTGGGAGCGGCTCGGCCGGATCGCCGGCGCCCATGTCGATTTCATGCTCGTGACGTACGCACCCGGCAGCAGCTCGTCGAGCACCGGACAGCTGATGCGTCACCCTGGAGACGAGTACGGCTACCTCATCTCGGGGGCGCTCGTCGTCACGCTTGCGTTCGTCGATCACGAGCTCGGTCCCGGCGACGCGATCTCGTTCCCGTCGAGCACTCCGCACCGCTATCGCAACGACGGCGAGTCGCCGGCCGTCGGCATCTGGGCCGTCATCGAGCCGGACTTCGCCGACTGACCGGAAACAGCGGCCGAGCCTCTAGCCATTGCCGAGGGCCGGACGTAACTTATACTTAACACTTCCGGGGTGAGGTTCACCATGGCGATCCGTACGTACGGTCCCAACGCGGTCGACTGGGAAGAGCGGGTCGATCTCGACCGGCTCCGCCGGCAGCGGCTGCAACGCCTCCGCGACCAGCTCGAGCAGTCCGACCTCGGCTCACTGCTGGCGTTCGACTTCTCCAACCTGCGCTACATGACGTCGACCCACATCGGCACCTGGGCGATGGACAAGCTGATCCGTTTCGCCGTGCTGCCACGGGGCGGGCAGCCGGTCGAGTGGGACTTCGGCTCGGCCGCCAAGCATCACCAGCTCTACAACCCGTGGCTCGACTACGAGCGGGCCGAGGGCAGCACCGAGCCGTCTGACGCCGCGCGGGCCGGCCGATCCGGTGCACGGGCCGGCATCTCGACACTGCGCGGCGCCTTTCATCCGGACGCGGGCATCTCCGAGGAGGTCGCCCGCAAGGTGGCTACGGTGCTCCGCGAGCACGATCTCGCCGGCGAGCCGATCGGCGTCGACGTGGTCGAGATGCCGATCCTGGCGGCGCTGAAGGCCGAGGGACTCGACGTGGTCGACGGCCAGCAGGTGTTCCTGGAGGCGCGCCGGATCAAGACGCCGGACGAGATCTCCCTGCTCGCCCAGGCCTGCTCGATGGTCGACGCGGCCTACGACGAGCTCTACGCCTTCCTCAAGCCCGGGGTCCGCGAGAACGAGACCGTCGGTCTGGTCGCCAACGTGCTCTACAGCCTCGGCAGCGAATACGTCGAGGGGGTCAACGCCATCTCGGGGGAGCGGTGCTCGCCGCACCCACACGTCTACAGCGACCGGGTGATCCGGCCCGGGGACCCGGCGTTCTTCGACATCCTGCACAGCCACCTCGGCTACCGCACCTGCTACTACCGCACGTTCGCCGTCGGCAGCGCGTCGGTCGCGCAGCGCGACGCGTACACCCGCTGCCGGGAGTACATGGACCAGGCGATCGCGATGGTCAAGCCCGGCGTCACCACGGCCGACATCGTGCAGCTGTGGCCGCGCGCCGAGGAGTTCGGGTTCCCGAACGAGGAGGCGGCGTTCGCCCTGCAGTACGGCCACGGCGTCGGCCTGGCGATCTGGGAGAAGCCGATCTTCAGCCGGCTGGTGTCGCTGGAGCACCCCGAGGTCCTCGAAGAGGGCATGGTCTTCGCGCTCGAGACCTACTGGCCGGCCGCCGACGGCTGGTCGGCCGCCCGGATCGAGGAGGAGGTCGTGGTGACGGCCGAGGGCTGCGAGGTGATCACCAAGTTTCCCGCCGAGGAGCTGCTGGTCGCGGGCCGGAAGTACTGGACCGTCGGCGGTCAGCTCGACACGTTGCGCGAGTCGCAGTCGCACCTCAACACCGCAGCCGGCCGAGGCGAACGATCGTGACCGTGCCCGCCGGATCGACCGCTGCCGCGACGCTGGACGATGCGCGGCTGCTCCAGGCGTACGAGCAGATGCGGCTGATCCGCGGTGTGGAGAAGGCGGCCCACGATCTGTTCCTGCGCGGGCTGGTCAAGGGCACCACCCACCTGGCAGCCGGCCACGAGGCGGTCGCGGTCGGGGCGAGCCTGGCGCTGCGCGACGACGACTACGTCTTCGCGACCTATCGCGGCCATCACCATGCGCTCGCGCGTGGCGCCACCGCGGTCGAGTGCCTCGCCGAGTTGATGAGCAAGGCCACCGGGCTGAACAAGGCCAAGGGCGGCTCGATGCATCTGACCAAGGCCGATCACGGCATGCTCGGCTCGTACGCGATCGTCGGCTCGCATCTCCCGATCGCCTGCGGCGCGGCATGGTCGGCGAAGCTGCGGGGGACCGACCAGGTCGCCGTGGCGTTCTTCGGCGACGGCGCGACCAACATCGGCGCGTTCCACGAGGCGCTCAACCTGGCGGCGGTGTGGAAGCTCCCCGTTCTGTTCGTCTGCGAGAACAACTTCTACATGGAGTACACGCCGATCCGCTCGGTCACCGCGACCGACAACCCGGCGGCCGACCGCGCCGGCGCCCACCAGATCCCGTCCGAGATCGTCGACGGCAACGACGTCGAGGCGGTGTTCGCCAGCGTGACGACGGCCGCGGCGCGAGCCCGGTCCGGCGACGGGCCGACCGTGATCGAGGCGCAGACCTACCGCCACTACGGCCACAGCCGGACCGACCCGGCGACATACCGCCCGGCCGAAGAGGTCGAGGAGTGGATGAAGCGCGATCCGATCGACATCGCCCGGCGACGGCTGACCGACCGGGGTGCGTCGACCGACGACATCGCGGGCGCCGACCAGCGGGCGGACCGAGTCGTCGAGGAGGCGATCGCGGAGGCCACTGCGGCACCGGACGCCGATCCGGCCGACGCGCTGGCCGACGTGTGGGCCGACGGAGGTGCGGCGTGGCGGACCTGATCACCTATCGCGAAGCCGTCGCCGAAGGCATCGCCCGCGAGATGCGGCGCGACCAGACCGTGGTGTGCCTGGGCGAGGACATCGGCGCGGCCGAGGGAGTCTTCAAGACCACTGTCGGGCTGTTCAAGGAGTTCGGGGCCGGTCGGGTCTGGGACACCCCGATCTCGGAGCAGGCGATTGTCGGCACCGCCCTCGGGGCCTCGATGACCGGGATGCGACCGGTCGCAGAGATCATGTTCTCCGATTTCCTGGCCTGCTGCTTCGACTATCTGGCCAACGAGATCCCGAAGCTGCGCTACATGACCGGCGGCCAGGTCACGACCCCGCTGGTGGTTCGCACCGCCAACGGCGGCGGGCTCGGCTTCGGCGCGCAGCACTCGCAGGCCGTCGAGAACTGGGTCTTCACGATCCCCGGGCTCAAGATCGCGGCGCCGTCGACACCGGCCGATGTGGTCGGCCTGATGGCCTCGGCGATCCGCAGCGACGACCCGGTCGTCTTCTTCGAGCACAAGGGCCTGTTCGCCAGCAAGGGGGAGCCGGCTCCGCCGGACCATGTCGTGCCGCTGGGCGAGGCCGCGGTCGTACGGCCCGGCACCGACGTGACCCTGGTGGCACTGGCGTACACGGTGCCGATCGCCCTGTCGGCCGCGGACCGGCTCGCCGCCGAGGGGATCAGCGCCGAGGTCGTTGATGTGCGTTGCCTCATCCCATTGGACGCCCGCACCGTCCTCGAGTCCGTCGGCCGGACCTCGCGGGTCGTCATCGTCGAGGAGAACCCCTACCAAGGCGGGTGGGGCGGCACGGTCGCCTCGATCCTTGCCGACGAGGGATTCGAGCTCCTGGACGCGCCGGTCCGTCGGGTCGCGGCCGAGTGTGTGCCGCTGCCGTTCGCCGACGCGCTCGAGGACATCGTCATACCCACCGTCGACAAGGTGGTCGAAGCAGTACGCCAACCCATGGCGTACTAAGGAGGGAGTAGCCGCATGGCCACAAAGACCGTCATCCGGGGAGGCACCGTCCTCACCATGGATCCGTCGATCGGGAATCTCGCCAGCGGCGACGTCCTGATCGAGGACGACAAGATCACCGCCGTCCAACCCGATCTCGGCGACGTCGATGCCGAGGTGATCGACGCCGCCGGTCGGATCGTGATTCCGGGGTTCGTCGACACCCACCGGCACACCTGGGAGGCGGCGATCCGCGGCTGCGCTCCCAACGCCACGCTCGACGACTACTTCGTCGAGGTGCTGGACACGTTCGCGCCGGTCTACCGGCCCGAGGACGTGCACTCCAGCAACGTCGCCGGCTCGCTGGAGTGCCTCAACGCCGGCATCACCACGCTGGTCGACTGGTCGCACATCAACAACACGCCGGACCATCCCGATGCCGCGGTGAACGCGCTGCAGTCGACCGGGATCCGGGCGCTCTATGCCTACGGCAGCGCCAACCTGTCGCTCGCGGACTACTGGTTCGACAGCAAGATCGTGATCCCGGGCGACGACGTACGCCGGATCCGCGACACCTACTTCTCCTCCGACGACGGGCTGTTGACGCTCGGACTCGCCACCCGCGGGCCTGGCTTCTGCCAGGAGGACGTCGTCCGCTCCGAGTGGGGGCTGGCCCGCGAGCTCGGCATCCCGATCACCGTCCACGTCGCGATGGGACGGCTGGCCGGCCGGTTCGGCATGATCAAGCAGCTCAGCGAGATGGACCTGCTCGGACCAGACACCACGTACGTCCACTGCTGCCACTTCAGCGACGAGGAATGGCAGCTGGTCAAGGAGAGCGGCGGCAGGATCTCGATCGCGCCCCAGGTCGAGCTGCAGATGGGCCACGGCTGGCCTCCCACCCTCCAGGCCCTCGGGCTCGACCTGCGGCCGAGCTTCTCGATCGACGTCGTGACGACCGTGCCGGGCGACATGTTCACCCAGATGCGCGCGGCGTTCGCGGCTGACCGGGCTCGCGTGCACGACCGGGCGTACGGGCCGAACGAGCAGGTGCCGAAGGACTGCCTGACCGCCGAGCAGATGCTGCGAGCCGCGACGATCGACGGCGCCTATGTGGCCGGGCTCGAAGACCGGACCGGCTCGCTCACCCCGGGCAAGCAGGCCGACGTGGTGGTCCTCGACGCGACCTCGCTCGCGATGGCGCCGATCATCGACCCGGTCGCGGCCGTGGTGCTCTCGGCCGACGTGTCCAACGTCGAGACCGTGATCGTCGACGGCGTGGCACGCAAGCGCGACGGTCAGCTGCTGGCCGATGTCGCCAAGGCTCGCAACGACGTCGAGTCCTCCCGCGACTACCTGCTCAACGCCGTGGCGGACAAGTCCGACGCATGAGCTCCTCGCATGTCGTACGGCTGGCGGCGGATGCCGAGTTCGCGGCCCCGCGCGACTGGGCGAAGGGCGCGACGGCCTACTCCCGCTGGTCGGCGGTCGCCGAGTCCGACGGCGCCGTCCACACCGGGTTCGGGGTCTGCGACCTCGAGCCTGGTGGGTCGGTGCCGACACATGTCCACTCCTTCGAGGAGAGCGTCTACGTCGTCGACGGCGTCGGCCGGCTCGACACGTCAGAGGGGTCGTTCCGCCTCGGTCCGGGCGACTACGCGCTGATCCCGGTCGGCGTGCCGCATCGGTTGCGTAACGACGGTGCCGACCGGGTCCGCTGGGCCGAGATGCAGGGACCGGCGCCGCGGGACGGGCACGACGGCGACACCCTGCTGGTGCCGGAGCTGCCGGATCGCGACAACGTCCTCGACGTGGACGTACGCGACCCGCGGACCCGCCGGTTCGGCCACATCGAGCCGGTCAACATGGAACCCGGCCGGCAGGACCAGGCGTCGTTGGCGGCGTCGGCGAGCATGCGCACCGCGCTGCTCGTCTACAGCGGCATCACCGTGAAGATGATGGTCGACTCCGACCTCGGCGCCGATCTCACGACGATGTTCATGGTGCAGTACGAGCCAGCCGGGGTCGCCGGTCCGCACGACCACCCGTTCGAGGAGACCTACTACTTCCTCGAGGGACGGGCCGAGGCGACGTTCGACGACGAGCGCTACGAGCTCGGACCGGGCGACATCGCCTGGGCGGGGGTCGGCTGCGTCCACAGCTTCCGTAACCTCGGTGGCGGTCCGTTGCGCTGGCTCGAGACGCAGTCGCCGCAGCCACCGGGACGGCACTCCTACCGATTCGCCCGTGACTGGGACTACCTGCGAGGTGTTTTGCCATGACCGTGCTCGTCGTCGGAGGAACGCGAGGCATCGGCCGCGAGATCGTGCGGAAGTACGCCGACGCCGGCGAGGCCGTCGTGCTGACCGGGCGCGATCCGGCCGCGGCCGAGAAGGTCGCCAAGGACATCGGCGGCAACACCCGAGGGGTCGGCCTCGAGCTGGCCGAGCCGGAGGGCATCGCCGACGCGTTGCGGGACGTCGACGACGTCGGCCAACTGGTGCTTGCCGCGATCGACCGCGATGCCAACACCGCCAAGGACTACGACCTCACGGCAGCGCTCTATCTGGTCACGATGAAGCTGGTCGGCTACACCGAGGTGATCCACACGCTGCTGCCGCGCATGACCGACGACGCCGCCATCGTGCTGTTCGGCGGGCTCGCCAAGGAGCGCCCGTACCCCGGCTCGACCACGGTCTCCACCGTCAACGGCGGCGTGTCCGGCCTGGTCACCACGCTCGCCACCGAGCTGGCGCCGATCCGGGTCAACGCGCTCCATCCCGGGATCGTCGGGGACAGCCCATTCTGGGCCGGCAAGGCGGCGGCGACCGAGGCGGTGAAGGCGCGCACGCCGATCGGCCGCAACGTCGAGATGGCCGACATCGTCGACGCCGTCGACTTCCTGCTCCGCAATCGCTCGGTCAACGGCGTCGACCTCTACGTCGACGGCGGGTGGCTGCTGCTATGACGGTCGCCGTGATCGGCGCCGGCCGGATGGGCGCGGCGATGGCCGGCCGATTCCGGGCCGCCGACCTGCCGGTCGTGGTCTACAACCGGTCGCCGGACAAGGCCATGGCGGTGGCCGAGCGACACGGCGCCGCCGTCGCGGCGACGGCACGGGACGCGGTCGCGCAGGCCGAGGTCGTCGTCGTCTCGCTGGCCGACGACGCGGCGCTGCAGGCCGCGTACGCAGGTGACGACGGCCTGCTCGCGGGCGTCCACCAGGGTGTCGTGCTCTGCGATACCAGCACGGTCGCGCCGGCCACGATCCGCGAGCTCGCTCCGGAGGTCGGGTCGCGGGGCGGCAGTCTTCTCGACACCCCCGTCTCGGGCAGCGTGCCGCTGGTCGAGCGCGGCGAGCTCGCCATCATGGTCGGCGGCGACGCCGCGGCGCTCGAGGTGGCCCGACCTGTGCTCGACCACCTGGCCAAGGCGATCTTCCACCTCGGCGAGGTCGGCGCCGGGGCCACGATGAAGCTGGTGGTCAACGCGGTGATCGCCGCGCTCAACGTCACTGTGAGCGAGGCCCTGGTGCTCGCCGAGCGCGCCGGGCTCGACCGCGAGGCGAGCTACGACGTACTCGCCGCGGGTGCGGTCGGCGCTCCGTACGTGCAGTACAAGCGCGACGCGTTCCTGCGACCCGACGAGACACCGGTGACCTTCAGCCTCGACCTGATCGCCAAGGACCAGCGCCTGATCAACGCGCTCGCCGAGTCGGTCGGCGCGTCGATGCCGCAGGCACAGGCGACCCGGGAGCTGGTCGCGGCCGCCGTCGCCGCAGGCCTCGGCGACCGCGACATGACCGTGGTCGCCGAGTACCTGCGGCGCTGACCCCTACGCCTCAGTCACCGGCGTAGGTGAGGTCGTAGGCGGCGTTCTTGCCCGCCGTCGGCACCGGACGCCCGTGGGCACAGGCGTGGTCGTCGAGCGGCTTGCCGTCCGGCGTGGTCGCGGGGAACAGCCGAACCCCCTCGGTCATCGGCTCGGCGGCCTGACCGTCGAGTAGCAACGGGATCAGTCCACGCAACGGCTGAGTCATCGGGACCAGATAGCCGGTGCCGAGCTCGTCGGTGCTGACCTGGCGTACCTCGATCCCGTGCGCAGCGAGCCGATCAGCGACCGACGTACGCAGCTCGACCGGCACGTCAGGGTCGTCGTTGAGCGGTGGGGTGTACTGCTCGGGCGTGAGGAAGTAGCCGCACGGCGGATTCTCCAGGATCTGGTCGGGCCCGGGCGCATCGATCGGCGGCGGACTCTCGCCCGGATGCGGCGCTGGGAACGCCGGGATCGGCCGCGACCCACGGAACACGATCGGTCCGGTGTTCGACTGCTGGAATGCGATCGACTCCTTGACCGCCTTCCTGATGGCGGGATAGTTCGCCTCGAAGTAGTCGAAGAACTGCTGGTAGGTGTAGATCGCCGAGTAGGTCTTGCGCCTGCGGTTGTTCTGCGGAGTGCCCTCGTCCGGCCGGGTCACACCGCCGGCGCTTCGGGCTTCCAGAAGCGAGCCCACCACGCTCTTCAGCCCCATCACGTTGCGCAGGATGGTCTCCTCGCCGAGACCGACGTTTCCGCCGCTCTCGCAGCCGTACGGGCAGAACCACCAGCCGTCGCTGGATCCGTGCGAGTACATCCAGCCGGTGATCATGCTCTGCGACTCGTCGAAGATCGACTGCGCCACGTTCTGGTGCCGGGGTGGCAGGGTCGGGAGGTCACCGGCCCGGCTGTTGCCGAACTCGTGGCCGTCGAACGCCGCGTCCGGGGTGTAGTCGCGCAGCATCTCGGCGAAGGCGAAGGTCTCCGGTTCACGCAGCAGCGAGTGGTCCCGGTTGAGGTCCTGGCCGGCGATGTTGCCGCGGGTGTTCGCAGCCCGGCCGTCGCCGTTGATCGCGGGCACCAGCAGGATCGTCGTGTTCGTGAGCAGGTCGGCAGTGCGCTCGTCCTGGGCGAAGGCCAGCTCGCGGGCCATGATCAGACAGGCCTCGCGCGACGACGGCTCGTTGCCGTGGACGTTGCAGTTGACGAGCGCGGTCGGCGTCGCCGAGATCGCCGCGACAGTCGGCAGCGGCCGCGGATAGCCGATGACGAACATGTTGATCGGCCGGTTCTGGATGGTGCGGCCGATCTCCACCACGCGTACCCGGTCGCTGGCCGCGTCCAGCTCTGCCTCGTAGGCATACTCGTTCACGTCGCTGGTGAACTGCGCCGCCTGGGTGGTCTCCCACTGGGTCCGCAGGCCCTCGCCGGCCCGTGCCGGATCTCCGAACGACGGAGCGGTCGTACCGAACACCGGCTCCGAGAACGGCTGCGGCGTTCCGTCGATGCGGGCCCGGACCCGCCACTGGAATCGACCGCCGGGAGCGAATCCGGCGTCGGCGAACGACGGCGCGTCCGGTGTCACGGTTCGGTTCGGCCGCCACAGCCCGGTGATCACCGACGGTCCAGTCGGCTGGTTCTGGGCATCGACCGGCGTGCGTTCGATCTCGTAGTCGGTCGCTCCTGAGACCGGAGTCCAGTGCACGGTGGCGTACCCGTCCCCTTGGACGACGGCCACTCCGGTGACGGCTCCAGGGTCCTCTGCCTGCGAGGACAGCGGTGCCGCGACGACGAGCACGCCGACCAGCAACGAGAGTGACACCACGACTGAGCGAGTGCGGCCCCCCAGGCCTCGCCGAATCCGTTTGGCTGGGCTCATGAATCCCTCCGGGTTGGAATGGCCGATTGGCACCCCCTGGGAACGGTACGAAAGGGTCTGATCGGTCGTCACCCGGCATATGAACGAAATTCCCTAAGGCGGGTCCGAAGAGGTGTCGAAACCTAGCCGTACGAGACGATAAGTGGTGATCTCTCGCAAACCGAAACGCGTTCCTCGTGGAGCGGGTTGCTACCGGAGCGGGATGCCGGCGTCGCGGGCGGCCTGCTGGCCCCCGACGATCGGAAGTGCGATCCGGCTGACCTTGGTGTCGACGGTGATGGTCGGCCGGGTGGGCAGCCGCTCGGCCGAGTAGCTGCGGTAGCTGCCGACGAGGATGACGCCGATCCGGTTGCCCTGCAGGAAGACGTGCTCGCTGGGCAGCATCGGGAAGCTGATCTGCTCCATCTCGTCCGGCACCATCGGCTCCGGCGTCGTGATCGAGTCGCGGTTGCGGCCGTCAAGAATCCCCTTGGTGACCCGCCACTGCGTGACGTTGATCGGGCGGTACGCCACCGGCCGGTAGCAGCCGTCGTCGTACTGACTCGACTCGCCGTAGCACTCCTCGGGAAGCGTCGTCTGCCGGATGCCGTCACCGGTCCGGTCGTTCTCCACGCTCGGCCCGTACTCGACGAGGATCGCGCCGAAGTACGCCGCGTCCAGACTCGACGACGCGCTGAGCGTGACCTTGGCCGTGCCCGAGATCCGCAGGTCCTCGGACAGCGGATCGGACAGGTACGCCAGGCGGCTCGGATTGGCCTGGTCCGGGGTGTTGATCATCGCCGCTTCGAGCTGGTTGGGATCGTCGACGAACGACTGGGTCCGGACTCCGTCGCCGGGGGTGAGACCGAGCGAGCCGGCGCCCTGGTCGTCGCCACGGAGCCAGACGTTCACGTTGGTCGATCCGGGAACCGGCCATTGGTCGAACTGCTCCCACTGGTTGACCTTGGTCTCCACGTCGACGGCGGGCTCACGCATGATCCCGTTGTCGATGCCCTGGAGCCAGTGGTCGAACCAGCGGTGCAGGGTGTCGACCCACTCCGCACGCCGGTAGTCGAACGGCTCGATGTGGCCGGTCCGGCTGATCCACAGCTTCCGGGCGACGTGGTTGTCGCGGAGCACCTGCCAGAACTTGCTGAAGTGGTCGGGCCGGACGTTCTCGTCCTGGAGGCCGTGGACCAGGAACACGCTGGCGTCGATGTTCGCGGCGTCGTCCAGGTAGTTGCGCTCGTCCCAGAACGGCGAGTAGTCACCGGTCTCGTCGCCGTCGTTGGCGCCGATCTCGTTCCAGATCGGTTGACAGTGTTGCTGCCGGGCCGGGTCGTCGTCGGTGATGGCGTCGGCCAGCGACAGCAGGTAGTTGTTGCCGCGCATGACGATGCCGTTGCTGCGCGTGTAGTCGTAGTAGTTGTACGGCCCGGAGATCGGCACGACCGTCTCGAGGCCGTCGACGCCGGACACCGCGCCGGCCATCGCCAAGGAGCCGTCGTACGACTTGCCGATCATCGCCGACTTGCCGTTGTCCCAGTCCGCTCCGACCGGGTCGCCGGCCGCGTCGTGTGCCCCGCGGCGGCCGTTGAGCCAGTCGACGACCGCCGGGCCGGAAGCGTTCTCGTTCGCTCCCTGGATGGTCGGGCAGCCGGTTGAACCCGCCGTGCCGGTCATGTCGACCAGCGCAACCGCGTAACCGCGGGGCACGAAGTAGTTGTCGTAGAACAACGGCCAGCGGTCGAGAAGGCCGTCGCCGTCGACGTCGGCCTTGAGTTCCGACTCGTTGCCGCGCCCCAACGTCGTGTAGTAGGGGCTGTCGTCGATGATGACCGGCACCTTGAGACCCTGCTCGGTCGCCGCTGGCCGGATGATGTCGACGCGCACGACGTCGTTGACACCGTCGCGGTCGCTGTCGACGTCGAGGTCGACCCAGACCCGTTCGCGGATCGCGTCGTCATAGCCGAAGACCGGCTGGGTGACGCCGTCCGCGACGACGATGTTCGGTGGCTCGGCGCCGTTGGCTGCGGCGATCGCCGGTGCGGTAGCGGCGAGCAGCGCCAGCACTGCGCTGGTGGCGACGGTCGTCCTCATGATGGGTCTCGCCTCCGATAGGCCGGTCGAGATGACGGCACGTACGAGCGGCGATCCTCAACCTGGCGCCCGGTCGACGGGCCGGACCGACCACTTATCGGCACGCTACGGAAGGCTCGCCACGGCGTCACCGGACACATGCACGAAGTACGCGACGCCGCTGGGGGACATCTGTCGAGACGACGGCCGCAGACAGCGGTGCCTGCCCCGCGTCGGCGCGCGGGGCAGGCACCTCCTGGCTCTAGTTGAGGCCGGCCAGCAGCAGCTGTGCCTCGGTCACCAGCTTGTCCGAGGCCGCCGGTGTGATGAACCTCGGCGTGTAGTCCCGGACCTGCCCGATGAACTCCTGGATCTGGGCTTCGTACGGGGCGAGCCGGCCCTCGTCACGGAAGCGGATCGCCTGGTTCAGCTTGGTGCGCAGGTTCTTCGCGGTCTGGGTTCCGGTGACGTCGCCGGACGTCGCGAACGCGTCGAGCTGGTCGCGGATCGCCTCGACCGCGGAGATCCGGAACGGCTGGTCGGACAGGTCGAAGAACACGTTGCCGACTGCCTCGACCTTGATCCGGGCCATCGTCGTCCCGACGTTCGGCAGCGTCACGTCGACCGAGCCGTCGTTCGGCGTGGCGGACGCGAGAACGTACGGGTAGGTGACGCCACCGTCCACCGACAGGCTGACCCGTACCTCGGACACGTTCACCGGTGCCTGATCCGTCCCGGCGACGTCCCAGGTCACCGTGCGCGGGATGCCGGTGCTGTAGTTGACGGCGGTGTTGGGCGAGGTCACCAGGAACGGACCCGCGGTGGGTGCCAGCAGCAGCCGGGTGTCGCCGCTCGCGACTCCGCCTCGACCGTCCCGAGCGGTGAGCCGGAAGTTGAGCGACAGCGGGTCGGCGTTGACACCGGCGAACCCGACGTAGTCCGAGGTCGGCAGGAACTCCGAGAAGCACTCCACATCCGCGGCCGGACAGGCTCCGGTCACCGCGTTCGTGTCGTTGTTCAGGATCTGCACCATGTCGGGGAACACCCGGGTCGGATCGGTGGTCGGGTGGTTCTCGCCGTCGGCGTTGTACTGGGTCTCGACGTACGGCGGCTCGAGCAGCGGCGTGCCGAAGACCCGGAACAGCGGGCCGTTGGTCTTCACGTTGCTCATCAGCCCGGTCCCGGTGGCGCCTCCGCGGTCGTTCTGCTCCCACAGGTAGGTCAGCACGTCGCCGTCGGGGTCGGTCGCGCTGCCGGTGAGGGCGAACGGAGTACGGAGCGGGATCGCGTACTGGTCCGGCACCGTCACCACCGGCGCGGAGTTGCCGGTCGGCTCGATCGTGAAGCCCTGGTTGTCGACCGGTCCGCCCTTCGCGGTCTCGCCGACGAAGCCATCGGCGCCGGTGAGGTCGGCCAGACCAAGGCTGCCGACGTTGGTCGTCGCCAGGGTGCCGCCGAAGGTGACCTGGAAGCCGAAGTCGTTCAACGCCCCGGTGCCACCGAACGCCGCGACCGTGGCGACGCCTCCGGCCGGCCAGCCGGGCATCGACTCGATGGCGGCCTTGATGCCGGCCGTCGTGTAGTTCGTGCCGCGGACGATCGGATCGGACTGGTTGCCTCCGAAGCTGACCCGGAACGAGTCGCCGTCGGTGTCGAAGTCACGCAGCGACACGTTCTGGACCTCGTTGATCGACGGTCGAGCCGAGCTCACGAACTCGGTGATCTGCTGGAAGCTGCGCTGCGACCAGTACGGGTCGCTGTGCGGCTGGAGGTTGTCCGAGGCGCAGATCCCGGCGTACGCCATGATCGACGACCCGCTGCCGGGCTCCACCGAGCTGGCGGCGCTGCGGTTGCCGCCCGAGCAGTTCGTCTGGGTTCCGTTGAACGTGTGCGGCCCGCCGAACTGGTGCCCCATCTCGTGGGCCACGTAGTCCACGGCGAAGAAGTCCCCGGTCGGTGCCGTCAAGCCCGTGCAGCCCTGCGCCTTCGAGTTGCCGCCGACGCTGGCGAGACTGGCCACCCCGCCACCCGGGTTGCCCAGGATGATGTGGCCGATGTCGTAGTTGCTCGCTCCGAGGATCTGGCCGATCACGAGCCGGTTCCGGGTCAGCGTGCTGCCCGAGCAGGAGGTGGACTGGGCGACGGAGAAGCACGGGGCGGATCCGCACGGCCCGTTCGGCTCGGTCATCTGCGCTGGGGTGTCGAGGTTGAGCAAGTCGTTGTTGCCGACCAGGACCAGCCGGATCGACGTGTCGTCCTCGTAGATCTGTGTCACGCGGTTGATCAGCGTCACCTTCGCGGCGGTGACGTTCTGCGATCCGCCGTGGTAGGTCGCGTAGCCGGGGTTGGACAGCAGCGCCAGCCGGTACGTCCGCAGGTCGGTCGCCACGCTCGGCCCGCCGGAGGCGGCCGCAAGAGCCGACGTCGCCGGCAGGGAGCCGAGCACGTTCTCGACCCAGTCCTCCTGATGAGGATCGTTGGCGTCGGCGGTGAAGTAGCTGACGTACACGCTCTGGTCGAGGTGGTAGTAGGGCTCGACGTACCACTGGCCGTCCTGGCCGCGAATCGAGGCATGGAAGCCGAGCGGGGTCAGGTCGGCCCGGATGGTCGCCGCGGGGTCGTCCACGCCGACGCCCTGGTAGGTCGTGATGCCGGGATGGGCGCTGGCCAGCTTGGGCGCCATGACGGGAGACTCCTCGAGCAGGAACCGCTGGAACCCGCCGTCCGGCGCCGGCAGCGCGATGGACAGCTCCGACGTCGCCGCCGCCCGGGAGCCTTCGCTAGGGGCCTGGTCGAGCGTCGACCGCATTCCGGCCCGGTCCAGGTGGAAGGCCTCGAAGTCGCTGGGTCGTACCTCGGCCTTCTTGTTCGACGTCACCGCGCGCGGTGGCTTCGCGATGCGATCCCACAATCCCTTCGAGGCCTTGGCCTGCTGAGCGGCTCTGGCTTCGGCGGTCGGGTCGGCGGAGCCCCCGGTCGAGCGGGCGGCCGAGCTTCCCAGGGCGGTCGGGGCTCCGGCCACGACGGCGAGGGTGATACCGGCGACCAGGGCAAGCAGGAGTCTGGCTCTGCGTCGAGTCGACCAGGGTCCGTGGGCGCGCTGCTTCATCCGGGGCTCCTCTCGGCCGCGGCGGCGCCGAGCGCGGATGGGCCCCGATCTGCCACGCCGACACCGACCACACTGACCGTGCGGCCAGCGTCCGATGGCAGGCTACGAAAAGCCGGTCGCTTCGTCTTTGGACACTTGTAGAAGCCCGTCGCACTCCGGCTCGACATCTGTCGAGT
>Ga0209382_10000203_pt1 | contig 96120 bp, 86 predicted proteins | sample SoiMetdeltSBSDD5_FD_187599 | JGI IMG/M metagenome (GOLD analysis project Ga0209382, IMG submission 187599) | Bulk soil microbial communities from a Populus tree surrounding site in Tennessee, USA - Soil MetaG P. deltoides SBSDD5 (SPAdes) (version 2) | ecosystem: Environmental > Terrestrial >...
GCGCGCCATCATGGCTCGCCGTCGTCGCCGTTCGAGCGCAGGGCCCGGCGAGCGAGCCGCGCTCGCCTCTACTGGCCGCCGGCCCAGCCCCCACTGGGGATGGGGGGGCCGAGCGAGCCGGGTCCGGAGCGAGTTACGGCGACAGGCGAGCCATGATGGCGCGCCCACGGGCTCGGCTCCTGCGCACTGCCGCCGCCCGGCACGGACCTCATCCGACGGGGAGGCGGTCTCCGTCGGGTGGGGCGGGGACCTCGAAGGCGTTGACGATGCCCGACAGCAGCGCGAAGTAATTTGCGGCGGCGGTCAATTCGACCAGCCACTGCGGGTCGTGGCGCTTCAGCAGCGCGTCGAACGCCGACTGATCGACGCGGTGAGTGCGCATGAGCTGACGAGTGTACGTCACGATCTCGCGCTCCTCGGCGGGCAACGAAGCGGGATCGCCCTGGGCGCGGATGAGGTCGATCGTCGCCTCCGGCACGCCGGCCCGGCGGGCCGCGCCCACCTGGGCCGCCCACACGTAAGCGGCCTGGCGCTCGCGCACGGCGGTGAGGATCGCCACCGAGCGGAGCCGGCCTTCCACGACGCTCTCGTCGCGGAAGAACCGCACGAGCCCCAGCACCCGCTCGGCCAGCTTGGGACTGCGCAGGAGCACGCTGAACGGGCCCCGCACGTTGCCGAAGACCTCGACGACGGCGTCGACGACGCGGTGGTGCTCGGCCGGCACGTCGGCCTTGCCGGTGACGGGGGCGATCCTGGGCATGGTGGCGAGCTCCCTTCCCGAGAGTGACGGCCGGCACAGTATGCCGTATGCTCGCCGGCGATGCGATTCGGGCTGTTCTTCCAGATCCCGGAGTCCGGCGGCGACAGTCACGCCCAGCGTTACGCGGAAGCGTTCGAGCTGATCGAGTTGGCCGAGGCCCTGGGCTTCGACGTCGCGTGGCTGGCCGAGCTGCACTTCGGCGGCGTGTTCTCGCTGCTGGCCAGCCCGCTCATGGTGGTGCCGGTCGTCGCCCAGCGCACGCGGCGCATCCGCATCGGCACCGCGGTGACGCTGCTGCCGCTGCATCATCCGCTGAGCTGCGCCGAGCAGGCGGCGACGGCGGACCTGCTGTCGGGCGGCCGGCTGGAGTTCGGGGTCGGGCGCGGCTCGATCCCCACGCAGTTCCACGGCTTCCGCGTGCCGCTCGCCGACAACCGCGCCCGCTTCGACGAGGCGCTCGACATCATCCGGCTGGCGTGGACGCAGGAGCGCTTCAGCTACCACGGCCGCTTCCACGACGTCGACAACCTCGCCGTGGTCCCCAGGCCGATCCAGCGCCCGCATCCGCCGATCCGCGTCGGCGTCCACACGCCCGAGAGCTTCGCCCACATCGGCGACCTCGGGCTGCCGATCTACTCGGGCACGACCACCACGCCGCTGCCCCAGCTGCGCGAGTGCATGGCGTACTACCGCGCGCACCTGGCCGCGGCCGGCCACGCCTGGGGCCCCGAGCAGATGGCGCTGATGTTCCCGATGCACGTGGCGGCCAGCGGGCCCGCCGCCCGCGAGGCCATGCGGCCCGGCGTGCACCAGTACTACCGCAACGTGCAGGCGATCTTCGCGCAGCTCCCCGACTCGTTCGGCGAGCACCTGCCGCGCCTGCGCATGATCGAGGAGACGGTCAGGAACCTGCCGTACGAGACATTCTGTCGCGACCAGGGGGTGTTCGGCGATGGCGCCGAGGTCGTCGACCGGCTGCAGGCCGCGCGCGACGAGTTCGGGCTCTCGCAGGTCATCGCCTGGTTCGACCAGGGGGCCCGGTTGCCCCGCGCCGAGATCGAGCGCGCGATGCGACGGTTCGCCGACGAGGTGATGCCGAAGCTGGCCTGACTCGCGTCCCCGTCGCCTGACTGCCGATCGCGCCCTCGGCGCCCCGGGGGCGGCTGCCGGTCTGCGCGCCGTGCAGACGGCCACGCCGGTGGCGGTGATCCTGGACCTCGTCATGCCGGAGATGGACGGCTTCGAGTTCCTGGACCGTCTTCGCGGAAGCTCGGACGCGCGCGCCCGGACGCCCGTCATCTGTGGACGGCCAAGGACCTCACCGGGCTGCCAGACTCGCCTCGGAGGCGCGTCACCGTCGTCTCCAAGCGCGAGGGCGGCGTGCGCGTGATATCGTACGCGCACGGATCCCATGACGCTCCGCACGCGCCCCCTGCATCCGGCCTTCGGCGTCGAGATCGGCGGCGTCGACGTCGGCCGCGTCGACGCGACCACCTTCGCCGGGATCGTCGAGGCGTTCGAGGAGCACTCGGTGCTGCTCTTCCGCGAGCAGACGATCGGGGACGAGGAGCAGATCGCGTTCAGCCGTCGCTTCGGGCCGCTGGAGGCGACGATCCGCACCATCGCCTCGCAGGCGCGCGTCGCCCCCGAGATCTCCAACCTCGCCAACGTCGATGCCGACGGCCGGCTCATCCCGGCCGGCGACCGGCGCAACCTCTTCAACGCCGGCAACCAGATGTGGCACAGCGACAGCTCCTTCAAGCGGGTCCCGGCGCTGGCCTCGCTGCTGGCCGCGCGCGAGGTGCCGCCCGCGGGCGGCGAGACGGAGTTCGCGAGCACGCGGGTGGCCCACGCGGCGCTGCCGGCGAGCCTGCAGGACGCGCTGGAGGGCAAGGTCGCCATCCACAGCTTCGGGTACTCGCGCGGGCTCGTCGGCGACGGCCTGCTGCCGCCCGAGCACGCCGCCCAGGTGCCTCCGGTGCCCCAGGCCCTGGTCCGGGCGAACCCGCGCAACGGGCGGAAGGCGGTCTTCATCGGCTCGCACGCCTGCGAAATCCTGGGGATGCCGACCGACGAGGCGCGCGCGCTGCTTCGCGACCTCCTCGAGCGGGCGACGCGGCCCGACCTCGTGTACACGCATCGCTGGCGGCCGGGCGACCTGGTCATGTGGGACAACCGCTGCGTGCTGCATCGCGGGCGGCCGTGGGACGAGAGCGCGCACCGCCGCGTCATGCACCGGACGACGGTGGCCGGCGAGGGCCCCACGGCGGCCGACGCCGCCGAGGCGTGCGTGACGCCGGCGCGCCCGGTCGACGTGGCCTGGTGCCGCGCCCAGCTCGCGCTGGTCTAGGCGGCGACCGATGCCGACGATCTGGCGCGTGTACAGCGGGGTCGACGGCCAGTCCCATCTCGCCCGGGTGGCGCTGCCCATGACGCCGTTCGTCGACGTCGAGGGTCTCCAGGGCGAGGCGGCGCCGGCCCAGCCGGCGACCGGCCTCACGTTCCGCGTCCTCCCTCCCGGGTACGTCCTCGACTGGCACTGCGCGCCGCGCCGGCAGTACTCGATCTCGCTGTCGGGCGAGGCCGAGGTCGAGGTCGGCGACGGCTCCATCGCGCGCCTCGGTCCCGGCGACGTCCTCCTCGCCGAGGACCTGACCGGCCGGGGCCACATCACCCGCGTCGTCGGCGCCCAGCCGCGCTTCTACGCGGTCATCCCGCTCGCCGAGGCCTGACCGCCCCATCGCTCACTTGACGCGACCCGGGTCGCGGCCATAATTCCCGACGGGAGGCTTCCGATGTCGATCCGCGTCGTCCTCGTCCTGCTGCTGCTCACGGTTCCGGTCGGCGCGGCAGCGGCGCCGCAGGGCGAGATGACGTGGGCCGTCCACGTCTCGCTGGCCCCGACCTGGTTCGATCCGGCCGAGACCCCGTCGGTCGTCACGCCGTTCATGATCCTCTACGCCCTGCACGACGCGCTGGTGAAGCCCATGCCCGGCAACCCCATGGCGCCGAGCCTGGCCGAGTCGTGGAGCACGACCAAGGACGGCCTGGCCTACGAGTTCGTGCTGCGCAAGGGCGTGAAGTTCCACAACGGCGACCCGGTCACCGCCGACGACGTGAAGTTCTCGCTGGAGCGCTACCGCGGGGGCGCGGCCACCACGCTGAAAGAGCGCGTGGCCGGGGTCGACGTGCTCGATCCGCTGCACGTGCGCATCCGCCTCAAGCAGCCCTGGCCCGACTTCCTGACGTTCTACGGCACGCCGGCCACCGGGGCGGCCTGGATCGTCCCCCGGCGGTACGTCGAGCGCGTCGGCGACGACGGGTTCAAGAAGGCGCCGGTCGGAGCGGGACCCTACCGCTTCGTCTCGTTCACCCCCGGGGTCGAGCTGGTGCTGGAGGCCAGCGAGACGTACTGGCGCAAGACGCCCGGCGTGAAGCGGCTGGTCTTCCGCTCGGTCCCCGACGAGAGCACGCGCCTGGCCATGCTCAAGCGCGGCGAGGCCGACATCGCCTACTCGATCCGGGGTCCGCTCGCCGAGGAGCTGCGCCGTACGCCGGGGCTGACCCTCCAGCCCACCTCGCCGACCTTCACCGAGTGGCTGGTCTTCACCGAGCAGTGGGACCCGAAATCGCCGTGGGCCGACAAGCGCGTGCGCCTGGCCGCCAACCTGGCGATCGACCGCAAGGCGCTGAACGAGGCCGAGTACCTGGGCTTCGGCAAGGTCAGCTCGAGCATCGTGCCCCACGCCTTCCAGTTCTACTGGCCGGCGCCGGCCTACCCGCACGATCCGGCGCGAGCCCGGCAGCTGCTGGCCGAGGCCGGCTATCCGCGCGGCTTCGACGCCGGCGAGGTCACCACCGACGCGGTCTACGCCGCCACCGCCGAGGCCGTCATCAACAACTTCCTGGCCGTGGGCATCCGGGCCAGGCTGCATCCGCTCGAGCGGGCGGCCTTCTACAAGGGCGACGCCGAGAAGAGCTTCAAGAAGCTGGTGCGGCCGGGCAGCGCCGCCCCCGGCAACGCCGCCACCCGCATCGAGGCCTTCGTCATCAGCGGCGGTATCCGCTCCTACGGCGGGTATCCCGACATCGACGGCCTGTTCCGCGAGCAGGCCGTCGAGATCGACGCGCGGAAGCGCGAGGCGCTCCTGCACCGGATCCAGCAGCTCATGCACGAGCGCTCGATGTTCGCGCCGATCGTCGAGCCGGCCTTCCTGAGCGGGCACGGCGCGCGCGTGGAGCACTCGAGCTTCGGCGCCGTCGTCGGGATGCCGTACTCGGTGCCCTACGAGGACATCCGGCTGAAGCCCGCGCGCTGAGCCGGGACCGGGCGAGACCCGGCCGTGGCCGGCGGCGAAATTGACTTGCCGCGGCAAGTCTGAAAGAATCCACACACTTTTCGAGGCTCGCCGACAGCACATGGCGCCGAACCGCAAGCGGCCGTTCCACACAGCCTCCGACGCCGAGATCAAGGCCGGCGAGGTCTCCGACGTCTATTTCCAGCGCACCGTCGAGATCCTGGCCGCGCGCGGCGACCGCAAGCGCGTCAAGGCCGAGGTCTACTTGAAGTCGCTGCCGGAGGACTGGGACTGGGGCGTGCTGGCCGGCATCGAGGAGGTGGCGGCGCTCCTGGACGGCGTCAGCGTCGACGTGCGCGCCATGGACGAGGGCACCGTCTTCGCGCCCTACCAGCCGGTGCTGACGCTCGAGGGCGTCTACGTGGAGTGGGCCCAGTACGAGACCGCGCTGCTGGGCCTGCTGTGCCAGGCCTCCGGCATCACCACGAAGGCGGCGCGCTGCAAGAAGGCGGCGGGCGAGCGCCAGGTCATCTCCTTCGGGGCCCGGCGCATGCATCCGGCGCTGGCCCCGATGATCGAGCGCAACGCCTTCATCGGCGGCTGCGACGGCGTGGCGGTGACCAAGGCGGCCGAGCTGATCGACGCCGACCCGACGGGGACCATCCCGCACGCGCTCGTTCTCATGGTCGGCGACACGGTGGAGGCGCTGAAGGCCTTCCACGAGGTGATCGAGCCCAAGGTGCGACGGGTGGCGCTGATCGACACGCTGCAGGACGAGAAGTTCGAGGCGATCCGGGTCGCCGAGGCGCTCGGCAAGGACCTGTTCGCGGTGCGGCTGGACACGCCGTCCTCGCGCCGCGGCGACCTCTACCGCATCATCGAGGAGGTTCGCTGGGAGCTGAACCTGCGCGGCTTCGAGCACGTCAAGATCATCGCCTCCGGCGGGGTCGACGAGTACGAGATCCTGCGGCTCAACCCGGTCGTCGACTCCTACGGCGTCGGCACCTCCATCGCCAACGCGCCGGTCCTCAACTTCGCCCTCGACATCATGGAGATCGAGGGGCGGCCGATGGCCAAGCGCGGCAAGTGGTCGGGAGCCAAGGACGTGCTCCGCCGGCGCGGCACGCTGCAGACCGCGGTGCTGCCGGCCGGCTCCCCGCCGCCGGCCGGCGGCCCCTGGGACCCGCTCCTCAAGCCGCTGGTCACGCGCGGCCGCCTGGCCCGCGACCTGCCGCCGCCCCGGAGTATCCGCGACTTCGTGCTCGACCAGCTGGCCGGCGTGCCGCTCGAGACGATCCGGCGGCAGGGGCTGCGCCGCGACTTCTGAGCCGCAGCCGATGTCCACCATCCTCGAGCGCATCGTCGCCGACAAGCGCGACGAGGTGGCCGCGCGCAGGCGCGCCACGCCGCGCGCCGAGCTGGAGCGCCGCTGCGCCGGCCTGGCCCCGCCGCGCGACTTCGAGGGCGCCCTGCGCCCGGCCGGCGCCCCCGTCGCGCTGATCGCCGAGGTCAAGAAGGCCTCCCCCTCGCGCGGCGTCCTGGCCGCCGACCTCGATCCGGTCGCGCTGGCCGAGACCTACGACCGTCACGGCGTGCACGCCATCTCCGTGCTCACGGACGAGAAGTACTTCAAGGGACACCTCGACCTGCTCGGCGCCATCCGCGCGCGCGTGCGGGCGCCGCTGCTCCGCAAGGACTTCACCATCGACGAGTGGCAGCTCTGGGAGTCGCGCGCGGCGGGGGCCGACGCCGTGCTGCTGATCGTGGCGATCCTGGACGGCGCGCGGCTGGGCGACCTGCTGGCCGCGGCCAAGGGCCTGGGCCTGAGCGCGCTGGTCGAGTGCCACACCGCTGACGAGATCGATCGGGCGCTCGGCGCCGGCTGCCGCGTCCTCGGGATCAACAACCGGGACCTGGCCACGTTCGAGACCCGCCTGGAGACCACGCTGCAGCTGCTGCCGCTCGTCCCGCCCGGGCCCGTCGTCGTCAGCGAGAGCGGGTTCTTCACGGGCGAGCAGGTCCGCCGTGTGGTCGACGCGGGCGCCCGGGCCGTGCTGGTCGGCGAGGGCCTGGTCCGCGCCGACGACGTGCCGGCCAAGATCCGGGAGCTGACCCTGGCCGGGTCTCCGCGGTGAGGCCGGCGGGTCGCCGAGCGCTGCGCGTGCGACGGCCGTGATCCGCGTCAAGATCTGCGGGATCACCAGCCTGGAGGACGCGCGCCTCGCCGTGGACGCGGGGGCCGACGCCGTCGGCTTCATCTTCGTGGAGAACACGCCGCGCTTCGTCACGCCCGAGCAGGCGGCCTCGATCGTGCGCTGGCTGCCTCCGTTCGTGGCCGCGGTCGGCGTCTTCTGGGACCACCCGGGCGGTTACGTCAGGATGGTCGCCGAGACCTGCCGGCTGCGAGCGCTGCAGTTCCACGGCGACGAGAACCCCGAGGACCTGGCGGGCTACGCACTGCCGGTGATCAAGACGATCAAGCTGCCGGCGGCCTCGACCGTCGAGGGCCTGCCGGAGTACCGCCTGGGCGGGTTCGTCGACGCCCTGAAGTACAGCAACGTGGCCGCCGCCCTGCTGCTCGACACGGCCGCGCGCTGGAGCGAGGGCGAGGCGCGGGAGCCGATCCAGTGGAAGCGCATCGCGATGCTCGGCGGCCGGCACGACCCTCGCGTGAACATCATCCTGTCCGGCGGGCTCACGCCCGACAACGTCGGGCAGGCGGTGTCGATCGTCCGGCCCTACGCCGTCGACGTGAACTCCGGCGTGGAGGCGCGTCCCGGCAAGAAGGATCCCGACAAGGTGCGCCGCTTCGTGCGGCAGGCCCGGGAGGCGGCATGAAGCGCCTCCCGGACGCGCGCGGCCGCTTCGGGCGGTTCGGCGGCCGCTTCGTGCCCGAGGTGCTGATGGCCCCGCTCATCCAGCTGGAGAAGGCCTACGCCGCGGCCCGGCGCGACCGCGCGTTCCAGGCGCGGCTGAAGAGCCTGCTGGCCGACTACGCGGGCCGCCCCACGCCGCTCTACCTGGCCGAGCGTTTGAGCGAGCAAGCCGGCGGCGCGCGGATCTGGCTCAAGCGCGAGGACCTGTGCCACACCGGAGCCCACAAGATCAACAACGTGCTGGGCCAGGCGCTGCTGGCCCGGCGCATGGGCAAGCGCCGGGTCATCGCCGAGACCGGCGCCGGCCAGCACGGCGTGGCCACGGCCACCGCGGCCGCCCTGCTCGGGCTGGAGTGCGAGGTCTACATGGGGGCCGAGGACGTCGAGCGCCAGGCGCTCAACGTCTTCCGCATGAAGCTGCTGGGCGCCCGCGTCGTCCCGGTGGAGGCCGGCAGCCGCACCCTCAAGGACGCCATCAACGAGGCGCTGCGCGACTGGGTCACCAACGTGCGCTCGACCTACTACCTGCTGGGATCCGCGCTGGGGCCGCACCCGTACCCGATGATGGTGCGCGACTTCCACGCGGTCATCGGCCGGGAAGCGCGCGGCCAGGCCCGTCGCGCGCTCGGGCGGCTGCCCGACGTCGTCGTGGCCTGCGTGGGCGGCGGCTCCAACGCCATCGGCCTGTTCCACCCGTTCATCGGCGACCGGCGCGTGCGGATCGTCGGCGTGGAGCCGGGCGGGGCGGGGATCGCCACCGGCAAGCACGGCGCCTCCATGACGGCCGGCCACGTCGGCGTGCTGCACGGCTGCATGAGCTACCTGCTGCAGAACGACGACGGTCAGATCGCCGTCGCCCACTCGATCTCGGCCGGGCTCGACTATCCCGGCGTGGGCCCCGAGCACGCCTACTACCGCGACGCCGGACGCTTCGAGTTCGTGTCGATCACCGACGAGGAGGCGCTGGAGGGCTTCCAGTCGCTCACGCGCCTGGAAGGCATCATGCCGGCCCTGGAGTCGGCTCACGCGGTGGCCCACGCCACGCGCCTGGCCAAGACCCTGCCGCGCAGCAAGACGATCCTCGTCGGGCTGTCGGGGCGCGGCGACAAGGACGTCCACGTCGTGGCCAGGGCCCTGGGCACGGAGGTCGGGTGAGCCGGATCGACGCGACCTTCGAGCGGCTCCGGGCCGGCGGCGAGCGGGCGCTGGTCGTCTACTTCATGGCCGGCGATCCGTCGCTCGCCGAGACCGAGCGCCTGGTGATCGAGGCCGAGCGGCGCGGCGCCGACGTGGTCGAGCTGGGCGTGCCGTTCTCCGATCCGCTCGCCGACGGCCCGGTCATCCAGCGCGCCGGCGCGCGGGCGCTGGCGGCCGGTACCACGCTCTCGCGCGTGCTGGAGCAGGTGGCCAGCCTGCGCGCCCGGGTGCGCGTGCCGCTCGTGCTGATGACCTACTACAACCCGGTGCTGGCGTTCGGGCTGAAGGCCTTCGCGCGGACCGCCGTCGACGCCGGCGCCGACGGCGTGATCGTGCCCGACCTGCCGCACGAGGAGAGCGAGCCGCTGCGCTCCGAGGCGGAGCCGGCCGGGCTGGACGTCATCCACCTGGTGGCCCCGACCTCGCCACCGGCCCGCGCCAAGGCCATCGCGCGGGTGAGCCGCGGCTTCGTCTACGTGGTCTCGCTCACCGGCGTGACCGGGGAGCGGCGCGACCTGCCGAAGGACCTCGACGCCCAGGTCAGCACCCTGCGCCTGGTCACGACCAAGCCGGTCTGCGTCGGCTTCGGCGTGTCCACGCCCGAGCAGGTCGTCGCCGTGGCCCGCGTCGCCGACGGCGTCGTCGTGGGCTCGGCCATCGTCCGCGCCGTGGAGCGCCACACCGGCACCCCCTCCCTCCTCTCCGAGCTCGGCGCGCTCATAGAATCCCTGAAAAAACCCTTACTGGTGAGACCATGAGGGCATCGACACTGGGGAGACCACGAACGGGCGCCATGAACTGCTCCACGAAACTGCCGCGCGAGGTCATGACACCATCCAATCCGAGCGCCGGCTTCGCCGGCGCAATCGAGGGGGGGAGGTCCGGAAGGGGGGCGTAGCCCCCCTCCGGGGCAGTATGGCCTGGTTCAAGCGCTCGCCCCAGGAGACCCAGGGGACGCCCAAGAAGGTCGTCATCGCCGAGGGTCTCTGGATCAAGTGCGAGTCCTGCAAGGAGATCATGTACCGGGCCGAGGTGGACCGGGCCGGGCGCGTGTGCCCCAAGTGCCACTACCCGTTCCGCATCTCCTCGCGCGAGCGCATCGCGCTGCTGGCCGACGGCGGCAGCTTCGAGGAATACGAGTCGGCGCTGTCCAGCGTGGACCCGCTCGGTTTCAAGGACACCAAGCGCTATCGCGACCGGTTGCGCGGGGCGAGGCAGAAGACCTCGATGCAGGAGGCCGTCGTCACCGGCCTGGCCCGGATCGGCGGCTACCCGGTCATGCTGTGCGTCTTCGAGTTCGCCTTCCTGGGCGGCAGCATGGGCTCCGTCGTCGGCGAGAAGCTCACCCGCTCCATCGAGGCGGCGATCGGCAAGCACGTGCCGGTGACGATCGTGTCCGCCTCCGGCGGAGCCCGCATGCAGGAGGGGATCCTCTCGCTGATGCAGATGGCCAAGACCTCGGCCGCGCTGTATCGCCTGGCCGAGGCGGGCCTGCCCTACCTCTCGGTACTGACCGATCCGACCACCGGCGGCGTGACGGCCAGCTTCGCGATGCTCGGTGACGTCATCGTCGCCGAGCCGCGCGCGCTGATCGGCTTCGCCGGGCCCCGGGTCATCGCCGAGACCATTCGCCAGCCCTTGCCCGAGGGCTTCCAGCGCTCCGAGTTCCTCCTGGAGCACGGCCAGATCGACCTCATCGTCGAGCGGCGCGAGCTCAAGGACACCCTCCGCAAGCTCCTCGCCTTCTTCGCGGACCAGCCGACCCCGCCGGCATGACGTATGCCGAGGCGGTCGCCCGCCTCCTCGCCCTGCGCGGGGGCGAGTACGCCGGCATGCGCCCGGGTCTCGAGCGCATCGAGGCGCTGCTGGACGCGCTGGGCCGGCCCGAGCGCGGCTACACGCTGGCCCAGGTCGGCGGCACCAACGGCAAGGGCTCGATCTCGGCCATGCTGGCGGCCATCCTGCGGGCCGAGGGCCGCCGCGTGGGGCTCTACACCTCGCCGCACCTGGTCTCTTTCCGCGAGCGCATCCGCGTGGACGGCGAGGCGATCCCCGAGGATGCCGTCGTGGACGGCGTGGAGGCGCTCGGTACGTCGATCGCTCGCGTCGACGCCACGGTGTTCGAGGCCACGACGGCGCTGGGGCTCGATCACTTCGCGCGCGAGCGCGTAGACGTCGCCGTCCTGGAGGTCGGCCTCGGCGGCCGCGTGGACTCCACGACCGTGGGCAGCCCGGCGGTGGCCGTGCTGGGGCCGATCGACTTCGACCACCGCGAGTTCCTGGGCGACACGCTGACGGCGATCGCCACGGAGAAGGCGGCGATCCTGCGCTCGGGCACCGCGCTCTCGGCGATCCAGCCGCCGGAGGCCGCCGCGGTGGTCGCCGCGCAGGCGGTCCGCGCCGGCGTCCCGCTGCTGCTGGAGGGCCGCGACCTGCGCGTCACGGTGCGCGCGCGGAGCCTGGCCGGCCAGCGCATCGACTGCGCCGGTCCCGGCTGGCGGCTCGACGACCTGTCGATCGCGCTGCTCGGCGCCTACCAGCCGGGTAACGCGCTGCTGGCGGTGACCGCCGCCCGGGTGCTGGGCGCCGGCGAGCCGGCGATCCGCACCGGGCTGGCCCGCGCGCGCTGGCCCGGCCGCTTCGAGCTGCGCCGCCGCGCGGAGGGCTGGCTCGTGCTGGACGGCGCCCACAATCCCGCCGGCGCCCGCGCGCTGGCGGCGTCGCTCGAGGTGTATTTCGGCGACGAGCCGGTGACGCTGGTCTTCGGCGTGCTGCGCGACAAGGACGCCGCGGGCATCCTGCAGCCGTTGCTGCCGCGCGTCCGGCGGGTGATCCTCACGGCGTCGGCGAGCCCTCGCGCCGCCGCCCCGCAGGACCTGCGCGCGCTCGTGCCGCCCTCGTGCCCGGCCGTGGTGGCGCCCTCGATCGGCGAGGCGCTGGCCCTCGCGGAGGTTGCGCCGGCCGCGCGGGTGGTCTGCGTGGCCGGCTCGCTGGCCCTCGTGGGCGCCGCGCTCGCGCACCTCGACGGACCCGATAAGCCTTGCCCGGTCGAAAACACGGCTGATAGCATTGGGCCTCGTTCGTGACGAGGCCTTCTGACACTCTTGAGACCGCCGGCGTGCGTCGGGCTGCTCGTGGCCGTCCTGCTCGGTACGGCCGCGGGACCGCCGGCGTCCACCGCCCAGACCACGCAGGCGCCGGTCGTCGTGCCCACCGTGGGCGGCGACGTCACCGTGCTCGCCGACCGGATCGAGGAGGTCGGACCCGACCGGCTGCTGGTGGCCACCGGGAACGTCGAGATCACCCGCGGGAGAGCGCGCCTGATCGCCGACCGGGTCGAGATCAACCGCGACACCGGGGACGCAGTGGCCCAGGGCCGTGTCGTCTTCTACGACGGAGAGGACCAGCTCAACGGCCGGCGCATCGACTACAACATCAAGACCGGCACCGGCGTGGTCTACGAGTCCGAGCTGCGGGTGGCGCCGTACTACCGGATCAACGCCGAGCGCATGGACCGGCTGGGCGAGAGCCTGTACTCCATCCGCCGGGGGGTGTTCACGACCTGCGAGGACGATCCGCCGTCGTGGGCCGTCAAGTTCGGCAGCGCCACCGCCGACCTCGACGACTTCGTCTACGGCACCAACGCCTCGTTCTGGGTCAAGGACATCCCGCTGATCCCGTTCCTGCCCTTCTTCGCCGCCGCCATCCGGCGCGAGCGCCAGACCGGCTTCCTCTTCCCGAAGGTGGGGCTCTCCAGCAGCAAGGGCTTCTCGGCCGAGATCCCGTTCTACTGGGCGATCTCCGACAGCGCCGACGCGACCATCTCGCCGATCGTGTACACCGAGCGCGGGTTCGGCTTCACCGGGGAGCACCGCTACGTGCTGTCCCACGACCAGCGCGGGAGCACCAGCGGCTTCCTGCTGCAGGAGACCCAGCGCAACGACGCCACCCGGGGGGTGGGTACCATCCGGCACGACTGGACGATCGCCCCCGGGCTGAGTTTCAAGGTGGACGCCAACGCCGTCACCGACGACAAGGTGCTCAGCGACTACGGCGACCGGCTGCAGCAGCGCAGCGCCCAGCGCGTGGAGTCCAACATGTTCCTCACCCGGACCTGGCAGTCCTGGAACTTCGTCGCCAACGTCTTCAGTTACCAGGACCTCACGACCCGGCGCCCGGCCGAGCTGCGCCGGCTGCCGGACCTGAACCTGCTGGGCGTGCGCCAGCCCATCCCGGGCCTGCGCGGCGTGCTCGGGGAGGTGGAGACGAGCTACGTCAACTTCGTCCGGGACGTGGGCTCCGACGGCCAGCGCTTCGACCTGCACCCGCGGCTCTCCCGGCCGATCTCGCCGGACGGCCTCTTCACCATCACGCCGTTCGTGGGTGGGCGGCTGACGGCCTACGACACCACGGTCGTCGGCAGTCACATCACCCGGGGCGTGGAGACGCCGATCGAGCTGACGGAGAAGGAGGCCCGGCTGCGCCGGCTGTTCGAGGCGGGGGTCGACCTCGAGACGCAGCTGTCCCGGGTCTACTCGGTCGGCGGCACCAGCGGCATCGACGCGGTGCTGCACAGCATCGAGCCCCGCCTGAACTACACGTGGATCACCGGCACGGGCCAGAAGAACTTGCCGGTCTGGACCGAGGGGGTCGACCGCATCCCCGACACCAGCCGGATCGAGTACTCGCTGACCAACCGCGTGCGGGCCCGGACCATCGCGCAGGCCGACGGCGAGCCCCGGCGCTGGGAGCTGCTGCGGCTGGCGCTCGGCTCGAGCTGGGACCTGCGCGAGAGCTCGGCCGGCGACGTCACCGGCACGCTCATCGTGCAACCCGTGGAGCGCATCAAGATGCGCGGCGACATCGCCCAGAGCGTGCACGGCGAGGGGATCCAGAGCGCGACGTCGGACCTCTCCGTCCGCGCCTTCGACGCGCTGTCGTTCTCGGTCGGCTCGCGCTACAGCGACCCGAGCCGGTTCAACTTCCTCACCACCGGCCTGGTGGCCGACGTCTCCCGGTGGGTGACGCTGCGCAACATCAACTTCTTCGACATCCGCACGCGCTCGTTCGTGGAGAGCCGCGCCGCGGCCGACATCAAGTTCCAGTGCTGGGCCCTCACGGTGGAGTTCGTGCACCGCGAGCGCCGCGACGACGAGCTGAACTTCGCGGTGAACCTGCTCGGTGTGGGCGGCCCCATCCGGACCTCGCTGGGGCTGGGCGCCCTGGAGAGTACCGGCCAGCGATGACGATCCCCTTCTTCGACCTGGCCCGGCAGCACCGCGCGCTCCAGACCGAGCTGCTGGCGGCGATCGGGCGGGTGCTGGGCTCGAGCCAGTTCGTGCTGGGCGGCGAGGGCCGCGCCCTGGAGGCCGCGCTGGCCGCCCGGGTCGGCGTCCGTCACGGCATCGGGGTGGGATCGGGGACGGACGCGCTGCGGCTGGCGCTGGCCGCCGTGGGCGTCCGGCCCGGCGACGACGTGATCACGCCGGCCTTCTCCTTCGTCGCCTCGGCCTCGACCATCGTCATGGCCGGCGCCCGGCCCGTGTTCGTCGACGTCGAGCCGGCCACGTGCGGTCTCGACCCCGACGCCCTGGAGCGCGCCCTCACCCCGCGCACGCGCGCCATCGTGGCGGTCCATCTCTACGGTCACCCGGCCCGGATCGACCGCATCGCCGCGATCGCCCGTCGCCACGGGGCGGCGCTGGTGGAGGACGCGGCCCAGGCGATCGGCGCCACCTGGGACGGCCGGCCGGTCGGCAGCTGGGGCGACGCGGCCTGCCTGTCCTTCTATCCCACCAAGAACCTCGGCGCCTGCGGCGACGGCGGGATGCTGCTGACCGACCGCGACGACGTGGCCGAGCACGTGCGGCGGCTGCGCCACCACGGAGACAGCGGCCGCTACCAGCACGTCGAGCTCGGCTACTGCAGCCGGCTCGACGAGCTGCAGGCGGCCGTGCTGCGGGTGAAGCTCGACCGCCTGGACGGCTGGACCGAGGCGCGCCGCCGCCTGGCCGCGCGCTACCGCGACGCCCTGGCGGGGTTGCCGCTCGGGCTGCCGGGAGAGGACCCGCGCGCCACCCACATCTATCATCTGTTCACGGTGCGCCACCCGCGGCGCGACGCCCTCGCCGCGTCGCTGGCCGCGCTCGGGGTGGGCACCATGGTGCACTACCCGCGCGCCGTCCCCGAGCAGCCGATGTTCGGGCAGGACGCCGAGCAGCGCTGGCCGCAGGCGTGGCGGGCCGGCCGCGAGGTCCTGTCGCTGCCGTGCTATCCGGAGATGACCGAGGCCGAGATCGACGGCGTGGTGGCCGCGGTGCGCGCCGCGGTCGATCGCACGTGAGCGCCGGCCTCCCGTGACCGCCTGAGGTCGGGATGCTCAGGGACGTCCTCGTCTCGCTGCGGCCGCGGCAGTGGGTGAAGAACCTGTTCGTCTTCGGCGGCGTCGTCTTCAGCCAGCACCTCTTCACCGCGGCGCTGTGGACCGCCACGGCCGGCTTCGTGGTCTTCTGCGGGCTGTCGGGCGCGATCTATCTCCTCAACGACGTCGCCGACCGCGACAAGGATCGCCGGCACCCGGGCAAGGGCCGGCGCCCCATCGCCGCCGGGCGACTGCCGGTGCCCCACGCGCTGGCCGCGGCGGCCATGCTGATCGTGGCCGGCCTCGGCGCTGCGGTCTGGCTGTCCCCGCCCTTCGCGCTGGCGGCGCTGGCCTACGTGGCCCTGCTCTCGGCGTACTCGGCCTGGTTCAAGCACGTGGTGATCGTGGACGTCCTGGTGGTGGCGCTGGGGTTCGCGCTCCGCGCGGCGGCCGGCGCCCTCATCATCGACGTGGCCATCTCCGGCTGGCTGCTCATCTGCACGGTCCTGCTGGCGCTGTTCCTGGCGCTCGGCAAGCGGCGGCACGAGGTGCTGACGCTGCACGGCGACGCCGGCCAGCACCGGCCGGTCCTGACCGAGTACAGCGCCGGGCTCCTCGACCAGATGATCGCGGTGGTGACCGCGTCGACGGTGACGGCCTACGCGCTCTACACGATGTCGCCGGAGACGGTGGCCAAGTTCCACACCTCGCTGCTCCCGGCCACGCTGCCCTTCGTGCTGTACGGCATCTTCCGCTATCTCTACCTGCTGTATCAGCGCCAGCTCGGCGGCAACCCGACCGACGCGGTCTTCCGCGACCGCGCGCTGCTCCTCAACACGCTGCTGTGGCTCCTCGTGGTGCTGCTGATCATCTACGGGAGCTGACGGACGCGGCCCGGCGACGCGCGGCGGGTCGGGCGTAGAATGGCGGGACGATGAAGAGTCAGGTGGCGGTGCTCCGGACCCGCCCGGAGACCGTGGTGGAAGACTACGGTCGGCTGATGCGGCTGCTGAAGTACGACCAGGTCCTCTCCCGCGAGAAGGACCTGATCCTCAAGCTGAACCTGTCGTGGACGAAGTACTATCCGGCCTGCTCGACCCAGCCCTGGCAGCTCGACGGCGTCCTCACGACGCTGCGCGACGACGGATACGACCGGACGCGCCTCGTTCCCGTCGAGAACCGGACGGTCGTGACCGACCCCGTCGCCGGCTGCCGCAACAACCGCTGGGAGCCGGTGCTGCGCCGGCACGGCGTGCCGTTCGTCCCGCTGCCCGACGTCGAGTGGGTCGTGCACCCGTTCCAGTCGCCGCTGCTCAAGCTGAACCGGATCTTCCCCGACGGCATCGAGATCCCGAAGATGTACGTCGGCAAGAACGTGCTCCACCTCTGCACCGTCAAGACCCACGGGCACTCGCGGACGACCGGGGCCGTCAAGAACGCGTTCGGCGGGCTGCTGAAGGAGGTCCGCCACTACGCGCACGAGTTCATCCACGAGGTGCTGGTCGACCTGATGTTCATGCAGCGCGAGCTGCACCCCGACGTGTTCGCGGTGATGGACGGCACCGTGATGGGCGACGGGGCCGGGCCGCGCACGATGGTGCCCCGGGTGGGCAACCTCATCCTGGCCGCGGCCGACCAGGTGGCCATCGACGCCATCGCGGCCACGATCATGGGCTTCGACCCGCTGGCGATCCCATACTTGCGGATGTGTCACGAGCGGGGGCTGGGGACGGCCGACCCGCGCCAGATCGAGCTCGTCGGCGACGCCGACGCGGCCCGGGTCAACATGGGCTTCACGACGCGCCGCAGCCTCGTGATCTGGGGCGACCAGCTCATCCGGCGCGGACCGCTGCGGCCGCTGAAGCGCCTGCTCCTGCACTCTCCCCTCGTCGTGTGGGCGCCCTTCGCCTCCAACCTCTACCACGACTGGCTCTGGTACCCGACCATCGGCCGCGCGCGCATCCGCGCGTTCGCGGCCACGCCGTGGGGTCGCCTGTTCGAGCGCTACTGAGATGAGCGACGTCCGCGTGCGCTTCGCGCCGAGCCCGACCGGCCACCTGCACGTGGGCGGCGCCCGCACCGCGCTGTTCAACTGGCTGTTCGCGCGCCACCACGGCGGCGCCTTCATCCTCCGCATCGAGGACACCGATCGCTCGCGCTCGACCGACGAGAACATCGGCCTCATCGTGGACGCCCTGCGCTGGCTGGATCTCGACTGGGACGAGGGCCCGCCGGCGGCCGGCTACCGGCAGACCGAGCGCTTCGACCTCTACCGGGCGGCCGCCGGGCGACTGCGCGACGCCGGCCGCGCCTACTACTGCGACTGCCCGCCCGCGCAGCTGGAGGCCGAGCGCAAGGCCGCCGAGGCGCGCAAGGAGACCTTTCGCTACTCCGGGCGCTGCCGCGAGCGCGGGCTGGCCGCCGGGGCGCTGCGCCTGCGGATCCCCGACGACGGCGCCACCGTCGTGCACGACCTCATCCACGGCCCGGTGACGTTCGAGCACCGCCAGCTCGACGACTGGATCCTGGTCCGGACCGACGGCACGCCCACCTACAACTTCTGCGTGGTCGTGGACGACGTCGACATGCGGATCAGCCACGTGATCCGCGGGAACGATCACCTGTCGAACACCCCCAAGCAGGTGCTCGCCTACGAGGCGCTGAGCCATCCGGTGCCTGCCTTCGCGCACGTGTCGATGATCCTCGGCTCCGATCGCGCCCGGCTGTCCAAGCGACACGGCGCCACCGCGGTGCAGGCCTATCGCGAGGCGGGGATCCTGCCCGAGGCGATGGTGAACTACCTCGTGCGGCTCGGCTGGTCGCGCGGCGACCAGGAGATCTTCACGCGCGCCGAGCTGATCGCGCAGTTCGACATCGCCGACGTCTCCTCGTCGGGCGCGGTGTTCGATCTGGCCAAGCTCGAGTGGCTCTCGCAGGAGTACATCAAGGCCACCGACGGCGCCCGCCTGGCGACGCTCGCCCGTCCGTTCCTGGCCCAGGCCGGGCTGGCGGCGCCGGACGACGCTGCCCGGCTGGCCGCGATGCTCGAGACGCTGCGCGAGCGGGCCCGGACCCTGCGGGAGCTGGTGGAGGTCGGCCGGTTCTACTTCGAGCGCCCGGCCGGCTACGACGACGCCGCCCGGACCCGGCTGCTGACGCCGGTCGGCGCCGAGCGGCTCGGGGTGCTGATCGAGCGCCTGTCCACGGTCGAGCCGTTCGCGGCGCCGGCGCTCGAGGCGCTCTACCGCGAGCTGGCCGCCGGCCTCGGGCTCAAGCTGGTGGACCTCGCCCAGCTCACGCGGCTGGCCGTGACCGGGCGGATGGCCTCCCCGCCGCTGTTCGACGTGCTGGCGCTCCTGGGCCGGGCCGAGACGCTCGCGCGCCTGCGCGCCGCCCGGGCGGTCGCCGGGGCGACGTCGTGAGACTGCTGCTGGCGCGCCACGGCGAGTCGAAGTGGAATGCCGAGCGGCGGTTCCAGGGCTCCACCGACGTCGCCCTGTCGGCCCGCGGACGCGCGCAGGCCGAGGCGCTCGCGCGCGGCCTGCGCCCGTACCGGGTCCGGGCCGCGTACGCGAGCCCCTTCCGGCGCGCGCGGGAGACGGCCGAGCTGGCCCTGCGGGGCACGGGCGTGCCGGTCGTGGTGCTCGACGGGCTGCGGGAGCTGTGTCTGGGGCAGTGGGAAGGCTGCACGGTGGACGAGATCCGCGCCCAGGACGGCGATCCCTACGTGGCCTGGCTGCGCGCGCCCCACGACTGTCCGCCGCCCGGGAGCGAGCCGCTGCCCGCCGTGAGCGATCGCGTGCGGGCGGCGCTCGACCGCATCGCGGCCGCCCATCCCGGTGGCGACGACGTGCTCGTCGTCGCCCACGGCGGCGTCATCAGCGTGTACGCCTGTCACCTGCTTGGCTGCTCGTTCAACTCGCTGTGGCGCCTGCGCGTGGACAACGCCTCGCTCAGCGTGGTGCGGCCGCCGCGCCTGGTCTCGCTGAACGAGACCGGGCACCTGGCCGGCGACCTGGCCCCGGGCCACCTGCAGCGGGCCAGCCTGGCCGCGCAGCCGCCCAGGCGCCCATGACCGTCGTGCTCGCGCTGTTCGGGGGCACCGCGCTGCTGCTCTACGGCATCCGCTTGAGCGGCGACAGCCTGCAGCGGGCGATCGGCGGCCGCCTGCGCCAGCTGCTCACCGTCATGTCGCGCACGCGGCTGGCCGCCGTGGTGTCGGGCGCGCTGGTCACCGCCATCATCCAGTCCTCGGCGGCCACCACGCTCATGCTCATCGGCTTCGTGTCGGCCGGCCTGATGGCCTTCCGCCAGACGCTGGGCGTGATCCTCGGGGCCGACATCGGGACCACGCTCACCGTGCAGCTCATCGCCTTCCGGATCACCGACTACGCGCTGCTGCTGGTGGGCGTCGGCTTCGTCATCACGTTCGTCGCCCGGCGCAGCACGCCCAAGGACATCGGCCACGCCATCCTCGGTCTCGGCCTCATGTTCCTCGCCCTCAAGCTGATCCTCGACGGCGCCGCCTCGTTGAAGTCCAACGCGCTGGCGCTGGAGCTCCTGGAGGCGGCGACGGCGACGCCGGTCATCGCCGTGCTGGTCGCCGCCGTCTTCAGCGCGCTGGTCACCTCGTCGGCGGCCACCATCGGCCTGGCCCTGGCCCTGTCCGCGCAGGGACTGATCACGCTGCCGGGAGCGGTGGCGATCGTCGTCGGCGCCAACATCGGCACCTGCGCGACCGCGCTGGCCGCCTCGGTCGGGGCCACCGCCGAGGCCAAGCGGGTGGCCGTCGCCCACATCGCCTTCAAGGTGCTGGGAGCCGCCCTGATCTTCCCGTTCATCGGGCCCTTCACGGCGCTGGTGACGGCGACCGCCGCCGATCCGGCCCGCCAGGTCGCCAACGCCCACACGCTCTTCAACCTCGGCATCAGCCTGCTGTTCCTGCCGTTCACGCCGCTGGCGGCCCGGGTCATCGAGACGTGCGTGCCCGACGACCGGCAGGAGGACACGCCGTTCCGCACCAAGTACCTCGACGAGCGGGCCCTGGACCAGCCCTCGCTGGCGCTGGGCCAGGCCCACCGCGAGGCGCTGCGCACCGCCGACGTGGTGCAGGGGATGCTGCGCGACGCGCTGCCGGCCTTCCGCTCCGACAGCCTCGCCGTGATCGAGAACATCGAGCAGCGCGACGACCAGGTCGACTTCCTCGAGCGGGAGATCAAGCTGTTCCTGGCCCGGCTGGGCCGCGAGGCGATGGGCTCCGACCTCTCGCGCAAGGAGATCGGCATGATCTCCACCATCGGCAACCTGGAGAACATCGGGGACATCATCGACAAGAACATCATGGAGCTGGCCCGCAAGAAGCACTACCAGGGCCGGCGGTTCTCCGAGGCGGGCTGGGCCGAGATCGTGGAGTTCCACGGGCTGGTGATGAAGAACTTCGAGCGGGCCATCGCCGCCTTCGCCACCAACGACAAGGCGCTGGCCCAGGAGGTGCTGGACCAGCGGCCCTTCGTGCGCTCGCGCGAGCGGGAGCTGCGCGAGTCGCACCTGAGCCGGCTGCGGGCGGGACTGGCCGAATCGCTGGAGACGTCCGAGATCCACCTGGACATCCTGACCAACCTCAAGCGCATCAGCTCGCACGTCTCCGCGCTGATGTTCCCCATCCTCGACGAGGTGTGAGCCATGAAGAAGATCGAGGCGATCATCAAGCCGTTCAAGCTCGACGACGTCAAGGAGGCGCTGACCGAGATCGGCGTGATCGGCATGACGGTCACCGAGGTGCGCGGCTTCGGGCGGCAGAAGGGGCACACCGAGCTGTACCGGGGCTCCGAGTACACGGTCGACTTCCTGCCCAAGGTGAAGATCGACGTCGTGGTGGCCGACCACATCGTCGACAAGGTCGTGTCCACGATCGTCGGCGCCGCCAAGACGGGCTCGATCGGCGACGGCAAGGTGTTCGTGCTGCCGATCGACGAGTCGATCCGGATCCGCACGGGGGAGACGGGCGAGGGCGCGGTGTAGTGGCGTCGGGGGCGCGGCGCCCCTCCTGACGTGCCAGGCGAGACCGTGGCTTCCCCGGACCTGCTGACGTCCTCGCCGAAGCAGCGGGCGCGGGCGTTGAGGCGGCTGGGGTTCGCCGATCCCCGCGCGGCGGGCGCGAACCTGGAGGCGCTGACGCCGACGCCGCGGGACGCGGAGGTGCTGGCGCCGGCGTTGCCGCGGCTGCTCGGCGAGCTGGCGGGGTCGGCCGACCCCGACATGGCGCTCAACAACCTCGAGCGCTATGCGGCGGTCGTCGACCGCCGGGTCCTGTTCCGCACGCTGGCCGAGCACCCCGGCGCCGCGCACCTGCTGGCCCGCCTGGGCGGCGCCAGCCAGTTCCTCGCCGACGCGCTGCGGCGGCGGCCGGTCTCCCTGGCCTGGCTGCTGGAGCCGCGCACGATGCGCGTGTGGTTCGCGGAGGACTTCGCGGCGGACCTCGAGCTTTCGCTGCGCGCCTTTCCGGCCCGCGAGCCGCGGCTGAACGCGCTGCGGCGCTTCAAGTATCGCCACGTGCTGCGCATCGGCGCCCGCGACCTCCTCGGCGACGCCGACCTCAGCGTGACCACCGGGGAGCTGGCGCGGCTGGCCGACACGTGCCTGGCCGAGGCCTGGCGCATGGCGGAGGCCGAGGCCCGGGCCCGCCACGGCGTTCCGCTCGACCCCGAGGGGCATCCCACCGGCGTGGCGGTCATCGGCATGGGCAAGCTGGGCGGCGAGGAGCTGAACTACTCCTCCGACATCGACCTGATGTTCGTGTACGGGGCGGACGGCGACACCGCCGGGGGGCCCGAGGGCCGGCTCGCCAACGGCGAGTACTTCGCCCGGGTCTGCCGTGACCTGGTGGCGATCATCGAGTCGGTGACCGAGGAGGGCCACGTCTTCCGCGTGGACCTGCGCCTGCGCCCCGAGGGCCGCGCGGGCGCCGTCGCCCTGTCGCTCGACGGCTACCGGACCTATCACCGCGAGCGGGCCGAGCTGTGGGAGCGCCAGGCCCTGCTGAAGGCCCGCGTGGCCGCCGGCGACGCCGGCGTCGGCGCGCGCTTCATGGAGTGGGCGCGCGAGACCGTCTACCGTCCGGGGCTCGACGAGCGGATCGTGCCGGCCGTCCGCGCGATGAAGCACCAGATCGACCGCGAGCTCGGCCGGCGCGGGGAGTCGCTGACGAGCAACGTCAAGCTGGGGCGCGGCGGCATCCGCGAGGTGGAGTTCATCGTGCAGGCCCTGCAGCTGCTCTACGGCGGGGACGACCCCTGGCTGCGCGAGCGCAACTCGCTCAAGGCGCTATTCCGGCTCACCGAGCGCGGGTACCTGGCGCCCGACCTCGGCCGCGCGCTGTCGCACGCGCTCGTGCACCTGCGGACGGTCGAGCACCGCCTGCAGCTGCTGCACGAGTTCCAGACCCACACGCTGCCGGCGTCCCCGGCGGAGCTGGGCCGGCTGGCCCGCCGCCTCGGCTGGCCGGGCTCGCCGGCCGCGGCGGCCCGGGCGTTCCGCACCCGGCACCGCGCCGTCACCGGCGAGGTGCACCGCGCGTTCACGGCGTTCTTCGGCGAGCCGCCGGTTCCGACGCACCCGCTGGCGCTGCCCGGCCTGGTGGCGCTCCGGGCGACCGGCTTCGCCGACCCGGAGCGCGCCCGGCAGAACCTGCGGCTCATCCTGGAGGGCCGTCCGCTGGTGCCCTATGCCGGCGCGCTGAGGTCGGCGCTGGAGCGCCTGTACCCGGCCCTGCTCGACGCGCTGTGGAAGAGCCCCGATCCCGACGAAGCGCTGAACCAGTTCGAGCGCTTCCTGTCGGCCGCCGGTCCGCGCGCGGGGTACATCGAGCTGCTCGCCCGCGACCGCACGCTGCTCGACGGCCTGGTGCGCGTGTGCGCCGGCGGCGACCTGCTCACCCAGCTGCTGATCACGCAGCCCGAGCTGCTCGCCTCGCTCGCCGACGCCACCGCGCTGGTGAAGCGCCGCACGCGGGCGAGCCTGCGGTCGGCGCTGGCCCAGGTGTTCGCGCCGAGAGCCGCGCCCGGCGAGCGGCGTGACCGGCTGCGGCGCATCAAGCAGGCCGAGGAGCTGACCATCGTCTGGCGCTACCTGCTCGGCGTCACCACCATCGAGCGCTATGCGCGGGAGCTGACCGCCCTGGCCGAGGCCACGCTGGAGGCCGGCTGGCTGCTGGCCCTCGGCGCCCAGGTCGAGCGCCACGGCGTGCCGCGCGACGCGGCCGGGCGGTTCGTCCCGGCGGTGATCGTCGGCGTCGGCAAGCTCGGCGGGCGCGAGCTGACGACCGGGTCCGACCTCGATCTCTTCGTCGTCTTCGACGATCCGGGCCCCGGCGACGGCATGACGGACGGCGGGGCGCCGGTGGACGCTCACACGTTCTACAGTCTCGCCGTCGAGCGGCTGGCCGGCGTCCTCGGCGACATCACGTCGGCCGGCGTGGCGTTCGCGGTCGACCTGCGCATCCGGCCCGGCAGCAAGGGCAGCGGCTTCGCGGCCTCGCTCAACGCCACGCGCCGGTACTATGAGGACCACGGCGACCTGTGGGAGCGGCAGACGCTGACGCGCGCCCGGCTCGTGCTGGGCGACCGCGGCCTGGGCCGCCGGCTGCGGGCCAGCCTCCGGCGGCTCGTCTACGGCGCCCCCTTGCCGGTCGGAGCGCTCAAGGAGATCGGGGAGGTCCGCACGCGCATGGAGCGTGAGCTGGGCAAGGAGACGCCGGGCCGCTGGCACGTCAAGCAGGGCCGGGGCGGCCTGGTCGACGTCGAGTTCCTCGCCCAGAGCCTTCAGCTCGTCCACGGCGCCGCGCATCCCGACGTCCGCCGGACCTCGACGGAGGCGGCGCTGGCCGGCCTGGCCAGGGTGGGCGCGCTGCCGGCCGCCACCGCGACCGCGCTCGCGGAGCACTATCGCTTCCTGCGCCGCGTGTCGACGGCGCTCCGCCTGCTCGGCGCCCGGCCGCCGGACGCCATCGAGCTGGCGGGGCCGATGCCGGCCCGCGTGGCCAGCGCGCTGGGCCTCGGCTCGCGCGAGGCGTTCCTGACCGCCTATCGCGAGCGCACCGCCGCGGTGCGGGCGGCGTACCGCGAGGTCCTCGCCTGAGCACGCCCGGCGCGGTGCTCGGCATCGACGTGGGCTGGAGCCTTCGCGGCGCCACCACCGGGCTGTGCGTCCTGCGGTGGGGTGACGGCGCCGTGACCTGGGCCTTCGCGCGCGCGCGCCACGACCGGGACCACCGGCGCGCGGCGATCGCGGCGCTGCTGGCGGGCGCCGAGCTGAGCGCGGTGGCCGTGGACGGGCCGCTGCGACCCGATCTCGCGTGTCGCTGCACCTACCGGGTGTGCGACGCCCTGCTGAGCCGGGGCGCGTTCCAGCGGCGCGGCAAGGCGGCCCCGACGAACTGCCCGAGCGGCTTCCGGCTGCACCAGGAGGCCGCGCTCCTGGCCGGGCTGGCGCTCGAGCACCCGGTGGCGCCGGCCCGCCACCCGTCCGCCGTCCACGCGCGCGCCATCGTGGAGGCGTTCCCGAACCTGTGCCTGGGCGTGATGTGTGACGACGAGGCCGACGCGCCCTACCCGCGGCCGACGCAGCGTCGGCACTGGACCGACGCGCTCTACCCCTGGCTGGTCGAGCGTGCGAAGCTCGATGGCGTGATGAGGCTTCTCCTGCCGGGGCACCGCCTCGCCGCGTCGTGGGGCGAGGTCACGCACCACGAGGACCGCGCGGCGCTGGCCTGCGCGGTGACGGCGCTGGGCGTGGCGGCCGGACGCTACGTCGCAGTCGGCGCGGCGGACGGCTGGGTCGCGCTGCCGCCGGCCGAGGCGTGGGGCCGCGGCGCCGACGGCGGCGCTTGGGCCGAGCGCGCCCTGCGCGGCAACGTGGCCACCGTGGCCCGCGACTTTCCGGAGACGCGGCCGGCCGTGCACCGCGACGGGCAGGTGTGGATCGCGGCATGAGCACGCTCTACGTCGTCGACGGCCACTCGCACATCTTCCGCGCCTACCACGCGGTCGGCTACCTGTCGACGTCCCGCGGCATTCCCAGCCACGCCGTGCTGATCCTGAGCACGATGCTCTGGAAGCTGATCCGCGAGGAGCGTCCGGACTACCTGGGCATCGCGCTCGACCCGCCCGGGCCCACGTTCCGCGACACGATGTTCACCGAGTACAAGGCCACCCGCACGGCCATGCCCGACGACCTCGCGCGTCAGCTGCCGTACGTGCGGCGGCTCTTCGAGGCGCTGCGCACGCCGGTCGTCGAGGTGCCCGGCTACGAGGCCGACGACGTGCTGGCCACGCTGGTCGAGCAGGCGCTGCGGCAGGACGACCTGGAGGTCGTCGTGGTCAGCGGCGACAAGGACCTGCTGCAGCTCGTCGGGCCGCGCGTGCGGGTGCTGTCGGTGCTGGGCCGCACCGGCGAGCGCGTGATGTACGACGAGGCCAAGGTGCGCGAGCGCTGGGGCGTGGAGCCCGCCCAGATCGCCGACGTGCTGGCGCTGATGGGCGACTCGATCGACAACATCCCCGGCGTCAAGGGCGTGGGCGAGAAGACGGCCGTGAAGCTGATCGGCCAGTTCGGGTCCGTCGAGCGGCTGTACGAGAACCTGCCGCTCGTCGGCGGCAAGCTCCGGGAGACGCTGGCGGCCAGCCGCAAGCAGGCGCTGCTCTCGCGCGAGCTGGCCTCGCTGTCGCGCTCGGTGCCGACCACGCTCGACCTCGACGCGTTCCGGCGCGTCGAGCCCGACTGGCCACGGCTACGCGGGCTCTGGATGGAGATGGAGTTCACGCGCCTGCTCAAGGAGCTGCCGGCCACGCAGGTGTCGGTGAGCGCCGAGCCGGTGGCGCGGCTCGACGACGCGGCCGCCGTCGCCGAGTACCTGGCCCGGGTACCGGACGGAGCGCCGCTGGCCCTCGACTGGGTGGGCGACGCCGGGCCGCCGTCCCCGCGCCTCGACGCGCTCGGGCTGTTCCACCCGGCGGCCGGCGCGGCCTGGACGCGGCTGCCGCCGGACGCGTGGCTGGCCGGGCGCGCCGTCGTCGTTCACGACGCCAAGCCGCTGCTGGAGGCCTGCCTGGCCGCCGGTGTCGTCCCGCCGGCCGTCGAGGACACGGCGCTGGCCGCCTATCTGCTGAACCCGGCCCGGGCGACCTACAAGCTCGACGAGGTCTGCATGGAGGCCTTCGCCGAGTGCCCGCCCACGGTGCCGGCCGCCGGGCCCGAGGGGCGCCGCGTGGACGACGCCCTCGGCACCGTCGTCGGCGAGCGCGCGCGCTGGCTCGTCCGCTACTGGAAGCACGCCGCCGCCGAGCTCGACGAGCGGGCGCTTCGCGCGATCTACGACGACATCGAGCGTCCACTGGTGCCGGTGCTGGCCGCGATGGAGCGTCACGGCATCCGCGTGGAGCCGGCCCGGCTGGAGGCGTTCGCCAAGGAGCTGGAGCGCAACCTGGACAACCTCACCCGCGAGATCCACGAGCTGGCCGGCGAGCCGTTCACGATCGCCTCACCCAAGCAGCTCGGGCAGATCCTGTTCGAGAAGCTCAAGCTGCCGGCGATCCGCCGGACGAAGACGGGCTACTCGACCGACGCCGACGTGCTGACCGAGCTGGCCCTGCAGCACCCACTGCCCGGCAAGATCCTCGAGCACCGGACGCTGTCCAAGCTCAAGGGCACCTACGCCGACGCGCTGCCGGTGCTCGTGCACCCGGCGACCGGCCGCATCCACACCACGTTCAACCAGCTGGTGGCGGCGACGGGACGGCTGTCGAGCCAGGACCCGAACCTCATGAACATCCCGATCCGCACGGAGCTGGGCCGGCGCATCCGGCAGGCGTTCGTGCCCGAGGAGGGCTGGCGGTTCGTGGCGGCCGACTACTCGCAGATCGAGCTGCGCATCCTCGCCCATCTCTCGGGCGAGCCGGCCATCATCGAGTCGTTCCAGCGCGGCGAGGACATTCACACCCGCACGGCCTGCGAGGTGTTCAAGGTGGAGCCGGCCGCCGTCACCTCGCTGCAGCGCACGATCGCGAAGAGCGCCAACTACGCGATCCTCTACGGCGTGTCCGCCTTCGGGCTGTCGCAGGCGACCAAGATCGACCAGAAGGAAGCCCAGCGTTACATCGACGCCTACTTCGCGGCCCATCCGCGGGTGCGCGCGTTCATCGACCGCACCCTGGTCGAGGGCCGCGAGCGCGGGTACGTCACCACGCTGCTGGGCCGGCGGCGCTACCTGCCCGACCTGCGCTCCAACAACCCCGTCGCCCGCAACGCGGCCGAGCGGATGGCGATGAACGCCCCGGTGCAGGGCACGGCCAGCGACATGATCAAGATCGCCATGGTGCGCGTGGACGCCGCGCTGCGCGCCCGCCGGCTGCAGAGCCGCATGCTGCTGCAGGTCCACGACGAGCTGCTGTTCGAGTCGCCCCCGGACGAAGTCGAGGCGATCGTGACGCTGGCCGGCGAGATCATGGCCGCGGCGCTGCCCCTCGACGTGCCGGTGGTGGTCGACGTGAAGACGGGGCTCGACTGGTCGCAGGTGTGACCCGCCGCTTCTTGCTGGTCGGTCTCACCGGGGGCCTGGCCACCGGCAAGAGCACCGTGTCCGACCTGCTGCGCGCGCTCGGCTGCGTCGTGCTCGACGCCGACGCGCTGGCCCGCGAGGTCGTCGAGCCCGGCCAGCCCGCGCTGGCGGCGATCGCCCGCGAGTTCGGCCCCGAGGTGCTCCGGGCCGACGGGACGCTCGATCGCAAGCGGCTGGGCGCCATCGTCTTCGCCGACCCCGAGCGGCGCCAGCGCCTGGAAGCCCTGACCCACCCCGCCATCCGCGAGCGCTACCTGGTCCGCCTGGCCGACCTGGAGGCGCAGGGGTTCGAGGGCATCGTCGTCTGGGACGCTCCGGTGATGATCGAGTCGGGAGGCTATCGTCACGTGGACCGTCTGGTCGTGGTCGTCACCGACGCGGCCACCCAGCGCGCGCGGGCGCTCGGTCGCGACGGCGACCGCGCCGACGCCGAGCGGAAGATCGCCAGCCAGATGCCCCTGGCCGAGAAGGCCCGGCTCGCCGACTACGTCATCGACAACTCCGGCGACCGCGCCGCCACCGAGGCCCGGACCCGGGAGGTCCACGCCGCCCTCCTCGCCGACCTGCGCGGGCGTGCCCGGCAGTAGGCGGCGGGCGCTGGGGCAGCACTTCCTGCGCGACGCCGGCATCGCCCGCGCGATCGTCGAGCTGGTGGCGCCGACGGCGCGGGACCTCGTCGTGGAGATCGGGCCGGGCGAGGGCGCGCTGACCGTGGAGCTGGCGGGGCGGGCCGGACGGGTCGTCGCGCTCGAGGTCGATCGCGTGCTGCTCGCACGGCTGCGGCAGCGGCTGCCGCTCGTCGAGGCGGTGCAGGCCGACGCGCGCACCTGGGACTACGGCCTGCTGGTCCGTCCCGACGGCGGCCGAGTGCTGGTGGTCGGCAACCTGCCCTACAGCGTCGGCAAGCCGATCCTGGCCGCCCTGCTGCAGGCGCGGCGCGCGCTGGACGCGATGGCGCTGATGCTCCAGCGCGAGGTGGCCGAGCGGCTCGCGGCGCCGCCCGGCGGCAAGGTCTACGGCGCACTGTCCGTGCTGACGCAGGCCGTGTGCGACGTCGACCTGGCGCTGCGGGTGCCCCCGGGAGCGTTCCGTCCACCCCCGCAGGTGGAGTCGGCGGTGGTACGGATCGTGCCGCGCCGACATTCGCGGGTCCCCCCGGAGCTGGAGGTCCGGTTCCGCGAGGTGGTCCGCGCCGCCTTCGCCAGCCGGCGCAAGACCTTGGCCAACGCGCTCAGCGGGGGGCTCGGACTGTCGCTCAAGGACGTGCGCGAAACGGCCGAGCGCTCGGGTGTGGACCCGGGGCGGCGCGCGGAGACGCTGACGATTGAGGAGTTCGTCTCGCTGACGGCTCGGCTATGATGGTGATGATGTCGCGTCGTTCCGTCCTCGGAGGCCTCGCGGTCGTCGTCGCGCTCGGCGCGATCGCCACCGTCGGTCTCCTGCGCTCGCCGGCGCCGCCGATCGCCACGGCCCCGGCCGTGACCCCGGCGCCGGAGCCGCCGGCAGCGGCCCCGGCGGCCGTGCCGACCGTGCGGACCGAGACGGTGACCCTCCGCCGGGGCGACACCCTGCTGCGGGCGCTCGGCCGGCTCGGGATCGGCCGGCGCGCCTCCAGCGACCTCGCCGACGCGCTCCGGGCCAGCGGGGCGGACCTGCGGCGCATGCGTGCCCAGGACGAGCTGGCGATCACGTGGACGCTCGACGGCGAGCCCGTCTCGGTGCGCTGGGAATCCAGCCCCTGGCTCGGCTTCGTCGCCGTCGCCACCGACGCCGGCTGGGAGATCCGGCGGACCGACACCCGCCCCGACATCCGCCTGACGGCCGTCGGCGGCGAGGTGAAGCGCTCGCTGTTCGAGACGATCGAGGCGCTGGGCGAGTCGCCGCAGCTGGTGGTCGAGCTGGTCGAGATCTTCTCCTCGGACTTCGACTTCACGGCCGACACCCGCAACGGCGATCGATTCAGGCTGCTCGTCGAGAAGCGGTACGCCGGCGACCAGTTCGTGGACTACGGCCAGGTCCTCGTCGCCCAGTACCTGAGCGACGGCCGCGTCCTCACCGGCGTCGGGTTCGAGCCCGCCGGTGGCCGGCCGGCGTACTACGACCTGGACGGGCGCTCGCTGAAGAAGAGCTTCCTGAAGTCGCCCCTGGAGTTCACCCGCATCACTTCCGGCTTCACGTACGCGCGCCCGCACCCGATCCTCGGTGGCGTGCGCCCGCACCTGGCCGTAGACTACGCCGCCCCGCCCGGCACGCCGGTGCGCGCCGTCGCCGACGGGCGCGTGCTGATCGCGGGCTGGAACGGGGGCAACGGCATCCAGGTCCATCTCCGTCATCACGCCGGCTACGAGACCGTGTACAACCACCTCTCGCGGCTCGGCCCCGGCGTCCGTCCCGGCGGGCGCGTGAGCCAGCGGCAGGTCATCGGCTACGTCGGCTCCACCGGCCTCAGCACCGGGCCCCACCTGGACTACCGCGTCGCGAAGAACGGCCGCTTCGTGAACCCGCTCGGCGAGAAGTTCATTCCCGGACAGCCCCTCGACGGCGCCGAGCACGGACGCTTCCTGCGGGAAGCCCGCGAGATGGTGCGCCGCCTGGAGGACGCTTCCCCCTTCTAGCCCCCGGCGGCGGGGTCGTGTAGAGCGTCCCCTCCTGGCGCCGTCGATGCGCCGCGAAGAGCGTGAACTCGATCGCCCGCGCCGTCACGCCGAGCCGGCGCGCGTGGTGACGCACGGCCGCCAGGTATTCCTCCCACTGCCCGATCGTGAAACCCTGTCCGCGCTGATTGACCGTGACGGAGCGGACGGCGAAGAGCATCTGCCACGCCCGGATGTCCAGCACGCCGTAGCGACGGGGATCGACCAGCGTGAGGATCGCCGAGGCGATGGGGATACCGACGCCCGTCAGCCCGGTGAGCAGCTCCATGCGCCGTCGCTCGCTGCGGGTGGCCAGCACCGCGCGAGACACCGTGCGGATGCGCGCCGCCGAGTTGCGCCGCCACAGGTGCTGCGCGCGCGGGCTTTTCCAGCGGCACATCCGCCAGAACTCGCGGCGCGTGAAGCCCCCCCGCGCGCGCACACCGGCGAGATCGCGGATGAGCGCCGCCGTGGTGGCGTCCTCCTGACGGACCAGCTCGATCCGGAGCAGGGTGGCGAGGGTGCGGCGCGGCCGGCCGACGGGCATGGGGATCACTCGACGCGGGCAAGACATTAGCGTGCCGGTGGCGGGTACGCCACGGCTGCCGCGGGGGCGCGGGCGAACGAGCCGGCGCTAGCGGCCGATCACGGTGGAGCCGACCGGCGCCCAGCCGTGCTCGCGCATGCAGCGCTCGTAGCGCACCTGCTCGTCGTAGCGCTCGAACGCCGCCTGGCGCGGAGCCCGCTTCCACAGCGCCGGCGGCGGCGCCGAGCGTGGGAGCAGGCGTCCGCCGGACGGCCGCTCCTCGGCCGGCATCGCCGACGGCGACTCCTCGGCGATCGCCTCGCGGTAACAGCCCTCCGACTCGCTGGCGAGCTGGGGTAGCCTGGCGCCCGGGCGATCCCAGTACGCCGTGGTCGTCGCGCACCCCGCGGTCAGACCGGTCAGACAGGCCAGAACGCCCAGGGCCATCATCCTCATAGGCAGGGGGTTGTCCAAGAATCGTGCCGGCGGCAGAACTTCGGAGCAGCGAAACCGGGTGTTACGATGAGCTACCCGATTCGACAAGGAGTCTGCGTGGATCCTGCAGTTCGCCTCATCCCCCTCGGTGGCCTGGGGGAGATCGGCCTGAACATGATGCTGCTCGAGTCCGGCGAGGACGTGGTCGCCGTGGACTGCGGGCTGATGTTCCCGGGAGGCGAGCTGCCCGGCATCGACTACGTGATCCCAGACTTCTCCTACGCGCTGGCCAAGCGGGACGGTTTCCGGGCGGTCGTGCTCACCCACGGCCACGAGGACCACATCGGCGCCCTGCCCTACCTGCTCCGGGAGATGCAGATCCCCGTGTACGGCACCCCGCTGACGCTGGCCCTGGTCGGCGAGAAGCTGCGCGAGCACGGCCTGCTGGAGGTCGCCGACCTGAGGCTGATGCGGCCCCGGGTGCCGTTCGAGGTCGGGCCCTTCCGCGTGGAACCCATCCGGGTGACCCATTCCATCGTCGACGGCATGGGCCTGGCCGTCGAGACCCCGGCCGGCACCGTCGTCCTCACCGGCGACTTCAAGCTCGATCCGACCCCGCTCGACGGCGAGCCGTCCGACGACGCGCGCTTCGCCGAGCTCGGCGCGCGCGGGGTCCTCGTGCTCTGCTCGGATTCCACCAACGTGGACCGTCCCGGGCACACGCGCTCGGAGCTGGAGGTCGGCGCCGCGCTGGCCGAGCGCTTCGCGGCCGCGCCCGGACGCATCATCGTGGCCACGTTCGCCTCGCACATCCACCGGATCCAGCAGGTGATGTCGCAGGCGGCGCGGCACGGCCGTCACGTCGCGCTGCTGGGGCGCTCGATGGAGCGCAACGTCGCGATCGCCGCCGAGCTCGGCCACCTGCGCGTGCCCGACGGGCTGCTGCTGCCGCTGGAGGAGCTCGTCGCGCTGCCGGCCGCGCGCCAGCTCATCCTGTCCACCGGCAGCCAGGGCGAGCCGAACTCCGCGCTGGCCCTGATGGCGGCCGGCGAGCACAAGTACGCGCAGATCGGCGCCGGTGATCTGGTGGTGATCTCGGCGCGCGTGATCCCCGGCAACGAGCGCACGGTCGGCCAGGTGGTCAACGCGCTCTATCGCCGGGGCGCCGAGGTGCTGTACGAGGACAACGCGTTCGTCCACGTCTCCGGCCACGCCAGCCAGGAGGACCTGAAGCGGATGCTGGCCCTGACGAGGCCGCGCTACTTCGTCCCCGTGCACGGGGAGTATCGCCACCTGCTCGGCCACGCCCGGCTCGCCGCGTCGACGGGGCTGCCGGCCGACCGGATCTTCCTCATCGAGGACGGTCGGGGGCTGGAAGTGAGCGCCAGCGAGGCGCGCGTCGTCACCGGCATACCGGCCGGGCGCGTGCTGGTAGACGGCAAGGGCGTCGGCGACGTCGGCGCGGTGGTGCTGCGAGACCGGCAGATCCTGAGCGAGGACGGCGTCATCGCCGTCTTCATCGCGGTGGATGCCAAGGGCGCGCTCGTGGCCGGACCCGAGATCGCCAGCCGGGGAGTGGTCTACGTCCGCGAGAGCCAGCCCCTGCTGGAGTCCCTGCGCGCGGCGGTGATCGCCGCCGTGGCCGAGCACAGCGCCGACGAGCCGTGGGACCGCGAGACCGTCGCGACGCGCGTGCGCGTGGCCGTGCGCCAGTTCATCAACCAGCGATTCCAGCGCAAGCCGGTCGTGTTCCCCATGATCCTGGAGGTCTGATGTCGGCCACGGTTCCCGCCGACGGCGACAAGCCTCTCACCGGCGCCAGGCCGCCGACCGCGCGACCGCGCCGTCGGCGTCGGAGCGATCCCAAGCGCTGGATCCGCGAGGCGCGCGGCATCCTGGCCATCGTGCTGGCGGGCTTCGCCGTGGTCTCGCTGGTGGTCTTCGATCCCGCGGTGCCGCCCGCCGAGCAGGCCACGCCCGTCGGGCCGGTGGGCTGGTGGCTCGGCTGGGCCCTGTTCCGCGTGCTCGGCTACGCGGGGTTCCTGCTCCCGCTGCTCGTCGGGGGCTGGGGCGTGGCCGCGTTCGTCCGGCCCCGGGTTGTGCGGGGCTGGGTGCCGCTCGTCGGCCTCGCGCTGCTGCTGATCGCGGCCGCCGGCATCCTGCAGCAAGCGGCCGACACATTCGTGGCCGAGCGGGTGACCCGCGGCGGCGTCCTCGCCGCGGGAGGCTCGGTCGGCTGGATGCTCTCGGCGGCGCTGCACGCCGCCCTCGGTCGCGTCGGCGCCTGGCTCCTGCTCGTCGCCGCCGTTCCCCTCGGTGTGCTGCTCGTGACGCAGGCCTCGTACGCCGCGATGGCGCGCCTGGGCGTAGCTCGCCTGGGCCGGCTGCGGCGGGCTCGTCAGGCGGCGCGCCCGGCCGCGCCGCGGCTCGAGGCGGCCGTGCCGGCCCTGGCCCTGCCCGAGGCCGCCGATGCGGTGGAGCCGCCGCCGCCGGTCGTGGTCGAGCCGGCCAAGCCGCGCGGCCGCCTGATGGAGCAGGGGCTCGCCTGGCAGGAGACGTTCGACTTCGGCAAGGGCGGCGCCCAGGCGTTCCAGCTGCCGCCCGTGGGCCTGCTCAAGCCGCCGCCGCCCGAGGAGCTGCGGCGCACGCGCACGGAGCTGCAGGACAACGCCGAGGTGCTCCGGCGCAAGCTGCAGGACTTCGAGGTCGACGGGCGCATCGTGCAGGTGAGCCCCGGACCGATCATCACCTCCTACGAGTTCGAGCCGGCGCCCGGCGTGAAGGTGAGCCAGGTCGTCAACCTCTCCGACGACCTGGCGCTGGCGCTCAAGGCCGCCTCGGTGCGGATCGTGGGGCCGATCCCCGGCCGCGGCACCGTGGCCATCGAGGTGCCCAACGACGATCACGCCACCGTGTACCTGCGCGAGATCTTCGTCTCGCCGGAGTTCGCCGAGTCCAAGGGCAAGCTGCCGCTGGCGCTCGGCAAGGACGTGCAGGGCCAGCCGATCGTGGCCGACCTCACGGCGATGCCGCACCTGCTCATCGCCGGCGCCACCGGCAGCGGCAAGTCGGTCGGGCTGAACGGCATGATCTGCTCGATCCTCTACAAGGCCACGCCGGCCGACGTGCGCTTCCTCATGATCGACCCCAAGCGGCTGGAGCTGTCCTGCTACGAGGGGATCCCCCACCTGCTGGCGCCGGTCGTCACCGACGCCAAGGAGGCGGCCGCGCGCCTGCGCTGGATCGTCGGCAAGATGGACGAGCGCTACAAGACGCTGCAGCACAAGCAGGTGCGCAACATCGAGGGCTACAACCGCGCGGTCAACCCCGAGGACCGCCTGCCGTACTGGGTGGTGGTCGTCGACGAGCTGGCCGACCTCATGATGGTCTCGGCGGGCGATGTCCAGACCTCGCTGGTGCGCCTGGCCCAGATCGCCCGGGCGGTCGGCATCCACCTGATCATCGCGACGCAGAGACCTTCCGTGGACGTCGTCACCGGACTCATCAAGGCGAACTTCCCCACGCGCATCGCCTTTCAGGTCGCCTCCAAGGTCGACTCGCGCACCGTCCTCGACGGCAACGGCGCCGAGCAGCTCCTGGGCCGCGGCGACATGATCTACGTGCCCCCGGGCGCCAACAAGCAGGTGCGCGTGCATGGCGCCTGGGTCGCGGACGAGGAGGTCAAGGCGGTCTGCGAGTTCCTGCGCAAGCAGGGCACGGCCGTCTACGAAGAGGTCGTGCTGCCGTCCGACGGCGACGGCGGCGAGGGCGGCGACGGCGGCGCGGAGCGCGACGACCTCTACTGGGACTGCGTGCGACTGGTCATCGGCCAGCGCCAGGCCTCGATCTCGTTCCTGCAGCGCCGCATGAGCCTGGGCTATCCCAAGGCCGCGCGCTTCGTCGACATGATGGAGCAGGACCGCATCATCGGTCCCGGCCAGGGCGCCAAGCCGCGCGAGATCCTCGTGGGTCCCGAGTTCCTGGCCAAGTCCGGCCGCGCGTGATCGGTCGAGACGCCCGAGAGCGTCGGCCGAGGCCCGCGAAGGGGCGCCGGGTCAGGACGCGGAGGCGGAGGGGGCGGGGGACGGGCTCGGCGTGCCGGCGGCGGGGAGCGTGAGGCGGAAGACGGCGCCGCCGGTCCGGCCGTTCTCGGCGGTCAGGTTCCCGCGCAGCCGCTCGGCGATGCCGGCCGCGATGGCCAGGCCCAGGCCGGTGGCGGCGGGCTTCGTGGTGTAGAACGGCTCGAACACCCGCGGCAGGACGCTGGGCGCGATGCCGGCGCCCGTGTCGCGGACCTCGACGGTCACCCGGCCGGCGTCCGCGCGGCCCACGATCGCGATCCCTCGCGGGCCGGGGCGGTTCCGCAGCTCTTCCTGCGCGTTGACCACGATGTTCAGCAGCACCTGCTGGAGCTGGAACGAGCTGCCGAGGACGAGCGGCAGCCCGGCGTCCACGTCCACCTCGAGCGTGATGCCCTCGCGACGGACCTCGACCGACTTGAGGTCGACCACGCGCTGCACGACGTCGGCGAGGGCGACCGGCTCGTCCTGGGGCTCGGGGTGCCGCGCGTTGTCGAGCGCCGTGCTCATGATGCGCATGGCGCTCTCGCACGCCTCCTCGACCCGGGCCAGATGCTCGAGGGCCTCGGCCGGCAGCGCCGGTCCGCCGCGCCGGGCCAGCCACAGGTGGCCGAAGGCGCCCTGCAGCGCGTCGCGGACCTCGTAGGTGACGCCGGCCACGACCTCGCTCAGCACGTAGCGGCGCGCGGTGAGCTGCAGCTGCGTGTTGAGCAGCAGCGACTGCTCGTGGGCCCGCTCGAGCTCGCCGTAGAGCGACGTGAGCTGGCGCTGGCTCCTCCGGTATGCCCGGGCGACCAGGGCGGCCAGCCAGCCGACGATGTTCAGCACGAGCAGGTTGAAGCCTGCGATCGCCCACGCGCCCGGTGGAGGCGGCTGCAGGAAGGGCAGGACGCCGCCCACCTGCAGCAGCGCGATCGCGAGGTAGGCCACGGTGGCCACCAGCACGGCGAGCACGCAGGCCAGGCTCGAGAACACGATGGCCGAGTACACGGGGACGATGGCGTAGATGGCGACGAAGGGGGCGGCGCCGAGGCCGCCGGCGCCGTAGAGGCCGGCGGTGATGAGAACGACGTCCACCAGCGCCCGCAGGTAGGCCTGCGCGCGCCGCTGGTAGCCCGTGCGGAACGCCAGCAGGTAGGGCAGGTTCAGGCCGAGCGCGACCAGCGCCGTGAGCCGGACGATCGAGGCCGACTCCCCCTCGCTCGAGATCATCCACGAGAAGGTGAGCACCAGGCCGGCGACGGCGAACCGGGTCGCGAGCTCCTGGAGCATGCGCGTCCACTGGCGCTCCGCCACCTCGGCGTTGGGGGCCTTCCCGGTCGGCGGCCTCGTGTCCTCTCGCATCGAGCCAGGAGGCTGCAAGCTCGGCACCACGCCGTGCTGCCCGGCAAGCCGGCGAGCCCACAGCGTTTTTCGCGGGTGCGTCCCGGTGGCGGTCACTTTCTGTTCACTGTGGATGGATACGGACGCGCCAGGATCCCCACGCGCGGTGTATGGTGCCGCCATGACGAATCGATCCGTGACGACGGCCAGCAAGACCATCCTGATCGTCGACGACGAGCCGGCGGTCCGCGAGGTCCTGGTCGGCTACTTCGAGCACCAGTACGGGCCGCGCGGCTACACCGTCGAGACCGCCGCCGACGGCGCCGAGGCGCTGGCCTCGGTGGGGCGCCGGCGGCCCGCGCTGATCCTGCTCGACATCGAGATGCCGGGTATGGACGGCGTCCAGGCGCTGCGCGGGGTGCGCGCCATCGACCCCCGGATCCCGGTCATCATGGTGACGGGCAACCAGGATCCCCGGGTCGCCGCCGAGGTGATCGGGGGCGGCGTCCACTCCTACCTGCCGAAGCCGGTGAAGTTCCCGTACCTCGATCACCTCGTGGCGACCGTGCTCGGCCCGGCGGGCTGACCGCTCAGCCCCGAATCCGTACGCGGTAGACGAGGCGGGCGGCCCCGTCGCCCGGCACCGCGAGCGTGAAGCGCAAGGTGTGGGCCTCGGGCTTCTCCGAGGCGTGCGTCGCGTGCACGACCTGCCAGTCGCCGGGCACCGGCTCGATCACGGTGACGGCCTGCTCCTGCGTCTTGTGGTTGCGCAGGACGATCTCCCACTCCACCTCCCACAGGCCCGGCGCGAGCTTGCGCCACTCCTTCTGGGTCCGCTCGCCGATCACGTCGAAGGCGTCGCCGAGCTTGATCTTCACCCGCTCGTCCCTCGGCGTGTGATCGATCCAGTCCTCGCCGATGAACTGCTGGCTGCCGCCCGAGTCGGCCTTGTAGACGCGCACCTTGCCCCTGGGCAGCGGCACGCCGAGCCGGTGCTCCCGCCGGTTCTCCAGCTCGAGGAGCACGGCGACCTTCTGGTTGGCGATCGGCGTTCCGTACGCGCTGCGGTAGTAGTCCTGGGCGCCGTAGTAGGTCAGGCGCTTGGTGACCGGCACGTCGGCGGCGCTCATGAGCGAGAGCTGCTTGGTCTGCTGGTCCTTGAGGGTCGTGCGCCCGTCGAGCGTGTAGAGGTGGTACTCGAAGAAGCCCTCCTCGGCGAAGTCGCGACCAGCCTCTCGCGTGCTCAGGGTCTTGGCGGCCAGCTCCAGCGCGCGGGCGTCGCGCCATCCGTCGCGGGCGCGATGAACGTCGCCGGCCACGAGCTTGAGGGAGGCGTTGCCGTACGTCGCCCCGCTCTTGTTGTCGATCGTCACCCAGCCGGTGAGATCGCTCCGGGTGTCGTCGGCGTTCACGACGAGCACGTAGTCGGCCCTCCACGTCACGCCGCCGGTCAGGTACGAGGCCTCGACCCGCTGCCCCGCGGCCGCCTGGTTGCGCAGCAGCCACACGAGCGTCGGCTTGGCCACGAGGTTCTCGGGCAGCGCGGGCAGCACCAGGCGGCCGCCGTGGCCCAGGTGGATCTGCCCGTTGATCTCGAACACGGGGCCGGCCGTGGAGAGGAGCCGCGCTTCGTGGAACGGGCCGTCGGACTGGTAGAGGCGAACGGTCCGGCCCACGTACTTCTCGAGAAGCTTGTCGCTGGACAGCAGGTCGTACTCGTAGTTCTGCTCGAGGATCTTCAGGCCGGCGGGATCGTCGAGCGACCGGAGGTGCACGGACGTGGGGTCGATCAGCGCCGCCACGTCCATGAACTGAGCCTCGGTCACGCCGATCGGCAGCCGCATCTGTCGCACGTCCCTCACGAGACCGAGGTTGCCGTTGTAGATCGTCACCATCACGTCCGTCTGCGCCTCGCGGGTGATGGCCAGCGGGGCGGCGGTGACGACCTGGACCGTCACGAACACGACGAGCAGGGCCAGGGGGAGCGGGCGCGGCGTCATGGTTTCCTCCGGGCGATCGAGTCGACTCCTGCCCGGTTAGACAGGGAGCGGTCGCGAGAGTTCCCGTGCGGCGGTCAGCGCTCGAGACGGAGGCCGAGCCGGACCGGGCCGGCGGTGTCCGGGCCGGGTCCCTCCAGGCGCAGGGCGCCGAGCGCCTGCAGGCCACGCTGGAACTCCTCCCAGCGCTCGCCGGGCAGGGCGAGCTCCAGCACGACGGCGTTGTCGTCGCCGACCCGGGAGACCACGCGGCCGCTCGCGCGCGCGACGAGGTCGCGCACGGCGCGCTCGGCGGCGTCGGGCTGGGCCACGCCGAGCCGGGCGTGCACGTCGAGCGCCGTCGAGAGGCGCCGGACCTCGCTGGACTTCTGCAGCGCGGGCGCGGCCGGCGGCACCTGGCGCGCGGTCGCGCGCGCGCGCTCGGACTCCTTCGGCGCCGGGACGTTGTCGGCGACGCCCTTCGCGGGCGCCTCCTGCCGGCCCGACGGTTCGGCCGCCCGGGGAGCGTCCGCGACGTCACGGGACGCCTCGGGGACCGAGCGCTGGGAAGCGCCGGGCGCGCCGCCGGGCTCGCGCACGCGCCGGCGGGCCTCCTTGGCCGTCGTCGACTGAGGCTCGCTCAGGGGCGGCACGCGCTCGGCCTTGAGCGGGGTGGGCGCCGTCTCGACCTCCGGCGGCGGTGCCGGTGGGCGCGCGACCCGCTGCAGATCGGGCGATCGCTGGAACACCAGCACCGCCAGACCGGCCACCAGGACGATCGCGGCGGCCTCGACCGGGAGCTTGACCGGCCACGGCACGAACAGGCCACGGGCCAGGCGCCGGTACCACGGCCGCGGGCGCGCGGCCATCACGCGATCGACGAAGCCGGCGGGCGCGCCCGCGGCGGGGACGGCGCGGAGCAGCGCCACCGTGCGCTCGAAGCGCTCCCATTCGCGCGCGCACTCGCCGCAGGTGGCCAGGTGCGCGTCGATGCCGATCCGCTCGTCGTCGTCGAGCGCCGCGTCCAGCCGCGCCGAGAAGCGATCGCGCACGTCCCGGCAGCTCAGGGTAGCCATCGCTCCAGCTTGGCCTTGAGGTCCAGCCGCGCCCGGTGCAGTCGCGTCCGGACGGTGTTGAGCGGCAGTCCGAGGACGTCCGCGATCTCCTCGTACGCCAGGCCCTCGAGGTCGCGCAGGACCACCACGATGCGCCGCTCCTCGGGGAGCGCCGCGATGGCCTCGTGCAGCGCCGCCTGCAGCTCCCGCTGCTCCAGGACGGCGGCGGCGTCGACGCCCTCGGCCGGCCGCCGCAGCACGGCGACCTCGTCGCTCTGCTCGTGGCGTCGCGGGCCGGAGGCCAGACGGTTGAGGCACAGCCGTGAGGCGATCGCGTACAGCCAGGTGCCCAGCCGCGCGTCGCCGCGAAACTCGCCGAGCGCGCGATGGGCGCGCAGGAACGTCTCCTGGGCGATCTCCTCGGCCTCCGCGCGGCTGCCCAGCATGCGCAGCGCGACCCCGAACACGCGGTGCTGGTACCGCGTCACCAGGGCCTCGAACGCCCGGGGGTCGCCGGTGGCGAGGCGCGCGCGCAGCGCATCGTCGTCGTCGTCGAGTCTCTCACGCACCGTTAGACCCGGCGCCGGCAGGGAAGTTCCTCCCGCGCGCCGGCGTGATCCATCCGATGTCGATACTACACCGACGCCTGTCTTGACACCCCGAAAGGGGGCGTGCTATCTGCCCGTATGCCCGAGACCGCGCTGCTACGCACCGAGCGCCTCACCCGGGCATTCGGCAGCCTCATGGCCGTCGATCGCGTCGACGTCGCCATCCGGGCCGGCGAGCTCCGCTCCATCATCGGTCCCAACGGCGCCGGCAAGACGACGCTCTTCCGTCTCATCTCCGGGGAGACGCGGCCCACGTCCGGCCGCATCGTCTTCCGCGGGCGCGACATCACCGGCCTGCCCCAGCACGCGGTGGCCCGGCTCGGTATCGCCAAGTCGTACCAGATCACCAACGTGTTTCCCCACCTGTCGGTGCACGAGAACGTGCGCGTGGCCGTGCAGGGGCCCCGGCACGCGTTCGACTTCTGGTCGCGGGCCGACCGGCTCGCGCCCGTGCACGCGCGGGCCAGCGAGCTGCTGCAGACGGTCGGCCTCACCGCCAAGCGCGAGCAGCCGGCCGCCCACCTGTCGCACGGCGAGAAGCGCCACCTCGAGCTCGCCATCGCGCTGGCCTCCGACCCGGTCCTGCTGCTGCTCGACGAGCCGACGGCGGGCATGAGCCCCGAGGAGACCGACGAGACCATGCGGCTCATCCGCGAGCTGGCGGCCGGACGCACCGTGATCCTGGTCGAGCACAAGATGAAGGTCGTCATGAAGATCTCCGACCGGATCACGGTCCTGCACCAGGGCCAGGTCCTCGCCGAGGGCACGCCCGAGGAGATCCGCGCCAACGCCCGTGTCCAGCAGACCTACCTCGGCGCCATCCGCTGATGGCGCTCCTCACGGTGGACGACCTGCACACCTACTACGGCGAGGCGCACATCCTGCAAGGGGTGTCGCTGCGCCTCGAGGAGGGCGAGGCGGTCACGCTCATCGGGCGCAACGGCGCCGGCAAGACCACGACGCTGCGCTCGATCATGAACATCGCTCGCCCGCGCCGCGGCCGCATCGCGCTGCGCGGCGCCGACCTCACCCGCCTGCCCACGCACGAGATCGTCCGCCTGGGCATCGCCTGGGTGCCGGAGGAGCGGCGGATCCTGCCCAACCTCACGGTGCTCGAGAACCTGCGGCTCGGCGTCCTGGGGCGGGGCACCGGCGACGGCGAGCGCGCGCTCGACGAGGTCTTCGACTACTTTCCGCGGCTGCGCGAGCGCGCGGCCCAGCGCGGCCAGCTGCTCTCCGGCGGCGAGCAGCAGATGCTGGCCATCGCGCGAGGGCTGGTGGCCCGCCCCTCCGTGATGCTGGTCGACGAGCCGACCGAGGGGCTGGCGCCGATCATCGTGCAGAACCTCACCGAGATCCTGGCCCGGATCAACCAGCGCGGCGTGACGCTGCTGCTGGTCGAGCAGACGCTGGACGTCGCCCTGGCGCTCTCGCACCGGCTCTACGTCATGGACCAGGGCCGCATCCAGTTCGAGGGCACGCCGGCCGCGCTGCGCAACGACCCCAGCATCCAGCAGCGGTTCCTGGAGGTGTAGGCGGTGGCCCGGCCCGGCCGCCCGAGCTGGAGGACGGGGATGCGGGAGGTCGCCGCGGGCGTGTTCGCTTACGTGCAGGCCACGGGCGAGACCGGCGTCTCCAACGCGGGCCTCATCGTGGGGGCCGAGGGCGCTACCGCGGTCGACGCGCTGATGGTGCCGTCGATGACGCGCCGGCTGGTGGCGGCGATCCGGAAGACGACGCACAAGAAGGTCGGCGCGCTCGTCAACACGCACCACCACCTGGACCACACCGGCGGCAACCGGTTCTTCCGGGGCTCGACCATCATCGCCACCGACAAGTGCCGGGCGGCGCTGGCTCCCGGCTTCCCGCCGGTGGCGATCCTGCAGCAGTTCATGCCGGCCTTCGCCCGCGAGTTCCCGCGGCTCGAGCTGCAGCCGCCCACGGTGACGTTCGACTCCCGCCTGGTCCTCCACGACGGCGAGCGCGAGATTCACCTGTGGCACCCGGGAACGCCGGCCCACACCGCCGGCGATGCCACCGTGTTCCTGCCCGCCGAGCGCGTGCTCTTCACCGGCGACCTGGCCTTTCACTACGTGACGCCGCTGGCCTTCCAGGGTCACGTCGGCCGGTGGATCGACGCCGCGGACCGCGTGCTCGCCTTCGAGGCGGACGTGATCGTCCCCGGGCACGGGCCGATCGGGACCAAGGCCGACGTGCGCCTCATGCGCGACTACCTCGCCCTCGTGCACCGCGAATCCCGTCGGCGGTTCGACGCCGGCATGCCGGCCGAGGCGGCCGCCCGCGACATCAAGCTCGGCCTCTACGCCTCCTGGCGGGAGCCCGAGCGCATCCTGGCCAACGTGATGCGCTGCTATCAGGAGTTCCGCAACGAGACCGACCGGGACCTGGACATCCCCGCGATGCTGGCGGGCATGCACGCGCTGCGCGGGCGCGGCCCGACCCACGCGTGCCTGTGAGAGCGCGGGCCTTCAGCGGCCGCGGAGGCCGGCCGTGAGCGTGCCCCAGATGCCCCGGGGCAGGAACAGCACGAACACGATGAAGACGGCCCCGATCACCAGCGGCCACGACTCGGTGAGGACGCTGATCGAGTCCTCCAGCACCAGGTAGGCGGCGGCGCCGACGAAGGGTCCGAAGAACGTGCCGGCCCCGCCCAGCAGCGTCATGATCACGACCTGGCCCGAGGTCGACCAGTGCAGCGACTCGATCGGCACCACCGTGAGGCGGAGCGCGTCGAGGCCGCCCGCCAGCCCGGCGAACAGCGCGGAGAACACGAACGACAGGTGCTTGACCCGCGAGATGTCGTAGCCGCAGGCGGTGGCGCGATCGGCGTTCTCCCGGATGGCCTGCAGCACGGCGCCGAACGGCGAGTCGAGGATGCGCTTGAGCGCGGCCACGGCCAGGCCCACCACGACCAGCGCGAAGTAGTAGAAGGCCACCGAGCGGCCGAGGGGAATGCTGAGGCCGGGCAAGGTCAGCGGCGGCACGGTGATGCCGCGCAGGCCGTCGTCGCCTCCGGTCCACTCGGCCAGGTGAAAGCCGACGAAGTAGAGGAGCTGCGCGAAGGCCAGCGTCAGCATCGCGAAGTAGATGCCGCGCCGGCGCAGGCAGAAGAAGCCGAACACCGCGCCGCCCACGAGGGCGGCGCCGAGCCCCAGCCCGAGCGCGACCCACAGCGAGCCCACCTTGAGCTTGGCCAGCGCGATCCCGGTGCCGTAGGCGCCCAGGCCCCAGTAGGCCGCCGAGCCGAAGGACAGGAGCCCGGTGTAGCCGTAGAGCAGGTTGAAGCCCAGCGCGAACAGCCCGTAGATCAGCACCTGGGTGGCCAGCGACGTGTAGGGCACCACCCACGGGAAGATCGCGAAAACGACGAAGAAGCAGAGCACCGGGTGGCGGCCCACCCACGTCGCGACCCCCCTCATTCGGCCAGGCCCGCCTCGCCGAACAGCCCGCTGGGCCGGACCAGCAGGACGATCGCCATCGTGATGAACACCACGATCTCGGCCAGCTTGGGCGCGAAGAAGGTCGTGAGGCTCACGATCTGGCCGATCACCAGGCCGGAGACGACCGCCCCCAGCAGGCTGCCCATGCCGCCCACCACCACCACCACGAACGACTCGATGATGATCGTCACGCCCATCTCGGCGTAGGCGCCGCGCATCGGGCCGGCCAGGATGCCGGCCAGCCCGGCCAGCCCGGAGCCGATGCCGAACACCAGGAACCAGATGCGGCCCACGTCGAAGCCCAGCGCGCGGACCATCAGCGGGTCCCGCGAGCCGGCCCGGATGACGAGACCGACGTTGGTCTTCTCCAGGAAGAGCCACAGGCCGACCAGCACCAGGGCCGTGACCGCGATGACGAACAGGCGATAGGTCGGGAAGTACGTGAACCCGAGGTTGACGGCGCCGCCCAGCGCCCGCGGCGGATCGAGCGTCAGGCCGATCTTGCCCCAGATGAGGCGCGCGGTCTCCACGACCACGAGCGACAGCCCGAACGTGAGCAGGAGCGGATCGTCGGGGCCGCGCCCGTAGAGCCGCCGGATCAGGAAGCGCTCGACGAGCAGGCCCAGGGTGCCCACCAGCAAGGGGGCCAGGACCAGGGCCGCCGCGAAGCTGCCGGTGAAGCGCAGCAGCGTGAAGCCCACGTAGGCGCCCAGCATGTAGAGCGCCCCGTGGGAGAAGTTGACGACCGTCATCAGCCCGAAGATCAGCGAGAGCCCGATGGCGAGCAGCACGAAGATCATGCCGAGCACCAGGCCCGTGAAGATCTGGGCCGCCAGGGCGGCGAGCGAGACGTCGGGCACGGGCCGCTAGGCGAAGCCCTTCTCGGCGCAGGTCCGGTCCAGCTCCTCGTTGGCCGGCACCTTGGCGACGATGTCGGCCAGGCCCCACTCGCCCTTGGTCTTGCCCGGCCCGCGGCCCTTCATGATCCACATGTCCTGGAAGGACTTGTTGTCGCAGGCGCGCCACCACTGCTTGCCCTTGAAGTGGTCGTACTGGGGATTCTTGCGCAGCGCGTCGGCCACCTTGTCGGCGTCCGTCGACTTGGCCAGCTCGGCCCCGCGGGCGACCTCGAGGACGCCGCTGTACGAGTAGGCGCCGTAGTCGCCGGGCGGCATGCTGAACTTCTTCATCGAGGCCTCCACGAACTTCCGGGCGGTCGGGATGGTGTCCTGCAGCTCCCAGTACCAGTTCATCCCGCCGTAGATGCCGTCGTAGAGCTCGGGGCCGCCTTCCTTGAGGTAGGAGATCCACAGCAGCGGCTGGGCGACCTTCATCTGGGCCCGCATGCCGAAGCTGCCGACCTGCTTGAGGAAGGCGATGTTGTCGGCCCCCGGCGTCACCGACACGAGCACCTCGGGCCTGGCCGCCTGGATCTTGGGCAGGTGCGCGGAGAACTCGGCGCTGCCGAGCGGGTAGGGCGTCGAGCCCAGCAGCGTGCCGCCCATCTTCTTGTTGACCTCGGCGAGCACGGCGTTGTTCTGCTTGCCCCACGCGTAGTCGGCGTAGACGATCCACCACTTCTTGCCGAGGTTCTCCATGACCCACTTGCCCACCGTGCGGGAGGTGATGGTCGGGTTGAGCGCCTCGTGGAAGGTGATGGGGCTGGTGTCGGGCTTGGCGCTGATCTCGTCGGACTGGCTCGTCGACACGTAGAGGACCTTGGCCTTCTTCGTCTGCTCGTTGATGGCCATCTGCACGTGGGCGGCGAGCCCGCCGACGATGAACTGGCAGCCCTCCTTCTCGATCAGCTCCTGGGTCCGCTGGGCGCCGACCTGCGGCTTGAGCTGGTCGTCGCGGAAGAGCACTTCCACCTTGCGACCGAGGATGCCGCCCTTGGCGTTGACCTCGTCGACGCCCAGGGTCGCGCCCTGCTGCATGTCCTTGGCGAGGGCGGCGAACGGCCCGGTCAGCGGCAGCGGCATGCCGATGCGCACCGGCCCCGTGCCCTGGGCTCGCAGGATGCCCGGGAGGCTGAAGGTGACGGCGGCGGCAGCGGCGGTTTTCACGAACGTGCGGCGGTGCATGGTGGCCTCCTCCCCGGAAGTGGCGCGATGATAGGGGCCGATCTCCGCCCTGTCAAATCGCGACGTCCACCGCGCCGGGAGCACCGGTGTACACTCGCGGCAGTCTCCCCCGGAGGTGCCGGCATGGCCGTGCGCTCGCTGCTGCACTACGCGCTCGAGGTCCCCGACCAGACGGTCGGCGAGAAGTTCTATCGCAGCTTCGGGCTGGTCGACGAGGCCGCGCGCGACGGGGTCGTGCACCTGCGGCCGTCGCCGACGGCACGCGAGTCGGTGCGACTCCACGGCGGGCCCCGCAAGCGCCTGCACCACCTGGCGTTCGGCGCGCCGGGGGACGACTACCAGGCCACGGTGGAGTCGATCCGGCGCGCCGGCGTGCGCGAGGTCGACCCGCCCGCGGACGGCCCGGAGGGCGGTCTCTGGATCCGCGATCCCGACGGCAACCTCGTCACCGTGCGCGACGAGGCGCCGGCGGCGCCGCCGGCCGATGCGCCCCTCAGGCTGAACAGCCCCGGGCACGTCGCGCGGCAGGCCGAGCGCGGCGCCCCCGAGGCCACGATGACGGCAAGCCCTCGCCGCCTGGGGCACGTGCTGCTCTTCACGCCGGACGTCGACCGCCAGCTGGACTTCTACACGCGGGTGCTCGGACTGAAGCTGTCCGACCGCTGCCAGAAGATCATCGCGTTCTTGCGATGCACGACCGACCACCACAACGTGGCGTTCCTGACGTCACGGGGACCCGGCTTTCACCACGGCTCGTTCGAGGTCGGCAGCGTGGACGAGATCGCCATGGGCGCGTTCCGGATGCAGCAGGCGGGCTGGCAGCCCGGCTGGGGACTGGGCCGTCACGTCATCGGCTCGAACTTCTTCTTCTACATCCGCGACCCGTGGGGCTCGTTCGCCGAGTACTTCCACGACCTCGACTACATTCCCGCGCAGTGCGCCTGGGAGCCGCGCGACTTCCCGGAGGGCGACGCCCTCTATCGCTGGGGGCCTCCGGTCCCCGAGGACTTCGGGCTCAATCGCGAGCTGGAAGGCTAGATGGATCTCGTGGAGTGCGCCGGTACCGAGGCGCGGACGCCGTGTTCGCGGGCGCGCCAGCATGGCTCGCCTGTCGCCGCAACTCGCTCCGGGCCCGGCTCGCTCGGCCCCCCCATCCCTCCAGGGGGGCTCGGCTGGCGGCCAGCAGAGGCGAGGGCGGCTCGCTCGCCGGGCCCTGCGCTCGAACGGCGACAACGGCTCGCCATGATGGCGCGCCCGCGAACACGGCGTCCGCGCCTCGGTGTCAGCGCGGTCCACGCGGTTCATGAGAGAGTAGAGAGAGGGGCGACCGCGTGGCGGCGCGTCGGGTTCTCGTCACCGGGATGAGCGGGCTCATCGGGAGCGCGCTGCGTCCCCACCTGGAGGGGAAGTACGCCCTGCGCGCCCTCAACCGGCGTCCCGTGCCGGGGGTGGACTGTCACCTGGCCGACCTCGGCGATCTCGAGGCCATCCGTCCCGCGTTCCGGGACGTCGACACGGTGGTGCACCTGGCGGCGGCCGCCGGCGACAACAACGCGCCGGCCGACATCGTGCGGTCCAACGTGGTCGGCGCCTACCACGTGTTCGAGGCCGCGCGCCTGGGCGGCGTCTCGCGGGTCATCTTCGCGAGCAGCGGCGCCACCGTCAGCGGCTGGGAGCGGGAGCCGCCCCTGCAGCACATCGTCGCCGGCGACTACGACAAGCTCGGCGCCTGGTCCCGGCTCACCCACGAGTCGCCGGTACGGCCGAGCGGGCTCTACGGCGCCAGCAAGGTGTGGGGCGAGGCGCTCGGGCGTCACTACGCCGACGCCCACGGCCTGTCGGTGATCTGCCTGCGCATCGGCCGGGTGAAGGCGGAGGACCGGCCCACCGGGCCGCGCGACCGGTCCGTGTGGCTGAGCCAGCGCGACGCCGCCCGCATGATCGTGGCCTGCATCGAGGCGCCGGCCGCGGTGCGCTTCGACGTGTTCTTCGTCGTGTCCGACAACCGCTGGAACTACCGCGACCTCGAGCATGCCCGGGCCGTGCTGGGGTGGACGCCGCTGGATCGCGCCGAGGACCATCGCGACACCGCCCGGTAACGTCGTCAGACGGTGAGGGGCGCGCTGGACATCACGGTGGCCCCGACGCCGGCGCCGGCGCGGGTGCCGGCCAGCCGCTTCCGGTTTCCCGATCCGGACTCGGCCGACGCCGACGGCCTGGTCGCCCAGGGCGGTGACCTGGAGCCGTCCACCCTCCTCGACGCCTACCGGCACGGGATCTTCCCGTGGCCGTACGACGAGACGTCGCTGCTCTGGTGGTCGCCGGACCCCCGCGCGGTGCTGCCCCTGGACGCGCTGCACATCTCCCGCCGCCTGGCCCGGACGCTGCGGGGCGGGCGCTTCCGGGTCACCATCAACGCGGCGTTCGCCGCGGTGATCGACGGCTGCGCCGCGCGCGAGGAGACGTGGATCACGCCGTCACTGCGGGCGGCCTACGTGCGACTGCACGGGCTCGGGTGGACGCACAGCGTGGAGGTGTGGAACGCCGACGGCACGCTGGCGGGTGGGCTCTACGGTCTGGCGATCGGGGGCCTCTTCGCCGCGGAGTCGATGTTCCACCGCGCGCGAGACGCCTCCAAGGCCGCCGTGGTCGCGCTGGCGGAGCACGCCCGGCGCGTCGGGATCACGCTCCTCGACGTCCAGGTGCCCACACCCCATCTCGCCTCGCTCGGCGCCCAGGCCATTCCGCGCCGGGAGTACCTGCTCCGGCTGGCGGCCGCGCTGGACCGTCGCGTCGTGTTCGCCGGCTGAAGAACGCGGGCGGCTCATCCGTCTTCTCCTCGTGGAGTCCCTCTGTGCGGCGCGCCGAGCCGATGTACAGTGAGCCCATGCGTCGACGGTTGACCGGCCTCGCGCTCACCGTGCTCGCGCTCGTCGCCCTCGGAGCCTGCCCCGCCCGGGCCCAGGCCCCGGCACCGCCGCCTCGCGCCGGACAGCCGCCGCCCTCGCTCGAGGACGTCGTGAAGGGCCTGGAGGGCGCCTACGGCAAGCTCAACGATCTGAAGGCCGAGTTCGACCAGACCGCCTTCAACAAGAGCCTCAACCAGACCATCCCCGCTCAGGGGACCGTCTACTTGAAGAAGGGCGGCAAGCTGCGGTGGGAGTACGCCGATCCCACTCCCCAGCAGATCGTCTCCGACGGCAAGACCGTGTGGATCTACACGCCCGCGCTGAGCCAGGTGAACGTCGGTCCCGCGCCGGAGGCGATGGCCGGCCCGGCGGGCTCGTTCCTGTCCGGGCTCGGCAGGGTCCGCGAGCACTTTGGGGTCCGGTTCCTCGACCCGGCCGAGCCGCGCGACCGCGACGGTAACGTGGTCCTCGACCTGACGCCCAAGCAGCCGCTGCCGACCATGACGCGGCTCATCCTGTCGCTCGACCCGCGCTCCTGGGACGTGCGGCGCGCGGTCCTGTACGACCAGTTCGAGAACACGGTCACGATGCAGTTCAAGAAGACGGTCGTGAACTCGGGCCTGCCCGACTCGCTCTTCACCTTCGTGGCCCCCAAGGGCGTCGCCACCGTGCCGCTGCGCTGAGGTAGACTGGGCGTCATGCCGGCGGACAGCTCCTTCGACATCGTGTGCAAGATCGACATGCAGGAGGTCACCAACGCGCTCGACCAGGCGCGCCGGGAGATCGACAACCGGTACGACCTCAAGGGGTCGAAGCACGAGGTCGTGCTCGAGAAGACCGACATCGCGCTGACCGCGGCCGACGACATGAAGCTGAAGGCCATCGTCGACATCCTCCAGTCCAAGCTCCACAAGCGCGGCGTCCCGCTCAAGGCGCTCACCTACGGCAAGGTGGAGACCGGGGGCGGCGGCGTGCTGCGGCAGAAGATCGGCCTGCAGCAGGGCATCCCGATCGAGAAGGCCCGCGAGATCGTGCGGCTCGTCAAGGACGCGAAGCTCAAGGTGCAGGCGGCGATCCAGGAGGACCAGGTCCGCGTGTCGGGCAAGAACCGCGACGACCTGCAGAAGGTGATCGCGCTGCTGCGCGAGCGCGATCTCGGCGTCGCCCTGCAGTTCGTGAATTATCGCTGACCCGGAGGGGGGCTGCGCCCCCCCTTCCGGCGGTCGTCGCGCGCCTGACGGCGCGCTCCTTCCTGCCTCCCCCCCGAAGGATTGCGCCGGCAAAGCCGGCGCTCGGACGCAGCGTGCGCGGGGCAGGTTCGGAGCAGCGGGGTATACTGGCGGCTCGGTCATGAAGGTGCATCTCACGACGCTGGGCTGTCCGAAGAACCAGGTGGATTCCGAGCTGATGCTCGGGATGCTGGGCGAGGCGGGGTTTGCCCTGGCGGCGCGGGCCGAGGACGCCGAGTGCGTCATCGTGAACACGTGCGCCTTCATCGATCGGGCGCGCGAGGAGTCGGTGCAGACGATCCTCGAGCTGGCCCGGCTCAAGGAGGGCGGGCGCTGTCGCGCGCTGATCGTGACGGGCTGCCTGACCCAGCGGTACGGCGCCGAGATCATGAAGGAGATGCCGGAGATCGACGGCATCCTCGGCACCTCGAACCTGCCTGCCATCGTCGACCTGGTGCGCCAGGCGGCCGGCCGCCACGACTGGGCGACCGCCGCGCCGCCCGGCTACCTCTACGACGCGAGCACCCCGCGGCTGCTGACCGCCACGGTGCCGTACGCGTACGTGAAGATCGCCGAGGGCTGCGACATGGGCTGCACCTTCTGCGCGATCCCCCAGTTCCGCGGCCGGCATCGCAGCCGTCCGCTCGCCGACGTCGTCCGCGAGGTCGAGGGCCTGGCCGCGCGGGGAGTGCAGGAGGCCATCCTCGTCTCCCAGGACACGCTGGCCTACGGCCGGGACCTGCCGGGCAACGGTGACATCGGCGCGCTGCTCACGGCGCTCGGCGACACGCGCATGCCGTGGATCCGCCCGATGTACCTGCATCCGGCCCACGTCAACGACCGCCTGGTCGAGACGTGGTCGCGGGCCCGCGTCGTGCCGTACCTCGACATGCCGATCCAGCATGCCGACGACGTCATCCTGAAGTCGATGCGGCGCGCCATCACCGCCCGCCGCATGCGCGAGGTCGTGGCCCAGTTCCGCGCCGCCATGCCCGGCGTGACCGTGCGCACCACGGTCCTCGTCGGCTTCCCGGGCGAAACCGAGGCCGCGTTCGAGCGGCTGCTGGAGCTCGTCGACGAGGTGCGCTTCGACCGTCTCGGCGTCTTCACCTACTCCCCGGAGGAGGGAACGCCCTCGCCGGGCTACCCCGGTCAGGTGGATCCCGAGGTGGCGGCCGAGCGCGCGGCGCGCGTGCAGGAGGCGCAGGACGCGCTGGCCTGGGAGCGAGCGGCCAAGCTGGTGGGGACGGAGACCGACGTGCTCGTCGACGGGACCAGCGAGGACCGGGCGTTCGCCTGGGAGGGCCGCACCGCCGGCCAGGCCCCCGAGATCGACGGCGTCGTCTACCTGCGCGGGCGCCGCGACTTCACGCCGGGCCACTTCGCCCGCGTGCGGGTCGTCGAGGTGGACGGCTACGAGCTGGTCGGCGAGCGCGCCTAGCGCCGCGCTCCGGACTCGCCTGGCGATCGCCGTCGCCACCGTCGGCGGTGTCGGCCGCGCCCCGCTGGCCCCCGGCACCGTGGCCAGCGCGCTCGTCGCCGTGGCGCTCTGGCTCCTGCACCTCTCGCCGGGCTGGCTCGCCGCGCTGCTGGTCGTGGTGGTCGTCGTGGGCACCTGGGCCGCCGACGAGGCCGAGCCCCGGCTGGGCGGCCGGGATCCCGGCGTGATCGTGGTGGACGAGGTGGCCGGCATGCTGCTGGCGGTGCTGGCCGCGCCCCCGACCGCGGCGGTGATCGCCGTCGGCTTCGTGCTGTTCCGGGTGTTCGACGTGCTCAAGCCGTTTCCCGCCAATGTCTCGCAGCGGCTGCGGGGCGGGCTCGGCATCATGGTGGACGATCTGATCGCCGGCCTGTACGCGCTGCTGCTCGTGCTGCTCGCCCGGCGTCTGGGGTGGCTGTGATCCCCGGCGTTCGTCTGGTCGCGATCGGCTCGCCGCTGGTCGCCGTCGACGACGACCTGGCGGTGATGGCCTCGGCCCTGGCCGACGCCGGTGTGGCCGTGGAGAGCCGGACGGTCGTGGACGAGGAAGAGTCGGCGCTGGAGCGCGTCCTGACGTCGCCGTCGCCCCTCACGGTGGTCGTGGCGGGTCCGGCCGGCTCCACCGGTGACGTCGCGCGCCGCGTGCTGGCCCGGGTGAACGGCGCCCGTCTCGTGCTCAACGACCGGATGCTGGCCGCGCTGGAAGAAACGCATCGTCGGCGCGACCGGCCGCTGCCGCGTCGCGACGAGCGACTGGCGCTGCTGCCGCAGGGCGCCACGGTCTGGGCGCGGCCCGACGGCGAGCCCGCGTGGGCGCTCGAGACCGACGCCGGCGCCTGGGCGGTCCTGTCGCGCGGCGGGCTGACGACGGACGTCGTCGCGCTCGTCGTCGAGCTGTCGAGGACCCGGCTCGGCCGTGGACCGGCCGTCGCCGTCCGCACGCTCAGGACGACCGGGGTCGCCGTGGCCGACCTCGAGGAGCGACTCGCGGGCTGGCTCGTCCCCGGCGCCGCCGGCGGCGAGGTCACCGTCGCCGCCGCGACCGGCGAGGGCGAGGTCTGGGTGCGCCTGCGCACACGGGCGGCCACCCAGGACGGCGCCGCCGAGGCGCTGGCCCGCCTCGAGGCTTCGGTCACCGCCGCGCTCGGCGACGATTGCTACGGCGCGGACGTCGAGACGCTGGAGCACGCGGTCGGGCGCAGGCTCACCGCCCACGGCCTCACGCTGGCCGTGGCGGAGTCGTGCACCGGCGGGCTCGTCGGCCACCGGCTCACGAGCGTGCCGGGCTCCTCGGCCTTCTTCGAGCGAGGGGTCGTCGTCTACTCGAATCGAGCGAAGGAAGAGCTGCTCGGGGTGCCCGCCGACGTCCTCCGGACCCACGGGGCCGTCAGCGGACCGTGCGCCGAGGCCATGGTGCGGGGCATCTGCGAGCGCGCAGGCACGGCTTGCGGCCTGTCGATCACAGGGATCGCGGGCCCCGACGGCGGCACGCCGTCCAAGCCGGTCGGCACGGTCTTCATCGGTCTCGCGGCGCCCGGTGTTCTCCAGGCGCGCCGCTTTCGCTTCGCGGGCGACCGGGCGTCGGTGAAGTGGCAGTCGTCGCAGATGGCACTCGATATGCTCCGCAGGTCGCTCGGAGGTCCGCGACCATGAACGTCACGTCATCGACCGCCGCGGCGCTCGCCGGTGTCCTGGTCCTCGCCGGGGGGTGCGCGAGCGCCCCGACGGCGCTCGATCGCGGCATCGCCTACTACCAGGACGGGCTCTACTTCTTCGCGGCCGACGAGTTCGGCGAGGCCGTTCGGCAGGATCCGAGGCGGCCCGCGGCCTACGTCGACCGCGGCGTCGCGCGCGTGCGGCTCGGGCGCGTGCGGGAGGCGATCGAGGACTACGATCGCGCCATCGCCCTCGACCCCGCCGACCCTGCAACCTACTTCAACCGTGGCAACGCCCTTGTCACCGCCGGCCTGTACGGGCCCGCGATCGAGGACTTCTCGCGCGCGATTCAGCTGTCGCCGATCTTCGCCCGGGCGTGGTTCAACCGCGGCAGCACCTTCGCGCTCGCCGGCCAGCCCGATGCGGCCCGCAGCGACTGGCGCCACGCCATCCAGATCGAGCGCGATCCCTGGGCGCAGGCGGCGATGCGCCGCAGCGCGGACCTGGACGGGAGCAACCCGGCGGCGTCGATCGGAGTCCCGACGACCGAGGATACGGTGGCCCCGGCGCCGCCTCCCGGGATGACGACCGGCGGCGTCGCCCTACCCCCCGCGGCGACGCTGGCCGCCACGCCACCGGCGCCATCCGCCTCGCCGATGTCCGCCGAGGCGCGTACGCTGGCCCTGCAGGCCATGAGCCGGGAAGTGGACGGGGACCACGAGGGCGCGCTGAGGGACCTGCGCGCGGCGGTGGCGGTCGAGACCGACCCCGGCCGGCGTGCATCGCTGGAGCGTCTCCTGCGGAAGCTGGAAGCCGCGCGATAGCCACGGTCCGCGCCTTCGTCGCGATCCTGCTCGACGACCGGATGCGGGCCAGCCTGGCGGGCGCGGTCGACCGACTGCACGCGCTCGTGCACGACGTCGCCTGGGTTGGCCGCGACAACGTCCACCTGACGCTGAAGTTCCTCGGCGCCGTCGAATCCGACCGGCTCGAGAGCGTCACCGCCGCGCTGACCGGAGCGGCGGCGACCTGTCGCCCCTTCGAGCTCGGTCTCGGGAGGCTCGGCGCGTTTCCGTCCCTGACTCATCCGCGGGTGATCTGGGCCGGAGTCGATGAGGGCGCCGCCGAGTCGGCGGCGCTGGCGGCCCGCGTCGACGCCGCTCTGACCGGGCTCGGCTTCGAGCCCGAGACGCGCCCGTACTCCCCGCACGTCACGCTGGGACGCGTGCGTCAGCCGCGGCGCCAGCCCCACCTGGTCGAGGTCACCGGGGGCGGCAGCCATGGCCGGCAGCGCGTCGACCGGGTCTCGCTCATGCGGAGCGAGCTGTCGCCGCGCGGGGCGCGCTACACGGAGCTGGCCGCCATCCCGCTGGCCGCGGCCGGCCCGGAGAGCCCCGTCTCCCCCTCGGCGCTCCGGATAGAATGAGCGCCGTGGCGCTCGCGTATGCCCTGTTGAGCGCGCTGATTGCTCTTCTTGCCGCGGCCCCGACGGTCGCCGCCTGCGAGCCCGCCCGCGGGACGCTCGACGCGCCGGTGGCGCTCGTGCTCTCCGGCGGCGGCGCCAAGGGCGCCTGGGAAGCGGGCGCGGCCGTCGCGCTCATCGAGGCCGGCGTGCCGGTGCGCCTCGTCGCGGGCTCCTCGGCCGGCGCGCTGACGGCCGCGATGCTCGCCGACGGCCGCCTGGACCGGCTCCAGGCGCTGTGGCGCTCGCTGTCGCGCGAGCAGGTCTTCACGATGCGGCCAGGCGTGTTCTTCGCCGGGCTGCTGCCGGGATGGCTGACCCTGCTGGCGCTCGATCGGGCCGGCTCGCTCCTCGATCCGGCCCCGCTGCGGAATCTCATCGCCAGCACGCTGGACGTCGAGCGCGTGCGCGTCTCGCCGCGTCGCCTGCTCGTCGTCACCACCGACCTCACCCGCCGGGAGTCCCGCGTGTTCGACAACGCGACCGTCAGCGTCGACGCCCTCATGGCCGCCGCCGCCGTGCCCGGCGCTTTTCCCCCCGTCGCCGTGGACGACGTCCTGCTGGTCGACGGGGGGCTCACCGGTCGCGCGCCCGTGCTGGAGGCGCTGGCCACCGACGTGCCGGTCCGGCGGGCCCTCGTCCTGCTCAGCTACGCCGCCGACGAACTCGGCCAGGCGCCCACCCGGCTCCGCCGCACGCTCGAGGAAGCCTTCGAGACGGCCATGGTCCATCAGATCCGGCGTGACGCCGAGCTGGCCGGCTTCCGGCACCCCGGCGTCGACGTGCAGCTGCTCGTCCCGGCCATGCCCTTGCGCCTGCGCCCGCTCGACTTCGACACCGCCGCCATGGCCGAGTCGCTCGCGCGCGGGCGGACCGACGCGCTGGGGTGCCTCGAGCGCTGGCGAGGCGCGCGATGAGGGGCGCGGGGGCCGCGCTCGGTCTGTGTCTGCTGGCCGGCTGCGCGAGCGCACAGTGGACGTATAGCCGGCCGGGCCTCACGCCCGCGCGCCTCGACCTGGACCTGGAGTTCTGCCGCCGACAGGCGCAGCGTCCGGATTGGTTCGCGCTGTCCCGGTCCGGTCGCCTCGATCAAGACGCCGTCAAGCGGTGCATGGAGCGCAAGGGCTACACCGCCGGCCGCGACGAGTGAGGTCGCCCGACGCCGTCTGCGTTTCAGGACATTGACGGCTTCGCGCGGGCGCTCCTAGAATGCTCCCGTGCATCGCCCTCGCGCGCGGCGTCCGACGCGGGCCCTGACACCCCCACACGGCAAGGAGCGCATGGATGGCTGAGAGCAAGAACGACCGGCGGCAAGCCCTCGACCTGGCGATCTCGCAGATCGAGCGACAGTTCGGCAAGGGCTCCGTCATGCGCCTGGGCGCCGGCGGGCCGCTGGAGGAGATCTCGGTCATCCCCACCGGCGCCCTCTCGCTCGACGCCGCCCTCGGCATCGGCGGTCTGCCCCGCGGCCGCGTCGTGGAGATCTACGGCCCGGAGTCGTCGGGCAAGACCACGCTGGCCCTGCACGTCATCGCCGAGGCCCAGCGGCTGGGCGGCATCGCGGCCTTCATCGACGCCGAGCACGCGCTCGACCCCATCTACGCGCGCCGGCTGGGCGTCAACATCGACGAGCTGCTCATCTCGCAGCCCGACACCGGCGAGCAGGCCCTGGAGATCGGCGAGACGCTGGTGCGCTCCAACGCCGTCGACGTCATCGTCGTCGACTCGGTCGCCGCCCTGGTGCCGCGCGCCGAGCTCGACGGCGACATGGGCGACTCGCTGCCGGGTCTTCAGGCGCGCCTCATGTCACAGGCGCTGCGCAAGCTCACCGCCGCCATCTCCCGTTCCGGCGCCGTCGTCATCTTCATCAACCAGATCCGCGAGAAGATCGGGGTTATGTTCGGATCGCCGGAGACCACGACGGGCGGGCGGGCGCTGAAGTTCTACGCCTCCGTGCGGCTGGACATCCGCCGGCAGGACGCCATCAAGCAAGGCACGGAGTCGATCGGCGTGCGCACCAAGGTGAAGGTCGTGAAGAACAAGCTCGCGCCCCCGTTCCGCGAGGCCGAGTTCGACGTCCTCTACGGCGAGGGGGTGTCCCGGTCGGGCACCGTGCTCGACGCGGCGGTGGAGCAGAACCTGGTCGAGAAATCGGGGACCTGGTACAGCTTCAAGAACGAGCGCATCGGCCAGGGCCGTGAGAACGCCAAGAAGTGGCTGCAGGAGAACCCGGCCGCCCTGGCCGATCTCGAGGCCAAGGTCCGCGAGGCGCTCGGCCTGCGGGCTCCCGCCTCGCTGAAGTAAGTTCCATCCGCGCGCCACGGCGGGAGCTCGACGCGAAGGCCACCCGCCTGGCCGCGGGCGATCTGCTGGCGCGCCGCGCGTGGACGCGCGGCGAGCTCACGAGCCGGCTGCGGCGGCGCGGCGCTCCGCTCGACGTCGCCGCGGCGGTCGTCGAGGACCTGGTCGGGCGCGGCTACGTCGACGACGCCGCGTTCGCGCGCCACTGGGTGACGACCCGCGCGGCGCGCGGATACGGCGCAGCGCGGCTGCGCGCGGAGCTGCGCGCGCGGAGCGTCGCCCCCGCGCTCATCGACGCCGCGCTCGCCACGCTCGGGCCGGGCGGCCAGCTCGACGAGGCGCGGCGTCTGGCCCGGCGGCGGCTGGCGGCGCTGACGCGCATCACGCCCGAGAAGGCGGCCGCGCGCCTGCGGGACCATCTCCTGCGTCGCGGCTTCGCCGGCGGCGTGATCGCGCAGGTCGTCCGCGAGTCGTTGCGCCTGCCCGTGGAGGGCGACTAGCCCCGTCCCGCCGTCGAGACCGCGCGAATCGGATGGTAAGATGACGTTCCTATGACTGGCAGCGACATCCGCGAGGCGTTCGCCCGCTACTTCGAGCGCAACGGACACGTCCGCGTGCCGTCGTCGTCGCTGGTGCCCGCCGACGATCCCACGCTGCTCTTCACCAACGCCGGCATGGTGCAGTTCAAGCGCGTGTTCCTCGGGGAGGAGCGACGCGAGTACGTCCGAGCCACCAGCTGCCAGAAGTGCGTCCGGGCCGGCGGCAAGCACAACGACCTGGAGAACGTGGGCCGCACCGCCCGCCACCACACGTTCTTCGAGATGCTCGGCAATTTTTCCTTCGGCGACTACTTCAAGGCGGAAGCGATCGCCTTCGCCTGGGAATTTTTGACCAGGGATCTCGGCATCGACCGGCGGCGGCTGATGGCCACCGTGTACACCGACGACGACGACGCCTTCGGTCTCTGGAAGAAGGTCGCCGGCCTGTCGGACGCCGGCATCCTCCGGCTCGGCGAGAAGGACAACTTCTGGGCGATGGGAGACACCGGGCCGTGCGGCCCCTGCTCGGAGCTGCACTTCCACCAGGGTGACCACCTGCCGTGCTTGGAAGTGCAGGCCGGCCGGCCCTGCCAGGGGCCGGCCTGCGAGTGCGATCGGTGGCTCGAGATCTGGAACCTCGTCTTCATGCAGTTCAATCGTGACGCTGCCGGCCGGATGACGCCGTTGCCGCGGCCGTCGATCGACACCGGCATGGGTCTCGAGCGCGTGGCGGCCGTGCTGCAGGGCAAGCTGTCGAGCTGGGAGACCGACCTGTTCGCCCCGCTCATCGCGAAGATCGGAGCGCTGGCCGGCAAGCGCTACGGCGTCGCCGAGGACGACGACGTGTCCCTGCGGGTCATCGCCGACCACGGGCGAACGGCGGCCTTCCTCATCGCCGACGGCGTGACGCCGTCCAACGAGTGGCGGGGGTACGTGCTGCGCCGGATCATGCGGCGGGCCATGCGGCACGGTCGGATGCTCGGGCTCACGGAGCCGTTCCTCTGGAAGACGGTGGCCTGGGTCGGGGAGGTGATGGGCTCCGCCTATCCGGACATCGTCGCCGAGCGGCCGCGGATCGAGGACGCCGTGCGCGGCGAGGAGGAGCGCTTCGCCGAGACGCTCGACAGCGGCATGCGCCGGATCGAGGAACACGCCGCGGCGCAGGGCGAGGGCCGGGGCCGGCCCATCCCCGGCGGCTTCCTGTTCACGCTGTACGACACCTACGGTTTCCCCCGCGACCTCGCCGAGGACGTGCTGAAGGAGCGGGGCTGGGTGGTCACCGACGAGACCAACCTGACGTGGGATCAGGAGATGGAGGCCCAGCGCGACCGCGCGCGGGCCGGCGCGGCCTTCGGGGCCGGCGAGGAGAGCGAGACCGCCGCCGTGTACCAGCGGCTGAGCGGGGAGATCGGTGGCGTGGAGTTCGTCGGCTACGACACGCTGACGAGCCCGGCCCGCATCGTGGCGATGGTGCGCGGCGCCCAGCGCGTGCGGGAGGCGGCGGCGGGCGAGGAGGTCGAGGTGATCCTCGACCGCACCCCCGCCTATGCCGAGTCCGGCGGCCAGGTCGGCGACACCGGCACGCTGGTCGGCCGCGAGGGCCGCGGCGAGATCCTCGACACGTACTACCGGGGCTCCAAGCTCATCGTCCACAAGGTGGCCGTCCGGTCGGGCGGCTTCCACGAGAACGCGGACGTGGCGGTGACGGTGGAGACGCCGCGTCGCCAGGGACTGCGCCAGCACCACACGGGCACCCACCTGCTGCACGCCGCGCTCCGGCGCGTGCTCGGCTCGCACGTCGCCCAGGCCGGCTCGCTGGTCGCGCCGGACCACCTCCGGTTCGACTTCTCGCACGGCGGGTCCGTGAAGGACCGCGAGGTCGAGCAGATCGAGGAGCTGGTCAACGAGCAGGTCCAGGCCAACACCCCGGTGACCCACGAGGTGATGGACCTCAAGGCCGCGCTGGCCTCGGGCGCCATGGCGCTGTTCGGCGAGAAGTATGGCGACCACGTCCGCGTCGTGCGGATCGGGGACTTCTCGACCGAGCTGTGCGGCGGGACCCACCTGGACGCCACCGGCCAGATCGGGTTCTTCAAGGTCGATACCGAGGGCGCGGTGGCCGCGGGCGTCCGCCGCATCGAGGCGGTGGCCGGGACAGCCGCCGTCGAGGCGGTGACGCGGCAGCAGCGGGTGCTGCGCGAGATCGGCGACATCTTGAAGGCGGCGCCGGCCGAGGCGCCCCAGCGACTGCGCAAGCTGCTCGACGAGCAGCGGGCGCTCGAGCGCCAGATCCAGGCGCTCGAAGGCAAGCTGGCCAGCTCCAAGGCGGACGATCTGGTGGCCGGCGCACGACAGGTCAACGGCGTGGCCGTCGTGGCCGGCCGCATCGACGGGCTCGACGGCGACGCCCTGCGCGCCGTCGCCGACCGGCTGCGCGATCGGCTGGGGTCCGGCGTCGTCTGCGTTGGCAGTGTCGTCGACGGCAAGGTCAACCTGGTCGCCGCCGTGACGAAGGACCTGACCAAGCGGTACCACGCCGGCAAGCTCGTGCAGGAGGTGGCCCGCGCCGTCGGGGGAGGCGGCGGCGGTCGGCCCGATCTGGCCCAGGCCGGCGGCAAGGAGCCCGCCAAGCTCGATGCTGCTCTCGACGGCGTCTACGATGCCGTCGCCCGCACCGGCGCGTAAGCCGGACACCCGTCGGCCCTCGAGGGCCAGGGACGCGATGCGGTGATTGCCGACGGGCTGCTGAGCCTCGGGTACGCGGTGCGCACGGCGGCCTCCGCCGAACGCGCTGGTGACGCTCGAGAAGACGCCGCCCGACCTCGTCCTCACCGACGTGCACATGGGCGCGACGACTTCTTCGGCAAGCCGTTCGAGCTGCTCGAGCTGCGCGCGCGAGTGGGCGCGCTGCTGCGGGTCAAGACGCTCCTGGACCAGCTCGAGCGGGCCGAGAGCGTGATCACGACGCTGGGCGCCACCATCGAGGCGCGCGACGTGTACACCAGGCCACTGCGAGCGGCTGGTCGAGTACGCGGACGGGCTTGGGGCGCGCTCGGGGTCTCCGAGCCGCTCCGGCGGGCCCTCCGGCCCGGCGGCTACCTGCACGACCTCGGCCCGACAGCATCCTGCTCAAGCCCGGCCGCCGGACGCCCGAGGAGCGCGAGCAGATCAACCGCCACCCCGCCGTGGGCGCCGACCTCGTGCGCGGGCTGCACACCCTCGACGACGTCCGTCCGATCATCCGTCACCACCACGAGCGCTGGAACGGCTCCGGGTACCCCCACGGGCTGGCGGGTGAGGCGATCCCGCTCGGCGCCCGGATCATGTCGGTGGTCGACGTCTACGACGCCCTGCGGACCGCGCGGCCGTACAAGCCGCCCCTGCCGCTCGACAGGGCGCTCCAGATCATGAAAGCCGAGACCGACGCCGGTGCCTTCGAGCCGCGCGTGGTCGCCGCGTTCCTCCAGATGCTGCGCGACGCGGGCGAGGGCCGGTCGGGACGGCGGGCCGAACCGGACGCGTGACCGAGCCCGGCGGCGCCGAGCGCCTGGACATCCCGACGCCGCCATCGCCGCCGGCGGCGCGCCGCCGGCGGCCCGTGGTGCTCCTGCTGGTGGCCCTGGCGCTGGTCGGCGGCGCCTGCGCGGGCGTCGGCGGCCCGGTGCCGGGCGCCCCCGCCCACCACCGCCAGCACGGCTTCGCCAACGCCAATCCCGCCTTCGCCAGGCCGCCCTTCTGGACGCGCACCACGTTCTTCGCGAGGCGCATCTGGGCGGCCACCTTCACGCCGCGCGCGATGGCGCTGCCGCGCGTCGCCAACGACGGGGCCCGCCTGCGCGCCAACGGCGGGGAGCCCACGCTCACGTGGGTCGGGCACGCGACGCTCCTGATCCAGCTGGACGGTGTGAACGTGCTCACCGACCCGCAGTGGTCGGATCGGGCCAGCCCGGTGGGTTTTGCCGGCCCCCGGCGCCTCACCCCGCCGGGACTGCGCGTCGAGGACCTGCCGCCGATTCACGTGGTGCTCATCTCCCACGATCACTTCGACCACCTCGACGTGGCGACGGTCCAGCGGCTGGCTACGGCCCACCGGCCGCGCTTCTACGTGCCGCTCGGGCTCAAGGCGTGGTTCGCCGACCTCGGCGTGACCGACGTGGTGGAGCTCGACTGGTGGGACGCGCGGGTGGAGCGGGGACTCGTGCTGACCTGCGTGCCGGTGCAGCACTGGACCTCCCGATCGTTCTTCGACCTCAACCGCCGCCTGTGGAGCGGCTGGGCGGTCGCCGGCCGAGACCGCCGCGTGTTCTTCGCGGGGGACACCGGCTACTACGCGCCGTACTTCCAGGAGATCGGCGAGCGGCTCGGGCCCTTCGATCTGGCGGCCGTCTCGATCGGCGCCTACGCGCCGGCCAGCATCATGCGGTTCACCCACACGACCCCCGAGGAGGCGCTGCGCATCTTCGCCGACGTGCGCGGTCGGCGCTTCGTGGCGATGCACTGGGGCACCTTCGACCTCGCCGACGAGCCGCCGGGCGAGCCGCCCGTGCGCTTGCTCGCCGAGGCCCGGCGCCTGGGCCTGCCGCCGGATCGCGTCTGGGTGCTCCAGCACGGCGAGACCCGCGCCTGGTGACGCCGCGCTCAGCCTCGCTCCAGCAGCAGTCCCTTCAGGTAGCGCGTCTCCGGCACGGTCAGGACGGTGGGATGATCGGGCGCCTGGCCCAGCCGTTCGAGGATGCGCAGCCGAAGGCCCGCGTCGGTGGCGGCCTCCCGGCAGGTGGCCTCGAAGGTCGTCTCGTCCACGTGGTGCGAGCAGGAGAAGGTCGCCAGACGGCCGCCGCGCTCGAGCAGGCGCATCGCTCGCAGGTTGATCTCCTTGTAGCCGCGCAGGGCGTCGGGCAGGGCGGTACGGCTGCGGGCGAAGGGGGGCGGGTCCAGGACGATCAGCCCGAAGCGGGCGCGGTCGCGGTCGAGCCGGCGTAGCTCGTCGAAGGCGTTGACGGCGCGCACCTCGGCCCGGTCGGCCACCCCGTTGAGCTCCAGGTTCCGGCGGGCTCCGGCGACCGCCTCGGGCGACGACTCGACGCAGACCGCGCGACGGGCGCCCGCCCGGAGCGCGTGACAGGCGAACCCGGCGGTGTAGGCGAACACGTCGAGGACGTCGCCGGCGCCGGCCACGCCGGCGATGCGCCGCCGGTTGTCGGCCTGGTCGAGGTACACGCCGGTCTTGTGGCCGGCGCCGGGCCGCACCGCGAGCCCGACACCACCTTCGTCGACGACGACCTCCTCGGGGCCGGCGCGATCGACCCAGCGCGCGGCCGGCTCGAACCCTTCCAGGCCGGCGACGACGGTGTCGTCCGTGCTGAACACCGGTACCTCGCCGAGCCGGGACCGCAGGGCCGCCACGAGGTCGTCACGCACCCGCGCCATGCCGAGCGTCAGGCACTGCACGACCAGGACCGGGCCGTAGCGATCCGCCACGAAGCCCGGTAACCCATCGGCCTCGCTCCAGACCAGCCGTCCGACCTCGAGCACGGCGCCGTCGCGCGCGCGGGCCTGCAGCGCCCTGCCCACTCTCCGCGCGAGGAAGGCGGCGTCGACGGCCTCGTCGTCCCAGGTCAGGATCCGGCAGCAGAGCGTGGGCCGGGGGTTGAAGAACCCGCGCCCGACGAACCGTCCGGCCGCGTCGACGACCGTGACGACACCGCCCGGCTCGACCTCGCCGGCATCCGCCACGTCGCTCTTGAAGATCCAGGGATGCGTCCGCGCGCGCCGCTCACGGCCCCGCTTCAACCTGACCACGGGCTGCCTCACCACGCCGGCAGCTTAACCCTCGCCGGCCCCCCCCGCTCGTCGCCCGCGCGCGAGAGCCGCGGCCGGTCAGGTCCGGCGGAGCACCACCACCATGAGGAGCGGGTGCCGGGAGCGCTCGAGGATCTGGTGCGGCTTGAAGCCGAAGAACCACTGCACGAACTCGAAGCCGCCGGCCAGCTCCACGAGCGCGAGGAGCTCCTGGGGGAAGACCATCCGGGAGAGGTGAGTTTGCCGGTAGACGCGCCGCGCCCCGTTCTCGACCGCCTCCAGCGTCATCCGCTCCTTGAAGACCTGCGAGACCGGGTCGACGTCGTTGAGCGCCGAGAACGAGGCCCGGACGATCAGCCCGCCGCGGCGCCGCGACCACGACCACGAGCGGGCCGGGTTGGTCCACGACGAGGCCATGTAGCGGTCGAACACGTAGAGGCCGCCGCGCCGCACGTTGCGCGCGACGCTCCGCAGGTGGCCCAGGAGCTGGGCGTTGGTGAGCAGGTGCCCCTGCGAGTCCTGCATGCAGATGGCGGCGTCGACCGGGCGGGCCAGCCGGAAGTCGGTCATGTCGCCGACGACGAGGTCGGCACCCAGGTCCCTGGCCGCCAGTCGCTCGCGGAGGTACTCGATGTTCCGCCGCGAGAGATCGAGCCCCGTCATTTGGTAGCCGCGCTCGGCCAGCCGCACGAGATGCGGGCCAGTCCCGCAGGCGATGTCGAGCACGCGCCGGACCGGGCGTCGGGCGTAGCGCCGGAAGCCGTGGACGAGGAAGTCGACCTCGCCCCGGCGGTTCATGTCGAAGGCGATCTCGTACAGCCGGGGCGCGGTGTACTCCCGCTCCCGGCGAGACCGCCGCCCCCTCACCGGGCGTCGCTCCACCAGTGCAGGATGGCCTCGCGGATCACCCACGAGGCCGCGATGCCGGTGCGGCCAGTCGGGTCCCAGGCGTGGGTCACCTCGACGAGATCGCCGCCGACCACCTGGCAGTCCGCCAGCATCCGGACGATCTCCAGCAGCTCGGGGACCCGCAGCCCGCCGGGCTCGGGCGAGCCGGTGCCTGGCGCCTCGGCCGGGTCGAGCACGTCGACGTCGATCGTGACGTAGAGCGGCTGCTCCCGGAGCCGGGGCATGAGCTGCCGGACCACGTCGACCGGGTGGCCGGCCAGGACCGGGTAGAAGTTGGGGCGGCGGTTCAGGTACTCCTCGCGCGAGCCCGTCCGCATCCCGATCTGGAAGACGCGCGCCGGCTCGACGACGTCCATCACGCGGGCCATGGCCGAGGCGTAGTTGTAGCGCTCGCCCAGGAACTCCTCCCGGGTGTCGGGGTGCGCGTCGAGCTGCAGGATGCGCAGCTCGGGGAACGAGGGGGCCAGGGCCTCGATGACGGGCACTGTCGCCGTGTGGTCGCCGCCCAGCATGAAGGGCAGGAGGCCCGGCCGCCACCAGGCGGCGATCTGCTTGCGGGCGGCGTCGAGCTGGGCCCGGGGCGAGGCCTCGCGGGGTAGCTCGCAGTCGCCGATGTCGGCCAGGGCGAGGTCCTCGAGGTCGCGCTCCGCCCACGGTGAGTACGTCTCGATGGAATCGGACGCCAGCCGCAGGTCCAGGGGTCCGGTGTCGGCGCCCTTGCGCAGGTTCACGCGGCCTTCGAAGGGGATGCCGTAGACGACGATCCGCGCGTCGGACAGAGACCGCTCGCAGGCGATGAAGCGCGGAGAGACCGGGCGCATCCCGCCGGGTGCTGCCGCCCTGGCGCGGCTAGACGAGGTCCTCGTCCGCGAGCAGCGTGATGGCGGCCAGCGCGCACCCGATCTGCTTCACGGTGTGCTCGACCGCGAAGACGGCCCGCCCGCGAATGGTCTCGCCGCGGACCCGGAAGGCCTCGTCCAGCATGCGGTTGATCTGCCGCTCGGCCTCGACCCGGGTCGCCACGCCGTGGAACTCCATGATGACGCCGTTGCGGGCCGGATCGTCGGGGACGGCGTATCCGACGGCGGCGGCGATGGTCTGGCCGGGCGTCTCGCTGGTCATGGCCGCGTACGCCGTCGGCACGAGGGCGCCGGGCTTGATCTTGGGGAGCTCGATGACGGGCACTTCGGGAGGAAGGATGCTCGACACCTTGATGAGGTTGATGTTGCCGATGCCGGCCACCAGAAGCGCGTTGTCGAAGGCGTTGAGCGCCGTCCCACCCTCGGCGTGGCCCGCCGTTGCCGCCGCCATCGTCACCCTCTTCGTCATTCGCTCCTCCTCACGCTGGGATCTCGCCTCCAATCACCGTGCCGCCGCCAGGGCGGAGAGAAATTCTTTCGTCACTTTACTGTCCCGTCGAGCGAACGCAAGAGAAAAGTGACCCAAATCGCTCGTCGGCAGCGCGCCGATGCGCCTCGCCGCGCGCTGGCGCTCCTCTCGGCGTCCCGCCGACGTCGGTCGCGCGTCCCGCGCCGGGTCCGGCGACGCGCCGGCGAGCGGCGCGGGCCGACTCGCCGGGCGACGGCGTCGAGCGGGAGGCCGAGCGGCGGTCGACGAGTCGAGCGGTGAGGAGCGTCGCGCCGCCGCGGCGTCGCCGAGAACGTCGCCGCGCGCGTGGGCGGTCAACGGAAGCGTCGAGCGCGGCGTCGGCGAGGCGAATTGAGCGTCGAGACGCGTTTTTTTCTTGCAAAGCCGATTGGCGGACCCTAGAGTGAATCAGATTTTGCCGGCGGCGAGAAATTTTTTTCGCCGCTGAACGGCGACGCGAACCGGAGCGTCGCAAGCGAGGTGCGGTAGATGGCCGGATCCAACAAAGGGGGGCCAGTGGATTGAACGCGCTGGGACGGCACCTGCTACTCGAGTTGTTCGACTGCGACTCGGACGCCATCAACAACCTCGAATCCGTCAAAGGCGCCCTGGTCGAGGCGGCAAAGCGGGCCCAGGCCACCATCGTCGACGTGGTGTTCCACGAGTTCAACCCGTTCGGTATCAGCGGCGTCGTCGTCATCGCCGAGTCCCACCTGTCCATCCACACCTGGCCGGAGTACCGCTACGCCGCGGTCGACATCTTCTCCTGCGGCGACGTGCTCCAGCCGGAGGTCGCGGCCAGCTATCTGGTTGAGCAGTTCGGCGCCGAGCGCGCCTCGGTCGTCGAGATGCAGCGGGGGATGTTCATCAACTCCGCGGGCCCGGTCGTCAACAAGAGCCCGGTCGCCGTCAGTTGATCACCCCGCAGTCCTACAAGTGGTTCTTCGAGCCGACCACCGCGGTGGAAGGCCACATGCACGCCATCCGGCGTACCATCGTCGAGGTCCAGACCAAGTTCCAGCACGCCGAGATCATGGAGACGCCGGCCTACGGCAAGGTGCTGGTCCTCGACGGACGGATCCAGTCCAGCCAGGCCGAGGATTTCATCTATCACGAGGCACTGGTGCACCCGGGCATGCTCGCCTCGGAGCGCGCCCCCGAGTCGGGGCTGGTCATCGGTGGAGGTGAGGGCGCCACCCTCCGGGAGATCCTGCGGTATCCCTCGATCCGCCGGGCCGTCATGGTCGACATCGACGGTGAGGTGGTCGACCTGTGCAAGAAGCACCTGCCCGAGATGCACCAGGGTGCCTTCGAGGACGCGCGCTCGGAGCTGCGCCACGAGGACGCGCGCGGCTATCTGGAAAAAACTTCCGAGCGCTTCGACTTCATCACGATCGACCTGGTCGAGCCGCTCGAGGAGGGGCCGGCCTGCCTGCTCTTCACCCGCGAGTTCTACGGCCTGGTCCGCGACCGCCTGACGCCCGGCGGCGCGATGACGCTGCAGGCGGGCATGACCAAGCTGGGCGAGCTCGACTTCTTCACGTCGATCCACCGCACGCTGCGGGAGGTCTTCCCGGTCGTCGCCGCGTACCAGACGTTCATCTCGTGCTTCGGTACGCCGTGGGGGTTCATCGCGGCCACCAAGAAGGTCGACCCCCGTGGCCAGGACGCTGCCGCCGTCGACCGCCTGGTCGCCGAGCGCATCAAGGGACCGCTGGGCTACTGGGACGGGCAGACCCATCAGCACGCCTTCAGCCTGCCCAAGCACATCCGGGCGGCGATCGGCGCGCAGACGCGCGTCGTCACCGACGCCCATCCGCTGATCGTCACCTAGAGGGGCGCGGCCGGAATCCTGATCCTGGCGTCGGCCTCGCCGCGACGACGGGAGCTCCTGCGCTCGCTCGGTGTCGAGTTCCGCGTCGTCCCCAGCGACGTCGACGAGACGCTGGGCTCGGGCCCTCCGTCGGCCGCCGCCGCCCGCCTCGCCCTCGACAAGGCCCGAGCGGTGGCCGGGCGCGTCGGCGAGGGCGTCGTGCTCGGGGCGGACACCATCGTGGTGATCGACGGTGAGGCGCTCGGCAAGCCCGCCGGACCCGAGGAGGCGCGCGCCATGCTCCGGCGCCTGCGCGGGCGGGAGCACCAGGTGATCACGGGGGTGGCGGTCGTGGAGGCGGGGAGCGGCCGCTCCGAGAGCGCCGCGGTGGTGAGCCGCGTGCGGATGGCCGAGTACAGCCAGTCGGAGATCGACGCCTACGTGGCCACGGGGGAGCCGCTGGACAAGGCCGGCGCCTACGCGATCCAGGGCCGGGGCCGCGCGCTCGTCACCGCCCACGAGGGCTCGTTCAGCAACGTGGTGGGACTCCCGCTCGAGCAGACCGCGCGCATGCTGGCCGCGTTCGGCGTGCCGGTCAGCGCGCCGCCGGCGGGCTGAGGACTCGCCGGAGTGGCTCGACGTGGAGCATCTCCTCGGGTGTCGGGACCCGGGCGGTGACGGGCAGGGGCTGATGGGCGCGGATGAGGGCAATCGTCTCCCGCAGCTGGTCGGCGGTGACCAGGCCGCCGGCGAGATAGATCCGGCGCGTGGCCTCCAGGCGGGCCGTGAACTCGTCGGCCGGGGTGGTGACGCGCCTGGGCAGCCGCGCTGCCAGCTCTTCCGGCCGGGCCGCCGCGATGCGCCGCTCGGCGGCCAGCACCGCGCGAGCGAAGGCGCCCAGGTCCCGATCGCGCGGCCGCCGGTCGGCGCGCGCGAAGACGGCGGCGTTGACCGTCGGTGTGCCGATCGCCTGGGCCACGGCGGCCGGTGTGCGCAGGTCCACCACGACCCGCGCCTGACCGTCGGCGACCAGCCGGGAGGCGGCGGGCTCGTGGACGAGCCCGGTGTGCACTTCGCCGCTCGCCAGCGCTGCGGTGAGTCCGCGAGCCCCGTGGCTCACGACCGACATCTGGGCCACGCTCAGTCCCGCCCGGGCCAGCAGCCAGCCGAACCAGGCGTGCTCGGGAGCGCCCGGGGTCGACAGTCCCACCCGGGTGCCGGGCAGATCGTTGAGCGTCCGGACGACGCCGGTCTGGGACGTCGCCACCAGCAGCGCAACCGGCGGAGCCGCCGTGAGCCCGAACACCACCCGGGGACCCTGCGTGGCCGAACGCGGCCCAAAGCGGAGCATGGCATCCACGGAGGTCGCGGCCAGGTCGGCCTGCCCCTGCCCGAGCGCCTCGGCGGGCCCCGGCTCCGCGCGCGTCGTGCGGACGACGACGTCGAGGCCCTCGCGCGCGTAGTACCCCTCGGCCTCGGCCACGCGCAGGGGCAGGTACTCGGGTGACGTCGCCGGGCCCGAGATCGCGAGCACCAGCGACTGGAGCAGGATGATGACGCCGAGCATCGCGTCAGGCCGTCCGGTGCTGACCGCGTGGCGCCCGATTCCCGGGCCGCCGCGCGATCGGATCAAAGCCCGCCTGCTGCGGCTGTACCGGAGGCTGCTGGCGCGGCACGGGCCGCAGGGCTGGTGGCCGTCCCGCACGCCGTTCGAGGTGGCCGTCGGGGCGATCCTGACGCAGCACACCGCCTGGACCGGCGCCGCTCGCGCCGTCGGCGCCCTGCGCACCCGTGGCCTGATGACCCCGCGTCGCCTGGCCTCGCGCGATCACGCCACGCTGGCCGGCCTGGTCCGTGCCGCCGGGACCTACCGGCTCAAGGCGCGGACGCTGCTCGACTTCACGCGGTGGCTGCTGGTCCGCTTCGGCGGCGACTTCCGGGGCGTGCGCCGCGCGGCGCTGGGTCCGCTGCGCCGGGAGCTGCTCGGGGTACGCGGCCTGGGACCGGAGACCGTGGACGCGATCCTGCTGTACGCCGCCGGGCGTCCCGTGTTCGTCGCCGACGCCTACGCGCGCCGCGTGCTGACGCGCCACCGGCTGCTGCGGACCGGCGCCGGCTACGAGGAGGCGCGGGCGTTCCTCGAATCGCATCTGCCGTCCGATCCGGGACTCTTCAACGAGTTCCACGCCCTGCTGGTGGCCGTCGGCAAGGCGCACTGTGGGGCCAAGCCGCGCTGCGAGCGCTGTCCGCTCCGCGCCGACCTCGGGGGCAAGCGCCCCGCCCCGCCCCCGGGGCCGGGTGCATCTCACGCGGCCACCTCGAGGACGAGCGCGACGAGGCGTTCGGCGGCGTCGGGGATGGCCAGGCCGCGCGCGCACTCGCCCATCGTCTTCAGGGCGGTCGGCTCGGCGAGCAGCGCGCCGACGCGCTCGAGCAGAAGCGCCGGGGTCAGCGACGCCTGAGGCAGGATCGCGCAGCCGCCGAGGCGGCTGACCAGCGTCGCATTGGCCGTCTGCTCGTCACCGCTGGCGCCCGGCATCGGGATGTAGAGGGCGGGCAGCCCGAGCTGACAGCACTCGTTGACCGTGCCGGCTCCCGACCGGGCCACGACGAGCGCGGCCGTCGCGTACACGTCGGCCAGCTCGGGGCCGACCCAGGCCTGCACGGTGTAGCGGCGCGCGAGGGTCGGGGGCAGCGCCTCGCGCTGCGCTCGCAGCCAGGCCAAATCCCCGGTCGTCGGGTTGTCGCCGCACTGGTGGATGACCTGCGCGCGCTCCAGCAGCCCGGCCGCCGCCTTGCCGACCGCCCGGTTGATGGCGTGGGCGCCGAGCGCGCCGCCGGTGACGTAGAGCAATGGCAGGGCCGGGTCGAGGCCGAACCGGGTCACGGCGTCGGCGCGGGAGCCAGCGCGCAGGGCCGGCCGCAGAGGATTGCCCGTCACCACGGTTCGACCGGCCGGGAAGTGGCGCTTGCTGTCGGCGAACGTCACCGCGATGCGCCCTGCCAGGCGCGCGGCGATGCGGTTGGCGAGTCCGGGTACGGCGGTCTGCTCGTGCACGACGACCGGAACGCCCTGGACGGTGGCGGCCAGCGCGACGGGCAGCGCCACGAAGCCGCCGGTGGCGAGCACCACGCGAGGGCGCAGCCGCCGCAGCAGCGCGTGAGCCTGGACGATGCCGGCCGGGACGTTGAGCGCCAGGTCCGTGACGTTGCGCCAGGCCCAGTAGCGGCGCAGCTTGCCCGTCGAGATCGGGTGGTAGTCGATGCCCTCTTCCGCGGCCTGCCGCGCCTCGACGCCGTCGTGGCTGCCGATCCAGGCGTGGCGTACGCCGCGCTCGCGCAGCGCGACGGCGACCGCCAGTCCGGGGCTGGTGTGGCCGCCGGTGCCGCCGCCGGCGATGACGACCGTCACGCTAGCCGGACTTCTCGCGGTGCCGCTCGAGGGCCAGCTCGACCAGGCGCTCGACCAGGTCGGGATACGCCAGGCCCGTCGCCTCCCACATGCGCGCGAAGCCGCTGGTCGACGTGAAGCCGGGGATCGTGTTGATCTCGTTGACCAGGATGCGGCCGCCCTCCTCCAGGAAGAAATCGACCCGCGCCATCCCGGCGCAGTCGATCGCCCGGAAGGCCTCGACCGCGAGCTCGCGCAGGCGCGCGGTCAGCTCGGGCGTCAGCGGGGCCGGGCAGACCAGGCGGGCCTGCCCCTCGGCATACTTGGTCGCGTAGTCGTACCATTCGCCCTCGTAGACGATCTCGCCCGGCAGCGAGGCCTCCGGCGTGTCGTTGCCGAGGACGCTCACCTCGATCTCGCGCCCCCGCACGGCGCGCTCCACGACGAGCTTGCGGTCGTGCCGGGCGGCGGCGTCGAGCGCGGCCGGCAGGTCGGCCACGGCCTTCACCTTGGTGATGCCCACGCTCGAGCCCAGGTTGGACGGCTTGACGAAGCACGGAACGCCGATGGCCTCGACGATCTCCCGGGTGATCGCGTCCCGGCGCGTCCGCCACTCGCGGCGCATGACGACCACGTGCTCGACCTGCGGCAGGCCGTGGGCGCGGAACACCGTCTTCATCGTCGCCTTGTCCATGCCCACCGACGAGGCCAGCACCCCGGCCCCGACGTAGGGAAGGTCGGCGATCTCCAGAAGTCCCTGGATCGTCCCGTCCTCGCCGTACGGGCCGTGCAGCGCGACGAAGACGACGTCCAGGCCCTGGCGCAGCTCGGTGGGAACGCTGCCGGCCGGCTCGGAGCGGACCAGCGAGGCGGTGGACTGGCTCGCCGTGCCCTCCGCGCGGTCGGCCAGCGCCTTCTTGACGGCGCCGGTCTCGTCGCCGCTGGGCAGCGCGCCCCGGGCCTGCTCGGCGAGTGCGCGCAGGGGATCGCCGCCGACGACCCAGCGGCCGTCGCGCGCGATCCCGATGGGCACCACGCGGTGGCCGCGCCGCTCGAGCGCGGCGATCACCGAGGCGGCGGAGGCCAGCGACACCTCGTGCTCGCCGGAGCGTCCGCCGAAGATCACGCCCACGCGCGGCATGAGCGGATTGTAACAGTCCGCCTCCGCGGCGCGTGAGCGCCTTAGCGCGTGGAGCGGGGGGACGCGGACGGCGGGACCGGCTCGTGCTGGACGTAGCCGCTGGCGACGAGCCGACGGTCGTCGCGTGGTACGCCGAAGAGCGACACCTGGTCTCCCGCGCGCAGCGACCTCACCGTGGACTCGCCCAGCTGGGAGAGGTCCACGGTGCTGGTGCCGCCCTGGGCGGTGCGCAGGGTCACGATCTTGCCCGCGACGGACTGCACGGTCCCGTCGAGCCGCCACATCGGCTCCGACGGAGCCGCCGGCAGCGTCGTGGCCGGCTCAGCCGCGGTCGACGTCGAGGATGGAGTCGCCGAGCCCGGCGGCAGTCCCAGGGAGGCGGCGTCACCGATGCCGATGACCATCGCCGCGACCTCGTAGGGCCGGTTGCCCTCGATCCCGACCACGGTCACGCGCGACCCGGCCGTCAGCGCGCCCGGCGCGCGGCGCTGCGCGGATCCGAGGTCGGCGTAGTACAGGTGGCCGTCCTCCCCGCGGATGACGACGAAGGGCTCGGTGGAGAAGCTGCGGGGCCACTCCAGCACGCCCTGCAGGACCCGTGGGTCACCGGGCGCGGCGTGCGCGACCCCGGCGAAGACGACGACGAGCACGAAGGCGACGAGGAGCCGGTTCATGAGGGACCTCCGCATCACGCTGCGGCAAGGCCGGTGCCACCGACTGCGAGCGTCACGCCGACGACGAGGGCGGGGGAGCCGTCGCGCTCCGGCCGGCGCGGCGCGCCCGCCACGCGGCAAGCCGGCGAGCCAGGTCGGCCTCGAGACCTCGCTCGACCGGACGGTAGTACTGCCGGTCGCGGAGCGCCTCGGGCAGGTGCTCCTGGTCCACGACGGCGTCCGGCGCGTCGTGCGCGTACTGGTAGCCCTGGCCATAGCCGAGCTGTCGCATGAGCCCGGTCGGCGCGTTGCGGATGTGCAGCGGCACCGGCTCGGCCGGCCGCTCGTGCACGTCGGCCTTCGCCTCGTTGAAGGCCACGTAGGCCGCGTTGGACTTGGGTGCCAGCGCGAGGTACAGAGTGGCCTGGGCGAGGGCCAGCTCGCCCTCGGGCGAGCCGAGAAAGTCGTAGGCGTCCTTGGCGGCAAGCGTCAGCGCCAGCGCCTGGGGGTCGGCGTTGCCGACGTCCTCGGACGCGAAGCGCACCAGGCGACGGGCGACGTAGAGGGGGTCCTCGCCCGAGTCGAGCATCCGCGTCATCCAGTACAGGGCGGCGTCGGCGTCGGAGTCGCGCAGCGACTTGTGCAGCGCCGAGATCAGGTTGTAGTGCTCCTCGCCGCTCTTGTCGTAGAGCAGGGTCTTGCGCTGGGCGGCCTCGTGGATGGTGCTCTCGGCCACGACCCGCCGGCCCGCGGTCGGCGGCGCCATCTGCACGGCCAGCTCCAGGATGTTCAGCGCCGCGCGGGCGTCCCCGTTGGCCAGGCCCGCGATGAGCCGCAACGCGTCCCCGGTCACCTCCGGGTCGAGGTTGGCCAGGCCCCGCTCGCGGTCGGCGAGCGCCCGCCCCATGATCGCCACCAGGTCGTCCTCGGTGAGGCCGTGCAGCACGTAGACGCGGCAGCGCGACAGCAGGGCGGAGTTGACCTCGAACGACGGGTTCTCGGTCGTGGCGCCGACGAGCACGATGGTGCCCTTCTCGACGTGGGGCAGGAAGGCGTCCTGCTGGGCGCGGTTGAAGCGATGGATCTCGTCCACGAACAGGATGGTGCGCTGCCGGCGGCGGGCGCGCTCGGCCTCCGCCTCGGCCACGACCTGCCGGATCTCCTTGACGCCCGACAGCACTGCCGAGAACGCGACGAACCGTGCGCCGGCCACGTGGGCCATCAGCGAGGCCAGCGTCGTCTTGCCCGACCCCGGCGGCCCCCACAGGATCATCGAGTGCAGCTCGCCGCGCTCGATCGCCACGCGCAGCACGCGGCCGGGACCGAGCAGGTGCTCCTGACCGACGACGTCGTCGAGCGACCGCGGACGCATGCGGTCCGCCAGCGGTCCCGCCGGCGGCGGCGGTGAGGGCCCCGTCGGGGCGTGGTCGAAGAGGTCCATTATAGGGTGGGGGGAGCGACCGCCGCTCGCCCCACCGCCCCCCACCGGGGATCGTCGGCGTGCGTCCGGGTGCGCGCTTCGCCCACACACGGGGAAGGTCGGGGGAGCGGCGTCGCGGTGGGGGGCATCAGGGGACGGTGCGGGAGAGGAGCCAGGCGGGGAGGGCGGCCAGGTCCGTGAGGTGCGTCACCGGGGTGATGTTCCAGCGTCGGAGGTCGGCGTCCTTCGTCCGGTAGGCGACGAACGGGATGCCGGCGGCGGCGGCGGCGACACCATCGACCCAGGAGTCGCCCACCACGACGGCGTCGCCGTGGGCCCCGAAGTGCTCGGTGATGACGCGCCAGCCGTCGGGGTCGGGCTTGAGGGCGCGCATCTCGTCACGGGTCACGACGAGGTCCAGCACCCCCAGCAGGTCGAAGCGCTCCAGCGCGGCGGCGGTGATCTCGCGCGCGTTGTTCGTCCACACCGCAGTGGCGAAGCCGGCGGCCCGGGCGCCGTCGATCGCGGCACGAGCGCCGGGCTCCAGCGTCGCGATGGCCATGGCCCGACGCTCGTGGTCGAGCGCGACCTCCCACAGCGGCTTCTCGACGTCGGGCGCGTTGCCCTGGCACCAGTGGATCAGCTCGCCGACGCGGTAGCGCTCGGGGCGGGGGGGCAGCGGCCCGCAGCGGCGCTCGAGCAGGGCGCGCATGTCGAGCGCCATCGCCGCGAGATCCAGCGGTGTGCTGACCAGGGTGTGGTCGAGGTCGAACACGCACAAACGCACGTCTTGACTTTACTATGGCCGTGCTACGCTCGGTGGCATGAAGCGCCGCCTGGCGAAGGCGACACTGCTCGCAGCGCTCCTGGTCCTCGCGTTCGCGGTCGCTCCCACGTCGGCTCTCGAGGAGGCCGATCGTCTCTACATGGTCGGCGAGCGCTCGCTGGCCGATCGCTTCTATCCCGTCGCCCGCCGGGCCCTCGAGCGGTTCGTGGCGCAGTATCCGAGCGACGGGCGACTGCCACGGGCCATGCTCATGCTCGGGCAGGCCCGCCTGGCGCTCAACGACGCGCAGTCGGCCCTGGAGGCGTTCAGCCGCGCGGCCAGCGGCCTGACGGCTCCGGCCGAGCAGCTGGAGGCCAAGTTCTGGCAGGCCGAGGCGCTCTTCCGGCTCAAGCGCTTCACCGAGGCCCGGGCCGCGTACGACGAGGTCGTGCGCACCAACGCGGCGGCGCCGCTGGCGGCCGACGCGCTCTACGGCATCGCCTGGACGGAGCTGGAGCTCAAGCGGCCTGAGCCCGCCGTGGCCGCCTTCCGCCAGTTCCTGGACGCCTGGCCCCAGCACGCGAACGCGCCGACCGCCACGCTGCAGCTGGCGCGAGGACTCATCGATCTCAAGCGCATCCCGGAAGCCCAGCCCGTCCTGAGCGGGTTCGCGACGAAGTACCCGAAGTCCGAGTTGATCCCCGACGCCCAGTACCTGCTCGGCTGGGTCAAGGTGAACGGCGGCGATCCGCGCGGCGGCCTGGCCGACCTGCGGGCGTTCGTCGCCGCCAACCCCAACCACCCGCAGGCGCCGGCGGCCCGGAAGCTCATCGCCCAGGCTCTGGCTCGCTACGGCGACCGGCAGGAGCAGATCGACTCCTACAACGCGCTCATCGCCCAGGCCTCGCCGGCGCCCGAGGACTTGTACGAAGCCGCCCAGACCGCCACGCGCTTGTCGCGGCCCAAGGACGTCGACACCGTGTACCGCAAGCTCAAGGCGCAGCATCCGGACCATCCCCTCACGCGCCGGCTCTCGCTGGAGATGGCCAACGCCGCCTTCAAGCAGAAGAGCTACAAGGATGCCGCCGCCCTCGCCCAGACCGCGACGCAGAGCGACGAGAGCGCGGTGCGTGCCGACGCATGGCTCACCATCGGTGAGTCTGAGCTGAAGCTGAAGCGCTTCCCGCAGGCGGCCAAGGCCTTCGAGACCGTCGGCACCGTCGACAACGTCGACGCCGGCACGCGGTACCGCGCGCTGGCCGGGCTCGGCCTGGCCCGCGAGGAGCAGAAGGAATGGAAGGCGGCCCTGAGCGCCTACGAGGCGGTGGCCGGGCGCAGCCCCGACACGACCCTGCGCGACTGGGCCAGGGAGAGAGCGGCGGCGATGAAGAACCAGCTCAAGAGCAGTGCTGCCCCGCCGGCGGAGAAGCGCCTCGAGCCGGTCAAGCCCGCGCCCGACAGGACCGGAGGACGATCGTGAAGCGCGCGCTTGCCCTCGCCGTCGTGTGGCTGGGGCTGGCCGCGGCGACGCCGCGCCCGTACCAGCCGCCGCCGCCCGACCTGGTCCCCCTGGTTTCGTTCGTGACGGCCCCGCTCGACAAGCCGCCGGTCCTCGCCGACGTGGCGCTGCCGCCGGCCCCGGGCGAGCTGCCACCCCTGCCGCCGGCGGCGGTCAGCATACCGTCGGCCGACAAGCCGGTCGCTCCCCTGCCGCCGGTGCGCACGCTGCCGTGCATCGGGGCCTGGACCGGGGCCGCCTCGGAGGCCCTCGAGTGCGGCCGGGCGCGGTTCCAGCGCGGCGAGTTCGACGAGGCGGCCAAGGCGCTCGAGAACGCCTCGCGTCCCGGTACCGAGCGCGATCTCCTTCGCGAGGCACGTTACTGGCTGGGCGAAGCCTATTATCGGATCGCCCGCTACGACCTGGCGGACTGGCTCTTCCGGCAGGTCGCCCAGGAGAGCCCGCGCCTGGAGTGGGGGGTGTGGGCGCTGCACTCCAGCGGCTGGACGGCCCTGCGGGCGGGCGACGCCGCCCGCGCGCGCGATGCCTTCACGGCGGTGCTGAACGGCTCGCTGCCCGCGCAGCTGGAGGCGTGGGCGCGTCACGGCCTGGGCCTGGCCAACTACGCGCTGGGTCGCTACGCCGACGCCGAGCAGGCATGGACACAGGCGCTGCAGCGCGGAACGCCGGCGCTGCTCGGCCGCGACATCCTGTTCTGGCACGGCGAGTCGCTGAGCCGTCTCGGCGAGGCCGGCCGGAGCGAGGCCGACCTCCGGCGCTTCCTCGACGGAGGAAGCCATCTGCTCGTCCCGACGGCGCAGCTACGTCTGGGATGGTCGGCCCTGGCCGCCCAGCACGCGCCCGAAGCGCTGGCGGCCTTCCGGGCCTATCTCGCCCAGCCGTCGTCGCTGGCCAGCAAGGAGCGCGAGTGGGGTGAGGCGGGGCTGGCCCTGGCCATGCTCGCCACCGGCGACTGGAACGGCGCCCGCGACACTGCCGCCAAGCTCGCCTCCCGCCGCTCGCCGCTGGCCTTGCCGCTGCAGCTGCGTCTGGTGCGGACTGCCCTCGACGCCCCCGAGAAGGCGGAGATCAATCCGATCGTGCAGGACCTGCTGGCCGCCTCGCTGGCGCCGCCGGTGCGCGGCTGGGTCCTGCTCGTCAAGGGCGAGATCGATCGCGCGCAGGGCAACCGCGACGAGGCGCGAACCCAGTTCGACCTGGCGCGGCAGGTTGCCGCCGGCACCCCGATTGGCTGGCAGGCCGCGTTTCGCCTCGCGCGCGTGAACTTCGAGCTGCGCGAGTTCCAGCAGGCGCTGGGGGATCTGAAGCCCCTGGCCAACGCGCCACTGCCGGCCGACCTTCGTGCGGCCTCCCTGATCCAGCAGGGCGAGATCGCCTACCAGGTCGGCGACCAGACGGTGGCGGGCGCCGCGTATCGGCGGGTTCTCGTCGAGTTTCCGAACCTGTCGGAGGCGCCGATGCTCCGGATCGCGTCGGCGTGGACGTCGCTGCGCCAGGGCCAGGCCGACGTCGCCCGGCGAGAGTTCCTCGACTTCGTTCGCGCGATGCCCGATCACGCCTACGCTCCCGATGCGCTGCTGCTCGCCTCCGAGCTGGCGCTCGGCGCGGGCGATCTCCAGGAAGGGCGGGTGCTGCTGGACCGCATCGTGCAAACGTACCCGACGCACTCGCGGACGGACTTCGCCCGCCTCAACCGCGGCATCGCGATGCTGAGAAGCGGGGACGCGGCGGGCGCGCGCAACGCCATTGCCGACTGGCTGGGTCGCGCCCCGTTCCCCGCGCTGCTCGGCCGCGCGCACGCCGCCCTGGCGGTCGCGTCGCTCGCCACCGGCGATGTGGGCGGCGCCCAGCGCTCGCTGGCCCTGGCCCGGCGCGAGGGGCTCACCGCGTTCGCAGGCCTCGGGATGGGCGTGCTGGCGCTCCGTCAGGACCGCTGGGACGAGGCGGTCCGGGCGTTCACGGACGCCCGCGACGCCGGCACTCCCGACGTCGTCGCGGCCGCCGAGTACGGGATGGCCGTGGCGGCATTCCAGAAGGGCGCCGTGAAGGAGTTCGCCAAGCCGGCGGAGACGGCGCTGGCCGCGCTCCCGCCCGGTCCGGGAAGCGCCGCCCGCGGGGGCGAGCTCCTCTACGCGTTGACGGGGATCGCCCTGGAGAACCGAGACTGGCGGGCTGCGCTCGGCAACGCCAGGCGGCTGGCCACCGAGTACCCCGGCCACGAGGCCGCCGACGACGCGCTCGAGCGGGTCGCCGCCACCGCCGCCGCCGCCAAGGCCTGGCCGGTCGTGCTCGACGCCGACACGCTGCTGCGCCAGCGCTACCCTCAGAGCCCCTTCGCGCTCGGGGCTCAGGTCAGGGTGGCCGAGGCGCTGCTGGAAAGCGGCCGCGCCGACGAGGCGCGCCGGGAGATCGACCGGGCGCCGGCGGACCTGAGCGACCCGCGCGCTGCCATGGTCGTCGCTCGCGTCCGGGAAGCCGCCGGTGACCGCAGCGGGGCGCTCGAGGCGTACTCGCGCGCGGCCAAGGACGGCGGCGGGCAGGAGTGGACCACGCCAGCGCTGTTCGGCCACGCGCGCCTTCTCGCGCAGGAGCAGCGCTGGGACCAGGCGCGCGGCGTCCTCGAGCGCCTGCTGAAGAGCGACGAGGTCACGGTGGCGTCCGAGGCGGCCCAGGCCATCGGCGACACGTACGCCGGCGAGGGCGACTCGTTGGCCGCTGCCGAGTACTACCTCACGGCCGCCTACGTCGCGCCGACCCTGCCGCAGGGGCGCCGCTCCCTGCTTGCCGCCGGGCGCGCCTTCGCCTCGCTCAAGCAGGACCAGGCGGCGGAGCTGGCGTACAAGAAGCTCCTGGGCCAGCCGGATGTGCCGAGCGACCTCGCCGACGAGGCGAGGCGGGGCCTGCGCTCGCTCGGTCGCTGAGCGTGAGATAGCCGCGCGATGAAGGGCTATGGCGGGCGCATCCTGTTCGTCGACTGCACGACCGGCGCCTGCCGGATCGAGCCCCTGCCGGAGCATTCGGCGCGCTCGCTGCTCGGCGGCAACGGTCTGGCCGCTCGCATCCTGCTCGATCACGTTCCGGCCGGGGCAGATCCGCTCGGCCCCGACAACGCCCTCGTGTTCGCCGTCGGTCCCATCACCGACACCACGGTCCCCGGCAACAGCCGGGCGTGCGCGGCCGCCAAGTCGCCGCTCACGGGCCTGTTCTTCGACTCCACCTTCGGAGGCCGCTGGCCGGTCACGCTCAAGCGCACCGGCTTCGAGGCGGTGGTGCTGACCGGGCGGGCGCCGGCGCCGTCGTACGTCGTCGTGGACGAGCGCGGCGCCACGCTCGAGCCGGCCACGGCCGTGTGGGGCCGCACGACGCGTGACACCGTCACCATGCTGCTGGAGGCCGAGGGCGCCGAGGCCGACGCCATCGCGATCGGCCAGGCCGGCGAGCGGCAGGTCCGCTTCGCCGCGATGGCGCACTACTGGAAGAACCGCGAGGCCGTGTCCGGCCGCGGCGGCCTGGGCGCTGTGCTCGGCAGCAAGAACCTCAAGGCGCTCGTCGTCAAGGGCGCCCGCAAGACGGAGATCGCCGACCCGGCGGCGCTCAAGGCGTTGCTGGACGAGGCGCGCGAGCCGCTGAAGAAGGGAACCCAGGCGCTCACCACGTTCGGGACGCCGTTCCTGGTGGGGCCCATCAACGCCCTCGGCGCGCTGGGAAGCTATAACCTGCGCACCGAGGTCTTCGCCCAGGCGCGCCCGATCGGCGGCGAGTCGATGCGGGAGCACTACCACGCCCGCGACACGACGTGCCTGAAATGTCCGGTCGCCTGCGGCAAGCAGTACGCGATCCGCGAGGGCGAGTTCGCCGGCACGCGCGCGAAGATGCCGGAGTACGAGTCGATCTTCGCGCTGGGGCCGATGCTCGGCATCGCCGACCCCGAGGCCCTGATCCTCGCCAACGACCTCTGCGACCTCCACGGCCTCGACACGATCTCCATGGGCGTGACGCTGGCCCTGGTGTGCGAGGCGCTGGAGCGGGGGTGGCTGGCGGCGGCCGACGTGGGGGTGCCGTTCGGGTGGGGTGACTGGCGCGGGATGCTGCGCCTCGTCGAGCAGACCGCGCGTCGCGAAGGCTTCGGCGAGCGTCTCGCCGAGGGGGCGTGGCGCCTGGCGGAATCGATCCACCCGGAGGCGACCCGCCTGGTGTACGCGGTCAAGCGGCTCGAGCTGCCGGCGCACTCGGCTCGCGCGCTCAAGGGCCTGTCCATCGGCTACGCGACCGCCACCCGGGGAGGCAGCCATCACGATACGCGGCCGACGCCGCAGTACGCGCCGACGTTCGACCGGCGCTCCACCGCCGACAAGCCGGCGTTCGCGGCCCGGAGCCAGCACTTCACCGCGGTGGGCGACTCGCTCGTGATGTGCCGCTTCACGTCCGAGCGCGGATTCGGGCTGTTCGTCGAGGAGCCCTACGCGCGCATGGTGCGCGCGGTCACCGGCTGGGACATGGGTGTCGAGGAGCTGGAGCGGATCGGCGAGCGCATCGTCAACCTCGAGCGTCTCTTCAACGTCCGTGAAGGGGTGCGCCGCGACCAGGACGTACTGCCCTGGAAGGTGATGCACGAGCCGATCCCCGAGGGTCCATCGGCCGGCATGTACTGTCCTCCGGCCGAGCTGGCCGCGATGCTCGACGACTACTACACCCTGCGCGGCTGGGACGCCGACGGCGTTCCGACGCGCGCCCGTCTGTCCTCGCTCGGGCTCTGAGATCCGCAATGCACGCCTCGCTGGCACTGCACTTGCCTAAGCCCGGCCCGGCGGGGGTTGAAGCTCGCCGGTAAGAAGAATGTTGCCCGGATCCATGAGGTCCTGCGATCACCTCGTCCAGGTTTACACGGACGACCGCCATCTGGGACGTGTGGTGGCCGAGTACATCAGAACCGGTCTCGTCCGCGAGGAATCCGCCGTCGTCATCGCCACGCCGGCGCACGTGCGGCTGATCGTCGAGGGGCTCGGCGCGCTCGGCGTCGACGTCAAGGCGGCGCTCGACCGCCGGCAGGCGCTGATCCTGGACGTCCAGGACACGCTGGCCGTCTTCATGGTCGACGGCTGGCCGGATCACGATCGGTTCCGGCGCGTCGTCGCCGCGGCGGTCGAGCACGTACGGCGACCGGCATCGCGAGGCGTCCGTCTCTACGGGGAGATGGTGGAGCTGCTGTGGCGCGACAGCGTGGACGCCACCATGGAGCTCGAGCGGATGTGGAACGAGGTGCTGCGAGCCGAGGGCGGGTCCCTGCTGTGCGGGTACCGCCTGGACGGCCTGGATCGGCGCATGCAGGGCATGCTGCGCTCGATCACCGGCTGCCATTCGCAGCTGCTGCCCGTCGAGGACCAGCCGCGTCTCGAGCGTGCCGTCGATCGTGCCTACGCGGAGGTCTTCGGCGCCGGCGACGACGTGCGGCTCCTCCGCCACCTCATGGTGACGAGCGCCGACCTCGCGGCGGTCATGCCGGATGCCCAGGCCGCGCTCCTCGCGCTCGAGGGCATGCCCGCCGTCATCGCCAACGACGTGCGGGCGCGGGCCCAGCGCCACTACTCCCAGGCTTGAGCCGCCGGCTTCCGCCGGGGAGTATCCCGGCGAACGACGGTCGCCAGCATTCGCCCGGTCATGATGGTGGCCCCGACGGCGAGATGCCAGGCGCTCGACGCCGATGACCGCCACTGTCGGCCACCGTTCCGCCCGGCGTCGCGACAGAGCGCGATGAGCTCCCGGCACGCTTGCCTCGCGATGGTCCGGTCGGCTCGGACGATGAACTTCACGTAATAGGCGCCGCGCCCACGCACATACTCCACCCGGCGGTTGCGCTCGCCCAGGTGATGCACGACAACCGGCTGCGGCGAGAACCGTCCGCGAAATCCGGCGCGCAACACGCGATAGACGAAATCGATGTCTTCGTAGGCGAGACCCCGCCCTGGACCCAACCTCGTGTCCCGCCCGCCGACCGCGGCCATGACCTCACGGCGCACGGCGAGATTGCAGCCCAGCGCCAGACCCTGGAGCGAGCGATTCGGATCCAGAACCGTCTCCTCGCTCGCGCGCGTCGTCGCGGTCCTCGTTCCGCCGGCGACGGCGACGACCCGCCCCGTCAAGAGATCGAGCGCCGGGGCCTGCTCGAAACGCTCGATGATGGCGTGCAGCCACCCGGGCTCGGCGTGCACGTCGTCATCGAGGAATGCGATGAGGGACCCACCGGCGGCGGCCGTCCCCGTATTGATCGCGAACGCCTTGCCCTGGCGCCGCTGGACCAGATAGCGGATGCGGAGCCAATCGCTCGCCTCGCCTTCCGAGGCGACGACGGTGGCCGTGGAGTCGGTGGATCCATTGTCGACGACGATCAGCTCGGTCGTCCAGCCGGGAGGGTGCGCGCATCGCCGGAGCGCCTGGATGCAGCGACGGAGATGCTCGGCACGATTGCGAGTCGCGATCACGACACTTACGAGCGAACCCACGGCTCGCCGGTCCTCGACTCGATGCTCGACGACGTCCCGGTGATCTGTCAAGTTGCCGCGTCACGGCGGCGGCGAGCGCGGTATCCTGACCCCCGGGTTCGATCAGGAGCACGCCAACGTGCGTTTCGCCGGCCGCCTGCGATGGAACACCGCGCCGTCACCGCCCATCTCCTCGCCGCCCTCGCTGCTCGGGGAGGGAGCCGTCGACTGTAGCGCGGCCGACAGCGCCCGGAGCCGGCTGAGCGCCTGGTGGCCGCCGGGCGACGTTACGGACCGGGGGCTGGCCGCGCGCGCCGGCGTGACCGTGCTCTTCACCGGCTATCTGCGCCGCATTCCTCCGCCACATCGGGACGAGGCTGCCTACGTCCTGGAGCGGTATCGCGCGGACGACTGGGGCTGGCTCCGCGGCGCCAATGGTGTCTTTGCCTTCGCGGTGGTGGACGAGGCCGCCGATCGCTGCGTGCTCGCCGTGGATCGACTCGGCATCCGACCCCTCTTCTACACGAGCGACGCGGCCGCAGTCAGCTTTGCCGGAACCCTCGCCGCTGCGCTGGGGCGAACAGGCCTGCACGAATGCGACTACGACACGCTTCAGGAGCTACTGGTTCTCGGGTTTCCGCTCAGCCAGAGAACGTTCCTCCGCGGTGTCGAGCGCGTTCCACCCGGCACGATGCTGGACATCCGGAGCGGCGTGATCCGGAGCGCTCGGTATTGGTCGATCGCGGAGGTCGCCCCGCCGCGCCGGCAGCCGCTGGAGCCATTCCTCGACGAATCGCGCGAGCGCCTGCGGCACGTGCTACGAGATCTGCTCCCGCGCTCCCAGCCGTCCACGGTCTGCCTCTTGAGCTCGGGGTACGACTCGCGCCGGTTGTTGCTCGAGGCCCACGCGCTGGGAGCGCCGCTGACCGTCATCACGTCGGTGTGGCCGTACCCTGATCGGGCGGGGACGACGATCGAGCCGGGGGTGACCGGGGAGCTCTGCCGACGGCTGGGCTTGTCTCGGCGCCTGGTGGCGTTTCCCGGCCTCCCGAACGGTGTCGATCCCGTGCGAGCCCGTACCGTGCGCGACGTCCTGCTCGATTTCCAGGTGTACGGGCGTCACCATGTGTGGTCGGTTCCGGTCGTCGCGGCCATTCCGCCGTCGATTCAACAGTTCAATCTGGACGGCATGGCCGGAGACACGTTCCTGAACAACCCCTTCTATTCCTTGCCTCGAGCGGCGTGGGGCCGATGGCGGCCGGATGCAGACATACTCGACTGCATTGTCCCGCCGCGGGCCGATGCGGATGGTCCGTGGGGAGGCTTGCTCTCCCGCTCCCTGCGGGCGCGGGTCGAGTCGGCGCTGCGCGCATTACCCGAGGGCCCGAACAGGCTGTCCTTCTTCTACCTGCTCGGGCGGACGCGGGCGATGGTCGCCCTGCTTCCCTACGGACTTCTGGACCTGAGCCTGGAGTCGTATTGCCCCTACCTCGACCACGACGTGATGGACCACGCGCTGTCCCTGGACCCGGTTCTCAAGGGTGAACGACGACTACAAGAACTCGCGCTGAGACGCCACTTTCCCTCGCTCGCGGACATCCCGTCCTCCCACTCGGCGATCTCCGAGGTTCCGTCGCGGTACATCGAGGAGATGGCGTTCACCGACCCCGACCATCCCGGCCGTGTCCGGCTCCAGGACGTCACGCGGCTGGTGCAGGGCGCCCTTCACGGCCGTCCGCGGCCGAGCCATCGGGATCTGGCGTTCGCCGTCCTGAGCACGCTGGGACTCCTCGGGCGGAAGCGGGGGCGGGAGCGGCACGTGCGCAATCTGCTGCAGGCGGCGCGGGCGCTCGCGCTGTTCCGCCATGCCGATGACAGGCTGGTGCGCGCGCGCAGCGACGCGTTGGCCTGGGTTCAGCGCCTGCGGTCACTCGGTGGCGAGGGGAACGACCGGTCCTGACCTACTCGGCGAGCGCCGTCTCGGCGCGGGCCAGCCAGGTCGACATGTCCATGGCTCGGAAGAGGTCGGCCGCCGCATGGACCGCCTGCCGGGCCTCGGCATGCCGCTCGGCCGCGCGATGCACGGATGCCAGCCTCAGCAGGCAGACGGCCCGGAGTGGACGCATGCCGAGCGTCTCGGCGGCCGCGGCGGCCTGCTGGTACCACACGTCCCCTCCGTGCTCGTCGATGGCGCCGTGTCGGACCGCGATGTCGCCCAGCAGTCGCAGCACGTGAGCCTCGTTACCGCGCTCGCCGTTCTCCCGGGTCAGGGCCAGCGCGCGCCGGGCGTGAGTGAGAGCCTGAGCATCGCGGCCGTCGTGGAAGTACGCCTCGGCGAGCCAGGCGGTCCACACCGATTGGCGCGCCATGATGCGCTTGGTTTCGGCCCGCTGAACGGCGTCCTCGAGCAACGGGATCGCTTCCGACAACCGCCCCGACAGGGTGTACGCGTACCCGAGCGTCGCCGTGATGTTGATGGCGAGTGCCGAGACCTTGCTCAGGCCGCTGACGCCGGGTCCGCGCTCCAGGAGCGTCGTCGCGCGGTCGACGTCCCCCTTGCGCAGGTACAGGACGCCGAAATTGACGTAGGCCTGACCGAGACTGAACGCGTGGTTGGCCTGCTCCGCGATCCGCACCGCCTCCTCGCCGATGGGAATCCCGGCGGCGAACTCGCCGAGCTCGGCCATGCAGCTCACCAGATAGGCGCGGGAGGTGACGGCGGGGAGACCTGCCCACCCGAGTCGCTCCCCCTGGCGCGGGCCCTCGAGGGCGCCCATCGTCCGTCGCAGGCTGTCGAGCGCCCGAACGTAGTCGCCCACGGCATAGTACGCGAGGCCGAGATTGACATTGGTCGACTGCAGGGCGACGTCCCCCAGCTCGTCGCCGATCGCCACGGCACGCTGACCCGATTCGATCGCGCTGCTCTGATCACCCACCCGCCAGTAGTAGTGCGTCATGTACGCCGAGACCCAGCCGAGCCGGCGACGATCACCGAGCTTCTGGGCCAGGGTCCTGGCATCGGTCAGGTGGTCGCGGATCTGATCGAGCTCGCCGAGGGCGAAGAGCGCGTTGCGAAGATCGAAGCGGAGATCGATCGCCTCGACCATCCGTTCGGAACTCTCCGGCAAGTGGTGTTGCGCCTCCAGCGCCTGTTCGAACCAGGCGACGGCCTGACGGTACGCCGACTGCTCCGACGCCTTGGTCCCGGCCTCGCGCAGATACCGCACCGCCTTGTCCCAGACAGCGCCGCGCACGGCGTGGTGGGCCAGACGCTCCACGCGCTCGCCCGCGTGTCCGAGGTCGAGGCGCTCGAGGCTCTCCACGATGCGGGCGTGCAGGCCGCGGCGGCGCTCCTGGACGAGGCTGTTGTAGGCGACCTCGTGGGTCAGCGAATGCGCAAAGGTGTACTGCAGCTCGGGGAACAGGCTCACCTCGTGCAGAAAGGAGGCCGTCTGCAGATCGGCCAGCCGGGAGTGCAGCTCGCCCTCCGCCAGGTCGCTGATCGCCTTCAGGACCGAGAACGAGACGTCCTTGCCGATGACGGACGCCGTCTGCAACAGGCTCTTCCCCTCGGCCGGCAGACGGTCGATGCGCGCGGCCAGCACGGCCTGCACGGTGGCGGGGACCTTGATGACCTCCAGCGAGCGAACGAGACGATACGCGCCGCGCGCGCCCTCGACCAGACCCGTCTCGGCCAGCGTGCGGACGCACTCTTCGAGGAAGAAGGGATTCCCGGCCGTTCGCTCCATGAGGAGGTGCTTCAGCGGGGCAAGCTCGGCCTCGGCCCCGAGCAGCGCGGCGAGAAATTCATCGGCCCCGCCGGGCGTCAGCGGGTCGACTCTGACCTGGTTGTAACAGCGCTTGCTGGCCCAGCCGTGGTTGTACTCCGGCCGATAGTTGACCAGGAGCAGGATGCGCGTCCCGGCCAGGCTCTCCACGAGGCTGTCGAGGAGTGACTGGGTGTCGGAGTCGATCCAGTGAAGATCCTCGACGACGACGAGCAGCGGCTGCATCTGGCTCTCGCGAACCAGCAGGCTCTTGATGGCTTCGAGAATCCGGTGACGGCGTTCGAGCGGCTCGAACCTGAGAAAGGGGCTGTTGTCTGGCGTCGCATCGAGCACCGCAAGGACGGCGGCGATGGTCTGCTCTGGCAGGCGGCCGAGCGTCAGGATCTTCGCGGTCACCTTGTCCTGGATCGTGCGTCGATCGTCGGTTTCCCGGATGTGGAACAGAGCGCGGAGGAGGTCGCGCACGGGGCCGTAGGCGGCCGCGCGGCCGTAGGAGACCGACCGGCTCTCGAGAACGAGCCAGCCCGCAATGCGATTCGATCGCACGGTTTCCCAGACCAGCCGTGACTTGCCGACCCCGGCGTCCCCCACGAGCGCCAGGAGCTGACCTTCGCCGGACGCGGCCTTGTCCAGCGTGAATCCGATGGCGTCGAGCTCCCTCTCGCGGGCGACGAAGCGGGTCAGACCGCGCGTAGCCCCCGCCTGGAGCCGCGTGCGCGCCGGTGCGGTGCCGACCAGCCGGAAGGCCTCCATGGGTTCGGCCAACCCCTTGACCCGGACCGGTCCCTCCGAGACGACCTGCACGTAGCCCTCGGCGAGGCTGAGCGTCCCGGCCGTCAGTAACGTGTGTCCCGGCGGCGCCAGTTGCTCCATGCGGGACGCCAGGTGAGGCGTGAGGCCGATCGCCGAGTATTCCATCCGCAAGTCGGTCCCGATCGTGCGGACCAGGACGTCCCCGGAATTGAGACCGATCCGGATTTGCACCGTCACGCCGTGCGTCCGCCGCATGTCCTCGGCGACGCGACCGACCTCGGCCTGCATGGCGAGCGCGGCGTAACAGGCTCTCACGGCATGGTCTTCGAGCGCGAGCGGCGCCCCGAACATCGCCATGATGCCGTCACCCATGACCTGGTTCACGGTGCCCTCGTAGCGATGGACGGCTTCGATCATGCGATCGAGGACGGGGTCGAGGAGCTGACGGGCCTCCTCCGGGTCCCGGTCGGCGAGCAACTCGAGAGAGCCCTTGACATCGGCGAACAGGATCGTAATCTGCTTGCGCTCGCCTTCCACCGCCGAGCGCTCGCTCAGGATGCGCTCGGCCAGATGGCGAGGCGTGTAGTGATGAGGCGACGCGAATCGGGAGACCAGCGCGGGCGCTTCGAGCGTCACGCCCAGGGCGGTACCGCATGCGTCGCAAAAGCGGCTGCCCGGCTCCAGACGGGCGCGGCACGTCGGGCACGTGATCCCGAGGCGGTGGCCACAGTCCCGACAGAAGCGCGCGTCGTCGCGATTCTGGGCCTGACAACGCGGACAATGCATCACACGGTCACCAGCGCGCCATGAGCTTATCGGTTGGGTCGCCGTCGGTCAACCAGCGCGCCACCGGCGGGCATTCGGCGGCGGCCGGGCGATCGCGACTGCCGGCCTCGGGTATGACCGGCTGAAGAACGAAGGAGCGCGCTTGGCGATGGCAGACCGTGACGGTCCGCTCGGGCCTCCACTCGTTCCCGACATCGGCGTCCTGGCGCTGGTCCCGGACGAATGGAATCTCGTCTGGCAGCCGCGCCAGCAGGTGCTGTTTCGACTGTCCCGGTACTTCCACGTCGTCTGGGTCGATCCGCCACGTCACTGGCGGTGGTGGGCCCGCCAGGATACGGGCCGGATCGTTCCGGGGCCAACGCCGTTCACCGACGGTGACAGCTTCGCGATCCACCGGTCGCGGCTGCCGATGGCCTACCGCCCTCGACCGCTCGCCCGGCTGCTCATGCGCATGCAGCTGAGCCGGGCGCATCGACTCCTGGCGCGGCGGGGGTGTACGCAGACCCTGCTGTATCTCTGGCGTCCGCGCTTTGCCGACGCCCTCGAACTCGTGCCGTTCACGCGAAGTTACTACCACATCGACGACGAGTACTCCTTCCTGGACCACAAGACACCTCTGAGCGAGGCCGAGCGCCGGCTGATCGGGGCGGTGGATCACGTCTTCGTCGCATCACCTGGCTTGCTGGCCGAAAAGGGCGGTATCAATCCCAACACGACCTTTGTCCCGAACGGAGTCGACTTTCGTGCCTTTTCGGCAGTGTCGCCGGAACCGGCCGATCTCGCGCGGATCCGGCGTCCGCGGATCGGCTACACCGGTGTGCTGAAGTCACGACTGGACTGGCCGCTGCTCGACCACCTGGCCACCGTCCGTCCCGACTGGTCGTTCGTGTTCGTGGGGCCGGTTCAGCGTCAGGCGGCGACGCTCGCAGCCGTCGCCGAGCTTCGCCGACTCCCCAACGTGCACTTCCTGGGCTTCAAGCCGCCGCAGGCGCTCGCCCTCTATCCTCAACATTTCGATGTGTGCATCATGCCCTATCGCATGAACCACTATACGGATCAGATCTACCCGCTGAAGCTGCACGAGTACCTCGCCAGCGGACAGCCGACGGTGGGACCGCCCATCGCCACGCTCGCGGCATTCGAAGACGTCGTCACACTCGTCCGCGGCTGGAGGTCGTGGCTGGACGCCATCGATCGATCGCTGGACCCCGCCGCGACAGCCAGTCAGAAGAAGGCCATACGGCAGACCGTGGCCCAGCATCACGACTGGGAACTCATCGTCCACACGATTGCCAGGACCATGGCGGCACGGCTGGGACCAGGCTGGCAAAGCCGGCTCGACGAGGCAGTGGAACGGCAGGACGTCCTTTCCAGCGCGCTGGGCCACCACCCCGCAACGGCGTGGCGCTAGCCCCCGTGGAACACGACGTCGACGGTGGCTTCCGCACGCCGCCGCCGGCGACCGCATTTCGTGATACTTTCGCGCCGTGATGGTCCCTCCCTTTCTGTCCGTCATCGTGGAGCTGGACAACGTCCTTCATGGCGAGGCCGCCAGGGCCCGGACGATGTTCGCTCGGCTGCTGGAACAGATCCGGGAGAACGAGCTCGTGCCGCGCGTGGAAATCCTCGTGATGTACGACGAGACGGCGATTCCCACGGCCGAAGTTCGTCTCATCGTCGATTCGCTGACTGCGGGCGACAGCCCCGCCGTCGAGCTGGTCGCGACTCAGGGGCTGGGATACTTCCCGCTGAAGAATGACGGGGGCCGGCGCGCGAAGGGCGACATCCTCCTGTTCATGGACAGCGACTGTCTGCCGGAGGCGGAATGGCTCCGACAGCTTCTGAGCACCTTCCGCCGGCCGGAGGTCGAGGTCGCCACGGGCAACAGCTACATCGACCACGACACCTTCTACGCGAAGATCTTCGCCGCGAGCTGGTACTTTGCGCCCCGCCTGCCCGACGGCCCGATCGTGCGGACGTCGATGACCATGGCGAACAACCTCGCGATGAGGCGACACATCTTCGAGCGTCACCCGTTTCCGTACGTGCCGCTGCAGCACATGGGCCAGAGCGTCACCTGGTCCCGCACCCTGGCCGACAACGACATCGCCATCTTTCTCAATCCGCGTGCACGGGTGGCCCACCCACCTCCGGTGTACCTGCGCAGCGCCATCGTGAACGGCCGTGATACCGCCTTGCGCATCGGCAAGCCGGGCGAGAGCCGGCTACAGAGTCTCAAGGTCGTCTGTTACAGCTTTCAACAGAACCTTCGCATGATGCTCCACCGCCTGCGACTCAGATACCGGGAGGTCGGCCTGCCACGCATCGCTCTGCCGGTTGCGATGGTGGTGGCCGCTGTGTACTGGAGCCTCTGGAGCGTCTCGGAGTTGGCCGCACGCTGGGCGCCGGGGCTCGTGTTCCACAAGCACCCGAGGTGACGGGATCCCGATCACCACGTTGGGCTGGCGGCTCGCTCGCCGGGCACAATCGGGCACGGTACGGCAGGAGCGTGCTACCGTGGTGTCGATAACGTCGCGGAATTCCAATCCGGGCGGATAGCTCAGCTGGGAGAGCGCAGCCCTTACAAGGCTGAAGTCGCAGGTTCGATCCCTGCTCCGCCCACCAATGATCCGGTGCCCCCGGCAAGCCGACGGCGGGTTGTGGATGGCGATGTGAACCCGCGCGACGTCGACCTCGTCATCCGGGTGGCACGCGCTCACGCGCCGGGCTGATTCATCCCCACAAGAGCCAGTAGACCAGGGCCTGGACCGCGCCGAGCGCCAGCACGAACTCGATCACCGCCTTCACAAGAACACGGTAGGCGTGCGACGTGCAGGCGGTCAATGTATCGGATGGCCGGTCGGGCATTATATCGGTCGGGCCATCTCTCGAACGACGAGGTGCGCGCATGGCTGACCGACACCGCGTCTGGCTGGTGCGTCACGGCGAGACCGAGTGGAGCAGGAGCGGGCAACACACGGGTCGCACCGACATTCCGCTGACGGCGGAGGGCGTGCGCCAGGGCCGCGCGCTGGGGCGCCATCTGGCCGGGCGCCCCTTCGCGCTGGTGCTGACGAGCCCGCTGAGACGAGCGCGCGAGACGTGCCGGCTGGCCGGGTTGGCCGAGGGCGCCGAGGTCGCGGACGACCTGCTCGAGTGGGATTACGGCATCTACGAAGGACGCACCACCGAGTCGGTGCGCGCCGAGCAGCCCGGATGGTCGATCTGGACGACGGCGGTCTCCGGCGGCGAGAGCGTCGATCGGGTCGGCGAGCGCGCCCGGCGCGTGATCGCCCGCGTCGACGGCGTCGACGGCGATGTCGCCCTGTTCGCGCACGCGCACCTGCTGAGGATCCTGGCCGCGTGCTGGGTGGGGCTCCCGGCGATCCAGGGCCGCCATCTGATTCTCGGCCCGGCGTCGATCAGTCAGCTCGGCTACGAGCGCGAGACCCGGGTCATCCGGGTCTGGAACCAGGACTGGCGGCTGGGTGTCGAAGCTCCGCCCACGGCCTGACCGGGCGGGAAATCCGCGATGCCCACGCCGAGCGTGGGCATCGCGGTCCCCGGGCATCGCTACTTCTTGTCGTGAGGCGGCTGGGTGGTCGGCGCCGTGGTCGTGCGGGGGCTGGCCGCGGGCGCCATGTCGCGACGCCTTGTACCGCGGCTCGCTGTCGAGCTTGGCCTGATCGACGGTGGCCGTCATGTGGCGGTTGGTCGGGTCGGGCTGCAGCGTGACGTCGCTCCAGTCGAGGACGAGCGTCCGCTCGCCGACGCCGGCGACACCGGCACCGCGCTTGGCGTCCGGTCCGGCCGGCCCATCGCCGGGTGTGGTACCTTCAGGCGATGCGTGCCCGGCTTGCCCTCGCGCTCCTCTGCTTCCTGGGGATCCTCCTGGCGGTGTCCACTGCCCCCGCGCAGGACGGGTTCAAGATCACGTACGACGTCGACCGCTCCCGGCCGGAGCGCGCACGGCTGACCGGCCGTGTCGTGAACGAGCGAGCGGAGGACGTGTTCGAGGTGAGCCTGACCGCCGAGGCGCTCGACGCACGCGGCAAGGTTCTGGCGCGGGGCATCACCTACGTCGACTCGCGCATCACGCGCGGCGACGGCCGGCCCTTCGCGATGAGCGTGCCCACGGTGGCGGGTACCGCGAGCTTTCGCGTCGTGGTCAGCTCCTTCCGGGCCGGCGTCGCCAATCAGGGCCCCTGAGACGCGCGGCAGTTCCCTGGCTGTTTGACCGCCCCCCGGGCGCGTGATAGCCTTTTCAGGCTTTCGGCGTGGGCTCGTGGTGCAGCCTGGTTAGCACACTGGACTGTCAATCCAGAGGTCGCGGGTTCAAGTCCCGTCGAGCCCGCCATTTAATAGTTCCAGCGCGCCGGCCTCTATGGCCGGCGCGTGACTCTGTCCGACTCTCCCCTCCGCGGCCAGGCGCCGCCGTTGCCGCCAAGCCAGGCCGATGAGGGCCGCGGTCATCCGCGCCGCAGACCCTCACGATTCCACCGCGCCGGGCAGCGGGCTTGGGCGTCCGAGGCAAAACCGGACGCCGCGCATTGTTCCTATTCGGGCCACCGCCCATCCTTCATGTCACGCAGGCTGAGCTTGCCAGGATCGATCACGACGTGCTTCACCCGCTTGCGTTTCCAGGTGTAGGTGACGTGAACCAATCCGTCGCCCGTCTGGATCACCGCAGGGTAGGAAAACTCCGCCTCGAGCGGACCGGCTTCGAGCGTCAGCGCCGCTTTCCAGGTCTTGCCATCGTCGCTGATCGCGACGTTGAGCGGCGCGCGCCGGCCCCGTTTGCCGGGCCGTGTCATGACGTGGTTGTAGACCAGGAGATGTCGGCCATCCTTCAGGGTCACGCCGTCGAGGCCAGAGTTCGGATTGGGCAGGGCCGTCGAGGCCAGCGTGCCCCAGGTCTTGCCGTTGTCCTCCGACCACGACTCGACGACCTTTCCTTGCCGGCTGCGAAACATCGCCTGGAGCCTTCCGTCCTGGTGGAAGAAGACAGTCGGTTGAATCACGCCGAACTCTTGTCCGTCGTTGATCACGTCCGTGCGGCGCCACGTCTTGCCCAGATCCGCGGTGCGCTCGAAGTGGACGCGCCACCCCTTGTCCTCGGTGCTGGATGGGCAGAGCAACTCTCCGTTGCGCAATTCAAGCGGCTTGTTCTTCGTCGGCCCGGCAATGCCGTGGGGCAATCTGTGCGGCTTGCTCCACGTCCTTCCGCCGTCCTCCGACGTCATCATCATCCCCCACCAGGTGGACGGGCTGGGACCGACCTTGTAAAAGAGCAGCAGCGGCCCTGACTTCGGCTGATGGAGAACGGGGTTCCACGCCGGATAGCGTTGTCCCGGCGACTCGACGCCGTTGGCGACCTCGACCGGAGTCGTCCATCGGCCTTCGTCCAACCGCGACATCCAGATGCCGACATCCGGATGCTTCTCCTTCGTCCCGCCGAACCACGCCGCCACGAGCGTTCCTTTCGATTCGGCGATGGTCGAGGCGTGACATTCGGGAAACGGGGCCGACTCGTAAATGAACTCGCTCGTGATGACGCCGGGCGCCGGGTGTTGCGCCAGCGTCAAGAAGGCCAACGCCGTGATCAGCCCGATCAAGGACACTCTTCTCAGGAGCTGCATCGGTGTGGGTCTCTCTGGGTTCGTGAATGAACGGAATTGTATACGGGCGCGGATGACTCGTTGGTCCGAATGTAGAATGCAGCATGGCCGGCGCTCTTCGAGACGATGGTCACCCGGGCTTCTCCCACATACAGCTCTCCTACGTCACGACGTGTTACTTCAACCAGATCGACTCCTCGTCGGTGCTCGAGCTTCTTCGCCGCTACGCCTCCTATTCGGGGACCCTCCTCGACCGGCTCCAGTTCTTGCTCGTCGACGACGGCTCTCCCACCCCGGTCGAGCTCCCTGCCGATCTCGACCTCAACGTCCTGCTCCTGCGAATCCCGGAGGACGTGCCCTGGAACCATGCGGCGGCCCGGAACCTCGGGGCCGTGTACGCGCGCTCGGACAAGCTTCTGCTGACGGACGTCGACCACGAGTTTCCGGAGGACACGCTTCGGCGCATCGTGGACATGGGCGAGCTGCGGCGCACCATGTACATGTTTCACCGCCTCGACGAGCACGGAGATCCTGCGAAGCGCCACGCGAACACCTTCCTGGTGTCGCGCGGCCGCTTCCTCGGCCTCTTCGGCTACGACGAGGAGTTCTGCGGCCACTACGGGCTGGAAGATGACCTCTTCCGGCGGTGGCACCGCCATCACGGAACGCGGATCCGCTTCCTTCGAGGAGGGCACGTGAAGCTGCGCTCCGTCGATCGCGAGGCGTCTTACCACTCCCTGCCGCGGACGCGCCGACACAACGCCGAGGTGTTCAGGCACAAGCGTCGGCTATGGGAGGAGCGCGGCCCGCAGGCGGCCTGTTCCAGGATCTTCCTCCGGGCCCCGTTCGAGGTCGTCGCGGACCTTCGCCGGGCCGCGCCGCCGGCCGGCGCTCCTCCTCCCTCCCGTCTGACCCGGCTCTGGAGGCGCTGGCAGTGGCGCCGCTCCTGGGCCTAGCCGATGCGGCGTGTCAGGAGCGGCGGGTCCTACCGTTTCGAGGCGCGCAGGACTTCGGCCACGGGGTGGCCGTCGATCTCCGGCGGGATGGGGAGGCCGAGGAAGACGAGCGCGGTGGGGGCGGTGTCGTGGACGCGCACCGCTCGGTCGATCGAGAGACCCGCGGGCACGCCCGGCCCCACGCAGATCCACGGGATCGTCACGGCCTCCGGATTGTCCGGATCCGCCCGGGCCAGGTGTCGCTTCGTCCCCCCGATTCCGCCGTGGTCGGCCGTGACGATGATCGCGGTCTTCTCCACGACTCCGGCGCGCGCCAGCGACTCGATCATACGGGCGACCGCTCGATCCGCCGTGCGGACTCCCTCGAGATACCCAGGAGTCATCCAGCCTTCGCGGTGACCCGTCTGGTCCGGCTCGCGCAGGTGCACGAAGCTCAGGGCGAACGTCTGGCGCGCCCAGGCATCGGCGAAGGCCTCGGCGACGCGATCCGGAGAGAAGTCGATGCCGGTCGCGCGCTCCGCCGCCGCCGTGGCGGCCGCGGACTTCGACGCCGGCGCGGGGGCCTCCGGCCGGGGGCGGAGCGGTCCGAAGCTCGTGTCGATCCCCCCGAGATCGGCGAGGCCGCTGAGCGAGACCTTCGAGTAGAACATCGCGGTGGAGAGGCCGGCGTCCCTGGCCAGCGAGAAGATCGTCGGAATGGCGACGTGGCGGCGCGGAGCGTGGCTCGAGAACGCGTTGTTCGAGAGCACGCGGTGATGCCGGCTGTCGAAGCCGGTGAGCATCGACGTATGGGCGGGCACCGTGACGGACGGGCGAATGGTCTTGCCCTTCGGGGCGTAGGCGCCCCTGCGGATCAGCGACAGCAAGGTCTCCGCGCGCGCCTCGCCGATCGCATCGGGTCTGAGGCCGTCGAGCGACATGATGACGACGTGCTCGGCGATCGCCGGTCCGCTCGGGGTGGGGGAGGCGAAGAGCGCGGCGAAGGCGAAGCCGACGACCAGAAGCGCAGCGGGTAGCCGACGGCGCACGAATCGCCGACCGTCCTCCGTGCGGGGCTCGCGGCCCGTGCTCGAGGGCGTCCCCGCCGTGATCAGTCTCGT